>ERZ773133.15-NODE-15-length-223875-cov-15.343245_pt1 | contig 223875 bp, 177 predicted proteins | sample MGYA00580861_ERZ773133 | MGnify/ENA primary metagenome ERZ773133 (study PRJEB29015, sample SAMEA2737844) | human gut metagenome | biome: human gut; feature: human-associated habitat; material: faeces | place: China | collected 2012 ...
AGAACTCATTTGCACAGAGCAATGGTAGATTCCTTGATAGTCTTTCAGGAGAAGAGACAACAAAGACACCTGAAACAACAAAGGTGGCAGAGATAACAACAAAGGCACCTGAAGAAACAACAAAGACACCTGAAGAAACAACTAAGGTGGCAGAGACAACAACAAAGGCACCTGAAACAACAACTAAGGTGGCAGAGACAACAACTAAGGTAGCAGAAACAACAACAAAGGTAACTGAGGCAACAACAAAGACACCTGAAACAACAACTAAGGTGGCAGAGACAACAACAAAGGTATCTGAGGCTACAACTAAGAATGATGAAATAACAAATTTTGTAACAACAGAGCCACAGCAGGTTACAACAACCGGAAACGGAAAAAATGAAGGCACAACAACTACAAATGCGGTGAAAAAAGATAATGGCAATGTAACAACAAACTCTTCAGTAGGTAATGTAAAAGTACCTAAAGTAAAAATTAAAAAAGCAATTAAGAAGAGAAGCGCTAAAAAAGCAAAAATCAAACTTAGAGCTGCAAAAGGTGTAAATGGATATCAGATAAAGATATCAAAATCAAAGAAATTTAAGAAAGCAAAGACTAAAAAATATAAGAAAGCTAAATTTACAATTAAAAAACTTAAAGCTAACAAAAAGTACTATATTAGAGTAAGAGCATATAAGGTTGTAAATGGAATAACTTATTATGGTAAATGGTCTAAGCGAAAAATTAAAATGAAAAAATAAATAAAGCAAAGAGTCTGTATTCTTATGAGTGCAGGCTCTTTTTAATTAAAAAGTTTATTAATAATTATATGTTACATGGTATAAAATAAAGAAATATATGAAGACTGTGATGTATACTGAATTAATAAAGTATATCGTAGTCTTTGCTTTTTTCTTAAAAGAAGTGTTAAAATAAAAAGTGGAAATCATATTTTATACATAAAAAGAAGTTAATATTATGAAATGGAAAAGAGTAGAGGAGGAATAAAAATGAGCGAAGTATTAAAAGAAATGAAGGAAAGAAGAAGTATTCGTAAGTATAAGGCGGACATGGTTCCGCAGGAAATTCTTGACCAGATTATCGAGGCAGGATTATATGCAGCTAATGGCAGAGGAACACAGAATACTATAATAATTCAGGTAACAAAAAAGAAATTAAGGGATAAAATAGCTGAAATGAACAGAAAAATCGGTGGCTGGGAAGAAGGATTTGATCCATTTTATGGAGCACCTGCAATGTTAATTGTTTTAGCAAGAAAGGACTGGCCAACAGGAATTTATGATGGAAGTCTTGTAATGGGTAATCTTATGTTAGCAGCACATGATTTAGGTATTGGAAGTTGTTGGATTCATCGTGCAAAAGAAGAATTTGAAACTGAGTGGGGAAAAGAACTTCTTAAATCATTAGGTATTTCAGGAGAATACGTAGGCATAGGACACTGTGCTTTAGGTTATGCAGACGGAGAAACACCGAAAGCGGCAAAGCGAAAAGTAAATAGAGTATTTTATATTAAATAAAGCAAAGTACTAAATTAATACACAACATATAATAATAGGTCAAATAGCATAAAATAATTGTCAACTAATAATTAAAGCATAGTTGACAATAAAGACTCTTTTAATGTAATATGTAATAAGTTAAACGAATTTTGATGATAAAGGAGGAAACAAAATGAACGAAGTTCATTTTCTATAAATGTTTCCGACTAATAGCCGCTGACAGAAGGGATGGGGCTATACAGATTAAAGGAGGAGATTAAAAGATGAATATGTTAGATTTGGCACAGGAGATTATAAAAGGCAGACGAATATCAAGAGAGGATGATTTGTCTGTCTTTTTAAATTGTGATTTAGAGGAACTTTGTAAGGGCGCGGATGCAATACGCGAATATTTTATAGGGGATAAAGTGGATTTGTGCTCAATAATTAATGGAAGAAGTGGAAGATGTCCTGAGGATTGCAAATACTGTGCACAGTCTGCACATTATCATACAAGTTGTGAAACGTATGATTTTCTTCCAACAGAGAAAATATTAGAAGCCTGCAGATTAAATGAGAGAGAAGGCGTAGACAGATTTTCAATTGTAACAGCCGGCAGAGCTTTGACAGGAGAAGAATTTGACAAAGCGATTCATGCATATGAGACGATGAAGTCACAGTGCAAAATTGATTTGTGTGCATCGATGGGATTTTTAAATGAGGAGCAGTTACATAGACTTCATATGGCAGGTGTCACAAGCTATCATCATAATATAGAAACATCAAAACGTAATTTCCCTAATATATGTACAACACATACTTATGAGCAGAAAATCGAAACACTAAAAAAAGTAAAAGCAGAAGGTATGTGTGCATGCTCCGGTGGAATTATTGGAATGGGAGAAACATGGGAAGACAGATTAGATATGGCAGTAAGCCTTGCAGAATTAGAAATTGACTCAATTCCAATAAATGCACTTATGCCTATAAAAGGAACACCACTTGAAAATCTTCCAAAGCTTACAGAGGATGATATTTTAAGAACAATAGCATTTTTCAGATATATTAATCCGGAGGCAAATATTCGCTTAGCAGCAGGAAGAGCATTACTAACAAATGATGGAGAAATAGCATTTGAATCAGGTGCATCTGCAAGTATTACAGGAGATATGCTTACAACTGTAGCGTGTGCAACGATTAGAAGTGATAGAGAAATGTTGAAAAGTTTAAATCGTGATGTTACACCGGAATATTGGAAAAATAAATAATATATTAAATCAAATACGTTATATGTTGTTAAATGTTTAAAAATATGTTACCTTTAAATATAGCGACTTAATTTATTTAAGTGGAAATAAAAAATTGTGAGGTAACAATTATGAAACAAAAAAACGGGTTTAGTGGGCAGATAGGATTTGTACTCGCTGCGGCAGGAAGTGCTGTAGGTGTAGGAAATCTTTGGAGATTCCCATATCTGGCAGCAAAGGATGGTGGGGGACTTTTCCTTATCATATATTTGGTGCTTGTATTGACAGTAGGTTTTACATTATTAACAACTGATATTGCAATTGGTCGTAAGACAGGAAAGAGTGCGATATATGCATATCAGTCAATGAGAAAGAAGTGGAAGTTTTTAGGGGTTATTACATTTTTGGTTCCTGTATTAATTATGACTTATTATGCTGTAATCGGTGGATGGATTCTTAAGTATATGACTATTTATATTTTCGGTTCAGGAAAAGATGCAGTAGCGGACAATTGTTTTACGAACTTTATTTCATCGCCTTCTTCAGTATGGTTTGGAATTATTTTTATTCTTTTAACAGCTATTATTGTTTATAATGGAGTTGAAAAAGGTATTGAGAGAGTTTCTAAATTCATTATGCCGGTACTTTTAATTTTAGTAATCGGAATAGCAATTTTCTCATTAACGTTAAAAACAACTTTAGATGATGGAACAGTTAGAACAGGTCTTCAGGGATTAAAGGTTTATTTGAAACCTGATATGTCAGGTATTACCGTACATAAATTTTTACAGATTTCATTAGATGCAATGAGTCAGTTATTCTTCTCATTAAGTGTATCAATGGGTATTATGATTACATATGGTTCATATGTTAAGAAAGATGTTAATTTAAATAAAGCAGTATCTCATATTGAAATTATGGATACGGCGGTAGCTTTCTTAGCCGGTATGATGATTATTCCTGCAGTATTTGTTTTCTCAGGTCTTGATGGAATGTCAGCAGGGCCGGGACTTATGTTTGTATCACTTCCAAGTGTATTTTATAGAATGGGATTTGCAGGCAGAATTGTAGGACTTATTTTCTTTGTATTAGCAGGATTTGCGGCATTAACTTCATGTATTTCTGTATTAGAATCAATCGTTGCAAATTGTATGGAAATTTTCCATGCAGATAGAAAGAAAACTACAGGAATTCTATCTGTTATTTATTTAATTGCAACAGCAGTTATTGCTTTAGGATATAGCATTTTCTATGTAGAAGTTAAACTTCCAAACGGAAGCACAGGACAGCTTTTGGATATTATGGATTATATTAGTAATAGTTTCCTTATGCCATTTATTTCATTACTATCAGCGATACTTATTGGTTGGATTATGAAGCCGTCATGGATTACAGATGAAATGGAATTAAATGGAGAAAAGTTCTCACGTAAAAAATTATATAATGTTATGATAAAATATATAATGCCATTAATTATGATTATTTTATTCTTGCAGTCAACAGGTTTACTAAATATGATTACGAAATAAAGATTCTAAAGAACAGAGACTCTGATAGTTTAAGAGTTTCTGTTTTTTTGTATAGGGCAAGGCCATATTTATAAAGGCGAGTTTTTTGTGAAAAAAAAACGAGGCTTTAATTAATCCCTTTTTATTTAAAATTAATTTTAAGTTTGTTTTAGGAGCAAATAAGTTTGTTGACAACACTTTTTCAGAAGTCTAAAATGGAGCTGATTTGAAACAATTACAACGAGGAAAAATTATGAATGCAACAGATACAACAGAATTTTTTGGACAGGAAAAGATTAGTAAAATATTATTTAAACTAGCTCCACCTGTTATGTTTGCACAGCTTATACAGGCATTATATAATATTGTGGACAGTTTATTAAAAATTTTGAGTAGAGATTAAAATGTAATTTTAAGGAAAGAGTTGCCATTAATAAAAACGCAAACAATTTATTTGAGAATAGTGAAATTAAAAAAATATAATAATAAAAATACAACGAGTTAATAAAAAAAGGAGACAACATGGCAGAAAATAACAGTAATTATAGAAATACATCAAAAGAACTAATGGCGTTTATAAAGAAAAGCCCTACAGCATTCCATGTAGTAAATAATTTTTCAAAAATGCTTGAAAGTGCAGGCTTTGTTAAGTTAAATGAAATGGATAGATGGGAAATTAAACCTAATGGAAAATATTATGTAACAAGAAATGATTCATCAATAATTGCATTTTGTATGCCTGAGAATGAAGATTTTTATAATTTCCAGATAGCAGCTGCACATAGTGATTCACCGGCATTTAAAATTAAAGAAAATCCTGAGATGATAGAAGACAGTAATTATGTAACATTAAATGTAGAAAAGTACGGTGGAATGTTGATGGCACCTTGGCTTGACAGACCACTTTCCGTGGCAGGACGTGTTATTATAAAGGATAGAAATACCCTTAAGCCTGTTCTTATAAATGTAGATAGGGATTTGTGTGTTATACCAAATCTTGCAATTCATATGAACAGAGATGCCAATAACGGAATAAAATATAATCCACAAAAAGATATGATACCTTTATTTGGTGAAATCTATTCAAAGGATAAATTTAAAGAAATAATTGCCAAAGAAGCGGGTACAGATGCAGAAACTATTATAAGTACAGATTTATTTGTGTACAATAGAGAATTGGGGACAATTTGGGGAGCAGATAATGAATTTATATCAGCTCCAAGACTAGATGACGTAATGTGTGCGTATAGTTGCATAAATGCATTGATTAAAAGCAAAGAGACAAATAAAGAAAGTGTAAATGTATGTGCTGTTTTTGACAACGAGGAAGTTGGAAGTACTACGAAACAGGGAGCTGATTCATCATTTCTTGCAGATGTACTTTCACGAATTTCAATGTGTAAGGGAAAAGACAATGAAGATTTTGTAAGAGCGTGTGCATCATCATTTATGCTTTCAGCAGATAACGCTCATGCGGTACATCCTAATTATAAGGAAAAAGCTGACCCAACAAACAGACCATATATGAATAAAGGAATTGTTATTAAATATAATGCAAATCAAAAATATACAACTGATGCAGTATCGGCAGCAATATTTAAGGAAATTTGCAAAAAAGCAGGAGTAGAGGTTCAGTCATATGTTAACCGCTCAGATATTCCCGGAGGTTCAACGCTTGGGAATATTTCAAACAGTCATATTTCAATTAACACTGTAGATATAGGATTGGCACAGCTTGCAATGCATTCACCATATGAAACAGCAGGGGTAAAGGATACAGAGTCGATGATAAAGTCTGTAAAGAAATTTTATGAGACAGCTATTATAACAGGCGAAAATGGAGAGATTAGTTTAAAATAGAAAGTTCCATATCTTTCAACCAGACGAAAAGAATGGTATAAATAATTATAGTAAAATTAAGGTGTCTTTATATCAGAAAAAAACTGATGTAAGGACATTTTTCGCAATATCGGTCAATATATGTATATTATATTTAAAAATAAAAAAACTAATATAGAATATATATTGGGAAGGAATTAAGAAATGGATAAATTAAATATTAGTAGAAGTGGTGATAAGTTGACTAGAGAAGATGTAATAGAAAAAATTAAAGAGTATTTAAAAAGACTTAAAAATAAAGACAACCTCGAAAGTGTACGTGCTGATTTTGTAAAAGAATTTAAAGAGGTTGACGCGTCTGAAATTATGTTAGCGGAACAAAGGCTGTTAAAAGAAGGAACGCCTTTAGAAGAGGTTCAAAAGTTATGTGATGTACATTCTGCATTATTCCATGGAAAAACTACAGAAGAAAGAATTTTAAATGCAGAAAAAGCTGCAAATCAGTCTGTTAAAGAAAAAAGGATGGCTGCAACCAAAAAACTAATTAGTATTTCGGGACATCCATTATATACATTTACCCGTGAAAATGAAAAAATTGAACAGCTAGTTGAAAGATGTATGGGTGTTGCAAATGATGGAAATATTGAGAAAGAATTATTAACTAATCTAAGACAGATAGCAATTCATTATGCAAAGAAGGGAGATTTGCTGTATCCCCATTTAAAAGTTAAGTATGATATTAGTGGACCATCGGATGTAATGTGGACGGTAGATGATGAAATCAGGGATGAAATAACAAAATTATACAATGCAGATGAACAGGATAACGAATGGAAAGAGAGATTTAAAGCGGTTTTAATTCGAATAAAAGAAATGATATATAAAGAGGCAAATATACTTTTTCCTAATTGTGCATTAAATTTTACGGAAACAGAGTGGTATGACATATATATAGACTCAAAGGATTATGAAAAATGTCTGGATGTAGAAAATGTGATTTGGGAAGAAGCAGAAAAGGCATATATTACTAAAAAGAAAAAAATAGTAGAAGACAGGAAAGTAAAAGAAGATGAAATAGTGATGGCTGGAGGAACAATGACAGTAGAACAGCTTGCAGCTATGCTTAATACAATTCCACTTGAAATAACATTTGTAGATATAGAAAATATAAACAGATATTTTAATGAAGGCCCTAAGGTATTTAAGCGACCGGAAATGGCTATTGGAAGGGAAGTGTTTTCATGTCATCCTCCAAAAGTAGAAAAACAGGTGAGAAGAATTATAGAAGAATTTAAAAGTGGAAATATGGACAAGGTACCGGTATGGATGGAAAAGAATGGAAGAACAATGTTAGTGACCTATATGGCAGTAAGAAATGAAAAAAAAGATTATTTAGGAACAGTAGAGTTGGTTCAGGATATGGAATTTGTAAAGGAACATTTCAAATTGTAACAAAAATTAAATAAAATTTATGGTTATGATAATATTGAAAATTTAGAAAATTATTTAAGATTAAGGCTAAGAAAATTTTAGTCATAATGAAATAAAAAATACAGATAAATTTTAATAACAAAAGTTTATCTGTATTTTTAAATATAATATTTCCAGTTTTGTGGTTATGCAAACATAGAAAATGCCATAACTACAATTCCGAGAATTACAAGAATAATACCGGTTGCCCGATTCAAAGTTTTAGGTGTTGCTTTATTTGCAAAAACAGCAGCAATTCTAGCCCATAATAAAGTAAAAATTATACATAAAATCCATACAGTTAAATCAGGAACACCGCCGATTGCAAAGTGAGAAGCAGCTCCGGTGAAAGCAGTAAATGCCATAATAAATACACTTGTTCCGACTGCAGTTTTTAATTCATAGCCAAGAACAGATGTTAGTATAAGTAACATCATCATGCCACCTCCTGCACCGATGAAACCACATATAAATCCAATTAAAACGCCACATATAACTGACTGGATGGCACGTTTTTTTGCAGATACATTTTCCATAGCTTCCTTAGTTGTCATAACAGGTTTTACGATAAATTTAATACCCAGAATAAAAGTCATAAATACTGAAAATCCACCCATTGTAGTTGAAGGAACAAGACTGGAAACATAGCTTCCGACAACTGTAAATGCAAGAACACTGACCATCATAATAATACCATTTTTAATGTCAAGATTCTTGTTTTTCCCATAAGTGTAAGCAGAGATAGCACTGGCAAGAACATCTGATGAAAGTGCTATACCTACCGCCATATAAGGGCCCATACCAAGAAAAGTGATTAACATAGGACTGATAACTGCGGCGGCGCTCATTCCGGCAAATCCTGTACCAAGTCCGGCACCCATTCCAGCAAAAAAAGTAACTAGTATTGTAATAAATAAAGACATTGTAAAAGTCCTCCTTTAAGCATTAAGTATAATGAAACTGGAAAATATTATAACAGATACGTATTGTGAAAACAAACAGGTTACAGAAATATATGTAAATATATAGATATAAAAAATGTTACAGTAAGCTGTGAAAATATATGGAAAAATGCTACAAAAATGTTACCGTTATACAGAGACGTAAAATAGAGGGATGAAAAACTTTAATTTTGTTTAATGGGTCAATGAATATCTAGAACCAACTTTGTAGGAAGTTTCTTAAGACCGGAGAAGCTTAAGGAAGCAAGAAAACAGTTCGACAATGGAAATATAGGGTACGAAGAACTGAAAAAGGTTGAGGATGAAAGCATAACAGAGTTAATTATAAAAACTAAAAATTTAGGATATAACGTAATTACAGATGGAGAATTCAGACGTGCAACATGGCATCTTGATTTTATGTGGGGATTCGACGGAGTGGGAAACACACCAACTAAGACAGGCTTACCTTTCCACGGTGAAGACGCAATGGCCGACGACACATATTTAGTAGGAAAAGTTGGCATAAAAGGAGAGCATCCTTTTGTTGAACATTTCAAATTCGTGAAACAGTTTGAAGATGAAAATACTATAGCAAAGCAAACTATTCCATCGCCTGCACAGTTTTTAGCATAGTTTACAATACCATTTAACAAAGAACACACTTTGAAATATTATGGAACAGTCAAAGAAGTTTGGAGTTAGTTAAAAAATAAAGTATGCTATATTAATGAGTTAATCAATAATATAGCATACTTTATTTTATATGAAAATTTTATATGGTAATCCATCCAAATGCATTTGCGATTGAACTAAGAAGAATAATTGTTGCAAATATAGGACAAAGATATTTAATCATAAAATTAAAAATTTTCTTTCTGCGAAATTTTCCCTCGCCGTTAAGAACCTCTTCCTCAATCTTATTAAGACCAATTACCTTTGAAACGAGTATACATATGGCAAATGCTGCAATTGGCATCATTACAGAGTTTGTTAAAAAGTCAAAGAAATCTAAAAATTGCATTCCAATGATTTTTACACAGGCTAAAGGTCCATAACCAAGAGCTGATAAACTTCCTAGAACAAGCATTATTCCACCAAGAATGAAAGTAGCTTTCTTTCTGCCCCATCCAAATTCATCTTGAAAAGTTGAAACAGCACTTTCAGTTAAGGCTATTGAACTCGTAAGTGCTGCAAATAAAACTAATGTAAAGAATAAAATTCCAACAACCGTGCTAAGTCCCATGCTTTCAAACATTTTAGGAATAGTGATGAACATTAATGAAGGACCTGCATTTAAGGCATCAGGGTCACCACCAGAGAAAGCAAATACTGCAGGGATAATCATTAAGCCAGCCATAATCGCAATAGCGGTATCAAATATTTCTACATTTTTAGTAGAATCTTCGATTGATAAATCCTTCTTCATGTATGAGCCGAATGTAATTAAAATTCCCATAGCAATTGATAAAGAATAAAACATCTGTCCCATTGCAGCAACAACAGTCATCCATGAAAAATTCTTGAAATTAGGAATAAGGAAATATTTTACTCCGGCTAAAGCACCAGGTCGTGTCACAGAATAAATTGTAATTATAATTGATAAAACAATTAAAATAGGCATCATAAATTTTGATACACGTTCAATACCATTTCTAACTCCGGCATAAATAATGGCTAAAGTAATAAATGTAAATATTATAAAGCAGATTTCAGCGGAAAAACCACCTGTAATAAAATTAGTAAAATAGTCATCACCCGCTAATAATTTGCTGCCGCCAATTATATATTCGGCTAAATATTTAATAACCCATCCACCAATTACAGAATAATATGGAACAATGAGAATAGGAATAATAGCGTTAATCCATCCGCCTAAAGATGCAAACTTAGAGTTGCCAAAAAATTTAAAAGCACCCACAGGACTTTTCTTAGTCATACGTCCAATAGATGTTTCAGCAACAATCATTGTATATCCAAATGTCAGGGCAAGAATGATATATACTAATAAGAACATCCCGCCGCCATATTTAGCAGCTAAATACGGAAATCGCCATATGTTTCCAAGACCTACAGAAGCTCCGGCAGCAGATAATACAAATCCCAGCTTTCCGGAAAAAGAACTCCTTTTATTATTGTGTTTTTTCATAATTTTTTACCTCTCATATACTTTTTAATCGCAAGTATAAAAAGTGTAACATAGAGCAGAAAAAAACACAATAAGAGTAGAATAAAATCGTCTGACAGAAGAGTAAAATAAATCGCTATGAAACAAAGAGTAAAAACAGTTAGAAATCAAATGAATATGCACTAAAGGATACATCAAAAGTGGTGGCATTAAGAAAACTTGACAGAAAGGCAAAAATGCCGGCAACGATATTTACTTATACTTTTGGTATTTTATAAGCATTAATTACAGGAATAGGGATGTGTCTGTCAATGAAGGTAATAGGCAATGGAAACCTGATGTTTATTTTGGGAATAATAATTGGCATAATAGGATTGGCATGCATGGGAGTAAATTACCCGATTTATAAAAAAATGTTTAAACACATTTTTAGTCCGGCAATGGATATGTATAGTATTTCAAATGAAGAAAAAACATATATTGCAGCATTTTACATAAATGGAATGATTGCTGTTGTAAAAGAATGGCTACAAAATGATTGCAAAATGTCAGAAGAACATATATGTGACATAATTTTAAAATGTGTAAATATATCTAATTAATAAAGTATTTAATGTAATCTTGCAGTGTTAAAAATATTAATATTAGTTAAATTTAGTAATTACAAAACAATTTAATATTATGGTCAAATTTAAATTATTATAATAAGCAGTAATGAATATTTGGAGAAGAATTTTATGAAAGCAGGAATTTATCTTGGAAAAGAGAGTATATCTGTATCCAAGATTTGTAAAAAATGATACAAAGAGAGCAGGAACAATAGGCGGCTTTTCAGAGTATATTTTAGTACCGGAGGCAAAGTTAAAGCATTTATACCGGCTGAAATAAGTGACAGGGAAGCAAGTTTAATTGAGCCTTTTACAGTGGGATGCAGAGCTGCAAGACGTTCACAACCACAAAAAGGAGAAAAAGCAATTGTATTTGGATGTGGAACAATTGGAATTGCAGCTGCAATTACGCTAAAATATTTTGGATTAGATCAAGTTATAATAGCAGATTTATCAGATTTCAGATTGAATATTGCAAAAAAACTTGGATTTGAAACATGCAATATAGCAAATAATGAAAAGTAAACGATGGGATATTGAATCAATTATCACGGATGAATATCCGTTAGAAAAACTTGACGAAGCAATAGAAAAGGCATCAAAGTCAGACGAAGCATTTAATGTTGTGATTAAATTTTAGAAAAGATAAACAGCGTAGGAGTAGGACAATTTTCTCAAGCAATTGCTGCAGTAGAAAAAACAGAGGAATAGAATTTATATGGTTAAAAAATATGGCTAAAATGAAAAGGGCTTTTTCATTTTAGCCATATTGCAATTGTATAGGTAATTTATAAATGATAAATATTACCTTTTACTAACTAACAACCGAATTTAAAAAAATTGCAAAGAGCATTAAATAACTCGGAACAGCTATTGAATTTAAAACACATAGTTTCGTCCTCCTTATTTTAGATTTGTACTGGCCAATTACAAGATGAATTGTAACAATTTCGTAATATTTAAACAATAGGGGATAATTGGAAATAGTTTATACGTTTAAAATAAAATTTCCTAAGTACATAAATATGTGGAACTAAGCTCAAAGCATTTTAAAAGCCCTACAAATTTAAAAATAAGTTAAATATAGGGCAAACTGCACGAGTTTACCTAAGCCCAAATAAAGATGCTTTTGAAATTGAATTATGATATAATTACAAAATCCCTACTAATTAAGAAAGAGAAGGTCAGAAAATGAATATTGCAATTTGTGATGATGATAGGGTGATTATTGAACAGATTGAAGAATTTCTTCAAATTATTCACGATAAATCATTGGAATATGAGGTGTTTTTTTGTGCGGAAGAATTACAGAAATACATAACAGAAAATAATGTTAATTTTGATGTGTTTATATTAGATATTGAAATGAAAGAAATGTCAGGGATAGATTTTGCAAAAAAACTTCGAGAGAAAAATGTTGATTCTTTAATTATTTTTATGACCAGTCATTCGCAATATGTGTTTGATGTGTTTGAAACCGTAACATTTGACTTTATACAAAAACCGTTAACCTTCGAAAAAATAAAAAATACATTAGAGAAAACAAAGAACTATTTAGAAATAAAGAGAAGGAGCTTTGTATTTTCTTACAAAAAAAATAATTACAACATTGCATTTTCAGATATTTGTTATTTAGAAAAAGATGGTAGAAAAGTATGGATATATACAATTGATGATAAAAAATATCAATGTAATATGACATTGAAAGAAATATGGTCACAATTAGATGATGAAATGTTTGGAATGTTAAATAAATCGTTGATTGTAAATCTTTCAAAAATCGAAGGGATTATAGGAGAAAATGTAATTTTGCAAGATGACAGGATGCTATATGTAAGCAGAGATTATAGAAAAGAAATTAAGAAAAAACACTTGAATTATTTAAGGGAGCAGGTATGAATTTAATTTATGATTTAATAATTAATATAATTGACTATTTGATTATTTTCAAATATTTTAAGAGTTTTAGTGAAAAAAGAACTATGAAAAAGAAATATTGTACGATTCTTTTTTGTGGATGCATAATTTTGATTAGTGTTGTAAATCAGTTTCACAATCCAAATGCAAATCTGATTTTATGTATATTGATGATTTATCTATATAGTTGCTCATTTTCATATAGTATTTCGTATCATATAATTCTACCGGTTTTGTACATAGGATTTGGAATTGTAGCGGAACTGATAGGATTTTTTGTTTTGAATTTTTTAGGACAGGCAATTCCATATTTTATCCGTTACTATGGAAGTTCTTTTATCTGCGAAATTATCCGCTTTTTAATAGTTTATGCAATTTGTAAAGTTAGGAAAATAAAATTCCCTAAATTGTCTTTTGATATAAGTAAATATCTGGTTATTATTCCACTTACATGTGTTTGTATATGTTGTATAACTATGAATATTATTCAAAACAGTAAGAATAATCCGGTTATTATAATGTGTTTAATGATAATAGTTATGACGATTTCGAGTAATGTTTTAATGTTTAAAATGTTTGTTAAAGTAACAGAAACATTATCGGATAATTATGAAAAGGAAATGTTGTTACAAGAGGCACAGGCAAAAGAACAATATTATAATGAAGTGGAAAAAAGTAATAAAGAGATACGAAGAATTAAGCATGATTTGAAAAATATGCTATTAGCGATATGCTCAGAGGCACAAAAGAATAATGAGATTTCAAAAGAAATTTATAAAATTATTAATGAGTTAGATGCGAGTAACAAAAAATTATATACATCTAATATAGTTATAAATACGATAATAAATCACAAGATGTGCCTGGCAGAAAATTTGAAAATAAAGACATATGTAAACATTAAAGTACCAAAATCCGTTAATCTTGATTATAAAGATGCAGGAATCCTGTTAGGAAATATATTAGATAATGCAATAGAATCTTGCAAAAAAATTAATATGGAAGACAGATGGATTAAAATAGACATAATTTATAAGAAGAATACAATGTTTATAAAAATCTGCAACAGCAAGATAAAGGAGTTAGTGAATATAAAACAAACTAGTAAACATGATGTGCATAATCATGGAATTGGAGTATCAAGTATAGAGAATATTGTAAAAAAATATGGTGGGTATGTAGAATTTATTGATAAAGGAGAAGAATTTGAAGTAGCTGTAAGTTTGTATGGAATATAAGAATTGTTAATAAAAATGGCAATCGGGCAATTATTATATTGATATTTGTAAATGCGAAAAATATTTTACAAATGATTACATATAAAACACAAATGATTACATTGTGGCAAAAAAAGAAAAAAATTAAATGTATAATAATGCAAGTGTAAAAATACGTTTTTTTCATATGTATTAGATGTATGCAATTCGTTAAATTTGTACAGGCTTGAGTGTGGCAAACTTAGCATATGTACCACCGGATTAAAAGTCGTGGTGGTACATATGCGTGAAATGGTGAACCGGGGTAGGCAGTATTCCAATCTTTAATCACCAAATATAAAAGAAAATCATTAAAAAATTATATAGAGATGAAAAAGAATAATTATTAAATAGTCATATAGAGTTGCGAAAAAAAAATAGTTGAAAAAAGTTACTGGAAAAAATGGCATAAAGGCAAAAAGGAGAGGTTATGAATAAAATATTGGAGAGGTTTAAAAATTTCTTTTCTGCATCCCATGATAGGGAACAAAAAGGAATTCAGTCAACTAAGCATGGAATGCTTAATAATTTCATGTATGCAGTTAAGTTGACGTGGAGTTTTAGCAGAATATTTATTATAGCGGTTATTGCCGGTGGAATATTAATCTCATTATACAATCTTATTGGAATTTATATACCAAAAATTGCTTTAGCATTGGTAGAGCAAAAGGTTAGTACAGACGTAATGATTAAGGTGATGGTAATAGTGGGAGTGGCAGCTCTTACACTTAATCTTATTGCCTATAAGGCTGGTTATATTTGCGAATATCAGTGGGAAAACGTGTACAAAGGTATAGTTTCAAAATATCTTAGAAAATCATTTACAACGGATTTTAAAAATATGGAAAATCCGGATTTTCTTGATTTAACTCAAAGATCAAAACAGGCATTGTATACATATCAGGGAATTCACGGATATTGTATGAGAGGGCAGAATATAATTGCCAATCTAACTATGGTATTTATTTCAGGATTTGCCATAGCTTTAGTTAATCCGGTGCTTGTACTTGTTATAATTGCACTTTCGTTTTTTATCTATAAAATATTAGATTCGACAATGGAGTGGAGCAAGACAAAATTTAGAGATGCTATGGCATCTAATTATAGAAAAAATAGTTATTTTTCAAATACAGCAAGAGACTTTAAGTACGCTAAGGACATAAGACTGTTTAAAATGCAGGAGTTTATACAGAATATGTGGAATGACATTAACACAATATATTATGCTGCCTGCAAAAAACATCACAGTAAGTGGATTATGTGTGAAGCAAAAATGAGTATGCTTAGATTAATTCAAAATGTATTGCTATATTCAGTGCTTATTTACATGATTATGTTTAGGGGCATGAGTATTTCTAATTTTGTTTTATATATTGGATTAGTGGCTGCATTTTCAACAGCCATGACGGATCTGTTTTGTAATCTTGTGTGGATGAATATGAACAGAATGCAGTTAGATGATTTTAGAACATTTATGGATTGGACAGAGGAGATACCTAATTATCAAAAGGGTGAGGGAACAATAAATAATATCAAATTAGAAAAATATGAATTTAAATTTGAAAATGTCTCATTTAAATATCCGGGACATGATAAATTTATTCTAAAAAATCTTAACCTCACAATAGAGGCAGGAAGTAAACTTGCAATAGTAGGAATAAACGGCGCAGGAAAAACAACTCTCACAAAGCTTCTTATGAGACTATATGAACCAACAGAAGGAAGAATTTTACTTAATGGAGTTGATATAAAACAGTTTGACAGAGAATCATATTTTAATATCTTTGCTCCGGTATTTCAGAATATAGAAATATTTGCTTTCCCTGTATGGCAGAACATTTCAATGAAATCTGATAATGAAACTGATAGAGACAAGGTTATGGAAACATTAAAAAGAAGTGACTTAGATGAGAAGATTAACAGGTACGAAAACAAAATCGACACAAAACTTCTTAGAATTATTGATCCTGACGGAGTGGATCTTTCCGGTGGAGAAAGACAAAGACTTGCTATGGCAAGAGCATTGTACAGTGACAGGGATGTACTTGTACTTGATGAACCTACGGCAGCACTTGATGCACTTGCAGAAGATAAGATGTATCAGGAATTTAATGAAATGGTAAAGGGAAAGACTGCAATTTTCATTTCACACAGACTTTCAAGTACAAGATTTTGTGACAAAATAGTTATGTTTGAGGATGGAAAAATTATTGAAGAGGGAACACATGATGAATTAATGAAAACTGGCGGAAAATATAGTGATATGTTTAAGATTCAGGCACAGTATTACAAAAGTGAGAAGGAGGGAGTAACATGCTAAAAAAATTATTTAGTGGAATTAAAGACATAGCTTTTTGCACCGGATATTTTGCAAAGTTTGCATGGAAAAAACTTCCAATCTATTACTTTTATATTTTGTTGTCAGTTATAGTTAACACAGCAGGACCTTTTGTTTCTATTATCGGCTCAAAATATTTAATTAATGAAATCGTATATGAGCAGAACAGAAACATTGGTATGATAATTTTCTGGGTAGCTTTTATCTGCATTGGAACTTATCTTTATGCAGTAGTAGGAAAGTTTGCAAATGAGAAGCAGAATTATTGTAATGACCGTTTTGACAGAATGCTTCAAATGGAAATAAGTTTTAATACTATGCAAATGAAGTTTGAGTATACTGAAAATTCTGAAATGCTAGACAGTGTAAATAAAGCAGGACGGGCATTTGAACAAACTAACCTTATACAGGGACTTACAGACGGAATCGTAGGACTTATAAGTAATATATTAGTGCTTGCAGGGGTTATGTATATAGTTGTTAATTGCTCAGTATGGTTACTTATTCCTGTATTTTTAAGTTTCGTTATTAATACATATATGACAATGAAAACAACAAAATTAAAGGAAAATTATTTCTCTGAAGCAATGGAAATAGACCGTGTTGTTGATTATTATCTGGATGAACTTACAACAGGTGAGTATGCCAAGGATATTAGAATTTATAATGCAGATAATATGATTATTGATAACCAGAAGGAACAGAGTACTAAGCAATATAATCTTTCAAAAAGAAGCATGAAAAAAATATGGAATAATGAAAAAATTTCAATAACATCAACGGAGATTTGTAATATAGCAGTTTATATTATTCTTGGTGTAAATACATTAACAGGAAAGATTACAATCGGAGATTTTAGCAGCCTTACACAGGCAGTTATTAAGTTTACGGAAGCACTTTATAATATTTCAAGAGGATTAATGGGATTAAAGTATACAGCATCAATTCTAAAATATTATCTTGATTATATTGAAAAAGCTGAAATTGATATAAAATATGAGAAAAGTAAAAATGCAGAAGTTCCAAATGTTAATGATGGTGTATCTATAGAATTTAAAAATGTAAGTTTTAAATATCCTAATACAGATGTTTATATTTTAAAAAACATAAATACATCAATACATCCGGGAGAACATCTTTCAATAGTAGGAAAAAATGGCGCAGGAAAGACAACTTTCATAAAACTTCTTTGCAGATTATATGAAGTTACAGAAGGAGAAATTCTTGTAAATGGAGTAAATATAAATGATATAGAATACTCTAAATATTTAGATTTACTTTCAGTAGTTTTTCAGGATTACAGGCTTATGGCATTTTCCATAAAGGATAATATTGATATGGGACAGAATAAATATGCCAATGGCGATATGGAACAGAAAGAATATTCAAATGTTGATATGGAACAGAAAGAATATGCCAATGGCGATATAGGACAGAATAAATATTCTAATGTTGAAAATAAGATTAATGAACTGTGCAAAATAGTAGAGATTGACGGTTGGATTAATTCTTTGGAAAATAAGCAAAATACAAACCTTTATAAAATGTTTGATGAGTCAGGAGTTGAACCATCAGGTGGTCAGGCTCAGAAGCTTGCAATTGTCAGGGCATTGTATAAGGATGCACCGGTAGTAGTACTTGACGAACCTACAGCAGCCTTAGATCCAATCGCTGAATTTGAGGTCTATAACAACTTTGATAAGCTTGTTGGTGGAAAAACAGCAGTTTATATATCCCATAGACTTTCATCCTGTAGATTCTGCGACAGAATAATAGTTTTTGACGGTGGTACAATAATTGAGGACGGAAGTCATGACAAATTAATGGAAAATACAAACGGATTTTATTTTAATATGTACAATACTCAGGCTAAACACTACCAGAATTAATTGCTACAGGATTTAAGTAGTATCGGAGTTATAGATAGCCATATTGGAATAAGAGCAAGTATTTTATTAAAAAAGAAAAATAAAAAATTATTGTAACTTGAAAAAACGCACACATCCATAGTATCATTGATAAATAAGCTGAATTTTACAGAACCAATATGAGTAAAAACCTAAAAGAAGAGGAAAATAATCAATGACAGTGCAGAAGAAAAATATTCTGGTTATAGAAGATAGTGAACAATACATGGATATGATTTGTAGCAAATTATCAAATATTACCGACATAAATGTTTACAAGGCAAAAGATAGTGCGCAGGCATATAAATATGCGTTAGAAGAAAATATAAGCGTATTTATAGTGGATATAATTCTTGATACAAATGCTTTAGGAGATGTGTCAGGAATTAAATTCGTTGAAAGAATACGAACCATACCTGAATACAAATTTACACCAATTATAATCACATCATCTTTAGAAGACCCTAAGTTACATTCATACAGTTATTTGCACTGTTATCGCTACTTTGAAAAATCTTATGACATCAATGAACTTATGGATACAGTTAAAGAAGTATTAGAATTTGAAACTCCGAAGGAAGAATCGAAGATAATATATTATAAAAGAGACGGAATTTTGTTCTCACTTCAGACAAAAGATATTGTATATGTAGAGAACAGAAACAGGTACATAGAATATCATTGCACAGATGGAGTACATAAGGCACCATATGCGTCATGTAAGAGTATTATTCAGGAGTTAGGAGATAACAATTTTGCACAATGTAATAAACATGTTGTTGTAAATATGAACTATATTTTAAGTATAGACTCAGTTAACAGATATATTAAACTTATAAATAATTATGGAGAACTTGAAATAGGCCCTAGATTAAAAAAAGAATTTATGAGCAGGTTGAAAAATGAGTGAGATTTTAATTTATTTTTTTGAAATAATATCTGTAATAATATGCATACATAACTTATATGGTCGAAAAAATATAATTTCCATTTATACATTAAGTTTTATAAGTTTAGAGATAATTTATATGTATTTAGTTAATGAAGAAGTGCTTTTTAAAGAGACAATGTTAATAATGTATTTGTTTTTCATTATTTATTCGATGCTTCAGTTTGGTGACAGTATTGTAAATTCTGTTTATAACTGCATGTTGACAATGCTCATTGTATCAGTTACGCAAATGATAATGTACATACCTGCAAGTCTTCTTATTTATAAGTTCATTAAAAATGAAAATTTTATGGCATTGTTTATAAACATAGCTGTTCTGATATTTGTATTCTTTTCACAGAAATCAAAATTATATAAGATATTACACAATATAATTGTTGATAAAGAAAAGAGGGGGATGGTGTGTATATTAGTAAATGGATTAATTCTTGCATATTATCTTTATAAGTTCAAAAAAGACAATTTTATTATGACAGATGCATATCTTACAGGAGGATTATTGTTTGTTATAGTAATATTTGCCATCTATAGATGGCAGCAGTCAACTTACGAAGTTAAATTAAAGCAAAAGCAGTTAGAAATGACTAGAATATATAATGATTCCTTTAAAAGTCTGATAGATGTTGTACGTAAAAATCAGCACGATTTTAATAATCATTTGCTTGCTTTATCAGCTCTGGAAAATGAAGAAAACAATGAAAAGATAAAACAGCGAAAGAATGAATATAAGAACAGAATTTCTGAAGAAAATAAGTATAATAGTATTTTATATAGAATTAATGAACCTATTATCGCAGGATTTTTATTTGGCAAATTAAAAGAAACTGAAAATATGGGTGTAGAAACAACGTATGATGTAAATTTATGCACTGGAGAATTTAAATACATATCAGTTTATGATTTCATAGAAATTCTTGGAATATTAATAGATAATGCAAGAGATGCAATTCTTTCAAATAAAACTACACAAAATAACCGGGAAAATATAAGAGATAATAATGAGTGTGGAAATGAAGGAAGTGTAAAGGGCAATAATGACTGTGAAAAAAAAGAAAACATTACAATTAAAATAGCTGAAACTGAAAAGAAAGTAATAGTTGAGGTCTCAAATCCTTATACATATTGTACGGAGGATGAGATAATTAAGATGTTTGAAAAAGGATATTCTACAAAAGGTGAAGACAGAGGAATTGGTCTTAACAAAATAAAAGAATATCAGGATAAATATAAGTTTGATATTTTAGTAGAAAACATAATGACTAAAATTGGAAATACAATAAAGTTTTCAGTAATAATTGAAAAATAAATTCCATAGGCATCAAAGTTGAGGCCTTTTGCCACAACATAATAATTTTGTGTCTACATCGTAATAATCAACAAATAAAAATCTGCCTTTCATTGTAATGACGGTCATACAGACTGTCGGGTGTGTCAATGAAGGCAGATTTTTTGGAGTAAAAGATTATGAAGGTTAATTATTCAAAGTCTTCTTTGCGAGGAAGTTTAGGTTCCCCAAAGAAACAAAAGCTAACTTTTGAAAATTTAAAACCCCATGATAATGCTAAACACAATGTACAAAGTGTGTTTAAAGTAGAAAGTTTGAATTTACGCATTAGCACATTCCTCCTTTTTTGAGATTTTAGCAATAAATAATTGCGCTGTATGTAACACAATAGTCCAGAATCCAACTTGAAAGTATGTAGCAAATAAGCTGAATTCATGGAAAAAGCTAACAAAAATAATAAAAATAAAAATTATAACAAATCCGGTATTTCGACATTTCTTAATCAAAATACTGTCAGGCGAAGGTCTGAACGGTGATGCTATTGGACCTATTTTATAATTGATAATCATACATATTGTACATATGGAAATTATTAATATAGGTGCTACAAATAAAAGTTTGGGAAGTAGTATAATTGAAGAAAATAAAACGACAAATGTTAATAAAAAACATGTAATATAATGTTTACAATGAATTCCACCGATGTTAATTCTTAAAAATAAAAGCAAAATCAAAGAAACTAAGAATGATTTAAAATAACCTAAAAATCCAAAAAATATACCGAAAATAATAAGTTTTGAAAATTCATAAAAGATGCTTGTAAGTACATATTTTACCATTGCTATATCATAACTGCTGTAGCCGTATTCATCTTTTAATTCATCGATAAGACTTTGCATATTAATTCTCCATTCTTCTGCCATAAGATTTACGGCAGGAATAGTAATGAAATAAATTCACACTAAAACCACACCCAAAGATGTGTAGAGTATAGAAAGATATTTGACGAATTAAAGAAAAATAGTAAAAGGTATGTTGTTTAAATGAAAAAATACAGAAAATTGCTGATAATATGAAAAAATGTGCGTTTTTTAGTAAAAAAACATATAATTTAAAAGAAATATTGGTGATACATACTCAATATTTGACGAATTAAAAATCAAATAAGTATAAAATTTAGAAATAGGAAATATAAAATTTGAAAAATTAACTAATGGTTTATATGAATGATAACCTTCAATTTAATAAAACAATTGAAAAAAATATCTGAGTTTGCTATACTCTTATCGGCAAACAAGCGTTCTTAGAGTTGAAAAAGCAGAATAATATAAAAGCTCATCAACGCGAACTAGGGAAATATTAAACGTTTAGAAGAGAGGATTTAAATTAATGAAAAAAGGTACAGCTTTAAAAGAAATTTTTAATGATTTTCTCAAAAATGAATTAAAAGACATTGCTAAGCAGAAAAAGATAAGAGGTTATTCAACACTTAATAAAGAACAATTGATTGATAAAATTGTAGAACATATGTTGAATGACGAAGAAGTAGAAAAATATTTCCAATATCTTACAAATGAAGAAATTGAAGCAGTTAAAAAAGAAATTACTTCAACTGAAGGTGGAAAGTCTAACGATGCTTTATATGAAAAATTATATGCAGCCGGTTATTTAGGCGGAATGAATAATGGTGAAATAGTAGTGCCGGTAGAAGTTCAGGCAGTACTTGAAAAAATAGAAAATAAAGAGTTTAATGAGAAACGTAAAGTGACCAGTTTCTTATTAAGCAGTTTGAGAACAATGTGTGTATTATATGGAAAGATTTCGATAGATTTGCTTATGCAGATTATGAAAGATGGAATTAATTATAATGAAAGCACAGAAGAGTTAATTAACAGAATTGAAAGTATACCGGAAGTATATAATGAATTTGAAGTTAATGATAACGTTGTATCTCATAAGAGATTGTCTGATTCAGAAGACAATTCTATAAAAGATGAAAGTAAATATTATATTCCAACTGTTGAGGAAATAAATACAATAGGTGTTTATGGAGAACTTCCTAATGGTCCTTCTAATGTTGAATTAGTAAGTTCTGTAGTTAAAGAAAACACCGGCGAAAATAAAGCAGCAAGAAAGGTAATTTCTAATCCTACCAGAATAGATGATTCAATTCCTTGGACATTTGACAATATGGGCAAAAGATTAGTTAATCAGCCGGTTGTTAAGACAAAGAAAGTTTATCCTAATGATAAATGCCCTTGTGGAAGTGGAAAGAAGTATAAATATTGTTGTGGAAGATAGAGGTGAATAATAATGTGGATGGTATTTGCAATTTTATCATCTGTATTTGCAGCTTTAACATCTATACTTGCTAAAGTTGGAATAGATGGAGTTAATTCTAATCTGGCTACAGCCATAAGAACGTTGGTAGTTTTAATTATGGCATGGGCAATGGTATTTCTGACTAATAATCAGTCGGGAATTACAGAGATAGGAAAGAAAAGCTGGATATTTTTGATTTTGTCAGGGCTGGCCACAGGAGCTTCATGGTTGTGCTACTATAAAGCATTACAGATGGGAGATGCGTCAAAGGTAGTTCCAATAGACAAATTAAGTGTAGTGATAACTTTGATTATGGCTTTTGTATTTTTGCATGAAGATTTTACATCAAAATCAATTATAGGATGCATACTTATCACGTCAGGAACTTTGTTCATGGTTATTTAGAGAATATAAGATATAGAATAAGCAGTTTAATATACCAAATAAGTTTATATTAACTATAACGAACAACAGTTTTATAAAAATTTATAAATATAAAATACACTTTTAGTAAAAAAATCAGAAGTAATATTGTGAATTTAATAAACGCAATATTGCTTCTGATTTTTTTTGTAAAGACACCAAACACAAAATAATTAGAAGATTCTATATTATAAAATAGATTAAACTGCAAATAAATATAAAAATGCAGGGATTGTAAATAGAGATAAAAGTGTTGTTAAAAAAATAGTTCTTGAAGTTAATTTTTTGTCTAAATCATATTCTGTGGCAAATATAAGTGCTGTATTTGCTACAGGCATTAGTGATTCAATAAAAAAGACATTTCTAACTAAAGTATCTTTAATGAATAGTTGAAATAATGGATAACAAATTAGTGGAATAATAATTAGCTTGACAAATGTAAATAAGTAAACTCTTTTATCTTTAAATATTTCACCTATTTTCATAGATGCTAACGTTGAACCAATTAACATCATTGCAAGTGGTGAGGTCAGATTACCAAGTATTGATATTGCATTTGTTATAGGAATAGGAAAACTTATGTCTAATGCATAAATTACAATGGAAAGCAAAGAGCATATTATACCTGGTGATAATATGTTTTTTAATGTAAAGGCCATCTTTTTCGCAGTCCCATATCCTATTAAAACTACTCCATAAGTAAATGTACAACAGGTAAATATAATGTTGAGAATGGCTGCATAAAATACAGCGGTAGTTCCCTGCTCAGAGCCAAATGCAGCCTGAATAACAGGAAAACCCATAAATCCTACATTTGAAAAAGTTAGCATAAAAGTATATATGCCTTGTGTATTGAAAGGCATTTTAATTAATTTAATTATTATAAAACTGATAATAGGTAATACTGCGTATAAAATAATTGAAGCAATAAATACGAATAACACAGTTGAACCTTTAGGACGTTGTGCCATAGACAAAACAGAATCTATTGTTGTCATGGGTAGGGTTATATTTACAACCAGTTTATTTAATTTCTTATTAGTAAGTTCGTCAAAATACTGTAATTTATATGCAAGATATCCGGTACATATAATTAAAAAAAGCATAATGAGCTGATTAAAAAGAACGGATATATTTATCATTTGAAAAACCTCCGGAATTTGTAAATGTGTAGATAGTCATTAAAAATATTATCGCTAAAACGTTAAATAAGCAATGTTTTTATTAAGTGAAAAAATTCTCGGATTTGTGCTATACTTTATATGATAGGGCAAAAGCATAAAGGATTGATGCTCATTTTGTGAATGACTTAGGAATATTCACAGAGCTATTTATAATCTGCCTTTACCTATAATATTAATTTTACTTTAGCAAAGGAAACATAAAATAAATGGAAAATTACAGTATGCATCTTCCAAGTTATTCAATTGGAGATAAAGTATATAATAAAATACCTGAAATTTGTGAGCCATATGGTACAAAGGTTATTGCTATAGGTGGGCATAAAGCAATTGCAGCCGCAAAGGATAAAATAATAGCAGCCTGCAAAGAATCAAAATTAGAAATATTAGATTTTATCTGGTATGGTGGAGAAGCAACTTACGAAAATGTAGAAAAATTAATGGAAAATGATTTGGTAAAACAAGCAGATATGATTTTCTCAATTGGTGGAGGGAAATCAACAGATACTGGAAAATGTCTTGGGGTAAAATGTGGTAAACCTGTATTTTCATTCCCAACAATAGCGTCAAACTGTTCTGCCTGCACAAGTGTTTCCATTATGTACTATCCTGATGGAAGATTTAAAGAACCGTTTTTCTTTCAGGCACCACCGGTACATGCATTTATTGATACGGATATTTTAGTACATTCCCCTTCAAGATATATGTGGGCAGGAATGGGTGATACTATGGCAAAGTACTTTGAAAGTTCAATGTCTTCAAGAGGAGAAGAATTAAATCACTATACACAGATGGGTGTAGATGTAAGTAAAATGTGTTATGAACCGGTTCTTCAATATGGAAAAGAAGCAATGGAATCAAATAATGCGCAGGAAGTTTCATATGCCTATGAACAGGTTGTATTAGCAATTATAGTTTCAACAGGTATTGCATCTATATTTTTGACAGCGGAGCATATAATTGATTACAACACAGGACTTGCCCATGCAATATTTTATTCTCTTACGGCATATCCACACATAGAAAAGAATCATTTGCACGGAGAAGTAGTAAGTTATGGTGTATTAAATTTGCTGCTTGTAGATAAGAATGAAGAAGACTTTGAAAAAGTGTATAAGTTTAGTAAAGATGTAGGTCTTCCAACATGCCTTGCAGATTTAGAATTTGGAAAGGACAAGTTAGAAGAATTGGCTGAAAATGCAGTTGCCATGAAAGATATAGAGCATAATCCTTATAAAATTACAAAAGAAATGGTTGCCTGCTCAATGGGCAAATTAGAAAAAATGAAATAGTAAGAAGAACTTTGGAGGTGGTTTTATGAAAAAGAAAATCAGTATTATTGCATTATGTGTAGCTGTTGCAGGAGTTATAGCTTATTTTCCAATAAAGACTGCACTTGGTGGTAATGATGTAATGTCACAATGGGGTAAAATTTTAAGTGATGACAGCAAAAATGAAACATCAGGAAGTAAAAGTAAATTTAGAATTGCAACTGACGGACCGGCAGCACAAACATATTCTGCATCAGATGAAATATTTGAGTGTGGGAAAGATATTTTAATAACTAAAAGGGAAATAGAAGTTTCAAAGGCTTTTTATATGCTTAAGGGAGAAAGTGAGAAGACGGCAGAAAAAGAAGCTGTAAAATACATGGAAGAATTTAATGCAATGTATGTTAAGGCAATAAAAGCAGGTTTTGATGTTACAGATGAAGAAGTGGATAATTATATTACTGATTTGAAGAAAATGTCAGATGAAGCTGAGAATGCCGATGATGTAAAAAAAGTGATAGCACAGTTTGATTCAGAAGATGAGTATTGGGCTTATGAAAAAGAAGTATATCAGAAGCAGTTGCCGATTCAAAAGTACGTTGAATCATTGGAAAGTGATTATGTTAAGAAGCCAGGTACGGATGTAAACAATGAGTCGGGTACAAAAGCGTGGAACAAAGAGTTAGATAAAATTAAAGAAAAAGCAGCAAAAGAGCAGAAGTACAAAAAAGTAAAATCTGTAAAAGATATAGATAATAAATTCGTTAAGTAATTAAAAAAAGATGCCGGAATTGTGGTGCGTAGCACTCAATAGTTTCGGCATCTTTTAGTATATGCTTAATTTTTATTTGAAAATAATGTAAGCCTAAAATCCACTATCACAAATTTTAAGTAGAAATAAATTTTGCTTCACGGCAAAAATTTAAACGTATAGAAAATATAAGTTAGTGTAAAATTTTAGGTGGCAAAAATATAAAAAAATAATTGACTTGTATTTTTTATAGCGTTATAATTCAAAACAACGATATAGATGACCATTAAAACCGTTGATGCGGAGGTAAAAGTGAATCGTGCACTTACAGAGAGCAAGGGCTGGTGGAATCCTTGCAGAACGCAGCTCACATAAATGGACCGCAGAGGGCACAGAACAAAGCATTATATTTGTTAGTATTCTGTGACGTGAAGGCATACGTAAGTTGCACAGAGTATGATAGTACTCGTTGAGTGTGTAAGATATTTTTCTTACGAATCAAGGTGGCACCGCGGAATATTATTTTAGTATTTTCGTCCTTGATGATAACATTTTGTTAAGTGTTATTGTTAAGGATTTTTTTATGCAATAAATACTCTAGAGGTTATCCAGATTGTTAAAAAACTCAAAGTGAAGAAAAGGAGAAAAAAGATGAGAAAGATGAAGAAAGTTTTGAGCGTTTTATTAACAGTAGGAATGGTAGCAACAGCATTTACAGGATGCGGAGGAAACGGAAGCAACAGTTCAGGAAAGACTGATTCAAAGGACACTAATGGAGATGGAAAAGTAAAAGTTGGTGTAGTTTCAATGATTGAAAATGGAGCTTTTACAGATATGAGAGATGGTATTATTGATGAATTAAAAGCACAGGGATATGAGGAGTCACAGATAGAATATAAATGTGCAGCAGGCGATTCAACAGCACTTACAACAATTGTGACAAATATGACAGATGGAACATATGATATGGTATTTACTATTGCCACACCTCCTACACAGGCTATGGTTAATACAGAAACAGATACACCTGTATTTTTCTGTGCTGTATCAGCACCTGTAGCAGCAGGAGTAATTACAGACATGGATAAACCGGATAAGAATGCAACAGGAACATCTAATGCAATTCCTGTATCAGACATTATTGATTTTGCTCAGTCAGTAACACCGGCAAAGAAGGTTGGTATCATTTATAGCGGAAATGAGGATAATGCAACAAACACAGCAAAGCAGTGTGAAGAATATTTAGACAAAACAAGCGTTGAATATGTTGAAAAAACAGCACCAACATCAAATGATGTAGAATCTGCAACAAATGCATTAGTAGCAGAAGGTGTAGATATGATATTTATTCCAAATGATTCAATTATTCAGGACGGAATTAGTACATTAACAGATATTTGCAAAGAAAAGAAAATTCCAACATATTGTTCATCAGCAACAACAGTTGTTTCAGGCTGTTTTGCAACATTAGCAATTGATGATAAGGGAATTGGTAAGAAAACAGTTGATATTGCAATGGACTATGTAAATGGAAAGAAAGTTGAAGATATTCCGGCACAGGTTGTAGGAATTGATTATTGCACAGTTAACAAAGCTACAATGGAAGTATTAGGAATTAGCGAAGATAACATTAAAACAGATTATGAAGTTAAGTTAATTGAGAACTAAAGAGGAACAAAGATGATTGAATTACAGTATTATATATCAAACATTCCGGATTGCTTGATCTATGGATTGTTGGCAATGGGAATATATATATCACTTAGAATATTAGATATACCTGATTTGACAACAGAAGGAAGTTTTGGATTCGGAGCAGTTATTTCAGTATTAGTTGCATTAAACGGACACCCTATTCTTGCATTATTTGCAGGAATTGTGGCAGGAGCAGTAGCAGGAGCAATTACAGGTTTATTGCAGACTAAGTTGCAGGTACATCCTGTACTTGCGGGAATAATAACAATGAGTGGATTGTACTCGATAAATCTTGTATGTTATTCCCTTACGGAAAAAGGTGCAACAACGAACTTAAGTTATAACAAGATTACTATATTTGAAAAAGTAAAAGAGATATTTGCAATTCGAGGACAATTTGAAACAAGTGTTGTAAAATCAGTAGTTAGTTTGATAATTGTAATCGTAGTTTTATCATTAATAATATGGTTCTTTAAGACACATATTGGACTTTGTATACGAGCTACAGGAGATAATCCTGATATGGTCAGAGCATCTTCAATTAATGTTGACAGAACAAAGATTATAGGACTTATGCTTGCAAATGCCTTAATAGGACTTGCAGGAGCAATGGCATCACAAAGTGTTGGATATGCAGATATAAATACAGCAAATGGAACACTTATATATGGCTTGGCTGCAGTTATTATAGGTGAAGCCGTATTTGGAAAAAGAGGAGCAACTATTGGAATGATTTCAGCAGTTGTAGGTTCAATTGTTTACAAAATAATTGTTGCATTTGTAATTAGAGAAAATTTATTTGGAGATTTGAGCAGTAATCTTATGAAATTTACATGTGCATTAATCGTAGCAATTACACTGGCGGTTCCTGCAATAAAACAGAAAATTGCAGAGACAAAACAGAGAAAGGCGGCGAAATAATGTTAGATATTCAGAATATTTCAAAGACATTTGAAAAAGGGACAGTAAATGAGCATGTAGCAATTAACAATATGAGCCTTAAGCTTGAGGATGGTGAGTTTGTAACGATTGTCGGTTCAAACGGAGCAGGAAAGAGTACGTTGTTCAATGCTATATGTGGAAGCTTTATGATTGACTCAGGACACATTTTACTTGATGGAAAAGATATAACTTATGACAGTGAACATTCAAGAGCTAAAGTTATTGGAAGAGTATTTCAGGATCCAATGAAAGGAACAGCTCCTAATATGACAATAGAAGAAAATCTTGCTTTAGCATATTCAAGAGCATCTAAGGGTTCAAATCCATTTGCAAGAGCAATTACTAAAAAGAAAGTTGAATTTTTCAGAGAAAATCTTGCACGTTATAATATGGGGATTGAAGACAGAATGAAAACAAAAATAGGTTTGCTTTCAGGAGGACAGAGACAGGTTGTAACACTGCTTATGTGTACTTTGTCAATTCCTAAATTATTACTGTTAGATGAACATACAGCAGCTCTTGATCCTGCAACGGCACAGAAGGTTATGGACATTACAAAGACAATTGTAAGTGAAAATAATATAACAACAATGATGATTACTCATAACATGAAGCAGTCATTAACAACAGGAACAAGAACGATTATGCTTGATTCAGGGGAAATACTTCTTGATTTGTCAGGAGATGAAAGAGACAACATGACAATGGAAGACATGATTAAGATGTATTCAATGAAGAAACAAAAAGAATTTGATAATGATAGGATATTGTTAAGCTAGCAATTTTTATATGTAAAATTTTCCATAAATTTTACATGGAATATATTTGAAATTGACTAAGCTTTGTTATTATACAATCACAGGCTTAAATAAGTCAGTTAAAAGCCTACAAGTTCATATTTTGATAGAAGACATCTTAATAACTCCGTGTCACTAATTAGTCTGGGAAACTAAATAGTGTTAAATAAGATGTCTAAAGTGAAATTACGTTGTAGTTTCATATTAAAAACACCTATATCAGGAAATGACTCATTTCTTTTTCATTCAAATATTATGCGGGTGCCGTATTGGATATGGCACCTTGCATAGGAAAAGGCATATTTGAAAGAAGAAGGTAGACAATAATAAGGATTATCTACATTTACTTGACAATATATAATCATAGCGATATAGTATGGAATGAAAAAAACTATACCCCTACAGGGTATGGAAATGGAGGCTTAATTATGTATAAAACAGTTGTGAAAGTAGATGGAATGATGTGTGGAATGTGTGAAAGTCATGTTAATGAAGCTGTAAGAAAAGCAGTACCATTAAAAAAAGTAACATCTTCTCACGGTAAGGGAATAACGGAAATTATTTCGGAGGACAAGATAGATGAAGAGGCTGTAAAGAAAGCTATTGATGATACGGGATATAAAGTATTGTCGATAGAAACACAACCATATGAAAAAAAGAAGTTTTCATTATTTGGAAGAAAATAATAAATTAGAGATACCTGAAATTACACAAAAAAGTGTTTTTTTAGGTATTTTTTATAGAAACAACATATTTATATAAAGATTTTATTTTGATAGATTAAAAAAGTAGGGAAAAGTAATAAGTAATCGGAAAAGTCGATAAAAAACAGTTGAAGATATTTGTATTTATATTAAAATATATAGTAGGGTATTTTAATAAAATAATGATGGGTCGTAAGATGCAATTGGCATTGTTGTGTGTAATGTGTATGCATTATAGATAAGAAAAATAAAAATGATACAAACAGATAAAATATAGACGATTTTTATTTAGGAGAAATGAAATATGTTTATAGGAATATGTGACGACGATAATATAATGAGGGAAAGAATAGAGAGAGTATGTAAAGACGTCACGAAGAAATACAACGAAGAAACAATTATAAAAAAATATAAAGACGGACAGGAAATTACTGATCAGAACATAGATATTTTAATACTTGATATCGAAATGCCTATGGTCGGCGGTATTGCAGTAAAAGAAAGATTAGAGAATGCAAAGAGCAATACAGTAATTATTTTTGCAACCAGCCATGAAGAAATGATGGCACAGGCATTTGGAGTAAATGTTATAGGATTTGTTACAAAAAAATACATAGAAGATCAGTTGCCGGTAGTATTAGAGAGAGCTTTAAAAATAGTAAGAGGAACAGTTCTTATAGAAGGTATAGATAGCAGGAATATTGAATACATTAAATCAGAACATATTTATTGTAATTTATATCTTACGGACGGACAGGAATTTTTACTTAGAGAAAGCATGAAAGCGTTAGAGGATAGATTGGAAGCTGTTGGTTTTATAAAGATTTTCAGAGGCTGTCTGGTTAACATGGAGCAGGTGGAAGAAATGAAGAATGGTAAAGTGTATATGCATGGAGGCACGGTTCTTCAGATTAGTAGCAGATTAAAAGCGTCTGTCGAGAAAAAATACACAAGCTTCTGTATAGAGAATGCGAGGTTTTGCTGATGATTTATGGATTAAAGGTGTTAAGTACATTTTTAAGCTTCATTAAATACATAGTATTTCCAATTGGCATTATGGGATTTAATTTACGAAAGAGTAAATTAAAATATGCAATAATACCTATTTTAGGTTTGACGGCTGCTTATTTGTTTAATGTAAATAAGCCTACCGTAACGGCAGAAATTTTATTTCAGATAGTAATTCTTTTAGTGCTGTTTGATGAAAAAATACAGACTATTATAAGAGGATTCATTATAGAGTTTGTTTTAGTATCGCTTATAGATTTAATGGTTTGGCTGATACTGGTTGGAATTACTTCACTTGGAAATGATTATGCTGATTATGAACGAAAAATTTATATCTATGGTAATTGCATAGGAGTTATAGTAATTTTTATGGCAGCAATATTTTTGTATAAACGAAGAAAAGATATTGCTGAGGTAATAAGGAATATAAAGATTAAAGAACTTATTTTTGTTATCGCTGTAATGGGAACTTTAGGAATTGTAGTTGCATGTATTCAGGGTGCTTATTTAGGTGAAATGACATTGAGCATTCAAAGAATGGCAATGATTGTAGCAGTTATATTTTTAGTCATAATAATTGCAATGAGTGTTATGTTTGTGTATGTAGTAAACTCAAGAAAAATCTTAATGGAAATTAATGATTTGAATGAAGAGTGTATGAAATACCAAAAAAATTATTATGAGAGACTTATAACGGAAGATAGTGAATTAAGGGCTTTCAGGCATGATGTTAATAAGCATTATAATGCAATATCAGCATTGTTAAATGAAAATGATGTTGAGCAGGCAAGAGACTATGTAAATGAACTAATAAATAGAAAAGATGTACATTTTACGTATAAGACAGGAAATGTGGTTGCGGATTACATTATTAATGGCGAAGTACAGGCAATCAAACAGGAAAATGGTGATGATGTTAAAATTCAGATTCTTGGAAAATTCCCACAGTCAGTAGGAATAGAACAAACTGATTTATGTATTATTCTGGCAAATTCATTGGATAATGTTAAAGAGGCTTTTAGTCGATTTGAAGGAAAGAAAGAATTAGGAATAACAATTCAGAACCACAAAAAGAGAATAATTTTAAAAATAGAAAATACATCACAGCCGGTGGATGTGAAAAATATAAATACATCAAAGAAGGACAAAAAGAACCATGGATATGGTATTTCAAACATAAGGAGGGTAGTGGATAAATATAACGGCACAATGCAAATCAAATATGTTGATGGCAGATTTTTGTTAGAAATGCTAATTTAATTTTATTGAACGGGTCGTGAATATAAAGGTTAGCGGATAAAGTAAGTTAATGATTAATTAAAGATAGTAAGAAGGTTATGTAGAAGTAGATGTGTTAGTAAAGAAAATGATTAAGTTAAGAACAGAAAACTTACGCTCGTAACAGATTTTACTACGTTAAGAACAAAAAAACTGCGTTAAGAACATATGGATTGCAGTTAAAAGAAATATTAGATACAATTAAATTTAGAAAGAAACAAACAAGTAAGTTTGGAAGAGGTAAAAGATATGTTTATTGATACATGTGCAATGGATACAATTTGGAGAATAATTAAATTTTTCTTCAAATAGAATAAGTTTAACAGATACGATTTGAAAACATTAATTTCAATCGTCAACAAATAATTAACAATTAGAAGGTACACGTTGAGTGTAGCATTTGGAAATATATGTATTGGGACTAATAAGAGACAGGTTTTCCGTATGAGGTGTATACAAAATAATAATGTAATTGGGGAATTACAAGTGGAACGACCTGTTCACTAAAGAAGCCTTTCAAGTAGAAATAATCTATTTGAAAGGCTTTTCTTGTTATACGCAATGAGCCAAATACTTTCAGCTTTTTGCTTGCAAAAAAAGCTGAAAGTATTTGGCGAATGCATAATCACTGAGAAGAAGCGAAGCGGATTCGAAGTGATTACATGGCGAAGCCATGGGTATAACAAAAAAAGATAAAGAGTAAGAGTCGGCGAATGCATAATCACTGAGAAGAAGCGAAGCGGATTCGAAGTGTTATGAACGGCGAGGCCGTGCGTATAACAAAGTTATTTCAAAGCGTCTTTAATTTTAGGAATCATCTTTTTGCCGTAAACATATCCGGCTTTTATACAGTCATTAATCATATTAAAAGTTAAAAGACCGGCATTTTTATCAAGTGAAGGTTCAAGTAAAAGTCGTTCTCCCTGAGAAAGGCATGTTTTCAAATTGTAAGACATAATAGAAAAAGAATGAGAGAGAATTTCAGTAATAGAATTGTTGTGAGGAGTTTTATAATCTACACCAATGTCAACAGCAATAATTTTGTCAACGCCTGTGGACATTAAAAGATTTACCGGAAGGTTGTGGGTGACACCACCATCAACCAGGTAGTACTTGCTCATTTTGACAGGACGAAATATCCCGGGGACAGAGCAACTTGCGGTAATAATGTCACATAGTTTTCCGCTCTTTTTCCAAATGACGTTTTCGGTAGGATATTTTATTTCAGAATTAGTAAATGCAATTGTATTACCAGAAATTAAATCCACGGTAGGAATTATAAGGGGAGTAGTTAAGTCAGAAATATCTTTACCATCAGTATAAGAGCAAAGAAAGTTATTAAGTTTATGCCCTTTTAATAACCCCGTTAAATGCTGCTTGCGACAAGTTAAAAATTGAGGAAAAAATAAAAGCATTCCAATAATATCCGGGTCTAATATAGTAGTTGGGTGAGAAGTTAAAATCTGGGCAATTTTTTGCATAGTATCAATAGAAACATTTGCCGCATATAAACCGGCGATAATACTTCCGGCACTCGTTCCTGCGATTGAAGAGGGCAACATATTTTCTTCAGCGAGAGCCATTAAAATTCCGATGTGAGCACTTCCTCTTGCACCACCACCAGATAAAGCTAATCCGTAATCCATTTTAAATCCTTATACTAAGTATAAATTAAATATATGTTTAAAAAAGCAAAAAAGAACTGAAATGTAATGTTTATTATAATTTTTGAAAAGAGAAAAAATTTATATTATTAAAAGTAAAAATGCTAATAAACATATTGTTCCTGATTATGCCGTTCTTGAAAATGAATATAAAAAATAGTATACTTACTATAATTAATTGTAAAATGTCGAGATTTAATTTATGCAATAGTAATTTATTCTATAAGATATTTACAATTAATAGGTAAATTTATAGTATAGATGTTGCAAAACACAAAGGTAATTCTAATCATTGTGTTTTGAAATGCAGGAAGGGACGGACTAAAAAGTGAAGCTGATAATAATGAGATTTGAGGACGCAATGGTAGTTTGTGAAGACACGAATGGAAAAGAGTACGTTATTCAGAAAAAGAAGATTCCGGAAGAAGCAACAGAAGGAAATGTAATAAAGAAGGAAATAACGGGAAAATATTCTATGGACACAGATGAAGAATTTCTTAGAAAACATCGTATGGAAAAAATGAATGAAAAAGAAGAAAAAGTTATTGTTGAACCGTCGATATACAGTTGATAATAAAAACAGGCACTGCAAGTGAGCCGACTCTAAAAAGTTATAACTGGAATTTTAACTTTTTGGGGGTCTGTTCAGTATGTAGTGCCTGTTTTGTATAAGGATATTAAACGTAATACTTATACGTTCTATGAATGTTTAACTGCAAATTCAATTTATTTTAAAACATACATTTCGAACTATTGTCTTTTCCACGAAATTGGTGCAAAAAGCATTAACATAGGGAAAATTTCAAGTCGTCCGGCTAACATATCAAACATTAAAATAAATTTTGAAAAATCAGAAAATAGTCCAAAATTACGGGTAGGTCCAACAAGTTCTAATCCGGGACCAATATTATTTAATGTGGCAGCTACGGCTGTGAAATTAGTTGTGAAGTCTAAATTATCAATGCCGATAAGTAAAATTGAAAATGCCAAAATAAATATGTATGCAACCATAAAAATATTTGTTAAACGTACTGTTTCATGTTCAATAGGTCGTTTGTCCATAGTTATTTTTTTGACTCCGCGAGGATGAACAATAGTAAATAATTCTTTTTTTAATGTTTTGATTAATATTAAAAGTCGTGAAACCTTAATACCACCACCTGTACTTCCGGCACAGGCACCCATAAACATTAGCATAATAAGAATTGTTTTGGATACTTGTGGCCATAAATCAAAATTTGTGGTCGAAAATCCTGTTGTAGTAATAATTGAACCAACCTGGAATGCCGCATGTTTTAATGCTTCACCTATAGTTGGGAAAAAACTACGAATATTAAAAGTAATAATTCCTATAGTTGCAAAAATTACTAAAAGGTAAGCTTTTAATTCTTCAGAATGTAGTGCCTGTTTAAATTTTTTACATAAAATAAGATAGTATATATTAAAGTTTAAACCAAATAATATCATAAAAACAGTTACTATAATCTGAATCGATGAGTTATATCCGGTTATACTGTCATTTTTTATTCCAAATCCACCTGTACCGGCAGTACCAAAAGATGTAGTTAAAGCATCAAATAACGGCATACCTGATATAAGAAGAAGTAGTACTTCAATAAAAGTCATAACAGTATATATCCCATATAAAATCATTGCAGTATTTCTAACTTTTGGTACAAGTTTTTCAACAGAAGGTCCGGGACTCTCTGCTTTCATAAGATACATTCGCTGTCCACCACGCATTGGGAGAATCGCAAGTATAAAAACCAGAACTCCCATACCACCAATCCAATGCGTAAAGCATCTCCACATATTATTACAATAGGATAAAGCTTCAACATCAGATAAAATACTTGCTCCTGTAGTTGTGAAACCGGAGATGGTTTCAAATAAGGCATCTACCATTGAAGGTATCTCTCCACTTATAACAAATGGAAGACAACCAAATATACTTAAAATTACCCAGCTTAATGAAACTGTTATGTAACCTTCTGTTGCATAAAATTCTGTATCTTTTGGTTTCTTGTGACTAAGAATAGTACCAATAATCAGACACATAGCAATGGTAATTACATAAGAGTATGCTGATTTTTCAGAATAAATTATGCCCACAATCAAAGGCAGACACATTAATATGCCTTCAAGTTTTAATACAATTCCTAAAATATATCGTATAATTGAATAATTCATGACTTTATGTTAATCCTCCAAAATATCCCTAGCGTCTTTTAAGCCTAAAAGAGTTGTAACTATAATCATTGAGTCACCAGGAGCAATTACATCATCTCCACCCGGAATAATTAATTTATCATCACGGGTTATACAACAAATTAATACACCCTTTTTTATATTAAGGTCTTTCAAAGGAACACCTGTCAGTTTTGATTTCTCGGCAATGTTAAATTCCAAAGCTTCAACCTTATCGTCACATAATCTATATAGAGTAACGATATTACTTCCAATGGCATTTTGCTTTGCACGTACATATTGTAAAATTCGTTCAGTACAAAGATTTTTAGGATAAATAACACTGTCTAAATTTAAATTATGAACCACTTCAGTTAACTGTGAACGATTTATTTTTGACACAACTTTAGTTTTTACTCTCTTTTGAGCAAATAAAGCAAGAAGTATATTTTCTTCATCATAATTAGTTAATGTAACTAATGCATCTGTCTGGTCTATTCGTTCTTCAATAAGAAGAGTATTGTCTGTTCCGTCACCGCAAATGATAGTAGCATTAGGTAGCATTTCACACAATTCCTGGCAACGTGCAGGGTCATGTTCGATTATTTTTACTGAAATCTTTAACTTCAAAAGCATTTGTGCTAAATATACAGCAATTTTTCCACCACCAACAATCATCGCATTTTTAACTTCGTGAGTATGGAAATTAATAAAATGGAAGAAGTCAATGGTTGTCTGTCTAGAAGACATCATTGATACAACATCTCCTGATTTTAAAACAAAATCACCTGTTGGGATTGTTACTTCATTATCCCTTTCAATAGCACATATAAGAACACCTGCAAATATACGGGATGATAAATCTTTTATATGTACATTATCAAGAACAGAATCCTTAGGAATTCTAAAACGAATCATTTCAGCTCGTCCTTTTGAAAATAGATCAACATCAATTGCATTTGGAAAACACAAAATACGTGAAATTTCAGTTGCTGAAATAAATTCAGGATTAATAATCATGGATAATCCTAATTCTTCCTGAAGAAAATGACGTTCTTTGTTATATATAGGATTTCTAACTCTGGCAATTGTGTTACAGTTGCTTCCTTTTTTTGCAATCATGCAGCATAAAAGATTTACTTCGTCAGACTTAGTTACAGCGATTAATAAATCAGCATATTCAAGACCGGCTTCCTGTAAAACGCTATAACTTGCACCGTTACCGATAATTCCCATAACATCATAAGTGTCAGCTAACTTGTGAACAACATTTCCATCAATGTCAACAACGCAGATACTATTATCCTCTTTGCTCAACTGTGCAGCCAGATTTTTTCCAACTTTACCACAGCCAACTATGATTATATTCATTTTCCGTACCAAACCTTGTAAAAACAAGACACAAATCAAAGATTAGACAATGACTTGTATTTAAAATCCTTTCTTAATATTAGTTTAAAACTATCAACAAAAATGTTTAAACTTAATACAAGAAACCTATAATTAGTTTGAATAATTATAAGTTCCTTGCGTCAAAGATTATAACATAGTTAGATTGGAAAGTATAGGATATTAGATAAACAAAAAAATAGACAATTACATAAACAAAAAAGAAATAAAACAGAAGTACAGATAAATTGCAACGAAATAAAATCCGAATAAGAAGATAGTGAGAAAAGCAAATAAAAAGATAAAACTATAGAATAAAAATAAATACAAAATAAATACAAAATAAAAATAGAAAACATATTGACATATGACAATAATAAATATATTATAAACATATGAACAATTATTCATATGTTTGGAGAAAGGTGGAATTAAAATGATAAATCACAATGTAGAATGTTGCGATGAATGTAAGACTCATGAAGACTTGTTGAAAATCGTTAATGATAATATGCCTGATGAGGATGAATTATATGATTTGGCAGAGTTATTTAAAGTATTTGGAGATTCTACAAGAATACGTATACTTTTTGTATTATTTGAATCTGAAGTATGTGTATGTGATTTGGCAGAAACTTTGAACATGACTCAGTCAGCCGTATCTCATCAGTTGAGAATTTTAAAGCAGGCTAAACTTATTAAGAATAGAAGAGAAGGTAAATCAATTTTCTATTCACTTGCAGATGGTCATGTGAGAACGATAATTTCCCAGGGAATTGAACATATAGAAGAAAAATAAATATATTAGAGATTAGAAAGTCAGTACTAAAGCATTAGTGGAAAGGATGTTAATTATGAAGAAGAAATTTAAATTACAGGATTTGGATTGTGCAAATTGTGCAGCAAAGATGGAAGATTTAATTAAGAAAATTGATGGAGTAAATGGTGCATCTGTAAGCTTTATGACACAGAAGATGATGGTTGATGCAGACGATGCAAGATTTGATGACATTATGAAAGAAGTAGTAAAGGTTTGTGCGAAGGTAGAACCTGACTGCAAGATTTTATTATAATTGTCCATAGTTATAAAGCCGGCAGATTTTCAATGCATAAGTCAAAGAAAGTTACCGGCTTTATAAATATAAATTAGAAAATACGGTTTTTGATTATACATCCGTAAAATAAATACGGAGAAATGGAGTATATTATGAGTGAAAAGCAAAAAAAGATGTTGGGACGAATAATAGCAACATTAATTTTATTTGTAGTTCTTCTTATATTAGAAAAAACAGGAAAGTTTGATGATGTAAATAAGTGGATATTATTTGTTATTTATCTCGTACCATATATTATTATTGGATATGACATTGTTTTTAAAGCGTTTAGAAATATAAGTCACGGACAGGTGTTTGATGAAAACTTTTTGATGATGATTGCTACATTTGGTGCATTTGGAGTTGGTGAATATTCAGAAGCAGTAGCAGTTATGTTGTTTTATCAGGTAGGTGAATTGTTCCAGGCATATGCCGTTGGTAAATCAAGAAAGTCAATTTCAGATATGATGGATATTTGCCCGGAATATGCAAATATTGAAACTGAAAACGGATTAAAACAGGTCGATCCGGATGATGTTGAGGTAGGAAGTATTATAGTAATTAAACCGGGTGAAAAAGTACCTCTTGATGGAGTTGTAGTTGAAGGAGAGTCATTTGCTGACACTGCAGCTTTAACAGGTGAGTCTGTTCCAAGAAAGGTTAGTGCAGGTGATGAAATCATAAGTGGCTGTGTTAACGGAAGTACGACTTTAAAAGTAAAAACTACAAAGGAATTTGATGATTCTACAGTAGCTAAGATTCTTGAATTAGTAGAAAATGCAAGCAGTAAGAAAGCTCGAGTTGAAAACTTTATTACAAGATTTGCAAAATATTATACACCTGTAGTTACTATTGGTGCAGTTGCTTTGGCAATAATACCGCCTTTGTTTTTCGGAGGACAGTGGGGTGACTGGATTCAGAGAGCATGTATATTCCTTGTAATCTCTTGCCCATGTGCTTTGGTTATATCAGTACCATTAGGATTTTTCGGTGGAATCGGAGCAGCTTCAAGAATTGGAATACTTGTAAAGGGAAGCAATTATTTAGAAGCATTGGCAGAAATGTCAACAATAGTATTTGATAAGACAGGAACTCTAACTAAAGGTGAATTTAAAGTATCAGGGATAAATGCAGTCGGATGTAGTGAAAAGGAATTGTTGGAAGTAGCAGCATATAGTGAATCGTATTCGACACATCCTATTGCTGAGTCTATTAAAAATGCATATGGAGAAAAAATAGATACATCAAAACTTCAGAATGTTGAAGAAATTGCAGGGCATGGAATACATGCACAGTTTGCAGGAAAAGATGTTTTTGTTGGCAATGAAAAACTGATGAATAAACAAAACATTTCCTATGAAAAATGTGATGCAATTGGGACAATAATTTATGTAGCGATTGATGGCAAATTTGCAGGCTCTTTAGTTATTTCTGATGAAATAAAAGAAGGTGCTAAAGAAGCTATTTCAGATATGAAGCATGTGGGTGTTAGAAAGACTGTAATGCTTAGCGGAGACCAGAAGGAAATAGTTGAGAAGGTGGCAGGTGAACTTGGAATTGATGAATATCATGCACAATTGTTACCGGCAGACAAAGTAGACCGTGTAGAAAAACTTCTTGAACAAAAGAGTGAAAAGGACAAAGTGGCATTTGTTGGTGATGGAATTAACGATGCTCCTGTACTCACAAGAGCTGACATAGGTATTGCAATGGGAAGTATGGGAAGTGATGCGGCAATTGAAGCAGCGGACGTTGTATTAATGGATGATGATGTTACAAAAATTGCCTCAGTTGTGAAAATATCAGGAAAAACACTTTCGATTGTAAAACAAAACATTGTATTTGCATTAGGAGTTAAAGCGTTAGTGCTTATATTAGGAGCTTTTGGTGTCGCAAATATGTGGGAAGCAGTATTTGCAGATGTAGGCGTATCGGTTATAGCAATACTTAACTCGATGCGAACATTAAAAGAAGAATAGATGAATAAAATGAAAAACTTGACCGGTTAAATTTTGACCATGTTTTTTGAGCTTAAAGATAATATATAAACAAATAAGTATATAAAAATTATACAGGAATAATATGGTGCAAATTTGTAATTAATAATTTATTACCATTTATTGACACAAAAAAATAAGTGTGCTATAAAATGAGTTAGAAACAAATAACTACAGATAGATGATTGAAACGCTTTAGTAATGCTTTGCATAATATGGCAATAAAATGGATTGCTAAATTTTAATAAGTTTTACAATAGTTTTGAAGTCTTAAGGTAGCAGTAGAATTAGGAGGAGAAAAATGTTAGACATATTAAAGAAAATTGATATTAAGAAAACAGGAATTTTTGCAGCAGGTGTATTATTTGGAACAGCAGGTGTAAAAGTTTTAGGAAGTAAGGATGCTAAAAAAGTATATACAAACTGTACAGCAGCAGCTCTTAGAGCTAAAGATTGTGTTATGAAGACAGCTACAACAATTCAGGAAAATGCAGAAGATATTTATGCAGAAGCTCAGCAGATTAATGAAGAAAGAGCTGCAGCAGAGGAAGCAGAAAATATTGAAGATGAATTTGAAGATGTAGTTGAAGATACAACAGAAGATGCAGAGTAAATTTGAAGTTAATAGTTTATAACTTATTAAATTACATAAATGCAGATAAAAATAACTTTATATCGAAATAGGTACTATGAAAGCAGCGAGGGCAGGGAATAACTGCTTGAGTTGCTTTTTATAGTTGTATGGAGGCACAATAATGAAAGTTAAAATTATGCATGAAATAAAAGGCCGTATACGTTTTCATGTCACTCAAAAAAGAATGTCATATGAACAGGCGGATATATTGCAATATTATTTTTCTATGGGAAAGAATATTACTCATGTAAATGTTCAAAACAGAACAGGTGATGTGACTGTATGTTATCAGGGAGATAGAGAAGAAGTTATTAAAATGATTAAAACATTTTCTTATGAGAATGTTGAAGTCCCAAAGATATTTCTTGAAAATTCGGGTAGAGAATTAAATGAAAAATACAAAGAAAAACTTATAAATAAAGTAGTTCTTAGATATAGTTCAAAATTATTTATCCCATATCCAATAAGAGCAGCCATATCAGTTGTTAAATCAACAAAATATATTAAACATGGAATACAGACTCTTCTCAAAGGAAAAATTGAAGTACCGGTATTAGATGCAACGGCAATAACAGTTTCTATGCTTAGAGGAGATATGGAAACAGCAGGTTCAGTAATGTTTTTACTTGGAATAGGTGAAATTCTTGAAGAGTGGACTCACAAGAAATCTGTTGATGATTTAGCAAGAAGCATGTCACTTAACATTGATAAAGTATGGCTTGTTGGCAGTGATGGAAAAGAAGTTCTTGTTGATTCAAATCAGATAAAAGCAGGGGACAAAGTTGTAGTACATATGGGAAATGTTATTCCTTTTGATGGCACGGTTACAGATGGAGATGCCATGGTAAATCAGGCATCTATGACAGGAGAATCACTTCCGGTACAAAAGGAAAAAGATAGTTCAGTATATGCAGGAACAGTTGTTGAAGAAGGGGAACTTACAATTTGTGTTAAAGAGGTAAGTGGCTCAGGAAGATTTGATAAAATTGTATCAATGATTGAAGAGTCGGAAAAACTCAAGTCACAGGTAGAAGGAAAAGCAGAACATTTGGCAGACAGACTTGTTCCATACACTTTGCTTGGAACAGGTATAACGTGGCTTATAACAAGAAATGTTACAAGAGCTTTGTCAGTGCTCATGGTTGACTTTTCATGTGCATTAAAACTTGCTATGCCGATATCTGTTTTGTCAGCAATTAGAGAGGCAAGTATTTATAACATAACCGTAAAGGGTGGTAAATATCTTGAAGCAATAGCAGAAGCAGGCAGTATTGTGTTTGATAAAACAGGCACACTTACAAAGGCACAACCTACAGTTGTAGATGTTATTTCATTCAACGGACAGTCTCAGGATGAATTGTTAAAAATTGCAGCGTGCTTAGAAGAACATTTTCCACATTCTATGGCTAAGGCTGTTGTAGATGCAGCAGCAAAGAAAGGCCTTGAACATGAAGAAGAACATACAAAAGTTGAATATATAGTTGCTCATGGTATTTCTACGTTTTATAACGGAAGAAAAACAATTATAGGAAGTTCGCATTTTGTGTTTGAAGATGAAAAATGTGTGGTTCCAAAAGGAATGGAAGAAAAGTTTAATAATTTGCCATTACAGTGTTCTCATCTGTACCTTGCAATTGAAAATGAACTTGCAGGCGTAATTTGTATAGAAGACCCATTAAGGGATGAAGCAGAAGCAGTAATTAATTCGTTGAAAAAAGCAGGATTAAGTAAGGTCGTTATGATGACAGGTGATAGTGAAAGAACAGCTTCAGTTATAGCAAAACGTGTTGGTGTTGATGAATATTATTCAGAAGTACTTCCGGAAGACAAAGCTAAATTTGTAGAAAAGGAAAAGTCACTTGGCCGAAAAGTTATAATGATAGGTGATGGTGTAAATGATTCACCGGCGTTATCAGCGGCAGATGTAGGAATTGCAATAAGTGATGGCGCTCAAATTGCACGTGAAATAGCAGATGTTACAATAGGTGCTGACAGTTTATATGAAATCGTAACATTAAAGGCAATTAGTAATGGGCTAATGAAGAAAATTCATAAAAACTACAAAGATATAGCAATATTTAACACAGGATTAATTGTTCTTGGAGTGGCAGGAATTATTCAGCCTACATTAGCAGCACTTTTGCATAATACATCAACTTTATTAATAAGCTTGCGTAGTATGCAGAATTTATTAGATGACTAATAAGTTTACGTAGTATGCAGAATTTAGTTGATGACTAATAAGTTTATACAAACTATATATAAAATAAAAGGGATTGGTCTATATAATTTAATCAAATGTAAAATTTCAAGGCTCTAAACTTACAATTAAGATAAGCTTAGAACCTTGATTATGACATTTAAGAAAATTATATAAAACCAATCCTTTTGTATTTTTAACTTTCACATTCTAAAACAAGAACTTCACAGCTATCAAGGCTAATAGAGGTAGTCGGGAGACAACTTCTGTTTTTATTAGAAAGAATAATACGTTTGATGGAATATTCAACAGGAACGTTACAGGAAGTATTCCCAAAGTTTGCAACTACGAGTATGCGCTTATCATTAGACACACGATAATATGCCATAATGGTTTCTGTATTTTCATATGCAGGAATAAATTCGCCGTAAGTAAATGTTTCTATATATTCATCAGACTTGCGTACTGATAATAATTTTTTGTAGTAGTTAAGCACAGAATCGGAATCTTTTTCCTGATTATCAACATTAATTAATTTATAATTCGAGTTAACTTTTAACCAAGGTGTACCATTTGTAAAGCCGGCATTTTTAGAAGAATCCCACTGCATAGGTGTTCTTGCATTGTCACGACTCATTTTGCTACAGGCAGCTAATGCATCCGTGTCATTAAGACCGGCTTTTCTTGCAATGCTATACTGGTCTATTGTGTTTATGTCATTAAATTCATCAATGCTTTTCCAAATGGCATTTTGCATTCCGATTTCCTGTCCCTGATAAATAAATGGAATTCCACGAAGCAGAATACTTACGGTTCCAAGCATTTTTGTGCCATCAGCATTTTGGGCGTATTCAGGTAAAAATCTTGATACTCCACGTGGTTCATCATGATTTTCTATGATGTTTGCTTCAAATCCTACCTTTTGAACATAAAGCTGTGAGTTAATGATGGTTTCGCGCCATTTCTTAAAAGTGATGTCCGGTGAATCGTACCAGCCATGCTTACCATCGCTAAGGCACTGGGCGCTGAAATCAAAAATAGTTGAAAAATATCCATTTTCACCAATGAACTGCTTAAGTTCAGATTTGTTTAAGTTAAAGGCTTCGGCAACAGTAAACGCATCATACTTTTCGAAAGTATTTTTCTTTAAATCATCTAATAATTCGCCTATTCCTTCGACACTTTCTATCATACGCCAACATCCTGACAAACCATCAGGACCATCAGGCTCAAAATCATGAAAATCAAGATCTTTTTTGATATTCATTATTGCATCAATTCTAAATCCGGCAAGACCTTTTTCAAGCCACCAGTTTATCATATCATAAAGTTTTTGCTTTAAAATTGGATTTTCCCAGTTTAAATCAGGCTGTTCTTTTGCAAACATATGTAAATAATATTTATCAGTTCCAGGTACAGGTTCCCAACAACTACCACCAAAATATGAACGATAATTGCTAGGTGGATTACCATTTTTGCCTTCTCTGAAATAGAAATAATCAGCGTATTCGCCATCAGGGTCAGCTAAAGCTTTCCTAAACCATTCATGTTGATCAGAACAGTGATTTATAACTAAATCCATTATAATGTACATATTACGTTTTTTTGCTTCAGAAAGTAATTCATCAAAATCTTCCATAGTTCCGAATTCTTTGGCAATAGAATAATAGTCAGAAATATCATAGCCCTGATCAATAAAAGGTGACTTGTAAATAGGAGAAAGCCATATAATGTCAATTCCTAATTCTTTTAAATAATCCAGTTTAGATATTATACCTTTTAAATCACCAATTCCATCCCCATTAGTATCAAGAAAACTTTTAGGATAAATCTGATAAGCAACCTTATCATGCCACCATTTTTTATTCATATAAATACCTCATTTTTACTAAAACTGATGCTTAGTAAATTCTTTCACTCATATAATGTAAATACATTGAAATATATGTATTATACTGCTATTATAAAAATAAAAAATAAAATTATCTTGCAGTATTTTAACAATATATAACACAATGCTGCTATTGAAAATAAAATATATGAAGTAATGATAAGAGGTAATAAATTTGAAAAAGGTACATACACTTGCGATAGATCAAAAAGAAGATGCTAAACATGGAGAAAGTTTTTTTCCCGTACAAAAATATATAACAAATCTTTCTTCAGAATACATGGGAGTAACTAACCATTGGCACGAAGAGGCGGAACTTACGTTGATTACAAGTGGAAAATGTATATATAAGATTGATTTAGTTGAATATGAAGTAGAAGAAGGAGATATTTTATTTGTCCCTCCATTGTTTTTACATTCAATAACATTAGGAAATAATAAAAAAGTAAGTTCTGAAACATATGTATTCCACCTGAAATTTTTAGGAGGAAATTCTACAGATATATGCTCGACAAGGTATCTTGCGCCTATTATGAATCAGGAGTTTTCCATGCCATACGTTATAAAACCAAATCATCCGGCATATGTATCTCTTAGAAAAATATTTAATCAGATTAATACAACATATGACGAATCAATAATTGGTTATGAACTTGCATTGAAATCATTTTTTTTACAAACAATATTCTTATTGCTTCAATATAGTAAAAAGGTAGCGGTGTCGGAGACAGAAAAGGTGTCGGACAAGATAAAAAATGTACTTGATTATATTGAACTTCATTATTCTGAAACAATTACCGTGTCACAATTAGCTAAACTTTGTTATTTTAGTGATTATCATTTTATGCGATTTTTTAAAAAACATATGAATATGACTTGTGTTGAATATATTAATAATTTGCGGCTTGAAAAAGCAGTCGAATTATTTGAAAAGGGAAATTCATCAATAATGGAAGTTTCATTATCTGTAGGGTTTCACAATCTTTCATATTTTCACAGGGCATTTAAGAAGAAATATCGTATGACACCACTTTCATTTATAAATGATTTAAAAAAATATAGTTAACAGATTTAAGAATTAATGTTTTTTTCTGTACCTTCCCGGAGTGGTTCCATATTTTTTCTTAAAACATCTGTTGAAATAAGAAAGATTATCAAATCCTGTATTAACAGAGATATTAATAATATCATCAGAAGTTGTTGTTAAAAGTTTGGCTGCAACTTCTAATCGATAATCATTAAGATACTGTATGAAACTCATTCCCATTGTTTCTTTAAAAAATTTCATAAAATATGATTTACTGTAGAAACAATAACCTGCTATTTCTTCTATTGTAATATTATTTTGAAAATTGTTTGCTATATAGGTTAAAATAGACTTTACTTTATCAAGTGATTTCTGACTGATAGGTTTAACTTCATTTTGACCACAACTCGAAATTAGAATATAAAATATTTGAAACAAATGAGATTTGACCGATAATTGATATGCAAACGGACGCAAATCACATAGATTGTCAATTTCATTGATTTGGGAAACAACAGGATTATAGTATTCAAAACAGTCATTAATAACAGGATAGATATTTAAATTTCCCGAAAGCAAAGAACTAACAAATTTATCATTACATAAATCATATCCTGAAGATTTAAGAAGACCTGATTTAAATAATATATTTTCATATTCCATAATATTATCTTCATTCTGACTTATTGAATGCAATTGACCTGGAAATACAAAAATTATATTTCCGGCTTCAACTGAGTATGATACTAAATTAACATTAACTATTCCGCAACCTTTCTTTATTACTATAATTTCAACTTCATTATGCCAATGCAAATTAACAGAATTGAAATCTAAAGGAATAGAACACAAATAAGTATTATAAGGAAAATCATCAGGTGTATGAGTTTTAGTTTCGTGATAAATCTTGTATTGATCTTTATTCATAAAATAACCTCCAAAATAAAAAAAGGATAGTATTGTGCAAATAATCGAAAGAATAATGCAATAAATTATAAGATGACAATATTATAATATAAACACAAAAATAAAACCATAATATTTTAGGAGGTACAAAAATGCAACTTTCGGAAATTATTAAAACAGAATATAATAAATCAATTTCAGAATGTACAAACGAGGAGATTTATTATTCATTACTTACTTTAGTCAAAAATATGGCTGAAAGTAAACAACATAAAAATTCTAAGAAGAAACTATATTATATTTCAGCAGAATTTCTTATAGGAAAATTGTTATCAAATAATCTTATAAATCTTGGAATTTATGATGATGTAAAAAAAGAACTTGCAGACAATGGGAAAAATATATGTGAAATAGAAGAATTTGAAAATGAGCCGTCTCTTGGAAATGGCGGACTTGGAAGACTTGCGGCATGCTTTTTAGATTCAATAGCAACATTAGGCCTTAACGGGGATGGAGTAGGATTAAATTATCATTTTGGCTTGTTTAAGCAGATATTTAAAAATAATGCCCAGACTACAGTACCCGATCCATGGCTTACTAAGAAAAGCTGGTTAAATAAGACAGATGTAACATATAAGGTTAAATTTAAAGGAATGACTGTTACTTCAAGAATGTATGATATTGATGTTACAGGATATAACAGCACAACAAATAAGCTTCATTTATTTGATATTGAAAGTGTTGATGAAAACATTGTAGAAGACGGAATTAATTTTAATAAAGAAGATATAGAAAAGAATCTTACTTTATTCCTTTATCCTGATGACAGTGATGATGCAGGCAGAATTTTAAGAATTTATCAGCAGTATTTTATGGTATCAAGTGCGGCGCAACTTATTTTAGATGAATGTATTGAAAAAGGGTGCAAACTTTATGATTTATCAGACTATGCTGTAATCCAGATAAACGATACACATCCAACAATGGTTATTCCTGAACTTATTCGTTTGTTGGTAGAACGTGGATTAGAAATGGACGACGCGATAGAAGCAGTTACTAAGTCATGTGCATATACAAATCATACAATTCTTGCAGAGGCTTTGGAAAAGTGGCCTATTTCTTATTTGAAAAAGGCAGTACCTCAGCTTATGCCAATTATTGAAGTGTTGGATGATAAGGTAAGAAGAAAATATGATGACAGCTCAGTTTACATTATTGACAGAGAAGAAAGAGTTCATATGGCTCATATAGATATTCATTATTCTTCAAGTGTTAATGGTGTTGCTTCACTTCATACAGAGATTTTAAAAAATATTGAATTAAATAACTTTTATAAGATTTATCCGGAAAAGTTCAATAATAAAACTAACGGAATTACTTTTAGAAGATGGCTACTTCATAGTAATCCGCAGCTTACAGAACTTATCACATCACTTATAGGAGACGGATATAAAAAGGATGCTACACAATTAGAGAAACTTTTAGAATATAAAGATAATGAAGAAGTGTTAAATAAAATACTTGAAATAAAAGACACTAAGAAAATGGAATTGAAAAATGTATTACGTGATAGACAGAATATTTCAATTAATGAAAATTCAATATTTGATATTCAGATTAAAAGACTTCACGAATATAAACGTCAACAGTTAAATGCTTTATATGTGATTCACAAGTATTTGGAAATTAAAGCAGGTAAAAAGCCAACAACTCCAATAACAGTATTTTTCGGAGCAAAAGCAGCTCCGGCATATATCATTGCACAGGATATTATACATCTTATTCTTTGCTTGCAGGAACTAATAAACAATGACCCTGAGGTTAATCCATATCTTAATGTAGTTATGGTTGAGAATTATAATGTTACATGGGCAGAAAAATTAATTCCGGCATGTGATATTTCAGAACAGATTTCACTTGCATCAAAAGAAGCAAGTGGTACAGGCAATATGAAGTTTATGCTTAATGGAGCAGTTACACTAGGAACTGAAGATGGTGCAAATGTAGAAATACATGAACTTGTAGGCGATGATAACATCTATATTTTTGGCGATTTAAGTGAAACTGTTGTAGAAAGATATGCAAAAGGAAGTTATAATGCAGCACAATATTATAATGAAAATGCAGAAATAAAAGAAGCTGTAGACTTTATAACAGGTAAGGAACTTATGGCAGTAGGTGATAAGGAACGTTTAGAAAGACTTTCTCATGAACTTATATGGAAAGACTGGTTTATGACATTCCCAGACTTCAATGATTATGTAAAGACAAGAGAGCAGGCATATGCTGATTATGAAAACAGATACGAATGGGCAAAGAAGATGCTTGTTAATATTGCTAAGGCAGGATATTTTTCATCAGATAGAACAATAGAAGAATATAACAGAGATATTTGGAAATTATAAAAATATATAGAAATATATAGAAATAAAAGTACCGTAAAATGGTTGGTTATAAAACTTTTTTACGGTACTTTTTTATTGCGTATTTGTCAGAAAAATAGACAGCAAAATGGCAAAAAAGAAAGTGTTTAACAAGAGTGACAAAATGCAGAAAAACTGTGGTAAATGTATAAAAAAGATATAAAAACGTTGCAATAGATGTGGAAAATGCACAAAAAATACACAAAAAATTAGCTAAAAGGCTGAAAAGACCGAAAATGGTCAGAATACCATTGAAAACGTTTCCAAAAAGTGCTAGTATCAAGTCATGGGAAACGTTTCCAAAACGAAGTTAAATGAAAAACTTTGAGAAGGAAACAACGGAGACCTTTAGTTATTTTTTTATTTGAAAAGGAGAAAGAAATATGCGTAGAAAATTATTTAGCGTAGCATTATGCGCAACAATGGTAGCAGGTTTATTTGCAGGATGTGGAAACAGTTCAAGCAGTGATAAGTCAAGTGCTAAAGGATCAGTTTACTGGTTAAACTTCAAACCTGAAGCGGATGAAGCTTTACAGGATATAGCTAAGACTTATGAAAAAGAAAAAGGAGTTAAAGTAAAAGTAGTTACAGCAGCTTCAGGAAATTACAATTCAACATTGACATCTGAAATGGGAAAATCAGCAGCCCCAACATTATTCGTAGTTGGAAATCAGGCAGCAGTAAAGACATGGGATGATTATTGCTTAGATCTTAAGGATACAGATGTTTATAATGAATTGAATACAGATGCATTCAACTTAACAGATGCAGATGGAAAGGTTTGCTCAATTGGTTACTGTTATGAAAGTTATGGAATTATCGTAAACAAGAAGTTGCTTAAGGAAGCAGGTTATGAAGTAACAGATATTAAAGATTTTGCTTCATTAAAATCAGTTGCAGAAGATATTCATAAGAGAGCTGATAAACTTGGATTTGATGCATTTACATCATCAGGCATGGATGATTCATCATCATGGAGATTTACAGGACATTTAGCAAATATGCCTTTATTCTATGAAGGAAGAGATGAAGGATGGACAGAAGCTCCTTCAGAAATTAAAGGAACATACTTAGACAATTACAAAAAAGTATGGGATTTATATATTAACAATAGTAAATATGACAAGAATTCTTTAGCAACAGGTGGATATGATGCTGAAGCAGAATTCAAGAATGGAGAAGCAGTATTCTTCCAGAATGGTACATGGGAATATGATAAGTTGAAAAAGTCAATTTCAGATGATGATATGCAGATGATTCCAATTTACTGTGGAGTTGAAGGAGAAGAAAAAGCTGGTCTTTGCTCAGGAACAGAAAACTGTTGGGCAGTTAATGCAAAAGCTTCAGAAAAAGATCAGAAGGCAACACTTGAATTTATGAAATGGTTAGTAACATCAGAAGAAGGAACAAAAGTTATGGCAGAACAGTTCGGTGCTATTCCTTACAAGAAAGCAGCAGACAGTGGTAACGTATTCTTAAAGAATGCAAATGATTTACTTGAAGCAGGAAATTACAACGTAGACTGGACATTTAACTACACACCAAATGTAGATGAATGGAGAGCAAGTCTTGTAGCAGCAATGAACAAATATGATGCAGGCGGATCATGGGATGATGTTAAGACAGCATTCGTTCAGGGCTGGGCTACTCAGTACAAAGCAGCTAACAAGTAATAAGGTTTTAGATTGATAAGTATAAAATCATAATTAAATTATTAACACATTGTGGGGCAGGCAGTGTCTGCCCCTTTATTAAAAAATAGAAAAATATTGAAAATTCTATTTTGAATAAGAATTAGGAGGAGATTGAAGTGAAAGGAAAAAAGAAAAAACATAATGGTGGAACATCTGTAAATTCTAAACTTCTTCGCAAACCTATTCAAAGATGCTTTCTTCTATTTTTAGCACCTACATTTTTAGCATTTTGCATTGGATTTATATATCCTTTCTTGAGAGGTATTTATTTATCATTTTGTGAATTTGTTACAATAGGTGATGCTTCTTTTGTAGGTTTTAGAAATTATATGGATGCATTTAATGATGCGTCATTTATACATGCATTTTGGTATACAGCTTTGTATGCAATAGTATCCCTATTTATAATAAATGTCTTAGCTTTCTTAATAGCATATTTATTAACATTGGGGATTAAGGGAGCAAACTTATTCAGAACAGCATTTTTTATGCCTAACCTTATAGGTGGTATTGTTCTTGGTTATATTTGGAGTATGATTTTTAATGGCGTTTTAGGAAAAATTAATACTTCAATTCTTATGGAAACAAGATATGGCTTTTGGGGATTAATTATTCTTATGTGCTGGCAACAGGTAGGATATATGATGATTATATATATTGCAGGTTTGCAGGCAGTTCCGGGAGAATTAATTGAAGCAGCAAAAATTGATGGAGCAACAAAATGGCAGACATTGACAAGAGTTACAATCCCAAATATTATGCCATCAATTACAATTTGTTTATTCTTAACAATAACAAATGGATTTAAACTTTTTGATCAGAACTTAGCTTTAACAAACGGACAGCCGTTTGAACAGTTAAAGGATGGTTCAGTTATAAAGACAACAGAAATGTTGGCACTTAACATTTACAACACATTTTACGGACAGTCTCTTACAGGTAAGGGAGTTGCCCAGGCGAAAGCCGTTATATTCTTTATCTTAGTTGCAGGTATATCAATTATCCAGCTTAAGGCAACAAGATCTAAGGAGGTGCAGCAGTAATGAACAATGAGAAAACAGTGAATTCAACAATTAAAGATTCTACAGTGAAAGCTACACCGAAAAAGAAAAAAATGAAAGAGACAAGTGAAATTCCATTAAAACATGGAAAACTGTTGACTGCAATAATGACAATTGTAACTTTAGTTTATGTTAGTCCTATATTTATTGTGTTAATGAACTCTTTCAAAGCTAACACCTTTGTAAAAACAGACACATTTGCATGGCCTACTGGTGAGGCGTTAGTAGGTTGGGCAAACTATATCAAAGGTTTTACATTTGGAAATTATCCGTTTTTTAAATCGGTATTATATAGTTTTGTAATTACAGTTTTATCAACAGCGTTGATTTTGATTTGTACATCAATGGCAGCATGGTACATAGCAAGAGTTGACAGCATGGTTTGTAAGATAGTATATTACTTGTTTGTATTTTCAATGGTAGTACCATTCCAGATGGTAATGTTCACATTGTCAAATACAGCAGATTCATTGGGACTTAACACACCTTGGTCAATTCCAATTATATATTTGGGATTTGGAGCAGGAATGGCAGTATTTATGTTTACAGGATTTATAAAAGGTTTACCGCTTGAAATTGAAGAAGCAGCAGCAATTGATGGATGTGGACCAATAAGAACATTTTTTATTGTCATTATCCCAATGTTAAAGCCAACGCTTATATCAGTTGGAATTCTTGAAATAATGTGGATTTGGAATGATTACTTACTTCCATATTTAGTTCTTGACTTAGATAAATATAGAACAATTCCTATTCATATCCAGTACTTACAGGGAAGTTATGGTTCAGTTGATTTAGGAGCTATAATGGCACTTATTATATTAAGTATTATACCTGTTATTATATTCTATCTGACATGTCAGAAGCATATTATAAAAGGTGTGGCTGCAGGAGCAGTAAAAGGTTAAATGATATTTAAGGAGGAACTATGAGGGCTAGTGGAATTTTATTACCGATTTCCAGTTTGCCGGGAAAATATGGTATTGGAAGTTTTTCAAAAGAAGCATATAGGTTTGTAGATTTTTTGAAAAATGCCCATCAGAAATATTGGCAAATATTGCCTATAGGTCCAACCAGTTATGGAGATTCACCTTATCAGTCATTTTCTACTTATGCAGGAAATCCTTATTTTATCAGTTTAGAGGAATTGATTGAAGAAGGACTGTTAACTGAGGAAGAATGTGATAAGGTGGACTTTGGTAACAGAATAGACAAAGTTAACTATGAAAAATTGTATAACGGTAGATTTAAACTTTTAAAGAAGGCTTATAAAAAGAGCAATATAAGTGAAAAAGAAGATTTTGACAAATTTAAAAGCGAGAATTGTTATTGGTTAAATGATTATGCAATGTTTATGGCCATAAAAGACAGATTTAATGGTCAAAGCTTTGATAAATGGGCTGAAGATATAAAACTCAGATGGGAATATTCAATGGAATATTATCAGAATGAATTAAAGGATGAAATTGAATTTTATAAATTCATTCAATATGAGTTTTACAGGCAATGGTATAAATTAAAAAAGTATGCTAACGAAAATGGCATAAAGATTATTGGAGATATTCCAATATATGTGGCTTATGACAGTGCTGATGTATGGGCACATCCTGAATTATTTCAAATGGATGAAAATGGAAAACCGGTTGCAGTTGCAGGATGTCCTCCTGATGGATTTTCAGCAACAGGACAATTATGGGGAAATCCATTATACAGATGGGATTATCATAAGCAAACAAATTATGATTGGTGGATAAAGCGTATAGAAAGAAGTGTCAAACTATACGATGTTGTAAGGATTGATCATTTTAGAGGGTTTGATGAGTATTATTCAATTCCAGCTGAGGATGAAGATGCAACAAACGGACATTGGGAAAAGGGACCTGGGATTGACTTATTTAATGCAATTAAATATTGTCTTGGTGATGTAAATATAATAGCAGAAGATTTAGGATACATAACTGATACAGTAAGACAGTTGGTTAAAGACTCAGGTTTTCCAAATATGAAAGTTTTAGAATTTGCTTTTGATAGCAGAGATTCATCAGGGCCGAAAGATTATCTGCCATATAATTATGATAAAAACTGTGTTGTTTATACAGGCACACATGATAATGAAACATTAAAGGGGTGGCTTGATAGTATCGAACCTGAGGAAGTGGAAATGATTCAAAAATACATAGGAAGAAGAGTTGATGACAAAGCAGAACTTGTTGATGAAATAATAAGACTGGCACAGGCATCAACGGCAGATACATGCATTATTCCTATGCAGGATTATCTGCATTTAGATAACAAAGCAAGAATGAATACTCCGTCTACGTTAGGAAATAATTGGATGTGGCGCATGAAATCTACTCAGATTACTAAAAAGTTAACAAATGCAATTAAAGAATTAACAGTTCTTTATGGCAGAGATTAACATAGCATATAAAAGCTACGATGGATATATTCTTTTCGTAGCTTTTTGCATAAACAGAATGTTTGTGATAAAATACTAAACCGTGAAAAATTTAGTAAATGTAGAATGAAAGGGGAAAGACATGGCAAATTTAACTATTAAAGACATAGCAAAAATATGTGGAGTTGGAATTAGCACTGTCTCTCGAGCAATTAATGATGACCCAGGTATTAATCAGGAAACCAGGAAGAGAATTTTAAAAGTTATAAAAGAATATAATTATGTTCCTAACAATAGTGCGAGAAATTTAAAAATGACAGACTCAAATACAATAGCATTACTTATAAAGGGAATTGATAACCAGTTTTTTCAGGGAATGTTAAAAATATTTGAAGAAGAATTGAAAAAATTAGAATATACATTTCTGTTACATGCAGTAGGTGAAGATCAGGATGATGTTAGTGTTGCAGTTCAGTTAGCAAAAGAAAAAAGATTAAAGGGACTTATTTTTCTTGGAGGTCAAATGGATTATTTGGATACAAGATTAGAGGAAATAGGTGTTCCATATGTATTATGCACTGTAGCAGTAAATATGATGGCACCAAAGAGAAACTGCTCGTCAGTATCTATAGACGATGAGAAAGAAAGTTATAGGGCGGTTGATTATTTGTGCAAAAAAGGGCACAGAAAAATAGCAATGATTTCAGGAAAAAATACTGACCAGGCTGTAGGTGGACTTAGATTAAGAGGCTATATGAGAGCATTAAAAGATAATGGCATAGACATAAATGATAACTTAATCAGATACATGAAAGATGATATTCCTGAATATACAGTAGCAAATGGATATGAAGTAACAAAAGAATTGTTAAAGTCAAAAGAAGAATTTACTGCATTATATGCAATATCAGATTTAACAGCTTTTGGAGCATACAAGGCAATATCTGAAGAGGGTAAATCAATACCTGATGATTACTCTGTTTTAGGGTTTGATGGAATTGAAATGTCAAAGTATTTTCAACCGTCATTATCAACAATGAAACAGCCTTGTGAACAAATGGTAAAATCATCAATAGATTTATTAATGGAACAGATAAATGGAAATAACGAAAAGAAACAATTAATCTTTGAAGCAGAATTGCTTGAGAGAGATTCTGTAAAAGAAATTTAAGGAGAACTATAGGTGTTTGGAATTGATGGCAAATTTTACGAAATAGTTTCAGCAATAGCTGATTTGGTAATTTTGAATTTATTGTTTGTACTTTGTTCGTTGCCAATATTTACTATTGGAGCATCGACGACGGCACTTTTTGGTGTTACTAAGAAGATGGCAGATAATAGAGAAGGGTACATAGTAAGAACTTATTTTAAGTTATTTAAAGAAAATTTTAAACAGTCAACTGCAATGTGGCTGATTTTATTGATGTTGTCAATAATTCCTACACTTGATTTATACATAGTGAATAGTTTAAAGGAAGGGATAGTAGTTACAGCATTGAAAGGACTGCTTCTTGGATTTGCGCTTGCAATACTGTTTGTGTTTCTTTACGCAATGGCATTGCAAAGTACTTTTGAAAATACAATTAAAACTACTTTGAAAAATGCATTGCTTATGGGTATCGGGCATTTCCCATGGACTTTATTGATACTTTGTATAACGTTACTTCCGGTTATTTTAATTATATTTTTAGGTAAAGATGCCGTAAGTATTATTTATATTATGCTATTTGCCGGATTTGCTTTGTTGGCGTATTTAAACTCATATATTTTAAATTTTATTTTCAAAAAATATATGTAAACAAATATTTAATACTTAAGTTAAGGATGATTATAAATGTTCGACTAAAAAATGTAAAGTTAATGTTTTGGTGTTAACATTATATATGATAAAGAAAAAAATCTGTCACTGATAGAAATATCATCAGGGGCGGATTTTTTTTGCAATTATTTGGGAGAGAAGAATAGAAAGCAAAAATAAATTCTTGTTAAAGTCAAAAATTACTTGAAATTATCATTGAGTTAGTATAGTATGATTATAGTTAGAAATAACTAACTTCAACAAATAAATCATTTGGACTCTTTTAGAAATACTAACCGAAAGGATAGCTACCTTTCGGTATAGAGTCCTAGTCAACAGAAAGGAGATGCGGATAGTGAATTATTTGCAGATTGAAAAAATAATTGGAAGAGAAATATTGGATTCAAGAGGAAATCCAACAGTAGAAGCAGAAGTATATTTAGCAGATGGTACAATTGGAAGAGGAACGGCACCAAGTGGAGCATCAACAGGTGAGTTTGAAGCATTAGAACTTAGAGATGGTGATAAAAATAGATATTTAGGAAAAGGTGTACAGAAAGCCGTAGAAAATATTAATACAATTATAAATGATACAATTACAGGAATGGATGCATCAAATATTTATGCTGTAGATAAGGCTATGATTGATGCAGACGGTACAAAAGGAAAAACAAAATTAGGGGCAAATGCTATTCTTGCAGTATCGATTGCAACAGCAAGGGCAGCTTCAATTGCCTTAGATATTCCTCTTTATAGATTCTTAGGCGGAATTTCAGGAAACAGATTACCTGTACCTATGATGAATATTGTAAATGGTGGATGCCATGCTTTATCATCGGGATTAGATGTACAGGAATTTATGATTATGCCTGTTGGAGCACCATCATTTAAGGAATGTTTAAGATGGTGTTCTGAAGTTTTCCACGCTTTAGCAGGAATTTTAAAAGAAAAAGGATTAGCAACATCAGTTGGTGATGAAGGCGGATTTGCACCTGCACTTAAATCTGATGAAGAAGCTATTGAAACTATCCTTGAAGCTGTAAAGAAAGCAGGATATGAACCTGGTAAAGATTTCAAGATTGCAATGGATGCGGCATCATCAGAATGGAAGAGCGAAAAAGGAAAAGGATATTATAAACTTCCAAAGGCAGGAACAGAATACACTGCAGAAGAACTTATTGAACATTGGGCTAAGTTATGTGAAAAATATCCTATCATTTCAATTGAAGACGGTCTTGATGAAGAAGACTGGGAAGGTTGGAAGAAGCTTACAGACAGACTTGGTGACAAAGTTCAGTTAGTAGGTGATGACTTATTTGTTACTAATACTGAAAGACTTGCAAAAGGTATTGAGATGGGAGCTGGTAATGCAATCCTTATCAAATTAAATCAGATTGGTTCGGTTTCAGAAACATTAGAAGCAATTAAGATGGCTCATAAAGCAGGCTACACAGCTATTTCATCACATCGTTCAGGTGAAACAGCAGACACTACAATTGCTGACCTTGCAGTTGCACTTAATACATGTCAGATTAAGACAGGTGCTCCTAGCAGAAGTGAACGTGTTGCTAAATATAATCAGCTTTTAAGAATCGAAGAAGAACTTGGAACAAGTGCTGTATATCCTGGAAACAGAGCATTTAACGTAAAATAATTAAAAATTAAACATATCGTATGATGTCAGAGGTAAAAGGTCTAAGCCTGTATGAGCATTAAAGTCAGGGCTTTTACCTTAGGCATAATTGTATAGCTTTATTGTATTAAAAATATATGAATATTTTATACAATGAATAATAGGAATCCTTTTTAGGCATGGAAGATGCCTGAAAGGGATTTTTTAATATAGAAAATTTCATAGAAATCCTATTATGTAAAAAAATTTGATTAAAAAGTGGCAAAATAAATGTTCTTATCAAATTACACAACAAAATAGGAATATAAAGTTAGGTCTTTGATTTGTAACCAAACAAAAGTGCATAGTACCAAACAAAATATACACTAGTGAAAATTGTCATAAAAAAGTAAAATTGGAAATAAATGTAAAATCCTAATTACAAATAGGAGGTATGAGTGACGAATATACAGACTGAAAGTAAGAAAAGATTGCGAATTGTAAGAGAATGGTTACAAATGTCACAGGCACAGTTGGCAAAAGAATTACATATGAATACGGAAGCTTATAGAAGAATAGAGGTTGGAAAGGTAAACATTCCGATTGAAATACTATATGAATTAGAAAATAAATTTGATATTTCAGCAAGTTTTATTATATGTGGAAATGTACAAAGTGATATGGATAAATGTTTGGATGTAGATGTATTACTTAGAAATGAATTGGAAGGTTTTGAACAGAGAATAAAGAAATATCAGGCTGAAGAAGGTTTTGAACAGAGAATAAAAAAATATAAGAATAAAATATGTGATAATTAAAATAAGGATAGTACGAAAAAGTTAATATATTTAGCAAAATATTTTAAATGTGTTTATGTGGAGAAGGTTTTGCTTAGTTATAAATTATAGGGAATAATTTATAAAATACGAAAGAAGAAATATATATAACACAATGTCATTATTCGTAGAATGAATATGATGTTGTGTTTTTATGTATAGGAGAAATGAATGAAAAAGATTTTAATTTGGGTAAGTGATGAAAGCCTGAAAAAAGTAAGTATGGTGGTAAATGAAGTAAATAGTGATATTTGTATATTATCAGTTAAAACGCAAAAAGAGGCAAATTCAGTTATAATTAATAATGATGTTGATTTGTTTATTATTGAAATAAATTCAAATAACGATAGTTTTGAATTTGCGAAAGATGTAAGAAAACAGAGGGCGTATAGATTTATTCCGGTTGTTATTATGGCTGATAATGAGAAACTTATTTTTCAAGCATATGAAATTGTCAGATGCTATGCTTTTATGAAAAAACCATATGACATGGAAGGACTAAAAGAAATATTGAAGAAACTAAATAATTATAAATTTGTAAAAAGAAAGAGTGACAAAGTTAAATTTAAGCACAATGGTGTTATTTATTTTTTTAATAAATCCGAAATAAAATATATAGAAAACAGCAACAGACAGGTTAAGATATATAGTAATGATACGGTTACAAACATAGGGTATAAAACATGTGACAGTATTATAGAGCGATTAGGTTGTAAAGATTTTGTACGGTGTAGCAGAAATGGTATAGTAAATGCAGCTCATATAGTAAATATTAGTGATGAAGGAATAATTGAAATCAAGGAATTTGATAAAAAGATAGAAATTGGAAGTAGTATTAAAAAGCAATTTATACAGGATATCAATGAATTAAATATTTTATTTAACTTAGATATATATAAAGTTATCAGGTAAGTTAAATTACATATAAAATAATAAAGATGGGTCGGGAAAATCATAGAAAAAACGAAATGACATAAAAAGTTATAAAAAAAGTGCTTGATTTTATCGCTTTACCTTACTAAAATAAATATGATAGTGTCACAAAAGATAAGATTAAGGGTGACAACTGGAGAGTTCTGATAGCTGAGGTAAACAGTTATACAGACGCCGAAGGTGTAAGGTGATATTTAAATTTTTAGAAGCATCACTAATCTCTCAGGCAAAAGGACAGGAGGAATATTATGAGCAATTTTACAGATTTTTTAGTTAAGGTAGATGATTTAGTTTGGGGAATCCCACTTATTGTGTTGATTCTTGCAGCAGGCATCTACCTTACTTTTCGGTTAAGACTATTACAGATAGTGCATTTGCCTAAGGCACTTAAGTATATGTTTAAGAACGAAGAAGAAGGACACGGGGAAGTTAGTAGTTTTGGAGCACTATGTACAGCATTATCAGCAACAATTGGTACAGGTAACATTGTAGGTGTAGCAACAGCTATTGGATGTACAGCACTTGGTACTGCAGTAGGTGGACCGGGAGCGTTATTTTGGATGTGGGTAGCTGCTTTCTTTGGAATGGCAACAAAATATTCAGAAGGATTTTTAGCAGTACGCTATAGAACGATTGATGAAGAAGGTCATGTACTTGGTGGACCATTCTATTACATAGAAAATGGTATGGGACATAAATGGAAATGGCTTGCGAAGATATTTGCATTCTTTGGAGCATGTGTAGGTTTATTTGGTATCGGAACATTTACACAGGTTAACGGAATTGCATCAGCGGTCCAGTCATTCTTTGACCCTAATAAAGAAAATACAATTAGTATTCTAGGAAATGATTATTCAATTGCTATTGTAATCACAGCTTTTGTTTTAGCTATCTGTGTAGGATTGGTTGTAATTGGTGGTATTAAGAGAATTGCTAATGTATCACAGGTAATTGTACCATTTATGGCTGTTTTATATATTGTTTCAGTATTAGTTTTAATTGTAACTAATATTACAAAATTACCTGGAGCAATAGCGACAATAGTTGAATATGCATTTGGTGCAAAGGCAGTAGCAGGTGGTGTATTTGCATCTATAGCAATTTCAATGCAAAAAGGTATAGCAAGAGGTATTTTCTCAAATGAAGCAGGCCTTGGTTCAGCACCTATCGCAGCAGCTGCAGCAAAGACAAAAGATCCTGTTCGTCAGGGACTTGTAACAATGACAGGTACTTTCATAGATACAATTATTGTTTGTACGTTAACTGGTCTTTCAATTGTAATGATGGGTTCATATAAAGTTGTCGGACTTGAAGGTGTTCAGGTTACAACACATGCTTTCCAGAACGGATTAAGTTTTCTCCCATCAGAAGTTTCAGCATTCATATTAATGGTATGTTTAGTATTCTTTGCATTCACAACTATTCTTGGATGGGATTACTATGGTGAAAGATGTTTGGAATATTTATCAAATAAAAGTAAAACTGCTGTAAAGGTTTATAGATGGTTATACATTTTAGCAGTATTCATCGGACCATATATGACTGTTAAGGCAGTATGGACAATCGCAGATATATTTAATGGACTTATGGCCATTCCAAATATTATTGCATTGTTTGTATTAAGTGGTATAGTTGCAAAAGAAACAAAAGATTATTTTGATGAAAAAAAGAAACAGAATAATAAATAGAGTATCTTAATAAATATTTTAGGAAGATATAAAACAATAAAAATAAGAAGGCAGTCTGAATGCTGATTATATGTACGAGAAATTTCGGATACATATAATAATGATTCAGGCTGCCTTTTAAGTATATGCATTTTGACGCAAGATATAAGTATATTCAGATTAGTTTACAAATATAATTTAAGTTATGTTCTTAACCTATTTATTTAAATGAAAGAACGCGGGGAAGTCAAACAAAAACATAGTTTGTTTAAAATGATTTCTGCATTATAATTAAGAAATTATTTGAGTAGAAAAATAATAAGAAAATCTTTTGTAAATATGGATGTTTTACAACAAAGGTATAATTGAATTTTTTTAGTAACTATGGTATTCTAGTTACAGATTTTGTATTAGTGCGCCCATTTTGTGGAATGATACAGATAAACATACGAAATAATAATAGAAAAAAGAGGAATAAACAATGAAGAGAGTGTTACTTAAACTTAGCGGTGAAGCTTTAGCCGGTGATAAGAAAACCGGATTTGATGAGGCAACTTGTGTTGCAGTTGCTAAGCAGGTTAAGCAACTTGTAGATAAGAATATAGAAGTTGGAATAGTTATAGGTGGAGGGAATTTCTGGAGAGGTCGTACAAGCGAAAAGATTGACAGACCTAAGGCAGATGGAATCGGTATGCTTGCCACAATTATGAACTGTATGTATGTGTCAGAAATATTCAGAACAGAAGGAATGGACACAGATGTATTTACACCATTTACATGCGGAACATGGACTAAATTATTTTCAAAGGATGAAGCTGTTAATGGATTAAAGGCAGGTAAGGTTTGTTTCTTCGCCGGAGGAACAGGTCATCCATATTTTTCAACAGATATGACAATGGTTTTAAGAGCCATTGAAATTGAAGCAGATTGTATTTTAGGAGCTAAAGCAATTGACGGTGTGTATGATAGTGATCCTGCTGTTAACCCGGATGCTAAGAAATATGATGAATTACCAATAAGTAAGATTGTAGATGACAGACTTGGAGTAATTGATCTTGCAGCAAGTGTTTTGGCAATGGAAAATAAAATGCCAATGCTTTTATTCGGATTGAATGAAGAAAATAGCATTATTAAGGCAGCAACAGGCGAGAAAATAGGAACAAAAATTACAGTAGAATAATTTATAGAATGAAGGAGTTTTAACATGGAAGAATTAATTATGACATATGAAGATAAGATGGAAAAGTCATTAGACAATTTATATGGTGAATACACATCTATTAGAGCTGGACGTGCTAATCCACATATTTTAGATAAGATTACAGTTGATTATTACGGTTCACCAACACCACTTCAGCAGGTTGGCAATATATCAGTGCCTGAAGCAAGAATGATTGTAATTCAGCCTTGGGAAGCATCTATTTTGAAAGATATTGAAAAAGCACTTTTAATGTCTGATTTAGGATTAACACCAACTAATGATGGAAAGATGATTAGACTTGTTTTCCCTGAATTAACAGAAGAAAGAAGAAAAGAACTTGTAAAGGATGTTAAGAAAAAAGGTGAAAATGCAAAAGTTGCAGTTAGAAATATTAGAAGAGATGCAATGGATGCAATTAAGAAAAAAGGAAAAGAAGATGGAATTTCAGAAGATGAAATTAAGGAATATCAGGATGATGTTCAGAAATCTACAGATAAATATGTTGCAAAGATTGATGCAGCAGTAGAAGAAAAATCAAAGGAAATATTAACAGTATAATAGAAATGTTAATAAATCCTCAGCAAAAACAATTTCGTATTAATAAGTGGCTTTTGCAAAGAATAAAAATTGATTCTGTGCAAAAGCCATTTTAGAATGTATACAGAAACCGGAGGAAGTATGGCAGAGAGTATAGATTTAACAGGAATGAATATACCTAATCATATTGCCATTATTATGGATGGCAATGGAAGATGGGCAAAAAAGAGATTTTTACCTAGAAATGCAGGACATGTGGCAGGAGCAAAGACAGTAGAAAAAATAATAGAAGACGCATATGATTTAGGCGTTAAGTATTTGACTGTATATGCATTTTCAACAGAAAACTGGAACAGACCTGATGATGAAGTTGCAGCTTTAATGAAACTTCTCAAAAATTATTTAAAAGACTGTATTAAAAGAGCAAACAGCAACAATATGAGAGTAAGAGTTATAGGTGAAAGGAGCAGATTAGAACCTGAGATTGTTGAAAAAATAGAAGAATTAGAAGAGTGTTCAAAAAATAATACAGGTATTACATTTATCATTGCACTTAATTATGGAGCAAGAGATGAAATTGTAAGAGGAATCAGAAAAATATCTAGAGAATGTGCTGAAGGCAAAATTGCTCCGGAAGATATTACAGAAGATATGTTTAACGGTTTTTTAGATACTCACGATATTCCTGACCCTGATTTATTAATCAGAACAAGTGGAGAGTTAAGATTGTCAAATTATCTTTTATGGCAGCTTGCATATACAGAATTTTATTTTACAGATGTTTTATGGCCTGATTTTAATAAAGAGGAATTAAAAAAAGCTATAGCAAAGTATAATGAAAGAGACAGAAGATTTGGAAAAGTTGAGGAGAACTAAAGATGGTAATCAGTAAATTTATGAATAAATCTTTTTATGAAAGACTTTTTAGCGGAATAATTTTGGTGATAATTGCACTTATAACCATTATTTTAGGAAATGATATTTTACTTGTTACAGTTGGAATTGTTTCCTTAATTGGTTTATATGAAATGAACAGAGTGTTTGGTATTGAAAAATATGCTACCGGAATATTATCATATATTGCAGTAATTATTTATTATGCAATGCTTCGTTTTGATATGATGACATATGTTCCATTTTTAATAGTTGCATTACTTATTGCATGCATGGCTATTTATGTTTTTGAATTTCCAAAATGCAAGACTGAACAGGTAATGGCAGCAATTTTTGGAACAATATATGTAGCAGTTATGTTATCTTTTGTTTATTTGGTAAGAATGGGTAATAATGGTGCATATAATGTATGGTTGATATTCTTATGCTCATGGGGAAGTGATACATGTGCGTATGTATTTGGTGTAGCATTTGGAAAGCATAAAATGGCACCGGTGTTAAGCCCAAAGAAATCTATAGAAGGTGCTGTAGGTGGAATACTTGGAGCAGCTATATTAGGATTTATATATGCAACAGTATTTCAGAATAATATAGAAATGAGATATTTAGACCCTAGAATAGCATATCCAATCGTATGTGCAGCAGGAAGTCTTATTGCAATGACAGGAGATTTAGCTGCATCAGCAATAAAGAGAAATCATGATATTAAGGATTATGGTACACTTATACCGGGACATGGTGGCATAATGGATAGGTTTGACAGCGTAATATTTGTTGCACCTATAGTATGGCTCTTAATAAATTTCTTCTAAAATTTTAATATGAAAAAACTTAAATGTTAACAATTACAACATATACATTAGATAAAATATCATTTATGATAATTTTATGGTGCAGGTAAAATAAAAATAATTGTAGAATAGGTGGGAATGACAGTATGTCAAATATTATCAGTATTATAATAGCATTAATAATTTTCAGCGTATTAGTATTAATACATGAATTTGGACATTTCATTGTAGCAAAGAAAAATGGAATAGTAGTAAATGAATTCTCCATTGGAATGGGACCAAGAATTTGTAGTTTTGAAAAAGGTGGAACAAAGTATTCAATTAAATGTCTTCCATTTGGTGGCTCATGTGCCATGTTAGGAGAAGATGAAGATACAGTTGTAGAAGGTTCATTTAATTCAAAGTCGGTGTGGGCAAGAATGGCAGTAGTTTTTGCAGGACCTTTCTTTAACTTTATTCTTGCATTTGTTTTATCAGTCATTGTTATAGCAGCAATTGGAACAGATAAATCTTATGTAACGGCAGTGGATAAGTCATCACCTGCTTATGAAGCAGGGCTTAGAAAAGGAGATATAATTACTAAATATAATGGTACAGGAGTAAGTATCGGTAGAGAATTGTATTTAGAAGATTTTGTTAATCCTTTAGGTTCGGATAATGTAAAACTTACATTCATAAGAGATGGAAAAAAACAGAGAATTTCTTATAAGCCGGAAGAAGTAAAGAAATATATGGTTGGTATGTCATATAATGCCGGTGATACAGAGGCGACTATAGGAAATGTAACAGCCGGCAGTGCAATGGATGAAGCAGGAGCTCAGCCGGGAGATGTAGTGGTTGCTGTTGATGGAACAGAAATTAAATCAGGTGATGAGTTACAAAAATATATTGAAGAAAATCCATTTGGTGATAATACAGTTACGATAACGGTTAATAGAAATGGAAAGACTAAGGAACTTAAGATGACACCTCAGTATCAGACGGTTTATTCAAAAGGTTTTGAGTACAATCTTGCAAGAAAGAGAATGTCATTTGGAAGAACTTTAAAATATAGTTTTGTAGAAGTAAAATACCAGATTAATACAGTATTAAAGAGTTTAAAGATGCTCGTTACCGGAAAGGTTTCAGCAAATGAAGTATCAGGACCGGTGGGAATTGTAAGTGCAATTGGTGATACTTATAAAGCAAGTAAATCAGAAGGTGCATACATGGCACTTTTAAGTCTCATCAATATGGCTATAATGTTGAGTGCAAACTTAGGTGTGATGAATCTTTTACCTTTGCCGGCATTAGATGGTGGAAGACTTGTATTTTGCATTATTGAAGTTATTAAGGGAAAACCTGTATCAAGAGATAAGGAAGGAATGGTACATTTTATTGGATTTGCTTTATTGATGGTATTAATGGTATTCTTAATCTTTAATGATGTAAGAAAATTATTGTAATTAACGGTAAGTAATGTGAATAAATTTGTATAATGCATCTTATTTGAAATAAAAATTAGGAGTCTGAATATGTATAGAGATTGTACAAAAGTGATAAAAATAGGTGATAAGGTAATTGGAGGAGGAAATCCAATCCTTATTCAGTCAATGACGAATACTAAAACAGAAGATGTAGAGGCAACTGTAAAGCAGATTAAAGAGTTAACTGTTGCAGGATGCGATATTATAAGATGTGCAGTTCCAACAATGGAAGCTGCTAAGGCTTTGAAGGAAATAAAAAAACAAATATCCATTCCATTAGTTGCAGATATTCATTTTGATTATAGACTTGCAATAGCAGCAATGGAAAATGGTGCAGATAAGATAAGAATTAATCCGGGAAACATCGGCAGCTTAGATAGAGTTAAAGCTGTAGTAGATGTGGCTAAGGAAAGAAATATCCCTATCCGTGTCGGTGTTAACAGCGGCTCATTAGAAAAACATATATTAGAAAAATATGGAAGAGTGACAGCAGAAGGAATTGTGGAGAGTGCACTTGATAAAGTTAAAATAATAGAAGATTTAGGCTATGATAATCTTGTTATAAGCATTAAATCATCAGATGTTTTAATGTGTGTAAAAGCTCATGAACTGATTGCTGATAAAACTAAATATCCATTACATGTTGGTATAACTGAATCAGGAACAGTTACATCAGGAAACATTAAGTCTGCAATTGGATTAGGACTTATTTTGAGTCAGGGAATAGGAGATACTATAAGAGTTTCTCTTACAGGAGATCCTGTTGAAGAGATAAGAAGTGCTAATTTAATTTTAAAGACTTTAGGATTAAAGCAGGGAGGAATTTCTGTAGTTTCATGCCCTACTTGTGGAAGAACACAGATTGACTTAATAGGACTTGCAACAAAAGTAGAAAAATTAGTGGAAAAATACCAGAATCTTGATATTAAAGTAGCTGTTATGGGATGTGTTGTAAACGGACCGGGAGAAGCTAAAGAAGCAGATTTGGGAATAGCAGGCGGAAATGGTGTCGGTATCCTTATGAAAAAAGGTGAAATAATTAAAAAGGTTCCTGAAGAAGAATTACTTAAAGCATTAGAATACGAATTGAAAAATTGGAGTGAGTAATATATGGAAAGAAAAACTTTTTTTGAAGTATTTCCAGATGTAAAACTTAATAGTGAATTAACAGAAATATTTGAACAGGTTGAAGTTACAAGAATTACTGCTAACAGAGACAGAACAAAATTGCGTATTTATATAGAAAGCAGCAGGCTTATTAATAAGCCTGCTATTTTATCTGTAGAAAATGAATTATGCAGACAATTAAAGATGGGAAAGAAAATATCCGTTCAGATAATGGAGCATTACAGTTTATCACAACAATATACTCCAAAAAATTTATTTGACATATATAAGGATAGTATTTATACAGAACTTTCCCAAAAAAGTGCGCTGATAGCGACAATGTATAAAAAGGCACAATTTCAGTTCTTGTCCGATTCAGCTTTAGAGATGGAACTTGAAACGCATCTTATGACAGAGGAACGTATGAATGTCATAAAAAATACAATTGAGAATATTTACAATATTCGTTTTAATATTCCGCTAAAAGTTGTAATTAAGAAAGTTGAAGCACAAAAGGACAAATTTAAAGAACAGAAAGAAAAGAAACTTAGAAATGAAGTTGAAATCTTAATGAGCAGAAATAAGAGCAATAAGCCTGAAAAACAGGAAGAAAAGGCACAGGAAACACCTGAAAGACCTAAGATTGTAAAATCAACCCGATCGGATAACCCTGATGTCGTATATGGTAGAGATTTCGAATTTGATGAAGAAACTAAAATTGCAGAATTATTTGATGACTCAGGTGAAGTAGTTATTAAGGGACAGATATTTAATATGGATGAAAGAGAAACAAGAAAAGGAAAGATTATTGTTTCTTTATCTGTAACTGATTTTACAGACAGTGTAATGGTTAAATTGTTCTTAGATAATACAGAGGTTTTGGCAGATTTTAAAAGTCGTGTAGGTAAAGGCAAATTTGTAAGAATTAAAGGTAGAGCAGCTTATGATCCATATGATAAGGAAGTAAATGTTGGACACATCTTTGGAATGAAGCTTATATCAAATTTTGTTGAAATAAGACATGACACAGCAGTTGATAAGAGAATTGAATTACACTGCCATACAAAAATGAGCGATATGGACGGTGTAAGTGATGTAAGAAAAATTGTCAGAAGGGCTTATGACTGGGGTCACAAAGCAATTGCAATTACTGACCACGGTGTTGTTCAGGGCTTCCCTGATGCATGGCATGAATATTGCGATATCAAGAGTATGTGTAAAAAGCAGGGAAAAGAATTTGACTTTAAAGTAATATATGGTGTTGAAGCATATCTTGTAGATGATTTGAAGGATATGATAACAAATCCAAGAGGACAAAGCCTTAAAGACAGATATGTAGTATTTGATATCGAAACAACCGGTTTTATTCCATCTCTTGATAAAATAATAGAAATAGGTGCCGTTAAAGTTGAAAATGGACAGATTGTGGATAGATTTAGTACATTTGTAAATCCTAAAGTGCCTATTCCATTTAGAATTGAAAAGTTAACCGGTATTAATGACAATATGGTAATTCATGCACCTGAAATTGAAGAAGTACTTCCAAAGTTCCTTGAATTTTGCGAAGGAGCAATTATGGTGGCACATAATGCGGATTTTGATATGAGTTTTATTTCAGCAAATGCAAAAAGATTAGGATTACCATGCGATTTTACAGTTGTGGATACATTATTAATGGCCAGATTCCTTATTATAGGGCTTGGACGATATAAACTTGATAATGTTGCAAAGGCATTGGGAGTTTCTCTGGAAAATCATCATAGAGCTGTTGATGATGCCGAATGTACGGCGCATATATTCTTAAGAATGTGTGATTTGCTTGAAGAAAAAGATATTCATGACTTAGATAAGGCCAATGAGGCAGGAAAAATGTCTGAAAATGCAATGAAGAAGGCAAAAGCGCATCATGCAATCATATTAGTGCAAAATAATATAGGAAGAGTAAATTTGTATAGGCTTATATCTATTTCTCATATAGATACATTTGCAAATGGTAAACCAAGAATTCATAAAAGTGACTATTTGAAATATAAAGAAGGATTGATTATTGGTAGTGCCTGTGAAGCAGGAGAATTATATCAGGCAATATTACATGAACATAGTCAGCAGGAAATTATGCGAATAGCTGATTTCTATGATTATTTTGAAGTGCAGCCTCTTGGAAATAACCAGTTTATGGTTAAGACAGGTGACCCTGAAAAGGATGATAAGAGACTTCTCAATTCAAATGAAGATTTAATTAATATAAATAAAAAGATAATTGAACTTGGAAAGAAACTCGGAAAACTTACGGTTGCTACATGTGACGTACATTTCCTTGATCCTGAAGATGAAATGTACAGAAGAATTATTCAGTATGGTAACGGATTTAAAGATGCAGATGAACAGCCACCGCTTTATTTAAGAACAACTGATGAAATGCTTAATGAATTTAGTTATCTTGATAGTGATTTAGCGGAAGAAATTGTTATAACAAATCCGGCAAAGATTAGTGATATGATTGAGGATATTTCACCAATCCATCCAGATAAATGTCCACCGGTGCTTGATAATTCAGAAGAGGAACTTAGAAATTCGTGTCATGCAAGAGCGAAAGAAATATATGGTGACCCTGTGCCAAAAGTAGTTCACGACAGACTTGAAAAAGAATTGGATTCTATTATTGGTAACGGCTATGCGGTTATGTATATAATGGCAAGACGTTTGGTTTTAAAATCAAATGAAGACGGATATCTGGTAGGTTCAAGAGGTTCCGTAGGTTCATCATTTGCGGCAACCATGTCAGGAATTACGGAAGTAAATCCGCTTAAACCACATTATTACTGTCTTAAATGTCAGTATTCGGAATTTGATTCTGAAGAAATACGTTCATTAAATGGTGGTGTAGGCTGGGATTTGCCGGATAAAAAATGCCCAAGATGTGGGGCACCGCTTCATAAAGATGGAATTGATACACCATTTGAAACTTTCCTTGGATTTAACGGTGACAAGGAACCTGATATTGACTTAAACTTTTCGGGTGAATATCAGGCAAATGCCCACGCATATACAGAAGTTATGTTTGGTAAAGGACATACTTTCAGAGCAGGAACCATTACAGGTGTAGCTGATAAAACAGCATTTGGTTATGTAAAGAATTATTTTGAAGAGCATGATATACATAAGCGTTATGTAGAAATAGACAGAATAGCAAGAGGATGTACCGGTATAAGAAAGAGTACAGGACAGCATCCGGGTGGTATTGTTATTGTTCCAAGAGATAAGGAAATATATGAATTTACACCAATTCAAAAGCCTGCAAACGATATGACAACAGATACGCTTACAACTCATTTTGAATATCATGCAATTGATGCTAACCTGCTTAAACTTGATATTCTCGGACACGATGATCCGACTATGATTAGAAGACTTGAAAAGTTAACAGGAACGAATGCTGTAGAGATTCCATTTGATGATCCGAAGCTTATGTCTTTATTTGAAAGCCCAGAAGCATTAGGAGTAACATCTGAACAGATAAGAGGATGTCCTATCGGGACGCTGGGTCTTCCTGAAATGGGAACAGATTTTGTTATTCAAATGTATGTTGATGCAAAGCCAAAAACAATAGCCGATTTGATTAGGTGTTCGGGATTGTCACATGGTACGGACGTATGGGTTGGAAATGCTCAGGAGTTAATTGCACAGGGCAAATGTACTATTTCAACAGCAATTTGTACTCGAGATGATATTATGACTTATCTTATTGACAAAGGAATTGACCCGGGTATTAGCTTTAAGATAATGGAAGCTGTAAGAAAAGGTAAGGGACTTACTCCTGAAAATGAGCAGATTATGATTGATAATGGTGTGCCTGATTGGTATATATGGTCATGTAAAAAGATTAAATACATGTTCCCGAAAGCCCATGCAGCAGCTTACGTTATGATGGCTCTTCGAGTTGCATATTATAAAGTTTATTACCCACAGGCATATTATGCAGCTTATTTTGCCATAAGAGCAAAGGCATTTAACTATGAACTAATGTGTCAGGGTAAGGAACGTTGCGAGTATTATCTGGACAATCTTATGCGTAAGAAAGAGAATAATGAAACAAGTAAAAAAGATGAAGATACAATTGGGGATTTAAAAGTAGTACAGGAAATGTATGCAAGAGGATATGAATTTGAACCAATTGACCTTTACAGAGCAAAAGCAAAAGAGTTTCAGGTTATTGATGGAAAGGTAATGCCGTCATTTAGTGCAATAGAAGGAATGGGAGATAAAGCTGCAGAAATGCTTGAAGCGGCAGCAAAAGATGGAAAATTCCTTTCAAAAGATGATTTGAGAGAAAGGGCAAAAGTAAGTAAGACAGTTGTGGAAACAATGTCAGACCTAGGTTTGCTTGATGGAATGCCTGAAGGAAATCAGTTATCTATATTTGATTTATAAAATATTAAGCATGTAGTTATACAAAAATATTTTTGTATAGCTGCATGTTTTTTTTTGTGTAAAAATCAATATTTACAGGTTGATAAATAATGAAATAATATGAAAAAAATAGAAACGTTTCAACACCGATAAATAAAAGAATTTGGTAGAAAAATACAAAAAAATGTTGGATAATAATAATAAATAGTACAATTTGATGAAAAAAATCTGTGCAAAGTTGGACTTCAAAATAAAAATAAACAAATTATAATTAAATTAAGTCGAAGGGGAAAAGGTGAGAATATGAACCGAAGAGGCAATAAAATATTAAACGAATTAATTTGGAATGAAAAACTGAACATATCAGAATTTAAAGAAAAATATAATGTTCAGGAACGCTCCATACGACTGGATATTAAGGGAATAAATGATGACTTGCAAAAAGCAGGATTGCCGGTTATTTCCGAAAATTCTGAGGGAGAATTAGAGCTAGAAAATAAGAGACAAATCAATATAAAAGAATTTGAAAAATTTATTACAAATTATGATTTTTATTCATATACAATGACTAAAAATGAAAGACACACTGTTTTGGCATTGATACTTCTTAATGGAAGAGAATACATAACTGTTGATAAATTAAAAAAAGAAATTGGTGTAAGTAGAAATACAATTTTAAGTGATTTACAGGAATTGAAAATATGGTTTGAAGACAGGGATATGAATTTAAAAGCCAAAGCTCATGTGGGTTATACAATTGAAGCATCAGAATCACAGATTCGTGAGAATATTTTGAAGTTATTGGAAATTAACAGTGAAGAATATTATCAAAACGGATATATGCTTAATATTTATTGGAATCTACTTTTGAAACAAGTTGATTATGCACAGAGTTTTGATTATTTGAAAAGTATTCTTTTAGAGGAAGAGGAAGATACAGGAGTTATATTAGAAGATTACTCATTTTATGAAGCTATTGTTGAATTGGTAATAATGGTAAACAGAATGAGTCGGGAGAAATATCTTACTTCTTTTGAAGAGAGTGGAAGAGAAGAAATTGAAATTAGTTCAAAGTATCCATTTAGTAAATCGGTGCTCAATAAAATAGCAGTAAAATATGACATCAGAATAACAGAAGAAGAAATACTTATGTTTACTAAGTGCCTGAGAAGAAAGAGATATCTTAAGGGTGAAAGAAACAGTGCAAATTCTTTGGATATAAAGGTAATGATTGCAGAAGCAATTCATTCGATATCAGGAAAATTAGGAATAGATTTTTATCTTGATTTTGGATTGTATGATTTGATGGTTGCTCATATGAAATCGGCTGTCTACAGAGTTATGAATGGAGAAGTTTTAGTAAATCCGTTCAAAGAAGCAATTATAAACGATTATCCTGAAATACTGAAGATTGTACATAAGGAATTAGAAAAACTGGAAGGATTTATAGGAAAGAAATTTTCGGAAGATGAGGTATTATTTCTTGTTTTGTATTTTGCATCAGTAATTGAAAAAGAAAAAGTTGAAAACAATAAAAATAAAAAAATTCCGGTAGCACTTGTTTGTGCAACAGGAAGAGGAACAGTTCAATTTATGTTGGCAAAGTTAAAAATACTTGATGATATTATAGAAATTGTCAGTGTATCGTCACATCATAATATGAAGGAAATAGAACAATCGGGAGCTAAGATGATTATTTCAACAATTCCTTTACCGGATGCAGTTTTACCGAGTGTAGTCATAAGAAGTCCAATGCTAGATGACAAGGATATACTGAATATTCAACAAAAAGTATTTGAACTTAAGGGACAGAATAAAGAAGAAATGGAATTGCCTAATATAAAAGATATAAATGAGAATACCGGAAAGGACATACAAGGAGCATTTTATCAATTACTTTCAACAGATAGAATTGTTCTTGATTATCCGGCTAAAGATTGGGAAGAGGCAATAAAATGTGCAGGACAGTTACTCCGTGATTCAGGAACTGTAACAGGTCAGTATATTGATGAAATGGTTAACAATGTAAAAAAACATGGAGCATATATTGTAGTATGCAAGGGAATGGCACTTCCACATGCTGATAGTAGTAAGGGAGTTATAAAAGAGGCAGCCTCATTTGTAAGACTAAAAAAAGGAATAGAATTCGGAAGTGAATTTAACGATCCGGTAAGATATGTAATAGGAATGAGTATTAAGGATGCTGAAAGCATTAATCAGGCAATATATGACATGATGATGATTTTTGGAGACGAAAATAATATCAGGAAGTTTGATGAACTTCCTAATGAACAATCAGTTTTAGATATGATAAAGAGTTTTGAAAAAAAGTAAAAGGAGAGAGAAAGATGAAAAAGATAACAAGCAATAAAGAAAAACATTATTTAGCAGTTACTTTATCAGGTGAAAATGACAAAGAAGTTTTAACACAGATGGCTTCAGCATTACAGGAGGAAGGATATGTAAAGGATAGTTTTCCTGAGGCAATCCTAAAAAGAGAAGAAGTTTATCCTACAGGTCTTCCGGTTGGAGAAATAAGTGTGGCAATTCCACATACAGATCCTGAACATGTAAATGATGCAGCAATTTGTCTTGGAATTTTAGACAAACCCGTAACATTTAATGTAATGGGAATGGAGGGAGAAACAACTGATGTTTCAATATTGTTTATGCTTTCAATTAAACATAAAGAAGATCAAATGGATATGCTCCAGAAATTAATAACCGTATGCCAGAATCAAGATACATTAAAAGAGATTATGGCACAGGACATGGACAAAATTAATGAAGTTATGACCACTCTTGTAGAGGGGTAGGAACTTAATAAATTGCCAAAAGGCAAATAATTATATGAAAGGAGAAACAGATATGAAAAGAATAGTTATCGCATGTGGATCAGGAGTAGCAACATCAACAGTTGCAAACCAGAAGGTATCTCAGTATCTTAATGAGCACGGATATGCAGGAAAATACCAGATTGAACAGTGTCAGGTATCTGAACTTGCAGAAAAAGCAAAAAATGCTGACTTTGCCATTGCTACAACAGTAGTTGGTGGAAACATTCCTTGTCCTGTAATACCTGGACTTCCATTATTGACAGGTATCGGAGTTGACAAATTGTTCAGTGATGTAGAAGAACAGATGAAAAAGTAGAAAAAGTAACACGTAAGAAAATATTTGAAATTATTTTCAAATGAGATTAAGAAGGGAGAAAAAGCATGCAATATATTATTGATTTTTTTAGTTACATTAATGGTTTAGGTGCAAGCGTAATGATGCCAATTATTTTAACAATTTTTGGTGTTATTTTAGGAGCAAAGTTTGGTAAAGCCCTTAGAGGTGGATTAACAGTAGGTGTAGGTTTCATTGGACTTAACCTTGCAGTAGGACTTATTGGTACTTATTTAGCACCGGCAGTTCAGGAAATGGCCGACAGATTCCATTTATCACTTACAACTGTAGATGTAGGTTGGCCTGCAGCAGCAGCGATTGCTATGGGTACAACAATTGGTCTTATAATTATTCCAATTGGTTTAATTGTTAACATTATTATGTTACTTACAAATACAACTCAGACAATCGACGTTGATATTTGGAACTATTGGCATTTCGCATTTACAGGTTCATTAGTTGCTATTGTAACAGATAACCTTGCATATGGTATTATAGCAGCTGTTATTAATATTATTATAGTATTTGTAATTGCTGACTACACAGCACCAAAGGCAGAAGAAGTTTTAGGAATGCCGGGCGTTTCACTTCCTCATGGATTTACAGCAGCCTTTGTTCCATTTGCAATCGTAGTTAACTGGATTATCGATAAGATTCCGGGAGTTAACAAGATCGATATTAATATTGAAAAATTACAGAAGAAATTCGGTGTATTTGGTGAACCAATTATTATTGGTACAGTATTAGGTCTTGTTATCGGAGTATTAGCAGGATATCCATTAAAAGACATTTTAACATGTGGTATTTACTTAGGTGCTGCATTAGTACTTATTCCAAAAATGGCTGCATTACTTATGGAAGGTCTTATGCCAATTTCAGAAGCAGCTCAGGGATTTATTTCAAAGAGATTCTCAAACAGAGGAAAGATTTATATTGGACTTGACTCAGCAGTAGGTGTAGGACATCCTGTTACATTAACAGTATCACTTATTCTTGTACCGGTTGCTGTATTCCTTGCAGTTATTCTTCCTGGAAACACAGTACTTCCAATGACTGACTTATCAGTATTACCATATATGTTCGTATTAATTGTACCATTAGTTGGTGGTAATGGATTCCGTGCAATTATAACAGGTATTGTTGCATTAATCGGTGGTTTATATATTTCAACTGACCTTGCAGCAGTTACTACATCTGTAGCTCATACAGTAGATGCAGCTACATATGATGGTGTTACAAAGATTTCATCAATTTGTGATGGTGCAAACCCACTTACATGGCTTATTTACAGAGCAGGTAACTTAAGCATTATAGCATTAGTGGTTGTGGGAATTGTAGCACTTGCATTAGCTTTCTTAAACAGACAGCGTATTATTAAAGCAGCTCATGCTGAAGAAAAATAAAAATGAAAGGTAAATGTATATATGAAAAGTTATGTGTATAATAAATCACACTATTTCATTCAACATACTTTACCGGGGTTATTCACACTCCTGATTGGGCTTTATTGCCTAATCAGGCAGGTGATGACCGGATTTAGTGGTTTGTTGATGTTTATATTAATCATTTGTGTATATAATGTGTGGAATGAATTTATATCTTTAAGTAATCCGTATGAATTTGAATTGGGAAAAGACAGTGTAACTTTTCGTGCATACAAACAGGAACATACTTATAAGATAAGTGAAATGACAAATTTCTCAATGAGAATGGTTGCAGGAAATACATCAATATATATGAATATAAATAAAGGTGGGATTTTAAAAGGAAGATATTGGATTAGAGTATCTGAATTTGAAGAACAGGATGAAATAGTAGATTATTTTTATGATTTAGATGAAAAAGTTAATCCGGATTCTGTTGTTACCAGAGCAAGAAAAGAAGGTAGAGAAAGATTAGCTCAGAAAAAAGAACTGGAAAAACAGAAGAAAATCAGTAAGAAATTAGTTAAAAATTAATTAGTATATAGTAAATTTGAAAACAATGTAATTAAAATAGATTATTTTATTTAATCCATAGGATTGATAGGAGGGATAGTAATGCTGGTAACATTAAAAGAATTACTTGATGAAGCGAAAGTAGAACATAAGGCAGTTGGAGCTTTTAACGGTACAACACTAGAAGCAATCAGAGGAATTATTCAGGCGGCGGAAGAACTTAATTCACCTGTTATATTACAGCATGCACAAAGCCATGATGATTTAATTGATTTAGAAGAGATAGGACCGGTTATGAAGTATTATGCTGAAAGGGCGAAAGTTCCTGTTGCATTACATTTAGACCATGGTTCAAGTTTTGATAGATGTGTTCAGGCTTTAAAATTAGGCTTTACATCCGTTATGTATGATGCATCAGCTAAAAGTTTTGAAGAAAATGCAGCAGAAACAGCAGAAATAGTTAAAATTGCACATGCAGTTGGAGCAAGTGTTGAAGCTGAATTGGGACATATTTTCACATCAAAAGTCGTACAGGGTGAAGGAGCAGGAGCTGATAGCACTGATGATTATGAAGACTTAGATAACATATATACAGATCCTGAAGTAGCAAAGAAGTTTGTTGAAATGACAAATGTAGATTGCCTTGCAGTTGCATTTGGTACGACACACGGAGTATATCTGACTGAACCAAAATTGGATTTACCTAGAGTTGCAAGACTTAGAGAAGCAACAAACATTCCATTGGTTATGCATGGTGGTTCAGGAGTATCAGATGAGGATTATGCTGTAGCTATTGAAAATGGAATTTGTAAAGTTAATTACTATACATATATGAATACAGCAGGTGGAAAAGCATCAAAGGAATATTGGCAGGATGATAGTAAGCCATTGTTCTATGACTCAATGTCATTAGTTGCAACAGAAGCAATTAAAGAGGATGTAAAGCGTGCAATAAAGGTATTTCAGAAAATAAAATAATTAACTACTACTTAATTTTATGAAAAGGAGAGTATAGATGGCAGTATATAAAGAAACAATTATGTTAAAATCACACGGTGGTACACCAACATATGTAAATATTACACCACAGGTTAGAGAAGCAATAGAGAAAAGTGGAATAAAGAATGGAATTTGTGTAGCAATTTCACCACATACAACATGCTCAGTATTTTTTGAAGAATTTGTACATGATTACAATGAAGCAGGAGATGAATTTTTACAGGAAGATTTGAATGATGTATTAAAGAAAATCATACCTGATCATGTAAATGCAGATCAGTATAATTATCCTGGTGAAGAACATTATAAAGCTGTTGAATCATGGCCTGATGCAGCTACATATTTACCAAATGGTGATAGAACAGCCTTATTTAATGGAGATGCCCATTTAAGATCTACACTTGTTGGTTCAAGTGCCACATTGGAAGTTGATGATGGAAAATTGGGTGTAGGACCTACGGGATATGTTTATTTTGTAGATTTTGACAGAACAAGAGAAAGAACAAGAAAATGTAAAATTATTGTTATAGGAGAATAGGAGGAGAGTAAAATGGCAAAAGCAGAATCACCTTTTTTGATTGTTAATCCAAAGTCATATTTATATGGTGAAAAAAGTTTGGAATTAGCAAAGGCAGCAGATAAAACTGCAAAAGAAACAGGACTTCAGATTTATTTTACATGCCCATATGCTGACATAAGATTAATAAAGGAAAATACAGAAAATCTTATTGTGTGTGCTCAATCAATGGATCCTTTGACTCCTGGAAGAGGAATGGGACATGTACTTCCTGAATCATTAAAGGAAGCAGGAGCAGAGGCAGTATTTTTAAATCATGCTGAAAATCCTAAAACAGTTTCAGATTTATATGCAACAATTAAAAGAGCAAAAGAATTAGGAATGATTACAATAGTTTGTGCAGATTCAACAGTTGAGGCAAAGGCAGTTGCATGTATGGATCCTGATATAGTATTAGCAGAACCAACAGATTTGATTGGAACAGGAAAGGTAGCAGATGACTCATATACTATTGAAACAGTAAAGGGTCTTCACGAGGTTAATCCTAATGTATTAGTAATGATTGCATCAGGAGTAAGCACAGCAGATGATTGCTATAATGTAGTAAAACTTGGAGCAGATGGAACAGGTGCTACATCAGGTATTTTAAATGCACCATCTCCGGCACAGAGAGTACATGAAATGGCTGAGGCAATCGTTAAAGCTAAAAAAGAGAAATAGCCACATTGACATAACTAGTCTTTCATAATTTGGGGAGTAATACTAAATAATTTTTATTACTCCCTACCTTTTTGCATAAATTATATACTTAACATCTGGTTTGAGGGGCAACTACTTTATTTTTTACAAAAAATGTGATATTCTTGTCTTAGATTTTGCTTAATTTTACAAAAATTATACTTTTAAATAATAAAATAAAAGATAAATATAAGAGATTAAGAAATAATAGAGAAAGAATATATAATGATGTTTCCTTAAATGAAGGAGACAGAATGGAGTATCATGAAGAATATTTCAATATTGGGGTCTACTGGTTCAGTGGGAACTCAGACATTAGAAATTGTAAGAGCTAATAATGATTTAAAAGTAGTTGCAATTGCAGCTAAGAAAAATATAAAGAAACTTGAAGAACAGATTAGAGAATTTGATCCTGAAATTGTATGTGTATATGATGAAGATGCAGCTGAACAATTAAAGATTTCTGTTGCAGATAAGAATGTAAAGATAGTAACAGGAATGGATGGATTAATTGAAGCAGCGACATATGATAAGGCTAAGTTAGTTGTAACGGCTTTTGTGGGAATGATAGGAATAATACCTACTTTAGAATGTATAAAAGCCGGAAAGGATATTGCATTAGCTAACAAAGAGACTCTTGTTACTGCAGGACATTTGGTAATGGATTTAGCAAAGAAACATAACGTAAAGATATTACCTGTAGATAGTGAGCATAGTGCAATTTTTCAATCAATAAATGGAGAAAACCATAAAGAAATTGATAAGATAATTTTAACAGCTTCAGGCGGTCCGTTTAGAACATGGGAAAAATCAAAAATGAAAAACGTTACCATTGAAGATGCTTTAAAACATCCTAATTGGAAGATGGGACCAAAGATTACAATTGATTCAGCAACTATGGTTAATAAAGGCTTAGAGGTATTAGAAGCAAAATGGTTATTTGACGTGGATGTAGATGATGTTCAGATAGTAATTCAGCCTCAGAGCATTATTCATTCTATGGTTCAGTTTAATGATGGTGCTGTTATGGCCCAATTAGGTTTGCCAGATATGAAATTACCAATTCAATATGCAATTTATTATCCGGAGAGAAGATATCTTGCCGGAGAAAAAGCAGATTTTGGAAAAATAGCCCAAATTACATTTGAAGACCCGGACTTTGAAAAATTTAAAGGTTTATCACTTGCATATAGAGCAGGAAAGATAGGAGGTTCTATGCCTACGGTTCTTAATGCAGCAAATGAAAAAGCAGTTGCAATGTTTTTAAACCGACAGATAAGTTTTTTGGAAATTACGGAAATTATTGAATATTGTATGAGTTATCATCAGACTATTCATAATCCGACGGTACAACAGATATTGGATATTGAACAATGGGTGGATGAAATAGTCGATAAAAGATGGTAACATAATTAATTTGCGTATTGTAGGTTGAAAATAAACAGATTTGGGATAATGGGATGAAGAAAGGAGAGTATGAGATATATGAAAAGTCTCATACAAATAACATTATGAAGTTTTTTATTGACACAGCAAACGTAGATGATATCAGAAAGGCAAATGATATGGGAGTTATTTGTGGTGTAACTACAAACCCATCATTGATTGCTAAAGAGGGAAGAAATTTTAACGAAGTTATTAAAGAAATTACTACTATTGTAGATGGACCTATAAGCGGTGAAGTTAAAGCAACAACAACTGATGCAGAGGGTATGATTGCAGAAGGAAGAGAAATAGCTTCAATTCATCCGAATATGGTTGTAAAGATTCCAATGACTGTCGAGGGCTTGAAGGCTGTCAAGGTACTTTCAAAAGAAGGAATTAAAACAAATGTTACTTTGATTTTTTCAGCAAATCAGGCAATACTTGCAGCTGAGGCAGGTGCATCATATGTATCACCATTCCTAGGAAGACTTGATGATATTAATCAGCCGGGAATTGATTTAATAAGAACAATAGCAGAAATTTTTGATATTTACGGATATGAAACTGAAATTATAGCTGCATCTGTACGAAATCCAATTCATGTTACGGATTGTGCATTAGCAGGAGCTGATATTGCTACAGTTCCTTATAAGGTAATTGAAACAATGACAAAGCATCCATTGACAGATCAGGGAATAGCTAAATTCCAGGCAGATTATAAAGCTGTATTTGGAGAATAAAATAAAAAAGTTCGATTGTAACGAGCCGAACTCAAAGATGCTACGCATCTTTTTCGTTACGGCTGTCGCGGATAAAAAAGAAAAGTTCGATTAAGTTCGATTGTAACGAGCGCAACTCAAAGATGCTACGCATCTTTTTCGTTACGGCTGTCGCCGCATAAATAAAGAAAGACCAACACCAATTTTCAAGCAAGCTTGAAACGTGGCGTTGGTCTTTTTTTATTTGCGTGGCTCGTTACAATCGAACTTTACGTATTTTTTACTTAGAGATGGTTATGGATTTTACATTGGGCATTTATGATTAAGAAGAATTAACAAATGCGCATATTTAGTTAATTATTTTTAAACTAAATAAAAGAAAATGTAAATTAGAGCGATGAAATAAATCGTCAGATTATGGAGGAATTAAGAAATGAGAAAATTAGCAGTTTTAGCACTTAGTGCAGCATTAGTTATGGGAACAATGACAGGTTGTGGTTCTACAAATTCAGACGCAAAGAATTCTGATAATGCAGGAACAAATAAAAGCGCAAGTTCAGAAACAGGATTTGATACATCTAAAGATATTTCAGTTGTTTCAAGAGAAGATGGTTCTGGTACAAGAGGAGCTTTCATTGAATTAACAGGTGTTGAAGAAAAAGATGCAGATGGAAATAAGGTTGATAACACAACATTAGATGCAAGCATTACAAACAGCACAGAAGTAATGATGACAACGGTGTCAGGAAATGATTACGCAATCGGTTATGCTTCACTTGGTTCATTAAATGACACAGTTAAGGCAGTTAAAGTAGGTGGAGTTGAAGCTACAGCAGATAACATTAATGCAGGTACATATACACTTGCAAGACCATTTAACATCGTAACAGGTGATAGCGTAAGTGAAGTAGCACAGGATTTCATTAACTATATTATGAGTGAAGATGGACAGAAAATTATTTCAGACAATGGTTATATCGAAGTAGAAAATACAGGAAGTTTTACATCATCCAAAGTAAAAGGAAGCATCGTAGTAGCCGGTTCTTCATCAGTAACTCCTGTAATGGAAAAATTAAAAGAAGCTTATGCCAAAGTTAACTCAAATGCATCAATTGAAATTCAGGAAAGTGATTCTACAACAGGTGTTAATTCAGCAATTGAAGGAACATGTGATATCGGAATGGCATCAAGAGATTTAAAGGATGAAGAAAAAGGAGTTAAGGCAACAGCAATTGCAAAAGACGGTATTGCAGTAATTGTTAATAATAACAACACAATTGATGACTTAACAGTAGATCAGATTAAAGATATTTTTACAGGTGCAGTTACAACTTGGGCAGATGTTAAATAATAACATAAAGATATAATCTGGTAAAAATCAGAAAAAGATTAAAGCCTGGCTGACAACGTATTAACTGGTAAGTCGGGCTTTAGAAATATATGAGGAAAAGAAATGCAGGAAAATAATAATGTAGGAGCAAATAAAGGTTGGAAGAAATTTAAAGAAGTATTTATGGAAATAATATTTTTAATTGCAGCCTGTGTGTCAATTGCAGCGGTAGCTTTGATTTGCATATTCTTATTTGCAAATGGAATACCGGCAATAAAAGAAATTGGATTTACTAAATTTATATTTGGTACACAATGGCGTCCGACGAATAACATATATGGTATTTTACCAATGATTGTAGGAAGTATATACGTTACAGCCGGAGCATTGATTATAGGTGTACCAATTGGACTTTTAACAGCTATATTTTTAGCAAGATTTTGCCCTAAACCTTTGTATAAGATTTTAAAACCGGGAATTGAACTCATGGCTGGAATTCCATCAGTAATTTATGGATTCTTTGGTCTGGTGGTTTTGGTGCCAATGGTAAGAGATAATTTTGGTGGCGATGGACTTAGCATGCTAACAGCAAGCATTTTACTTGGAATGATGATTTTACCTACAATTATTTCGGTATCAGAGTCATCTATAAGGGCCGTACCTGATAAATATTATCAAGGGGCATTGGCACTTGGTGCAACACATGAAAGAAGTGTTTTCCTTACTGTTGTTCCGGCAGCAAAATCAGGAATTTTGGCAGCGATTATATTAGGAGTAGGAAGAGCAATAGGAGAAACAATGGCAGTAATTATGGTTGCAGGAAATCAGCCAAGAATGCCGGAGGGTATGTTAAAAGGTGTTAGAACGTTAACAACAAATATAGTAATGGAAATGGGATATGCTGCGGGATTACATAGAGAGGCACTTATAGCAACAGGTGTTGTTCTGTTTGTATTTATTCTTATAATCAATCTCCTGTTTTCAATTATAAAAAATAAAGAAAAACATCAATATTAAAGGAGTAAAGTAGATTATGAATAATGACAAATTATCACAAATAAAAGGAATAAATAAAGTTTCCTTTTTACAGAGATTAAAAAGTTATAAAAGAAAACCGGGCTCCTTTATATTGTTATTATTAGTTGGATTAGCAGCACTAGCAACAACATTATGCTTAGGTTTTATAGTTTGCTATATATTAATTAAAGGTATACCAAACCTTACACCTGATTTATTTGCATGGGAATATAATTCAGAAAATGTATCAATGATGCCGGCGATTATAAATACTATATCAATGACATTGTTGTCACTTCTTTTTTCAGCACCAATTGGAATATTTTCAGCAATATATCTTGTGGAATATGCAAAAAGAGGAAATAAACTTGTTGGAATTATGCGAATAACAGCAGAAACATTAACAGGAATTCCTTCTATTGTATATGGCTTATTTGGAGCATTATTCTTTGTTTCAACTCTTAAATGGAAACTTTCATTAATGGCAGGTGCATGTACATTAGCGATTATGGTACTTCCTGTAATATTAAGAACAACAGAAGAAGCATTAATGTCTGTGCCGGATTCATATAGAGAAGGAAGTTTCGGACTTGGAGCAGGAAAGTTAAGAACAGTATTTAAGGTAGTTTTACCGTCAGCCATTCCCGGAATTCTGTCAGGAGTTATTCTTGCAATAGGTAGAATTGTAGGTGAAACAGCAGCTTTAATTTATACGGCAGGTGCAGCTACAAAGGTAGCAGGAGGTTTATTTGAATCAGGAAGAACTTTAGCAGTTCATATGTACAGCCTTTCAAGAGAAGGATTACATACAGACCAGACATATGCTACAGCAGTAGTACTTTTAATTATGGTACTTCTTATAAATGGAGCATCAGGACTTATTGCAAAGAAATTTGAAAAGGCAAGTGGCGGAGAAAAATAAAGCTAAATAATAATAAAAAAAATGAAAAGAATTCCGAATGAATTTAAAGGAGAAAGAAATGAGTAGTAAATTTGATGTAAAAAATTTGAATTTATATTATGGCGAATATCATGCCCTAAAAAATGTAAATATGGAAATACCTGAAAAACAGATTACAGCATTCATCGGACCTTCAGGATGCGGAAAATCAACTTTCCTTAAGACATTAAACAGAATGAATGATTTAGTTGAAGGATGCAAAATAACAGGTGATATAAAGTTAGATGGTGAAGATATATATGGAAATATGGATGTAAATCTTTTGAGAAAAAGAGTAGGAATGGTATTTCAGAATCCAAATCCATTCCCAATGAGTGTGTATGACAATATAGCTTATGGACCAAGAACACATGGAATCCATTCAAAAAGTAAATTAGATGAAATAGTAGAAAAGTCATTGAGACAGGCTGCAATTTGGGATGAATTAAAAGACAGATTGAAAAAATCAGCTTTAGGATTATCTGGTGGACAGCAACAAAGATTATGTATTGCAAGGGCATTAGCAGTTGAACCGGAAGTTATTTTAATGGATGAACCTACATCAGCACTTGATCCTATTTCTACATCAAAGATTGAAGATTTAGCATTAGAGCTTAAAGATAAATATACAATTATTATGGTAACTCATAATATGCAACAGGCAACAAGAATTTCAGATAATACAGCCTTCTTTTTACTTGGAGAAGTAATTGAATATGATAATACAGAAAAACTATTCTCAATGCCTAAAAATAAAAAGACAGAAGAGTACATTACAGGAAGATTTGGCTGATTTTATAACACGTTGGTCGTTATATATCGAATATATATTAAAAGAGCAAATGTTCTACAAGGCATATGAATGTTATCAATGGAAAGAGAGGTTGGACGAAAATGAGAGATAAATATATGAAACAGTTGGAAAACTTAAACAACAATATGATTGAAATGGGGGCAATGATTGAAAAATCTATAGAGAATGCGATTTCTGCATTAGTAAGACAGGATGTTGAAACAGCAAAGAAAGCGATTGAATATGATGCTGAAATTGACGAAATGGAAAAGAATATAGAAAACATGTGCATGAAAATTTTACTAAGCCAGCAACCGGTAGCAAGTGATTTACGTACGGTTTCATCAGCTTTAAAAATGGTTACCGATATGGAAAGAATAGGTGACCATGCAGCAGATATTTCAGAAATAACAATAATGATGGCAGATAAGCCATATAGATGTAAATTAGAAAAGATTGAGAAAATGGCAAAAGAAACAATGATAATGCTTGTCCAAAGTATAGAGTCATATGTTAACAAGGATATTGAGAAAGCTAAAGCGGTAATAAATCATGATGATATAGTTGATGGATTATTTGACGAAGTAAAAAAAGCCCTGATTGTTGCCATAAAAGATGATGATGAAGATGGAGAACAAATGGCAGATTTATTAATGGTAGCAAAATATTTAGAGAGAATAGGCGACCATGCAACAAATATATCCGAATGGGTAATTTATTCAATTACAGGAAAAAGATAAAAATCATTAAATTACAGTTTGAGCCAAAGGATGAAATAGGCGGAATGGAGTGTATTATGAATAGCATTTATTTAATAGCCGAGAAAATTACAAAGGGAAAAAATATTAGTACATATAAGATGTTTTTAGTATTAAGTGTAGTGACATGGTTAATTGGAATGTCTGTTATAACAGTTCCATTTTTTATAACAGGTAAGATTTCCTGGCAGATAATGACAATTATTATAGGCTATCCGACAACATTTTGCGGATTATTTGGTGGAACAATATATTTATATCGTAAAGATTGAAATTTTACATAGATTTTACATAAATATCCCTCTGACTTTACACCACTAAAATACAATGCAAATGTAAAAAGAATGTAAATAAAAACATAAGACATAAAGCCTAAGTAGTTTAACATATATAATTGGCAGTAAGGCTTTAGGAAAAGCACAGGAGGAAATTTATGGATATTTTCAATGTATTGTCCCTTATTGGAGGATTAGCGTTATTTCTTTATGGAATGAATGTTATGGGGGATGGACTTGCTAAGACAGCAGGTGGAAAATTAGAAAAAATATTGGAAAAACTTACATCAACACCTATAAAAGGCGTTATTTTAGGTGCTGCAGTAACAGGAGTAATTCAAAGTTCATCAGCTACAACTGTTATGGTGGTAGGCTTTGTTAACTCGGGAATAATGAAACTGACGCAGGCGGTTGGAATTATTATGGGTGCAAATATAGGAACAACGGTAACATCATGGATTCTTAGTTTGTCAGGAATTCAAAGTGATAATTTTTGGATTAAAATGTTGAAACCGTCATCATTTTCACCAATATTAGCTGTTATAGGTATTGTATTTTTATTATTTACAAAAAGTGAAAAGAAACATGATATTGGAACAATTCTTCTTGGATTTGCCGTTTTAATGTTTGGAATGGAAACAATGAGCGCAGCAGTAAAACCATTGGCGAATGTTCCTGAATTTACAAATATTCTTACTATGTTTTCTAATCCAATACTTGGTATGTTGGCAGGTGCAGTTCTTACAGCGGTGATTCAGAGTTCATCGGCATCAGTAGGAATTTTACAGGCATTATGTGCTACGGGATTTGTATCATATGGAGTTGCAATACCGATTATAATGGGACAGAATATAGGAACATGTGTTACAGCATTGATTTCAAGTATAGGTGCTAAGAAAAACGCAAAGAGAGCAGCTTTTGTACATTTATATTTTAATGTAATTGGAACTACAGTATTTATGATTGTATTTTACCTTGTAAATGGATTTATGCATTTCTCATTTTTAGGTGATGCAACAAATGCAGCAGGAATAGCAATAGTTCATAGTTTATTTAATGTAGGTGCAACAATATTGCTTTTACCTTTTGGTAAGGTTCTTGTTAAGCTTGCAACACTTACGGTAAGAGATGAAAAAGAATCAGAAGATATTGCAGAAGATAAAACATTAGAAATGCTTGATGCTCGTTTTCTTGAAAAACCTGCATTTGCTGTAGTACAAAGTGTAAGCGTTACAAAGAAAATGGCTTCATTGTCAAGAGATGCTTTATTTAAGGCAATGAGTCTGTTTGAAAATTATGATAAAAAAACAGCTGAAGATGTAGTAAAACTGGAAAATAAAATTGACCAGTATGAGGATCAGCTTGGAACATATTTAGTAAAATTAAGCAGTAAGCAGTTATCCTTAAATGATAGCCAGACAGTATCAATTATGCTTCATGTAATTGGGGATTTTGAAAGAATCGCAGATTATGCGATTAATATAAGTAAAAAGGCAGAAGATATGCACAGTAAAGGATTGAAATTCTCATATGTTGCCTCAAAGGAACTTCAGGTGTATGGAGATGCCCTTAAAGAGATTATGAATATGACTGTAGATGTGTTTACGGCAGATAATTTGGATGAGGCTGTAAGGGTAGAGCCACTTGAAGAAGTAATAGACAGACTTAATTCTAAGATAAAGAAAAATCATGTTAAACGATTACAAAATGGAGAATGTACAATAGATATTGGTTTAATTCTCGAAGATACAATTACTAATTACGAAAGAGTTGCAGATCATTGCTCAAATGTAGCAGTATGTATGTTGCAGGTAAGAGAAGATGAATATGGAACACATGAATATTTAGATAATGTTAAACATGATGATACACAGTTTAAAAAATTATATCAGGAATATAAAGAAAAGTACTATTTAAACTAAGAATATGATATGCTTTAGTTATGTTATGTGAATAAAAAATGAGCATAATATTAGTATGCAGATTAGACAGAAATAGTTTTATGATAAACACAAGGAGGAAGATATGGCTTTAATATATATTGTTGAAGATGATAAAAACATACAGGAAATAGAAATGTTTGCATTAAAAAACATAGATTACGCTGTAGAGGGATTTGAATGTGCCGGAGATTTTTACAAAAGGCTGTACGAGAAACTTCCGGACCTTGTGTTGTTAGATGTGATGCTTCCGGATGAAGATGGTCTTGAAATAGTAAAAAAATTAAGAAAAAGACCGGATACCATGAGAGTGCCAATCATCATGGTTACAGCTAAAACAACAGAAATAGATAAAGTAAAAGGACTTGATATGGGAGCAGATGATTATATAACCAAACCATTTGGAGTAATGGAACTTATATCAAGGGTAAAGGCACTTCTTAGAAGAAGCAGAAATCTGCAGGAAGAAAAAATGATATCTATAGGTAATGTGTTTATGGATACTGAAAAAAGAGCTGTTTATGTAAATGATGAGCCTTGTGAACTTACATACAAAGAATTTGAACTATTAAAATTACTTATGATTAATGCAGGAATTGTATTACATAGAGATACAATAATGGCAGACGTATGGGGAACAGATTACGAAGGTGAATCAAGAACATTAGACATGCATATAAAAACTTTAAGACACAAACTTAAAGAGGCAGGAAATAGAATTAAGACGGTAAGAAATGTAGGATATAGGATGGAGTAATGTAATGAAGAAAAAAATAAATATGCAATTTATTATAGTTTCATTTATTGCTATTATATTAACTATGAGTTTGTCTGTAGGAACATTTTATGAATTGTTTGTACAGGAAATGAGAAATGACATGAAAGCATACACCCATGTACTTAGAAGTGCAGGGGTGTTTAATGCGTCTAATGAGGAAAAATTAAATCTCAAAAACGAAGATTTGCGAATAACAATAATAGATGCAGATGGAACTGTTGTTTATGATAATGAAGCAAATGATATTGAAATGGATAATCATAAAGACAGACCTGAAATAGAATCGGCGCTCAAAAATGGTGAGGGCTCAGATGTTAGAAAATCTTCAACTCTTAATAAGAGCACATATTATTATGCAGTACTTTTGGATGATGGACAGGTTTTAAGAATTGCAAAAGAAGCTAGTAGTGTGTGGAATATTTTTATAAAAGTGCTTCCGCTTATTTTAGGAATCATAATATTAATGCTTTTTTCTGTTGGAATTATTACTCATTATATTACAAAAAGTATTGTAAAACCGGTAGAAGAACTTGCTAATAATATTGATGAAATAAAAGATATAAAAACATATAAAGAGATACAGCCTTTTATCGATACAATAAAGAAACAACATGAGGATATAGTAAAAAATTCTCATGTGCGGCAGGAATTTACAGCGAACGTATCGCATGAATTAAAGACTCCTCTTACATCCATTTCAGGATATTCGGAATTAATTGAAAATGGAATGGCAACACAGGAAGATACTATAAGATTTGCAGGAGAAATACACAAAAGTTCTCAAAGACTTCTAACACTTATAAATGACATCATAGAATTGTCTGAACTTGATTCGTCAGAAAGCAAAGTTGCAATGGAAACAGTAAATATATACGACATTGCAAAAAATTGTGTGGAAATGCTTAAATTTAATGCTAAAGATCATGGAGTCAATTTAAAATTTGAAGGAACACCATGTAATATAACTGCTAATAAGATGATGATGGAAGAATTAGTGTATAATCTTCTGAGTAATGCTATCAGATATAACAGAGAGGGTGGAAGTGCCACTGTACGTGTTAATAAAATATTAGATAGAGTAAATCTTGAGGTACTAGATACCGGAATAGGAATTTCAAAGGAAAATCAGAAACGAATATTTGAAAGATTTTACAGAGTTGATAAGAGCAGGTCAAAATCAACAGGTGGAACAGGACTTGGACTAGCAATAGTTAAGCATATTTTGATAAAACATAATGCACAGCTTGAACTTGAGAGTACCGAAGGAAAGGGAACTCATATAACAGTAATCTTCCAACCATCATAAAAAAAGGCTTAATCAATAATAAAATCCGGTAGCCGGATGAACGATGGTTAGAATAAAAGTATAAAGAAATGTAAATGAAAAGGCTTATAATATAGAAGAATCGAATACTTCTGTATTATAAGCCTTTTATAAGAGAAAAAAGTATGAAAAAAATTTGAACACAAAGAAAAGTTGAAAAATGTGTTCACAAATTTAAGATAATAGTCATTTTATGCATTGCTTTCAGAAGGTTGTGTTGAACCAACAAAACTTCTGATTATGTCCTGTCTTGTTACGATGCCAATAAAATAATCTCTGTCATCTGTAACAGGAATAAAATTCTGGCTCATTGAGCGATTTAACAGCTCATCCATTTTCACATCTACGCGAACTGCAGGATTATAATTTTTCTTTATTATATCTTTAACCAGATAAGGTTTTTCGCTTTTTACCTTATTGTTCATATAGTCAACAAGACTCCATAAAAAGTCACTAACGCTAACACAACCTACATATTTTTCATCCTTTGATAAAACCGGAATAGCGGTATAACCATGTTCCTTCATAGCTTCTAATCCCTGTTCAAATGTAAATGTGTCATATATGTAGGAAACCTCTGATTTATTTTTTAATAACATTAAAACGTTCATATAATTTATACTATGCAGATATTCTGCAACCCTTTCTCAATTATTCAAAAACTAAAATTGCGAAACAATTATAAAATTTCTGTTGTGATACATGTCTGGTTCGACAAAAGAACGCTCGCGCTGCTTGCCACTCGTAGCAGTTCTAAATATTCAGCACACAGACAGACTTTGAAACCTGCGGTTTCATTCAGCCTATGCACTAAATATTTGAACCGACGGCGTCAAATGCACTTTCGTCAAACCAGACATGTATCACAAACAAAATTTTGTTTAAGAGTGTTTCGATTTTATGATTTTATGATAATTGAAGAATGTGTACAAAATTAAAAGAAAGTTTGATAATTTTATGAAAGATTATTAAAGATAAAGTTAGGAAAAAGAAGAGTGTAAATAATAAAAGTGTAAATAATAAAAGTGCTTGCAAATTTGGCGGTTCTTGTTATAATAGTACAGTAATATTTTTTAGGCTTGTTGGTCAAGAGGTTAAGACGCCGCCCTCTCAAGGCGGAATCACGGGTTCAATTCCCGTACAGGCTGCTTGTAGAATCACAGAATTATTTCTGTGATTTTTTTGTATGAGATAAGATTTTACTTATGGAACGAAGTATTCAAAGTTCTTTACTGCGTAACTTATAGAGGGGTGAGGAACCATATTTTTCTTAGCAATTAAGGAAAATTCTCAAGTTCAGCGGCATCTTTAAAATATTTTAATTGTAGTAACTCCATAAAAAAATCCACTATCTATAATTAATAATATCTGTAAGTCATAATATGCCATACTATTTATAATTTTAATATAGGCGATAAAAAAACAATAATTCTAAAAATGAAAAATATATAAAATTCATTATAGGCATATAAAAAGAATAAATGAAAAACTTACATCTTCTTGCCGGAAGCGTTAAATTTATAAGTTTTTATCCCATCATTAAAATATGTATTTGTTACTAAAGACCCATTTCCTGTTGCAAGATATTTTGCTCCTTTAACGGTAATCCAACCTGTACACATTTCTCCGGTAGAAGGGCTTAAGTAAAATTTCCTGTTATCTACAGTTAAAAAACCTGTTTTCATTTTTCCGGTAACAGTGTCAAAATAATACCATTTACCGGAGTATTTAACCCAACCGGTTACGATGTTGTTGTCGCCTGTTAAATAATATGTATCCTTACCGTCTTTTACAAATTTACCGGAAATTATTTCTTTATTTAGTCCAAAATATGAAATGATGGAATCGGCATCCTTTTTACCAAGAAGGTATCTTTTAGCTACTGTATTAAAATATTTTTTGCAGTCAGATTTATTTGTGATATATCCGTGCTCAATAATAACACTTGGAATATTGTATAAAACACCATTTCTGACAATAGAATAATAATCCATTCTAGACCCGTTTTTGTAATGCAAACCTTTGTATTTTCGCATCCAAAAACCACGTTTTTTTAATCCTAAGGAATGTAAGTTCTTTAAGGCAATTTTACCAAATGAGGTAGTTTGTAAATGAATTCTTTTATTATAACCGGAGTCATATGCTGCAAGCATTAAAGCACCGGTTTTATTTTTATTTTCATTAGCATTGATATGAAGACTTATTAAAAAATCAGCATTAAGTCTTTTTGAATATCTGTTTCTTGCTGTAAGGCAGTCTCCAAGTCCGAGGGTAGAGAGACAATTATTGGTTGTTCTTGTCGTATAAACTGTAATGTCACCATAATTGTCTAATTTGTTTTTGCATGCTTTAGAAATATCAAGTACAATATCTTCTTCTTTAAGTCCATATCCACGGGCACCGATATGCTTTTTGCAATGACCGGGATCAAGAACTATGACCTTAGAAGTTAAAGGCGATAAGTCAGATTTAATATAATCAGATTTATCTGAAGGTAAAGAAACGGCCTTAGTATCGTTACTTAAAGAAGTTTCTGATAAGTTGTAAGTTGTAGTGACTTCATTTGTAGTACTTTCATTTAAAGAAGTATCTGCAACAGAAGCCTTTGTATTTGTAGAAAATGTTAAAGTGCATGTAAGCATTGATAAAATTAGTGTGTGTTTTAAAATCCTTTTCATTATAATATGTACCTTCCAATGATTTTTTCCTGTATAAGTATAAATGATTATTATAAAAATTACATTACTAAATAGGTAAAAATTGTAAAATTATGCAAAATCCATGAAATAAAAAGAAGAGTATGTGGTAAAAAGCATTTAAAAATTTCTTTATGAGATAGTTTTGTGTTGCTTTTACGCTGGTTTTATGTCGTTAAACCGCCATTTTTACGCCATTTGCTTGACACAAAATAAAAGCAGAGTTATACTGTTTAACGTAAATATTGACTAGATGATAAGGAGTGGACCAGAGGTCCACTCTTTGTTATTGTTAAAAAGTCTTAAATAAAGACATAATAATAGTAGAAAGTTGAGGAGAAAGCGTGTCAAGAAGAGAAGAATACGAAGCAAAGACAGAAGCACTACTTCAGCCAATGGTTGACGAAAGAGGATTCGAATTAGTTGACGTAGAGTATGTAAAAGAAGGCAGTAACTGGTATTTGAGAGCTTTTATAGATAAGCCGGGCGGAATATCTATAGATGATATTGAACCGATAAGCAGAGAACTCAGTGAAAAGTTAGACCAGGAAGATTTTATAAGCGATGCTTATATATTAGAAGTAAGTTCTCCGGGACTTGGAAGACCATTAAAGAAAGATAAGGATTTTGTAAGAAGTATAGGTGAAGAAATTGAAATTCATTTATATAGAGCTATAAACAAACAAAAAGAATTTGTGGGAATCTTAAAGGAATTCAACAAAGAAGAGAATACTTTTACAGTTGAATTAGAAGATGGCGAAGAAACGGTGTTTAACAGAGCTGATGTTGCACTCGTAAGATTGACATTTGATTTCTAACAATTACTTTGTATCAAATAGAACAGAAAACAGTCCGATGAAGGACAACAGTATGTAGAGATAATTAGGAGGATAAAGGAAAATGAATAAAGAATTAATTGAATCATTAAATGTACTGGAAAAAGAAAAAGAAATTAGTAAAGAAGTGTTATTTGAAGCAATCGAAAATTCGCTTGTAGTTGCATATAAGAATAATTTTAATAAAGCTGACAATGTTATTGTTAATGTTGACAGAGAAACAGGAGATTTCCACATTTATTCACAGAAGGAAGTTGTTGAAGAAGTATTTGATCCTGTAATTGAAATTTCATTAGAAGATGCAAGAGCAATTAAGGGAACATACGAAATCGGAGATATGGTTAATGTAGAAATCCAGTCAAAGGACTTCGGAAGAATTGCAACACAGAGTGCTAAGAATGGTATTTTACAGAAAATCAGAGAAGAAGAAAGAAAGAGTGTATTTGAACAGTACTATGAAAAACAGAATGACATTATTACAGGTATTGTTCAAAGAATTAATGGAAAGAATATTAGCGTAAATCTTGGAAAGACAGATACTGTTTTAATGGAAAAGGAACAGGTACCAGGAGAACATTTCAGACCAACAGACAGAATTAAGTTATATATTACAGAAGTTAAAGATGGAAATAAAGGACCAAGAATCGTTGTTTCAAGAACTCATCCGGGATTAGTAAAGCGTTTATTTGAACAGGAAGTTTCAGAAATCCAGGACGGAACAGTTGAAATCAAGAGTATTTCAAGAGAAGCAGGTTCAAGAACAAAGATGGCAGTTTACTCAAACAATCCTAATGTAGATGCAGTAGGTGCATGTGTAGGTGTAAATGGAGCAAGAGTTAATGCAATCGTAGATGAACTTTGTGGTGAAAAGATTGATATTATAAATTGGGATGAAAATCCTGCAATTTTAATTGAAAATGCATTAAGCCCTGCAAAAGTTGTTTCAGTATTAGCTGATCCTGACGAAAAAGAAGCTATGGTAATCGTTCCTGATTATCAGTTATCTTTAGCAATCGGTAAAGAAGGTCAGAATGCAAGACTTGCAGCAAGACTTACAGGATTCAAGATTGATATCAAGAGTGAAACACAGGCAAAAGAAGCCGGAATTCAGTATATATTCGATGATGACGAATATTATGATGAAGATGAGTATTATGATGACGACGAATACTATGATGATGACGAATATAATGAAGAAAAAAATGAAGCTGATGATACTTTAGAAGAAAACTTCGATGAAAATGAAGCTGACAGTGAGGATGATTCAGAAGAATAAGTAAGAGAGGTCAATATGAGCCAGACAAAGAAAGTTCCATTAAGAAAATGCACCGGGTGCAATGAAGTGAAAAATAAAAAAGATATGATTCGTGTTATCCGTGATAAAGAAGGAAATATTTCTATGGATGCTACGGGTAGAAAAAATGGCAGAGGGGCATACATTTGCCCGGATGTAAAATGCCTTGAAAAAGCTATGAAGAGCAAAGGTCTTGAAAGAACACTTAAGGCAAAGGTTCCGGAAGAAGTATATGAACAGCTAAAGGCTGAGTTAGGAGAAATCAATGGATAAGGTTATATCTATGATTGGTTTAGCAACTAAAGCCGGCAAGACTGTATCAGGAGAGTTCTCAGTAGAAAAAGCGATTCAGGGAAATAAAGCCCATGCAGTTATTGTTTCTGTAGAAGCATCGGATAATACAAAGAAGATGTTTAAAAATAAATGTGAATATTACAAAATACCGTTGTTTTATTATGGAACAACACAGGACTTAGGAAAAGCTACAGGAAATAAAACCAGAATGTCATTGGCAGTAGTTGACGAAGGATTCTCAAAATCAATCATAAAAATGTTAGATAATCAAGTAAAATAATCGGAGGTTATAGAATGGCAAAAATGAGAGTACATGAATTAGCAAAAGAATTAGATATAAAAAGTGCAGATATAGTAAAAGCATTGGGAGAAAAAGGCATTGACGTAAAAGCAATGAGCTCAGTGGATGACAGTGAAGTAAAATACATAAAGGATAAATTTAGCAAGAGCAAGACATCTGAAGATAAAACAGCTGAAAAAGTGACACCTACAGAAAAAACAGAAGTCAAAGAAGAAAAGAAACATAAGAGAATTATTACAAGCAGAGGAATGGTTCGCCTTAAAGGTGATGGCGAAGAAAGACCAAGAAGACCAAGACCTGATGGTGAGAAAAAACGTCGTCCAAGACCTGAAGGTGAAAATCAGAATGCAGCCACTCAGAAAACTGAAAAAACAGAAACAGTTAAGAAAGAGAATGAACAGATAGCAAAACCTGTAGAACAGGAAAAAAATGAAAGTGCAAATAAGCCGGTAGAAAATAATGTACAGCCAAAAGAAGAAAAGGTTGAATCTGTAGTTACACCGGTTGCTAAGAATGAACCAAAGAGACCGGCTCCTACAGCAGAATCAGCAGCAAGAAAAGCAGCTGAGATAGCAGCAAAAGCAGCAGCAATTGCTGAAAGCCGTGGACAGAGCAGAAACAATGACAGAAGAAATAACAGAAATGGCCAGAATAGAAACAACAGAGATGGACAGAATAGAAATGGAAATGGTCAGAACAGAAACAACAGGGACGGACAGAATAGAAATAACAGAGATGGTCAGAACAGAAACTTTGGAAACAGAGATGGTCAGAACAGAAACAATGATGGAAAGTCATTTAACAGAGATAATAGAAATGGCAATAACCGCAATTTCAATAATAGAAATAATGATGGTTATAATAAGGATAAAGATTTTGACAGAAATGACAACAACAGAAGAAATGACAGAAGAAGAGATGACCAGAAGCAGAGTGCACCTGCAGATATAATCCAGAGCAAAGATCGTAATAAGAGAGAAAACAAGTTACGCCAGGATAAGCAGGAAAGAGGAAGAAAGAATTACGAAGATGGTAATGGCGGAAGAAAAGGCAAGAATGGGCGTAGAGTTGATTTGAGCAAGCCGGTATTACAGAAACCTCAGAAGAAGGAAGAAAAGAAAGAAGAAATCAAAGTTATTTCAATCCCTGAAGCACTTACAATTGGTGAATTAGCAGAAAAGATGAAAATGCAGCCATCAACAATTATTAAGAAACTTTTCTTAGAAGGTAAGATGGTTACAGTTAATACTGAAATTGATTTTGCCGGAGCAGAAGAAATAGCCTTTGAATATGAAATTATGTGTGAAAAAGAAGTTAAGGTCGATATGATTGAAGAACTTCTTAAGGAAGAAGAAGAAAATGAAGCAGACATGACAAGTCGTCCACCTGTTGTATGTGTAATGGGTCATGTAGATCATGGTAAAACATCTCTTCTTGATGCAATTAGAGAAACAAATGTAATTTCAGGTGAAGCAGGTGGTATTACACAGCATATTGGTGCTTCTGTTGTTAAGATTAATGACAGAAAGATTACTTTCCTTGATACTCCGGGACATGAAGCGTTTACAGCAATGCGTATGCGTGGCGCTCAGTCAACAGATATTGCAATCTTGGTAGTAGCTGCAGATGATGGTGTAATGCCTCAGACAGTTGAAGCTATCAATCATGCAAAAGCAGCTGGAATTGAAATAATTGTAGCTATTAATAAGATTGACAAACCGGGTGCAAATATCGAAAGAGTAAAACAGGAATTAGCTGAATATGAATTATTAGCAGCTGATTGGGGTGGAAATACAGAAATGGTTCCTGTATCTGCACATACAAGAGAAGGAATTGAAGAATTATTAGAAATGGTTCTTTTACAGGCAGATGTACTTGAACTTAAGGCAAATCCTGACCGTATGGCAAGAGGTATCGTAATTGAAGCAAAACTTGATAAAGGTAAAGGACCTGTTTCAACTGTACTTGTACAGAAAGGTACACTTCATATTGGTGATCATATTGCAGCAGGAGCAAATTACGGTAAAGTAAGAGCTATGACAGATGACAGAGGAAATAGAATTACAGAAGCAGGACCTTCAACTCCAGTAGAAATTTTAGGATTGAGCGGAGTACCAAACGCAGGTGAAGTATTTGTTGCTAAGGAAACAGCAAATGAAGCAAAAGCATTTGCGGAAACATTTATTGCAGATAGCAAGGAAAAACTTCTTGAAGGAACTAAGTACAGAATTTCTCTTGATGATATTAACAGTCAGATTAAGGCAGGTAACCTTAAGGAATTAAATATCATCATAAAGGCAGACGTACAGGGTTCTGTAGAAGCTGTAAAACAGAGTATGTTAAAACTTTCAAATGAAGAAGTAGAAGTTAAAGTTATTCATGGTGGTGTAGGTGCAATTAATGAATCTGATGTTATTTTGGCTTCTGCATCAAATGCAATTATTATTGGATTTAATGTAAAACCTGATGCTCAGGCAGAAGAAATTGCTACAAGAGAAAAGGTTGATTTAAGATTATATAGCGTTATTTACAATGCAATCGAAGATATTGAAAGAGCTATGAAGGGAATGCTTGAACCAATTTACGAAGAAAAAGTTATTGGTCATGCTGAAATCCGTCAGATTTTCAAGGCTTCAGGTGTTGGAAATATCGCAGGTTCATATGTATTAGATGGTTCATTCAAGAGAGGATGCTCAGCTAGAATTACACGTGATGGAGAGCAGATATTTGACGGACCACTTGCATCACTTAAGAGATTTAAAGATGATGTTAAGGAAGTTAAAGCAGGATATGAATGCGGTCTTGTATTTGAAAAATTCAATGATATTGCTGAAGGAGATGCTGTAGAAGCGTACATGATGGTTGAGGTACCTAGATAAGACTAGTTAACCGGAAAGGAATTATATGAGAAAGAACAGCATAAAAAATACAAGAATTAATGGAGAAGTTCAAAGAGAATTATGTAATATAATCAGAGAACTCAAGGACCCAAGAGTAGGAATAATGACAAGTGTTACCCATGTAGAGGTAACACCTGATCTTAAATATTGCAAGGCGTATGTAAGTGTGTTAGGCGATGAAGAGACAAAGACTGATACATTAGCAGGACTTAAGAGTGCAGTTGGATTTATCAGACATCAGCTTGCAAAAACCGTAAATTTAAGAAATACTCCACAGATTACATTTATTTTAGATGATTCTATAGAGTATGGCGTAAGAATGTCAAAAATGATTGATGAGGTGACGTCAGATGACAATGAATAATCCTATACCTATAAAGGAACTGATTGGCGATGCAAAAACTATTGGAATAGCAGGACATATCAGACCGGATGGCGATTGCATCGGTTCATGCATGACACTCTATAATTACATTGAGAAAAATTTTCCGGATATACAGGTAAAAGTATATCTGGAAAAAATTAAAGATAAATTCTTATTTATAAAGAACTCTGAGAAAATAGATTCAAATGGGTACGACGGAACAGAGTACGATTTATTCTTTTCACTTGATTGTGCTGATTTAGAAAGATTAGGTTTAAATAAAGAATTTTTTGAACATGCAAAGCGAACAGCATGTATTGATCATCACATCAGTAATGGAGGATATGCAGATTATAATTATATTCTTCCAAATGCAAGTTCGGCATGTGAAGTTTTATATGATTTGTTAGATGTAAGTTTATTTGATAAATCTATTGCAGAACCAATGTATACAGGAATTGCCCATGATTCAGGAGTGTTTAGATTCCAGAGCACAACTTCTAAAACAATGAATGTTGCAGGAAAAATGTTGGATTTTGGAATTAATGCAAATAAGATTCTTGAAGAAACATATTATAAAAAAACTTATGCACAGTCTCAGGTTGCAGGAAGACTTCAGCTTGAAAGTGTAAGGTTTATGGATAATAGATGCATATTTGCATACGCAACAACAAAACTTATGGATTTTTATGGTGTAACGACAAAGGATTTAGATTCAGTAGTTGCACAGCTTAGAAATATTGAAGGAATAGAGGTTGCAATATTTATGTATCAGATAGGGGAAATGAAATACAAGGTAAGTATGAGATCTCAGGATTTAGTAGATGTAAGTGTCATAGCATCATATTTTGGTGGAGGCGGTCATGTAAGAGCTGCCGGATTTGATACTGTAGGAGATGTACACGATATCATCAATAACATTTCAGAACAGATTGAAAAGCAAATGCCATAAATATAGTAATGTGACTTACCATTACAGGAGGAATGAATGATAAGTGGTGTAATAAATGTCTATAAGGAGCCGGGATATACGTCTCATGACGTAGTGGCAAAATTAAGAGGCATTTTGAAACAGAAAAAGATAGGACATATGGGAACTCTAGATCCATATGCCGTTGGAGTATTGCCGGTGTGTCTTGGAAAGGGAACAAAATTATGCGATATTTTATCAGAAAAAGATAAAACGTATAAAGCTGTTTTGTTACTAGGACAGGAAACAGATACACAGGACAGTACAGGTAATATAATAAATAAAGCTGAAGAAGATAAATTGAATGCTTTAGACCAGACAGAAGTCTTTACAACAATTAAAAGTTTTATAGGTGATTATGCACAGATTCCACCAATGTTTTCGGCAATAAAAATAAATGGTCAGAAACTTTATAATTTAGCAAGAAGAGGCGAAGAAGTTGAAAGACCGGCAAGACAATGTAAGATAGTTGATATAACTATAACTGATGTTGACCTTCCCAGAGTCGAAATGATTGTTACATGTTCAAAAGGTACTTATATCAGAACTTTATGTCATGACATAGGAAATAAACTTGGTGTTTATGGATGCATGGATAAATTGGAAAGAACAAGAGTCGAAAGATTTAAAGTTGAAGACAGTATTACTCTTGAACAGATAGAAAAGGCAAGAGATGATGGAAGATTAAAAGATTATATCGTTCCCGTGGATCAAATGCTTGATAAATATTCTAAATGTATTGTGTCAGAAAAATTTGACAAATTAATATATAATGGAAACAAGTTTACAGCCGGAAATACATTGTTAAGAATGAATTTTGAGGATAAACAAAAAGTAAGAGTTTATGCACAAAATGGAGATTTTATCGGTATATATGAATTTGATGCACATAAACAGATATATAAACCGATTAAGATATTTTTGTAAATACATACAGGAGTCGTAGGATTATGATAAACATGTCAGCAACAGACAAGATAAAATTAAGCAATACAATAGTAACTGTTGGAAAATTTGACGGGTTACATAAAGGTCATGAAAAGTTGTTAAGTGAACTGGCTAAAAAGGCAAATGGAAGACGCAAGGTTGTTCTGACATTTGCTGCGGAACCTAAAGATGTATTGAATAATCAGACAGTAAAAACAATTGTAACAGATGAAGAAAAAAGACTTCTGTGTGAAAAACAGGGAATTGATATTTATTGTAGCATGCCAATGACAAAAGAATTTTTGGCATTAGAACCTGATGAATTTATAAAAGAATTTTTGAAAAAAAAATTAGGGGCTACAGCGATTGTGTGCGGACCGGATTTCTCTTTTGGAAATAAGGGTGCAGGAAATGTTGATTACCTGAAGGAAAACACAGAAAAATACGGATATGAGTTGTATGTAATTGAAAAAGAAAAATATCATGACAAAGATATAAGCAGTACAGGAATACGCAGTAGTATTATAGAAGGCAGGATAGAGGAAACAAATGAGATGCTTGACCATCCGTACAGTGTTATTGGAAAGGTTGAGGAAGGAAAGAAAATCGGAAGAACGATAAATTTTCCTACGGCTAATATTTTGCCGGCAGCAACAAAACTATTGCCACCAAATGGTGTATATGCAACAAGAACCAACATAAATGGAAAAAGTTATCGCTCAATAACTAATGTAGGTATTAATCCGACGATTTCGGAAAATAATCCTACAAAGGTTGAAACATATGTTGCAAATTTTCATGGCAATTTATATGGAGAAGTTATTGAAGTTTCATTTTACGAATTTATGCGTGGTGAAAGAAAATTTGATGATATAGAACAACTTAAAAAACAAATAACTATGGATATAAATGACAGAATAAAAATGAAAATATAATTTAATAAAAATATTAAATATCATTTTATAATTGAAAAAATTCTATTTAAGAATAATTGGATTAAAAAAGAAGATGAATAAAAGATATTAGTATGTTATAGAAGGATATTTAAATATTTTCGCTAATTTACAAAGATTTAGTTTACATACCTTGCAATGTATGATAACATAGCAAGGTATGCGAACCTACACTAAGTATTGGATACTCCAACCGTTACTTAAGTGTATGGCGATATTAAAATAATTAAGGAGGTTGTCGTAATGATAACAAAGGAAAAGAAAACAGCAATTATTAACGAATATGCAAGAAAACCGGGCGATACAGGTTCACCTGAAGTTCAGATTGCAATTTTAACAGCAAGAATCCAGGAGTTAACAGAACATTTAAAAGTTAACCAGAAGGATCATCATTCAAGAAGAGGTCTTCTTAAGATGGTAGGTAAGAGAAGAGGTTTACTTGACTACTTAAAGAAAACAGATCTTGAAGGATATCGTGAATTAATTGTTAAACTTGGTATTAGAAAATAATATAAGTTTTATAAAAGACTGCATTTTAACAAGGTTTATATTGTTAAAGTGCAGTTTTTTAATGTGAAAAACAAATATTATAAAATCGGTGGAATTTAGTTAAGGTTAAATGTTTGGTTGCTTTTTTGTATCGTATTGTTTATAATAAAAAAGATTGCTTATTTAATATATCTAATTGGCAAACTGAAACCCGAGACCACTGAAAAAGCGGACGAAAAGTAATTCGCCCTTTTTTCAGTAGTTTCGGTGTTTGCCGGATATATAAGACATTCAAAGGACACATTATATGTGTCGGAAAGATGTATCAGTGAGATGGTACGAAGATAGAGAAAAGGAGACGAAAATGTACAAGAGTTTTAGTATTGAAATTGGTGGTAAAACACTTACAGTAGATGTTGGACGTGTTGCTGCTCAGGCTAATGGTGCAGCATTAATGCATTATGGAGATACAACAGTATTATCTACAGCAACAGCATCAGAAAAACCAAGAGAGGGAATTGATTTCTTCCCACTTTCAGTTGAATTTGAAGAAAAAATGTATGCAGTAGGTAAAATTCCGGGTGGATTTAATAAGAGAGAAGGCAAGGCAAGTGAAAACTCAGTTTTAACTTCAAGAGTTATTGACAGACCTATGAGACCTTTATTCCCTAAGGATTATAGAAATGATGTTACATTAAATAACTTAGTATTATCAGTTGATCCTCAGTGCAGACCTGAAATTGTTGCTATGTTAGGTTCAGCTATCGCAACATGTATTTCAGATATTCCATTTGATGGCCCATGTGCAATGACACAGGTTGGTTTAGTTGATGGAGAATTTATCATTAATCCATCACAGTCACAGTGGAAAGAAGGAGATTTACAGTTAACAGTTGCTTCAACAAGCAAAAAAGTTATAATGATTGAAGCAGGTGCCAACATTATTCCTGAAGCTAAAATGATTGAAGCTATTTATATGGCTCATGATGTTAACCAGAAGATTATCGAATTTATAAATAAGATTGTTGCCGAAGTTGGTAAGCCAAAACATGAATATGAAAGTTTTACAATACCTGAAGAATTATTTGCAGCAATAAAAGAGATTGTTCCACCTGCAGAGATGGAAGAAGCTGTATTTACAGATGTTAAACAGGTAAGAGAAGAAAATATAAGCAAGATTAGAGAAAGACTTGAAGAAGCATTTGCAGAAAATGAAGAATGGCTTGCAGTACTTGGAGAAGCTCTTTACCAGTATCAGAAGAAAACAGTACGTAAAATGATTTTGAAAGATCATAAGAGACCGGATGGCAGAGCTTTAGATCAGATAAGACCACTTGCAGCAGAAGTTGATATTATTCCTAGAGTTCATGGTTCAGCTATGTTTACTAGAGGACAAACACAGATTTGTAACATTTGTACTTTAGCACCATTATCTGAATCACAGAAAATTGATGGATTAGATGAAAATGAAACAGTAAAGAGATATATGCATCACTATAACTTCCCATCATACTCAGTTGGGGAAACAAAACCATCAAGAGGACCGGGACGTAGAGAAATCGGACATGGTGCATTAGCAGAAAAAGCATTAGTACCTGTTCTTCCTTCAGAAGAAGAATTCCCATATGCAATCAGAACAGTTTCAGAAACATTTGAATCAAATGGTTCAACATCAATGGCTAGTACATGTTCATCATGTATGTCGCTTATGGCAGCAGGTGTTCCAATTAAGGCTATGGTAGCTGGTATTTCATGTGGTCTTGTTACTGGAGATACAGATGATGATTATGTATTATTAACAGATATTCAGGGACTCGAAGATTTCTTTGGCGATATGGACTTTAAGGTAACAGGAACAACAGAAGGTATTACAGCTATTCAGATGGATATTAAGATTCATGGACTTACAAGAGAAATCGTAGAAGGTGCAATCCAGAGAACAAGAGAAGCAAGACTTTTCATTATGGATAATTGTATGAAACCTGCAATTGCAGAACCTAGAAAAGAAGTAGGTGCATATGCTCCTAAGATTGTTCAGATTCATATTGATCCGGCTAAGATTGGTGATGTTGTAGGACAGAAGGGTAAAACAATTAATGCTATAATTGAAGAAACAGGCGTTAAGATTGATATAACAGATGATGGAGCTGTATCTGTATGTGGAGTTGACAAAGAACAGATTGATAAGGCAATTGAATATATCCAGATCATTACAACAGATTTCGAAGAAGGAATGATTCTTGAAGGAACAGTTGTAAGCATTAAGGAATTTGGTGCGTTTATCGAGTTCGCTCCGGGAAAAGAAGGAATGGTTCACATTTCAAAGATTTCAAAAGAAAGAGTTGAACATGTTGAAGATTATCTTACACTTGGAGATCATGTAAAATGTAAATGCTTGGGCAAGGATAAGATGGGAAGAATAAGCTTCTCAATTAAAGATGCTCAGTAAATAAAAAAATAATAATCTCCCGACAAATATTTTTCTATTGCGGATATAGATATGAGTCGGGAGATTTTGTATTAATGAATATAAATGTAAAAGGGAAAGTGAGAAGGGATGAGAGAGCAAAAAAAAGATATAACTATGCATATAGTAAATAGAATAATTGTTTTTAGTTTTGTAGCATTTGTTTTTTTACTATTGTTTTCATATGATACATCACCTTTATATAAATGGTGTCATAGTGATACAGCTAATTATATGCTAGAGGGAATATTAGTTGAAAAGGGATTAGTTCCATATATTGACTTTTTTGAACATAAGGGACCATTGATGTTTGTAATACAATGGATGGGAGCGATGTTGACCGGTAATAAAATAGGATTTCTTTTAATTGAAATACCTTTTCTTACAGTAACATTATATGGTAGTTATAAGATTATTGATCTTTTCTATAATGACCAAAGAAAATCAATAATAATTACAATAATTGCATTACTATTAAATCGAATATATTTTGCAGGAAATATGACAGAGGATTACTGTATACCATTTTTGGTATGGAGTATGTATTTTGTAGTCAAATATTTTAAATGCGACATAGATAATGATATAGAACATAATGTTAAATATGCTTTTTTTTATGGAATTACATTTATGGTTTGTGTATTGATAAGAATGACTAATTTTTTACCAATAAGTGTGATGATTATAACGGGGACGGTTTTATTAGCTGTTAATAAAAAGTGGAGCAATATACTGAAAAATATTGTGGCTTTTATAATAGGTGCAGTTTTGGTACTAGTGCCTTTTGTAATTTATTACATAAAAAAGAATGCGATATATGAAATGTTTTATGGAACGATTATACATAATATAAAATATACACTAAACACAAACGGAATTTTATTAAATGCAGGAGTGTTTACAATTTTAATTGTAAATTTAAATTTACTAATGTCATTGTTGATAGCAATTTCAAATTTTGTGACAAATAAGAAAGAGAGAATTGTTTCTCTTTCTCTTATGATATCTGCAATTGTTGGTATTGTAGTTCAATTAGGAATGAGGCCAAATTTAAATTATATGTATATATGGTTTCCTGTTTATATAGTAGCTTGTGGTATGACAGCAGATTTGGTGCAGAATAATAAGATTATTAATAAAGTGTTTGGAATATTTACATTGATTTTAATCAGTTTAAATTTATCATGTGCTTTTATTTCTACAAAATCCATGATTAGTTATGACGTAAATAAGTTAACAGGTATAGAAAAAGATGCAAAAGAAATAACGAAATTAATTCCTGAAAAATCAAGAAACAGCGTGTTGGCATATAACGTCAAATCAGAGTATTATATTGTGACGGATATAGTCCCATGCTATAAATATTTTATGCTACAGGATTGGATGTGCAGTGTAAATGACGAAATGCAGGAAGAATTCAAGGAATATATTGAATCAGGGCAGGCAAAATACATAGTCGAAAATGGAGAAAATAATATTTATAATGAAAATGATGGAACAGATAATGATTTAGATTACATAATAGACGAGAAATATGAAGAAATAGGAAGAAATGACAGCTTTGTATTGATGAAAAGAAAATAGAATACGAAAGAAGAAAATAATATGTCACAGGAAACAAAGATAAAAATAGGAAAAGTAGCAAATATAATAGCTACAATTATATTTGTGGTATTTATTGTTGTAGTATTTGCAGGAATACCAATGACTACAACACAGTTTATAGTTTTAATGGCAGTACTTTTTATATTATTTACTATATGCACAATTGTTGCTCATATAATGCTGAAGGATTATAATCCGGAATAGTATAAAAAAATATAAAAAAATATATAAAAATGTAATAGTTTAGCTATTTGGTTGGACTGTTGCATTTTTTTTGTGAATTTTTTCACAAACAATTGCAATTACTATATTGATAATGGTATAATCAAATTCAATAGCAAAAAATAAGCATATGTTAATTATTATGAATAGTTGTCGGTAAGGTAGGAGAGAAATATGCAGAATCTAAAAGAACTGACAGGACAGCAAAAATATGATTTGTTAAGAAGTGAATATAAAGATTTTATTTTTGATTCCTATGAAGTTGAAAAAAATAGCAATGAGCTAGATATTAAATATAATTTTGTTGTGCCGGGACTTGCAGAGTTTCATCCAACATGGAAGATACCATTTAAGAATATTGAAGATACAAATGAAGATGCAATAAACAGACTAATTTTTAATCTGGGAATGGTAGAATTAGTCAGTTATTGGAAAATTGCATGTCCACAGAATGTTATTATTAAGTGTGGAGTATTGACTGATACACAGTTACAATGGTGGAAGAAACTATATTACAATGGCTTAGGCGAATGCTTTTATGTTAATGGCATTGAAGCGTATGAAAAAGAATTCATGCATTTAGTTTGTGATTATAGTAAAGAACAGACAGATTGTACAAAGCCAGTTAAATTGCATGGGATATATGAAGGGTGTTTAGTGCCTATTGGTGGTGGAAAAGATTCATGTGTTTCATTAGAAGTGCTTAAAAGAATTAAAGATGAGAAAATAACAACTTACAGCGTAAACAGAATTGAAGCCGTAAAGAAAGTAATAGATGTAACTGATAATAAAATTGGAGATATTCTTTGTAGGAGAACATTAGATAAAACAATGTTACAGTTAAATAGTGAGGGATATATTAATGGACATACACCATTTTCTGCTATTGTTGCATTTTCTTCAGTATTAACAGCTGCATTAAACGGACAGAAATATATAACTTTGTCAAATGAAAACAGCGCAAACGAATCAACGGTTAAAGATTCAAAAGTAAATCATCAATATTCAAAAAGTTATGAATTTGAATTAGATTTTAATGATTACATTGCAACCATAGTGGAGTCAGACATAAGATACTTTAGTTTATTAAGACCACTTACAGAAATACAGATTGCAAAAATATTTGCATCAAGTGACAAGTACCTTGAAATATTTAGAAGCTGTAATGCAGGAAGTAAAAAAGGTATTTGGTGTTGCGATTGTCCAAAATGTTTATTTGTATATATAATTCTTTCACCATTCTTAAGTCAGGAGAGATTGACAGAAGTATTTGGTGAAAATTTATTAAACAAAGAGAGCTTAGAAAAGTATTTCAGAGAACTTGTAGGAATAGATGAGAACAAACCATTTGAGTGTGTGGGAACACGAAGTGAAGTTGTGGCAAGCTTGAAATATATTATTGAAAAGGGTGAAAAACTAAAACTTACTGAAAAATATAAAGACTATATTGTGAATAATGGAGAAGATTTAAAGATACTGCTAGGTGAATGGTGCGATGAGCATCTTGTGCCGGATAATTTTGTAAAGGAAATAAGGAAAGTGGTGTAGTTATATGAAAATAGCAGATATTTTAACAGGGAAAAAGATTTTAATTTGGGGATATGGAAGAGAAGGTAAATCAACAGAACATTTTATTATAGACCATAATATTGATTGTGAATATGATATTTTTGAAGGTAAATATGAAGATATCGATTGTGATAAATATGATATAATTGTTAAAAGTCCGGGCATAAAATGCCATGAAGATAATATTAAATTTACTTCACAGACGGAATTGATGTTAGCACAATTTGCAAAAAATATAATTGGTATTACAGGCACAAAGGGAAAGAGTACTACAGCATCTATGTTGTACACAACTTTAAGGAATTGTGGAGTAGATTGTGTATTAGTTGGTAATATAGGAAGACCATGTCTTGAGAGATATGACGAAATAAAAGATGATACTACAATAGTGTATGAAATGTCATGCCATCAGTTGGCACATGCAAAGGCATCACCTAAAATAGCAGTCCTTCTTAATTTATATGAAGAACATTTGGATTACTACGATACAATGGAAAGATATAAAAATGCTAAATTTAATATTTTCAGATATCAGAGAGTTACAGATACTTTTATTGTAAATGAGGAAATCGATTTAGATATACCGGTAAATGCAAGAAAAGTTGTTATGTCAGATAAAAATTTAGCAAAAGATTTCTTCCTTAAATTAAGAGGAATACATAACCAATACAATGCAAATGTAGTATATTATATTGCTACAAAGTGCTTTGGATTAGATGAAAAAGAAGTAACAAAATACATCGAATCTTTTGAAGGGCTTCCACATAGAATGGAACGTTTAGGGGAAATAGACGGAGTTACTTATTATGATGATTCAATTTCGACAATATGTCAGTCAGCAATTCAGGCTGTAGAAAGTATTGAAAATATTGGAACTATTATTATCGGTGGAATGGATAGAGGAATTGATTATCAGATTCTTTGTGATTATTTTGAAAAGAATACGAAGGTAAATGTTATTTGCATGTATGCTTCAGGTGAAAAAATTTATGATATGTTATCAGGCAGAGAAAATCTTTATATGTGTAATAACTTAGTAGAGGCAACAAATAAGGCAAAAGAAATTACAAAATCAGGACAAGCGTGTGTATTGTCACCGGCAGCAGCTTCATATGATCATTTTAAGAATTTTGAAGAGCGTGGTGATTTGTACAAACACACTTTAGGTTTATAAAAAACTATACGGGGATGGTAAACACAAAGTATGTGCTAATAATAAAGTTAGTGAGGTTACAAAATGGAAAAGAGAAACTTAGACACTATATGCGTACAGGGAGGATGGCAGCCTAAAAATGGAGAGCCAAGAGTACTTCCTATTTATCAAAGTACTACATATAAGTATGACAATTCGGAACAGATGGGCAGATTATTTGACTTAGAGGAAGAAGGATATTTTTACACAAGACTTCAGAATCCTACGAATGATGTTGTGGCACAGAAAATTTGCGATTTAGAGGGTGGTGTGGCAGGTATGCTTACATCTTCAGGACAGGCAGCAAATTATTATGCAGCATTTAACATTTGCGAAGCAGGTGACCATATTATATGTTCAGCACATGTTTATGGAGGAACATTTAATCTTTTTGGAGTTACAATGAAGAAACAGGGAATAGATGTAACTTTTATTAATCCTGATTGTACAGAAGAAGAATTAGAAGCTGCATTTAAACCAAATACAAAAATGGTATTTGGCGAAACAATATCAAATCCATCTTTAGTTGTATTAGATATTGAAAAGTTTGCAAAGGCAGCCCACAGACACGGAGTGCCACTTATAGTAGACAATACATTTGCAACACCAATTAACTGCAGACCATTTGAGTGGGGAGCGGATATTGTTACACATTCAACAACAAAATATATGGATGGTCATGCAATGGCAGTAGGTGGAGCGATTGTTGATAGTGGAAAATTTGATTGGAATGCCCATGCAGATAAATTCCCGGGACTTACAACTCCTGATGATTCATATCATGGAATTGTATATACTGAAAGATTTGGAAAGGGAGCTTATATTACAAAGGCAACAGCTCAGCTTATGAGAGATTTAGGCTCGATTCCGGCACCTATGAATTCATTTTTGTTAAATGTAGGACTTGAGACACTCCATTTAAGAATGCCACGTCATTGTGAAAATGCTATAAAGGTGGCAACATACCTTCAGAGCAGTGATAAAGTAGCGTGGGTTAACTGTCCGATGCTAAAAGGAAACAAATATTATGATTTGGCTAAGAAATATATGCCAAATGGTACATGTGGTGTAATTACATTTGGATTAAAGGGTGGAAGAGAAACGGCAATTAAATTTATGGACAGCCTTGAATTTATTACAATTGTTACTCATGTTGCAGACGCACGTTCATGTGTACTTCATCCTGCAAGCCATACACACAGACAGATGACAGATGAACAGTTAATTGAAGCAGGAGTTCAACCGGATTTAATTAGATTTTCAATCGGTATAGAAAATGCTGATGATATTATTAACGATTTAGAACAGGCTTTAAATAGAATTTAAATGTATTAAACAAAACAAAGGTCTTCATGGATTAAACATGAAGACCTTTAATTTTATTAAAGATAACAAAGTTACTTTGCCCTTGAATGAAAAAAAAATGTCAGTTAATATATATATAAGAGAAATTAGATTTTAGATGGTAGATGGTAGTATGAAACATGCTTTTAGGAGGTGCGATTTATGAGTTACGTTGAAATAAAAGATGTTGTAAAAGAATATAAAACAGGAGAAATAACAATAAAGGCGGCAGATGGAATGAATTTTTCATTTGAAAAAGGAGAATTTGTTGTTATTGTCGGACCTTCAGGAGCAGGAAAAACTACCGTACTTAATATTTTAGGTGGAATGGATAAATTGACTTCCGGTAACGTTATTGTTGATGGAAAAGATATAAGCAGATACAGCAATAGGGAGTTAACTACATATAGAAGACATGATATTGGTTTTGTTTTTCAGTTTTATAATCTGGTGCAAAATCTTACAGCATTGGAAAATGTAGAACTGGCAGGTCAGATTTGCAAAAATCCGTTAGATGCAAAAAAAGTTCTTGAAAGCGTTGGACTTAAGGAAAGAATGAAAAACTTCCCGGCACAGCTTTCAGGAGGAGAGCAGCAAAGGGTATCTATTGCAAGGGCAATTGCAAAAAATCCTAAATTATTATTGGCAGATGAACCGACAGGAGCATTAGATTATCAGACAGGAAAAGCTATATTAAAATTATTGCAGGATACATGTAAAAAAGGTATGACAGTTGTTGTAATTACGCACAATCAGGCAATTGCACCAATGGCAAACAGAATAATTAAAATCAAAAACGGTAAAGTCAGTGATATGACAATAAATGAAAATCCACTTCCGGTAGAAAAAATTGAATGGTAAAAATTAAGTATCAAGAGGTAGCTATATGAAGGCATTAAGAAAAGAATTTTATGTTCAGATAAAAAAGACATTTGGCAGGTTTTTATCCCTGCTTTTAATTGTTGCCCTTGGTGTGGCTTTTTATGCTGGAATACGTTCTACGGAACCTGACATGAGAAAATCCGTGGATGCAATTTATGATAAAGAAAACATTTATGATATTAGAGTTGTAAGTGAACTTGGAGTAACTAATAACGATATTAATGCATTAAAGTCTATAGATGAAATAAAAGACATCGAAGGTATATATAATGTGGATCAGGTAGTTAAGAATGGAGAAACAGAGTATACCGTGAAAATGATGTCTAGAACGGATACAATTAATAAAGTGAAAACAAATGTGAATGAACTGTCAGATGATGAGTGCCTTGTGGATAGACAGTTAGCTGAACATAATTACATTAAGGTAGGGGACAAGATAACAGTTGATAATGAATACGTAAAGGGAAAGGAATATACCGTAAAAGGAACTTTTTGTACAGGTAATTATTTATCATTTCACAAAGGAAGCAGTACAGTAGGTTCAGGAAAACTTGATGGATTAATAATTATTAATAAAAATCAGTTTGATATGGATAACTTCTCTGATATTTATATTACATTAAAAGGTGCTAAAAAGTTAGACAGCTATGGAACAAAATATGAAAAGTATGTTGATAAAGTGACAAATAAAATTAAAAAAGTTGCGCCTGCTATGGAACAAAAAAGATACGAAGAAATAGTTGACGTGGCAAATGAAGAAATTCAGTCAGCTCAGGAAAAGATAGATAAAAATTATAAAAAATACGAAAAAGGTTTGAAAAAAGCGGATGATGGACAGAAGGAAATAGAAGAAAATAGTAAAAAAATAGAAGAGGGAGAAAGTGAATTAAAAAAGCAGGAAAAAGAATATAAAAGTGGAGTTGAACAATACAATAAAGGGGAAAAGCAATATGAATCTGCCAGCGTAAAATTGAAAGAAGGTGAAAAAGAGTATAAAAATGGTCAAAAACAATATGAAAGTGGATATGCTAAATATAAAACAGGAGTAAAAGAACTTGAAAGTGGGAAAAATGATTTAAATAACACTAAAAAAAGATTTGCTGCAATGGGAATGAGTGATGTGCCGCAGGTTAAGAGCCAGATTGAAAGTGCACAGTCAGAGATTTCTAAACATGAGCGACAATTAAATAAAGCAAAAATTAAACTGGATAAAAGTAAAAAGAAGCTTGATAAAGCAAAGAAAAGTTTAATTGTTGGAAAGCAGGAATTAAAAAAATCAAGAGCAGTATTAGATAATACGAAAGAAAAACTTGAAACCGGAAAGCAAAAACTAGCTGATGGAAAAAAAGAAATTACTGATGGTAAAAATGAGATTATAAAGGCACAAAAAAAGGTTGATAAGGCATATACGAAGCTTGCTAAGGCTCAGAAAAAGCTTAACAAAGCGCAAAGAAAAGTAGATAAGGCAAAAGATAAAGTATATGAGATAGAAAAGAAAGAATGGTATGTGCTGGACAGACAAACGGTTGTGTCATTTGTTGAATTTGGTCAGGACGCAGAGCGTATTGGAAATATAGGAAAAGTATTTCCACTTATATTCTTTTTGGTTGCAGCAATGGTAAGTTTGACGACTATGACAAGAATGGTTGAGGAAGAAAGAGTTCAGATTGGAACACTTAAGGCACTGGGCTATGGAAAAGGAAGCATAGCCGGAAAATATATCGCATATGGAGCAGTTGCAACAATTGCAGGTGGCATAATTGGAGGTATAGCAGGTAGCAAAACTTTACCATGGATTATAATAACTGCGTATAGATTGATGTATCAGAATTTATATATAATAGAAATTCCTATAAATGGATATTATTTTGTGACAGCATGTCTTGCAGCAGCAGTAAGTGTAATAGGTGCAACAATACTTGCGTGTTATAAAGCACTTATGGAACAACCGGCATCACTTATGCAGCAAGAAGCTCCAAAAGCCGGAAAGCGTGTGCTGCTTGAAAGAATACCTTTTATTTGGAATCATCTAAGTTTTAATATAAAATCGACTTTTAGAAATCTGTTTAGATACAAAAAAAGATTGTTCATGACTTTGTTTGGTATAGGTGGATGTATGGCTTTAATGCTTGTTGGATTTGGCGTTAAAAATTCCATAAATTCAATATTAACAATACAGTTTGACGATTTATTCCATTATGATTTGACAGTTACATACGATGATGAATGGACTAAGAAGAATGGAACGGATGAACTTAAAAAGATTCTCAACAGCAATTCGGATATAAAAGATAATTTACAGGCAGATGTATTGAATTATGATGTTGGAAAGGAAAATAGTACGGTAAGTACATACATAGTTATACCTGAAAGCACAGATGATATATCTAAATACGTTACATTTAAGAGCAGAACTAAAAATGAAAAATATAAGTTAAATGATGATGGTGTGCTTATATCTGAAAAAATGGCTAAGAAAATCGGAGCCAAAGTAGGCGATGAAATTTATTTCAAAGAAAGCGATACTGTAAGATATAATGTAAAGGTTAGTGCAATAATCGAAAATTATAGTTATCATTATATGTATATGACCGGAAAATATTATAAACAGATAACCGGGAAAGATGCAAAAATGAATACTGCTTTTTGTATCCTGAAAAAAGGCAGAGTTATAGACGATAAAATAGGAAATAAAATAATGAGTAATGATGGTGTTGCAGGAGTATCATTCTTACAGACAACATATAATAGTTTTAGTGAAATGATGAAAAGTATGGATACGGTTGTAATCGTACTTGTATTTTCGGCAGGACTACTTGCATTTATTGTACTTTATAATCTTAACAATATAAATATTGCTGAAAGACGAAGAGAATTGGCAACATTTAAAGTACTTGGCTTTTATGATATGGAAGTGTCAGGTTATATTTACAGAGAAAATGTCATTATCACAATTTTAGGAATTATAATAGGCATTGGATTTGGAATAATTTTGCACCAATTTGTAATTCAGACGGCAGAAATTGATATGGTTATGTTTGGAAGAAATATTGGAACGCGTGGTTACATTTATAGCACATTATTAACAATTTTATTTGCTGTAATAATTAATATTTCGATGCATTTTAAATTGAAAAAAGTTGATATGGCAACATCACTAAAAAGTGGAGAATAGTAAATAAAAAAGAAAGATAGGAAGAAAAAATGAAATTCAGACCATGTATAGACATTCATAATGGGAAAGTAAAACAGTTAGTAGGTGGAACGCTTAAAGATAAAGGTAATAAGGCACAGGAAAATTTTGTGTCACAAAAAGGTGGAGCATATTATGCAAATATGTATAAAAATAACAATCTTGAAGGTGGACATATTATTATTTTAAATGCAGCAGATTCCGAGTATTTTGAGGCTTCAAAAAAGCAGGCACTTGAAGCGCTTGCTGCTTATCCGGAAGGAATGCAGATAGGTGGAGGAATTAATGCAGAAAATGCAGCTGAATATATTGAAAATGGAGCAAGTCATGTTATTGTTACATCATATGTATTCAAAAATGGAGAAGTAAATTACGAAAATTTAGACAAACTTGTAAAGGCAGTAGGTAAAAGTAAAATCGTATTGGACTTAAGTTGCAGAAAGAAAAACAATGATTATTATATAGTTACAGACAGATGGCAGACATTTACTAACATTAAATTAAATGAAGAAACAATGGAGCATTTTTCCAAATATTGTGATGAATTTCTAATCCATGGAGTTGATGTGGAGGGAAAAGGTTCGGGAATGGAAGAAGAGTTAGTAAAATTGCTTTCAAAGTGGGAGAAGAACCCAATTACTTATGCAGGCGGAATTGCAAGTGTAGATCAGATAGATAATTTCAAAAAAATATGTGATGCAAAATTAGATTTTACAATAGGAAGTGCATTGGATATTTTTGGTGGACATTTATCATATCAGGAAATAGTTGCTAAATATAATGAATAAAAATGATAGGTTACATTTTTATTCTTGTGCAATCGTATAGCATTTTATGATTGGCATCTTTTAAGTGGTTTATAATATTATTTTGAAAAATCTCCATACTATTTATAGAAAGTAGTATGGAGGTTTTTTATGAGTGAAAATAAAGAAAAAAATGACGATATCATAGAATATGGGCAGACTGATTTAGATAAAAATAAAGAACATAAGAAAATACATTTGCTTAATATTATAGGTGAAATAGAAGGGCATGATTGTCTTAGCAGTAATACGAAAACAACAAAGTATGAACATGTTATTCCAACGATTGCGGAAGTTGAGGATAATGATGAAATAGACGGTTTGCTTGTTATATTAAATACTGTTGGTGGAGATGTGGAGTGTGGACTTGCAATAGCAGAGATGATTGCAAGTATGAGTAAACCTACAGTTTCACTTGTCCTTGGAGGAAGTCATTCAATAGGAGTGCCATTAGCTGTTTCTACGGATTATTCATTTATTGTTCCGACCGGAACAATGGTAATACATCCTGTAAGAATGAATGGATTATTTATTGGTGTTCCACAAACATATGATTATTTTATGAGAATACAAAAAAGAATAAACCAATTTGTTGTTAATCATTGTGGGATAACTGAGCATAGATTTATAACATTGATGACAGAAACTGAAGTGCTTACAAAAGATGTTGGAAGTATTCTTGTTGGAAAGGAAACAGTGGATAAAAAAATAATAAACGAAGTTGGTGGCTTAAAGGAGGCAATGAATAAATTAAAATCCATGATAGATGATAAAAAAATATAATGATGTAAGGGGCAAAAGGTCTAAGTCCGCGTGAGTTTGTTCATAAGTGGGCTTAGACCTTTTATGGCTTTTATAGCTGCCAAGCATTAATATGTATTATAACTTGAATTAAGATTGAAAAAATAGTAAAATGAAATGTACTTATGGATTTTAGAAGGATAAAACTATTTGGAAAGTAGTAGGTGGATACATGGGATTATTTAAGGCGATAATATTAGGAATTGTGCAGGGACTGACAGAGTTTTTACCTGTAAGTAGTTCAGGACATTTGACTATATGTAAGCAATTAATTGGAATGGAAGATATCGGTTTTTCATTTGATATTATTTTACATGTTGGAACATTGCTGGCAGTATTCTTAGTTTACTGGAGAGATATAGGACGTCTTATAGTAGATGGAATAGGAATTATTGTTGATGTTTGCTTTAATATAAAAGAGTTTTTTGTCAGCAAAAAAATGCAGGATGAGCCATTTTACAGAAAAGTAATATGTAATGGTTATAGAAAATTCGCAATGCTGGTAATAGTATCTACAATCCCAACAGGTATAATCGGTTATTTTGGAAAAGATTTAGTTGAAAAAGCAGGAACTACTCTTTTAGTTCCCGGAATATGTCTTATTATAACAGCAACACTTCTTCTTATTTCAGATAATCTTCCTGATGGAAAAAAGAAACCAAAGAAAACAAGCTATTTAAATGCACTATTTATTGGAACATGTCAGGGAATTGCAACTTTACCAGGACTTTCAAGATCTGGAACTACAATAACAGCGGGTCTGTTATGTGGATTAAAAAGAGAATTTGCAGTTAAATATTCATTTATTATGTCAATTCCGGCAATAATGGGTGCTGCAGTGCTAGACATCGCAGATTTTGGAAAAGATGGAATGACATCTTCAGATTTAGGATGTTACATTGCCGGAGCTTTAGTAGCGGCAGTTGTAGGATATATTTGTATTAAGACAATGCTTGTTATTGTAAGAAATAAGAAATTTAAATATTTTGCATACTATTGCTATTTAGTTGGCGCTATAGCTGTTATTGGTTATTTTGTAAAATAAAAAGAAAAATTAACGTAATTATTTTAATGACTGAAATAGAGTAATTGATTGAATAATAAAAATTTGATGGAGGTAATGATGGCTACTACTAAAAAAAGAACAAGTGGTACCAAATCCAAAAAAACAACAAATAAAGGACGAAACACCGGTACCCGTAAGAGCAATTCAAAAAATTCGAGAACCAGTGAACAGATAAGAATAATATCAGAAATTTACATATGGATTCTAATTGCGGTAGCATTATTACTTTTTTTAAGTAATTTTGGAGTTTGCGGGGTAGTAGGCAATATGCTCAGTTATTTTATGTTTGGAGCATTTGGAGTACCGGCATATATATTCCCTATTGTGCTGTTTTTTATAGCAGGTATATTGTTTGTAAATTTAGGCGATGTTAGAGCGGTTGCTAAAAGTGTAACTGCATTAATTCTTTATTTTGATGCATGTGTTTTTGCACATTTGATTTTGAATGTACAAAAGACTACAGTTAGTGAATATTACTCTTTTTGTGGTGAATATAAAATAGGTGGTGGAATTATAGGTGGAGCCATAGGAGATGGCCTTAAAACTTTATTTGGAATAGCAGGAACCTATGTGTTTGTAATAATAATTGCAATTATAACAATTGTTATATTAACTGAAAAATCTATTTTAGATATGCTTAAAAATCATGGAATCAGCGTTTACGAAAGCGCAAGAGATGATATGAAGGATATTCAGCAACAGCAGGAAGTTGCAAGAATAGAAAGAAAGAAGCAAAAAGAAATAAACAGACAGGAAAAGGAAATTCAGAGAGTTCATCGGGAGATTGAAGCTAAGGTAAGGGCTGAGGAAGTTGAAAAGAAAAAAATGGAAAAGGCAAAGCCTGTCAATTTTAGTGATTTAGATGCTATAAATGTCTCAGGAATAAAAGAAGAAAGTCAGAATGTACATGAAATTAATATAGAAGGATTAGAACCGGAATATAGTGGACATATTGATTTAGAAGAAGAACCGACAGGTCAGTTTATATATGGAAAACAAAGTGGTGTTACGGCGAAACTTAAAGAAGAGCCTATTAATAAAACTCCGATAGCGGATGAACATGCAAATGATGGAGAGTTTAAACCTAAGGAAAGAATATTTGTTTCAAAAGAAGCAAAAGAAGTAATGAATAGAAAGCCTTATGGCATGCAGGAAATTAAACCTTCACAGGAAACGATGGATGCACAGGAAATTAATCCACAGACGAAAGTGCCTGAAAAAGCATCATCAGAAGGAAAGATTATTGCACCGGTTAAGAAAAAGATGAAATATACTAAACCAACATATAGTCTTTTAAATAAAAATCCGGGAAGTAAGAATCCAACATCAAAAATGGAACTTATGGAAACAGCAAATAAATTGCAACAAATTCTTCAGAATTTTGGAGTTAATGTAACAGTAACAAATGTAAGTAAAGGCCCTTCGGTTACAAGATATGAATTACAACCGGAAATGGGAACAAAAGTTAGCAAGATAACTGCACTTACAGATGATATCAAATTAAATCTTGCCGCAGCAGATATTAGAATTGAAGCTCCGATTCCGGGAAAAGCAGCAGTTGGAATCGAAGTTCCTAACAAAGGAAGAGATACAGTTTATATAAGAGAATTATTAGAATCCAAAGAACTAAAAGAGAATTCTTCAAAGATTGCTTTTGCGGCAGGTAAGGATATTGCAGGCAGGGTTGTAGTTGCAGATATTGCAAAAATGCCACATATGCTTGTAGCCGGAACAACAGGTTCGGGAAAATCAGTATTTACAAATTCAATAATAATGAGTATTTTATATAGAGCGACACCTGATGAAGTTAAGTTGATTATAATTGATCCTAAGGTAGTTGAATTTAAGGTTTACAATGGAATACCTCATTTATTATATCCCGTTGTTACAGATCCTAAAAAGGCAGCAGGTATATTGAATTGGGCTGTGGCTGAAATGTCAGAAAGATATAAAAAATTTTCGCAGACAGGCTCAAGAGATTTGAAAGGATATAATGCAAAAATTGAAGCAGGAGATTACGAAGGAGATGAACCACCTGAAAAGATGGCTCAGATTGTAATAGTAATTGACGAGTTAGCAGACCTTATGATGGTTGCAGCAAAAGAAGTTGAAGATGCGATATGCAGACTTGCACAGCTTGCACGTGCAGCTGGAATTCATTTGATTATTGCCACTCAAAGACCTTCGGTAGATGTTATTACAGGTCTTATTAAGGCAAATATTCCATCTAGAGTTGCATTGACTGTTTCATCAGGAACAGATTCCAGAACAATTATAGATATGAATGGAGCTGAAAAACTGCTTGGTAATGGTGATATGCTGTTTTATCCATCAGGCTATGTTAAACCTGTAAGATTGCAGGGAGCATATGTATCTGATGAAGAGGTACAAAGGACAGTTCAATACCTTGTATCGCATAGCAGTGAGGTTGTTTACGAAACTTCCATTGAAGAAAAATTATCGGAACCATCTAAAGAAGATGGAGAAGAAAATGGAAGAGATGAATACTTTGAACAGGCAGCAAGATTATGCATTGAAAAAGACAAAGGTTCTACAAGTATGCTGCAAAGACAGTTCAGAGTTGGATTCAATAGAGCAGCACGTATAATGGAACAATTATACGATGCCGGTATTGTTGGACAGGAAGAACAAAATAAACCTAGAAAAATACTTATGAGCATGGAACAATTTGATGAGTATATTTCAGGCAATAATAAAAAAGAGGAGCAATAAAGGAGAAGAAAATGAAAACAGATATTCAGATTGCGCAGGAAGCTACTATGCTTCCAATTAAAGAGGTAACAGCAAAAATTGGGTTAACAGAAGATGATTTAGAATTATATGGTAAATATAAAGCAAAAATTTCAAATGAATATTGGAATAAAATAAAAGATAATGAAGATGGAAAACTTGTACTTGTAACAGCTATCAATCCAACTCCTGCAGGAGAAGGAAAGACAACAATTACTGTTGGTTTAGGACAGGCTTTAGGTCAGTTAAATAAAAAAGCAGTAATTGCACTTAGAGAGCCATCTCTTGGACCTTGCTTTGGTATTAAAGGGGGAGCAGCAGGTGGTGGATATTCACAGGTTGTTCCTATGGAAGATTTAAATCTTCATTTTACAGGAGATTTCCATGCAATTACATCAGCTAATAATTTATTAGCAGCAATGCTTGATAATCACATTCAGCAGGGAAATGTACTCGGAATTGACCCTAATCAGATTGTATGGAAGAGATGTGTGGATATCAATGACAGAGTATTAAGAAATATTATTGTAGGTCTTGGAAGAAAGGTTGATGGAACAGTAAGAGAAGACCATTTTGTAATTACAGTTGCATCAGAAATTATGGCAATTCTTTGCCTTGCAGATGATTTAGCAGATTTAAAAGAAAGACTTGGAAAAATAATTGTTGCTTATACATATGATGGTAAGCCTGTAACTGCAAAGGATATTCAGGCAGTAGGTTCAATGGCAGCACTTTTAAAGGATGCTATTAAACCTAATGTAATCCAGACATTAGAGCATACAACAGCACTTGTTCATGGTGGACCATTTGCAAATATCGCACATGGATGTAACTCAGTAAGAGCAACAAAGACAGCATTAAAGATGGCTGATATAGTAGTAACAGAAGCAGGATTTGGTGCAGACCTTGGAGCAGAAAAATTCATGGATATTAAGTGCCGTCAGGCAGGACTTAAACCTGATTGCGTTGTTTTAGTTGCAACAGTAAGAGCATTAAAATATAACGGTGGAGTTCCAAAGAGTGAATTGTCAGAAGAAAATTTAGACGCGTTGGCAAAAGGTATTGTTAACCTTGAAAAACATATTGAAAACCTTCAGAAATTTGGAGTCCCTGTAGTTGTAACATTAAATTCATTTATCACAGATACAGAAGCTGAATATGAATATATTAAGAAATTCTGTGAAGACAGAGGATGCGAATTTGCATTGGCACAAGTATGGGAAAAAGGTGGAAAAGGTGGAATTGATTTAGCTAATAAAGTTCTTGAAACATTAGAAAATAAAGAATCTAAATTCAAACCATTATATGATACCAAATTACCAATCAAAGAAAAAATCGAAACAGTTGCAAAAGAAATTTATGGAGCAGATGGAGTTAATTATTCACCTGAAGCTCAGAAGGCAATTGCTAAGATTGAAGATATGGGATATGGAAATCTTCCTGTATGTATGGCTAAAACACAGTATTCATTATCAGATGATAAAGATAAATTAGGAAGACCGGAAGGATTTGAAATCAGCATTCGTGACGTATATATATCAGCAGGAGCAGGATTTGTTGTTGTATTAACTGGAAATGTAATGACAATGCCGGGACTTCCAAAACATCCTGCAGCATACGATATTGATGTTACAGACGATGGAAAGATTACAGGATTATTCTAATAAATGATGCCGTGTATAAAATGCAATGAATTAAAATTAATTCGTAGGTATCAATAAGGAGCAAAATGCATTTTGCTCCTTAACTATAATAATTACTGCGAAGAAAGGAAGCGTTTATAAAGTAATGAAATTAATTGATGGAAAGAAGATTTCAGGTGAAATTAAAGATGAAATCAAGGAAGAAGTTGCAAAGTTAAAAGAACAGGGGATTGACATAGCACTTGCAGTCGTAAAGGTTGGAGAAGACCCTGCATCAGCTGTGTATGTTAGAAATAAAGAAAAAGCATGTGAATATGTAGGAATAAAATCAATTACATATGCATTAAAGGAAGAAACTACACAGGATGAACTTCTTGAATTAATAGATAAGTTAAATGCAGACAAAGAAATTAATGGAATTCTTGTACAACTTCCATTACCAAAACATTTAGACGAAACAGAAGTGCTAAACAGAATTGACAGCAAGAAAGATGTTGATGGTTTCCATCCAATGAATGTCGGAAAAATGATGATTGGTGAAGAAACATTTTTACCATGTACACCTGCAGGAATTGTTGAGCTTATAAAGAGAACAGGTGTCGAAATCTCAGGAAAAGAATGTGTGGTAATAGGACGTAGTAATATTGTAGGCAAGCCAATGGCGATGCTTATGCTCAAAGAAAATGCAACAGTAACAATTGCACATTCAAGAACAAAAGACTTAAAGGAAGTTACAAAAAGAGCAGATATTTTAATTGTAGCAATAGGTAAGCCAAAGTTTATTACAGCTGATTATGTTAAAGAAGGAGCGGTTGTAATTGATGTAGGAATCCATAGAAATGAAGATAACAAGCTTTGTGGAGATGTGGATTTTGATTCAGTAAGTGAAAAAACATATGCAATAACACCTGTACCGGGTGGCGTTGGACCAATGACTGTTACAATGTTATTGGCAAATTGCGTAAGAAGTGCAAAGTTATTTAGATAAAGATAAATAAGATATGAAAGGGCGGTGTCAAATGAAATTTGCGAATATTATTGTTGATATTTCACATGAAAAATTGGACCGCCCTTTTGGTTATATAATACCGAAAGAATTAGAAGATAAGATATCTATAGGTACTCAGATAGTTATTCCATTTGGAAAAGGAAACAGAGAGATAACAGGATATGTAATCGAGATAACAGACAAGCCGTCATTTGATATAAATAAGATGAAATATATTATTCGTGCAAATGAAGGCGCGGCAACGGTTGAAAAACAACTTATAGAGTTAGCCTGGTGGATAAAGAAAGAGTATAGCTGTACAATGAATCAGGCATTAAAAACAGTCATACCTGTTAAAAAGAAAATAAAAAATATACAAAAGAAGACAATAACGCTTAATATAAGTGAAGAAGAAGCAGAAGAAAAGATATTAAAATATAAAAAGTCCAATGCAAAGGCAAAGGTCAGATTGCTACAGGAACTAAAAGATATAAAACATATGTCAAAGGAGCTTGTAGTAGACAAATTAAATATATCGCCAAGTACTCTGAAGGCACTTGAATCTACAGGAGATATTTTGATAGAAATTGAAAACAGTTATAGAAATCCTGTTAATTTTAATAATCTTGAGCGTTATGATATAATATTAAATGAACAGCAAAAAGCTGTCGCAGACAGTATTAAAAAGACAATGGATTATAAAAAAAGTGAAAAAGCAAATGTTCATTTGATTTATGGGATAACCGGAAGCGGTAAAACAGAAGTTTATATGGATATTATAGACAAGACTATCCACGATGGAAAACAGGCGATTGTTTTAATTCCTGAAATCGCTTTAACATATCAGACAGTAAAGAGATTTACGAGAAGATTTAAAGATAAGGTGTCAATAATTAATTCAAAACTGTCAGCAGGAGAAAAGTATGATCAGTTTGAAAGGGCAAAAAGAGGAGAAATAAGTATAATCATAGGTCCAAGATCTGCGCTTTTTACCCCATTTGAAAATTTAGGCCTTATAGTAATTGATGAAGAGCATGAGGGAGCATATAAAAGTGAAAATGTTCCTAAATATCATGCAAGAGAGGTGGCTGCAAAATTATGCAATATTACAGGAGCAACATTAGTTTTAGGCTCAGCAACACCTTCTTTAGAATCATATTTTAATGCGCAGACAGGGAAATATAAGTTACACAGACTTACAAGCAGAGAAAAAGGCAAATTGGCACAGGTGTCAGTAGTTGATATGAGGAAAGAGCTAAAGAATGACAATAAGTCAATGTTTAGTATGGAATTAAAGCAGCTGATTAATGACAGATTAGAAAAAAAACAGCAGACTATGTTGTTTATAAATAGAAGAGGATATGCAGGATTTGTGTCGTGTCGGGAGTGTGGAGAGGCAGTCAAATGCCCACATTGTGATGTGACATTAAAAGCCCATAATAATGGAAAAATGGTGTGCCATTATTGCGGTTACGAAGAACCGATTCCAAGGTTATGCCCAAAATGTGGTTCTAAATATATAGCCGGATTTGGTATAGGAACACAAAAAGTTGAAACAATGATAAAAAAAGAATTTCCACAGGCCAAAGTATTGCGAATGGATTTTGACACAACATCAAGGAAAGGTGGTCATGAAGAAATACTGTCAGCTTTCGCAAATCATCAGGCAGATATCCTCGTTGGAACTCAGATGATTGTAAAAGGACATGACTTTCCTGATGTAACATTAGTTGGAATTTTAGCAGCGGATATGTCATTATATGCGAGTGATTATACGGCGGCTGAAAAGACGTTTCAATTACTAACGCAGGCAGCAGGAAGAGCAGGAAGAGGAAAAGAAAAAGGACAGGTCGTAATTCAGACATACTCACCGGATAATTATAGTATTGAATCAGCAGCAAAGCAGGATTATGAAGAATTCTATCAGGAAGAATTAGCATATAGACAATTAATGCAATATCCACCTGTAGCGGCAATGACTGAAATCTTAATTCAATCTGAAGATGAGGAGTTGTTAGACAGATTTACAGATGCCCTTACTAAATATATAAACAAATTAAAAGAAGCAAAATTTAAACAGTTAATGATAATTGGACCGGCGAAACCTCCGGTGGCAAAGATAAATGATGTATATAGAAGAATGATATATTTAAAAAGTCTTGATAAAGAAAAACTTATTAGAATGTCAGACTATATACAAGAATTAATAAATACTTCACAAAAAGTTAAAGGTATAACCTTACAATTTAATGTGAGAGAGTGATAAAAGGAGAAATGAGATGGCGCTTAGAAATGTTAGAGAATTAGGAGATCCATGTTTAAGAAAAGTTTGTAAAGAAGTTAAAAATATTAATGCTAGAACAAAGATTCTTATAGATGATATGCTTGATACTATGTATGAGGCAAATGGTGTCGGACTTGCAGCACCTCAGGTTGGTGTTCTTAAAAGAATTGTCGTAATAGATATAGGAGATGGTCCGATTATCATGATTAATCCTGAAATTATAGAAAAAGATGGAGAACAGACAGGGTATGAAGGATGTTTAAGCCTTCCAGGAAAATCAGGGGTAGTCACAAGAAGCAACCATGTTGTTGTAAGAGCATATGATGAAAATATGGAATTATATGAATTAGAGGGAACAGAATTACTAGCAAGAGCAATACAGCATGAATGTGATCATTTAGACGGAATAATGTATGTAGACAAGGTTGAAGGAAGAATATATGACAATGAAGAATTAGAAGATGAATAAAGAAAAATTCATTTTAATAAATCTTTCCGACGACAAGCCACCGACCTAAGGGAGGGGCAATACATATTATTAGAGGAGAAATAAGATGAAAATAGTATTTATGGGTACTCCCGATTTTTCAGTTAATGCTTTAGAAAATATTGTAAAAGCAGGTCATGATGTGGTTGGTGTAATTACACAACCTGATAAACCAAAGGGACGTGGTGGAAAAATGCAATACACACCGGTAAAAGAAAAAGCATTGGAATTAGGACTTGATGTATATCAGCCACAAAGAGTTAAAGAAACTGAATTTATTGAAAAGTTAAAAGAAATGAATCCTGATGCAATTGTGGTAATTGCATTTGGACAAATTTTACCAAAAGCAATTTTAGATATGCCTAAGTATGGATGCATAAACGTACATGCATCATTACTTCCTAAATACAGAGGAGCGGCACCTATTCAGTGGTCAGTTATTGACGGCGAAAAAGAAACAGGTGTTACAACAATGTATATGAATGAAGGATTAGATACAGGGGATATTATAGACAAAGTAGTTGTCCCGATTGATAAGAAAGAAACCGGCGGAAGCTTATTTGATAAATTAGCAATAGAGGGTGGGAAATTAATCTTAAAAACATTAATTGAACTTGAAAATGGAACAGCAGTAAGAACTCCGCAGGATGACAGTAAGTCAAATTATGCAGGTATGATTAATAAACAGTTAGGAAAAATTGACTTTAATAAATCTGCAAATGAAATTGAGAGACTTATAAGAGGGTTGAATCCATGGCCAAGTGCATATACAAAAATGGATGGTAAGACTTTAAAAATATGGGATGCAGATGTGGACGATTCTGAAAATGATTCTGCACCAGGAACAATTACTGAAGTAGGTAAAGACTTTATCCGTGTTGCAACGGGAAAGGGAAGCCTTAAAATTTTAGAACTACAGTTAGAGGGCAAAAAGAGAATGAAAACAAGAGATTTCCTAAATGGAGCTAAAATTCCTGATAGAATGGAGGGATAAATATGATTTTAGCATATTATGGATATGGATATTATTATTTTGATCCAACTTATATTTTCTTAATTATTGGTGCAGCTATATGTATGATAGCTTCAGCAAGAGTAAATTCAACATATAATAAATACTCCAATTATAGAAGTATGTCAGGACTTACAGGAGCTCAGGCTGCAGAAAGAATATTAAGATCTCAGGGAATTACAGATGTTCAGATTCGTCATATAAGAGGCAATCTGACAGATAATTATAATCCGGCAAATAAAGTTTTAAGTTTGTCAGATGCAACCTATGCAAGTGACAGCGTTGCAGCAGTCGGAGTAGCAGCACATGAATGTGGACATGCAATACAGCATGCAAAAGGATATGCACCTATTTCAATTAGAAGCGCATTAGTCCCATTTGCAAATTGGGGCTCAAGACTTTCATGGATATTAATAATCGCAGGATTGTTTATAGGCGGCAATTCATCGCAGATGATTATTGATTTAGGAATATGGGCATTTTCATTAGCCGTATTATTCCAGCTCGTTACATTGCCGGTAGAATTTAATGCATCATCACGTGCAATGCAAATACTCGAATCAACAGGAATTCTTGGAACACAGGAACTACAATATACACGAAAAGTTTTATCAGCAGCGGCTATGACATATGTTGCGGCAGCAGCTTCATCTATTTTGCAGTTATTGAGACTTATTGTATTATTTGGCGGAGGAAGAAGACGTGACGACTAATAAAGCGCCGGAAGTTAATCTTAGAAATATAGTTTTAAATATGCTTTTAGAAAATAATAAAGGTAGACTTAGTCATTTAATTGTTAAAGATACATTAGATGAAAATAAAAATCTTGATAAAAATCAAAGAGCTTTTATTACACGCCTGTTTCAGGGAACTATAGAAAGAACAATTGAAGAAGATTATATAATTAACTTGTTTTCTAAAACAAAAGTTAATAAAATGAAGCCGGTAATCAGATATATATTACGAATGTCTGTTTACCAGCTTAAATATATGGACAGTGTTCCTGAATCGGCAGTTTGTAATGAAGCAGTTAAATTAGCAAAAAAAAGAAAATTTTCTAATTTAAGTGGATTTGTAAATGGTGTTGTTAGAAATATAGCCAGAAATATGGATTCCATAAAATATCCTGAAAAAGAAAATGAAAGACTTGAGATTGAATATTCAATGCCTTTATGGATTGTTGATATGTGGATTGAAAGATTTGGCATTGAAACGACAAAAAATATACTTAAAAGTGTGTATAATAAAAAAACAACAACTATTAGAGTGAATACGTCAAAAACTACAGTTGACGAAGTAGTAGTAAGACTTGAAAATGAAGGAGCAAAAGTAAAACGCTCTACATTGTATAGCAATGCATTAGAAATATCAGATTATAATCAGATTGCAGATTTTTATGATTTTAATAAAGGAAACATTGTAGTACAGAATTTAAGTTCAATGTTTGTAGGAATGGCAGCTAATCCTAAAGAAGGGGACTACATAATTGATGTGTGTGCGGCACCTGGAGGAAAAAGCCTTCATATAGCTGATTTGATTCATAATAAAGGTAAAATTAGGGCAAGAGACTTAACTGAATATAAAGTAGGCCTTATTAATGAAAATATAAAAAGAACCGGATTTAACTGTATTTTTGCTGAATGTAAAGATGCAACTAAATTAGATAAAAATGTCATAGGTAAAGCAGATATTGTTATAGCAGATTTGCCTTGCTCAGGACTTGGAGTTATAGGAAATAAAGTTGATATAAAATATAACACAAGTATTGAACAGATAAATGAGCTTGCAAAATTGCAAAAAGAAATATTAAGCGTGGTTTCCAAATATGTTAAACCGGGTGGAACATTAATATATAGTACTTGTACTGTGACAAAAGAAGAAAATGAAGATAATGTAAAATGGATAGAAGAAAATCTTCCGTTTAAATTACAGTCATTAAATAAAAAACTGCCGGAACAGATAATTGACAACAAACATGATTATGTTCAGATTCTTCCGGGAAAATATGGAATGGATGGATTTTTTATTTCGGCATTTAGAAGAATAGATAAATAGGATGAAAAGATATGACAAAATTAGACATTAAATCATATAATTTAGAACAATTAAAGAATGAATTAAGTCAGATGGGAGAGAAGCCTTTTAGAGCAGGACAGATATATAAATGGCTTCATATTGACAGAGTTTCAAGCTTTGACGAAATGACTAATTTGTCAAAAGATTTGCGACATAAATTAGATGAAAAGTATGAGATAATCACTCTTAAACCTGAAAAGGTCTTAATTTCTAAAATAGATGGAACAAGAAAATATTTATTTGGAATAAAAGGTGGAGCAGTAATTGAAAGTGTGTTAATGAGATATCATCATGGAAATTCAGTATGTATTTCAACACAGTCAGGATGTCGTATGGGATGCCGCTTTTGTGCTTCAACGCTAAATGGATTAGATAGAAATCTTACTACATCTGAACTGCTTGAACAGATTTATCAGATAGAAAAAAATATAGATGAGAGAGTATCAAATATAGTTTTAATGGGAAGTGGCGAGCCTTTAGATAATTTTGAGAATGTGACTAATTTCATTAGAATGATAACAGATGAGAATGGTGCAAATATAAGCCAGAGAAATATTACGTTATCAACATGCGGACTGATTCCAAAAATTAAGGAATTAGCAGATATGAATTTTCAAATTACATTGGCAATTTCCTTACATGCATCAGATGATGAAACCAGAAAGAAATTGCTTCCTATTGCAAATAAATATACAATAGAAGAAGTTTTAGATGCATGCAGATACTATTTCAATAAAACAGGAAGAAGAATAACATTTGAATATAGTCTTGTTGCAGGTGTAAATGATACAATAGAAGAGGCGGATAAATTAGGCAGACTTGTATCAGATTTGAATTGTCATGTTAATCTGATACCGGTAAATCCAATTAAAGAAAGAGAATACCGTCAGTCTGCAAAACAAGCTGTTTTACAATTTAAATCGAGAGTTGAAAAATATAAAATAAATGCTACTATAAGAAGAGAGATGGGCAGAGATATAAATGGAGCCTGTGGTCAACTTCGAAACGAAGCAATGAGTCAGCGAAAGGAGGATTTGGAGTGAAAGCATATGGAAAAAGCGATGTTGGATTAATGAGAACAATTAATCAGGATAGTATATTTGTATCAATGAGTTCCGTTGGAAAACTTCCAAATTTATTCATTGTAGCCGATGGCATGGGCGGACATAAGGCAGGAGATGTTGCGTCTAGGAAAAGCATAGAAGAATTTATTAAATATGTATGCACAACTAATATGACAGATCCGGCTAATATACTCGATTCGGGGATTATGGAGATAAATAAAATAATTCTTGATTTAGCAAAGTCTAATAAAGATTATTCAGGTATGGGAACAACATTTGTAGCAGCTACAATTGTTGAGAATCATGTTTATATTGCAAATGTAGGTGACAGTAGACTATACCTTGTAAATGAGGATATACAACAGATAACAAGAGATCATTCTTTAGTAGAAGAAATGGTCAGATTAGGTCAGTTGGCAAAGGAAGAAGCCAGAACTCATTTTAAAAAGAATATTATTACACGCGCGGTAGGTGCAGAAGAGGCTGTGACAGCAGATATTTTTGAGATTGAGACAAAGCCAAATGATAAGCTTTTGTTGTGCTCAGATGGATTAACTAATATGGTTGAGGATTATGAGATAAAAACAATAGTTCAATCTAGCGATGATATTGAATCAGCAGTCCATAGACTTATTGATCAGGCTAATGAGAACGGTGGAAAAGATAATATATCGGTTGTTCTTGTTGAGCCGGGAGTGATGAGGTGTAACAATGATTAAGAAGGGTATGTTTATTGGAAACAGGTATGAGGTTTTAGATAAAGTAGGTTCCGGTGGAATGTCGGATGTCTATAAAGCAAAAGACCATAAGTTAAATAGATTTGTAGCTATTAAAGTATTAAAACATGAATTTAGTAAAGATAAGAATTTTGTATCAAAATTCAGAGTGGAAGCGCAGTCTGCTGCAAGACTCGAACATACAAATATTGTAAATGTTTATGATGTAGGAGAAGATGCAGGACTTTATTATATTGTAATGGAACTTGTTGAAGGAATTACATTAAAGCAATATATAGCAAGAAAGAAAAGGCTTTCAGTAAAAGAAGCTACAAGTATTGCAATCCAGATTGCACAGGGCATAGAGTGTGCACATAACAATCAGATAGTGCATAGAGATATAAAGCCGCAGAATATTATTATTTCAAGAGAAGGAAAAGTAAAAGTAACTGATTTTGGAATAGCTAAAGCTGCTTCAGCAAATACGATAAATGGAAATGCCATGGGGTCAGTTCATTACATATCTCCTGAACAGGCAAAGGGAAGTTATGTAGATGAGAGAAGTGATATTTATTCGCTAGGCATTACAATGTATGAAATGCTTACAGGAAAAGTACCGTTTGATGGAGATAATACTGTAAATATTGCATTACAGCACATTCAGAATAATGTTCCTGACATAAGAAGCATAATTCCTGAAATGCCGGTAAGTATTTCAAAAATAGTCCTTAAATGTACACAGAATAAACCAGACAGAAGATATCCTAAAATATCATCACTTATAGCAGATTTGAAAAAGTCATTATTAAATCCTTATGATGATTTTGTAAGATTTGATTCAAATGAAGATTTAAGTGAAACAACATTAATTACTGATTCAGGAATTAAGAAAATAAATCCTGATGATGGTAAAGTAGTTGATGAAAAGATTGAAAAAATACAGGATAACAATGATATAGATGCTGTTGATCCTAAGTTAGATAAGTTAATTACAGTAGGTGGAATTATTGCAGGTATAATAATGTTTATTATAATCGTTATAATTATAACAGTAGTTGTACAAAGTAATAACGTAGAAATACCTACAACACCTCAAAAAGAATCATCTACTATTGATTCAAAGCAGACAATAGTTCCTGCTGTAGTAGGAATGACAGAAGATGAAGCACAGGAAGCATTACATGATAAGGCGTTAGGATACCAATATGAAGGCTATGTTTATAATGATGAATATGAAAGCGGATACATATGTAAGCAGTCCGTTGATGCAGATAGTGTAATTGATAAGCACACAACAGTAATCTTAACGGTAAGTAAAGGTTCTGAAAAATTAGAAATACCTAAGGAACTAGTTGGAGAAAAACTAGCTGATGTAGAGTCAAAACTTGATGAAATCGGAGTAAACTGGGAAATAGAATACGAATATAATTCAGCAAGTGTTGATACTGTATTAGATATTAATCCGAGTGAAGGAGCACCGGTTTCAAAAGGAGATACGGTTCATATTAAGGCAAGCAGAGGAACTAAAATTTCAACAACAACTATTGTACCGTCTTTGATTGGAAAGAAAGAGAAAGATGCTAAAAGTTCTATTTCAGCAGCAGGATTAAAAGTTGGAGAAATACGATATGTAAATGATGAATCCGTTGCTAATGGAAAAGTAATAAGACAGACGGTTAAATCAGGTGGAACAATTCCAAAGGGTACAACAATAGGACTTGTAGTAAGTTTAGGACCGGTTGAAGTAACAACTGTACCTGAGACAACTACACAACAGGTTATAAATGAATCTAAACAGGCTGTTTTAGTAAAATCACAGTTATATTTTGAAGATGACAACACACCTGTTACAGGCGGTGTTATTACGGTAACATATAGTAATGGACAAACAGAAGCTACAGACGATGCATCAACATGGGATACTACAATAATCAATGTTCCAACAAATCAGGATGGAACAGATTGTACATACACATTAATGATAGGTAGTCGTATAGTTAAAATTAACGCAGGTGGATGATGAATAACAATAGGGGACTTTTTAGTCCCCTATTAAGTTGTATAGGTGAAGAATGACAGGAAAAATAATAAAAGGAATTGCGGGATTTTATTATGTTCACATAAAAGATTATGGAATATATGAATGCAAGGCAAAGGGAAAATTTAGAAATAATAAAATAAAACCTTTAGTAGGGGACAATGTAGAAGTTGATATATTGGATTCTTTAGAGAAAAAAGGAAATATAGTAAAAATTTTATCAAGGGAAAATGATCTTATCAGACCATTAGTTGCAAATGTAGATCAGGCAATGATAGTATTTGCAGTAAAAAAACCTGATCCTAATTTAAATCTATTGGACAGATTCTTAGTAATGATGGAATATCAGAATATTGAAACAATAATCTGTTTTAATAAAATAGACATTGGAAATGAAAAATTCATGGAAGAATTAAAGAACACATACAACAATGCAGGATATAAGGTCTTATTTGCAAGCGCTACGGAAAATGAAGGCGTGGAAGAAATAAAGAAACTACTATATGGAAAGACAACTGTTTTAGCCGGACCGTCAGGTGTAGGTAAATCTTCAATGTTAAATGCGCTTACAAATGAAGATAAAATGGAAACAGGTAAAATAAGCGAGAAAATAGGCAGAGGTAAGCATACAACAAGGCATTCAGAAATATTTAACATGGATAAAGAGTCATATATCGTAGATACTCCCGGTTTTAGTTCGATGTTTGTACCTGGAATGACTAAAGAAAAGTTGCAGGATTGTTTTCCTGAAATGGCACAGTATGAGCCGGAATGTAAATTTGGAGGGTGTGCACATATAAATGAACCTATATGTGGGGTTAAAGAAGCAGTGAATTCAGGGAAAATTTCTAAGACAAGGTATGAAAATTATATTTTACTTTATAAAGAATTAGAAGAAATGGAAAGAAATAAATATTAAATATATATGGAGAGGAAAAGAAAATGAATAAGTTATCACCATCAATTTTATCAGCAGATTTTGCAAATTTAGGAGCAGATGTAAAAAGAATAGACGAGGCAGGATGTGACTGGATACACATAGATGTCATGGATGGAATGTTTGTACCAAATATTTCATTTGGTATACCTGTTATTAAATCCATAAGAGGATGTACTGATAAATTATTTGATGTTCATTTGATGATAGAAGAACCAATAAGATATATTGAACAGTTTAAAGAGGTAGGAGCTGACCTTCTTACTATACATGTAGAAGCTTGTGAAGATGTAAAAACTACTATCGAGGCAATAAAAAAAGCAGGACTTAAAGTCGGTTTGGCCCTAAATCCGCCAACAGCAGTAGATGAAGTAATTCCATATATGGAAATGGTAGACATGATTTTGGTTATGACAGTAAATCCGGGATTTGGAGGACAGTCATATATAGATGAATGTACTGAAAAGGTTGAAGTGCTTAGAGCAGTAAAAGAAGAATATAATATGGATTTAGCTATACAGGTAGATGGTGGGGTTACATTAGATAATGTAAATGTCCCGTTAGAAGCCGGAGCAAATGTAATTGTTGCAGGCTCAGCTGTATATAAAGGAAACGTAGAAGAAAATGTAAAAAGATTTAAAGAAATATTTAATAAGTAAATCAAATAAATAATATGAAGAACACAGAATTAATAGAAAAGTTATATGAAAACCAAAATTTAGAAGATTGTGAATTGTTACAACTGATAAATACGATAAGTGAGGAGGAAAGAGAGAAGCTTTTTTACTATGCAAGAAGGGTGAGGGAGAGAGAATATGGAAATGATGTTTATATTAGGGGACTGATAGAATTTACCAATGTTTGCAAAAATGATTGTTATTATTGTGGAATACGAAAAAGTAATGATAAAGTAGAAAGATACAGACTTACCTTGGATGAAATATTAGAATGTGCTAGAGAAGGATATGTTTTAGGATTTAGGACATTTGTTTTACAAGGTGGAGAAGACAGTTATTTTACGAAGGAAAAGATTGGAAAAATAGTTAAATGCATAAAAAATGAATTTCCTGATTGTGCTATTACTTTGTCGGTAGGTGAAAGAACTTATGATGAGTACGAATATTGGTGGAATATGGGAGCAGATAGGTATTTGCTTAGACATGAGACTGCAAATGAAGTACATTATAAAAAATTACATCCATATAACATGAGTCTTGAAAATAGAAAAGAATGTTTATACAGTCTTAGAAAAATTGGATATCAGGTAGGGGCAGGATTTATGGTAGGTTCGCCTTACCAGACAACTGATAATTTGGTTGAAGACTTAAGGTTTATGCAGGATTTAAGACCGCATATGATTGGAATAGGACCATATTTATCTCATGAAAATACACCATTTAATAATCAAAAAAATGGATCATTGCAACAGACGTTAGTATTACTTGCAATAATCAGATTGTTATTTCCTAAAGTTTTACTACCGGCTACAACGGCTCTTGGAACAATAGACCCAAATGGAAGAGAATTAGGATTAAAGGCAGGAGCAAATGTTGTAATGCCTAATTTGTCTCCTGTAAGAGTTAGAAAAAAATATGAGTTGTATGATAATAAGATTTGTACGGGAGAAGAATCAGCACAGTGTAGAAATTGTCTTAATTTAAGGGTGGAATCTACGGGATATCATATAGTAACTGATATTGGAAACAGCAGAATACAATAATTGACTTATATTGAGATGGCTATAAAACTTAACGAAAGAACGCTCGCGCTGCTTGCCGCTCGTAGCGTTCCAAACCAATTAACTTACCTTGAGATGGCTATAAAACTTAACGAAAGAACGCTCGCGCTGCTTGTCGCTCGTAGCAGTTCTAAATATTCAGTGTATATTCTGACTTTGAAAACTGCGTTTTCAGCCAGAATATGCGCTGAATATTTGAACCGACGGCGACAAATGCTCTTTCTTTTAAGTTTTATAGCCATCGCAAATTTAGTTTATTAGTTTTATAGTCATTATAAATTTTGTTATATCAATTTATATGATGTTGGGGGGCAAAAGCACCAAACATTGATGCCTATGGATTATTCCGTGCTATGCACTTCCACAATCCTACCCAATATTCGCATATCGTGGGAATTATCCCACTCTTTGCTCATATTGTGACCTTGACATCATTTGCATTATAATTTTTAAATTAATGGTATAATCTGTTTTTGGTATTTTCATTTATGTAATCTTCGAATTTTTTCGTGTCGTAATTGATTATGAGTTTATCAGGAAAGTTTACTTTTTTAATAATTGGTTCGATGCAAGTATAGTTTGCAATGTCATTCATGTAGTGAGCGTCGCTACCGCATATCATAGGTACATCATATTTCATTGACAATTTCATTAGAGTTTCCTGATTTTGTGCTACATTTAAACGGGAAGAACTACGTAGGGCGTTGTTGTTAAGCTCTAATAAGGTATGGTATTCTTTAGCTGCTTTTACTACAGCTTCGTAATCTAAAGGGCAATGTCCGTCATCAGGATGACTGATTATGTCGATGTCAGGATTTTTTATTGCGTTGATTATTGCAGTAGTATTTTCGTCGATGCTTCCCGGTTTGTAACATTGAAAATGAATTCCCGCTATTCTTAAATCTAAATGTTTAATATGTTCATGCTTTAAATCTAAGGTTCCTTTGTAGTCAAGTATATTAATCTCAGCACCAAGCATAAGTTTAACTCCATATTGCATACGTGGAACTACCTTTATGTTGAAAAAGTAGAATGGATTGCATGCACCAGGAATTCCGGGACCGTGTTCTGTTATGCCTAAAATATCCAAGTTACGATTGGATGCTTCTTTAATCATTTCGTTGATTGTACCATAAGCGTGCCCACTGGCTAATGTATGTGTGTGAACATCTAATTTAATTTCTTTCATATAATAATCTCCTGATAATATGTATAGCCCCCGCCCTTCGGTCGGCGGCTATTCGTCGGAAACATTTATAGAAAATGAACTTCGTTCATTTTGTTTCCACCTTTATACAATATAATTAATTTGTTTTTATTTGGGATGAATGTAAAACTTAAAAGAAAGAGCATTTGTCGCCGTCGGTTCAAATATTCAGCGCATATTCTGGCTGAAAACGCAGTTTTCAAAGTCAGAATATGTGCTGAATATTTAGAACTGCTACGAGCGGCAAGCAGCGCGAGCGTTCTTTCGTTAAGTTTTACATTCATCCCAAATTGAAAGGTAAATGTAAAGATTGAATTTCTATATATAAAAATAAGACCATCTGATAAACAAATGGTCTTATTGATAATGCTATACATTAAATCTGAAAAGAATTACATCTCCATCTTTTACAATATAGTCTTTTCCTTCAAGGTCTACAAGACCTTTTTCTTTTGCTTTTGAATAAGAACCGCAGTCAAGCAAATCCTGATAATTTACAACTTCGGCTTTGATAAATCCACGTTCAAAATCAGTGTGAATTTTGCCGGCAGCCTGTGGAGCTTTTGTACCTTTCTTGATTGTCCATGCTCTTGTTTCGTCTTCACCTGATGTTAAATAACTGATGAGACCAAGAAGAGAATAACTTGCTTTGATTAGTTTATCAAGACCTGATTCCTTTAATCCTAAGTCTTCAAGGAACATTTGCTTTTCGTCATCATCTAATTCAGAAATTTCCTGTTCGATTTCAGCACTGATTACAAAAACTTCGCAATTGTTCTCAGCAGCAAACTTTCTTACAGCAGCAACGTGCTCGTTAGAAGCACCGTCATCAGCTAAATCATCTTCAGAAACATTTGCAGCAAAGATAACAGGTTTGTATGTTAAAAGATTATATTCTTTAATCCATGCCTGTTCATCTTCATCATCAGTATCAAATCCGATTGCAAGATTTCCTGCTTCAAGATAAGCTTTTAATCTCTGTAAGAAATCAAGTTCTTTAGCTAAAGTCTTATCATTTCTTGCACCTCTTGTTGTCTTAGCGATACGACGTTCCAAAATTTCTGCATCAGATAAGATTAATTCAAGATTAATAGTTTCAATATCTCTTAAAGGATTAATGTTTCCGTCTACATGGATAACATTTGTGTCCTCAAAACATCTTACAACATGTACGATTGCGTCAACCTCACGGATATTGGCAAGGAACTGGTTTCCAAGACCTTCACCTTTAGAAGCACCCTTTACTAATCCTGCTATGTCAACAAATTCAATAACTGCAGGTGTTACTTTAGCTGAGTTGTATAAAGCAGCTAACTTGTTAAGTCTCTCATCAGGGACTGCAACAACACCAACGTTAGGGTCGATAGTACAGAAAGGATAATTTGCTGATTCTGCACCGGCCTTTGTTAATGAATTAAATAAAGTACTTTTGCCTACATTTGGTAAGCCTACAATACCTAACTTCATATGAAATCCTCCGTTTCTTTGGTATTACCACATCATAGTTTAGCATACTTTTATAAATTTGAAAATAAGAATAAATGCAGTTAAAACAAAGAAGGCAAAAGAGCGGTAAACATTGACATTAAATATTGTCAAAGATATAATCGTAGAAGACAAAAAAGCCTAGATTAAAAATGATATTAATTAATAGGAAAATAGCAATAAGAATATAAAAAGAATAAGAAGGAAAGTTATATGAATAGTATTTTAGCAACCAGCATTGAATTTGCCAATTTGGGAATAAAACTTAATAATGTTGGAAAAAGTATTTCGATATTTGGAGTTGATATTGCTTATTATGGAATGATAATAGCAACAGGTATGATATTAGGAATAATTGTTACGTGTGCAGAAGCAAAGAGAACAGGACAGGATCCAAATGACTATATTGATTTCGCAATATATGCAATTATATTTAGCGTTATTGGAGCAAGACTTTATTATGTAATATTCAGTTGGGATTATTATAAGAAAAATCCGGGACAGATATTAAATATAAGAGGTGGAGGACTTGCAATATATGGTGGAATAATTGCAGCAATAATTACGTGTTTTGTATATACGAGAATTAAAAAAATGTCAATGCCAAGAGTAATGGACACGGCAGTGTTAGGATTAATACTTGGACAGATACTTGGAAGATGGGGGAATTTCTTTAACAGAGAAGCGTTCGGAGGAGTTGCATCAGGTAAAAATCCATTCGCAATGAAAATATATTTTGACAGTCATTATAGTATAACTCAGGTTCCGGATTCCGTAAGAGAAGGAATGGAGAAAATGTTTGGCAAAACATTGGAACAGATAGGATACATTCAGGTTCATCCTACATTTTTATATGAATCATGTTGGAATCTGGTACTATTAATTATATTACTTATATTTAGAGATAAGAAGAAATATAATGGAGAGGTATTTTTGTGGTATATAATCGGGTATGGAACAGGAAGATTCTTTATTGAGGGACTACGTTCTGACCAACTTATAATGCCGGTTACAGGATGGCCTGTTTCACAGGTATTATCTTTAATACTTGTAATAGTAGGAATAGCATTTGCTATTTATATGAGAAATAAATTAAAAAAGGATGTTGATGACACATCGGAAATTGAAATATAAAAGTGAATAGTAATTATTTTAAAAAGCTTCGTCTTATTTTAGGCGAAGCTTTTTATTTACACGAGCAACGAGCCAAAGTCCATGCTTGCGTGAGACCTTGGCGACTGCCGCGATAACTTGAGAAAATCGCAAAGCGTGTTTCGCATAGTTTGTATAAGAAAACTAATTTGTAAGAAATGTATGGCAAATACAGCAAAAAAAGTATTGCAGAAAGCCCATATTTGTACTAAAATAGCCTTATGAGTGGCACAAAGTGGAGAAAAGTGGTTGAAAGTGGTTAAAAATTAGCAAAAAACCATAAAAAGTAGGTGATTTCAATGTTAATGGGACAATACAATCAAAAAGTTGATACAAAAGGTAGAGCAATTGTCCCTGCCAAGTTTAGAGAAGAACTTGGGGAGAAGTTTGTAATTACCAAAGGATTAGACCAGTGTATATTCGGGTTTACAGAAAGTGAATGGAATATATTAGCTGAAAAAATTGGGTCACTATCATTAACAGACAAAAATGTCCGTAAATTTGTTAGATTTTTCCTCGCGGGGGCAGCAACCCTTGAGACTGATAAACAGGGAAGAGTTTTAATACCTGCAGAATTAAGGGCATATGCCTCACTTGAAAAAGATATAGTATGGGTAGGCGCAGGAAAAAGAATAGAAATCTGGAATCCGGATAAATGGGCAGAAAATACAGAATATGATGACATGGATGAAATTGCAGAGCACATGTCAGAACTTGGAATATAGAATATAAAACAATTAGAAAAGAGGGGTCATATGGATTTCAAACATGTGTCAGTACTTTTAGAAGAAACCATTGATGGCTTAGATATAAAACCAGACGGAATATATGTAGATGGAACATTAGGCGGAGGCGGACATGCATATGAAGTATGCAAGCGTCTGTCGAATAAAGGTAGATTCATAGGAATTGATCAGGATGGAGAAGCCTTAGAAGCAGCAAGAAAAAGATTAAGTGAATTTAAAGACAAGACATCATTAGTAAGAAGCAACTATTGTGAGATAGACACAATACTTAAGGATTTGAATGTAGAAAAAGTTGATGGAATCGTATTGGATTTAGGCGTTTCTTCATATCAAATTGATAATTTGGAAAGAGGATTTTCTTACAAATCAGATGCTCCACTTGATATGAGAATGGACACAAGACAAAGCAGAACAGCAAGCAGTGTTGTTAATGAATACAGCGAGATGGAACTTTACAGAATAATCAGAGATTATGGTGAAGACAAATTTGCAAAGAATATTGCAAAGCATATCGTAAAAGCGAGAGAAGAAAAGAAAATCGAAACAACAAAAGAATTAAGTGACATTATAAAGGGTGCGATACCTATGAAAGTACAGAGTAAAGGTGGACATCCTGCAAAGAAGACATTTCAGGCAATAAGAATTGAAGTAAACAGAGAATTAGAAGTGTTGAGTCAGTCGCTAGATACAATGATTGATCATTTAAAACCGGGTGGAAGAATTTGTATAATAACGTTCCACTCATTAGAAGACAGAATAGTAAAAGTTAAATTTAAGGAAAATGAAAATCCTTGTATATGCCCACCTAATTTTCCGGTGTGCGTTTGCGGAAAAGTATCAAAAGGAAAGGTTATTACAAGGAAGCCTATAATCCCTTCTGAAGAGGAGATTGAGGTGAATAAGAGAGCAAAAAGCTCAAAACTAAGAATATTTGAAAGGCGATAGCAATGAAACAGGAAAAAAGGGAGTACGGATATCGTAGTAATGCATATATAGACGGAAATACAGTTAGAAAAGAAGAAATAGTTCCAGAGAGAACAAGACGAGTATATAAAGATGGAAAAAGAGTATATGAGTCAGAAAGACAAATAAGAGAAAGGGAAAGAGCATTACATATGAATGGTTCATATGTATTTTTCCTTACAGGAGTATTTGCGGTATGTCTTGCAATGTGCTTTGGATATTTATATGTACAGTCAGAAATTTCTCAAACAAGAAGTGAAATTTCAAAATTAAAAACAGACATTAGCACAGTAGCTTCACAAAATGACTCATTAAATTATTCTATAAACAGTTGTATGGATACAAACAACATTTATAAAAAGGCAACACAGGAAATGGGTATGACTCAGGCTACAGATGAGCAGATAGTTTTCTACAAATCAAGCGATAGCGGTTATACCGTGCAGTATGGAGATATTCCGAAAGAATAAAAGATTATGGTAGAAAATAGAAGAAGACCGGCAAAACGGTCATATAAGAGAGCAGAATTTAATAAAGGAATGCAGAAAAAGCTAGCGATTGTATTTGTATTAATCATCCTAGCTTTATTTGCGTTATGTATAAGAATTGGATATTTGACAAAGGCAAAAGGAGATGAATATTCAATTAAGGTATTGGCACAGCAAGGTTATACAAGCAAGACACTTCCTTATAAAAGAGGAGACATTTTAGATAGAAATGGAAATGTGTTAGCAACAAGCGTTAAAGTATACAATCTTGTGATTGATTCAAAGGTAATTCTTAGCAACAAAAAATATCTTGAACCAACAGTAAATGTTTTGACAAGATATTTTGACTTGAATAAAGATGAACTTACAAAAGGCATAAAAGAAAGAAAAGATAACAGTTACTGGGTAGTATTAAAGCAGTTAGAATACAAAGATATAGAAGGGTATAAGGATTATATTAATAAGGAAGACCCATCAAAAGAAGAAGCAAAGGAAATATCCTATGTAAAGGGTGTATGGTTTGAAGAAGAATATAAGAGAATGTATCCGTATAATTCATTAGCATGCAGCACTTTAGGATTTGTTAATAAAGATGGAAGTGCGAATATTGGAATTGAATCAAGTTATAATGATGTACTTTCAGGGCTTAACGGACGAGAATATGGATATGTAAATTCAGATAACAGTATGGAGACTGTAATTAAGGATCCTACTAATGGAGATACAGTTGTATCGACTATAGACATGAATATACAAAGAATTGTTCAAAAAGCAATAAAGAAATATATGAAAAAATATCAGCCAAAGAGACTTGCAGCAGTAATAGCAGACCCTAATACAGGTGAAATACTTGCTATGGCTGATAATACAACGTTTAATTTAAATGAACCATGGGATTTATCATTTAAATACACAGAACAGGAACAGGAAAATCTTTCAGAAAAAGAAATTTCTGATGCACTTAATTCAAGATGGAAAAACTTTTGTGTAAGTGATTCATTTGAACCGGGTTCAACAATTAAACCGTTTACTATTGCTGCGGCATATGAAGAAGGAAAAACTACAAGAAACAGCACATATTTTTGTGATGGATATGAAGTTGTAGGTGGATTTACTATTAGATGTCATGATGTTTCAGGACATGGAACAATCACAACAAAACAGGCATTGGCATATTCATGTAATGATGCTCTTATGAGAATCGGATTTGATTTAGGAGCAAAAAAATTAGTTGAATATCAGAGAAGATTTGGATTTGGTGCGAAAACAGGTATAGATTTACCAAGTGAAACAAGAGGACTTGTATATGATAGTAATATGGGTGCATCAAGTTTAGCTACTAATTCATTTGGACAGAATATCAATGTAAACATGATTCAAATGGTTGCAGGATTTTCTTCTTTAGTAAATGGCGGAAATTATTACGAACCACATGTAGTAAAAGAAGTTGTTTCAGAGGATGGAGAATTAATTGATAATTATTCAAAGACTTTAGTAAAGGAAACAGTAACTGATAAAACTTCTGATTTTATAAAAGAAGCGTTAAGAGCTGTAGTTACAGACGGAACAGGTAAAACAGCAGCTATTCCGGGATATACAATTGGTGGTAAAACAGGTACAGCAGAAAAGCATTATACAGATGGAAAGACAGGAAGAATTCCAGGAGAATATATCGTTTCATTTTTAGGATGTGCACCTGTTGAAAATCCTGAGGTAGTATGCTATACAATCATGGATTCTCCAAAAGAGGATACACAGTCCACAGCGTTTAGTACAGAATTTTGGACATATATTATGAAACAGGTACTTCCATATATGGGTGTTTCTCAGACTGAAGATGCAGGAAAAGATAAGGATATAACAAATACAAAAAAGAGTGATATAAAGGATAATTATTCTCAGGGAATAACACAGGAGGATATGCCTGTAGAAACACAGACAGAAAATCAAAATGATTATACAGGTGAAGAATAATTATTTATACAGAATATGTTTAAAATGACAGAATATATTAGTAGTAATCATTAAAAAAATGGTTATTTATGAAACTGGGTAAAGTAGGAACCAAGCAACGTAAAATGATGCTTATATATGTCTGCATAATATACATAATGATGTTAGGGGTATTTGGAAAACTTGTATATATAATGGTAGTTAAGGGTGAATATTATTCTCAGAAAGCTTTGGATGTGCAGGAAAGAGAACGTAGAATTAAAGCTGCCAGAGGAAAAATATTAGACAGAAATAATAATGTTATTGCGTCTAACAAAACTGTATGTACGGTTTCGGTAATTCACAGACAGATTAGAGATACGGACGCAGTAATTAAGATGTTATGTGAAGAACTGGATTTAGAAGAAAAAGAAGTAAGAAAAAAAGTAGAAAAAGTAAGTGTAAGAGAAAAAATAAAGTCCAATGTGGATAAAGAAATAGGAGATAAAATACGAAGCTATGATTTTGACGGCGTAAAGGTTGACGAAGATTACAAAAGGTATTATCCTTATTCTTCGATGGCATCAAAAGTGTTAGGATTTACCGGAGCGGATAATCAGGGCATTGTAGGACTTGAGGTTAAATATGACAAATATCTTCAGGGCAAGGACGGACTCATTCTAACGCCTACTGACTCAAGGGGAATAGAGTTAGATACAGCATTAGAAGAAAGAGTTGAACCCGTACCCGGCTATAATCTGGTTACAGGAATAGATATAAATATTCAAAAATATTGTGAGCAAATAGCTTACAATGCATTAGGAGCAAAGCAGGCAAATTATGTTTCGGTGATAGTTATGAATCCTAAAAACGGAGAAATAATGGCCATGGTAAATGCACCGGAATTTGATTTGAACAATCCATATTCTCTTACAGAAGAATTTTCAAATGATACTTCCGGAAAATCAAAACAGGATTTACTTAATAATATGTGGAGAAATCAATGCATAAATGACACATATGAGCCGGGTTCTACGTTTAAAATTGTTACGGCAACCGCGGCTTTGTCAGAAAATCTTGTAAGTTTGGATTCGACATTTAATTGTCCGGGATTTGTAGTTGTAGATGACAGAAGGATAAGATGCCATAAGACTACTGGGCATGGAAGTCAGGATTTTGTACATGGAACCATGAATTCGTGCAATCCGGTATTTGTAAATGTTGGATTAAGAGTTGGAGTAAAAAAGTTTTATAATTATATGGATAAGCTTGGACTTTTAAAAACAACCGGAATTGATTTGCCTGGCGAAGCAGGAACAATTATTCATAAACAGAAAAATGTAGGGAATGTTGAATTAGCAACAATGTCATTTGGCCAGTCGTTTCAGATTACACCTGTACAGTTTTTGACTGCGGCAAGTGCCATAGTAAATGGAGGTAATTTGGTAACTCCACATTTTGGTGTTGAAATTCGAAATGAAAACAATGAAACAGTTAAAAAATTAAAATATAATGAAAAGAAAAATGTAATAAGCAAAGATGTTTCAGAAAAAATGAAATATATTTTGGAAAAAGTGGTTGCTGAAGGAACGGGAAATAAAGCACAGGTTGAAGGATATAGAATAGGTGGAAAGACCGCCACATCGCAGAAACTTCCAAGAAGTGCCAGAAAATATATAGCATCTTTTATGGCATTTGCACCTGCTAATGATCCACAGGTTATTGCGATGATAATTGTTGATGAACCGCAAGGAGTATATTATGGAGGAACAGTAGTTGGACCGTTAATGAAACAACTATATGAGAATATTTTACCGTATGTTGTTAAATAAAATATAATGCATACTTATTAAAAATGTGATATATATTTAATGCACGTAAATTAAATCGCTTTTCTATTTGTAAAGAAGTGATTATAATTATAAAAAAACAGAAAGAGGAGAAAAAATGGATACAAATATTATTTTTGGAATAATTATGTCATTTGTTATTAGCATAATTTTATGCCCTATAGTAATTCCAATATTAAAAAAAGTAAAATTTGGACAGTATATTAGAGAAGAAGGACCGGAGAGTCATAAAAGCAAAGCAGGAACACCTACAATGGGTGGAATGATTATTTTATTTAGTTTAATCGTAACATCTTTGTTCTTTATAAAAGATTATCCAAAGATTGTTCCAATATTATTTGTAACAATAGGATTTGGAATTGTAGGATTTTTAGATGACTTCATTAAAGTAGTTATGAAGAGAAATGAAGGCTTAAATCAGATACAGAAAATGTTGTGTGAAATTGTTATCACAGCAATATTCGCATTTTATATGGTAAAATATTCAGGAATGGGAACAGAAATTATAATTCCATTTACACATGGTCAGACAGTTGACATGGGATGGTTGTTTATACCAATGCTGTTCTTCGTTGTATTAGGAACTGTAAATGGAGCTAATTTTACAGATGGTTTAGATGGATTGGCCACAAGTGTTACATTAATGATAGCAGTATTTTTCATGGTGGTTTCAATAGGAACAAATAGTGGAATAGCACCAGTTACAGCAGCTTTAGCAGGTGCATTAATGGGATTCTTATTATTTAATGTATATCCTGCAAGAGTATTTATGGGAGACACAGGTTCCTTAGCACTTGGCGGATTTGTTGCTGCAACAGCATATATGATGAAAATGCCATTATTTATTTTGATAGTTGCATTTATTTATCTCATGGAAATAGTAACAGTTATGATGCAGGTTACATATTTCAAAATAACAAAGAAAATATATGGTCAGGGAAGAAGAATTTTCAAAATGACACCAATACATCATCATTTTGAAAAATGTGGATATATGGAAACACAGATAGTTGCAGCATTTACAGTTATAACAGCAGTATTATGCCTTTTAGGATATGTAGCATTATAAAATGACAATATAAATTAAAACGCTTAGAAAGGAGTAAATATGAAAACAGAGTACAATTCAGTTTCAGAAGATGAAATTGTTAAAACTAAAAAGGAAAAGAAATCTGTAAATTATTTTGACTATAGCCTTTTATGCGTTTTAATTTTTTTGATTTGCCTTGGATTTGTATTACTTTATAGTGCAAGTTCCTATTCGGCTCAGTTAGCTAAAGGCGATGCAAGTTATTATGTAAAAAGAGAAATTATATTTACTATTGCAGGAGGGGTTGTAGGTTGGTTTGTTATAAAAAATTCAAAGTTTTTTATAACACTTATGAATAGAATGGCAATGCCAATGTACATAGTTTCTATTGTTTGTGTTGTTATGGTTGTGGCAACACCTCTTGGAATCGAAAGAAATGGTGCAAAAAGATGGTTAGGATATGGAATATTTTCTTTCCAGCCGGCAGAATTTGTAAAATTTACGGTTATAGTGCTTACTGCAAGTCTGTTGTCAAAATGTTCACAAAAGGCGTTAAAGGATTACAGAAACATATGGCGCGTATATAGTTATACAATTGTAGCGACACTTTCAATCATGGTATTAACATCTAACTTAAGTTCAGCCATTATAATTGCAACAATACCGGCTATTATGATTTTAGTAGTAGGTGTGCCAAAGAAATTTGTTAAACAGGCGATATTTCTTGTAGCATTAGCAGCAATTCCAATGGGAGCATATTTAACATTACATGGTGATGGATTTAGATTGAATCGTATTTCGGTATGGCTAAATCCGGAAGATAATGCGGCTGATGGTGGATTTCAGGTGCTTCAGGGATTGTATGCCATAGGTTCAGGAGGATTATTTGGTAAAGGATTAGGACAGAGTGCACAGAAACTTGGTTTTGTTCCTGAAAGTGCAAATGATATGATTTTTTCAATTGTATGCGAAGAATTAGGATTGTTTGGAGCAGTTGCAATTATTGTTTTATTTGCATTTATAATAAGAAGAATGAGAATTATAGCAGGAAATGCACCGGATTTATTTTCGTCATTATTGGTTGTTGGTGTTATGGCACAAATATCAGTTCAGGTAGTGCTTAACATAGCGGTTGTAACAAATTCAATCCCGAACACAGGTGTATCCCTTCCGTTTATAAGTTATGGAGGAACATCAATATTGTTCCTGTTATATGAAATGTCACTTGTATTAGCTGTCTCAAAACAGATTAAGAGAATACAATAAGAAAAGGAGTTGATGCAGTTTTATGAGCAGAAAAATGGATAGAAAACGTGCGCAGATGAAAAAACAGCGTCAACATCGACATCAGACGCAGATAAAAAATCATCAGCAGGCGGAAAGAACCGAACAAAGACGAAGAAACGAAAGAGAAAATAGAGAAAGAAATGAAAGACGTCAGGAAGAGCTAAGACGTCAGGAACAGAGAAAGAAAAAACTTCAGGCTAAAAAGGCAGAAGAAAAAGAGAGAATTCTGCAGAAAAAAGCACAGGAAAGAGCAAGAAAGAACGAGGAGAAAGAAGAAAGGCGTATTCAAAAAGAAAGTAAAAAAAGAATACGTAAAATGCGATTTAGAAAGGCAACAAGAACTTTAAGAAAGGTGCTTAAAGTTGTTTTAAGTATTTCTGCAGTTGTGGCAGCGGTATTTTGCATTATATATTTTGGCTTTAAATTAAATTCCGTAGAAATGAAAGGAAATGAAATATACACACAGCAGGAATTGACGGATTACATATTTAAAGATGGAAAAAATAAAAATACATTTGTATTCTGGTTAAAAGCGAAAACCGGAATGGGAAAAGTGGAAATTCCGTTTTTAGATAAATATGATGTCAAAATGAAGTCACCATCAAAACTTCAAATATCGGTATATGAAAAAAGTCTAATTGGTTATGTGGAAAAAGATGGCATATATATTTATTTTGACAGAGACGGTGTTATAGAAAAATTAGCTACCGAGAAAATAAAAGGTATTCCAAATGTTGTTGGAATCGAAATTAATAATCCTAAATTGTATGAAAAATTTGAAGTTAAAGATGAAGATGTATATGATTTGCTACTGACTGTTTCCCAGGCAATTCAGAAATATAACTTTAATGTAAAGAAAATTGAAATTACAGAAGATGGACAGGCTTCTATTTACATAAAGAAAGTAAAAATTGAATTTGGAAAAGGTAGAGACTTAAATGAAAAAATGATAGATTTGAGTGATATGATTGATGGAGGACTACTTAAATATAAAGGCACTCTTAACATGAAGTCTTTGAGTACAGATGGAAGCGGATATACTTTAAAGGAAAATGAAACTAAGACATCATCCCAGAGTGAAAGTGAGAGTGTGGATAGTACAAATCAGGATGAAACACAAAATAATAGTAATCCGGTAAGTAATGAAGCAACAAATGAAGCAACAAATGAAGAAACTACAGCAGTTGAACGGTAAAAATTTAAAAATATTATTATTTTGTAAAAAAATTTGTTGATATTTTTTTCAAACGAATATATTATATATAATATATGCAATGAAGTAGATTTTTTGTCTACATTGTTGTATACTAATTGAGTTAGAGTATCGAGAATAATGAATGAAATGAAACGAAGGAGGACAAGCTCTTGATAGAAATCACAACAAATGAAACAGAAGCAGTTGCAAAGATTATCGTTATAGGCGTTGGTGGCGCAGGTAATAATGCTGTTAACCGTATGATAGATGAAAATATAGGTGGAGTAGAATTTATTGGTGTAAATACAGATGCACAGGCATTAAAGAGATGTAAAGCACCAACAACATTACAGATTGGTGAAAAGGTAACTAAGGGACTTGGTGCAGGAGCTAAGCCTGAAGTTGGTGAAGCAGCAGCAGAAGAGAATGTTGAAGAATTAGCTCAGTTAATCAAGGGAGCAGACATGGTGTTTGTTACTTGTGGTATGGGCGGTGGAACAGGTACAGGAGCTGCACCTGTTGTTGCAAGAATCGCTAAGGAACAGGGCGTACTTACAGTAGGTGTTGTTACAAAGCCATTTAGATTTGAAGCTAAGACAAGAATGAACAATGCATTAGCAGGAGTAGAAAGATTAAAGGAAAATGTTGATACTTTAATTGTTATTCCTAATGATAAATTACTTGAAATCGTTGATAGAAGAACAACAATGCCTGAAGCATTAAAGAAAGCTGATGAAGTATTACAGCAGTCAGTACAGGGTATTACAGACTTAATTAATGTACCTGCATTAATTAACCTTGACTTTGCTGATGTACAGACAGTTATGAGAGATGCAGGTATTGCACATATCGGTATCGGTTCAGCAAGTGGTGATGAAAAAGCTAACGAAGCAGTTCAGATGGCTGTAACATCTCCATTACTTGAAACAACAATTGAAGGTGCTAAGCACGTTATCGTTAATATTACAGGTGATGTATCACTCTTTGAAGCTAATGAAGCAGCAAGTTATGTTCAGGAATTAGCAGGTGAAGATGCTAATATCATCTTTGGTGTTCGCTATGATGATACATATCCTGATGAATGTTCAATTACTGTTATGGCTACAGGAATTGATCAGGGTAGTGCAATCACAGCTAATCCATTTGCAACAGGAAAAACAACAAGACCTTTTGGTGGAATATCAGGTGCATCAACAATTAAGCCATTTACATCAAGCCAGCCGATAAAACCACAGCCAACAGTAGAACCAAGAGAATTAAAGATTCCTGATTTCTTACAGAACAAATAAATTAGATTAAAATATATAAAAGAGACAGACTCGTATTTGATATAGGTCTGTCTCTTTTTGCGTTCAACTTGACAAATAACTACACTACAACTATGCTACATTATATGAGTAATGTAGTAGGAGAAACATAATGGATATTAATGAAAATAGTATGGTCCCTATTTATGTTCAAATTGCAGATGCTATAGAAGACGATATTTTATCAGGTAAACTCGAAGAAGGAGAATCATGTTATTCACAATTGGTTTTGGCAAAGGAATTGCATGTTAATCCGGCAACAGCTGCAAAGGGAATAAATCTTCTTGTCAACAGAGGAATTTTAATTAAGAAAAGAGGTCAGGCAATGACCATTGCAGTTAATGCTAAAAAACTTGTTGAAGACAGAAAACGAAAAGAAGAGATGACTAAGATAGTAGATGACCTGGTTCGCTGGGGAAAAAGATTATCGATGTCTAAACAGGAAGTGATTGAGCTGATAGAAGAAAAATATAAGGAGATAGGGCAGTAATGAGTAATGAGATTAAAATAGAAAATCTGAAATTTGGATATGGATATAAAAGTAAAAAGATATTCAATGGTTTAAATGTTAGCATAGCACCGGGACAAATAGTTGGAATAGTTGGAAGAAATGGTGAAGGAAAGACAACATTGATGAAGCTTATAGCAGGAAAACTCAGTCCCGATGAAGGAAGTGTATTAATTGATGACAGGGATCCGGCAACTGACATTGAGACTGCTAATAAAATAATCTATGCATCAAGCATTTATAATACTGAGAGCAGATCAAAGTTAAAAGATATACTTCAATATCATAAATTAATGTATAAGAATTTTGATATTAATTTTGCAAATAAGTTAATGGATGTTTTTGATATAGAACAGAACAAAAGGATAGGACGTTTGTCGAAAGGTCAGACAACAATATTTAATTTTATATGTGCAATTGCTTCAAGAGCAGAAATTACAATTTTAGATGAACCTGTATCGGGAGCGGATTCTGTAAGAAGAAAACAGATATACGATATTATATTACGTGATTATATAGAATATCCAAGAACAATATTAATTTCAAGTCATTTGCTATCAGAGATGGAAAATATACTTGCAAATATATGTATGATTGGGGCTGGACAGATTCTTTATAATGGCGATGTAGATGAAATGAAACATAAAGCATTTAAGGTAAAAGGAACAAGACAGCAGGTAACTGAATTTGTAAAAGATAAGAAAGTTATTTTTAAACAATTATGTGAGACTAATAATATGGCTGTTGTGGAAGAAGATTTCAGTAAAGCGGTTATGGATGATATTAAAGATAAGGGACTTATCGCAGAAAGATTATCCGCAGAAGAATTTTATATGTATAGGACAACTGTAAATTTAGGAGAGGATTTAGAAAAATTATGGGAAAAATAGAGCGTAAAAATGTATTAGATTTGTATAAATTACGACTCAGGATGTTTAAAGTAAAACAAATAATGATGCTTATAATACCGGTAACGTTCTGCATGGAAATAGATTGGATCTTGAGCCTTTTGGTATATAATTTTGACCAAGAAAATAGGGATGTAATATTCGATTATGTGGGACTGTCCGGAAAGTTTGCAATTGCTTTGCCTATTATATTTATAGTGGTAATGACATATACATCTTCTTTTTATAAAGGGTATGTGAATAGTTATCCATGTAATAGTAAAACCATATATTTATCCCATTTTTTAGCAATGAATACAATAGGAATATTGTGGTTGTCACAATGTATGATAAATATGGTATTAGGATATGGAGTAGCAAAACTGATAGAACATTATAATGATAAATTAGTTATTGTTGATGAAATGGTAGTAAAAAATGTATTGCTATTTTTTATTGCAGGAATAATGTTGATAGTGTTTATTATATGTATTATGCAGTTAATTAGTACAATATTTAGAAAAAGTATATTAGCTTCTGTAATAATAATTGCATTATTTGTATCGGTTTTTATTTGGCAGAAAAATAATATTATTTTTGATATAGCAAAGGCTGTAATTAACTTTTATTGTGTTGAAAATAATATATGCTTATACATATGTAAAATATTAATTACATCAGTTGTTTGTTTTAGTGCGGGATTTTGGCTTGAAGTAAATGTTAAAGATAGAAAAATTGATAATAAAGCAATTAGTGCAGTATTATTTGGAATTGTACTGATGGCAGCAATTATGGGAATATCGTATATAACTTTTGAAAATGTTAATACTTATGATGATAATCCGGTAGAAACTAAAAGATATCAATTAAACATTTCAAATGATGTAAAGATTAGCATTGATGATGACATTGAAAATCAAATGATGATACATGGTTATACAGTTTCAGCATCGGATAATGGAGAAACCAAGCCTTATGTAGAAATAGTAAGACATGCACCGGAGATACCTAAAGATAATGTTAAGGATATATATGAAGATTTGGAATTTGATGTATACATAAAGAATAATAAACTTTATATAAAAAGCAAACGAAAAAATAAAATGTATTTAATATTGTCTAATGATGTATTTTTAGGTAATTATACAAATATATTTAATCACAATATTAATTCGTATAATACTGATGTTGAAAATTACTGTTTTTCAAGTTATGAAGTAAATGTATATCTTCCTGAAAAAAATATAGAGCAGGAAGAAAGTGTAGGATGGGATTAAAACATAAATTATAGTAATAAATAAAAACTGGTACTATCTAAAAATACTAAAATGGATATTTAGACAGTATCAGTTTTTTTGTATTATGTAAAAGTAAAAAAGATATATCAAATTAGAAGCCTAAATATAAAAGAGAATAGGTTGAATTTACAGACGCGTTTGTAATCCTAAAAATAAATACAAATAAAGGTATTATAAGGAGAGCAAAAATGGCAAATAAAAGATATGAACTTAATAAGGAATTAGCACAGATGTTAAAGGGTGGAGTAATTATGGATGTTACAACACCGGAACAGGCAAAGATAGCAGAAGAAGCAGGAGCATGTGCGGTAATGGCACTTGAAAGAATTCCGGCAGATATTAGAGCAGCAGGTGGTGTAGCAAGAATGAGTGACCCTGCAATGATTAAAGGAATTCAGGAAGCAGTTTCAATTCCTGTCATGGCAAAGTGCAGAATCGGTCATTTTGCTGAAGCTCAGATTTTAGAAGCAATTGAAATCGATTACATAGATGAAAGTGAAGTGTTATCACCGGCAGATGATGTATTCCATATTGATAAGACAAAATTTAATGTTCCATTCGTATGTGGCGCAAAGGATTTAGGAGAAGCTTTAAGAAGAATCAATGAAGGTGCTTCAATGATTAGAACAAAAGGAGAACCTGGAACAGGTGATGTTGTTCAGGCAGTGCGTCATATGAGAATGATGAATCAGGAAATTGCCAGAATCGGATCAATGAGAGAAGATGAATTATACGAAGTAGCAAAAGAATTAAGAGTTCCATATGATTTAGTATTATATGTTCATGAAAATCACAGACTTCCGGTTGTTAACTTTGCAGCAGGTGGAGTTGCAACTCCTGCAGATGCAGCTTTAATGATGCAGTTAGGAGCAGAAGGTGTATTTGTAGGATCAGGTATATTTAAATCAGGAAATCCTAAGAAACGTGCTCAGGCTATAGTAAAGGCTGTAACAAACTACAATGATTATGAAATGCTTGCTGAATTATCAGAAGATTTAGGTGAGGCCATGGTTGGAATTAACGAGCAGGAAATTGAACTTTTAATGGCAAAAAGAGGAGAATAATATAATTTTAAAATGTAAATTTTAGATTATATCTGATACTAAAATGTAAGGAGGCATACAATGAAAGTTGCAGTACTTGCAGTGCAGGGCGCATTTATAGAACATGAAAAAATGCTTGAAAAGTTAGGGGTAGAATGCATTGAACTTCGTAAAAAAGAAGATTTGGATAAAGAATTTGATGGCATTATACTTCCAGGGGGAGAGAGTACAGTTCAGGGTAAATTAATCAAAGAACTTGGAATGGAAGACGAAATAAAAAATAAAATAAAAAAAGGACTTCCGGTACTTGCAACATGTGCAGGAATGATACTTTTAGCTGAAGAAATAGCAAATGATGATAAAGTTCATTTAGGACTGTTGCCTGTAAAAGTAAAGAGAAATGCTTATGGAAGACAATTAGGCAGCTTTTATACGGAAGAAGAAATGAAGGGGATAGGAAAGGTCCCAATGACATTTATCAGGGCTCCATATGTGGAAGCAGTTAAATGTGGCACAGAAATTATGGCTGTGGTAAATGAAAAAATTGTAGCCGTAAAATACAATAATATGTTAGCAATGTCATTTCATCCTGAATTAAATGAGAGTGATAAAATACATAAATATTTCGTAGATATGATAATAAATAATAAATAAAATTTACTTTTATTTATTAAAGATTAAAGATGTCATGAAATCAGATTTTACGTTTTAAGAAAAATACATTTACATTTTTTGTAAATGTATTTTTTTATTACACGAGAGTTCGACAAATTTTTCGGGGATTTAAGTATATAATGGCTTTACCATTTGGAGGTGAAGGATGCATGTAATATATGTAGACGTGTATTTTGCAATAAACTTTCTAATGGATTTTATTATTTTAGTTGTTGCAAAACAGATACTTAACTTTAAAGGAAAAATAGAGGTACGAACAGCAATCAGATGTGTTATCGCAGCTTTATTTGGAGCAACTTACAGTGTAATAATATTAGTGCTTAAAGTAAAATACGGAGTGTTGCAAATATTATTTACATGGCTGGTTGTCCCATACATAATGACCGGAATTGCGTTTAATAACAGAAAGTTATCTGGAATAAAAATGCTGACTGTTGTATATTGTGTTACTTTTGTGTTGAATGGGGTGGTATCAATGCTTAGCAGCTATAGTTTTTGGGGGAAAACAGTGGCACAGGCAAAAACACAGGAACACAAAAAATTAAATGTACTAATGCTGATGTTTGGAATAGTAATTGGATGTCTGTTAATGAAGGTGGCAGTTTATCAAATGCTAAACAAACTCAAGATCCGCAAAAATCTGTATAATGTACGAATTGTAAATGGCGATTCAAAGATAGAAACAGTCGCTTTAGAAGATACAGGAAATAGTTTAAGAGAACCGTACAAAGGCAGACCGGTATCTGTTTTGCAATACAATGTAATAAAACAAATTTTAACCGGAAATGAGAAATGTTTTCTTATTCCATTCAAATCAGTTGGAAGTCAAAATGGAATATTGACGGGAATTACTGTTGATTATATGGAAATTAAAAATAGAGACATTAATTTGAAAATTTCAAATCCGGTATTAGGAATTTATAAAGGAATGTTTAATAACGATAAAAAATATCAGATGCTTTTAAATTCTGAATTTATTCTACATAATAGTGAAACAAATCAAAAACAAATAGGCGATTGCGAGAATTGTAATACACGCTCACAATTTTGAAACAAAGTAAATAGATGATTGCGAAATTGCAATGCATGTCCACAATTAAAAATAAAAGAGAGGAGAGAAAAATTGCTTAAAAATTTAAATGTGATTCCTGTGCTTACCAGATGGATACTTTCAGATGAGTCTAATGAAGTACATTATATCGGAGGACCGGATGTGCTTCCGGCTCCACTTGAAGGTGAAGAAGAGGCAAAACAGTTAGAAAAATTAATAAATGAAAATGATGAATCAGCAAGAAGAATGTTAATAGAACATAATTTGAGACTGGTTGTATACATAGCAAAAAAATTTGATAATACAGGGGTAGGCGTAGAAGATTTGATATCAATAGGAACAATTGGTCTTATTAAAGGAATAAATACGTTTAAGACAGATAAAAACATAAAACTTGCTACATATGCATCACGTTGTATTGAAAATGAAATACTAATGTATTTGAGAAGAAACAATAAAACAAAACTTGAAGTATCTATAGATGAGCCTTTAAATGTTGACTGGGATGGTAATGAACTTTTGCTTTCGGACATTCTTGGAACAGATGAGGACGTTATATCAAGAGGACTTGAAAATGAAGTGGAGAAAAGTCTGTTAAAAAAAGCAATTGAAAAATTAAATAAACGTGAAAAATCAATAGTGGAAATGAGATTTGGACTAAATAATAAAGATGGGGAGGAGATGACACAGAAGGAAGTCGCAGATTTTCTTGGAATATCACAATCGTACATATCAAGATTAGAAAAAAAGATAATGAATCGACTTAAAAAAGAAATTGTAAAATATGAATAATGTATAAAGAGCCGTGTTTTTGTTAATCATTTAAATGTAATACAAATTGACAAATATTTGTTTGTTGATAAGAAGTAATTGAATGATTTGGAGGAAAATATGGCTCTTTTTAAAGTGGAAATAAGTGGAGTAAACACGACACAATTACCGTTACTGACAAATGAAGAAAAAACTGAACTTTTTAAAGAGATAAAAAAAGGAAACAAAGAAGCAAGGGAAAGGTACATTCAGGGGAATTTGAGACTTGTGCTAAGTATTATTCAGAGATTTTCGGGAAGCAATGAAAATATGGATGATTTGTTTCAGATTGGATGCGTTGGACTTATAAAAGCAGTTGACAATTTTGATGACACATTAAATGTAAAGTTTTCAACTTATGCAGTACCTATGATTGCAGGAGAACTAAAGAGATTTTTAAGAGATAATGCATCAATCAGAGTAAGCAGGTCGATAAAAGATACAGCGTATAAAGCTATTTATGCTAAAGAGCGTATAATGAAGACAAGCAATAAAGAACCAACCATAAGTGAAATATCTAAAGAAATTGGAGCTACATCTGAAGAAGTTATATATGCCTTAGATGCAATACAAAGTCCGGTATCTTTATTTGACCCGGTATATGACCAGGGAGGAGATACTTTGTATGTGATGGACCAGATAAGTGATAAAAAAAATAAAGAAGAAAAATGGGTAGATAGAATAGCTCTTGCTGAAGCAATTAAAGGGCTACCGGAAAGAGAAAAAGAAATAATAGACTTAAGATTTTTTAAGGGAAAAACACAAATGGAAATAGCTGATGAAATAGGAATTTCTCAGGCACAGGTTAGCAGACTTGAAAAAAATGCGATAAAGGCAATGAAGCATTATATGCGATAAGAAGTGATAAAACGCTATATGGGATAAAAATGTAAGGCGATATATGTAATAATGATAAAAAAATAGATGACATGGAAATACAAAATAATATATCAGTTAAAATAATAAAACACTATATAAGATAAAATAATAAAACACTATATAAGATATAATCATAAAATATAAATTTTTCTCATAAAATAAAAAAAAGACTGCAGAGCAAAAATGAGAATATGTGAGTTAAAACAGAAAGAAGTAATTAATTGTTGTGACTGTAAAATGATAGGCTCGGTAGAAGACTTGGAATTTGATATTTGCACAGGATGTATAGAAGCACTGATTGTGCCCGGGCCTACAAAATTCTGTAATCTTATATGTAGCGATTTTGAATATATAATTCCTGTAAAATGTGTAAAGCAGATTGGGGATGATATTATTTTGGTTAGTGTAGACTTAGATGATGTAAAGCATAAGTACAAAACGTCTTGACCAGATAACTAATTCTTTTTATAATCAATTTATGACTGGAATTAAGTATTAGGAGGCAGAATATGAAGTGTCCATTTTGTGGAGAAGAAAATACAAAGGTAATTGATTCAAGACCGGCAGAAGAGAATAATTCTATCAGACGCCGAAGACAATGTGAGGTATGTGGTAAGCGTTTTACTACATATGAAAAAGTAGAAACAATACCGCTTATCGTTATAAAGAAGGATGATAACAGAGAACCTTATGATAGAAGCAAGATAGAGAGGGGAATTGTACGTTCATGTCATAAAAGACCTGTATCTTATGATCAGATAGTATCTACGGTTGAAGAAATAGAGGCAGAGATATTTAATAAAGAAGAAAAAGAGATTTCAAGTAATGAGATCGGTGAAATCGTTATGGATAAAATAAAAGAATTAGACCAGGTTGCATATGTAAGATTTGCTTCTGTATATAGAGAATTTAAAGATGTAAATACATTTATGGATGAGTTAAAGAAGTTTTTAAATTAGTACATCTGATGATGTAAGAATAACTTTGATTAGTGTAGCTAATGATGTAGCAATATTTTAAAATTGTGTATCTGATGATGTAGGAACATTTTTAAATTAGTGCATCTTATGATGTAGAAATATTTTAAATTAGAGCATCTGGATGATGTGGAAACATAGTTAAGTAAAGATAGAACGCAGGAGAAAAATATGCTTGAAAGATTTTACCCAAATGAATATGTAAATTCTGTAGAAGATATAGATTTTGACATGTATTATAAACAGGGGATAAGAGGAGTGATATTTGATATTGACAATACATTAGTTCCTCATGGACATCCCGCTACAGATAAGAGTATTGAATTTTTTGAAAAATTAAGAAAAATAGGACTTGATACGTGTCTTATTTCAAATAACCAGGAACCAAGAGTTGAGCCATTCGCTTATGCAGTTAAGTCAAAATACATATTTGATGCACATAAACCTTCAACTAGGAACTATAAAAAAGCGATGGAATTAATGAACACAGATGTAGATTCTACAATATTTGTAGGCGACCAGATATTTACAGATGTGTATGGCGCAAACAGAACCGGGATTCAGAGTGTGATGGTTAAAAAAATCGATAAAAAAGAAGAAATTCAAATAGTTTTAAAAAGAATTCCTGAAAAGTTTATTCTATGGCGATGGAAAAAGAAAATGTCTAAAACCGATATGAGTAAATAGTATAAATCATAAGTTTATATGAGTCTGATAAATTGATTATACAACCCTAAATTATATAAATATTGAAAATGTGAGATTTGTTTTATTGAATAATAAAAAAAATACGGATGATATTGAAAAAATTATATCATCCGTAATGAATAAAATAATTCATTTTAAAATTTATTATTCAAAATTAATTGATAATATTTCTAAAAAAACTTTGATTTGATTTCATTAACAGGCATTTCTTCCCCTGTCCAAAGCTTAAAGGCTTCAGCCCCCTGATATAAAAGCATATATAAACCATTGAATACAGGGCAACCTATTTCTTTGCTCATTTTCATAAGTTTTGTTTCTAGCGGATTGTAAACAATATCAGAAACAATTAATTCAGGATGCAAAAATGAACTGTTTTTGATAATGCAGGAATCGTTATTTGGAGCCATTCCAAGAGATGTTCCGTTAGTTAAAATTGTGCTTGAATCTAATGATTTTTTTAAGGAAGTTTCATCATTTAAATCATAGAGAGAAACTTTAGCTGAAGTAACTTCATTCAGCTTGTCAATTAAAATCTGAGCTTTATCAAAATTAGTTCCGGGTCTGTTGTAAACATCGATTTCTTTCACGCCATCTATTGCAGCCTGAACAAGAATTGAAGATGCAGCACCACCGGCACCCATTAATGTCATTTTACCTCCAATTATATCAAATCCGGCATCCTTAACAGATTGCATATATCCAATTCCGTCAGTATTGTGACCAATAAATTTTCCGTCTTGATTAACAACTGTGTTTACAGCACCTATTAACTTTGCTGCAAGAGATAAATCATCACATAATTCCCACATTTTTATTTTGTCAGGCATTGTACAGTTGAATCCGGCAATTCCTAATGTTCGTAGACCTTCAACTGCTGATTCCATATTATTTTCATCCACATCAAAGCATAAATATACATAATCTAAACCTAAAAGTCGAAAGGCTTCATTGTGCATTGCGGGTGATTTGCTATGTGCAACAGGACTGCCAAGAAGTCCTGTAAGTTTTGTTGAACCTGTTATATTTATATTTTCCATTGTAGTACCTCCGTTGTGATTATTTGAGCCGGTATATTTTTGTTCAATAAACTTTATTACGGTTATTGTTGGATACTTTTATAATTCTAATTTAGTTGATATATGCTGAATTAATTCAACACCATATATTATGATACATAAATTTGAAAACAAATGGAAGTGGGTTTTAATAAATGCCGGGTATTTTTCTAAATGATATACACTATTACTGCGTGTAAATGTAAAATAACTTCAATAACAAACAGCATTTAGAAAGTTTTAGTTAGTTATGCAAATGTCATTTAGACATTTTTGCTCTTTTATATAAAAATCATATATGTTATAATGTACGTCAAATGCCGTAATTTAAACAGATGGCAAATAATGTAAAAGGAGGAATAATTCCGAAAAAGGAATTAGAAGAAAAATGAAACAAATTAAGGTCGGAAACCTTGAACTTAGCGACGGTCACCCCAAAGTGTGCGTACCGATAGTAGGCGAAAATCACGATGAAGTGATAGAACAGGCAAAAAAAGTTGTGGAGATGAATCCTGATATAATTGAATGGAGATGTGATTTCTTTGACAGCGTTTATATCGATGAAGTAGAAAATATGTTGATAGATTTGCGTGAGGTAATTAAAGATATACCATTAATCTTTACTTTCAGAACTGATGGCGAAGGTGGAGAAAAATTTATCTCAAACAACAGTTATTATGATTTGAATGTTCAGGTAGCTAAGACAGGACTGGCTGAATTAATAGATGTAGAAGCCTACTCTAAAGATTCGATTGCCTTAGACATGATAGAAGAAATACATACGGCAGGAGCAAAAGTAATTGGCTCAAATCATCATTTTAATGAAACACCATCAAGAGAAAAGATTGTGGAAACATTAATGACAATGGAAGAACTTGGAGTAGATATATGTAAAATGGCAGTAATGCCAAGTTGCGAAGAGGATGTTAAAGAACTTGTATATGGTTCTATTGAGGCAAATGAAAAAATGATAGCACCTATTGTTACAATGTCAATGGGAGAATTAGGTGCTGTAACAAGAGTATGTGGAAAGACAACAGGCTCAGTAATAACATTTGCGGCAGGTGTAAATGCATCAGCACCGGGACAAATGACAATTGAGCAGGTTAGAAATATATTAAATATTAATTGTGATGATATCAAAGATAAAAATATATTTATGATTGGCTTTATGGGCACGGGAAAAACTACAATATCAAATGCGTTAGGCTATATTACAGGAATGCCGGTTATTGATATTGATAAATACATAGAAGAACAGGAAAATATGTCTATAAGTGATATATTTGAAAAAAATGGGGAAGAATATTTTAGAAAACTTGAAACAAAAGCTTTAGAAGACATGCAAATTAATGTAGGAAAAATAGTATCATGCGGTGGTGGAGTTGTTCTTAAAGATGAAAATATAGAAATAATGAAAGAAGGCGGAAGAACAGTACTTCTCACGGCAGAACCGAAAACTATTTATGACCGCATATGCGAAAATAAAGACAGACCACTTTTGAATAATCATATGACAGTAGAATATATAGAAAAAATGATTGCTGACAGAGAAAAAAGATATCAAAAGGCAGCTCAGGTTTCTATAGCAACAGATGGAAAAAGCAGAGTTGAAATCTGTGGTGAGATTTTAGAGCGTACAAGTTTTTAGCATAGGATAAAGATATAGTATTAGAAAGAAAATGAAAATCCGATAGGTTTAGCCTGTCGGATTTTTTACGTGATGAAAATACAGTGGTTTTAATATAAAAAAATAAACTGAAAAAATACTTTTGTTACTAAAGTATATAGATATAAATAGAAGTATATGTTATGATTATTATAAAATTAGTGTTCGAATAATTTAGTTGGAAAGGAGATTTATATGACTAAAGGAAGAAGTAGAATTACAATTAATTATATTAAAAAAATTGTAATTGCATGTGTAATATGTGTTGTAGGTATAGTTGGAACTATTAATGTAAATGCTGATACAAAAAAAGTTGATATCGTAGTTAATAAGACAAAGACTATAAAAGTGAAAGAGCCAAGCGTAAAAGTAAAATGGACAATTAAAAATAAAAAGATTGTTAAAATAGTAAAAATTAAAGGTAAGAAAAATAATATTTTAAAAATAAAGGGAATAAAAAATGGCAAGACAAAAATTATAGCAAAATATAAAAATAAGAAGAGAGTATTTATTATTAATGTTGTTAATAAAAACAAGAAAAAGAATACAGATTCAGAAAAAATAATAAATAATCAGGACAAAACGCAAAATAGTGAAACAACATCATCACAGAATACTGCAAATAATAAGAATGAAGAGACAACTACAAATGGAGAAGCGGGAAAAGGCGATAATCAAAATCCTGTAAATGAAACAAAAATAAAATTGTCATATGTTAACGATAAAATAACTTTAAAGGATAATCTAATAATTAAATATTCATTGACTAATGGCAAGGGAGTGATAGCACTAGATTATAAAACAGAAAAATTGGAAAAATATATAGATGGAAAATGGGAAATCATCGAAAAGAAAAATGAGTATCAGAATACAATGTATGAGGTTAATGATAGTGAGATGATTAGAAATGCAGATTTGAATAATTACTATGATATTTCAATCGGGCAATATCGATTAACCAATAAAGTTAATGGACAGGAATGTATCGTTAATTTTAATGTATATGAAAATGATACAAAATTTGTTGGTATATTAAAGAATAATCAAATAAATATGAATGATGAATTATCATTTTATGTTTATGCTGTAGGTAATGAAGATAATACATATCCGGGAAGTCTTCAACCGGGAAAACTTGAAATATATGAGGATAATCAGTGGAAGAACATTGAATTGAGTGACGATGCAAGATTTCCGGAAATTATAATATTGATTGAAAATTTAAGACCGGGATATTTTAGTATTCCTATATTCCAGGATTATGTAGGACTACATTCCGGACACTATAGATATATTCATACAATAGAAGGAATAAATATTCCTATGGAATTTGACGTTTTATAATACATTTTTCTAGTATAATAAATAGAAAAATAGCACGCTTAATAATTGCTGTAGTAAAAAATAGTTGAAATAATAATAATATTATTATAAAATAAAACGTAGCGTGGTAAAACACAATGAACTGTTAGGAGGAAATATTATGATAGCAGCAGGCGATTTTAGAAATGGTGTTACAATCGAAGTTGAAGGACAGATTTATCAGATTATCGAATTTCAGCATGTAAAACCAGGTAAAGGCGCAGCGTTCGTTAGAACAAAATTAAAAAATATCAAGAGTGGTGGTGTAGTTGAAAAGACTTTCAGACCAACTGAAAAATGTCCTAAGGCTCACATCGATAGAAAATCAATGCAGTACTTATACGCAGATGGTGGATTGTATAACTTCATGGATACAGAAACATTTGAACAGATTGCATTATCAGAAGAAACAATCGGTGATGCACTTAAGTTTGTTAAAGAAAACGAAATGGTTACAATCTGCTCACACAATGGTGATGTATTTGCAATTGAACCACCTCTTTTCGTAGAATTAGAGATTACAGAATCTGAACCTGGTGTTAAAGGAAACACAGCCACAGGTGCTACAAAACCTGCAGTGGTTGAAACAGGAGCAACAGTATATGTTCCATTATTCGTTAACCAGGGTGAAAAGATTAAGATTGATACAAGAACAGGTGAATACCTTTCAAGAGTATAATCTGATTTTAAGATTAATAAATAAAAAGAAGTTCCTGTTTGGGAACTTCTTTTTTATGTTGTACGCCTTGCGACGCACGTTTCTAATGGGTGAAAGTCCCTAACATGAAAGGAATGTAAAAAAATAACGAACAAAGCTGATTTTATATAAATGTTTTGACAAATGACCACTGACTAATGGAAGTGGTAATACATATAATAGTAGGAGATAGTAGGCTGATGAAAGTAGTAATTTTAGACGCAAAAACTTTAACGAATGATGATATTGATTTTTCGGTATTTGATGAATTTGGTGAAGTGACAATTTATGATTATACTAAATATAATCAGATAGCGGAAAGAATAAAGGATGCTGAAATTATTTTGTGTAATAAGTCGATAATGAACAGAATGACTTTGAAGGATGCAAAGAATGTAAAGTATATAGGACTTTTTGCTACAGGATATAATAATGTGGATATAGAATATACAAATGAAAGAAATATAACGGTATGTAATGCAGGAAGTTATTCTACAAATGCTGTAGCACAACATGTATTTGCTCTTATTCTTGAACATTACAATAAAGTTGGAGAGTATAACAAATTTGTTAAAGACGGAGGGTGGATACACAGCGAAAAATTTTCGCCATTTAAACCAATGAAGGAAATGGATGGAAGAACATTAGGAATTGTAGGATATGGTTCAATAGGAAAGAAAGTTGCAAAAATTGCACAGGCATTTGATATGAAGGTCTTAGCGTATAACAGAAGTCCTAAGAAAGATGAAAGCGTCCGATTTGTAGAAATGGATGAACTGCTTGAAAAATCAGATATAGTTTCTATTCACTGCCCATTAAACCGTGATTCAGAAAAAATGTGCAATAAAGATTTCTTCTCGAAAATGAAAGATGGAGCACTGTTTATAAATACATCACGAGGTGGTGTGGTTGATGAACCGGCATTAATTGAAGCTGTTAAATCGGGAAAATTATCAGGAGCAGGTCTTGATGTAGTAGCGGTAGAGCCGATGGAAAAGCATTATGATATTCTTGATATAGATAATATAATCATTACACCTCATTCGGCATGGGCACCTGTTGAAACGAGAACAAGGCTTGTTGAAATTGTAAGAAATAATATAAAAAAATGGGTTGCAGGAGCCCCTGTAAATGTTATAAAATAGAACCGAAGGGTGTTAGATATAAGTTATAGTTCTAAAAGAAGATACAAATACTTATATTTAAGGAGGATTAACCAATGAGAAAGGTTATCAGGAAAATTTCAGCTGCTATAGTTGCAACAACTATAACAGTAGCTATGTGTGCAACATGTTTTGCAGGTACAACATTTGAAGGCTACTTTGGACAGAGAGAAAATTGGTACGAAGGAGCTGACGGTAGTTTGTCAGGCGCAACAGCAAGTTCTTTCTCAGCTGATATGGATGCGATTGGCTGGGGCGGTGTTTGGGGAGCACAGGCACACAGAGACATCACAGTGAAGAAAGGACAGAAGTATACTCTTAGTTTTAAAGCAACAACTACAACGGCTGAAAAATGGGTATTCTTTAAAGTTACAGATTCACAGGACACAGTAGTTTATGCAGACTGGTTACACTTACAGCCGGGCGTAACAGAAAACTACAAGGCAACATTTAAAGCATCTGCTAATGCAACATTCATTTATTATGGAATGGGTGGAGAATTTGGTGACAGAACAGAAGAACAGGGTGATATTTATGCACTCTCAGAAGTACTTCCTAATGATGCTGATTCAAGTTTTAGTACATCAGTAAAGGTTACAAACTTCAAATGTGTTAAGTCTAAAGCGAAACTTAAAGTGACAAAGGACAAAAAGAAGAATGGTATAGCTCTTTACAATTACTTAAAGAAAAATGGAAAAATCTTTAAACAGGTTGGAGATTTTGTATGTACAATTCAGACATCAGGAAACAAGATTCAGATAAAAGCAATTCAGAATCAGGAAGTAGTTGCTGATGTTAAGTTAGCAAAGAATAAACCACAGGCAACAGTAAAGAAATTAAGAAGCAGCATAGCTTCAAGTGCAATCAACAGCGCTTTAAAGACAGAAACAAAAATGACATTAAAGAACCTTGGTTATTAATATTGTGCCGACATTTGTGAATGATGTTTGCAAATGTCGGTATTTTTTTATAGTATAGGAATGTCATACTTACAAAAGATAAAGTTCACGGCAAAGTTGAGACTTTGGGGTAAAAATTTAGGGGCAAAAAAATAGATATAATAGAAAATTGTGTGTAAATGAATAAAGAAAATATCGATTTTATAGTAAATAATAGTAATTATTTCGAAGTGAAACCCTAGTATTCGACGATAAACGAGCACAAAATTGAAACAAAAATTATATAAGTCGAAAAAGGTCGAACACATTTTTACATAAAAGTGGAAAAAGGAAATATAATTATAGAGATAAAAGAAATAAGAAACCAAAGGTTGGTACAGAAGGGGGAAGCACACATGATCGACAAGATTATTGAGAACAACCGCGTTAGCATTGTAGGTGAGATTGTATCTGAATTCAGATACAGCCATGAAGTTTTTGGAGAAGGATTCTACATGGTAGATGTATCTGTAGACAGACTTAGTGAATTAACGGATATTATTCCGTTGATGGTATCTGAGAGACTTGTTGATGTAACACAGGATTACACAGGAAGACTTGTAGAAGTATCAGGACAATTTCGATCCTACAACAGACATGAGGGGACAAGAAACAAATTGGTGCTTTCTATTTTCGTAAGAGAATGGGAAGAAGTAGAAGAGAATCTTGATGCAGGCAGAACAAATCAGATTTTCCTTGATGGATTTATTTGCAAACCACCAATTTACAGAAAAACACCGCTTGGAAGAGAAATCGCAGATTTACTTATTGCAGTTAACAGACCGTATGGTAAATCAGATTACATACCTTGCATTGCCTGGGGCAGAAATGCAAGATATGCATCAGCTTTTGAAGTGGGTGGACACATTCAGATATGGGGAAGAGTGCAAAGCAGAGAGTACATTAAGAAGATTAATGAAGATGAAAGCGAAAAGCACACAGCATATGAAGTGTCTGTCAGCAAATTAGAATATGTAGACGAGTAAAATCGTTAAAAAAAGCAGAAAAACATCCCAAAACAGACTGAAAAGTTTGTTTTGGGATGTTTTTTCTTGCAAAGGTGCCACAAACAAATAAACAAATTAGTGATATTATTTATTTATACAACAAATTATAAATCATATTATTCTAAAAAATAAAATAACATCTAAAAAAAAAGATTGATTATAAGCAAAATTGTAAAAAATGCATAAAAGTTGTTGACTTTATAAGAGAATAATCGGACAATAGAGTGGAAGAAATACCATCAGAGATGGTATGCATATAAAGGAGGAAAACATGAGAAATTTTAAGAGGGGAGTTGCATTTGCTATGGCTGCAGTTATGACAGTGTCAATGACTGGAGTGATAAGTGCGGATGCAAACGAAGAAAGTAGCACTATATCAAGCTGGAAAGAAGAGGCAGTTATTACACCAACTGAAGGCAAACTCGTAGGAGCAGGATACATTAATGTTAAAGTTAATACATCTGTAACAGATGCAGAAAGCTATAATATTGTATTTGATGGAAAAAAAGCAGTCGAATTAGAAGCTAATGGTGAGAATGAACAGATGGCAGAAGTTTATACAACATCTATAGCAAAGCATACATTAAAGGTTGAGGCTGTTTTAGCTTCAGGTGAAACAGTAGAGTCTAATGAAAGAACCTTTTTTGTATCTAAAAAAGGAATTGCTTTAGGCGAAGATATGAGTAAAACAGTTGAACTTAAAAAAATGAATTTATCATGGTATTACAATTGGCAGGCAACACCTTATAATAATTCAATTGATGATGGAGTTGATTTTGTACCAATGATTTGGGGAAGAAATCAGGATGATCCGGATGGAACAAAAGATGAAAATTTATTTAAATACATTGCAGAGCAGTGTGCTTTAGTTCCAAAGGATGCTAATTACATCCTTGGATATAATGAACCTGAATTATCAGCTCAGGCTAACATATCAGTTGTACAGGCACAGAAAGGCTGGGAAGAAATACAGAAACTTGGAAAGAGAACGGTATCACCTGCTATAAGTAATCCTAATGGAACATATAGCGGATGGCTTACACCATTCTTAAAAGGCGGAACAGTTGACTATAATGGTGTTCAGATTGAGATTGAAGGAGTTAGCTGTGACTGTGTAGCCATTCATACATATATTAGTCAGAGAAGTGTTGGCATGGTGATTGATGCTGTAAAGAAAGTACATGAATTATATGGAAAGCCTGTTTGGATTACCGAAATGGGAATTTTTGGAAGCAAGGCATATGGAGACAAATTCGATTATAGTTATCAGAAACCTGGTGAAAATGAAAAAACAGGTGCATTTATTAAAGAAGTATGTGCACAGTTAGATGAGATGGATTTTGTAGAAAGATATGCATGGTTCCCATACAATATTAATTCAGCAAATGATATTGATTCAAATGATGCAAGTGGATCAACTGCATTATTTGATTATGACTCAGGTAAATTAACAGATAATGGATTCTTATATGCATCATTAGGTAATCCTAAAGGTTATGAAACATATAAGTTAACTGATGCTGATAAGTATGTATATGAGGAACCAACAACACAGCAGCCAACAACAACTGCGACACCTAAGGTAGAAGAAACAACAACTCAGGTTACACCAACAACTGTAGTACCTGTAGAAACAACAAAGGCAATTACAATTGGTAAAGTTAAGATTAAGAGTGCAAAAGCAACAAAGAAAAAATCTGCTAAAGTAACATGGAAGAAAGTTTCAGGTGTTAAGCAATATCAGGTTCAGTATTCTTTGAATAAGAAATTTAAAAAATCAAAGATAAAGAAAACCGGTAAATTAACTATTGTATTAAGCAAATTGGCAGGTGGTAAGAAATATTATGTAAGAGTAAGAGCTGTCAGTGGAACTAAAAAAGGAGCGTGGTCACAGACTAAAACATTTAAAACATCTAAATAAAGAACAATAAAAATGTTACAATTTTTACATCAGAAATTAAATTGATTGATTGTTTATATGTGAAAATTAGACAGTATTTCAAATTGAAAATCGTTTTATTTGTGAAAATATGATATTTTGGATTGTAAAATAAAAACGTTTATGATAAGATATTCATAGATTGAAAATAAACGTTTTCAAGAAGAGAAAAAACAATTTTATTTGAGGAGGAAATTGAAGATGAGAAAGGTTTTCAACAAAGTTATGGCAGGTGCTATGACAACAGCTTTAGTTGCCACACTTGCAGTAGGATTCAAGGTAAACACAACAGACGTTAAGGCTGATACAGCTAACGCACTTACAGGTAGCTGGACAAGTTCAGCAGAAAGTTATGAACCAAATGATGCTGTTATTACACAGACAACATTTAAGTCAACAGCAGTAGATAATGTTTCTGCTAATATTTCTATTACAGGATGGCAGGCTAATTGGACAGCAGAAAGCGCTGCTCCGGAAGATGCAATTGTATTAAATGATAAAATCTGGGGTGAAAAACCATATCAGATTAAATCAGAAATTAATGCTAAAGTTGTTCCTGGAAATACATATAAATTAAAATTTACAGTTAATAACGGAATGATGGAAGCAGATACAACTACAAAGACAGAAAAGAATATTACAATTACTGTAAATAGTGGTATTGAAGGTGATAATGATAACACAATGTTATTTAAGACAATAACTGTTCCAGCAGGAGCAACAGAAACATACGAATTTGACGTTCCTGTAAGTCCTGATTATTTAAGTAATGATATTAAGGTTCAGTTAGCATATGGTTCATATTATTATTCATATGAATTAACACAGGCAGTTAAGGCTGGAAAAGTTACAGAAGAAGCAGCTAAGGCTTGCAAGTATGCATACGCATATGGAACATCAGAAAATGTAAATGCACATGGAACATTAGCATTCACAGACATTTCTTTAATGGGTGAAAAGTATACACAGAGCGTTATTCCTGAAAGACAGACAACAAAGGCTCCTGAAACAACAAAAAAAGCAACAACAACAACAAAGGTTCCAACAGGTAATACAAATACAGTAGCTCCTACAACAGCAGCTCCTGCAGTAGTAGCAAGCAAACCTGCACAGGTTAAGAAAGTTAAGGCTGTTAACAATGCTAAGAAGTCAGTTAAGGTTACTTGGAAGAAAGCAAAAGGTGCTAAGTCATATCAGGTTAAAGTTGGAAAGAAAAAATACAACACTAAGAAGACTAATGCTAAAATTAAAAAACTTGCAGTAGGTAAGACATACAAAGTTCAGGTTCGTGCTAAGAATGCTGCAGGATTTGGTAAGTGGAGCAAAGCTGTAAAAGTAACAATTAAAAAATAATAAAACAGAACAGCAAATATAATTTTCAAAAGTAAGTATGCGGCAATTATCAAAATATTGCCGCATATTAAACATAAGGACTGTAATTAGGAGGAAAAATAAGTGAGATTATTTAAGAAAACTATGGCGGTTGCATTAGCATCTGTTATGACTATAGGAATGGCAGGCGTTGCTTCAGCAGCACCGGTTCCTGCAGGAACAAATGTTTTGGCAGGATTAACACAATGGACATCATTCTCTGTATGTACTAGAGAAGATGGTGGAGTATGGGAAGAAGCTTTAAAAGCCATCCCTCAGACAAAAGGTGTTGATTATGCAACTGAAGGATACATAACAGCAGGTTCAACAGTTTCTAATTTTGATTTCTTTGTCATTAATTCCGGATGGGATGGAGAATACAATAAGTTAACAAATGAATTAGTAAATGATAACCCATGGGGTATGACAGCCACACTTGAAAATGTACCTGTTGAAGCAGGACGTAATTACACAATTTCTTTTGATATTTCCAGCACATTAAAGGCAAATAAAAAAGATGCATTAGGAAATAAGATAGGGGATATTACTACAAAGCATATTTTATTCAAGGCATATAAGCCTGGTAATGGTGATGAAGCTTTAGAGTTAACTTCAACATCTAATATTACATCAGATGGATATATTACATTAGATTCTTCAAAGAAAGAAAGTATGAAGGTTTCAGCGGTAATCAATGTACCAAAGGATTATAAAAAAGGAAATATTGGATTAAAATTCGCTTTAGGTGCATTCTTAAAGACATATGCTGATGAAATTGGTATGGCAGGATATATTCATGTAAACAATTTTGTAGTTACAGCTAATAAACAGTACACTGTTAATTTTGTAAGCCAGAATAAGACAATGTCTACAAAATATGTAAATGAAGGCGAAAAGGTTGATACATTTGCAGCTAAGAGAAAAGGATACACATTAGTAGGTTATACAGCTAATGGTGTTTTATATAACTTTAATTCTCTTGTATCAAGTGATTTAACTCTTGTTGCAAAATGGAAGAAAACAGCTGCACCGGCAAAGGTTAAAATTGCTTCTGTAAAGAGCAAAAGTGCTAAGAAAGCAGTTGTATCACTTAAGAAAGCAAAGAATGTTAAAGGATATGCTGTTCAGTATTCAACAAATTCAAAGTTTAAGGGTGCTAAACAGAAAACATCTAAAAAGACAAAAATTATACTTAAGAAACTTAAATCTGGATCAATTGTATACGTAAGAGCTAAAGCTTATACAACAGATTCAGCAGATAACAAAGTATTTAGTAAAAAATGGTCAGCTAAGAAGTTAGTTGTAGTTAAATAAGTTTAATATTAGAATTAATCTTAAGCAGGTGAAAGGGTGTAGAGATTTTATATGAATATCATATAAGTCTTTGCGCCCTTTTTTTAAACAAAAATCTTAGATGCTATAATTTGATTTTAAATGTAGAAACATTTTATTTAGTTAGAGAGGATAAGAATATGAGAAAAGCAAAGAGAATATTAGCATTTGCATTATCATTAGTTGTTGTATTTTCAGGAATTAATTATGCTGCAATCACAAGCAATGAAGTAGCAGCCGCTACAGTTTCAACAACAGAATGGACTAATAATGGATTGATTAGTCCTGCTAACGGATCATTAATTGGAGCAGGATATATAGATGTAAAGTGGAACAATAACCTAGAAGGAGTTTCATCATATGCAGTTTATGTTGATAATGCTTTAATAGGAACAGTATCTCCAACATCAGCAGAAACTTTATCATGCGAATTTTACACAGTTGATGTATCTGCACATACAGCATACGTTTCAGCTACATTAACAAACGGAACAGTAGTTAATACAAATACAAGTACTTTTTATGTTACAAAGAAAGGAATTTGTATAAATGAAGATATGGGAGTAGGTATAGATGCTTCTTCATTAAATGTTGGTTGGTATTATAATTGGGGCTTTACAGCATATAATGAAAAAAATTTTAAAAACAGATCATTTGATAATATGGACTATGTACCTATGATATGGGGACAGGGAACAGTTAAAGAAGCAGCTTTTGAAAACGCAAAAAAGAATGGATACAAATATATTTTAGGATATAATGAACCAGATTTAACAAATCAGTCTAATATGTCAATTGAAAAAGTAATTAACAGATGGCAGGATTTTTGTAATTCAGGACTTAAAGTTGGCTCACCTGCAACAGCTACAGCACCGTGCTGGTCTGATAAATGGTTTAAACCTTTTATGGAAAAGATATCAGCAAATAGTTCGTTAGATGTTGATTTTATTGCGGTACATTGTTATTGGGGAACAGATTTAGATTCAACTAAAGGCGCATTACAGTTCTTACAGGCAATTGACCAGACATATGCATTATATCATAAGCCAATTTGGATTACTGAATTTGCAGTAGGTGAACAGCATATGAACTTAAGCATGGCTGATCCTACATGCGCAGCAAATACAAGAAACTTTTTAAAGATTGTATTAGAAGGATTAAATGCAAGAAGTTATGTAGAAAGATATGCATGGTTCTCATTCGACCCTGAAGACAATAGCAAATTTACAGACAGTGCTTCAGGTTTGTGGTACAGAAATACCGGAGTGTTAACAGAATTAGGAAAGTTATACGCAGAAATTGGAAATCCTGCAGGATATCCGGCAAAAACTTATGGAGTATATACTCCAAGTGGAGTTGATACATCAGCAGTTGCGTGTGCAGCATCAGTTAAACCTGTTATATATACTGCATTAGCAAATAACAAAAAGAAAACTATTAAATTAAATCTTAAGAGCGTAAATAATGCAGCAGGATATGAAATCAAATATTCAACATATAAGAATATGAAGAAAGCTAAAACAAAGAGTACAACAAAACTTACATATGTACTTAAAAAATTAAAAGCTGGAAAAAAGTATTATGTTCAGTCAAGAGCTTACTTTATTATGGATGGCTCAAAGTTGTATACAGGTTGGAGCAGCAAGAAAGTAGCAAAAATAAAGAAAGTTAAAAAAGTAAAAAAGGCAAAAAAAGCAAAATCAGCTAAAAATAGTAAGAAAAAATAATTGCATAAGTGATTGTTAGACAAAAGAAAAAGGAAATAGGGGTGAGTATCTTACCTATTTATTTTGAAAAGGTAACAGGAGATTATTATATGAGAAAGTTAAGAAAAGTAATTGCAATGGCTTTGATGTCAGCGGTGGTTATTGCCGGAACTCCTGCTTTTAACAATGATGTTAAAGCAGTTACAATAAATAGTGATGCAGGTGCAATAACACAGTGGCAGACAAATGCAATAACAAATCCGGTAGCAGGCAAATTAGTACCTGCAGGCTATGTTGATATAAAGTGGACAAGTGCAAATGATTTAGGAGAAGTAAAAGGTTATAAGTTGTATGTAGATGATGCTTTAGTTAATACAGCAACGTCTAATTCCACACAATTTGAATATTATACGACAGTAGTAAGCCGCCATAAGGTTTATATTATTGCTGAATTTACAGACGGCTCAAGTATAACATCATCTACATTCTATTTCTATGTTACTAAAAAAGGATTGTGCGTAAATAATGAAATGGGGAAAATGTTAATACCTGATGGTATGAATATAGGTTGGTATTATAATTGGGGAGTAAATCCATTTACATATAGTTGTTATACAGATATTGACTATGTTCCTATGATTTGGGGAACAAACTCAGAAAGATATATATCATCAATTGCATCTAAAGGATACAAGTATTTACTTGCATATAATGAACCGGATATGGGAGCAAATGTTGGCGGAAGTAATATAAACGTAAATACAGCGATTAATAATTGGAATAAATTTTTGGGATATAATTTCCATTTAGGTTCACCGGCACCGGCTTTAAGTCCATCATGGGGAATTGATAATAATACAGGTGGCAAATGGTTTAGAACATTTATGAATGGAATAGACCATAGTACAATAGATTTTATACCACTTCATTGTTATTATGGAACATATGGAGGAGTTGAAGCTGCAAATACTTTTCTTACAGATGTAGTAGATAAAACATATGAAATGTATCACAAACCAATATGGATTACAGAATTTGCTCCTAGTGGATGGGGATATAGTAACTCATATGGAAGAAAGCAGTGTAAAGAATTTTTAGAGGCTGTATTAAAAGGATTAGACGAGAGAAGTTATGTAGAAAGATATTCTTGGTTTTCTTTTGATACAACAGATGAAACAAATGGTGCAGCAGCATTATGGACAAATAAAACAGGTGTATTAACTGATTTAGGAAATGCATACGTTGCGAATGGAAATCCTGAAGGATATAGTTATGGAAATTGTACGGCAATAGATAATTCTACTATGAATGTTGTGTATGCTTCATTACAGAATGATAATAATAATAATAATAATAATAACAATAATAATAATAATAATAATAATGCAAATGATGGTTTAGATGGTACTACTGTAAAGAAACTAAGAAAAACAGGTATTATATCTGTAAAGAGTTTAAAGAAGAAAACAGCAAAAATTAAAATCAAGAAGGTTGCAGGAGCGAAAGGATATCAGATAAAATATTCTGACAGCAAAAAGTATAGAGGATATATAACTAAAAATGTAACAAAAAGAACAGTTACAATAAAGAAATTAGACAGAAAAACAAAGTTTTACTTTAAGGTAAGAGCATATACAAAAGTTGGAACTAAAAAAGTATATGGCGCATGGAGCAAGACAAAATCGGTAAAAGTTAAATAATACAGATTTGAGTAAATATTTAAAGTCCAATAATATGTTACAAAGAATAAAACTAAAAGTTTTATAGACAAATTATGAATAAGAATAAAGCCATAAATACATATTGAAATTTATAATTGTATTTATGGCTTAAAAATTGAAGGGATTAAGGTATATTAAGGGAAAATCAATGAAAAATATTAAGAAATTAATTGCTGCAATTATTATGTGCTGTTTTGGAGCGGCAATAGGAATTGTGGGGATATTTGTAAATGATAATAGTAAAAAAGAAGATACACTGATTAAATGGAAAGAAAATGCACTTGTTAATCCAACCCCGGGAAAGATGATAGGTGCAGGAATTATAGATATTACGATTGCAAATTTAGAAGATATATACGAAAACAGTGGAAAATATGGCAAAGTAAACAAATATAATATTTTTATAGATGGAGAAAAGCAATTTACCATAAAGCCGGATGAATTTGCAAAAGAGGAAAAAGAAGATGAGGGTTTTGTTTCAGGAATGAAGCTGGAAGATATGACAAAAAAAGAAGAATCCATATCAGATATAGCATCTGTGGCTACAGTAGAATTTCACGGAGTAAAGACGAATTCCTATGAATTATACATAGAAGCTGATTACGATAACGGAAGTAAAATATATTCAGATGTATTTACATTTTATATTTCAAAAAAAGGTTTATGTGTAAATAAGGATATGTCAAGAGAACTTGCGGCAGATAAGATGAATGCATCATGGTATTATAATTGGGATATTACACCATTTAGTTATTATTCATTTGAAAATATGGAGTATATACCAATGATGTGGACTTATAGTTCAACTGAGATAAAAATGATAGAACGACTTGAAAAAACGGGGTATAAATATTTGTTAACATATAATGAGCCTGATTTTACGGATCAGTCAAATTTAACAGTTGATGAAGTTGTAGATGCATGGCCTGATTTTATGAATAAAGGCATACAGATAAGTTCACCGGCAACAGCATTATGCCCTCCGTGGTCAAAAGACTGGTTTCAGCCGTTCATGGAGAAGATTGATGCAGATGATAATCTTAGTATAGATTTTATTGCGTTACATCATTATTGGAACTGGTATAGTGATGAAGGTGTTCAGGCATTTTTAGATTTGATTGACCAGACATATGAAATGTATCATAAGCCGATTTGGATTACGGAGTTTGCAATATCAGGAGACCCGGGAAAAAATCAGGAGCAGTTAGATGCTGTTATTGGATATATGAAAGGTGTAATACCGGGATTAGAAGAAAGAGATTATGTAGAAAGATATGCGTGGTTTTCATTTGGAAGCAAAGATTCAAGAAATGGAGCATCAGCATTGTATGACATTTCAACAGGGGAATTTACTGAACTTGGTAAATTGTATTCAAGTGTAGGTATACCTGCCGGATATCAGGATGATTCCGTAGATGTAATAAAAGAAAATGATATTAAAGATATTTTGATAAAATGATAGACAATATAGCAATATGACCATATTATATAAGGAGGGGAAATATAATTTACCGCTATTTGTAAAGAGGTGAATTAGGTTGACTTATATAATGTGGAGTGCTATTATTGTTTTAAATGATAGTAGAGGTTGCGCTACTTATTAGTAAACTGTATGATGTCCCGGAGGCAGATGATTACAGAGGAAAGGATGTGGCGCCGAAAGGATTCATTCCGGAGATGAATTCTTGGGTATATGGTTAAGAGCCATATAACTGTCATTAGGAAGTACCCTGATGGAGAGCTACTTATAAGCATCGAAGCGATACTTTTAGGGAGCACACCACGTGGTCCCTTTTATTACGCATGTAACTATTAAATTTATTTTACAAAAGATAGTTACGGAGAGATTGTATATAAATAAGTGGTGTAAATAATGGGATTAAGATTATGAAGGAGGACATTAAAATGTCAATTTTTACAGGTGCAGGTGTAGCAATTATCACACCTATGAATGAAGATGGTTCAATTAATTATGATGAATTAGGACGAATAATTGAAAATCAGATTGCCGGAGGCACAGATGCAATTATTATTTGTGGAACAACAGGTGAATCTTCAACAATGAATGATGAAGAACATATTAAATGCATTAAATATGCAGTAGATAAGACAGCTAAGCGTATTCCTGTAATTGCAGGAACAGGTTCTAACTGTACAAGAGAAGCAGTCAACCTTGCTAAACAGGCACAGGAAGTTGGTGCAGACGGATTATTATGTGTTACGCCATATTATAATAAAGCTACTCAGGGTGGATTATATCAGTATTATAAGGATATTTCAGACGCAGTAAATATTCCTATTATTATGTATAATGTACCATCAAGAACAGGAACAAACATTCTTCCTGAAACAGCAGTTAAGATTGCAAAAGAAGTAAAGAATGTAGTTGCAATTAAAGAAGCATCAGGAAATATTTCACAGGTAGCTAAGTTAGCATCACTTGCAGATGGATGTCTTGATATCTATTCAGGAAATGACGACCAGGTTCTTCCATTGTTATCATTAGGCGGAAAGGGTGTTATTTCAGTTTGGTCAAATGTAGCACCTGCTAAAGTTCATGATATGGTAGCATCATATATGGATGGAGATATTGAAAAGGCACAGAAGATTCAGTTAGAAGCAATTGAATTAATTGATGCATTATTCTGTGAAGTTAATCCAATCCCTGTAAAAGCAGCAATGAATATGTTAGGATATAAGGCCGGTTCACTTAGAGCTCCTTTAACAGAAATGACAGATGCTAACAAAGAAAGATTAAGAAAAGCAATGGAGAATTACGGAATTTTATAAAGCTTTCATACGGAGGTAAGGATGACAAACATAATTATGAATGGCTGTAACGGTAGAATGGGAAGAATGATTACTGATATAGCTAATAAAGATACAGACGTACAGATTGTCGCAGGAATTGATGCTTATGACAAAGTGGCAAATGATTATCCTGTTTTCACAAATATTTTTGACTGTAATGTTGATGCAGATGTAATTATTGATTTTTCAACAGCTAGTGCAATAGATGATTTATTAAAGTATGCAGTAGAAAAGAAAATTCCGGTTGTTTTGTGCACAACAGGTCTTACATCAGAACAGTTATATAATGTTCAGAAGGCAAGTGAAAAAGTTGCTATTTTAAAATCAGCAAATATGTCTTTAGGAATTAACACATTAATGAAGATTTTAAAAGTTGCAACAGAAGTGTTAGCCAACAGAGGATATGATATTGAAATAGTGGAAAAGCATCATAATCAGAAATTAGATGCTCCAAGCGGAACAGCATTAGCACTTGCAGATTGTATTAATCAGGTTTTAAACAACGAATATGATTATACATATGATAGAAGCAGCAGAAGAGAAAAGAGACCTGAAAAGGAAATTGGAATCTCAGCAGTAAGAGGTGGAACAATTGTAGGTGAACATGAAGTTATATATGCAGGAATTGATGAAGTAATTGAAATTAAGCATACAGCTTACTCAAGAGCAGTATTTGCAAAAGGTGCTGTTGATGCAGCTAAATATCTTGCTTCTAAAGAAACAGGAATGTATAACATGGCTGATGTATTAAATTAAATCGAATAAAGTTATGTATAAAAGAATGGAAAATGAAAGTTAAAGTTACTTTGCTAATGCTAAGAACTATGAACTATGAACTTTCGAAATCATGCCATTTTAATATTTTAAAAATAGAAATGATTTTTGCCGAACTCAATTTATATTGATTTCAAATTAAATTATTTCTATTTTTTTATATATTTTTATAATTTTTGTAAAAGTGTTCATAATAAATGATGTAAAAACTTTTATGGAGGTTATTATGAACAATATTAAAAAATACTTAGTAGCATTTGTAATGATGCTTTCAATGGTTGGATTTGTAGGCTGTGGAAATAATGATGCAGCAAACGATGAAATGAATGAATCAATGAATGAAACTGTAGAAACAACAAATGAAATGACAACAGAGACTACAACAAATAGAACAGACAGAAACGAAACAACAAGAAGATCAGGAAACGTAAATAGTTCAACTGATACAAATGGTGATGGAGTTGCAGATGATGTAGTGGATGATGTTATCGATGGTGTTGAAGATGCAGGAGATGACATCATAAACGGTGCAAGAGATAATCAGAACAATAACGAAACAAATGTAAACAAAAAATAAAATATAGGTATTTTTGGTAAGCCATAAGCATACTATATGATAAAGAATTTGTTATTAAGGTGTTTATGGCTTATAAAATTATGTTGGACCCGGGACATGGTGGAACAGACCCCGGGGCCGTTTATGAAGGCAGACAGGAGAAAGATGATGCGTTACGACTTGCTACAGCGGTAGGGGAGATTTTAAGAAATAATGGATATGATGTAGAATTTACAAGAACATCAGATGTCTATGATACCCCATTTGAAAAAGCAACTAAGGCAAATAATACAGGAGCAGATTTATTTGTATCATTTCATAGAAATTCTGCGCCTACAGCAAATCAGTATAGTGGAGTGCAGAGTTTAGTATATGATGACAGTGGCTTAAAATCACAACTTGCCAGAAATATTAATGCAAATCTTACAAAGATAGGATTTGAAGATAAAGGAGTCGTTGAAAGACCTAATTTAGTAGTTTTAAAAAGAACAAAGATGCCGGCAGTATTAATAGAAGCAGGCTTCATTAATTCAGATAGTGATAATAAATTATTTGATGAAAAATTCTATGAAATAGCAAATGCAATAGCATGTGCAATAATGGAAACTCTTGAAAATTATGATACGAAGGATGCTGATGGAAACACATATACAGTACAGGTTGGTGCATTTAGAAACAGACAGTTAGCAAATAATATGGCGTATAAATTAAGACAACAGGGGTATCCGGCAGATGTCATATTTGAGAACGGATTGTATAAGGTACAGGTTGGAGTGTTTGATGATATTGATAATGCTGCGATGATGGAAATGAATTTAAGAAATGTAGGATATAACACATTTATTCCAAGAAGATATTAATATAGAGATGTTGGGGTCAAAAGTTTTCGACTTTTTTCCTGACGGATGCGATGCTCGGTTAATATATAGAGTTATTATGAATAGTTTTAAGACTTCTATATTTAATTTTTCATTTAAATAATAACTTATGGAAACGCTCTGATATCAAAAAATAAATTTGATATTAGGCGTTTCTTGTTCTGTTATTTATGACAAAATCATGAATATAACATAAAAAGCATTACGTTGAATGTATATTAAAAAATAGGTATACATTAAGATTATAAAAAATAGGTATATAATTAATTAAAATTGGACATTCATTAAATGTATATCATAAAAAGCAATATAAAAAGAGACAATTTACGTGAAATGTTGACAATAAATTTGACAATGGGGTATCATTAGAGGTAAGCGTGTATTAAAATATTAATTCACGAATATATAACACAGGAGATATGGATTGACATGAATAACGGATTTATAAAGGTTGCGTGCGCAACTCCTAAAATTAAAGTAGGAGATTGTGAATATAACGCTAAAGAGATATGTAAATTAATTGATGAAGTTTATGATAATGGAGCACAGTTTGTTGTATTCCCTGAATTATGTATTACGGGATATACATGCAGCGATTTGTTCTGGCAGCAGCACATGCTAAAAAATGCAAAGAAAAAGTTGGTGGCAATAGCAAAACATTGTGAAGATAAAGAAATTGTAGCTATAGTCGGACTCCCATTGGTATATAATGGCAAGTTATACAATGTTGCGGCAGTTGTTTATGATGGAGAGATACTTGGAATTGTACCTAAGTCATATATACCTAATTATTCCGAGTTTTATGAAGCAAGACATTTTGTATCAGGAAAAGGTGTTGAAGGATATGTTTCATTTGAAGTTACTAAGGATGAATGGAGTTTAGAAGAAAACTGCAAAGAAGGTTTTGATTATAAAATATATATGACAGAGAATGGCAAAGTTGATTTTAAACATAATCAGGATGACTTTGATGAAGACGACTGGGAAGATGATGAAGAAGATGATGAAGAAGATGATGAAGATTGGGATGATGATTATGATGATGAAATCCCATTTGGAACAAACATACTTTTTGACTGTGTAAATATAGAAAACTTTAAATTTGCAATAGAGATATGTGAAGATTTATGGGTGCCAAATCCACCTAGCACAAATTATGCTATGGCAGGAGCAACAGTTATAGCTAATCTTTCAGCAAGTGATGAAGTAACAGGAAAAGATAATTATCGTAAAAATCTTGTGGCAGGACAGTCAGCAAGAACAATATCAGCTTATTTGTATTCTGATGCAGGAGAGGGGGAATCTTCTACTGATTTAGTATTTGCGGCACATAATATGATAGCTGAAAATGGAACAATCTTAGCAGAGGCAAAAAGATTTACAAATGAAACAGTATATGCTGAGATAGATTTGGAAAAATTGGCTGCAGAAAGACAAAGAATGAATACATTTACAGCAGTTAGTGACGACGATTATGAAATATGTGAAATTGATTTAGAATTAGAAGAATTTGAACTTTCAAGAGAAATTGATAATACACCATTTGTACCAAAGGATGAAGAAAAGAGAAATAAGAGATGTGAAGAAATTCTTACAATTCAGACAATGGGACTTAAGAAACGTTTAGAACATACTAATTGTAAAAATGCAGTTATAGGAATATCAGGTGGACTTGATTCCACATTGGCACTGCTTGTTACCGTAAGAGCATTTGATGCACTTAATATTGACAGAAGCAACATAATTGCAGTTACAATGCCGGGATTTGGTACAACTGACAGAACATATAATAATGCAGTTACACTTGTAAAAGAACTTGGATGTGAACTAAAAGAAGTAAATATTGCTGATGCAGTAACACTTCATTTAAAACAGTTAGGACATAGTATAGATAATCACGACATTACTTATGAAAATGCACAGGCAAGACAAAGAACTTATTTGCTTATGGATTTTGCAAATGAATATAATGGAATGGTTATTGGAACAGGAGATATGTCGGAACTTGCATTAGGATGGGCTACTTATAATGGAGACCATATGTCTATGTATGGTGTAAATGCGGGAGTCCCGAAAACGTTGGTAAGACATTTAGTTCATTATTTTGTAGACACATGTGGAGTAAAGAAATTAGCAGACATTTTATTTGATGTGCTAGATACACCTGTAAGTCCTGAATTACTGCCACCTACTAAGAATGGAAAAATAGCACAGAAAACAGAGGATGTAGTTGGACCATATGAATTGCATGACTTTTTCTTATATTATATTTTAAGATTTGGATTTGAACCTAAGAAGGTATTATATTTAGCTGAACACGCATTTGATGGAAAATATGATAAAGAAACTATTTTGAAATGGTTAAAGACGTTTTACAGACGATTCTTTTCACAACAGTTTAAGCGTTCATGTCTTCCGGACGGACCAAAGGTAGGAAGCGTTGCGGTTTCACCTAGAGGAGATTTGAGAATGCCAAGTGATGCAGTAGTACGTGAGTGGTTAGAAGAATTAGAGTAATTATAGCAAATAATATGTATGCGAAATTATTTGTACATGAATAATTTCCATAAAATAAAATTTTGTATATTAATAATAGAAATAGGATGGAACATAATTGTCTCATCCTATTTTTTATAATTTATTATGCTGATATTTTTATAAATAAGAGTGATATCAGCTTTGCAAAAGTGTTGTTGCAAATTAACTTTAAAGATTTGCAAATTAAAACCTGACACAAAAATATTTTATTGAAATTATTTGGCCGAATTAATTGTATCGCATATTGCATTATATAATACAGAATATGTATATTGGCTTTCGGGATTGTAAGATACGTTTTCTAATGACTGAGTTGATACAATCTGGTTAGCAATATCCTCAAAAGCAGGTTTCACTAAAGGATACATTGTAGCTACGGAATCGTCAATATTTTCAATTGTAATGGAATTTATGTGGTTATCATCTAAAACTACCTGAATTTCCATAGGATTTCCGTTTAACGTGATATAAGAGGAATAAACACCGGCCTTATAAGTGCAATCACTTGCAGGAGCCGAAGTAGTGGTGTCTTTTCTAAACATTAAAACTAAGGTTATTATTAAGGCGATTCCAAGGACAATTAATATAAATGTATATATAAGTTCTTTAAGATGAAAAACCATAAATTTAGGACTTTTACTCATGATGTGTGACCTCCGAAAACTGTATAGGTTTTTATAATTAAATCTATGAGCAAAAACATAAAAGTATGATGAAAAAACAGCAAAAATTATATATAATAATTTAAGAATGCCAGGGTCAAAAGGTGGGAACTTTTGCCCAGGCATCATTTAAGGAAATATAAAGAATGGAGACGGATATGTCATTAACATTTATTGTAGGAAGTGCAGGTTCAGGTAAGTCACATTTATTATATGAAAGACTTACAAATAACGCTTCAAAATATGAAAATAGAAATGAAGATTATATAGCTTTGGTTCCTGAACAGTATTCAATGGAAGCACAGAGAGAAATTTTGCTTGCTTCAGATAGACACGGAAGTTTTAACACTGAGGTAGTAAGTTTTCAGAGACTTGCAGTTGGTATATTTGAAGAACTTGGAATGACAGATATTAAGGTTATGGACGATTTGGGAAAAACTCTCGTTGTCCGTAAAGTATTAGAAAATTGCAAAAAAGACCTTAAGTATTATCATAACAAAGCAAATATGCCGGGATTTGTGGATAGAGCAAAAACTTTAATAACCGAATTAAAGCAATATAATTATAGAACACAAGATTTGGAAAAGATGATTGATGATGTAAAAGGTCATAACATTTTAAGAAATAAATTAATTGATACTAAAACGATTGCGGAAGAATTTGACAATTACATAAATGAAAAAATGATTACGATGGAAGAAGTGTTGAGCATTTTTTGTAATGTAATGGAAAAGTCAGAAAAAATAAGAAAAACACATATTTATATTGACGGTTTTACAGGGTTTACACCTATTCAGTATATGGTTTTAGAAAAATTAATAAAATATGCAAGAGAAGTTACTGTCGCAATAACTCTTCCTGAAAATGAAGCTGATTTTAACGGATATAATGACAGAGAATTATTTGCACTCAGCAAAGAAACAATTGTAAAGTTAAGAGAATTGGCAATAAGAAATAGTGTCGAAATCGAAAATACGGTTATTGTAAATAAAGGAAAAAGACCGATACGAATTGCTGATAATGATGAACTTTGTTATTTAGAAGAAAATATATTTAGAAATAGAGTTTTAAAACCTTATGATAAAGAATGCAAAAATTTAGAAATGCATGTAACATCTAATCCAAAAGAAGAGGCAAGATGGATTGCAAATGAAATTTCTAAGTTGATGATTACAGGAAATTATAAATATAAAGATATCGCTGTAGTAGTTTCTGATATGGAAGGATATTATAGATTTATTCAGGATGAATTTAGAAAATCAGGCATTCCGAATTTTATAGATTATAAGAGGGACATATCTAAAAATCCTTTTATTGACGGTATAGTAGCTGCAATTGAAGTGGTTGAGAAAGATTTTTCATATGAAAGTTTATTTAGGTTTTTAAAATTAGGAATTACGGATATTGACAGAGAAGATATTGATATAATTGAAAATTATGTAATTCAGTCAGGAAGAAGAGGATTTAACAGTTACAACAGAAAATGGGAAAAGCAGTATAAAAATATCAGCGAAGAAGAATTTGAAAATATTAATTTGATAAGAGAAAAAATCATAGAAATGTTTTCTGATTTGAGAAACGGCTTAAAGCTAAAAAACGTAGATATAACTGATTTTACAAAGTGCATTTACAAATTTATTTTAGATAATGACTGGCAGCTTAAGATACAAAAACATAAAGTGGAATGTGATGAAGCAGGCAGACTGGATGAAGCAAAAGAATACGAACAGATTTATGAAACCATTATAAAAATGCTTAATAAGCTTGTGGAATTTTTAGGTGATGAAATTGTGTCGGTAAAAGAGTTCAGACAGATTGTTGAATCCGGATTTGCAAGTCAGAAAGTTGGAATAATTCCTCCCGGTCTTGATACGGTAATGGTTGGTGATTTGGAAAGAACAAGATTAAAAGATATTAAGAAAATTATCTTTTTTGCAGGAGTAAATGATGGACTTGTGCCTTCTGCAAATAGTGGTAGCGGAATAATTACGGATATGGAAAGAGAATTTTTGCGCTCAGCTAATTATGTATTAGCGCCAACAGCTAAAGAAAATATATATATTGAAAGACTTTATTTGTATGCATTATTTGCAAAGCCTACAGGTAAAATCTACTTTTCATATAGCACATCAGGCACGGATGGTGAAGTTTTAAGAAAATCATATATTCTTACTTTGATAAACAGAATGTTTCCATCAATAAAAGAAATAAAGGAAAGTAGTAAGGAAAATGTTCCGGGTGATATTACAAACATAACAGAGGCATTAGAGTTTATAACAAACAGAATGCAGGAAAATAAGAGCCTTGATGGGGATAATGAGACAAAGCAGATGATTGCAAATCTTGTTAAGAACAGGGAAGTAGAAAATGCTGTAAAGATGATAATAGAAGGAATTTATTATACATCAAGACATCCAAAATTACTGCCGGAAATTGCGAGAGGACTGTATGGCAACAGACACAACATTGGTATTACAAGACTTGAAAGATATGCTGCATGTGCATATTCACAGTTTTTGGCTAATGGTCTTAAACTTTCAGAAAGACGAAAATTTGAAATAGCTGCATATGATATTGGTAATTTATATCATTATTCATTAGAGTTGTTTTGCAGAAAATTAAGAAATAAAAATTTGAATTGGAGAAATTTAACAGACGAAGATATACAAAAATTAGTTGAAGAATGCGTAAATATCGTATTTGAGGAATACGAAAATAATGCTATTTCAAGTGATGCAAGAAATAAATATATTGCAAATAAAATTTTAAAAACAACTATAAATACTACAGAAATATTAAAAAGTCATATCAATGCAGGAAAGTTTGAACCGGTTTATTATGAGTCAGTAGTTGAACATGGAAAAGTAGACAGAGTGGACTTATACGAGGATCCTGACGATGGGAAAGTGTATGTGAAAATTATTGATTATAAATCAGGGTCAAAGAAATTTGAAATCAGTTCTACATTTTTCGGCACACAGATGCAGCTTCTTATTTATTTAGGAGATGTAATAAAAAGAGAACAGGAAAAATATAAGGACAAACAGGTTTTGCCGGCAGGAGCATTTTATTATGAAATTAAAGACCCTTATACTAATGGACTGACAAAAACAGAAAAAAATAAAATTATGAACGATGGTTCATTGACAAAGGAAGAACTAAAAGAAAGACTTGCCTGTGAAATCAATAAGAAAAGATTTAAAGAGTATAAGATGTCAGGTATTTTTACAGACGATATCAACGTGTTAAAAAATATAGATGAAAATATGGAAAAATCTTCGGATATTATTCCTGTGAGAATTAAAAGAGATGAAAGTTATTACGCAGATGTAATGGCGATTGATAATAAGCATTTTGGTGAACTTATTAATTATGTTTCAGATATGGCAGATAAGTTTAAAGAAGAAATTTGCGAGGGAAATATTGATGTTAATCCTATAGAAAAGGCATGTACATATTGCCCATATGCAGGTATGTGTAGTTTTGATGTAAATGCAGGAGATAAGTATACGGAGGTTCCCGGATATAAATTGCCTGAAGTAATTTCTAAGTTAGATGAGATGTATGAAGATTCGGAAGGAGAAAAATAAATATGCCAAATTGGACTCCAAAACAAAAAGAAGTAATAGATGCAAGAGACCAAAACATATTAGTATCTGCGGCAGCCGGTTCGGGAAAAACCGCAGTTTTGGTAGAGCGAATTATAAATTTATTGACAGATGAAAATAATCCGGTAGATATCGATAATCTTTTAGTCGTTACATTTACAAAGGCAGCAGCTTCTGAGATGAAGGAAAGAGTAAGAAATGCATTAGATGATATTATTACTAATCATCCTGAAAATGAACACATACAAAAACAGATTAATTTGATAAATACGGCACAGATTACAACGATTGATAGTTTTTGCTCGTTTGTTGTGAGAGAAAATTTTGAAAAAATAGATTTAGATCCTGATTATAAAATCGGAGATGAAGGTGAAATTGAACTTTTAAAAGCAGATGTTTTAGAAGAAATACTTACAAAAAGATATGAAGAAGCTGAGCCTGAATTTATGAGGTTGATTGAGCAGTATAAGGCGTCTAAGGCGGATGATAGCGTTACAAATCTGATAATGGAACTTTACACTGCTTCTGAAAGTCATGCAAATCCTGAAAAATGGGTTAAGTCATGTATTGATAATTATATTGTTTCAGATGAAGAAGATTTAAATAGCAAGTCGTGGATGGTAAAAAATATTAATGACATTAAAAATATTATGCCTGACATATGTAAAAAACTTGAAAATGCCATAAATATATGCGAACAACCGGGCGGTCCTGAAAATTATACAAAAGTTCTAACTGATATGTATGGAACGTGTCAGCTTGCAATGGATAAGCAATCTTATAGAGCGTTAAAAAATTCATTAGGAGAGTATAAGATACCTAGACTTCCAAATAAATCAGGTGGTGAAAATTCTGAAAAGGCTGAAAGAGTTAAGGCAATAAAAAACGAAGTAGGAAATAAAATAAAAAACATAGTCGATGATTATTTGTCATACGATATTGATGAAATTTTAGAAGAAATAAATGTAATGAAGGATCAGGTCCGGGTTATAATTGATCTTACGTTAGAATTTATGAATAGGCTAAAAGAGGTAAAGCAAGAAAATGCCATAATGGATTTTTCAGATTTAGAACATTATGCATTAAATATTTTAACATATGAAAATGAAAACGGAGAAATAGTTCCGTCAGATGTAGCTATAAGTATGTCAAAACAGTATAAAGAAATAATGATTGACGAATATCAGGATAGTAATACAGTGCAGGAAGCGATACTTACAAGCATTTCAAATGGAGCTGGAATTAATAATGTTTTTATGGTAGGAGATGTTAAGCAGAGTATTTACAGATTCAGACTGGCTAATCCAAATTTATTTTTAGAAAAATATGATACTTACAGTGAAGAAACGGATGCATCAAAGCGTAAAATAATTCTTGATAAAAACTTTAGAAGCCGAAAAGAGGTCATTGATAGTGTTAACTATATATTTGATACAATCATGTGCAGACATACAGGTGGAATTGAATATATAGACAACAACAGATTAGTATGCGGTGCATCTTTTAAAGAACTGCCTGATATACAGGATAATGCAACAGATATTGTTTTAATCGAAGGGGACAAAGAATATGAAATAGAACAAATCGCAAAGAAGATTAAAAAGATTGTAGACCCTGATTTTGGAATGAAGGTTCAGGATAAAGATGGAAATTTAAGAAATGCAAAGTATAGTGATATAGTTATTCTTTTAAGAGGTATAAAAGGAATTTCAAGTCAGTATGTTGATGTTTTAGAAAAATATGGAATACCGGCATACACTGAAACAAAAACGGGATTTTATGATGCAAAAGAAGTATTAACAGTACTAAATTTCTTAAATGTCTTAGATAATCCAAGACAGGATATTCCACTTGCAGGCATAATGCTATCGCCAATGTTTAATTTTTCTGAAAGTGAATTGGCACAAATCCGCATTAATGATGAAGAAAGCGGTTTATATGATGAATTAAAGTCATACTTATATGATGGAGATGACGAGAAACTTGTTGATAAGATTACAAATTTTATGAATATTATTAATAACTTGAGAAAAGAAATTCCGTATATAACAGTATATGATCTTATTGATAAAGTACTTAAAATAAACGGATATGATAATTATATTATGGCACTTCCTTCAGGATTAAGAAGAATAAAAAATATTGAGCAATTGAAAGAAAAGGCAGTTGCTTATGAAAATTCCAGTTATACAGGACTTTTTAATTTTATCAGATACATTGAGAAAGTTAAGGTTGTAAGAGAAGAAGGAGAAGCTTTGTCAGTAGATGAAAGTGATAATATTGTAAGAATAATGTCAATTCATAAAAGCAAAGGATTACAGTTTCCTATAGTATTTTTAGCAAATGCTACATCAAAATTCAGACCTGAAAAAGATGCAATTGCAATCCATGAAGAGTATGGAATCGGAATGGATTATGTTAATCATGAGTTGAAAATAAAAGATAGTTCACTTGTAAAAACTGTTATAAGAAACGCAATCACAAAAGAAAATAAAGCTGAATTACTTCGACTTTTATATGTTGCAATGACTAGGGCACAGGAAAAACTTATTATAACCGGTTCAGTAAAAGAAATTGAAAAAGAAGTTGAAAAAATTAACGGATACAGGAGAAATCCATATTTACAGGCAACAGGAAGTGAAATAACAGACATTAACAATTTTATGGACTGGATTTTGCTTGCTACGTCAAGAAATAAAGGCGCAGATGAATTATTGAAGCACAATGATAGTTTTACAGAGGCACAAAATGAAGAATTGTACAATATTGATGCAAGTGTAAACATAACAGCAATTTGTGGTGAAACAGAAGATGATAAACTAAAAGAGTATATTGAGTTAAATGATGATAATACTAAGAAACAGGAATTGCTTCAAATTGATGGTAAAAAAACATATGATAAGATAACAGAGGAGATTCTTAATAAAAACTTAAATTGGGAATATCAGTATTATGAGGATGTAAATATAAGTGCAAAGGCAAGTGTTACTGAAATCAAGAGACAGGCATTACATGAATATGATGAGCAGCAGGATGGTACGGAAATGTTTAAAGAAGATTTGCCGGATATAATTCCTGATTTTGCAAAATCGGACGAACAGCTTCATGAAAAGCTAACAGGTGCAAACAGAGGAACAGCTTATCATAGGATATTTGAACTTATGGATTTAAATTTGCCTGAATATACAGTAGAGTCTGTTAATAAAATGATTAATGGTTATGTTAATAGAGGTCTGATAGATAAGGCAGGAGCAGATTGTATAAATGAAAATGATGTTATTGCTTTTAGTAAAACAGACTTATTTGAAAGAATGAAACAGGCACATTCGAGAGGAGAGCTGTTTAGAGAACAGAAATTTCTTCTTGGAAAGAAGGCTTGTGAAGTGAATCCAAATACCGATTCAGAGGAACTTGTTGTAATTCAGGGAATTATTGACGTATGTTTTATTGAAAATGGAAGGTATTATGTAGTAGACTATAAAACTGACAAAGTAAGAAAAATGGAACAATTGTATGATAAATACAGTGTTCAGTTAGATTACTATAAAGAAGCAATTGAGCAGATTACAGGTAAAAAAGTTGAAGATGAAATAATATACTCTGTAACGCTTGGCGATGAAATAAGTTTTACTGAGCATAGACAAAGGAGACAATAATGATTTTTCCAAAGTATATAAAGAAAAATGACATTATAGCTGTTACGGCCCCGTCAAATGGAATAACAGATGAAATTAAAATAAAAAGATTTAACAAAGGGGTAGAGCAACTTAAAAACAGAGGATATAATGTTGAATTTACTGACAGTGTTTTTAAGGCTGATAAAAGAGGCGTAAGCAATACTGCAAAAATTAGAGCAGAAGAATTTAACAGATTATTTGATAAAAATGAAGTCTCAGGAATATTTTGTGCCGCAGGTGGGGATTATTTAATGGAGATGCTTGAATATGTGGATTTTGAAAAAATTAAGGCAAATCCAAAATGGGTTCAGGGATATTCAGATAATACAGGATTAGTATTTCCCATTATGACAAAATGTGATGTGGCATCTGTTTATGGATGTAATTTTGGAGATTTTGGCATGAACCCATGGCAAACGGCTGTAAGCAATGCATTAGGTGTGTTAGAGGGAAATGTAAGAATTCAGAAATCATTTGACTATTATGAATCCGACCGCCATGAATATGAAACAGGTTTTGAAGGATACTATAAAGATAAAGAAGTATGCTGGATAAACGGACGTGGTGAAGAGAAGATTGAAATGTCAGGAAGATTAATAGGTGGATGCCTTGATGTTATCTGCTTTTTAATCGGAACAAAGTATGACGGAACAGAAGAATTTATTCATAAATATAAAGATGATGGTATTATATGGTTTTTAGAAAGCTTTGATTTTAGCGATACTACGTTAATAACACATTTATGGCAAATGAAACAGATGGGATATTTTAAATATGTAAAGGGATTTGTATTTGGAAGGCCGTTGATGTATAATACGTGGATAGAACAGCCATATAATGAGGCAGTTATGTCTATTTTAGGCGATTTAGACGTTCCGGTTATATTTGATGCGGATATCGGACATAAAGGACCTCAGTTCTCAATGATAAACGGGGCAATTGCAAAAGTCAGCAGTGCCAATGGAAAAGGAGTTATACAATATGCTTGAGTTAAGAGACGTGAAGTTTAGCGTAAACGATGAAAATGGCAGTGTGAAAAATATAATAAACGGCATCAGTATGAATATTGATGAAAGCAAATTTGTAGCCATTACAGGACCAAATGGAAGTGGAAAGTCTACTTTGGCAAAATTAATCGTAGGAATTAATCAGCCAACAGAAGGAAGGATTTTATATAATGGCACAGATATTACAAATATGTCTATTACGGAAAGAGCAAAATTGGGAATTAGTTTTGCGTTCCAGCAACCTGTAAGATTTAAAGGAATCACAGTTATTGACTTACTTAGAATAGCGGCAGGAAAGCAGCTTACAATTAGTGAAGCCTGCGAATATCTTTCAGAAGTAGGACTTTGCGCAAGAGACTATATTAACCGTGAAGTGGATGCAAGTCTTTCAGGTGGTGAGTTAAAGAGAATAGAAATAGCGACAATTATTGCAAGAGGAACAGAACTTTCAGTATTTGATGAACCAGAGGCAGGAATTGATTTGTGGAGTTTTAACAGCCTTATTAAAGTATTTGAAAAAATGCAGAAAAATAATAAAAACTCAATTTTAATTATTTCTCATCAGGAAAGAATTCTTGATATTGCAGATGAAATTGTTTTGTTAGCAGACGGAGTTATCAAGGCACATGGAAGTAAAGAAGAAATTCTTCCGATGGTTCTTGGAGCAGAAAATAATGGCCCATGTGCCAAATTACAGTCATAAGGAGGAAAATCATGGACAAAATTCAGATGGAATTATTTGAACAGCTTACTGGATTACATGAAATTCCGGCAGGCGCATACAACATAAGGGCGAACAGTAAAAAAGACAGCAGAAATACAACTGCAAATATTGATATTGTAACAAAAGAAGATAAAGATGGCATTGATATTTATGTTAAACCGGGAACAAAAAATGAAAGCGTTCATATTCCGGTTGTTATTAGTAAGACAGGATTAGAAGAATGTGTATACAATGACTTCCATATTGGCGAAGGAGCAGATGTGCTTATCGTTGCAGGATGTGGAATACATAATGGCGGTGATAAAAAGTCACGTCATGATGGAATACACACGTTCTATATTGGAAAAAATGCCAGAGTAAAATATGTTGAAAAACATTATGGAAAAGGTGATGGCAACGGTGAAAATGTAATGAATCCTACTACAATTGTTAATATTGAAGAGGGTGGTTACATGGAAATGGAAACAGTTCAGATTAAAGGAATTGATTCAACAAACCGTATCACCGAAGCTAAATTAGACAAAGATGCAAAGATTGTTATTACAGAAAGAATTATGACGCATGGAAATCAGTTTGCAGAAACTCATTTCAATGTAGATATGAATGGAGATGGTTCAAGTGCAAATGTTATTTCACGTTCAGTTGCAAAAGGAAATTCAAAACAGGCATTTTATTCTGTAATTAACGGAAATGCAAAATGCACAGGACATTCAGAGTGTGACGCTATTATAATGGATAATGCTAAGATTACAGCTTTACCTGAAATTACAGCTAATGACTTAGATGCATCATTAATTCATGAAGCCGCTATTGGTAAAATTGCAGGCGAACAGTTAATCAAGTTACAGACATTAGGCCTTAGCGAAGAAGAAGCAGAAGAACAGATTGTTAATGGATTTCTTAAGTAATATGTTTATATGATTGGTAGGATTGCGGAAGTGCGTAGCACGGAACAATCCGTAGGCATCAAGGTTTTGGTCTTTTGCCCCAACATCTTTTTATAGCACAAATAATTGTGCATAAATAACTTCGACATAATAAATATGCTAGTAACAATGATACTCTCTTTGCCGGATAAAACGGCAGAGGGAGTATTTTTATGTAGGACAAGTTTATGTTTATAGAACCAAATTAAAAAATAAAGTTAAAAAGCAAATAAATACGATGCAAAAGACAAATAATAGAGAAAACTTTTGTTGATATAAAGATAAATAAAACAACTTGACACATACCCTACAGGGGTATAAAATGCAAATGTAAAAATGAAAGACTAATATAATTAAAGATGTATGAAAGGAGTCGCTTTGGAAGAGAATAAAAAAGAAGTGCAGGCAACAGCAAGTGGAAAATGCAGTAAATGTTGTACAGTCGAAGACCACAATTGTTGTAGTCATAAAACAAAAGAAAGAACTGAAAAAGAATACAAGGATTTAATTAACAGACTTAACCGAATTGAAGGACAGGTTAGAGGAGTTAAAAATATGATTGAAAATGATGCTTATTGTACGGATGTGCTTGTCCAGGTATCAGCAATCAGATCAGCATTAAACAGTTTTAGCAAGGTGTTGTTGACTAATCATATAAAAACCTGTGTGGTTGATAATTTGAAACAGGGTAATGATGAAGTGGTTGATGAGTTAGTTGCAACATTACAAAAACTATTAAAGTAATTATATTAGTATGTAGAAAAATAGAATTAACTTGTGATTATGTAATTTAATAAATTTTATAAAAAATAGAATATATTGCTTTTTAAGTCGCAGTTAATTAATAATTACAAGTTCTAAATCGAGGTGATAAACAATGACAAAATATTCAGTATATGGAATGAGTTGTGCCGCCTGCAGTAGCAGAGTAGAAAAGGCTGTTTCTAAAGTAGAGGGAGTAAATTCCGTAGCGGTGAATTTACTTACAAATTCAATGATAGTTGAGGGAGAGGTTGAGCCTGAGATAATAATGAAGGCAGTAGAAGACGCAGGTTATAAGGCAAAACCTCAGAATGGCGAAAAAGCAAAATCAGAAGAGCAGACAGATGAATTAGATAATTCAGGTGAAACTAAGAAAATACGAAACAGATTTATTTGGTCAATTATTTTTCTTGTTCCACTTATGTATATTTCAATGGGAGTTACAATGTGGGGATTTCCTGCACCGGAAGCATTTGAAAAGAATCATATTGCCATGGGACTTACAGAGATGTTGTTTACAATCATAATTATGATTATAAATAAAAAGTTTTTTGTCAGTGGCTTGAAAGGACTGATAAATAAAGCACCTAATATGGATACTCTTGTAGCACTTGGTTCGGGAGCTTCATTTGGATACAGTTTGTATGTGCTGTATGCAATGACATTTGCACAAGTTGATGGAAATATGGAACTTGTACATCATTATATGCATGAATTTTATTTTGAATCAGCTGCAATGATTCTTACACTAATTACATTAGGAAAAATGCTTGAATCATTTTCAAAAGGAAAAACAACAGATGCACTAAAGGGACTTATGAAGCTTGCTCCAAAAACAGCTACTATAATTGATGCAAATGGAACAGAAAAAGTTGTGGATATTTCAAAGGTGACCATAGGAGACATTTTTGTTGTAAGACCTGGTGAAAGCATTCCAACAGATGGTGTCATAATAGAAGGAAGCAGTGCAATTGATGAATCAGCGCTTACAGGTGAAAGTGTTCCAAAAGATGTAACGGTAAATGATGAAATATTTGGTTCAACAATTAATAAATCAGGGTTCATTAAATGTAAGGCAACAAGAGTAGGTGAAGATACTACTTTATCACAAATAATTCATATGGTAAGTGATGCTGCGGCAACAAAAGCACCAATAGCAAAAGCGGCAGATAAAGTATCCGGAGTATTTGTTCCTGTTGTAATTGTGATAGCACTTATAACTATAGTTGTATGGCTTATTGCAGGAAAAGAAGTAGGTTTTGCTCTTGCAAGAGGAATTTCAGTTTTAGTAATAAGCTGTCCTTGTGCATTAGGGCTTGCAACGCCTGTAGCAATAATGGTTGGTAATGGAAAAGCTGCAAGAAATAATATTTTATTTAAAAATGCGGTAGCTCTTGAAAATACAGGAAAAACTCAGATAGTTGCTTTGGATAAGACAGGAACAATTACAAGTGGAAAACCGGTTGTAACTGACATTGTTGGAAATGATAAGCATGAACTTTTAAGGATTGCTTATGCTTTAGAAAGTAAAAGCGAACATCCTTTAGCATCGGCGATAGTTGAATATGGAAAAGCGAACAACATTAAAATGCATGATATTAATGAGTTCTCAATTGATGCGGGATACGGTCTCAAAGGTAAAATTGAAGGAAATGCTGTAGCAGGTGGTAATTTAGCATATATAAGCAAATTTGCAAATGTAAGTGATGAATTAATAAAGAATGCAGAAGAATTAGCAAAAGAAGGAAAAACGCCATTGTACTTTAGTAAAGATAAAGAAGTAATGGGTATAATTGCAGTAGCGGATGTTATAAAAGAAGAAAGCATTGTAGCCGTGAAAAATCTTAAGAACATGGGAATTAAGGTTGTCATGATTACAGGTGATAATGAGCAGACAGCACAGGCGATAGGAAAGAAAGCAGGCGTGGATGAAATCTATGCAGGAGTTTTACCACAGGGAAAAGAAGAAATAATCCGCAAACTTTCAGAAACTGGAAAGACAGCTATGGTTGGCGATGGTATAAATGATGCACCGGCATTAACAAGAGCAGACATCGGTATAGCAATTGGAGCAGGAACAGACGTTGCAATTGATGCGGCAAGTGTTGTCTTAATGAAAAGTGATTTAAGAGATGTACCTGGAGCAATAAGATTAAGTAAAGGTGTATTGAGAAATATTCACGAAAATCTATTCTGGGCATTTTTCTATAATGTAATAGGAATACCTCTTGCGGCAGGCGTATGGTTTCCGTTATTTGGATTAAAATTGAATCCAATGTTTGGAGCAGCTGCAATGAGTCTGTCAAGTGTATGTGTAGTTACAAATGCATTACGATTGAATTTATTTAAAGTTCATAAAAAAGATGAAATGAACGTAAAGAATAAAGAGAGTTTTGAAAAAATAAGTGATAATAATGTAATGATAAATTCAAATAAAAAATGTCAGTCAGGTTGTAATATTAAAGATAATAATATAAATTCAAATGTAAAGGAGACAAGTAAAATGGAAAAAATAATGACAATTGAGGGAATGATGTGTGGACATTGTGAAAAGGCAGTTAAAACAGCCTTAGAAGCAATAGATGGAGTAGAAAGTGCTGTTGCAGATCATGAAAAAAATGAAGCTGTTGTTAAATTAACTAAGCATGTGGATAACAATGTTTTAAAGGAAACAGTTGAAAAACTTGAGTATAAAGTTACAGAAATTAAATAATTGTTTTCATGTAACAAAATGATTACATGAAAACAGTAAACTTTGTACAAAACATCTAAAAAACGTTTTAATTTTATAAAGAATTTAATATACTCTTAAATAGTAAAATTGAACGGGTAAAAATTAAATAAGAAATTTACATCAAAAAAGACAAATAGTTATTCTTCGGATAAAACAAACTTTAAGGTTAAAGGCTTAAAACCTAATAAAAAGTATTACGTAAGAGCAAGAGCATATAGCATATATAAAGGTACAACTGTATATTGTAAATGGTCTAAGCGTAAGGTTATTATTAGAAAAAATAAATAAATATAAGTTAGTTAAAAATGAGACTGTAACACTAACTAAGTGATACAGTCTCATTTTTATGATAGAATACTTAATAGATTACAAAGTATAATTGTGCATAACATAAAATTAATATTAACAGTTATTATTTAATGCAATATATTAATATGAGAAAGGAAATAATATGAACGTATTTATAGGTTTAATCATACCATTTATAGGAACAACATTAGGAGCAATGTGCGTGTTTTTAGTTAAAAACAAATTAAATGACAAAGTGCAAAAAAGTTTATTAGGCTTTGCATCAGGAGTTATGGTGGCAGCTTCTGTGTGGTCATTATTAATTCCGTCACTTGAAATGTCATCAGAAATGGGAAAGTTATCATTTATACCGGCGTGTGTAGGATTTATGCTTGGAATCCTATTTTTACTTGGAATGGATATGCTAGTTCCTCATTTGCATGCCGGAAGTGATAAACCCGAAGGACCAAAGAAATCATTAAAGAAAACAACGATGTTAATTTTGGCAGTGACAATTCATAATATACCAGAAGGAATGGCAGTAGGAGTTGTGTTTGCCGGAATGATGGCAAATAACACGGGGATAACATTAGCTGGAGCCATGGCGCTTTCAATTGGAATAGCAATTCAAAATTTCCCTGAAGGAGCAATAATCTCCTTGCCGTTAGTGTCAGCAGGAAATACAAAAAAGAAATCCTTTGTTTACGGTATGTTATCAGGAATAGTTGAACCGATTGCGGCAGCAATAACAATAATGCTTACAGGAATAATTTTACCGTTGCTTCCATATTTATTGTCATTTGCGGCAGGGGCTATGATATATGTTGTTGTAGAAGAATTATTGCCTGAATCCGTGGAAGGTGAACATTCTAATATTACAACAATTGGATTTGCATTAGGATTTATGATAATGATGATATTAGATGTGGCACTAGGATAATTTGAAAATAAATAATATAAAAAATACGGCTTAAACATAAAAATGAGTAAGCCGTATTTTTTGTGACAAACATAAAGCTTGTCTGTTTATGGACTGATATACGAATTATAACTTAATTACTTTTTTTACACGGTCAGATATAATGAATGCAACTGCGAGTTTAACTAAATCAGGAATAACGAAAGGTGTTACGCACCATCCAAGAACAGTTGCAAGACCAATTGTACCTGTTGATTTCATGTATACAACCATGTACCATGCTGTACCAAATGCATAGCATACAACAAGTCCTAATAAAAGAGCTATAAGTCTAACAATGAATTTATTTCCTAATAAAGATGTGAATAACCAATAAATTAAAGCTGTACATAAGAAGCCTATAAGGTATCCGCCTGTTGTTCCTAAAAGTACGGCAACACCACTTTTAAATCCTGCAAATACAGGAACTCCGATAGCTCCTAATAATAGGAAAACTAAAATTGAAAGTGTTCCACGTTTTCCGCCTATAATTTCTAAAGTTACAAATACAGCAAATGTTTGAAGTGTAAATGGAACTGTCAATGGAATGGAAATCCAAGAACAAATTGCCATTAATGCTGCAAATAAAGCGATTAAAGTGATATCGATTGCTTTGCCTGATGATTTTGTTGCTGTTAAATTTTCTGTTGTTGACATTGTTTTCTCCTTTTTTCATAAAAATAATCACGTATAGATATTCTGAAATTTGACAGATATCCGAATATGTATTTATTGTTGATTTCAATTGTTGTATTGAATCAATTTTTATCATACATATGACAATATAAATGGTAAAAGATGAATTGTCAACCTATATCGCAAAAAAGTTGACAACTAAAATCCCAATATTAGTGATAACACTAATTAATGCACATACTAATTACTAACAATTTAAAATTGATATGATTTAAAGCAGAGTTAAAATTAAAAAATATAGTACATAGTAAAAAACGATGCTATAATGTACAGGATAATACATAATGGCAAATGCAATTTGGGATAAGTAATATATCAATATGAATTAATTATTAGAGTATATAGTTAAAGTATCCTTAATTGCAAAAGAGAGGTACATATGAAACTTTCAGAATTAAAGCAAAGCCAATCGGGAATTATTTCTGTGGTCGGTGGAGAAGGAAATTTAAGAGGTCATTTTCTGGATATGGGAATAATTCCGGGAACAAAAATCACTTATGTTAAAGCTGCTCCAATGGGAGATCCCATTGAGTACCGTATCTGGGGATATGAATTGACTCTTAGATTAGAGGATGCACAAAAAATAGAAATAAATATGTGCAATGAAAATGATAACAGGTTTTTGGATGACAAAGAGGAAAATCTACATAAAAATTACACTGAATCAGGGAAAGAAAAATTATCACATCATCCGGGCCTTGGAGAAATGGGAATATACCATGTTAAGCAACGTGGCGAAGAATTAAAAGATGATGAATTAATAACATTTGGTCTTGCGGGTAATCAGAACTGTGGAAAGACAACATTATTTAATCAGCTGACAGGCTCAAATCAGCATGTTGGTAATTTCCCAGGAGTTACAGTCGATAGAAAAGATGGACAGATTAGAAAACATGAGAATACTTTGGTTACTGATTTACCTGGAATATACTCAATGTCGCCTTATACAAGTGAGGAGATTGTAACAAGAGACTTTTTCTTAAATGACAGACCAAGAGGAATTATCAATATTGTAGATGCAACGAATTTTGAACGAAATATGTATTTGACAATGCAGTTAATTGAACTTAATATTCCGATGGTATTGGCGTTAAATATGATGGATGAGGTTCATAAAAACGGCGGAACTATTAAGATAAATGAATTAGAAGAAGCATTGGGAATACCGGTAGTTCCTATATCTGCCGCTAAAAATGAAGGTATAGATGAACTTATCGACCATGCGATACACGTTGCAAAGTATAGAGAACGTCCGGGAAGAATGGATTTTTGTGATGCGAATGGTGAAGATGGCGGAGCAATGCACAGGTGTCTTCATTCTATAATGCATTTGATTGAGGATCATGCACATAAAAAAGAGATTCCTACAAGATTTGCAGCAAGTAAATTAGTAGAGGGCGATGACGAAGTGCTTAAAAAACTTGAACTTGATCAAAATGAAAAAGAAACGCTTGAACACATCATTTTGCAGATGGAAAATGAAAGCGGATTAGACAGAGTGGCTGCTCTTGCAAAAATGAGATTTACATTTATTGACAAAATTTGCAAGGCTACAGTTGTTGAACCAAAGCAAAGCGTTGAACATATACGAAGTCAGAAAATAGATAAAGTGCTTACAGGAAAATACACAGCGATACCTTCGTTTGTTGCTATAATGGCATTTATATTTTGGATGACTTTTGGAGTGGTAGGAGCATGGCTTTCTAATCTTATGGAAATAGCTATTGATTTTGTTACAAATGCTTGTGATAAAGCACTTATTAGCATACAGGTTAATGAAGTGCTGAGATCGCTTGTGGTTGATGGAATATTGACAGGTGTTGGAAGTGTATTGAATTTCTTACCAATTATAGTTATTTTATTCTTCTTTCTATCATTGCTTGAAGATAGTGGATATATGGCAAGAGTAGCATTTGTAATGGACAAATTATTAAGAAAAATAGGTCTGTCAGGGAGAAGCTTTGTTCCAATGATAATCGGTTTTGGGTGTTCAGTTCCAGCTATAATGGCTACAAGAACATTGCCATCTGAAAGAGACAGAAAAATGACAATAATGCTTACTCCTTTTATGAGTTGCTCGGCAAAATTACCGATTTATGCAATGTTTACAGCTGCATTCTTCCCTAAATATGGTGCATTAGTTATGACTGCTTTGTATTTTACGGGAATTATAGTTGCTATAATTTATGCATTAATATTGAATCATACTAAATTTAAGGGTGAACCCGTACCGTTTGTAATGGAACTTCCAAATTACAGACTTCCGGGAATAAAAAATGTAGGAAGACTTATTTGGGACAAAGCAAAAGATTTTATTACAAGAGCATTTACAATTATTTTCCTAGCTTCTATTGTAATATGGTTTCTCCAGACTTTTGATTTAAGATTAAATGTTGTTGAGGATTCAAAAAACAGTATGTTGGCTTTAGTAGGAAGCGTAATTGCTCCAATATTTAAACCTTTAGGCTTTGGAAATTGGAAAATATCAACAGCTCTTATTACAGGCTTTACTGCCAAAGAAAGCGTTGTAAGCACATTAACAGTTCTTTTCGGAGGAACAACTGTAGCGCTTTATACAGCATTTGACTTAAAAACAGCAATAGTTTTTCTTGTATTTACTTTATTGTATACGCCTTGCGTTGCGGCAATTGCATCTGTTAAAAGAGAATTAGGTGGAAATTGGGCAGCAATAATAGTGGTGCTACAGTGTGTAGTTGCATGGATTGTAGCATTTATTGTTAAAATGTTATTGACTGTTATTGTTTAGTAGAACAGAAATTTAGTGATGAATTTCTTAAAGAAAAGAAAAAAATTTTGACCAATTAGGCTTATGATAGTTAAGTATTTGTGTCAGAAGTTACATAAAACTTATAGAACTAAAAAAATAATATATATATCAGATAAAACCCCATTATTGCTATTGAAATGTTTCAAAAGTAATAATGGGGTTTTATTAAAAATGTATAAAAACAATATGAAATGTTAATGAAAACAAGAAAAAATATAGTATAAAACATACAATAATGACAAAAAAAATATAAAAAAGTTTTTTTAGTTTTTTTGATTTTAAATATGAATTATAATATTAATTAGAAGGAAATTAATAAAATTAGGAAGAGGTAAGGGAAATGATGAATAGGTTACTTAAGAGGGGAGTATCATTAATACTTTCAGCAGCAATGGTTTTTACATTGTGTCCACAGACACAACTATTTAGTATTAAAGCTGCAGAAAGCGATGATACTCCTTATGTAATTTCAAAGGGGAGACCAGTTTATGCAAGCTCACAGAATGGTGATGGAAGTGGACCTGAAAAAGCAGTTGATGATGACATAACTACAAGATGGCAGGCAGCACAGAGTGATAAAGATGAATGGTTTTATGTTGATTTAGGAAAGAAAACGGATATTGACCATATTTATATTCAGTGGGAAGCTGCGTATGCTAAAAGGTATGAAATACAGTTATCAGATGATGAAGAAAACTGGACAACTGTATATGAAAAAGGTACTAAGCCGGGTGCATTTGTAAATATGGCAGTGTCATATGAAATTAAGTATGATGATAATAATAAGTGCTTTTATGCAGCAGCTAATTGGACTAGTGTGGATAATGCAGTATACAGAGTAACAGAGAATGATGAAATTGCCTCAGCTCCTGATAATTACAAATTCACAGGACATGGAGTTGCAGGAGGACAAATAAAACTTGATGAGGGAAAGCATACAATAAAGGTTACGGCATTATCTAAAGATGATGGAAAAGAACTTGGATCAGGAACATGCGAAATTGATGTGTCTATTGGAAATAAAGGAAACAATGGAGTAGAGGTTGATTCTTCAGCAAATCTTAAACAGACTATTAATAAAGAAGATATGAGTGCAACATCTGCAAGATATGTAAAGATGCTTTGTACAGAGAGAGCAACTAACTATGGAGTTTCAATGTTTGAATTTCAGGTATATGGAACAGATGGTGTTGTAAAAAGACCAGTAAATTACGGAGAAAACATCGCACTTAATAAAGAAACAAAAACATCAGGCCTAAAAGATGAATGGTGGATGTATGATAAAGAAGGAAATTTATTACAAAAGGAACTTGATAAAGTAGTTGGAAAGAATGCAGTAGATGGTGATATGAATACATCATTCTCATCTAAAAATGATATTAATCAGTGGTTGAGTGTAGATTTAGGTGACAGTTATGATATAGGTCGTATATCTGTTACATGGACGGGTGATGCAGGAAAAGTATATGATTATCAGGTATCAAATGACGATAAAAATTGGACAAGCATATATAGAAATGTTAAAGGAACACCTAATTCTACGGATAATAGACAGGTATATGCACAGAATGTAAGATATGTTCGTGTCTTAGCGTATAGTAAAGTTGAAAAGGGAAGTGGAATAGGGATTTCAGAATTAGAAGTATATAAATATAAAGAAGGTGATGAAAAACCTGCAATTAATTTACCTGAATTACCAAAGACAAAGACAAAGACAGCAGGTAAAGCAACGTATATTTCTAATGATATGTATTTGGAACAGGCAAAAGTTCCGTATTATAAGACAGATAATGTAAAGGCACCTATAGAAAGTAATGACTGGTGGCAGTCAATGCTTATAAAGAAGTTTGGCAATACAATTTGTACAATGCCTTTTAAAGTTAGATTTTCAACAAAAGGATTAAGTGTTCTTACAGCTACAGACGGATGGCTTCAGGATCATGCAGCTACAGCTGTAAATTTATCTGTTATTTCAGAAACAACACCTGACTTTTATATTTTGCCGGAAAATTTAGACACAGATACAGCTTGTGATAAAGTAGCCGGTTATAGTGATTTTTCAGTTACGGCACAGTTAGCAGATGATAATCACGTAGCTATGACAAGTACGTTTGTAAAAGGCTCACCATATATATATAACGAATTTGGTGATACTGAAGCATTTACAATATCATCGTCTTCTATAACATCTATATTTGATGGAAATGGAAAAGAAATACTTGCAAGTGGTTCTGTTACAACAGACCATATTGGACTTGAAATTACTGATGATGATAATAAAGATAAAACAAAAACATCAAAAAGTTATTATTGTTTATCGGTTCCAGAAGGAACAGTATTTAAAAAAGTAGGAAATAATATTAAAGTTGAATTTGCAAATAAAAATAGCTATATGTCAGTTGGAACAATGACATCAAAAGACCAGATCGAAAAGTTTTATAAACATGGTTATGCATTTGTAGATAAAACATCAGTTACATATAATTATGATGATGACAATGCAAAAATTACATCAGATTATAAAGTAACAACAAAAGTTAAAAGAACAGGTTTTAATGACACAACATTTATGTGTATGATGCCACATCAGTGGAAATATTCTTCAAAGAATGGAAGTGAATTTGCTACATATCCGTCAGTAAGAGGAGATATGAAGGCAATAGAAAGTAATGAATTTACTACAGTATCTGATTTCTCAGGCTTGATAGCTATATTTGCTAAGCCTAATGGAGAAAAAGATGCAGATGGAACAGCTACATTTGATACAGACGCGGTAGCGAGATATCTTAAGGATTTGGAAAATTCAACAAAGAATATTACACCTGCTGCAGATGCTTATTGGGAAGGTAAGAATTTACATCCTCTTGCAATGGGTGTAATAATGGCAGACCAGATTGGAAATATTGAATTAAAAGAAATTTTCTTACAAAGATTAAAAGCAAGATTAGTAGACTGGTTTACATACGATGGAAAAAATGACATAAGTTATTTTGTCTATAATGAAGCATGGGGAACTATTTATTATAAAGAAAGTGAATTTGGTGCTAATGCAGCTATCTGTGACCATCATTTCACATATGGATATTTTGTATTTAGCGCAACGGTATTGGCTACATACGATAAAGAATTCTACAATGATTATAAGGATATGATTGAGATTCTTATAAGAGATTATGCAAATCCGACGGCAGACAGTGAATATTGCAGATTCAGAGATTACGATTTGTATGAAGGACATTCATGGGCAGGTGGATATGCAGATAATGATTCAGGTAATAATCAGGAGTCAGCATCAGAATCATTATTCAGCTGGATTGGAATGTATCTATGGGGAGTTCTTACAGAACAGAATTCTTACAGAGATGCAGGTATATTTGGATTTACAAATGAAATGGAAACTGTAAAGCAGTACTGGTTTGACTATGATAGAAAAACAGATACTGATGGAAATGTTACTAATAGTAATTGGGTTTCAGATTATCCATATCAGGTAGTTGCTCAGGTTTATGGAGCAATTAACTTCTATGGAACTTTCTTTGGCGGACAGCCATTATATTGTTATGGTATTCATTGGTTACCAATTTCTGAATATTTAACATACTATGGAACAAACCATACAAGATGTGCACAAATATATCAGGGATTGTTAGATGACACTGATAAGGCAATTGAATATGCAGTAATAGATGCTAAAGCAGAAGGTAAATCTGAAGAAGAAATTGAAAAAATTAAAAATGATTATACAAGAGCTGATACAGGTTGGCAGCATATTACATGGCCATATCTGGCTCTTACAAATCCAACTTTAGCAATTGATAAATTCTTAAAGAATGATACTAAAGTACAGAAAACAGATACTGCATTAACATATTGGTATATTAATGCGCTTAAGGAAATTGGTGTAAGAAGTTCAGATTACAAGATTACAGGAATAGGAATAGCCGGAACAGTATATTATAAAGACAGTGAAAAGAAATACACTGCTGAAGTTTATAATCCTACAGGAGAAAGAAAAACAGCATCTGTAAGGGATAATAAAGGAAAAGAAGTAGGAACTGTTGAAGTGGGAGCTAATTCACTTATAAGTTTTGAAATTAAAGGTAAAGGATTTAGCTATAAGCAGATGTCAGCACCTACTATTAAAGCTACATCATTAGCATCTAAGGATGTTACTGAAAATATTTCAGGAACAAAAGAATTTGATGATACACAGTTAGTAGAGTTAGAGTGCGCAGATGAAGATGCAACTATTTACTATACAACAGATGGTAAGGCACCAACTAATGAGTCTACCAAGTATACAAAAGGTGATAAAATACTTGTATCAAGTGATACAACTTTAAAAGCTGTTACAGTAAAGGAAAATTGTATTAATTCATCGTATGCAGCAGCAACATTTAAAATCAAAGGAGAAGCAATTCAGGATGATACAAATGTTGCGTTGAACAAAACTGTTACAGCAAGCAGTGAAGATGGTGGTAATACAGCAGCAAATTCAGTTGATGGTAAAGAAGATACAAGATGGCAGGCAAAAGCAGATGATACAAATGAATGGATTCAGGTTGATTTAGGCAGAGTCAGAGTAGTTAACACTGTAAAGGCAAAATGGGAAGCAGCTTATGCAGCAACATATGAGGTTCAGACATCAGTTGATGGAAAAACATGGAACATAGTCGCTACTGAAAATGGTGGAACAGGTTATATAACAACTACATTTGCAGCAACAAATGCCAGATATGTAAAAATACAGACAACGTCAAGAGCAACAAATTATGGATGCTCAATTTATGAATTTGAAGTTTATGGTGCACGTCAGACTAATAAACCTACATTATCAATTGAGAGTGGAACATATGATGATGCACAGCAGGTTACCATGAAAACAGATGTAAAGGGTGCAGAAATCAAGTATACATTAGATGGAAGTGAGCCAACAGAAGATTCTGAGACATATATTGAACCTATTACAATAAGTGAATCTTCTTACGTTAAAGCTGTAACTTACAGAAAAGGAATGACTTTATCTGATGCAGCAGAAGCAGAAGTAATTATAAAGGGAACTTTAGGAATTAATAAGAAAGAAGCGTCAATTCCAAGAGATGGACAATTACAGTTGAATGGATTAAGCGATGAAAAGATAACATGGGAATCATCTGATAGTAAAATTGCAACTGTAGATAAAGATGGACTTGTAAAAGGTGTTTCTGTAGGCAGTGCAGAAATAATTGCATCAATTCCAAATGGAAAGACAAAAACATGTAAGGTTACTGTAGTTGAACCAATTCCAATCACAAAGATAACTTTATCTGAAACAGAAGTGACACTTAAGAAAAAAGAGCAGGTTTCATTAGAAGCAGAGATAGAACCTGATAATACTACTGACAGTAAAATTATTACATGGTCCTCACAAGATGAAGGCATTGCTTCAGTAGATAATAAAGGAAAAGTAACTGCAAATTCAGTAGGAACTACAAAAATAACAGCCAAAGCAGGAAAAGTATTTGCAGAATGTACAATAACTGTAAGAGAGGTTACAACAGAAGAAATGCTTGTAGATGAAAACTTTAACCTCGCTTTACATAAGAATGTTGAAGTATCTTCTCTATATACTAAAGAGGGAAGTCAGACAACAGATATCCTTACAAATGGAGTCCTTACAGATAATATATCATATGAAACAGACTGGGATAAAACAAGAACATATGAATACGTTCTTGTTGATTTAGGAAAGAATTATACAATAGAAGCATTAAATAAGGTCGCAATTAAATTTAGTGCTGAAAATACTGCAGCTGAGAATATGTCAGTTCAGTTCTCAAATAATGGCGTTGATTATGTAACAGCATATGAAAATACTGCTCTTAAGTATAGTGATTCAAAAGAAGGATTATTTACATTTGACACAAATGTAAATACAAGTGAAATGTCTAGTGTAAGATATGTTAAGTTCTATATGAAGGGACATAAAGACTGGGGATTCCAGATGAAAGAAGTTGCGGTCTTTAGTACAGAACAGAATGCTAAAGAAGTTGAATTTGGTACATGTACTCCTCCGGCAGATTTCGCAGTAACAACACAAGATTTTTCTCAGATTACATATACTATTACACCGGCAGAAGGACAGGAAGATTATACATACGCAATTTGGATTGATGGAGTACGTATGGGAGAACCTGTAAAAGCAGGAACGTATACATTAGATGGAATAACAGATGGAGAACATGTAGTTGAAGTGCACTCATATTGTAAATTTAAGGATAATGACTACATTGCTTCAAAAGAAGGAATTTCAAGAACAATATCAATTGATGATGGAACTTTGTATAAACGTTTAAATACAAAAAGAAATATTGCAAAAGGTTGTAGTATTTCATTAGATTCAGTTTATTCAGGAGAGGGAAGTCAGGATACAAGTGTCTTAACAGATGGAGAAATATCACAGGCATTGGATAAGGTAGTTGAATCGGTATGGGGCGAAAAAACAGCTGTTATAAATCTTGATTTAGGAAAAGATTACAAAAAAGACCAGATAGACGGAGTACTTTTAGCATTCAAAAATGGAGATACTTATGGTAAAAAATACACTGTAGAATTTTCAGAAGATGGCAAAAACTTTGAACAGGTGGCAACTATTGAAAATAGTGAATTTAAAAATTATTTTGAAAATAAGTTGGATATGTCATTATATAGTCATAGTAAGGTAAGATATGTTAGATTTAATTTACTTGAAGGAGCTACAGGTTGGGGATATCAGATATCTGAAGTAGCTGTATTTGATAAAGGATTCTACAAAGTAACAATTGATGGAAATGTTAAAAAAGTAAAGAATGGAGAAACAATTACCTTACCTGATGTAAATTCTGAGGGTACAAATAAACTTGGATATTATGATGTTGAAAATGATGAGACAGCAGCACCCGGAGCTACATATCTTGTAACAAAAGATGCTAAATTTGAAACAATTAATATGACAGTTAATTTGTTAAATGGAGCAAGCATGAGATTTTCGGAACCGTCAGGTTTAAGATTCCAGGCAAAAGTTACAACAGATAATGATGGACTTCTTGAACAGAACGCAGATGGTATAGGAAAACTTGTTACAACAGGAACTCTTATAAGTACAAGAGACTTGTATAATGATAACGGTGAGAAAATTGAACTAGATAGTAAATATACTAAGATTAACATTGTAAATACAGGCTGGTATGATGCTAATAAGAATAAGGATTATACTGATGATGTCGGAAATTACTGTGGTTCAATTGTAAAGATTGCTAAATCAAATTATAAGAGAGAATTTATTGCAAAAGCTTATGCTACTATAAATTATACTTATTATAATTCAGATAATGGTAACAGTAGCATAACAGTATATTCAACTACAACTGATAAGAATGGAAATGAGATTGATGTAGTTGGAAGAACAATAAATTATGTTGCAACAGCTATAAAGAATTCAATAACATATTATAATTCATTACCTGAAAATGCCAGAAAATACGTTGATATGTATTTAGATGTTTCAGAAGAAAATACAAGCGAAGAATAATGTTTAAAAACTGGTTATAAATTTGGGCTACCCACATATTTGACAAACAACCAAAAAACTCTCCTACAAAATGAACTCATAATGTAGGAGAGTTTTGAATTTATTGCTTTTTCATTCTACATATCGATGATATTATCATCCGGAATTACTAAAGCACATATAATATAAATTATTATACCTGAGCCATAGAAGAGTGAGAGAATAGCCCATATAAGACGTACAACTGTAACGTCAATATTAAGATATTCAGCAAGTCCTCCACATACTCCGGCAAGCTTTTTATTTTTTGATGATTTGTATAATTTACGCTTCATAACTACCTCCGTATAAAGCAATTTTAAAGTAAATAATTAGTAAACCATAGCTTCTTCTTCACCTGTAACAACTCTTAATGCACCCTGAGCAAGAGCAAGTAATTCATCTTCACCAGGATAAATTGTAACAGGAGCAATCCATTCAACAGCAGCCTTCATATCTTCCTGAGTTTTAGCATTGTAAGCAATACCACCTGTTAAGATAATCTGATCAACTTTTCCACCGAGAACTACAGACATAGCACCGATTTCTTTGCATAACTGATAATGGAATGCATCAACTACAGCCTTAGCTGTTTCGTTACCTTCTGCAATCATTTTCATTAAATCTCTCATGTCATTTGAACCGACATAAGCGTTGAAACCACCGTTACCATTAATCATTTTCCCAACTTCTGCCTGAGTGTATTTTCCACTAAAGCAAGCCTTCATCAATGAACCTGAAGGAAGTCCGCCTGAACGTTCAGGTGAGAATGGACCGTCACCATCTAATGCATTTGCAACATCAACAACTTTACCATTCTTATGAGCACCAACTGATACTCCGCCACCCATATGAACAACGATTAAATTTAAATCTTCGTATTTCTTACCAACTTCTTTTGCATATCTCTTAGCAACAGCTTTCTGGTTTAATGCATGGAAGATTGAAATTCTAGGGAATAATGGATGTCCTGATAATCTTGCAACATCAGCTAATTCATCAACTACAACAGGATCAACGATATATGATGGAACGTTAATCTGTGCTGCAATTTCATGAGCAAGAATACCACCAAGGTTTGATGCATGCTGTCCCTGCTTACCAATCTTTAAATCTTCAAGTAATTCAGGAGTAGTAGCATATGTACCACCTGGAATTGGCTTTAATAAACCACCACGACCTACAACAACATCAATAGTTGAAAGGTCAACATTCTTTTCTTCTAAGACTTTTAAAATAACTTCTTTACGGAAGTCCTTCTGATCATAAATTGTTGCGTACTGCGCAATTTCTTCAGTTGAATGTCTTAAAGTTTCTTCCATAAGCTGTGTTTCATCTTCGTAAACACCAATTTTAGTAGAAGTAGAACCCGGGTTGATAATCAATATTTTGTATGACATTTTAATACCTCCAAATTATTACATTGCTTCAGCAACTACAGCTGCTAATGCGATTGAATTTACTTTAACTTCAAATTCATCAGAACGTGATGTTAAAATAACAGGGGCCTTTGTACCTGTTAATATGTTACCGTTTTTAACATCTGCTGTATGAACTAAACATTTATATGTGATGTTACCTGCCTGAATATCAGGGAATAATAATACATCAGCATCACCAACAATTTTTCTGTTAGTTGTTCCTTTGTGGAATGCAGCTTCAGGTTCGATGGCAAGATCAAGTGAAAGTGGTCCGTCAACGATACATCCTGTGATTTCTCCATTTTCATTCATCTTAGTAAGTGCTTCAGCATCTACTGTACATGGCATTTTAGGATTTACAACTTCAACAGCTGCAAGAGGAGCTACCTTAGGACATTCAATTCCACATGCATGAGCAATTTCAACTGTGTTCTTAATAATCTGAGCCTTTGTATCAAGGTCAGGATAAGGAACGAATGCAACATCTGATAAGAATAATAAATGATCAATACCCTTAACATCAAATACGCAAACATGTGATAATGTTTTGTCAGTTCTAAGACCAACTTCTTTATCTAATACACTCTTAAGGAATGATTTTGTATCTATAAGACCTTTCATGTACATATCAGCTTTTCCGTCATGGACTAATTTTACAGCTGTTCTTGCTGCTTCGATTGGATCAACAACATTGATGATTTCAAATTCATCTGCATTCATCTTTAAAACACTGGCAATTGTACGAATCTTTGCTTCATCACCAACTAAAATAGCTTCAGCAATATTTCTGTCTTTTGCTGCCTTAACTGCTTCTAAAACTGCATCATCCTGTGCACAGGCAACAGCAACCTTTTTCATAGGGCATTCTGCAACCTTTGCAAGTAAATCGTCAAAACTTTTTGTCATTTTGTTTACCTCTTCAATATTTATAAATTTTTTTTGGATTTATATCCTGTGCTTAACCACTTTAAATAGTAGCACGGTATATTTGACAGGTCAAGAAATAGAAAGAAAAATAAAGAAAACTTCCTTATAGATATGTAAAATTAAAATTAAAAATAAAAAAATACCTTAATAAAATAGAAGTACTTGTTTATATTTTTTGTTTTGTTATAAATATAGATTAGAAGGCGAAAATAGGTTATTAGAAAATCTATTTTTAATGAAAATAATAAAATGTGGGGAGTACTAAAAAGAGGACAGGAGAGTGTTATGAGAAAAAAATTAAGTAAGGTAATGGCATTAATATGCGCTGCTACAATTACAGTAACAAGTATGCCTTATTTGTCTGATTCGACTAAAGGTGCAACTATGGACTTTAGTGCTGAAAACAGTTCAGTAATGGTAGACAAAGGCGGATATAAGAAAGAAGTCTATGGTGTTGGTACAGACGACTGGGGAGTAACATGGACAGATAGAAAAAACAATTTACCTACAAGAACAACATATTTAACAGATAATTACAAAGAAACAGTTGGAACAGTACCTACAAATGATTGGGCGAGCTCAGTTGTATTTGACAAATATTCAGAATCATTGTACGCACATCCACTTGCATACCGCGCAGCAAGTAATGGAATGCAGATGGCATCACCGGCGGTTACTAGTGGTACATCATATGTAGATGGAGAGCCTACAGTAGAAAGTCTTTTAGAAGATAATACGGTAGAACTTGTTGTTGGTGGCAATAACTTTAGTGCAAAGGATGCAAAAGTTGATAAAACTACAGATTGGACATACGATATATTGATGGAGAACAATGCTTCAACATCAAGCATAATGGCGACAATCGGAAAAGGAACACCATATGCTTATTACAATTTTAAAAATGTAGAACCTACCATTTCACTTGGAGCAGGTGGAACAGATCTTGCGATATATAAAAATTCAACATCTTCAAATATTTTAGGGGTAAGTCTTAAGAACAAGAAAGACGGAAAGACACATTACTACTTAATCAGTGCACCAAGTGGTACAACATGGGTTAATGCGGGTGGAAAACTCACTGCAAAAATGCCGGCAGGAAAAAACTACATGTCAGTTGCAATATTACCTGACGGAAGTGACAATGCATTTGAATTATACAAAAAATATGCATTTAACTTTATTACAGATACAAAGGTTGAGTGGAAATATCTTAGTAATTCTTCAAAGGTAGTTACAAAATATAACGTGGTTACAAAGAACATGGAAACAGGAGCAAACGGTGGAGACACAATTATTGCTTTATATCCTCATCAGTGGAGATATGCAAACAGTAAATTTACAGGATATACATACGACACAATAAGAGGGACAATGAAAACAGTTGTTGGAACAAGCTATTCTACAACAATGCAGTATAATGGAATTTTATCATCACTTCCTGTAACAAAAGATGAAGATACAGTAGGAAAAATAAAGGATCAGTTAGGGTATTTATACTCTTATAGAAAATCAAAAGATGATCCAAAGTGGATTTGTTTCTTAGAAGGTCAGTATGGCGGATATGATACATACTGGGTAGGAAAAAATCTTAACACATTATCAGATGCAATATGGCTTGCAGACCAGTTTAAAGATAACGACATGAAGACTATGACAAATGACATGGTTGAAGGTGTTGAAAATTATCTGGAATTTTGGCTTGACCCACATCGGGCATATATAGACGGTCAGCATGTAGATGATTATTTTTATTATGATAAAGAGTATGGAACACTTATTGGCTATCCTACATCATATGATTCAGATAAGCAGGTAAATGACCATCATTTCCATTACGGATACTGGATAAAGGCAGCTGCGGCAGTTGCAATGAAAGACCCACAGTGGGCAAAAGAGTGGGGCGGAATGGTTTATGAAATGATAGGCGATATAGCAAATGCAAATAGAGATGGTAGCAGCTATAACAAAAACAGCGAGACAAGATATCCGTTTTTAAGAAATTTTGATATATACGAAGGTCATTCATGGGCATCAGGAGTTGCAAACTATGAATTTGATGAAAATGGTCAAATGGTGGACAAAAAAGGTGGACTTTCAGGTGGTAACAACCAGGAATCATCATCAGAGTCAGTAAATGCATGGTCTTCACTTATTCTTTGGGGAGAAGCTGTTGGCGATGAAAGAATCAGAGACCTTGGAATCTACATGTACACAACAGAAATAGCAGCAATTGAAGACTATTACTATGATGTACATAATGAGATTTTTACTAAAGAATATAAAGATAGTAATAATTATAATATCCAGACAGTAACAAGATTGTTTGGCGGAAGATATGATCATACAGCATGGTGGACAGAAAATCCAATAGAAGTTACTACAATTACAATGCTTCCAATATCAGGGGCAACACTTTATATGGGAAAATACAAAGACAAGGTAAAGAATGTAGTTGACAGCATAGGAGAAAACAGTAAGCAGTGGAGTAATTTTGTGAACAATAAGGAACAGATTTGTACAAATTACGGAAAAAAAGATATGCTTACTGATCCTAAGACAAATCAGGACGTGGTTGCTGAATACTATGCATACTATGACCCGGATGCAGCACTTGCAAAAGTTGATTTAAGTGATAGCGGAAAAGTTGAAAATGGTGAATCAAGAGCACATACATTAGCTTATATTACAAGTTTGAAAGAATATGGAAACCAGAATTTTGATATAACAGGAAGTACTCCATTTTCAGTTGTATTAGAGAAAAATGGAGTTAAGACTTACGTTGTAGAAAATCACACAGATAAGACACAAAGAACATATTTCTCAGATAAGACATATGTTGATGTACCGGCAAATTCAGTTTATGCAGGTGGAAAGAGCGGAGATGGAGAAAATCCAAATAAAGATGATTCACAGGAAATAACAAAGCCTGAAGCAACTACAGCAAAACAGAGTGAAACTACAACAAAAGAAGAGACAACAACTAAAAAACAGGAAGAGACAGTAAGTAAAGAACAAACAACAACTGACAAGTTGAATGAATCTACTACAGAGCAGGTACAAGTTACAACAAAAGACGAAATTAAAGAAAATCAGTCTACAAAAGAAAATAAGCATTCAGATGTGACAACAACTGCGAATAAAGAAGGTTTTAGTACAGGTGGATTGGGTAATGATGAAAAATATCAGGCACCTGGTAAAGTTAAAAAACTTAAAGTAAAGAAGAAAAGCCTTAAGAAGATTCGCCTAAGTTGGAAAAAAGTAAGTGTTGCAAACGGATATCAGGTTTCTGTAAAAGTTAGAAAGAAAGGCAAATTTAAAGTTGTAAAGACAATAAGAAAAAATAAAAATAAATATATTAGACGCAAATATAGAAATAAAATTATTTATGTTAAGGTAAGAGCGTACAAAATAGTTGCCGGAAATAAAATTTATGGAAAATATTCTGCTGTTAAAAAGTATAAAAACAAATAATTAAGTAAAGCCATTATTAAGGATGATTAGCACAAAATGTTCTTGGTAATGGCTTTTTATTTGAAAAAATAAAGTATAAAACTTATAAAAAACTCAACAAAATGCGACGAAACTATTGACTTTCACTCACTAAACTGATAAAGTGAGAGCTGCTAAAAACGTTTCAAAACGTAAGATAAATTAAATATGGGAGGTTTTACAATGAAAAGCAGGTTACTAAAGGGGATTTCCTGTCTGCTTGCTTGTGTAATGTTGTTGGAGGCTACATTACTGTACTTTACAAAAGATGTTTATTCCAACGAAAATGTAATTGCACTAAAGAAAGAGGCAGTGAAATGGATTGAAGACAGTCAGAATGAGGATGGCTCATGGGGGAAGAGTTTAGGTATATATAATACAGCAGAAGTATTAAAATATACAGGAAAACAAAATCTTTCAGGGGATGTCAGAGAGAAAGCCGTAAAATATCTTGATACGGCGTATGAAAATAACAATGACGATCTATATAGAAAAAATTCCATTAATGAAATAACAACAGAAGATAAAATAAAAGAAATAATTAAAATGCAAAACAATGACGGAAGTTTCAGTGTAAGCGATGAATACAAAGGTGACATATTTGATACACTTCTTGCACTTGAAGCAATGCTAAGCAGCGAATTGATGAATAAAAAGTCAATGGAAAAGGCTGTTTTATTTGTTTTGTCAAACCAGAAAGAAGATGGTAGTTTTTCATACACCGGCAAAAAAGATGGTGGAGTATACATAACTGCATATGCAGCTTTTATATTAAAAAAATACATCAGCGAAAATGGTGGAAAAGAAAGTGAAAAGCTTGCCCTTAACAGAGCAAATGAGTATCTTGTTTCAAAGGAAAATGAAATAATCGGAAATAATGAAGAATCATTAATGAATTTATTAATGATTACAATTGCGCTGACAGAGATTGATGCAAATAGAACATTACAGAGGATTGAAAAAGTAGGAAAAGAAATAAAACAGGATGGAAGTCTTAATCAAGATGAATGTTTAACAGCAATGTTTGTTTACGCAATAGATGAATATCTTACATTTGTCAGGGATGAATCAGTTATATCGGGTCCCCAAATAACAGGTATAGTAATAAATTCAGATGAAAACATAACCGCATACACAGATATAAAAGTTGTTCCGGAAATAATTGGGATAAATGATGAAAAACATGAAGTGTCTGTGTGTATGGGAAACGAAAGCACAGCTTATGTAAAAGGAACAGAAACTGACGATGGATATGTAATTAATACAAAAAACATGAAACCGGGTGAATATTACATTGTTACAATGGTTACGGATAAAGAAAGCGGACAGGTTTTGGCAATAAAAAGAAAACAGGTAGAAATCAGTGAAGGAATTAAAATATTTAAATCAGTTCTTAATTATTCACCAAAGGCTGTTTCCGTAAATACGAAAAAAGAAATTAAGTTTAAGTTAAAGGCAGAAATGGGAACAAATACAGATACGGACATTGATATAAACATAAATGTTGAAAATCAGAATGGCGAAAATGTTTATGAAGACAATCGTAACATTGATGCAGACGCAAATACAAAATACATTGAATGCAATGATTTTTCATTCATGTCACAGGCAGACACGGATGATTTATATACAGTAACAGTAAGGTATAAGAATAAAAATACGGTTATTAAAACCGACAGAGCGCTGATAAAAGTTTTTGATGAAGAAAATGAAAACAGAATTGACATAAAATACGAGGCTGACAAAGATGAAATAACTGACGATGATAAATATGTAAATGTTAAGTTTGATATGCAGGGAATTGGTCTTTCGGAAAATATAAAAAGAAGACCGATGGATATAGTTATCATATTGGATAATTCCGCGAGTATGGGTGATAAAGATTGGAAAAATGCGGTAGAAGGGGCAAGAATAATAACTAACTATATTCAACCGGAAGACAGAGTGTTAATAAGGTACATTAACTTAAATAATCCGGCATGCAAGTTTATAAGTGATAAGAAAAGTTTGAATCAGGTTCTGGATAATGTTAACAAAAACATAAATTATTGGGGCGGAACACCTATATACAGTTCAATAAATAATTCGATAAATGATTTTAAAAATTCCGAAAACAGAGACAAGGTAATATATCTGTTTTCAGATGGAGAACGTTCAGCAGATTCAGGAACACTTAATGTTAAACAAATCACGGAACAGAACATAACAATATATTCAGTCTTTCTTGAATCTAATGCATCAGAAAGCAGCAGAGCGGAGGCAAAAAAGACAATGCAGTACATTGCCGACATATCAGACGGTGTGGCATTATCTGCACCGACAAATGATGAAATAGCAGAATGCGTGGCAAAACTTGCAAACGACATATTCATGGTTGCGGGTAAAAACATAGAACTTAAGATGAAATTAAATAAAGACATAAATCCTGATGACATTGAATTCAGTAATGCCCCTGATGAAATAATAAAAAATGATGATGGCACAAATACACTCTTATTTAAGACGGGCTACATAAGCGTAGGTCAGGATAATAATATGGAAATGAAAATGCCGGTAAGTGTTTCAGGCAATGAAGAAATAATTAATCTTATGGATGAGATAACACTTTCATACACAAATGAAAATGATGAAAAGGTTGAGCTTAAACTTGATCCTTTAACCATAAAACGAAAAATTACAACTGAAATTGTTGAAACGGAACCTGAGACAAAACAGAGTACAGAAGAAGCAGTAGATAAAAAGGGAATATATGCCAAAAATGTTATCCCAAAGGAAAGTGACGAGCAGGGCAAAGCCATTAATGGAAATGTAAGTGTGGACAACACGGATATGGAAACAGGAGATACTGCAAAAATTTCTTATGTAATCGAAAATAAAGGACAGGAAAAGGAAAACGGCATTTTAAAAATAAGTGCAATAAACATAAAGAACAAAAATGTAACTGAATTGGAAAATAAGGAAGTAGAAATCGGACAGGGAGATAAAATTACTGAAACCATAGATACAGACACTTCATTACTTGGAGAAGGAAATTTCTTAATCATATATCAGTTTGTGACAGATGATGAAGTAATTTTGATGGATGAGGCAGGATTTAAACTTACAGACCATGCTTATAATTTTAAAATTCAGTGTAGCGACGGTGGAAGTGTTGTTTCAAAGTTTATGGAAACTTATAAGGAAGGACAAACCATAAGCCTTAAGGCAAAAGCAGACGATGGATATATATTTGCAGGATGGGAGTGTGACTATGGAGCATTCTCCGACAGGTATGATAAATCTACAATGTTTACAATGCCGGGTAATGATGTAACGGTAAAAGCAGTATTTGCGAAAAAGAAAAATATGGAAAATCACGACAACAGTATTAGTGAATACGTAACAAAAGATAATAGCGGTGAAAAACCGGGCAATGAAATTACAACACAAAAAGCCGTGAAAAAAGATGGAAATTCAAATGTTAAAGGCAGGTCGGAAAAGTCAGAAAAGAATTCTGCCACAACAAAGGGAAAGCATGAGAAGAATGCCAATATAAGTGGTAAACATAAAAAAGGGTATGGTAAGAATGACAGCATTAAGAAAAATAGTGATGGCATAAAAACATACAACGTGGATGAAAATAATCAAAACAACAAAGAAATAAAATCAGGCTCACCCGTAAAAACCGGTGATTTTGAAACAAGAAAAACAATTGCAGCATTGATGATTATTCAGTTCATTTCAATTATAGTCATTATATTTATGGCAGGAAAAAAGGAAAAAGAAGAACAATAGGGGTTAAAAAATGTATAAAGAGAAAAAATTTAACAGGGTTTTAAGTTTTATTCTGATAGTGGCAATGGTGACAGTGTCAATGTATGTGCCGGGAATAAAGCAGAATACCACTAAAAGTTCAGACATAAATGAAGCGTATCAGTTAAGTGAAGCAGAAGTTAAAACACAATCTGCAAAAAATGCTGAGAAGTTAAAAACATATATGTCTGAAAGTGTAAATAAAGTAAAATCAAAAAAAGAAACCGCAGAAAGTCTTAAAAATATTCTTGAATATGTGTCGGAACTTAAAAAATCTGTTACAGATGAAATGAACAAGGCACAAAAATATGCTAAAGAAGAAAATCTTAAAACAGTATTAAAGAGAGTAGAAGAAAGCAGAAAAGAAGTTAGCAAAGACTTTGCAGATACAGAAAATGACATAAACAGAGTGATAAAACTTTGTGACAAAAAAGATGTAAGCAACAAAGAACTAGATAATGAATACGCTAATCTTACGGATGAAGTCAGAAAGATAACGGAAAATGAAGACATAGAAACAAAAGTGCCCGATAAACCACATCAGACATCTAAAAGTTATGATGTAAGTGAAAGTGTAGGAAAACAGACACCGGATAGCAGTTTGTACACGACATCTTTGTTAAAGAAAATAGAAAACGGAGAGTGTGATGGAGAGAGCACACAGGATGAAGCATTAATTTTAAGTGATGAGGCTAAAAAGATAGCCGATACGCTAAATACTCCGTATGAAATATATAAATATGTAAAAGATACAGTAGATTTTAAGCCTTATTACGGTTTAAGATATGGTGCTACAGGTACATTTACATGTAAGGTGGGAAATGATTATGATACGGCATCGCTTCTAATAGCAATGTTGAAATACAGAGGATTTGAAGCGAGATATGTAGTAGGAACAGTACAGATTGAAATAAAAGAGGCAATTAATCTTACGGGTGCAGACAATGAACAGGGCGCAGTTGATATTTTATCTATGCTTGGGATTCCGACAACGGTAGTAAAGACTGATGGAAAGATAACAGCCGTAAGAATTGAACATGTATGGGTAGAAGCGTACATACCATATGACAGTTACAGGGGAAGTGGAAAAGTAGCCGGCGCAAAAGAATGGATTCCAATGGATGCCTCATATAAAAAATACGAAAAGCAGGAAAAGTTAAACTATGACAGTGATTTTAATGAGGAAATAAAAAAACTTAGTGAAGAATTAAAAAATGAAAACGCGACAGGGTTTAGTGAAAATCTTGAAAGCATTCAGGATAGGATAACTGAATACGCAAATGAAGAAAGTATTGAAACTGACACAATTCTTAGCAAAAGAAAAATAAAGGAAGACACTCTTAGCTTACTTCCGTCCGTACTTCCATATGAAGTAATAAAGGAAAATGCCGTATTTGACAGGGCACCTGAAAAGGCGAAGGCAAAGATAACATTTAAACTTACAACACCGTTTTACGGTACATACGCAATTGGAGATTCGGATAAAGAAGTAACATTTGAAGCAGCATCATTATACGGAACAAATGTCTGGATTGAATATATTCCGGAAACAGATGAAGACGAAAAGATAATAGAAAAGTATGGCGATATATATAGCACACCTGCATATCTCATTAAGGTTATTCCATGCATAATGGCAGACGGAGAATGTGTTGCAAAGGGGAATGCAGTACGTCCCGGAACATATACAATATTTGGAATGGATATATATGAAACAGGATGTGAAACAGTATCAGTTGACAATCCTCTTGTTGCAGGTGGAAGTTATGCGGTTTCATTTGATTATGGAAAAATAAGCGAAGCTGATTTAAGCGATGCAAAGACCGAATTGCTCAGTTTAAAGGAAAAACTTGAATCAGGAAAAGAAAGCAACGACAGGGCAATGGGGGAAACACTTTCAGGAATTGGCACAACATACTTTGCACAGCTTGATATGGCAGACAGTATGCTTGAGGGAATATTAAATGTTACAACATGGAGACAGATAAGTGAGGGAATCTTTGGATACAAACCAAAGGTCACAAGCATATTTGGTGCACCAATCGGAATATCTGAAGGTACAGTGTTTGTTGATATAGACACGGATACATATGGAGCTGCAGATAATGGAGATAAAATCAGAACTTCTGAAGTAAACAATGATCAGAAAAATGGAAAAGACAGCGACGGTGATAAAGAAAACAAGGTGGCCTATAATCCGGTAAAGGATTTCATGCTCTATAGTGGATTTGTAGGTTCATATCTTGAAAGCTTTGTCCTTGAGGAAACGGTTGGAGTATTTGCAGTATCCACAATGGAAGTATTTAAGGTGGCGCTTTCAAGAGGAATGGAGCTTGTGAAGATAGATTCGCAAAACATGGATGAGCTGGAAAGGATAAAGGCAGACGGCAAAACCATAAGTGAAATGAGAAATGCCGTCAGTTCAGGAAGAACAATCATAGTACCAAAGGAAGAAATGTGTTACTATGGATGGAAAGGCACAGCATATATTGCACTTGACACAAGTACAGGTGAAGGAGCCTACATGATAAGTGGAAGTATGTGCGGTGGCAGTACGGCAATAAACATAATTGTGGGGACAATAAATGTAATAATCGCTGCATATGATCTTATTGCTGCAATAGATATGATTATTTTAGGTCTTGCAAATCCAGTGTTGCTGACAGTTGCACTTGTGTTCCTGGGAGTTGCCGTTTATGCATACATTGACAGTATGTTTACGCTGTTTATGTATTGCAGCACCGGAGAAGAACGGTACGGAGAAGAAATGATGACGAATCTGTACTTCAACGTGACGTTTGGTGTAATAACGAAGGTGGCGGGAACTTTAGGAAAGAAAGTCGTAAGGAAGATAGGGGACACGCTTGTGGAAATGGGCGTAGACAGTAAATATGTTAAAAACTTCTTTACGGAAGAATATGGAGGAGTATCATGGGATGACAGCCCGGGAACAGGCGGCTCAGGAAATCACGGAAGTGGCTCAGGAAGTCATGGAACAGGTGAAATACCGGGAGGCGGCTCAGGAAACCACGGAAGTGGAGGAACCGGAGGCAGTTCAGGAAGTCACGGAACAGGATATATTCCCGGAGGAGGAAGCCCGGATTACTGGAATTTCATTGATGCATGGGAGTTGCTTAGCAAAAAATACGGTGAAAAGGTAGCAAGCATACTGCAGGAGTTTGGAGAAGACGGACTAAAGCTTGCAGAAAAGTATGGAGATGACCTTGCAAGAATAATCGACAATCTGGAACCGACAGAAGCTAAAAAAGCAGTAAGCCTTATAAACAGTTATGGTGATGATGCACTGGAAATGTTTAAGGAAGGGAAGAACTTTGATGAGGTAAAGAAGGTTGTTGAGGGTGGTTATAAAGCTACTTATAAGATTCTTAATATATCTTCAGCAGAAGATGTAAATAAGATATTTAAAGACACAATGGGATATGAGCCACCCTACAAACCAGGAACAAGTGTAACAGAAATTCAATTAACAAAAAATGCAACATATGTGCGTGTTTACGATAAAGTTAATTCAAGGATGCAAGGTGGTTGGGTTATGAAAGCAGAGGATATTGCTGGATTGACGCCACAGGAAATACAGAATAAATTTGCATTGCCCAATACACCTAAATATATATGTGATGTTAATTTGGAAGCAGGAACACGATTGAGAACTGGAGAAGTTAATCCTCTGTTTGGATTTGATGGTGGTGGACAACAGTATGATTTAATAATAAATGGGAAAAAAGTTGGTACATTTACTAATGAAAGGATTATTGGGCAATGATAGAAATTCAAAATAATAAAATATTGTTGGCTGGAAAAGAATTGCAATTTGATAATAAAATTATTGAGGCTGCAGAATATGAAGGAAAAGTAGTTATCGTATTTGAAACTGATGAAGATGGCGGATATGATAATGTGTTTTGTTATACGCAAGATTTACAATTGCTTTGGAGAATAAAACCAGCATCAGTCGCTATTGGCGGAACTGCTAGAAGTACGTATGTGGGAGTTGATATAGTAGAAGGTAATTGTAGAGCAATTGATTTTTATGGAAGGCGATTTAAGGTTAATCTTGAAAATGGAGAAATAATTTCAAAAGATATAGTTTGGTAATATTTATTATGAATATACTTTCGGACTCCTAACAACCTACGACTTCTGCACGTCTATTAATTAACAATCATAGTTGTTCAAAGGCAATTAAGAATTCATAGTGCTA
>ERZ773133.20-NODE-20-length-202725-cov-17.654557_pt1 | contig 202725 bp, 186 predicted proteins | sample MGYA00580861_ERZ773133 | MGnify/ENA primary metagenome ERZ773133 (study PRJEB29015, sample SAMEA2737844) | human gut metagenome | biome: human gut; feature: human-associated habitat; material: faeces | place: China | collected 2012 ...
AGAACATCATCGAACGCTTGAAGGCATTCTTTGAGAAGTTCTTTGGGATTGGATACGCACGGGAGTTAGCCATCCGCGCCGGAATAGGCGAGGCATATAACAAAAAACGTGAGTTGAACGCCAAAGGCAAGATACTAAAAGAAGCCGCAAGTACATTCGGTATCTCCTTGTTTTGACGGAAAAGGGCAGGGGAGAACTACGAGCAAAGAGCCTATTGACGAAGGAGATGGACAAAGTGTCTGAAATCGAGAAATTCACGGTTTCTATCGAGGGGGACCGGTTGACAGCAAAAATCATCGGAGATGACGGAACTCGTATCAAGATTCCGTCGGCTATGTGGCCACTGAAAGGGAAGAGGGACTATTGCTTTTTCTCTGAGAACACCATACCATGCGAAGACGAAACCATACGGTCTATCTACGATAGTATTGAGTTTAAGACCGGCAAGTGCTATGCAAACGCAGAAAAACTGCGGCAGCAGCTGACAGATGCCGGGTATCCAGCGAAGTTTTTCTGTGGTTGGCTCTTCGTCGGCAGCGTGCTGATACCTGCGCATCACGCGGTCGTGGTCATCGAGAACCAAAATGGTTTCATGCTCTTCGACCCGACAGCGTTGAACATCCCAAGAACGCTCCAGGAAGCCACAGGAAGCGATGCACGGACCTCATTCGTGAATTGGTATAAGGAGATGCAGAGCGCCCCCAGAAGCCATTACAGCACCTTTGGACAAACCATTGAGGACTATCGATATCTCATGACTGAGAGCACATACAAAGACGCTCAGACAATCCGGGTGAAGCTGGAAAAGGCTTATCCGAAGCATCCGGCGTTTGGAGGCTTTTGTGAAGGTCCCAAAACCGAAATTCAGAAAACGCTGAGCGCCGATGGCGTGAACTGAGGCATCGCTCGAAAACGCCGGACTATGTAGACATACATGGCTAATCTATGAGAATGTCTATATAGTCCGTCAATCATTACAACAACAAAGACCTTATGCTTGAAACCGTATTTGCAAAAAACCAGAGATGGATAGCTTGGGAAAGGGGCGTAGCCATACACATAAAAAACGCGGCAAAATGATAGTTTTGCCGCGTTTTTACCGCGTTTCGATAGCCTCCCTCGAAAATGGCCGTTTTTTGTCCCAGTTTTGGGTCTTGACGGCCGCTGCGCAGTTTTGTGCGATTTTGTCTTACAATATATGTTTTTTAACGCAACGCAATTTGAAATCCTGCGCTGCGTTTTTCTTTTTGATTCCAGTTTTACTCCGCCAGCTACGCAGCGACCTTTTGACTCAATTCAAATTACATTTCCCAGATTTGCTTTTCTGTTTTCGCATCAGCGTCGATTCTTTTCTTTGCCTTGATTTTCCTTGCTTTCTATGGACTTTTCGGTTTCTTCATTTTAACCAGTCGTTGGTCTTCATCGCATCTCTCCAGTCCGAGCTGCTGATTTCGTCCAAAGCCTTCATCACCATTTTTAGAAGCAAATTTCGGGAAAACTTGCGTTTACCGCTTGCTACATTGTTCCTATAACGGTATAATAACGTCATATTAAGAATGTCGCCAAAAATACGCCATTAGAAAGGATGTGAACTTGCTTGTTTGACAACAACTCCCAGGGGCGGTACGACGGCGTAAACAACACCTTCTCCTTGCTTGTGACGGCTCCTGAAGCAATCTTCACGGAACCCATCTCCCGAGGCGGCGGCGAAAGATTGTCGTACCTGGTGCCCACATACAGCGCTCTGGTAGGCGTATGCAGCGCGAATTATTGGAAACCAACCATATCCTATAGGGTAAAGCGTGTGCGCGTTCTCAAGCCGATTCAGATGGAGACCAAGGCCATGCTGTACCCGCGACTCTACACCTGCGATAAGCCCGGCGACGCCGACCGTGCGTTTACCACTTATCTGAGAGACGTTGCTTATCAGATAGAGGGGGAAATCATCTGGAATGAGGAACGCCCCGATTTGATGGACGACCGCGATATGCGCAAGCACATGGATGTCTTCAGACGCGCGCTCTTCAAAGGCGGTCGCCATTACCCGTATCTCGGCAAACGCGAGGATGAATGCTACGGCTACATCTCGCCGTGCGAATTCGGCGAAGGCACCGGTGCGTACGACTACACCAAGGAAATATCGTTCGGCCTGATGCTCCACAGCATCATCTATCCGACGAAGGAAGACAAGAACGCCTACGCTCAGTTCTGGATGCCGAAGATGGAGTACGGCGTCATCAACTTCCCTACCGTCGACGAATGCCCTTCGGCGCTCAGACGCAAGATTAAGCTTTCCAATGCCCGCAGCCTTGAGCATCTCAAAAGACCGGTCCAGCCGGTAAATGAGACGTGGAAGGAGATGTGTTCAGAATGAGTTGGATGACCGACCTTGTCGAGACCTATGATATCTGTGCCAATACGCCCGGATTCCTTGGCCGTATCGACATCTATGAACGCGGCAACTTCCGTGGCCAGCTCAGACCGCTGGCTCCTATCTATCACGACATCGTCAAATGCGCCTACGAGGTCCATCTCGACTCCGAAGGCGATTTTCTGGCCGCGCGTGTCCTGAGCAAAGACGAGCAGACGACCATCATCCCGTGCACGCCTACGAGCCGCGCACGCACCGGAGTCAAAGCCTATGCCGTGCCGCACGCACTTGCAGAGCGCCTCGACTACATCACAAGGGGAAACTATCGGAACCCTTACATGGAGAACTTCACTAACTGGGTCACGTCGGACAGCTTCAAAGCCGGCGATGTCTATGCTGAAGAGCTCGTTCTGATGGTCTACCACTACCTCTGCCGTCACACGCTGGCAGACGACATCTCCTCGTGTCTGTCGGATGACGAAAAGAAGGGAGCCTCCCCTTCCGGCACGGTCCGTTTCTGCATTGACGGCATGGCAGAAGAGTACGGTCCCGCCGACCTGAGCCTCAATCCGCTTCTTTGGGAGCTCCACATCGCCCGTATCCGCGAGCTGCAGAAGGACCTTCCGAAGGACCTGTGCATGGCGACCGGTACGCTGCAGCCAGCGATGGAAGTCGGCGCAAAATGCATCCTCGGCCCCGGCGACAGCGCCAAGATTTACCCGGTCAACTGGTCCAACGAGCACCCAGGTACCGGATACTTCACCTATCGCCACAGCACCATCTTCACCAAACCCTCAGATGCCTTCACCGTCGGCGCGGATACCGCAGAAAAGGTGCAGGCCATGCTTCGCTGGCTTATCGACCATCAGAGCTGGAGCATTCTCCGCACGGCAACGCCGAAGATGATTGTTTGGGCAAAGCACGCTCCGGACGCGTTCTCTGCAGATGACATCTATGACCCCGGAAAGTACGCCATCAGCGAAGAGAAAGAAGAATCCGACGGCGAGGACGAAGAGCTCACGCTGGCGGAAGATGACGTGGCTCCCGCTGAAGACAAACCGACCGGAGAAATCACATCCATCGGCAAAGAGCAGAAGGAAAACATCCGCGCACTCAGCGAAGGCCGTTGGGTCAAAGGCTTCGACGACGTGGATGACGAAACCATCGTCCTGACGCTGGACAAGCCCTCCATCGGACGTCTTTCCGTTGTCGGCTATCAAAAGCTGACGAAAGCTCAGTATTACGAGACCATTCTCAAGTGGCACGAGACCGCAGCCTGGGGCGATTACTTCGCACCGTCTGTCCGTCAGGCCGTCATGACGGCTTACGGAGACATCACGGCAAAAGCCGTCGGCTCAGATACCAAACCAGAAGCCAGGACCGCCGCACAGCAGATTCTCCGCGCTATCAACTACGGCATCCCGCTGCCCGGCAACATTGCCGACGCTGCGTTCCTTCGCACGATTAACACCTGCCACTGGAAGATGTCGGGCAGCTCGAAAGAGCTGAGAAACATCTGGTATCGCTATCAAAGACAGGTCGGCCTGACCTGCGCCCTGATTTGCAAGACCAGAAAAGATAACGGAAGTAAGGACATTACTATGGATGCCCTTGATGTTGAATGCAAGGACCGCGATTACCTGTATGGACGTGTGCTCGCGCTTTTAGATGCGCTCGAAAGCGAGACCATGCGTGCACAGGGCCGCGAGTTCGAGCGTATGACCAACGCCTACAAACAGAGCAGCTCGTTCTACCATGCGCCGGCCCGCACGACCGCGTTCCTGATGCGTGCCATCCAGCCATATGTGAAGAACAACTGGCCCGTCTCTCGTTATAAGCTCGATGAAGTCAACGAGATTCTCTCGACCATCAGCAAAATCGAGATGAGTGACCCCAATCACGACCCGACCTCCGGCACGGAAAAGCCCCTTGGCAAGAACGCCATACTCGGCTATGCCTGCCAGGTCAAGGCCATCAAAGATGCCCGCATCCGCAACACGAAAGCTAAGAAAGAACGCGAAGCCCAAGAGAAATCTCAAAACGCCTAACACTATAGGAGGATATCAAAAATGAGCAAGGAAACCACCAAGAATGAAGCCGTCTATGACTTCAAGGAAACTGCCCCCGCGTTTTTCAGCGATGTGCTCCCCAACCGCATCGACTTCGTAGGCATCGTCACCGTCGACGGTGCAAACCCCAACGGCGACCCCAGCGGCGAGGGCCTGCCCCGTCAGGATACCCGCGGCTACGGCGAGCTCTCCGACGTCTGCCTCAAGCACAAAATCCGCAACCAGTTCATTATGAGATACGCAGAGGACGAAGGCCGTCATCCCGAGAACGATGTTCTCGTCATTGACGACGACTACATGGAGAACCGCGCCGCCTGTATCGAGGAAAAGCTCGAATACAAGTTCGACGGCGAGCTCGCCCGCATCCTCTTCCCCACGAAGAGCAAGGATGAACCCGCCTCCCTCAACGACAAGGCACGCGCCCTTTGCCAGAGCTTCCGTGATGTCAGAAGCTTCGGCTATGTTCTGGCCCTCAAGGGCAAGGAAGAGGGCGCTAAGGGACTGTCCGTCGGCGTTCGCGGCCCCGTGACCATCACCACCGCCAAGAGCGTTCAGACCATCCAGCCCATCACCGTCGGTATTACGAAGTGCATCTCGAACAGCGAGAAGGATAGAAATAAGCGCGGCTCTGATACCATGGGCAAGAAGTACCGCGTCGACGGTGCCGCCTACGTCTTCAAGGGCAGCATCTCCGCCATTCAGGCCGCCAAGACCGGCTTCTCCGAAGCAGACGCCGAGGCGCTCAGGGATGCCATCATCCACATCTTCGACGGCGATGAATCCGCTTCCCGTCCGGCTGGCTCAATGTCTCTGCGCAGCCTCTATTGGTTCAAGCACAACAATAAGCTCGGCCAGTATCCGGTGCAGCGCGTCCACGAGTCCGTTCGGGTCGTTCCCTATGAGGACTTCCCCTTCTATCACGAGGAACTCAACCTCAGCCTCATTTCCGGTCTCGAAGTCGAAGAGTACCACATCGACGTTTAAGCCTTTCCCCTGTTTTGTGCGGCCCGCACAAACTATATCGCTTCCTGTGGGAAGCGTGGTTTTTCGTTAAAACTGGTGCTGTATCGGCACAAAAGCGGGCGGCAGGTCTTTTTCAAGGCCTGCCGCCCGCTTCTCTTTGAGCTTTTCACACCCATGCAGGGCTGTTTTTATCTACCAATGCGAGGTAGTCGTCGTTTCCGCTGTCTTCGACCCATTCGTTGAGCGTATAGGCCCTGCACGAATGGCTGTTGACCACGATGTGCCGGCGCTTTTCCGAAAACTCCATCGCACCTGTCACCGGATGATACGCTTTGCAGCCGCTTTCCCAAATGTCATCCGCCGAAGGCCTGACGACAAAATAGCCGTTGATGGCGTCCATCTGAAACGGTGAGAGCATCGTATCGAACATCGCATAACCGAATGCGGAAAGGACGGCGTCCTTGGACGCGCCGGCGGTAAGCGCCGAGATTCGAGACCCGCACATGACCGGAAGGTCAGCGTTTCCATCCAGCGTGCGCAAATCGGACACGAGCGCAGCACTGATGGTATTGCCGCAAATCGACGGGTAGATGCGCGAGAGACCGCCGAGCTCCCGGTGCGCGACCTCCGGGACATTGCTGGCCTTTTTCTCAACGTATGTCAGATAAGGCTGCTTGTGCTCTGCCGAAGAACCATAGCAGAAAAAGGACTTCCCTACGACGATAGTCGCAGCGCCCGCGAGGAGATAAACGGGGTACCAAGTCTTGCGGAACTGGACGTAAAAGAAGTTCTCGGCATTGGAAAAGGAGGCCACTTCCCTCTTGACATCTTCAAGCGTGGAAAAGCCCCTGCTGGAACGATACTGAAGCGCCACGCGGTCGGTCGCTCCGCGAAGAAAGCGGTTGGAAAACGTCCGGTCGATGACCAGGTTTTTTCGTGTCAAAGCACCTCTCCCCTTTCGTTTCTAACTTTTGTGCAATTATACCATTATCGGAATAATGCGTCAAGCAAAAGAGGGCCACAGCAAAGGCTGCTGCGTCCCTCTTTTTGTTCGTGAGAATCGGGCTATCAATCGAAGGAGAAGTTAGCCTTCTCCATCCTTTTGGACTGCGCAAAGCTCTCGCGGGCGCTGTCAAGGGATTCCTGAATGGCGGAAAACATCTTGTCGACTTCTTCATCCGAGTAGCTGTAGCTTGAGGTATTGCTGAGCTGCCGCAGAAGGCGGATGGAATCGAGCACCGCGTTCGTGCGACGTACGCCGACAGCGCGGAACTTCGTGCGTTTCTGCTCCGTGCGGTCCTCCTTCGACTCCTCTTCCGTTTCGACTTCTTCGGAAGCAGCCTCTTCGTTTTCAGCGTCCATGGTCAAATCTTCCTCAGCCATTTTCTTTGTTCTCCTTTTCATATTGTTTGCGTTATTTTGCTTAATTTTATTTCTATTTCTAATATATCACGGATTTATGCAAAATGCCAACGATAATTTAGAAATTTTTATTTGAAACAGAAAACGCGACAAAACGAAAATTTTGCCGCGTTTAGCGCTTGCGACGCTCCCCCGATAATGGTATAATATCACTATCTTCTATGGAGGTACTCCACCATGCCTAATACGAACTACATTGAGTTTGGCGTTGCCTATCGAAATCCAGAAGGAAGAGACTTCTGCGGCGAGCCGTGGGTCCTCCCCGGCCTCATGAATCTGGAGGATGCAAGAGAAGCTGCCAGAGACCTGGCGCTCATCCACTGCTCGGAAATCTCCATCATCAGAATGCCAGCCGGCAGCGCCGACGATATCGAACCACCACATGTTTCCTGGGCTTTCGCCAAGGAAAATGCCATTGAAATCGAGGAGTAATTTATGCCGAATCAGGTCAATATTGAAGTCCATCTCGGCGGTCCCGCTATGGATACCGTCGTTTTCCTGTTCTCCTGCCTCCCGGACGGCGTTTCGTCCGGTGAGCTGACACGCGCCTATGCGCAGAACCTCCCTTCCGTTATGGACACCCTGCACGTGAAGAAGATGCAGAATCCCGACGGTTACGATGGCGACCCGCACAGCCCGCAGTCATTCCTGGAAAATGGCCGTGAAAGTGCCCTCATCTGCGCCAGCAAGGTCGCTAAGCAGTATGGAGCCATCGTCCATGTCATCGTGCCGAACGTGCATATCTCCGTCGGCGTCGCCGACATCCACCACGACCAGAATCCGGGCTGAGGGAACGCATGGAAGAACAGAGAGAATTTACAAACGGCTTCGACACAGCACATGTAAGACCCTGCAAGGGCGGCGACGGCTGGGAGCTCCTGCTCAACGGGACACCTCAGCCGTCTATCGACCTATCCTATCAGGACGCCGTCGACGCAGCCGAGCGAATACTGACGGAACCGGTATCGAGACCTCTTCTCACCGAAGAAGAGCGCGTTCTGCACACCGGCGAAGACGGATTTACGTCAGCTATCGTAAAACTGGAGACAAAGAATCTCCTCGCCTATCGGGCGAAAGCCATCTACAGTCTCGCAAAAAGCATCCTGAATCCCGGCGGGGACATCGACGAATTCACCTTCGATGTCATCGGCGGGGACGACCGGATGTCCCTCATCCGCTTCTCAGCCATCCCCAAGCCGGCAGCGCCGGCTGCGGCAGAGACAACACCCGCTGCAAAGAGCAGCGAAGAGGAGCAGTGCCATGACCAGAACTTATGGGCAACTGACAAAGAAATACCGGGAAGAGAATGACATCTCCATCCGAAAGCTCGCCAAGATGATTGGCGTCGGAAAGTCGTATCTCGCCAAGCTCGAAACCGAGGGCTGCACCAGCACTCCGACGCTGCCCATCCTGCTCGCGACCGCGGAAGTCATGGAAATGGACCCGACAGCTTTCTTAAAGAAGCTCGGAATCAACATGGAAAGCACGACCGCCGAGTCGAAAGAGACACCGGCCAGAACGCGGACACGGACCGTGGAACCGTTCGAGTACATCCCGCCGACGCTGGAGAACCTGCAGGCAGCACTCAAGGAAGGACGCATCATGGTCCTCCCTTTCAAAGCTCTGAAAAAGGGCATGCTCGTCTATATCCCATCCCTCGACTACGGATTAGCCATTGCCAACGAAGTAACTGAGGTAAAAGGCGGCGTGTACGTCTGCGCATCCGAAGCGCTCGGCATGACAGAGTTCACCCTGTTCGATATTGGGCACACCGTATTCACCGTCAGGGCAGATGCCCAAAAGAAACTCACCGAGCTGCAGGCGAAGCAGCAGCTTCGAGAAAGCCGCCTGAATGCTCGCAGAAAGGAGCCAGATACCGATGCTTGAATATAAGGATGAAGCCTCCCCTCTCATAGCCGACTTCCTGCGATTCATGTCGCTGCAGTGCAACCGGTCCGATGCGACAGTGAATGAGTATTACCTCGACCTTCGCATCTTCTTCCGCTTCATCAAAAGAGACCGCGGAGCCGTTGACCCGGATATGCCATTTGAGGAGATTCCGATAAATGACATCGACCTTGAGTTCGTGAGAAACATCAAGAAGACGGACATCAACAACTACGTGGACTTCCTTCGCTCCGAGCGGAGCATCCACCATGCGCACGGCGGAGACTCGAACGGCATCGGACCCGCCGCGACCCAGCGAAAAATCGCCTGTCTCAAGTCACTCTATAACTACCTCTGCGAGCGCGCCGGACTTCTGGACTCGAACCCGACCATCGGCGTCTATGTGCCGAGAAACCGGCAGTCCCTTCCCGTCTATCTGTCGGAAAATGAGGTCAAGCGGCTGCTGGCATCCGTCGCAGGACTCAACGAGGTGAGAGACTACTGCATCATCCGTCTGTTCCTGTCGAGCGGCATGCGCGTATCCGAGCTCGTCGGGCTCAATGTCGACGCCCTGCGCTTCGATGACACAGGAGCGCCTTATATCAAGGTGCTCGGTAAGGGCAATAAAGAGCGGCAGGTATACCTTGGCGGAGATGTCAACGACATCCCCGAGGAGACGCCGGAAGAGCGGGAAGCCCGCCTGCGGGCGACGCATCCGTGCGTACAGGCCATTGACGACTGGCTGGCCATAAGAGATGAGTACCAGCCGCCGAAGGGCGAGAATGCCCTGTTTCTCTCCCGCAAGCACACCCGCATCAGCGTCGACGCCGTACAGAGCCTTGTCAAGTCCTCGATGCTCAAAGCGGGCCTTGAGGCCTACTCCCCTCATAAGCTCCGCCATACAGTCGCAACACTTGAGCTGCAGAGCGGCACCGATGTCCGCGTGGTACAAGAGCGACTCGGGCACAGAAACCTCAACACGACGCAGGTGTACACCCACGTCAACAGCCAGGATATGAGGACCGCGGCAAAAACCAACCCAGTCAACAAAATCAAAGCCCGCGAGTGGTAAGCGACAACGGACTATAACCAGTACAGCCGCAGAAAGGATACAACATGAGCAGCTATCCCGGTATTAAGTATTTCGTCCATGACGGCAGCGTTTACCTCGTTCCGCACTACACAAACGACCCCGGCCTCGCCGCCATGCTGGATGAGGCACGGCAAACCGCCTCCAATGACATGACAAAAAGCCGCGCGGTTCATGCCATCTATGGAGTGAAGCACTACGACCCAAAGACCGGAGATGTCGTAAAGGCCGATATCTACGCGCCCGCCGTCCTCCTAAACGAAGCTGAGTTCACCCGACGCACCGATGCGCAGATGCAGGAAAGCCCCGGCTGCTGCATTCTCGCACTCCACGCCAGAAAATAAGCCGTATCACTGAGCGAAGAGCGGCATCTTAGCCGCATTATTTTCTAAAACTGACGAAATAATAAAAAGGACCTGTCTCATTTCAGAGACGGGTCCTTTTTGCCGGTATTAGAAGTGCCAAAGGTCTTCGTGAAATACTCCTTGCCAAGCATCCAGAGATATTTGTCACGCGCCCAGGGAGAAATATCGCCGAGCGCATAGAAGCGGCTGAACTCATCCATCACCTGCTTGAACTGCGCATAGTCCTTCAGATTGAACGAGGCAATGGTCGAGAAACGGTCCGCGCGCTGGAAATACCGCAGTACATCATCGACATAGCGGTCATATATCGGATAGACGTCCGGCCTGTGATGACTGCAATACTTCGTGGCGAAGGAATAGAAGTTAATCTCTTTCTCATTGACCGTCACTCGCTGGATGTCGCCGACCAGCGAGATATCGCCGCGCTGCAGCCGGTCATCTATGCTGAGAGACAGGATATGCGCCGCGACGGGATAGACGCCGTAGATATTGGTGCTGAAGAAGTCATTGAGCGTCGCTACCTTCAAAAGGATATCCTCTATCTTCTCATTGCTCGGGCAGAGCTGCCGGAACAGCAGACTGAGCGCATCCTCCTGATGCCGGTACTTCTCGAACTCTTCCTGTGTCTCCCAGCGGGATAGATAGGCCTGCGCCTGCTCGGCGGAAGGGTGCGGGATATCCAGACCATCTGCCGCCGCCTTTCGCAGCGCTCTCTGTGGAAGCTGGCGCAGTGGGACCGTCTCTCCGGAGCGCTCCTGAAGAAAGCGCCGGAAGCGGCGCAGATGTGCCATACGCCAGTTCACCCATTGCACGCGGTCTGTTCCCGCCCTGCCGGCTTCCTTCAAGTATAGCGACTCCATGTACATCTTGCTGATATTCTCGAAGTCATCCGAGAGGATGGTATCCCAGAACGCATCCTGCCCGAGCCGGGCCCAGAGGTAAAACGCCGCATACGCCGACGTCCTGGCAGTTGTCTCCGCATACTCGTGGCTCTTCAGGTACTGCACATACTCTGTGCGAACTTCGCCAAGGGAAAGCTCTGTTATATCGCTCATACCGATACCTCGAATCTCATGGATAGTCCTATCATACTACGCCGCAGCAGACATGGCAACTTTTTGAGCAAGTGTTTCACGTGTGAAATCAAAGAGCGAGGTATGTGAGTTATAATAAAGGGTTTGCTTTCGTCAGTATTAGAAAACAGACTCAAACGAAGAAACAGAAAACTTAGAAAATATTTCATTCGTGATATCCTATCGAGGGTGTGCCATGATATAGTAGAAGATTACACGTCCGCCAAAACCTCTCAGATACGCCAGAAAGAGGCGTATCCTGCACCGCGAATGCCCGCAGAGCGCGGCACAGCGGCCTGCAAAGCACGAACACCGGTTGCAAAGTTCGGCTCCCCGTGATAGAATCTCTCCCGAGAAGAAACACTGAAAAGCAGTAGGAAGGATATATTGCCCTATGGCCACGTCAAGAAAGAAGAGCGGACCCAAAGAGCAGGACGAACAGCAGGCTTTATGGAACCCCGTCGAGAAAAAGCTCGGCGAAGCGGTCCAGAAGATGTCGGACTCGCAAGGCTATGTGCCGAATGTCGTGCCCGGCTCCGTCGTCACGACGAACGCGCTGACGCCGTTATGGAAGAACGCCAAGTCGTTCGCAGCCTTTGAGCGGACCGGCGATGAGACAAAGCTGCCGAAGACCCGCAAGTCCGTCAATAACGTCGCGAAAATCACGCTGTCGGACGACGTCCTTGAAAAGGCAGCGCCGCTGGGCGAGTTTCAGCGTGCGGTGCTCGAAGCGGTCCTTTCGGAAATGGCCGCCGGCAACCTCGCCTGGTCGAGCTCCATGCTGTACCGCACCATGACCGGTAAGACGAACGGCGAGTCAGTCAGCCAGGAACAGCAGAAGATGGTCGACGACGCCATGACGCAGCTCATGTACACGCCGCTTCATATCGACCTCCACGACTTCGCAGGAAGCGAAGATATCGGACCGGGGGATGCGGTACTGGACGGCCCTATCCTGCCCGCAGAACGCATCACAATGAACCTCTCGGGCATTCCCGTGTCGTCGTACCGCGTGGTGGCCTTGCCCATCATCTTCCGCTTCTGCTCTATCACAAAGAGCATCACGATGACCCCTATCTCTTTCCTGTCCATCGGCATCAGCTACACACAGCGCAACATCGCCATCCTCAACATGATGCAGCGAAACGTCGCGCCTCTCATCTATCCGACAGAGGGCGTCTACAAGAAACCGGCTCCACTCATCATCCATTACGAGAGCATCTATGAAGTCGCTCTGGAAGGGAGCAGCGTGGAGTCCTCCTTCACCGTCAAGCAGCGCATCCGAGAGACCGTACATACGATTCTCGACACATGGGCCAAGCACGGATATATCGCCAAGTGGGATTCCATCAAAGAGCGCCGCAGCTACGTCGCCGTGCGTATCTTCTTCCCGAACAGGCAGCCGACGCCGCCACCGCCCGTCCACTTCAATATCCTGCCCAACCGGATAGCAGAGAAGAGCGAAGTACCCGAAGAGGATGAATAAAGTCCAGAAAGAGCCCTGCCGGCTGGCAGGGCTCTTTTTTCGCGTTTTTCAGGGCAATTTTTGGCGAAAATGGCGAAAGCGCAAAAACCGGCCACAAAGCAAGCATTTTCAATGCTTGTATGGCAAAACAGCTTTACATCACTAAAATCAGGGTATCTACACAAAAAACGGGGTCTATCTACACAAAATCTATGTGAAGTAAAATAACCGTACAAGTATTGATATATAAGGGCTGTAAGGCCAAAAACAGCAAAATCGGTCTCTTTTCGCTCCCCTGCTCGAACGGTGTCGGGAAATAGCAGCTCCGGAGGGTATACGTTTTGTAATACTGACGAAACGGGAACATACGTCAGTTTTAGAGAAAATGACGTCGAACGGGTGCTCTGCCTGCAAGATTTGTGTAGATACATCCACTCCGGCATGAATATTGGGCTCTCGGGCACCGCGTTTTTTGTGTAGATAGGGGGACAAGTTTTGTGTAGATGAGCCCTTATTTTTGTGTAGGTCAGCCCCGAGAAACGTGTAGAACAGGGCCGATTTTTGTATAGACGCCACCCCCTGTTTTTGTGTAGATACGCCCGTCCAGAGCGCCGAAAACCATTGAAATATCAATGATTTTTCCATAGGTCCTATTTTTGTGTAGATGCCATCTATCTACACAAAAATAGGACCATCTTTACATAATCTTGGAAATGACGGTATAGTACATCATGAAATTGTAGAAGTATACCCCCTCGATTTCAGTATAGAGGAAAGGAGGTGCTCCCAGATGAGGCCGGATATCGTCCAGACATACCCGTTCATAGATAAATGGCGGGCGAAGGGCTATCAGTATTACGTCGTTCCAAAGGATATGCTGACGGACGGCGCTGCGCTCGGCATCAATCTGGATGAGACCTTCCTTTACGTCGTATTGAGGGACCGCACAAAGCTCTCGTTCAAGAACAACTGGATAGATGACAGCGGCAATGTCTATATCATTTATACGCGAGAGGATGCTGCGAACTACATCGGCTGGTCGAAACGAAAGACCGTAGACGTTTTTGCCCGGCTCGTCGAGGCCGGATTGCTTCTTGAAAAGGAGCAGCCGATGAAAAACAGCGTTTTGAAGAAGCCAAAGCGGCTGTATCTCCGAAAATGGGTGCCGCCCTCCCCTTTCCATAGTGTCGAGGAGCTGAAAAACGGCGGTTTCCCCCTGTTTACAAGAGCCAATATCCTGGGAGAATCGGACCCGTACTACATCATCCCGAAGGTATTTTTCGAGGATGAAGCGCTGCACGGGCTCCCGCTGCGGTCTATCATGCTATACGCCATCGCGCTCGACAAGATTCACCTCAGCATCCAGTACGGTCGGGTGGATGAAGACGGAAAAGTGTGGTGCAGCCTCGACAACGAAGCCGTCCGGCAGGAGCTCGGCTGCGGCAAAAACAGTCTTCTGAGCGCCTACAAAGAGCTTGAGAACCTCGGACTCATCCTTCGAAAGATGCCAAAAGACATGAGCGGATACCGCCTCTATTTGAGAGATTATCTACCGTCGGAAGGGGCAAAAATCGTAGCATCCCAAGATTTGCACGTGGAAAGCGGGGGTGAGGTTCAAAACTTGCATCAAAGCAGTTTAGATTCTGCATCCGGTGAATTTGATTCCTGCACCAGGGAGATTTCAAATCTGCACGCGGAAAATCCAAATGCTGCATCTGCAGACGACCTAAATTTGCACGCAAGTCAATCCCTTACTCATCCTGACGTAAATCAGCTTTTTTCAGTCAGCCTCGGCGGCACGCCGCCGGAGGCCGCAAAAAAAGAAAAAGTTCCCTTGGATTTTGCGACCTGCTATGAAGCGCTGCAGGACCGCTTCGACTATCCCCTCTTCTGCTCGCTCATCGCGCAGCATGAGGAAGGCGAGAGCCGGCAGGAGACCATGTACCGTCTGCTGGACGCATCCATCGAGCAGATGGCCAAAGACATGAGCTTCCCTGGAAAGTACATCCGTATCGGGCAGGAGGTCCTCAAAAAGGGAGACGTCCTCCTCTGCTACCGGGACCTCGACCTCTACACGCTCTACGCGCTCCTGCGCGCCATCTGCGAGCGAATGGAGACCATCACCAACCTGGATGCCTACTTACACCGCGCGCTCGTCAGGGCCGTTGAGACCCACGGAGCAGCCGCGTTTTATATCCGCCGGGAGCTGGAGCGGGAGCTGGAGCAGTAAGTCCCAGATATTCTCAGTTCCGGCGGCAAAAGCCGTATGTTACAATCGCGTAGCGAGTACCCGAGACACACTGTCTTCCCCTTTCTCACGCGTCCCCAGCGTAAACTATTTTTACGAGGAGAGCGAATCATGAAAGGGAAAATCAATCAATCGGATATGCGCTATGTTCAAAGCAAGTTCGAAGAGTTCAAGAAAAGAGAGACCTTCGCGTCGGAACGCGAGGCTCTGAGCGCGCTGGCGCGCCTGGAAAAGCTCCTCAGCGAGGATGCCGAGTACGGGCCGCCTGCCTTCCGGGAGTACCTACAAGGCATCGTCAAGCGCCTTCTTGACTACTACGAGCCGATATGCCGTGACGATACCGTTCCGGAAGGAGCGACGCTTGAATGGCTGACCTCCTGCTGCGGGATAGGCTTAGAGCTCCGCAGATACGACATGGCGAGCGTCACAAGAGAAGATATCGACCGAGCGCCCGCGTGGCACTTCCCGGCGGATTACGAGTCGGACCTCGTAATGGCTGCCGAAGGCCGGTATCTTCCCAAAAGCGTTGTCAAAACAGCTCTTCGCTGCTCGGAAGCAGAGCTGAACGAGCTGGTCCGAACTCTGCCGCGGTCGATGCTCGACCTGCGCAGAGATGGGTCTCTGGAAATCAGCGAAGGGGCCCTGTACCTTCTGAGTGAAGGCATCAGAGACCCATATGAATGGCCCAACATCGTGGTGACGGAAAAGCACCTGTTCGTGAGTGCTTCCAGAATACCAACGATGCGTCGATAAGAACAGCACTCCTGCCCCAAGCCGCGTGAGAAGAGAGACGGCGGCGGGTACTCGCATCCCTTTCATGGGACCCCGCTCTTCCACCAAAGACCGCCCCGGCACCCCACGCACCAGGGGAGCCCATTAAAATAATGTTTACCGCACCCCTCGCGGGGACCACCCTCACCTCTCGTCCCTCTCTTCTCCCTTACACCCTCAGCCAGGTCCGTCCTGTTCCCTACCCTTTCCTTTTTAACCCATCCCCTCTCTAAAATAATGTTTACCGCACCCCCAGCGTCCCCCATCCATACTGGTTGCACAGTATTCCTCCGTAAACGATACCCTTCCCTTCTCCTATACCTCCCGATAGACGCACCTAAAACAATAAATAAAAATAAAAAATCAAAAACATACATAAGAATGGGCCGCACCCAATACAGGGAGCGAAGGACAGGACAAAAGAAAGAGAAGAGCGGAAGGACGGGAAGAGCCGCCATACGGCGGAGAAAAGAAGAGGGCGAAAGAAAGGTCCTGGCTGCCGGAGGGCAGCAGAGAGACGAACAGAAGAAAAGAAAAAGCCAGAACGCGCCGCCGCAGGCGGCGCGAGGACAGCATGAGCAGAAGCGAAGAGAACGGGCCGCAGAAAAGGCGGCGAAGAGCGGCAGAGGCCGCGAGCGAAGAAAGGCCCCACCCCACCCCGCGGAGCCGCGGAAAGGCAGAGAGGGACGGGAGAAGAGCGGGCCATCGCCGCGCCGAAGGCGCGGAAAACGGAAATATTGACCACCAACGAGGACGGCACCGAAAGGTGACGGGGGCTTGCCCTGCGGTAAACATTATTTTAATTCGTGGGTGTCTGGTTGCAGAGGCGGCGCGGTGGGTGGTATAATAAGAGGGTCGGCGAGGTAGTTCGCGCGGCCCAGTTTTATTTCAGGAGTTGATTTGTATGACACGTCGGGATGTCGGCGTTAAGGTAATGCGGGCTATCGGTTTGCCCGAGAGCGTTGTGAGCGCATTCCAAAAGGGCGAGGTCTATGTCACGGACAGCTCGTGCGGGCTCATGTCGGTCGTCGAGTCCGACTCCCCTTTCAGTGACGAAATTGCCAAGCTCGAATCATACGGCGGGCTCGTCTTCGCGGTCACCAGCGGCGACTTTCTGGTCTATGGCTGCAGGATGCACATGGACACCTACCTCTATGTCGTCGATGAGTACGTGCAGATGATGGAGAACAACATTGCCAGGGGACGTCCGGAACTCGAAGGCATCATGGAGCGCACAGAGGATGGTCAGTTCTGTATGCTCGGCCATGTCGTCACCGACAACGAAGATGCAGAGGACGGCTCTGTCATCTTCAAGCGCCGCGGCGGCGGGCTCATCCGGACGGCCTGATGCGCTGCATTCTTCGCATCTGTACGAAACCAAAAAGCACCGAAAACTCCTTGTGTACCAAGGGCTTTCGGTGCTTTTCTTTTTGCTCTTTTTAACTTTCCGGTAACTTGCTGGAGAGCCGTTTGAGTGGCATCAGTCATCCAAATGCTTCTCAGATTTCACACGTCTTCTCACATAGGCTTTCCCATTTGGCATGACCTTGGTGATAGGCTTCATGTCACCCCATGTGCGGCGCTGCTTGAGGTGGTATGCCTTCTGTTCTTTCTTGCTCTTCTTCCCGATGGGAACGAGTTTCTCCATAGCTGTCTCCCCTCTCTCCTTTTTTCTTTCTTATCTCAGACGTGTACGCTCCCAGTATCGGTTCATCTTGAAGGAATCATCTTTCGTAACGTCGACAGCGCCTTCAAACGGCCATTCATAGGCCATAGCTTCTTCAACGCTTTCAAACTCGACTTCACCGTACAGGAACTCGTTCTCCGTACCGGGGTCAACGAGAGATACTTCCAGGGTGTGCCCATTGTGCGTATAGACGTAGTAGTCCTTGACAATGAGGTCGTTCCCAATGAATGCTGCCGTCTTCTTGAAGAAGTTTGCCGGAATATCGCATTCGATTTCCTCACGGACGAGCTGCCCATGACCTTTGATGGTCATGCGGTATGTCATCTTCCCCTTCTGCTCACCAATGAGCTCTTCCCGACTGTAGATGCGGACGACGGGGTCTGTATCCACGTAGCCAATTAGGACGTGGCTGCGGGAATCCGGTTTCAAATCCGGCAGCGACTTCAGCAGGAATTTTCGTTCGATTTCCATTTTTATATCCTTTCACTTCTCGTTAGAATCCGTTCTCTGCCCATATCTCAATGACAACGCCCATTCGGGCAAAGGTGTCGTGGATGAGGGAATAGATATAGGTCCACTCCCCTCGATTCTGCCCTGCTCCCATGCAGTATGGGAAGGCGACAGTGTGGAGGCGCATCTCCTGCATCTGCACGAGCAACGATTTGAGTGCGCCCTTGAGAGCCGTGTAGTCGGTCTTCGCTCCGTACTGCCCGAAGAGGTTCGCGATGTAGAGGCCGCTCTTCGTCTTCACCATCTGGCACTCACCGAGCATGTTCCCTTTCCGGCAGGCGGCTGCATACGGCGGAAAGGCCTCGGGGCACTTGTCCCGAATCTCCTGGTCGATGCCGGCGTCCATTTTCCCGAGGCAATTCGCCTGGTGGGCAATGACTTCGGCGGTGCTGCTCAAGATGTTCCCGTGGTACCTGCGAACTTCCATTTCATCTCACCTCACTGCTATCTTATCAGTTCTTGCAGAACTTTGCAAAACGCTTTGCCTGGTATTCGGTGATGTCTCTGACGTTGTTTGCCATCTTCCACTCGGTGAGCTTCAGCGGCCATTCCGTGTCGAGGCAGATGCTCTGGTCGATGGCATCCAGAAGTGCCTTCTCTTTCTTCTCTCTTGCACGGATGAAGTCCATGGCGGTGTTGAGGTAGCGGATAGCGTAGGCGTATGCGACTTCTACCCCGCCGATATGCCAGCCGCCGAGCGTCTTTGTGTTGATGGCCCAAAGGAGCCAGATTGAGTTCATGTATGTGAGATTGATGAGCTCTTCGTCATATAACTCGAAATTGGCGCGGGAGGTCCCTTTGTAGTCCTTCCACCAGCCGCCAGTCTTCTCAACGCTGACGAAGACGTGACGGTTGGTACGGACTTTGATATTCAGCGGGACGACGGTCTCTGAAAATCCGTTCTTCGCGCAGAAGTCGAGGCGGGCAGAATCATCGGCAAAGGTAATTGCCATCTCCCCATGCTCGTCCGGCTCCCCGATGGTCACACCGTCGACCTTCGTCACCTCGTCAAGGCCGTCGCGCACGGTGGACCAGTAGCGTATCGGTTTGAGTTTCCCTCCGACACGGTCCATGAGTTGATAGACGATGTTATATTCCGGCGGGTCAAACTCCACGAGGTTGACCGGATAGATGGTGCAGTCTTCGACCTGCGTGTCATGTGTGCGGTTCCTTTCGCCGCGGCCTCGGCTGTTGTGCCAGGGAGTGTCGGCGGAGTATTTGCCGTACGCTGCTTCGGGGCGCAAGCGCTGCGTGGTGAGAACGGCGTCACCTTTTGTGATGCGCTCATTGACCCTCTGGATGATTTCCGTCAGGGAGCCGAAGCGCGTATCGGAGAGCCATCTGTCCGCTACGGCGTAGATGACATATTCCGACTCACGGCTGAGCGTGACGCCCTTTGGCAGCGGGAGCATCGGCGTGCGGTCGATGACGCCCTGCAAAATCTGATAGATGAAGTTTCGGCTCACGAGGCCGTCCAGCACTTCCTTGCGCTCTTCACGGTACTTCTTTTTCTGCTCCTTGCGGTAGTGCTCTTCGTCTCCGGGGAAGTCGAAGTGAGGCTCCGAGGCCGGTTTTTCGTCTTCGACCTTGACGCTGTTCTTAGAAATCAGCAAATCATCTGTAATGTGGATTCGCTTGTCATCCGTCCACCCAATGTAAAGGTTTTCTCCATTACGGATAATGATTCCAATGGCTCCGCCGTGATAGTAGTGGTAGTTCTGAAGCATGTTGCCAATCTCTCCGCAGGGCCCCTGCGCGATGTCTGTTCTCGTGCCGGTCTTTGACAAGCGGACCAACATGACACAGCGTTCATTCGGCGCGAAGACATCGAGCGCGGCGGGACAGCTTCGGATGAAGCTCTCGAACATAGGAAGCTGGCCCCACTGGATGTCATAAAGCGACACCATACGGGCAAGGTCTTCATCCAGATAGCGCAGCTTCTGGTAGACAACGATGGGCTCCGTGTCGGGCGCTTTCCTGCCCGAGCGCACGGTCGCAAACTTGACCGTCTCCCCTGCATAGCAGAGAATAGAATAGATTTGACTGTCGAGCAGGTAGATTTGATTCTCCAGCTCGTACTTCTTTTCTTCGAGCTCGTCCTTTTTGCGATTGAGTTCTGCCATGAGAGCAGTCTTCTTTTCATCCAGCTCGCGCTGCAGCTTTGCCATTGCTTCCGTCAGCTCGGCGAGCTCCGGCGCAGACCCATCTTTGACGGATTTGAGGTGCGCTTCCAGCTCGGTAAGGCGTCCATTTTCATCATCCAGCGCAGAACGCACGCTGGCAGGCGTAAGTCCTTCCGCCTCAGTCGGAATGAGCTGCTGGCTGTCCCCGTCTCTCGGCGCTGCGATGCTCGCTCTCAATGCAGCCGGAGACACATCCTCATAGCTCTTCTTTTCTGTAAAGCGTAGATGCTTGTCAGGATTAAAAACGAGCACGAGCTTATTTTCGTTCCCGATATAGAGACCGGCGACGCCGAAAATGCCGAGCGCATTGAGTTCAGCTCTGTCCTCATCGTCTCCGCCAAGAGAGCCGTCTTCCGTCGTGAACCAGAAACGGACGTTGATGGGCTGCTCCAGCATGGTGTTCATATAGTGGATGGTCTCCAGCATCTTTATCGCGCCGAGCACGCGCGGCCAAGGGGCGTCCAGTGTCCCCTCTTGTGGACGGCCCACCCAGTTGGGTACCGTGTACTGCGCGCTCAGCGCCTCACGAATATGGCCCGAAAGGTCCCTGTCGTTATTGAGTTCCGGGAACATTCCGCCCATGTAAAAGGAGTAGGCGTTTTTGGTCAAAGTGCTGCAAATCTTCTTCCAGCCGTCAGGGCCGACTGACTCGACCCAGTGGAGGTAAGATAGAAAATCGTGAAATACCGCAGTCCCGCTTTTCATCTGTTTCACCCCGTCATTCTTATTTTGTTGTCATTATACCATTTATTATGAACCCTTTCAACAAGTGAAGCCCTCTTCTTTTTCGCAGTTGGATGAAAAGTGCACGATGTTGACATTTTCACCAAAACCCGCGTTGCCGTTTTGTACCGATAGTGGTATAATAGCGTTCGAAAAGAATGGAGGAAATGCCATGAGTTATCATACCACGAGGGATGCCAGCTTCGACCTTGAATACTCCTTTGTCGCAGTGACAATCGGGTGCTGCCCTGTCATAAAAGATGCGCTGAAAGACCGTCTTCTGGAACTCACCAAAGAAGTCTTCCAGGGCCAGTACGGCTGCCGCATCCTGGATATCAACGTGGGCGCTGATTTCGTCCACGTCCATTTTGATGCCAAGCCATCGACAGCGCTCGGCGAGCTGGCCCGCTATTATATCAGACACACGGGTGCGTGCTTGTGGAGCGAATTCGGAGCGTATCTCAAGCCGTATCTCAGCGGCAGCACATTCCGTTGGGAGCGTGACTACTTCCTTTGTATCGAGAATTCACGCTGCCATGACATGGCCGAATCTTTCATCTATGAGAAGCGGAAAAAGGCTACTGCGACAGGAAGCACCGCAGAGCTTCCCAATCTGCCGGCTAAAGCGCGGGGTGAAAAGGTGCTCTCCCGTTTTGGTGCGCTCATTTACGAGCTGCGCCGCGAAAATGATGAAAATGCCGATGTCCACTCAAAGACCACTCTCTTTGGGGTCCACCCCTCTGTCTTCCGGGAAAAGGTCCTGCAGTGCGATGCGCCGAAAGAGGAATGGATTGAGGCCTTATGCAAAGAGTACGGTATGACGCGTGATGAGTTTGACGAACGCATGGCGCATATCGACGCAAGAGCGTTTGACCTCCGAAAGCCGTCTCCTGAAAAAGAGGAAGATGACCAGTCGGAATTTTACAATTACAACAATGGTGTGCAGCGCGTGTGTGAGATGTACGGCATCGGCGTAGGAGACATTGCTAACGAGACCAACTTCCCCAAAATCTATGTGCAGAAGCTCTACGACGACCCGTCTGCGGAGGCGCTCCAGAAATTTGAAAGCGCCATCAAGGCTGTCTACCCGGCGGCATTCCAGAAAACGAACGCGAAAAGTGTGAGGAGGTAAGGACGATGCCCCGCAAGAAAAAAGATGCTTTGCAGCCCGAGAGCGTGAAAACCAGCGCACTGGTAAAAGAGCCCACAAAGGCAAAAGGTAAAACGAAGGCAAAGGCCGCAGCAGAAGAAAAGCCTCACTACGATATCCCTCACGGCGTGACGATTCAGGACATCTGCAACACGTACCGCATCAACATGGAGAGCATCGCTGCGGCGACTAACTACCCCATCGCCTATATCAAAACGCTTGCCGATGACCCGACGTCCAGCATGGTCCCTGGCTTTCAGAGCAAGCTGAGAAGCGCTTTTCCTATCGCGTTCGATGATGTGGATTATGACGACCCGTTTGGCGATATGCTGCTTGACGGCAGAAAATCAGCCGAAGAGATATTCTATGATATGACGGGCAGGACGCTGCTGCAGCGCAGCCTCCTCTATCAGGTCGAATATCAGCTCCCGTATATTTCCGCCAGTACAATCGTCACAATCTCGACGATGCTCGAAAAAATCTCCACGCGAAAGACCTATGAGTCGGCGGAAAACTTTGTTTTTTCGTTCCTTTCTCAGATGGGAACCGAAGATAGACGCTTTTCCATCTGGGACAAGGGTCCTACTGCGATGAGAGTGCAGGCGGGGGTCTCGCTGTATGCGCTCAAAAATGCGAAACAGAATGGGCGCAATTTCAACGCTGAGACCAAGCAGCGCCTCGCAAAGTACCTTTTCGGCGAGAATAAAACACTGGCCAACGCATTCTATTACCTCAATGATATTTCCGATGTCCGCATCTATAAGGTGCCGTACTCCGCTCTTCAGGCCGAGCAGAAATCCTTCCGTGCGTTAGTCTATAAAAAGCTGCCTTACCTTTCCGATGAAGCTGCGGAGGAACTGCTGCAAATCATCTGGGACGATATCATGGTCTCGCCGCCGAAAGGAAACAACATGCCGTCCAGGGCCTCTGCCTTTATCCGCTGCCACCCGAAGCAGAAGACGCCTCTGATGACGTCTATCGACTGGTTTGCGCGTCACGAGATTAGCAATTCTCCTGTGCCCATCTCGTCGCTGGCCCCGTACTTCAGCGCGCATAAGTCGACCGTTCTGCGAATCCTCAAAGGTGCATTCGAGTTCCAGTACAAATATTTTGAGACGCTTTCGGAGACATTGTCTCTTTCCCCCGAGGAAAAGGAAATGCTGCGTTACGTTGGCACCATCAGCATGTGCTGGTCGCGTTTTGATATGCGCGATAAGACGACAGAGCAGCGCGAGATGCTCCGCCAGTTCGCCGGCACGATGCTCTGGTTCACGAAAGAGGAAGAAAAGACCATCTCCGATATCATTGAATCGGCCAAAGCACGCTCTTTCGGTGAGTGAAAACAAAAAGGACAGTCCCCGCGAAGGGACTGTCCTTTTTTCTATGCACTGAAAAGCGAAGTCTGTTCAAAGTTCGCTTTCCAATTCCAAGTGGAGACAGGCACCGTTTTATTTGCCGTCTTCTTGGGTGTTGTTTTTACCTCCTCGACCGTTTCTGGTTCATCGAGTTCATCCGGTGCGTAAGCAACGCAAATGTCACGGAGCTTATTGATGAGCTTCTGGCACTGAGCTGACTCCGCAGCGAACTGCGTGCCGGGTTTATAGACACGTCCAATCCCCTCGGCGATGAAATCTCCACGCTCTTCCAAAAAATATTCAGCGAAGGCGAAATCGTCCTCGCTGATAAGAGTCTTTTTGTAATAAGCATAGGAAATGTTCCTGATGACCGCCTCTCCATATTCTGCTTCCAGTTCGATTGTCCGCTCTTGTGGACAGCTTTTATGCTGCCTCAAAAGAGCAAGATATTCCTCGAAGCTGAAACGCAGGAAGGAAATGTCTCGGAAGGTAATTCGTTTTGCTCTTGATGCCATAAAGAAACCTCCTTCACTTTTGGGTCAAATGCCAGCTTTAGTTCTCGCGGCCCTCCACTTCCTTGCCGTCTTTATCGCAGACACGGGAGTGGTAGGCGAACAGTTCACCGTACTCCTCGTGACCGGTGGCTCCGCAGTCGGGGCACACCCAGCCGATGGAGTAGCCGGTATCGTTCAGCTCGTGTTCGCCGCAGTAGTCGATTTCACCGCCGCAGATGGGGCAGATGCCTTCCTTATCTCCGTCAGGATGCAGCGGCGGGAGACGTTCCTCATCTTCGATGGGGAGACTGTCGCGCTGCGCGAAAGCGAGAATCACTTCGCTGTCAGTGTCGGCCAGCAGCAGAGCGAGTTCGGCGATGCTGTCCTTCACGTCGCTTTTGTACTCGTCCGGAAGCATGTCCGTGATGTCCTTGCGGCACATCTGGCGGATGGCGTCGCAGCCGTGATTCATGACGAACTGAAGCGCGGTGGGGAATGCGGCATAGCCGTAGGTCTTGCCGTAGGCATCTTTGAGCTGAGCGTAAGTCGTGCTGGTGTTCATGTTGGAATCCTCCTAAATAAAATATTTTTCTGCATTGATGGTCACTTGATTTCTTTGTGATGATAGCGGTTGTACGCATTGTCGTACACGTAGACATCATTGTCGTACACTTCGACTTCGAGCACGCGGAAAATGGTGCCATCACTCTTGAGCGTAACTTCGTCTCCCGTGTGCAGCTTCTTCGCGTAAATGTACTTCATATGCAAATGCCTCCTTCAAATGATGTCGTCTGCGAGATAATCTCCCGCGTCGTGATAAACGGTGATGCAGGGGTCGTCTTTTACCTGCGCCAGAGCAGCTTTTCTATCGAGCTGATGCTCGGCAGCATATTGGCTTGCCATGCAGTCAGTGCAAAGGATGTCGCCGGACATGCAGTGAAAGACTTCGGATTCGATAGTCTCTCCGCATGCGGTGCAGGTGAGTTCGCGTCGATGTTTCATCATAAAACCTCCTTCTTTTTGATGATTCGTCAGTATTAGAACTTTGAAGTCGAAACCGTAATACTGACGATAGCTTCGTGGATATATAAAAAGACACCCATCTCAAAAGAGATAAGTGTCTTGATAACGAATATTGAAATGATGACAGGCTCCTGTTCGGAGTTGGGCTGATGACGTTCCGCAATGCGGCAAGATGATGACTTTAATACAGGTATAATGTACACCAAATCGGAATGCCGGTCAACAGAAAATCGAAAATTTCCTGCAAATATTTTTCAAAAAAGAAGGGCGGTCAGATGACCGCCCTTCTCCTTCCCTCCTTCAAGCGAAGCGGTATCCCGGAAGAGGGATGCCAAAGAGCTTGAAGTCCTCTGCGTACTTCGCAGGGATAACAGGATTTTCGTCATAGAAATAGGTCTTTTCCATGCTGTCCATACGGCGCTGCGCGTAGTCAAACGCGTCTGCCTTGGTGAAGTATCTCGCAGACTTCGTTGGAGATTCCAGAAGGTGGAATCTCCCTGCGTCCGGAGACCACGTATCATGGAACATCGTCATGTCCTGTGAGAGCGTATAGGTGACGTCCCACGCAGTCACGTCTTTACCGGCGTGGCGGACATACTCGTTTTCCCGAATCATGATGCGAAAGCGGAAACAATCGTTCGCGATGGACATATCCATACACATGTCGCCCTGCACCTTGCCGACCGTTTCGTCGACCCAGCCAGTAAGGCCAACGTCCGGCATCCTGTAATTCCGGATTTGCTGGACTTTCTCCAGCATGGAGAATGTGGTCCCGATTCGGGTGAGGTCATGGGCGATGTTGGCAAACTCCTGCAAAGCACTATTCTGTGCGGCAGTAGTGCGGGCGAGCTCGTATTCAAGGTCCGTATCAGAAAGCCCCATGAACTTCTTCATGACGTCTTCGCACAAAAGCCCGTCTTTCTGGGACTGCTTATAGATTGCTCCGATGCCGCGGGCGGAAACAGAGAGCTCCGTTGTCAGCAGCGAGGAGTAGACATCTCTCTTAATCCCAACACTGCTCGTCCCCCAAATGCCGTCGGCATTATGTTCGTAAGGCCCTGTTTCTATTTTAATGGGCATGTCATTCATTTCATTAAACCCTCCTTCTTTAATTTTTCGATGTACTCTTCATCTTCGACCACCTCGGCGGAAATGATGCCCAACATGGGGCGGAGCAAAGCTGCTTTCGCCTCAGCAGATTCCTTCGATGAGAAATGGTATGCCTTTCCGATGTCGCTTAAACCGCGCGCGTTCTGAAGAGCACCGCTCTTCCCCGCTCTCGCGGGGTTTTCAAGGTAGTAGATGTTGCTGGACTGTCGCGAGCTCTCTTGCTCGATACGCACGACCCATAAATTCTTCTTCGTGTCAATGCGCACCAGTTCAAAAAACGCCTCTGCGTAGATACCGCATCCGACCAGGGTCATCAGCTTCTCAACTGCTTCCTCTTTATTGAAAAAGCAGGCGTCGTGAATCGAATCGGAGATGACATCGCGTATCTTTGCCTTGCTCGCGACATAACCGCCGCTGGCTTTTGACTTATAGCGAATCAGAAGCGCATCTTTGTCCGAGAAATCCCGCGCCATCTGGCGATACTTGCTTGGGTGGTTCAGGGATGCGACCTGATAGGAAGGCTTAATGATGTTGAAGTCAAAGACGGGAGTACCGCACTTCTTGCGGCGCATGAACTCTTTCGTCTTGAGTATCCAATCATCCAGTTCGCGCGTCGTCTTGATTACGGCGGTCGGCGCGTTCTCCATCCAGCTATAATGCTCGTTTACGAGATAGGCTTTCACGGAATCCAGCTTGGAATTGCATTGAATGAGCTCTTCGATAGATGCCGTGTCCTGGAAGCCGTCTTTGGCCCAGGACATCAGCAGCTTGTCGTCGGTTATCGAAGCAGAAAAGACGCCGCTGTACTCGAACGACATGTACCGCCAGTAGGGAGCCTCTGTTTCAAGGCTGATATTGACGATTTCATCCAGCAGGTCGTTTCGTGACAGACCGAAAAGTTTCGGATGTACGAGAGACCAGACCGCCAGATGTGCCTTATAGGTGTTGTCGAGAGACTGCGAGTTCTTCATCCAGATGGGAGTGTAGCCGAGGTCTGACTTCAAAAAGATGGTATCTCGTACCATAGGGCCGGTGCCGGTTGCACCGGGAACGTACTCGTGCCACGAGTTTTCAATCCAGTCGAACATAGCACGCTCCTATTACTCGATGCGGTAAACGCGGCCAACGGAGTCGTTCCCCTCGCAGAGGCGGCACCCCTTTGAGCACGGGAACGTGACTTTGCCGTCCGGCCAGAGAACACGCATACGAACGCCGGTACAGCCGTCCATGCGGCACGGCATTGCATCCTCGTTGAGGATAAAGCCGACGGAATCGTAGTCCGCAGGACTTGCGCCGCGCGGGAATATGACAGCCATAAAGGGAGCTCGGTAGCTTTCCTTCTTGCTGCCAAGAGCCGCCTTGACACGGAACTTATCCGCGCCGGGGATGGCTGCGAGAGAGCGACCACCCTCCCACGTCGTGTGGAACTGACCAGCGCCATCGACATTTTCGAGAGCGCCGCACGTTCCATTGGCAATGGGGTGCGGGTCGGGCGTCATGTCGTCCATGACAACGGCAGAACCAGCCGGATAGGCGCGCTTCCAGGCAAGGACCAGCGCACGCGGGGAAAAGGTATTGGAACCGGAATGAGAAGCAGACATCTTGATTTTCCTCCTTAAATTCTGCGGGTGGGATGGATATTCCGTCCCACCCGCTCTTTTTTGTTTTTGTCAGTTTTACGTGATTCAACTTGCCACGTCGTCGGCAGAGAGCTCACGGCGGAGGTGCTCCAAGTACGCAGGAAGCGTATCCAGCGTGCAGAGCTTTTCCTCGTCGATATCCTCATAGGAGAAATCGCACTCGCCGTTGACCTCTTCCTTTGCAGAGACGTACAGCATTTCGACATCAGGGGTATCGCCATCGATAAAGTCGTCTTCGTTGTCGATGTAGAAGTCGGGCTTCATCTTACGTTCGTTGGCTCCGATGCCGTTTTTCATTGCGCGCCCCTCGGGGATGCACCAATCGGAGTTCTGCTGATTGCTCATATCCTTGCTGTTGTCGTAGAAGCAAAGCGCCTTTGCGATATTGCAAACGTCGCTGTCGTCGTGGAACTCGTCCCTTGAGATAGCGAGGCCACAGCATTCGCGGTCACCTTCGTCCATGTTGGCGTATGCCTCCATCAGGATGCGGCACAGTTCGAGCTGACGCTCTTTTCCAATACCGTTCGTGGCGACGAAGAAGGACGGCACATAGGAGTGTGTCTCCTCGAACCGTTTGAAGAAATACTCAATGATTCCCGTGTTCAAAGACGGCTCGCCGCCGGTGAAGGTGACGGAGCTGACTTTGCCCAGCATAGGCATGAGTTTGTCGATGGTGCTTTTGCTCATATCGACACACTGCGCATCACCGCGAAGGCAATGCGCACAGTGAAGATTGCACTTTCTCGTTACTTCGAGAATGAGGCTGCTGGCGTTGATAATGGCTGACATATTGAAATCCTCCTATGTTTTTGATTTGTTTTGTCAGTATTACGACTTCGAGCCCGAAATCATAAAACTGACAAATGATGAAATATATAAAAAGACACCTACCTCGAAAAGAGATAAGTGTCTTGATTACAAATTTGGTGTTGTTGACTTGGCTCCTTGTGGAGTCAGAATGATGACGTTCCGTGTATAGCACGGCAGAATGATGACTTTAATACAGGTATAATATATACCAAATCGAAATGAACGTCAATGCTGTTTTCGAAGAATTCTCACTCGAAGAATTCTCCGCAAATATCCAACTTGGATATTTGTGCTTCGCCTTAAGCCCTCTTTGGGCGGCTCTCGTACTGATAGCACGGTAGATACAGGCCGAACGTCAGGAACATATTCTCGTATTTCATTGGGACGAGCGATTGAACGGACGGTCGTAAAAACTCGTGGTCCAACTTGAACATCTTCTTGGAGATATAGGCTTTTGCCGCGCCAATCGTCTTGAACTTCTGCCGCTCATAGAGAGAGTTCGCGTCGCTCCCAAGGGGGAATTCGAACCCGCGCATGCGCGTCCGCTGCACGCGGCTAATGACTTGCCAGCTCGACGGCCCCTTGGATTCGAGGTAGATGTCGGCACTGAAGAGCGTGGATGCTTTCCTAAGGTGAGAGATTTTCTTCATTCCTTCCTTCACGGGTTCGCTCTTCCACTGCGTCAGATTGATGAGCTCCGTGTCTGAAGAGGGATACAGCTTAAAGACGATTGCAGATAGCACGAGCATGTATTCGCGGTACACGTCGCGTCTGAATGAGTTCTGACTCCATGCGAAATGTGGCCAGGCGCAGCGCAAAAAGCTCCTGCTCAAGGAACTCGGGCTGCTTATCCCTATACTTGGCCAGAAGCGAGGAAATGTGGTAGATGGGCAGCTTCCTCCGGCGGGCATTGATGCTTTCCTGAGAGTTTTTCTTGAAAATCTCAACGCGGTAAGTGAGGATGCACCGGTATGCCTTCGTAGCTTTGGAGTTCTCCTCTGTGAACGGAACGGGTCGGAGATGTTCTCAACAGCAGCAACTATGGCGGCATGAAGAAAACTCCGGGGTGCGACCTTTCCAGCCTGCAGCCCGGGAAGAGCTACACCTTCTTGATTGAAGCGAGCTGGGAAATCCTTATGGGCAAGACATACGGATTGTCTCGCGTTGCGGTCTACAACCGTACAAACGGTGTTGACGAACGCTGGACTTAATCAAATTGCAAAAAGAAAAGAGGCGGAGCACATTTGTGCTCCGCCTCTCCCTTTTGCTATGTTATTGGGTTGGTTTTGGATGCGCTCTGAGAGCGTACCGGCCACATAGAAATTTCTAAGTTGTAGCCTTGCGGCAGAAACTCCTCGCCCGCGTGGACGGAACCAGTCCGAACATATCGGTCATGCTTTTGAATGCACGTATTTCGTTTTGCGATGTGCAGTTATCAGATATTTTCGAAACAGCTATCTGCAAAGGAACGATGAACTTCCCTCTTCACTGTGAGCGGCGCGTTGCGAGTTTTTGCAAGACCATCAGTTGGCGATACCTACCGAGGGGATGCGGCTGCCAGCAAAGATGCCGAGCGAAAAGATAAGCTCAAAGCATTTTTCTTCGATGCTCTCGCAAAGGTTATTGGAAAAAGCGTTTGCCATGGAGAAAGAATTGGGTTCCTGGAAGTTGCTCGGGGTCGTAGCAGCGCTGTTTTCTCTTGCGTACATTTTTGTTACCTCCTTGATTTTTGAATATAAAAAGAGCAATAGCCAGGAAGCTATTGCTCTGAAAAAACGTATAAGAGAAAAGAAAACTTACCTGTAACAGGCCAAATGACGACGTTCTGCCGAAGCAGCGGTATGATGACTTATTACGTATACCATATTACATGCGCGTAATGCCCTTGTCAATAGCCCGTTGCAAAATTCCATTCTCATATTGTCGACATTTTGGAAATATGGTATAATCACAGCAAGTAATTCCTTTTGGGCCTTTAGCTCAGTTGGTCAGAGCAGCCGGCTCATAACCGGTCGGTCCTGGGTTCGAATCCCCGAAGGCCTACCAAAAAAGCGGGGCGTGCCACAAGGCACGCCCCGCTTTTCCTATCTGGTGATGATATTCTTCGAACCGTCCGTGTCGCTGAGGTCCAAAAAGAATTCGCGGTACGCATCTGGGACATTGATGAGAATGCCGTCCAGATACCGCTGATACGTCTTCTCGTCAAACTTCCTTCTGTGAAGCAAACCGAGCCGGACCGCATCTAAGATGCTGTATACTTCTCTGTAATACTCGCGGGAAATGTCCCTTGGGCTCTTGTCGAGGAATTCCATTGAATATTTCGCATTGAAGCTCGCGTTAGAGAAGTCGTTCTTCTCGCAGCCGTAAGCCTGCACGAGCTTACCCGTGAGAAGGTCCAGCAGGAACCACTGCGTAGGACGGTTGATGACGTTGTACTCGATGTCGTGATTGTTGAAGAAGTGGACGAAAGTAGCCAAATACCACTTCCGCCCGACTTTGCGAAGCACAAGGTCTGACGCCTTGTGTGCGCTAATAACTGTGTCATCGACATGCCAACGGAACAGTCCGATGATGCGTTTGCTGTTGACGTATCCTTCCGGCAAATCCAGTTTGACAGAAGTGATTTTCTTCTCTTTCTCCATGCTATAAACCTCAAAGATGGTATAATTCCTACAATTTAAGAATTTTTGCTTGCGCAGAAAACTCGCAAGTGATATGATACAGATACACGGCGAGATGGCTGAGAGGCTGATGGCTTCGGTCTTGAAAACCGACGGTGCGATGAGCGCCCGTGGGTTCGAATCCCACTCTCGCCGCCACGGGTTTTACCCCACACAAACACATTTTCTCCAGAAGAAGGGAGGCTGCATGAGCAGCCTCCCTTCTTCGCTATTCCAAAGCCGCTGTGCCGCAAGCTGCGGCAGCACAGCCGATGCTTAAGAGGACTTCTTCCCGTTCACATGGTCCTTCAGCGCGGAAGAGGCCTTGAACGTAGGAGCCGTGGCAGCGGGAATCGTAATGGCTTCGCCGGTGGCGGGGTTCTTGCCGGTGCGCTCAGCGCGCTCAGCACTGCCGAACGTACCAAACTGAGGGACCGAGATTTTATCGCCAGCAGCCATGATATCGGCGATGGTGTTGAACGTGGCGGTCACGACGGAGTTGACCTGTGCCTTGGACATGCCCTCGGTCTTCTCGGTAATCTTGGTGATGAGTTCATCCTTGGTAATCTTCATTTTTCTCTATTCCTACCTTTCGAATCTTGTTGCTGCAAGTTCCCTTGCTGATTTGTAGCTATTATACCATTATAGGAACAGATAATCAAGCGGAAAAGCTGAAAAATGCCGATAAATAATGAGTTTTATGAAGATGTGATTCGAAAATTTATATTAAAAATAACGCATTCACTCCTTGAACGATTGTTCCATAATTGGTATAATATGGGTGGACGAAATTTTAATGTTCGGAGGGGTTATGGACACTAAAAATTACATCAAAGAGCCAGGCGTACTTGCCTCTTATTTGAATCATCTTGTCGACGAGTCGGATGTCTCCACATCGACGGCATACAATTACTATATGAATCTTCGACTCCTTGCGCAGTATCTCAAGCATGAGCGCAAGAATATGGATTGTGAGCCGGACGAAGTGGTCATGGTCAATGTTTCCGACGATGAAATGCTTTCTATCACAGAAGACGAATGGGATGACTTCCTCGATTACTGTCGTTTCACCAGAAACGAGTCCATAGGGTCCTATGCTGTTCGAATCAGCATTGTGAGAGGATTTTACTGCTGGCTTTGCGAAGTCCAGGCCACAGATGTTCCGGCGTTCATCGCACAGGCAAAACGCCCTCACATGGTTAGAACAAAAGAGTCTGTCGAAGTCAACGAGGAACAGAAAGACACCATTATCGAGCATCTTACCGGTGACTTTGCTACGCGGAACGCATCTATTATCCTCCTCTTTCTCCGCTGCGGCCTCGGACTTAACGAAATCGTGCAGCTTGATATGGAGGATATTGACCTGACGTCTGTTCGCGTGGAGCGCGGAGATGACGGCAAGTCCCGCGTTGTTCAGATGGACGAGGAGACGGCAGAAGCCATCGACGCCTACCTCTCAGACCGCATCCCGCCAACCACTGGCGGCAATCCTCTTTTCGTATCCGCCAAAAAAGGGCGGATGCGGCACGGGACCGTCCAGAAAATGCTTCGCAGAGCCACAAAGATTGGCGGTGCAGGCATCAAAGATATCAGCATCCGAGACCTTCAGAGCACGGCGCGCGGTCGTATTATGGACCGTGCAGCAACGGTCGAAGACGCTATGCAGCAACTCCCTGTCAGAAGTCCGTATTACTTTCACAGAGAGTACACGGCACGTATGCGGGAAAATGCGGAGAGCTTGGCCAAGAGCAGCGAAGTATAGCTATACTATCGCAAAATCTTTCAGATTCTATCTTGAATCAGTGTGCCGATAATGGTATAATACCGACGAAATGAGAATAATTCAATGAAGAATAGTCCAATTTACCTATGTAGACCTGTAGACAGACCTGATTCTGTCTATGTGGTTTCTTTGCGACACGTTCCCGAATCAGAGCATCTTGTTGCTCGGGCGTTGCCGTTAATTATGGATACGCTCCCTCAAGCCGATTTACTTCGCCTCAAAACGGTCGAGTTTGTCGACATTGAAGAGATGGTGAAGGCCTCGATTGGACAGCCCATCGCAGGGGCGCACTACGTTTTTACTGACAGGGAACTCCAAAACTTCATTCTGAAAGCCTCCTCGGAAGAGAACAAGGCCAAGCAGGATGAACTGTGGAACATGGACCCAGCCAGAAACGCAGTTTTTACGGCAGTGCTCCCCTTCATGTCTCATAATGAGCCCTATATCCCAGCTGAACGTGTGGCGCATCACATGTCTGTCCCAGCAGGCTTTTCCAACTATATCCGGGATTCAATTTCCGAGAAAGGCGGCGTTCCGAAAGACGATATCTATGTAGCCCCTCAAATTGTGGCGGGCCATGATGTGAAGAGAGCATGGGAGGATTTCCAGTGTGCTGCACGCGACCGGCTGGTCGATAACGTCAAATACGTTAAGCATACCTACGATGAACAGGTTCATGAAGCCGGAAAGCTCCTTGTCCCCTTGTACGGCATTTTTATCAGCATCAAAAAAGAGTTCCCGCGAGTTGTTTCGTGGAAGGACTACATCCATTTCATCAACTGCGTGAGACGCGAAGACATGTTTGAACGCCCTGCTCTCGTGGAGCATTTCCGCGGCATTTCGAATGATGCTGGTTTTGCATCAGCTCAGCTACAGGGCTTCGATACTTACGCCAAAATCTATGCTGATATTGGAAAGCTGACATCGCGACTGGCTGAAAATGATATGCAAGGCAGCGGCCTTACACCAGACGAAGCCAAGGAAGGAGGCGCGTTGTCATTCCTGAAAAAGCTCTTTCCTCGCCGCAAATAAGCGACATGTCTTATAAGCCGAGCTACGCGGCGCTTAATAGCCGCAATATCTACGACCGTATTACTAACAAACGCGCATTTTTCCTTTGCATAGATGCACTGGATTTCAAGAAGCTCTCCACCGGACAGCCAGCTCCTCGTATGAAGATGCGATTTTGCACATTCAACAGTGAGAATATCGCAGGTGCAAAAATCACTGGAGAGGTCAATATCTATATTCCCTTGCCGCACTTTCTCCTTCTCTGCCATGACGTGTTGAACGGTACATATGCCAAAAGGCAGATGGCTCTTCTTAAACAAGTCGGTGAACAGAGTGACGTGTTCCGTCGGGCGGTTTACTTTGAAAACTTCGGTGGGACGACATCTCAACCGATTACATCAGTCAAGTTATCCGTTGTAAACGGAATGGGGGAAATACCGTGCTTCGCATTCGTGGCGACCTCCGGTCCTGGGGAGTTGACCTCTTCTGGAGGTATTGTCCCGGTAAAGAATAAAAAGCCGGAGCAATCCATCTTCATCAATATGCCAAATGACGATTTGAAGGAAATGTGCCTCATTGGGCGGGCCTATGCAGAGCAATACGTCCAACTGGACTTGCAATCGAGGCTTGCTGAGGTCCAAAAACTCAAATCGCAGTGGAAACAGCAACAAGAAGATAACCTTTGAATTTTACAACGCTAAGGAGTGAAACTATATGGCATTACCCATTACCTGCCCGAAATGCAAGGCTCAGAATCCAGCAGGCGCTATGTTCTGCAGTGCTTGTGGGCAGCCTCTTCAGCAGGCGCACGCGGCACCGAACGTCTGTCCTTCTTGCGGCGCACAGTTAGCGCCGGGAGCAAGATTTTGCTCCTCTTGCGGCACCTCAATCCAGCCAGCCGCTGCGCCTCATCCGCAGAAGCCTCAGCAGCCTGTGAAAGCGCCAAAGCCTCAGCAGAAGGAGGAGTATGTCGATGCCGCTGAATACTTTGCGGCAGACAAGAAGAGACGTGAAGAAGAGGCGCGTGCCGCGGGACAGCAGGCTGAAGAGGAACCGCCGCAACCGCATCCTACTTACGTTCCTCCCCAGCAGCAGGCTCCCGCACAGCCGACGCCGCCTCAGCCTCAACCGGCGCAGCAGAAACCTCCCGAGCAGGTTCCTGTGCAGAACAGCAAGCCTCAAAACGGCGGGCAGCAAAAGAATGCCCAGCCCCAGCCGGGACGGCAGAAACCGCAAAATCAGGGACACCAGCAGGGCAATAACAATTCCAAGCAGGGTAAACAAAAGGGCGGTTCTCCAGAGCAGAAGGTGAGCTGGGGCCCTGCCCCGGAGCAGGCGGCTCTTCAGCAGAATGGGTGGAATGGCCAGCCGCAGCAGCCTAATATACCGCCTCAGCCGGCGAAGCCTCCCATGCAGGATGGCTTCGCGCCGAACGGCGCGCAAAACGCCGCCCCGTGGAGTCAGGAGCCGAATCCCGCAAGTGAACCGGCTCCTGTAAGCCAATCCCCCAAAGCGGCAGAGCCGGCGCAGCAGAACCCGTGGGAGACCCAGGCGGCACCGTGGAATCAGCCTCAGCCGGAAGCGCCCGCAGAAAGCCCCTGGGCACAGGAACCTCCACAGGCTGAGCAGCCTCAGCCGTGGAATGTCCCCCAGCCGGAGGAAACTCCGCAGTCTCCATGGGAGCAGCCGCAGGGGCAAGCCACCGCACCTTGGGAACAGCCTCAGCAGGCTCAGGTGCCGCCTCAGCAACCGTCACAGACGCAGCAGCCATGGGGTCAGAAACCTCCTGCGCAGCCTTGGGGCCAGCAAAATACAGCGCCACAGCAGCCCTGGCCACAGCAGCCGTCTCAGCCTCAGGCGCAGCAGCCTTGTGGGCAGCCCCATAACCAGTGCCCACAGCAAGGATGGGGAGCTCCGCAGCCGCAAGCGCCCATGCCATTTAACGGACAGCAGCCGTTCGAAAATCAGGAAGACAATTCCAAGAACGATATTCCCGGACATTCGGACCCGCTATCCTTCCTCTCCAAGCGCAAACGCGGAGGAGACCACGATGCTGAGCGCGTAAAGAAATTCCAGAACGAAGCAAACCAAGATGGGTACTATGATGACCGTCGTCCGCAGGATGACAACGAATACATGTATACGGGCCACCGCAGCATGTTGCCTACCATCTTGTGTATTATTGGCGTCGTCGCATTTACGTGCATCGTAATCTATCTCAAGTCGAAACTCGGTTAACCGACCAAAATGCGAGGGAGAGAAGCGGAAATCCGTTTTTCTCCCTCGTTTGCCAAGGAGAAATTTTATGATTTTAGTCTATACCAATAGCCGGGAACGGGCGATGCGTTTAGCAACGGCCATCGACGGCGTTGTTTTGCGCAACAAGCAGAAGATAAGACCGTCCAATTACGATTCTTTGAGGGATATCCTGGAGCAGGAGCTTATTACAGACGGATACGTTCGCGCCTTTTTCCGCGGCATGCCCTATGTTTTCCTTTACTCTGATGGCCCTATCAAAGCGCCTTGCAAAATGGCGGATTACGATGCGTCGTATGCTTCTTTTAAGGACCGCCCGATTCCCTTTCTTCCGAACCAGTTCGAATACCGCTATGTCGATGCGGGGTTCGAGGCAAAGCTTGCAAAGTATCACGATATCATTCACGATGCAGCGGAAATCGTCAATGCTGCGTCGGACGACATCGAAGGCGAACTTTGCTTTTTGCAATTCATGAATGAGGTCGAAACTTCCGGTAATTCTCAAAAATTCCCCTTGGGAACGATAAAAGCAGCACATCCGTGTACGATGAATGAAGCAGATGTCATGAACGCGTTTGCTCTGCCTGATACATGGTACAGCGATGTTGGCTCCCCTGCCGCCGCTAAGAGAAGAGAGTATATTGAGTGGCTTGTTACATGCAACGCGACCAACACACTGACAAAGAACAATCTCTCTCGCAGACTTATCCCTGTTGGCCGCCTTGAAAGTGCGATTCTCACTTTAATTGCTGAGCAAAATCGTGATGAGAGCCAGCTCATATCCCCTGCAAAAGCAATCTATAACGGGACAGTGAAACTTTCTCTTCCGGCCCCCTATACCATCCACGGAAAATCGGAGGTGGAGGCCAGAATCCTATCGGGGTTCCCTACTACTGAGAAAGCAGGCACTTCTGTGCTCGCAAAGATAAAGGGTATCGGCACTGTGGCTGTAGCTAACACAGAGCATTCCCTGCAATCAGAGACGCCGCGCCTTCTCAATATCTCAACATTGCAGCAGCGCGCATGCGATGCCTTAGGCCTGACGCTGACGGAGACGGCTTCTGCCGTCGAGTGGCTCTATTTCAATGGGTTCATAACGTGGCCAACGGATTCCGACCGTAATCCATGGAACAATAAATCGCGCGTTACCAAAGCGGTATCAGCGCTAAATGCTGACCCGAACATGGCAGAAAGAATTATCCCCCGCGATGTAGAAAACTTTCTGCAGTGGGATAACGACGACAATAACGACCAAAGGACAGGCGTCATTGTTACGGAGAAGCCTCTCCCCTCCTCTGCCCCGCAAAAGTGCGCGGCTGTTTACCAAATCATCGCAGATGCACTGATTGACACCATTAAGGCCAGAAGCTTTACGGATATTATCACCGTCTACATTACATGCGGAGATTATAAGCTCGTCATTACGGATAGCTTGGCTGGGACCCAACAGTACCATCCGACAAGAGACGTGCCGATTCCGGCGGGTACAGCCATCCCCATCACGGATTGTGCGCTCTTATCAAAAGACAGGCCTCCGCGCTATACGACCAAACGCATTATAGAAACGCTGCTTGCAATTACCAGCGGTCATGCTTACTGGAACGATTCAAGAGTCTTTTCCTCTGCATTGGATAACCTTACCGTCTGGAAGCAGATTGAGCTCGATGAAACCGACGGGACATATCGCATCACGGAGCACGGAAAACAGGCGTATAACTATATCCGCAATACCATCCTTGCAGATATCCCGGAAATCGTAAGCTGGGATTTGCGCTTATCTGCTATCGCCCACACATCACAGCAATTCCCTGAAGGCGGTTCTATCTCATCGTTCTGCAATGATGTCCGCGCCTATGTGTCCGATATTGTGGCCAGCATAGAAGAGGCCAGTAACACTATGCGCGAATTGGGCGGCTATGTGCCTTCTGATTTTGCTTGTCCCATTTGCGGCGGCGAGCTCCATTTCCCAGATGAGGGCGGATGCAGTTGCCTCAATTGCAAGTTCAATATCCCGAGCAAGGTCTTTGGGCATACGATGAAGGTCGCCGACATTGGCGCACTTGTTACAAAAGGTGAGACGCCTCTTATCACGGACTTTGTGTCAGCTAAAGGGACATACGCCGCACGGCTAATTCTCAACCAGGGAAAGGTATCGCGTACTTTTGAGTCGCCCTACCCCTGCCCGAAATGCGGAAAGAAGCTGAACGAATATGCGTGGGGTGTGAAATGTGCAGATACCAACTGCTCGTTTTCGTTGAACACAACTATTCGCGGGCACCACCTCACAGAAGACGAACTCATGGCGCTGGTATGCCACAAGGAAACAGAACCGCTTAGTATGATGAGCCAGAAAGGTGTTCCGTTCAAGGCAAAGCTCCGTATTACCGATGATGGGACGCTTCAGTTTGACTTACAAAAATAGCGGGATGATGCTTCAGGGCTCAAAATATCCAACTTGGATATTTTGAGCCCTTCCGAGAATTCTTTCGGAAATGTGCAGAACTGGTATTGACGAACATTCTGATTTGGTGTACATTATACCTGTATTAAAGTCATCATTCTGCCGCAGTATCTGCGGAACGTCATCATCCAGACTCCCGTGAGGGAGCCAGTCATCATTAAAATTACGTCTGTCTCTTATTCTATCCTTTGAGTAAGAGACAGATTTTTAATATATCCCAATGCACGGCGATGTTCAACAGCGCCGGCCGAGGGCAAGGAGGGTTTTCGTTACGACCCGCCTTGCCCTCTTTTTTATTTCTAAAAAGAGGTGATATCAAAGTGGTAAATTACTCCCGCTGTATGCGAAACGGAATCATCAAAAAGGCTCCGGCTGAAGGGCGTTTTTCACCAGATGGTTCAACGATTGTCCCGTATGTCGCTTTGGAACTCTATTCTGAGGTCGAAATCGGTTTTCGGGAAATCCGCAAAGAAACCACCCGTGTGATGCTCATTAACGCGGCAGCAAATTGGTGGAAGAAACTGGACTTTAAGCCGTCTATCGGCGATGAGGTCGACATCCGTTATGGCATTCTCTATTGCGATAGCGAGGGCATTTGCATTCGCGTGGATTCTCCTGAGTCTTTCAGTGTGATTTCACAGAAGCTTACCTCAACTTCAAAGCAGGACGTAAAGGAATATGTGGATGCTGTTGAATGGTTCAGACAGAACGCATTAAACAACACGAAAAACGATTAAAATTTTAGGAGGATTTCAAAATGGCAAAGAATGCACATTACAAAGATTTCGCAGTTTCCCTTTGTGGCTTTAATCAGAAGGTCGAATTCTATGAGACTCCGTGGAACACGGTCCTTCCGGCGCTGGCAGCCAATAGTGAGCCTGGCAGCGACATGCGTACTATTTCCATCCGCCCGGGCCTTATCCCCGGATTTCCCTATGGTGAGATGGAAACCAGCGCGCGAGTCAGCAATAATGTCATTAAGGCTCTCCACGCTCTCCGAAACGGAAAGCACTATGTGGCTTTCAATGAAGCGGAAAAGACCGTATTTATTGAGTATCATACGACAAACCCGAAAGCCGAGGGTGGTGTCATCGCTATCATTTACAACTATGAAAAGCGTGATATCGCCGGTTCTCTCGTGATGCTTCACAAGACCACGGGTGAGCCTTTGAAGGCCCTCCCTGTTGGCGCGTCCAAAGGTACTGACAAAGTGCTCGCAAAGGCAGCCATCACAATGGCTGTTCTGACTGGCGAATATCTTGCCGGCCTTGATTCTTCGACGTCTGCATCCAGCGGCGCTCCTGCCGGATGGTACGTGAAGGAGAACATTCTTCTCGACTTTCTGATGGAGCACGATACCGCTTCCGAGGAAACGGATGCCGCGACGCAGCAGGCCACAGCCCTTTTGAGCCAGGCGATGTTCTTCGCAATTTCCAACACCAAGGGATTTATTCCTGCAATCGGAAACTTCGGTGAGATTGAAGATGACTCTGGAAACATCAGTAAGGTGCTGCCTCTGGAGGACATTGATTCGCTTTCATCCAACCTGGTTTCTTTTGAGTCTGCGGTCGATGGAAAGTGGTCGAAGCTCGGGCTCCTGAAGGAGCCTGTCTTAGTGCCGTATGCGTCTAACAACACGGAGGCTGCGCGAGCCGCTGCTGCGAGCGCTGGAAACAGCCTCTCGCAGCTCCGCGAAAGCGTTAAACTCGCCATCCACGACCTGACTGAGGATGAAAAGCGAATGGTCCCGGTTATGGGCGATAACTACGTTGTTGATGCGGCACTTGCCAATATCGCACGCGAAATTGCTGCTGATTGGCACCGCCCCAATCTTGACCTGGCACCGAACATCATCCTTGAGGGTGATGCAGGTTCTGGTAAGACAGCAGGCTCTCGCTTCCTTGCGGATGTGTGGGGCATCCCGTACACAAAGGTCACGATGAACCCCATGTACGAAAGCGCCGACCTTATCGGAGCTTTTTACCCCTACCTTCCTGAGAGCGACGGCTGGGATGCCACCGATGACGAAATCGTTCTTATCGACCAGATTCGTAAGCAATTTGGCGATGAGAAGCCGACGTCTAATATGGCAGCTTACTTACGTGAGGCGCTTTCCATGGAGTCCGTTCGCAATCTTATCCGTGAGCATTACAATATCCCGGATGATTCCGAGGTCCAGTATCTTACGGAAAGCGCTTGGGTCAAGATGGGCAAAAAGAAGGAGGATTTACCTGACGTTCCCGAAGTGGCAATGGAAGCGCACAGGCTGTTTGAGGATAAGGCTTATCACCTTATCAATATGGCATGTATCCTCGAACAGAAAGAAGCGACTGGCTCGGTGAAGTACAAGTTCATTGAGTCTGAGATTCTGAAGGCGTTCCGCAATGGGTGGCTTTTGGAGGTCCAGGAAGCAGCATCCGTGCTGCGTCCCGGCGTCCTGACGCAGCTTAACTCCCTTTTGGAGAGCAAAGGCCGTATTGAGCTGCCGAACGGGAAAATGGTCTATCGCCACCCTGATACCATCGTGGTCTTCACGACGAATGCGGGATATGCCGGCAACGCAGATGTCAACGAATCTCTTCGTGACCGCTGCACGGTTGGGTTAAAAATGGACCTGCCTTCCGCGGAAGTAATGGCTGAGCGTGCGATTGCACAGACTGGCTTCAATAACTACAGTGTTGTTCTCGAAGCTGCAAAGGCTATTGAGGCGATTGCCGCTGAGGCAAAGGCAAAGAACATCCGCGGTTCGTTTGGCATGAGAAGCTTACTGGCGTGGTGCTGCTCTCTGCAGCGCGGCGATTACAGCGAAGCGACATTCCTCAACCGAGTTATCTATAAGATGACGACTCGTGACGACGATGTCCAGCTTTTACTCCAGACGTACCGCGCAAATTGCTCGTTTGCAAGCAACGTCAAGAAGGGCAAGGAGAAACGGGTCTAACGACCCGTCCTCCCTGCCTCAATTTTATGCAAGGAGGATTTCAAAATGAATTTCGATAAAAGAATCAATCAAAAACTGCGTGATATCAATGTAACTCCGCAAGAGGTTTTTACCTCCGGCCCGTTCAACCATTACCTGCGTTCGCTGTTAAGCTATCCGTGCCGGAGTATTCACCGGAAGCTTCCTCCTATCCAGGTTGGATGGGAACCCGAAAGCGACGATGTGGCGTTTACTGATGATAAGCGAATCTACATCAATGCAGCCAGTGACGTTGTCGAATGGGCTGGCAGCAAGCTGAGAAAGGTCCGTATTATCATTGGCCTCATGGTCCATGAGTATGGGCATATCCGGTTTACGGATTTCGCCCGTGTTCGTGAAGTGTATGACGCTATGATGCGAGGCACCCTTTTTTCTGCTGTTCTGCTGGATGACTGCTCGCAGGAAATCAAGGACAATTTCGAGGACTACAAGGCTTATGTGAAAGCAAGCCCGATGAAATTGAGAATGGCGATAGAGAAATGGCAGGACCTTCATAATATCTGTGAAGACGGATATATTGAGGAATGCCTTTATCACTCTGTCTCTGGTATTCTGCTCGACTCGCTGAACTATCTCCGCAGACTGCAGAAAACAGATGCGAGGGACTTAGATACCATGCTCCATTGGGATGGCTATAAGGAGGACAAAGTGGCAGCTGTCATCGCTGTCTACTCCAATCTTCTTCTTACCTTTATGAAGTACGGTGTCGTCAAGTGCAACCGTTCTTCTGAGGAAGAGATGAAATCCCTCCCTATGAAGTATATGGTAAAAACGCTGCCGCTCGCGCAGGCGCTTTTTACGGAGTCTTCCGGCTATATGAGATGCCATCTCGTTGACCAACTTTTCCTGACACTGTGGCCGCTTTACAAAGAGTATCTTTCTGAAAACGTGTCCTCTGAAGAACTGATGGATATGCTGAAAGACGCTCTTGGAAAGATGACCTCTCAGAGTCCGTCAATGGGTGCATCCGGCGGTAACGGAAGCCCTGCGCCTCTTACAGAGAAAGAGAAGGATTCTTCCACCAGCCCTGCTGCTAAGCGCCAGAAGCGTACTGTCAAGCAGATTGCCACTATGGCACAGCCGGAGAAAGCAGACGCAAATGGCGATGACAAAGATAACAAGGGAGCTGAAAATTCGTCTTCGGAAGATAACGAGAGAGGCGACGCTGCTGACGGAAATGACGGTGATGAAAGCCCTAATACCGGCAATACCGAAAGCGAAGAGGGAAACGAAGCACAAGATGGTTCTGCTACTGATAAAAACGGCGACAAAACGTCTGACTCTGGTGCAAAGAGCCAGGGTGATGCGAGTTCCACGAGCGCAAAGGGCGGAAAGACTAACTCTGACGGAGAGAATGGAGACGAAGATAACTCTTCGCCCACCAATTCTGCCGAACCTGATGGCCAGAGAGGCTCAGTTATTGGCAGGAGGACTGTCAAAAGAGATGTGCTTAGAGCCGTTGTTGTCCCTTGTACTGGAGCAGATTCAGAAACAAAGAGGACTCGTGCAGAAGACCCGATTCACCCTGACATGTTTGGACTCGATTCTGAACTGATAGCTGGAGAAGAGGGAGACATTGAAGAAGATAATATCGAGGAAGAAATTGATGATGAAACTTTGATGTCTGCACTTGCTGTCATTGAAAAGGAAGTTGCCACTGAACAGGCAATCGACCTTATAAATGAAGACCTCAACGCCAGTTTGCAGAGAGAGGTGGACGATACCGATTTCGGCGCAATCCACCGGAATATGAGTGCACTTGTCAGACGCGTCGGCAAAGTATCTCCGGAAACTAAGGAGTTGTACGAAAGAACGGCAAAAGAAATTCAGGCTTTGGCGAAAGTCATGGCACGTAAGGTTGCACCGTATCTGAAGAAGAAGGATGATATGGCCAATATGCCTCTCACCGGCTTTTTCAGTGGTCAGCGTTTTGATGCCACTCGCCTTGCATTGAACGACCTTCGTAATTTCCGTATGAACACCTCTCCTATGCCGGATACGCGCGTGGCGGTTTCGATTCTGGTTGATGAAAGTGGCTCTATGGGAGGAACTCGAATCAAGTCTGCATTGAATGCCGCTCTTACGCTTTATCTCTTCTGCGAAGAGTGCGATATCCGCTGTGCTGTGACCGGTCATACGGCAGAGACACGTGGACGCGGCAGCGTTGACCTGAACGTCTATGCCGACTTTGACACTCCGGACCGCGATGACAAGTATCGTCTGCTGAATATCCAAGCCCGTAATTGCAACCGAGACGGCGCTGCACTTATGTTTGCTGGAAACCACTTGCTCAAAGCGGAAGAACCCATCAAAATTCTCTTTGTGATTTCTGATGGTACTCCGAATGCTTATGGGTATCATGACCGTCCTGCTGAGATGGACCTGACCGAAATTGCGGCTGGGCTTCGTCGGCAAGGAGTTGTCCTCTTTACCCTTGCAATCGGAGATGATAGAGATTCTATTCACAGAATCTATGGTGACAGTTTCATTGATATTTCGGACATCAATACATTGCCTGACCAGCTCGTGCAGTTGGTAAAGCGGTATATTCGATGAAAAAATGGGAGCCTGCATTTGCAGGCTCCCATTTTTTGCTTTGTACGCTTATTCGGTCCGCCCAGACCACCAAGGGATGTTGACAAACCAAACGCCTCTTGCTTCTACGTCATCGTAGTGTACAAAGGGGTCCTCCCAAAGTCGGCTGTCGTAGCTGTACAGTCTATTATCACCCAAGACAAAGAAGCAGTCTTCGGGCACAGTGTACTCCCCTTCTGTGCTATCTGTGATTGTACCGGCGGGAAGATAATCTTCTTCATAACGCTTGCCGTTGATATAGACGTTGCCATCTTCAAAGGACACGGTATCGCCAGGAAGGCCGATTACGCGTTTCACGTATGTCGAGTCGAAGTGATTGAAAAGGATGATGTCTCCTCTGTTGAAATTCTCTGGCTTTGTATATCTTGTGGCGACATACAGGCTCCCGGAGTGAATCGTCGGCTCCATCGACGGCGTCGGAACGACACCAAAAGAGATAATGACTTTGAAAATGAAGAGGGTGACCAGAAGCGTAATCGGAAGGACAGCCCATTCCTTTACAAACTTTTTGAGCTTGCTGCCGGTAGTCTCTTCCGTTTTAACTTCACTGGGGTTACTCATTAAAATGCCTCCAAAAAGCTGTGATTGCTTGACACAACATCTTGTTCTTTATTTGACTATATTATACCAGCATTAGAACGATATGTCCACCCGATGCGTGCGCAAATACAAAAAATTTTCTTGAAATTGCCGAATTTCTTTCGACACTGGGCTCCAAATATCCAAGTTGGATATTTGAGATGATATGGACACATCATACCAAAGATGGTATAATGCCATAAAACCGAGAATGGAGGATGGAACTCTTGATTCTTGTAATTGCAGAAAAGCCGGACCTTGGAAAAGCGATTGCTGCCGCAACACCTGGCGGCGGTACATATATTGGAAAAGAACAAATCATCAAGACATCTTTCCACGGAGAAGAAATGGTCATTTGCTGGTGCGCCGGCCATTTTCTCACGCTGAAAGACCCAGAAGACTACGACGAAAAGTATAAGAAGTGGTCTTTGGACGACCTTCCCATCTATTTCCCCAACTGGGGCCACAAGGTCATCGAATCAAAAAAGTTCAATAACAAAGCTCGTGTTGCTCAAATTGGCGACCTTATCAAAAAAGCGCGTGTCGTTGTCAACGCGGGAGATATTGACGAGGAGGGGCAGCTCCTCATTGATGAAATCCTGGATTGGCACCATTATGATAAGACAAAGGCTATGCGATTGGACACAAACGATACTTGCCCGGCAGCTATGGCAAAAGCATTGGAACGTATGAGTCCCAACGCAGGACATGTCGCCGATGGGGTATCTGCATTTGGTCGGCAGCTTTGCGATAAGGTTTTTGGATACAATCTTACAAGATATTATACGCTTCTTAACGGCGGCGGACGGGTACTCCCTGTTGGCCGTGTTAAAATGCCGACGTTGGGGCTTGTCGTAGCCAGAGACATGGCGATAGAAAACCATCAGACATCGTACTATTACACTCTGGACGTAGATGTTGACGTCAATCATGCGGTTGTTCCGGCGCATTTCGTTCCAAGCGCGAATGACACGCATCTTGAGGAAGGTAAGGTGTTAGATAAGAGTTATTTGGACGCTGTTGCGAAACAGATATCCAATATGGCTCTCCCACAAATTGAAATCAGCAAATCCAGTGTTTCGCAAGCCCCTCCCCTCCCCTTCAACCAGACTAAGCTGTTCGCGGCCTGTGAAACGCTGTATGGCATGAAGCCAACGACAACAGCGGCAGTCACACAGGCATTGCGCGACAAGTACAGTGCCATTACTTATAACCGTTCCGATTGCCAGTATCTGGGTGAGGAGACGTTTTTCGAGGCTCCGACCACGATACACTTGGTATGTCAGAACATGGGGCTTGACGGCAGCCAATTTGATTCTAAAATCAAGAGCAAATGCTTTAACGATGCAAACTTGACCGCCCATACTGCTATCATCCCGACACAGTCTACGCAGGATCTTACTAAATTTACAGATAACGAGCGTAAAGTGTATGAGCTTGTTGCGAAATTCTATCTCGTTCAGTTCATGCCGCTGTGCATCAAAGAGATAACAAAACTCTCTGCACCGGCTGTCAACGGTGGGAAAATCGAAGCATCCTCGACGAGGATTGTAAAGCCGGGATATCTTTCTTTTTTGAAGGGTATTTCTGCTTCGGATGATGCCGCAGAGAATCAGCAGCCAGATGAAAAGGATGCCTCTGCACTGAACGACATGGCCGCAGGAACGTATCGCGGACGCACGCTGGGAACGGAGGTTAAACAGAAAGAAACAAAGCCGCCACAGCGCTATACGCAGAGCACACTGATTGAGGACATGACGCGAATCAGTAAATACTGTGACAATGAGGCGGTAAAAAAGCTTCTGCTCCAAAAGGACAAGGGAAAAAAAGGAGAGAACGGGAGCATTGGAACTTCTGCAACAAGAAGCCAGACGATTGCCGAACTTATTGAACGAGGCTATCTTCGTGAGGAAGCAAAGGGTAAAAAGACGTATTTGATATCGACCCAACTTGGACGGGAGTTCTACCAGATTTTACCGGATTCGGTTCGTAAGGTCGATGTCTCCGCCAAGTGGTGGTGGGAACAGGAGAAAATCAAGGCCGGCGAAATGACGCCAGAAGACATGGCGAAGGACGTCATGAAGACGGTAAATGCAATTCTTCAATCCGGTGCCGGACGAATGACCAATGCAGAGACCTTTTCTGCTGGAGCGACAAGCTGCGAAGTCATTGGCAAATGTCCCAAGTGTGGGCAGGATGTCGTCGAAAGCGAAAAGTCTTTCCGCTGCAAGAACAGGGATTGTCGGTTCCAGCTTTACAAGGATAATAGATTCTTTGCGGCGCTTGGAAAAAAAGTCACTGCAAAAATGGCAACGGATATGCTGAAAACCAAGAAAGCTTCTCTGAAAGGATGCAAGTCAAAGTCTGGAAAGAAGTATGACGCTATCGTTACTTGCGACTTTTCAGGTGACTACCCAAACTTTACCTTGGAGTTCGACAAAAGCAAGCGGAAAAAGTGAAAATCTTTGACGAATACTGCTGCAGGGTATTGACGGATATTCTAATTTGGTGTACATTATACCTGTATTAAAGTCATCATTCTGCCGCAGTATCTGCGGAACGTCAACATCCAGACCTCACATTGAGGCCAGTCAACATTCATAAAATTTGTCATCAAGGCACTTATCTCTTACGGGATAGGTGCCTTTTTATATATTCAATTCAAAACAAAACAATTTTTAAGGAGGATTTCAATTATGTCTATCAGCATCAAAAAGGACGATTATGTCGCCACGTTTGACAACCAGGGCCATGATGAGTTCATGGAGGCGTTAAAGGAGTGGGGTAAAGAAACTCGCTTTGTCGAGGTTCCTGCAAAGGATATTTACTTCTCGCCCCTTTCCTCTCTGGACCCGGATGACGTGCTCGGCGGGCAGGAAGTATACGACGATTCGCAGCGCGTAGATGCGCTTCCCATCGTTGCCAATCTCCCGACCGGCGAGAAAGTTGCGTTACGTCCTTATATCTATAAGGATGTGAAGCAGCATCATCGAGATAATGCTGCCGTTCTCGGAGATATGCTGCGTGCCGGCTCGTATGAGAGCTGGTGTGAGCATATCAACCTCGGCAGAGGTTTCTTGAAGAAGACGCTGCTCGTTATGGTTCGTGGGTGTAAGGCGTCCGGATGGTCTTCTGAGTTCAACTGCAATCGCAGCGAACTGGAACAGGTCAACTTCATTGAGGAATCTCTCTCGCAGCGCTTCCCCAACGTCAAGTTCCTTTCTGGAGAGATTTCCCATTACTTCACGATGGTGAAGTTCAAGTTGGACGATAGCATCCAGACGTTTAACACTGCAGCAGCGCTTGCCCCAAATGTTGTTTCGGCGTATGAAGACGCATGGGTCTCCGGTGGCGGTGACCTCGATGAGCTCCGTGCTGCCGTTCCCATTGCGACCTTTATCACTGGCGAAAGCGGTTTGACGGCCATTACGCTCGGCGTTGGCCTTCTCTTCCCTAACGAGACCTTTGTCCCGCTTGGAAAATCGCTTTCTGTAACACATCGCGGCAGTGACGAAAAGGTTTGGGGACGCTTTGAGGTCATGCCTGATAATATTGCCGTTCTGTATCAGAAGGGCCTTACTGGTATCTCTGACCTCGCAAAGCGCCTGATTCGTCACCCGTATAGCTGCGCTACGCATGTAGCGCAGCTGTTTCAGGGTATCTGCAGCGCCGATGCGCTGGAGGAGTTTCTCGAAGATTTCGAGATTATCTATCCCCCTGAGGACACCAGCCTGACATGCCAGGCCATTCACATCTTCAATGGTGTGAATGACATGCTCCGCCAGGAAGGGCCGAAGCAGAGTGCTATCAAGCGGCTCCGCTGCACAGAGGTGCTCGCCCAGCTTGTTACCATGAATTGGAACGACCTGGACGCCGCGATTCCTGCCTCTGTCGGAAAACGCAAAAGCGCCGCTACAAAATCCGGGGATAATTTTGATTTGAATTGGTTCTCGGACACGCTGTAAAACTGACGACAAAAAAGGAATTGGGTGGACACGTAAAGTGCCCACCCAATTCTCATTAAAATGAAAGGAGGATTTCAAGATGATTGTTGTTCAGTGCCACGCAGAGCGTAAGCTTTTTCCCCCTGCAAAGGAAGATGAGCTTACATTTATGGTCTGCGCATATCGTGCTGTTTCGAGAGACAGCTTGCCTGATGATGCTAAAAGCATGGATTTCACTGCTACCGGCGTCATGCTCCCGTACACAAAGGGAACGAATATCACTTTATATGGAGATAAATGGGAGAAGAAAGACAATGGATATACCCTGTCAGTTGTCTCCTATGAGGAAGAGATTCCGAACTCCATAAAGGTAATTTCTGATTACCTCTGTAATCTTGATGGATGCCAGAAATCGGATGCCAACAGCCTTATCAATTCGGCTAATGGCGACGATATCATGGCCTCTCTTGATGGAAAGGAAACTTTCGAGAAAGAAGTCCATAACAAGTATGCGGAGCAAAAACTATTCCGTGCCTATTCCTTACGCCGCACGAAGAAAGAATGCTTCTTCTACTTACAGCGGTTCCTCCCGAAGAATTCAGCAGAAACCGCTGCAGAAGCGGCTATTGCGGCAAAGGATATCCACGAAATCAGAACTGACCCCTTCCGCTTTGCAATCGAGGGCTACCTTCCATATAACACGGCGAGAAAAATTGCCAAGGGAGTTGGAATCAGCCACCAGTGTGAAAGAGGTGTCGAGGCAGCCATCGTAGATGTGCTCCTCCAGGCCGAAGGAAAGAGTGGCGGCAGTGCCTACGGTGATGAGACTGTGGGCAACACATTTGCTACCATTTCCGAACTCCTGGTGAAAGTGGGTAACCAAGTTGGGCTTCTCAAAAACGATGTCGTCATCAAATCTGCTTTGCAGAATCTCTTAGATGCAGGTATTTGCACCTGCGCCCAGGGCAAGTACATCTACCGTAAGGCGACTTCAGATGCCGAGTACGGAATTGCGTCTGAGATTCTCCGTTTGATGAAAGGTGATGTCACGGAGAGAGACTATACTGATGATATCTATTTCTTTGAGAATCAGAAGCACATGCGGTTAGCTCCTGAGCAGCGTAAGGCTGTAAAGACCTCTCTGTCTTCCCCATTTTCCCTCATTATCGGCGGCCCGGGAACAGGAAAAACAACCATTGAGCAATTCATTATCTCTGTATTCCGGAGACATAGCAAGGAGAAGGTCCTGCTTGTAGCTCCGACAGGGAAAGCAGCTCGGCGCATGTCCGAATCCACGGGAGAGCCAGCGAACACCGTGCACAAAGCACTGGGCGTGAGCGCTGGTGAAGAGGTCATCTCGACAGATGTTGTCCTTGATGCCGGCCTTATTCTCGTCGATGAAGCATCCATGTTGGATGCACAGGTTTGTTTTGCCCTTTTCAAGGCCGTGAGAACCGGTGCACAGTTGATTCTGATTGGAGATACAAACCAGCTCCCCTCTGTCGGCGCTGGCAATGTACTCTTTGAGTTGATTGGCAGCGGACAGGTCCCTGTTACGGCGCTTGAAACGGTATACCGTCAAAAGGCTGGCAGCACGATTGCGGTGAACTGCGCACGTATTAAGCGTGGCGCAACGACGCTTGATTATACGGACGACTTTCAGTTTATCGAAGCTGATGGCCCGGAAAAGACGGCGGAAGCTGTGCTTGCCTGCTACGAGAGTGAAATGGCTCGTGGACTTTCAACGGAAGACATTTGCCTTTTGAGCCCATTCCGTCGCAGCACAACTACTGGCGTCAACCAGCTTAACCCTCTCATTCAGGAGAAGGTTATCACGCCTGACACTGATAGCATTCGCTACGGTCAAAAGGTCTTCTATCTGCATGACAAGGTCATGTGCATGGCAAACCGCGAGAATGCCTCCAATGGTGACGTGGGGTATATCACATCCATTGCAAAGGGTAAGTTTGAAGTCGACTACGGTGATGACCGCGTCATCACATATAACAAGAACGACTTAAGGGACTTTGAGCTTGCATACGGGATTTCCATTCATAAATCCCAGGGATGTGAGTTCAAAACGTGCATCATTGTCATGTGCGATGAGCATAAGCCAATGCTTAAGAGAAACCTCATCTACACTGCCGTGAGCCGCGCTAAGTCCAAGGTTTTCATCGTAGGGCAGCAGTCTGCGCTGAAAACAGCAATCGAAACTGAGGAGGTCAGTCGCCGTCAGTCCAGACTCGGTGACATCCTGAAGTCTCAGGAAACACTCGAATAACAAGTAACACAGTAAAAAGGTCCGTCTAAGCAGCTTGCTTAAACGGACCTTTTTACGTTATAGCAAATATCCAAGTTGGATATTTGAACGTGCGGCATGAGATTAAGGTCTCGATTCGCCCTCGGGTTTTGGAACGATGTCGAGCGTGTAACCGTACACAGATAGTATTTTCAAAAACTTATCAAGCCCGGGCATACTTTTCTCTGTTTCTATCAGAGGAATGTTCCCGTTGCTGCGAAATCCGAGGATATCTGCGACTTGCTTTTGTGACAGATGTGACTCATTTCTCAGGCTTGCTGCCTTTTCGACAAGCTCGTGATATCTCTGCGCCGCAAAAGCTTCGTGCTCTTCTTTTCTCATACGGCTTCTCCCCCATGGTGGTACAGACGGTCGTACAAAATAACTCTGACCGCGTGAGCAACGCTTACTGCATGTTCATCTGCAAATGTGTGAATCAGGTCAAACGTACTCTGCGTTACAAAGAGTTGAATGCTCATAGAAAGGGGTTCTCTCAACTCTATGACGTCTATCTCATTCCAAAATTGGCCGTTTTCCAATGTAAAAAAGGATTGCACGAGATAGACCGCTGCGGCTGAACGTGATAGCGTCCAGCCGCTTTGCGAAATCCATTTATCAAGAGCATTCAGCATGACCGGCGAAATGCGACAAGATAAAGGCTTAGTCTCCATCGGCGTCATCGAGTAATCCGTAGGCGGCGAGTTCCATCTGCAGTTTTTTCAGAGCCACCATTTGCTTCTGAATCTTTTTCAAGATTTTCGTCTGAGTGCGGTGGTCGATATTCACGTTGGAATTCAGAGCATGATTCAGACTCGTGAATGCGGAGTTGAGCATCACTGCACCCTCGTTAAAAGTTGCAGGAACAGGAATCTCGACTTTAGCCGGGGCCTGAGGTGCCGGAGACTCATCACCATCTTCTTTTGCGGCTGCCAGCTTGGAAGCCGCAAAGAGGTTCTGTAGTTCTGCGGTTCTCGGTAAGCTCAGAATTTCATCGTGGTCGATGCTTTCATAGATGTACTCCTGGCAATCTTCTGGCATGCGAGCGAGCTCGTAGGCCACAGTGCTTGCAATGAACTCGTTGCGGAACATGTCCATCAGGCCGTTGGTTAAGCTCTCGTTGATTTTTTCGTATCGGGTCAACTCGGTCGAAGAGACGCCAAGGCGCGTGACAACGTAGTCGCGGGTGCTTGGAATGTCCTCCCCTGCCGCCTTTCGCTTTTCCGCACATGCGCGCAGACCCACAATTTCCATCATGTGCTCATAGTCGCTCTTGTCGCGCTGCAGGTTGCTCAGAATGAGGCCCTCGGTGCGCTCGAATTCGCGACCGGTAACAGGGGCTTTTCTGATGATGCAGGGAACGAGCTCCCCGTTCTCGTATCCATACTTTTCGACGGCAATCTTGTTGGCGGCTGTACGTCTATGGCCACCGAGGATTTCGTACTCTCCATCTTCGGTCGCATACACGATAACAGGGTTCTGAATGCCGCGTGCTGCAATATCGCGGGCAAGGGCGTCCAGCTTTGCCTCTTCATTCCAGCGAGGATAGACTTTGCCTTCTTCTGGAGAAACGTGGAGCTTCTCGCGAGGCAAAAAGCGAACGGTTTCCTGCTTGACTGCGAGCTTTTTCGATGCGTCATTCAAAAGCCCACTGGTATTGCGGTTGAAAGATGCGCCAACTCCAGCAAACTTATTACTTGCCATTTACAACTTCATTCCTTTCGGTTGGTGTGGTGAAATATCCAACTTGGATATTTCATGGGCTGACTTTTGCCGATATCCAAGTTGGATATTTTTAGCTCATGTAGTACGGCACATTTTCGTGGACGGGTGGATACCCCAGATATTCTGCCACGAAGTTGTCGTAGTCAATAGCGGGATTGCTGTCCTTCTTGAATTCGTGCAGGGACTGATTGCTGAAACGGCTTCTTTCTACATCAACAGACTGACGGATGTATGTCTGGAAGCGGTTTACGGGCATCATTTCTGCAAGAACTGACAAGCCCTCCTTGTCTACCTTATTGTTAGAGACGCGCGTTGGAAGAACGCCGACAATCTCGAGCGCCGGATTGAAGTCCTGTTCTTCGACGGCGAGGCCGACAGTGCGGACGACTGCGTCCATGGAGTCCTGATTGACCATGCAGGGTATAATCAGGTGTCGAGATGCGACCAATGCGTTGATGACCAGGAGGTCTTCTGCCGGCGGGCAATCCAGCAGAACATAGTCGTACTCATCACCAAGCTTCTTGAGCTGGCGCTGAAGTCGGAACTGCTGCGGAGAGCGCTGGTCGAGTCGAAGTGCGACTTCTGCCTTCTTCAGAGTATCATTTGCGGGAATGATATCCACGTTGGACGTTGTCGTCTTAATGATGAAGTCGTGCGGGTCGGCTTCTTTGTTCGTAATTAAAGCAGCGATTCCTTCCATGTCGCCGAGGACAGGACGGCAAGACACGAGCTCACCATCTTCCCCTTCGGTCTGGAAGGAGTCTGAGACGTTACCACTGGAGTCGAGGTCGCATACGAGAACTTTCTTGCCGTAAGTTGCACTAAGAATGTATGCCATCTGACGAACAGTGGTACTCTTCCCTACGCCGCCCTTCAAATTGAGAACAGTCGTAATGGTCATGGCCATAGGCCCCCTTTCATTGGATGCTTTTATCCTACCACGTTCAGCTCATAATGTCAACACAAAACAGTTACTTTTAAGTAATTAAAAAGAGTTAATAGTTGTTTGGCACAGTTTTGCTTTTCGCTGCACCTTTCGCAGCGAAGAGGTCCTGATGCTCATTGCTTCTTCAGAATATTTTTAGTTTCTGCGCCTCAAATTATCCAAGTTGGATATTTCTCGTCTCTTGCCCACAAATAAGTGAAATTGCTTCTGGAAAAGGTATTGACGAAATGGCCTGTATGGTCTAATATAATATCTGTATTAAAGTCATCATCCTGCCGCAGTATCTGCGGAACGTCATCATTCAGACCTCGCACTGAGGCCAGTCAACATTATATAATAGTATGTCCGATGTTTTCTGTCGAACGTACTCGTCTTACACAGTTCAGGTTGGTTATTCCAATTCTGAGCTGTTTTTATATATACAGGTCCCTGTAGTCTAAGACAATAAATTTTATAAGGAGGATTTCAAAATGACTACTATGATTACTACTCTCGGCAAAGACTATTCTGTTAAGGCACTGGCAACGGATGTTGGTGGCAAGCTTTTTGTGCGAGCAACTATTGCGATGGAAACATCCAACTTGGTCACCATCGACGAAGAGGTCGTTTCTTCTTTTGCTGACGCACGAGATAACGCACTGGCTGCTGCCATCCAGATTGTGAACCGGATGGCAGAAAGTGCTTCTTCGGTAACGGACGGCGTTCGCACGGATGAAAAGAATGAAACGACTGCCGCGCCGACAAAGCGCAAAGGGAAGCGTGCAAGCGCGTCAGAACCCATGACCAACATGGACATGGCAGCTCCTGCCTTGCCTTCTGACACAGCGGTTCAGGACTCTGCAAATTCTGAAGCAGTTGCTGAAAGTGCTGCTTTACCTGAAAAGGAAGTAACTACTGAAGCGCTGCCCCAGAATGATGCTCCTGAAGCTGCGGAGGATGTAGCAGAATCGAAGCCTGCTGCTAATGACGAAGCAGAAGCTGAATCCACTGCCTCTGATGCAGTTGAAAAGGATATTTCCGATAACTCTGAAAACGAGGAATCGAAGATGACGCTTGAAAAGGCTTTGAGCACTAAGCTGAAGTTTAACGAGAATGAGACCGGCGCATCAAGCTCGCTCAAGAAATACGCAGACCAGGAATTGAGCGTGCTCTGGAAGCAGAAGCCGTCTATGGTTCGTCTTCTTGTGAATCGCCCGAACATTCTGACAAAGGAATGCGCGGAAGCAGTTAAACTGATTGCGCGGTCTTAACTAAGTTTGAGGGCGAAATATCCAAGTTGGATATTTCGCCCCACCGAAAAACAAAAGGAGGAAATTGCCATGAATAGCAACTCTGCGAAGCCAAAGAAGCTCCCTATCATTTCTATGGCTAAAGCAGTGGAACTGCTTGGCATAAGGGTGTATGGGAAAGACGGCGATGCTGTTCCGACGGATGTAGCTGATATCAATGTGCTTTGTCCTAAGTGTGGGGCAGAGCACTCAAACCGTCGTCTTACACTGAACATTGATTTTGCGGAAAATGTGTTCAGTTGCCCGAGATGCGGATTTAGCGGTGGTGTGTACCACCTGATAAGCTTCTATACTGGCTGGCCCGTCCGCAACGTGGAAGGCTGCATTAGAGCTGGCAAGTTGCAGAACTTTAAGCCGAATGAGAATATATCCAACTTGGATATTTCTTCTGCCAGTGTGAGCCGCACGGAAATGTCACCTCTTGCTCCGATTAAGCAGCGGAATGAGGTTTACCGTGCACTGCAGGATATGCTCACTTTGAGCGCCACACATCATGATAACCTTCGAAGCCGCGGCCTGAGCGAAGCTGCCATCCAGAGAATTGGATTCCGCAGCTATCCGAAGTATCTGTCTGCAAATGTTATTCCGCAGCGGCTTATCAATAAGGGCCTTGACCTGCGCGGAGTTCCTGGGTTTGGCATCAATGAGAATGGAGAATGGAGCCTTGCAAGACTTCCAGATTCGGGCTTCTTGATTCCCAATTTCTCTGGCGATGGGAGAATCCAGGGGTACCAAGTTCGCTTTGACCATCCGAACGCTTCAATTCCAAAGTACGGATACCTTACATCAAAGGGGATGCGTGCTGGAACAAAGTGTGAGACCTGGTGCTGCTGGTCTGGCAGGAACTTTGCAACGGACCCTACGCCAAATCCGTTTGATGTTATTCTCATCGAAGGACCGCTGAAAGCTCTTATCGTGAACGATATCACTGGATGCAATGTAATTTCGGTCCCAGGAGTTTCGGCGCTGAAGAAGGTTCCTGCAGCTTTGCAGTCAATGGTACAATTTGGACTTCGGGAAGTCCTTATCGCATATGATATGGACTCAGACACGAATAAGGATGTTCGAGCACAGCTTGAACGCCTTCGCGAGATTCTCGATAACATCAACATCAAACATCGCACGATGCGATGGGACCCTGCTTATAAGGGACTTGATGATTGGCTTGTTGGCTCCAAAGACGCACCTTATAAACGGTAGGAGGCCTTGAAAATATCCAACTTGGATATTTGGGGATAGGCCCTGCAGCATTTGCTGCAGGGCCTATCTTTTTTTGCCCTTACGCTCTATTGCCAACGTTATTGCGCTACAATATCCAACTTGGATATTGTAGTTCGTTGCGTTAAAAACAAAATTTATATTTTGCTTTTCTTCGTTCTTGTTTGATTGAAACCTCACGTAGAAAGACAGGAGATTGTTTGCCAATTATAAGAAAACACTGATGTTCCAATATGTTCCGAAGTCATCCATTATTGTTCTTGACATCTGTAAAAGTAAATGCTACCATACGGTTAAGCGTTCTTGTTTTGCTGTTTTTTTGCAATTATAGGAAAGGGTGGAGAAAATTATGAGTGAAGTAGCCGTCGGTGTCCAAGTTGAACCGACAACGTCCTTTCTCGAACGAGAGGGGAGCATCGTCCCTGCAGAGAAGCGTGTCGCTGACTACATGCTTAAAGCGGGGGTCATTACAGAGCCAGGGCTCGGGAATGGAAGACGCGCATCCATTACGAAAAAGGTGCGCGAACAAAACTATCAGAATGTTGAGTGCTTGCTCAAGAGATATCGCGTGTTGCGCAAGACACTTGACCTTATCAAAAGCGAGCTGGAGGACCGCATTAAAGAAGACGCAACGCTGCCTGCCACAGAGGAAAACTTCTTTGAACGAATTTCCCAGAATCTTGAGCTCATGTCCATTGACGACGAGAGACGGTTTAAGTCAACCTATCTGCCTCAGATTGAAAACGCCAGAAGAATTGAAATCGCACTCTCGTCTCTGAACTTCGGAATGAAGATTCTAATGGCTCAAGATGAGGACGAGTACAACATTCTTCGCGAGACGTACATCGAAGGAACGCGAAAGCCACCGGTTCGAACCATATTGAACAAACTCAACTATACGAGTATGAGCTCATACTACATTAAAATCGAGGAAGCGCGCAGGGACCTCACAATCGCAATGTTTGGCTGCGCGAATAGTCGTGCAGAGTTGACGTCGATTCTCGTATTCCTGCGGCAGCAATATGACGATAGCTATTTTCCTGAGTTCATCTGAACCGGCATCTTGAAATATCCAAGTTGGACAAATATCCAACTTGGATATTTTCCTGTTTTTCCTTGAACGCATGATACCACTGAGATATTTCACAATCTAAGCACACGCAAATTACCCAACTTGGATATTTTGGGTGCCTTAATGGGCCCAAAAAGAGACGACCGTCTCTGTCGATTCCTGGAACAAATAGGAACATCTTGGAACAAAGTTGGAGTTGTGTTGGAGTAATACCATGATATAATTATAACGTCAAATAGTATATTTGGAAGAAAAGCAGACTCGTTTGAGTCTGCTTTTTCGCGTTTTCTGGGGCAAATACTGCGCAAAACCAGGTGAACGTGTATTGGAGCGCCTGGCGTATCGCCCGCCGGACGTTCCAATATGCGCCCACAGCCCTGCGGTTGAGGAGGCAGGGAGGTAAGGCTCATAACACATCCAATCCAAATTGGACCTTTTCGAAAGGGGAAATGCAACATGAAAATGGTTGAACGCGCCAATCGTGCGCTCACGAGCCTTTATTTTGATTGCCTGACTACCATGCAGAATGATAAGAAGGCTCTCGGAATCAGCGGCGCTACCGGTATCAGCATCGGTGTCATTGCATCCTCGTTCTCTGTAGCACTTGCAACGGAGGGCGGCGATGAGACGATTACTGGCCTCGGCACTAAGATTGCAGCGCTGCTGTCTGAGATTTATACCACGATGTTTAGTGTTATCACGGTCCTGACAGCAATCTTAGTTGTCGCTGCGCTTGTTGTTCGCATGAACGCAAACCAGCAGCGTGCGGCTCAGGCTACGCAGTGGCTGGTCCGTATTATTGTTTGCTATGTGGCAATCAACTGTATCGGCCTGCTTCTGAACATTATCAAGAACACAACGACCGATTACGGCTACAAAGGCTAAAGGTAAAAGAAAAATATCCAAGTTGGATATTTTATATCCGCCGGCAGGGGCCCCTGCCGGCGCTCCTCATTTCAAGAAACACACCGGCAGAAACATTGTCCACTTTAGTGGACAATGTTTCACAAAATCGACGTTTTCAACCAAATGTTTCACGCAATTCTCAATTTCAACAATGTCTCAAAACCGTTGGAATATCAAGGATTTTTGGCGCTGGCTCTCGCCAAAAAAAGAAGGGAAGTGAGTTCTCCCTAAATGGGCTGGTTCAAAAAATTTATAAGCTTTCTCGCGGATGGCTTTGCAAAGTTTATGGACATCTTTGCGTCGGTATCCGAGGCAGTCGTTGAATTTGCGATTGCACCGGTGCTTACGCTGCTGATAGGGCTTTTTTCTGCTTTGACAACGGCACTATGCGAGATAATGGGACTGCTCGGAACGAGTATCCCTTCCATGTTCCTAATGGACATCGGTACAGGCCAATCTTTTTTTGAAATTACGGTTGGCGGCCTGGATGTTTGGATGGGCATAACGCGTGTCATTGCGTTTTGCTTGCTTGCGTTGTTTACCTTTTCTGCCATCATTCGCTCTATGACGTCATTGGAAAGCAGAGGGGTTGACAGCCCAGTCCGCGTGGTCGTGATGACAGTAGTTTGCGCTATTCTGATTTACGCTGGTCCGAGTATTGTCATCTTCATAGAAACCAAGCTGTGTGCTCCTATTTACAATTTCCTATTGACGTGGGGCCAGGTCGATATAGATTTTTCGGCATTAAATCTCGCTGACACGCTCAGCGACTTCATGAAAGAAGACACTGTGTTTTTAGAGCCAACACAAGGGACGACACTTTTGGCGAGTGTTATCCTTTTCTTTGTTTTCCTCATGATTACAACGAGATTTATAGGATTCGTCTTCGAAATTGGTCAGAGATACGTTATTCTTGGACTCCTTATTATAATGTCACCGATTTCGTTCACGTTTCTTGTTTCTAAGTCATCATCAACCTCTTTTTCCAAGTGGGTCAAGATGGTAGGGTCTCAATTCTTCTTGATGATAACAAATACCATCTTTATCGCCGTTTTCTTCAGGGGACTCATGTCATTCAGTTCTCTCACCGCACAGTTTTCGACCATGGTGGGGGCTGGCAGCATGGGAAAAGTCTCCCTTGTTGTGATGTGGGGAGTCCTCCTGTACGCTATCCTCTATATCGGAGGAAAGGTCGATAGTTACCTCAATACACTCGGCATCAGCACGGCAGAAGCAGGGGAAGACATGATGACAGCGTTTGTCGCCGATGTGCTCGATACCGGAATTCTCGAGCGCTTTGTCCGTGGAGAGACTCCCAGACGAAGCAATGGCCCCGTAGCTGCTGCTGTAAGAAAGTTCAAGGCCTCCCAGCAGGTTAAAGCGGAGACTGCACGCGGGGATAAGGCTGTTGCAGCAGATTCGATAAACTTTAGAACGACTGCCGACGGTCGCACCATGCCGACGGTCAGTTCCATCAATGAAACAGTCAAGACCATGGCTGCAAATGATGTTTCTCTTACCAAAAATGCGACAGCACTTACGACGGAACAGCGTCGAGAGCTTGGAAAAACTGTGATTGCAGAGGCAAGAGGGATTCCTCAAATCTATAAGAACTTTATGAATCCGGAGAGTTGTACGATTCAGAACAACTCTATCTCGATGGAAAGTCACCGGGACAAAGATGGTTCTTTCGTTGGCGTCACTATGGTCCCGAAAGAGCTGTTCAGTGGGCAGCCAATGCCGGCTGGACGGGATGTGACGATTGGAGATACCGAGTATCGCGCGATTGCCTACGGGCCAAAAGCGCGAGAATTCAACACGTATAACCCAATCGCAAGGAAAGAAATCGCTCAGCAATATGGCGGAGCTGCAATCGCATCTATCAATATTCCGCCTTCCGACGGCAGCAAATACGGAACACCGACAGGAGTCTATCAATCTACGGTCGTTGAAAATGGCGGTCGTACAGCAACCATTCACCAGTGGGCTCCGACCTCGCAATTTCAGTCCCCGTCGACTGTGCCGACCTCCGTCGAGCACTATGGGAATATGGACTACTATCACAGTCAAATTCAGGTACCTCTCGATAGTGGCGGAAAGATGGTCACGGAGTGCGAGCACAATCGTCAAATTCCAGGAACAGGCCCAGCTTCGACAGCGGACCGTGCGAATTGGACGCAGTACAATTTCCCAACGGCCATGTCTCAGGGCTTTGTCGTAAGTGGACCGTCCGCGAGCGATGTTCTTCACTTCCAAAAGGAGGGGGAGCGCTACGCGTTCTTCCCAGCGGCAAAATATGCTGTTGCTAACGGCGCAGATGGGCACCCTTTTATTAAGGATGTACAACAAGTTGTTGCCGGCAATGGCGCTCCGTATTTTGCCTGCAAGGAAAGCAGCATTAAAGAAGGCGCTATTGTCGCAAAGCCTCATGTTGGAGAGGAAAACATGGGCAGTGAGGCAACGGTGTTTGTCGAGCAAGCGCCGAACGAAGCGCAGCAGTTCTGGAATCAATCTATTCCAGATATCGTAAAACGCGCAAAAGAAATCCGCGTTGAAAAAGCTACAAAGAACAGAAAGGAGTGACGATAGCATATGGGTGCAGCAGCCGGAACTGCGGCAGGCCTTGGATTGCAATATTTGCTCCGAGGCTTGCTGTCTGCCTTTATCAGTATGATTGCTGATGCTGCAGACATGATTGGTGGCGGAGTCGTCACATTATTGCAACCAGATATTGGTGGTGGGTCCTCCATCTTCGATATCATGTTTTCGTCTTTCGGGGACCTGCTCGGGCTCTTCCGAATTATGGCATTGGTTTTGCTTTTCATTAACTTCGTATGGCAACTGGTGAAAATCATGCTGACGCCACAAGGGGCTGAATCGCCGTTATCACTCGTTGCGGGAACATTTTTCGCAGGCGTGTTCATCTTCTGGAGCACAGATTTTATCAGAGTCGCCGAAAGAATTGCAGCGACGTTTTACTCCTACATCTTGAATCTTGGCGAACAGGCAACGATGGGCAGCCTCTTTAGCGGACTGGTCAAAGATTTCGCTTCTGGCTTTGGAGCTAACGTCCCAGACAACGTAGGTGGTGTCGCGGTCGACCTGATAAGTCCCATATCAAAAGTCAAGTCGTTGGGCCAGCTCATCATTATTCTTTTGCTGGTGCTGTGGCTTGCCTACCAGTTCTTCCTCTACATTGTGGAGGTGGTTGAACGATATGTACTTCTCGGCGTGCTTTACTACACGTCACCTATGGCATTTGCATTTGCAGGGAGCAAATCTACGCGAAACATTTTTGGCGCGTGGGTCAAAATGGTTGGTTGTCAACTGTTCCTGATGATATGTAATGTCTTTTTCTTCAAAATGTTCATCTACGGCTTCTCCAGATTCAACGAAACCATGGCAGCTATGTCAGGTATTAACGGAGGAGAAACGACCGGAATGATGATTGTGTGGGTCCTGATTCTCTTTGGCATTCTGTACGTTGGTCAGAGAGTCGACGCTTATATGAGCACGCTCGGACTTAACGCCGCTCAGACGGGCCGTGGAATGGGAGCTGCACTTGTTGCTTCTGCACTGGGAGCCGGACGTGCGATTCATGGCATGCGCAACCTGGGCTCCGCAGCTTATCACTCCAAGCCCGGACAGGCAGCGGCTAACAAGGTATCCGATACGTTCTCGAAAGCGGCCAACAAGCTCGGCGTATCTGGAGCTCGTGTCCCGCAGAACGGTATGCTATCTGCAAAGCAGATTATGGACTTTGCAAAAAATCCGAACTCCATCAACAAGAACGATTTGGGAAAGGTCAACGGTCGTTGCATCGCAGAGGCGTTCAATACATCCGTTCAAACAGGGAAGGGACAGAATCGCACTGCTTCGGATATCCTTGCGAAAGCTGACAAGAATAGCTTCCGCGCAAATGCGGACGGTTCCTTCTCCGGGGAAGTGCAGGATGGACGTGGGCGCGCTGTTGCTACTATTCGCAGTAATACTGACGGTGCACTGGATAATGCCCATGGACAGCACTTTACAACGAAGGATGGCAGCAACTTCGTTATGACTTTTGCTCCTGCTGACAACTCTGCAGCCAGCCGTAACCTCGCAGCAAATCTCACCAATCAGGATGTTGGACTTGCTGAGGCGGTCCAGAAGAAATACGGTGATTCCTGCACTATCAGCAAGCTGGACAACGGCATTTACAATGTCGAGAGGCGCGACCCGCAGACGAATGAGATTCAAGAAGCCCGACAAATTGCACCGGCCAGCGGATACTCCAATGATGCCTGTGGCAGTGCACGTCATCAGTTTACGGTGGGACAGTATCATAGCGATGGCGACGTTTACGAAGTTGACTGCACCGGCTATGCGCGTGCGAAAGAAGCAACTGGTTACGGAAGCTTCGTCGAACCGCGGTATGGAGCAACTACTCCTGCCGACCAGGCTCGCTGCTTGAAAGACAACTTTGCCACATTCAGCGAAGGCAATGCAAAGCTTTCCGATGTCAAGCTCTGGAACAACGGACAGGATATACATACGTTCTCTGCTGATACTAAAGACGGCAGACATACATATGCTATGGCCAATGCGCTGGAGTACGCCGTCAATAAGGATGTTGTTCCCGCTGGCGTCAGTCAGATGATTCGCTCGAACAACGGCATTGATTATGCCGTCGTCGACCTCGGTGTGAGTAAGGGAAATGGACCTATCCCAAACCCCAATGCGGCATTCGTACAGAATGGAACCCCGGGATATGCTGCGGTACAAGGCGGCGTAACGTCTCGCGGCTCCGCGGCACACACCGCAGGTATTCAGTCCAATGGTGCGGCTCCTGTGTTCTTCTCCCGCAATGCCCCCGCATCCGAGAATCTGCACGCGAATGTGAGCAACAGTATTCACCAGGTAAGCCAGGAAAAGGCAAAGAACAACAAGAGCAAGAAGCGGAATTAACGGATGATGTGCAGAGAGGTGGAACCTCGGATATCGAGGGTCCATCTCTCTGTTCCTTTGCCCAGGAAGGACGGTATAAATCATGGCTACTGACTACGACCACGCAAACGAAGCACTTCAAGATGACGCAGGGAAAGTAAGTAATGCTGCGCATAAAGGGGTGCACGCTGCGAAAACAGCAAAGAAAACCTTCGGCAAGCTGAAAAAAGGTGTAGACGCAGTTTCTAACAACCCTGTAGTGCTTCTGCAGAAAGTGAAAATTGCGCTCTACATTTTTGCGGCTATTGTTATCATCGCCTGTGTTTCGATGATACCTTCCATCATAAGCAATATTTTCCTTCACCAAAGTGACCCCGAGGAGCTCTCCGCTAAAAGTGACTTCCTTGAGTTTGAAAACGACGATGAGCTCGAAACTTCTCTGAAAGAAGTTTACGACGACGATAGAAACGCATTCTACAAGGATGTTCAAAAGGATGCGTATAGAGAAGCTCAAGACGACCTTCTTGCAACTGCACCGGCTGGCTATGTAATCGACCCATGGAAAGGGGATTCCCTTGAAAAGATGCCAGACGAAGATATGGTCTTACTTTGTAGTGCCTACAACGCCTGTAACAGTAATGCCCTTGACGACTTCATGTTTGAAGAGTATCAGGAGACAACATCTACAGACGATTTTATTAAAATCTGCAAAACCCTTTTAGAAAAACCAAACGCGGAATATCCGAACGGCAACGCGCTTTATGGAACAGACTGGGTCAGAGACGCGGCTGGTAACATCTATGTCTACGAGGTCGTCGCCGGCTATGATGCTGATGGCAACCCCATCATTGAGGAACACATTATCCCTCAAATTTATTTGGCAGAAACACAGGACATCATTCAAGCGGCATGGGAAATCGACGACATCTTTTCTGACCTGTTCGACGAAGAAAACGATGGATACACCGTTTATGCCGACGTTATCTACGAATCCGCCTGCCTGCTTTCAGAGACACTTTGGAAAGATAACGCTGATAGCATCACGCAGAAAATCCAGCAGTCAATCGGCTTTTCCAGCGGTTCAGCGGGCTTTGGATATAATTATGGCTCTGACTCTATTGGAGTCAACTACGACTGGGTCGGCCCTACAGATGGCTACCCAGACATCGTAAGGGTAGCAGAAGCGGAGCTTGGTAACAGCGGCGGAAAATACCAAAAGTACACTGGGCTCGGCGCGAACGATGCGTGGTGTGCAGCATTCGTTTCATGGTGCGTAGGACAAACCGGGCAGTATGAAACGGGAGCATTTACATCAAAGCAAGTCTCCTGCAGCCGATTCATTAAGGACTTCAAAGATAAGGGACAATGGGTCCTTCGTGCCGATGCAGGCATCCCTAAAGCTGGCTATCTTATCTTTTTTGACTGGCCCCCGCAGGATGGCGTCGTTGACCATGTAGGTATCGTTTCATCCGCGCATGACGGAGAAATCTTTACGATTGAAGGCAACAGTGGTAACCGCCATATTGTAAGAAGCAAGCATTACAGCCTGTCTTCGTCATATATCGTCGGTTACTGTACGCCAAACTATAAGTGAATCCAGACAAAGCAAGGCAGAAAGAGAGGCATGCAACGATGAAAAACATCACACCATTCAAAATCATTTGTATCGGACTTCCTGTCATTCTTATCGTTATGGTCCTTTTGTTTTCCAAAGGCTCCGATGCTAAAAAGGAACGGCTTGAATCGCAGCTCCAGACGACATGGCATTCGTCCGAAGAAGGGGAGTATAACGAAATTACCCTTGCAGAAGATGGAACATACAGCGCTTCTGGAGCGATATCAGGCACAGGCAGTTATCGCATAGATAGGAACAATAAATGGATTATCCTTACGGCGGAAAACGGCAAGAAAAATGTCTTGTACTATACCACAGGGAAAGGACATAAGGTTGAGTCCCTGTCGATGAAATTGACCGTTGGCACTTCGACTATGGTTCCCGGGCCAATGCCGGAACCGCAGGTAGATGAAGATGGTAGCCCCGCTATCAGTCAATCTGAGTATGACCTTTTTGCTGCAACAGCGGTCGCCACAATGCTGACAACCCGAGGGTGGACATGCTCACAAGGCTCATTTATCTTCCAGAACAACACCATTTATATCAATGGAAAGGCGTCTTTTGTAGCAATACTTTCGGAAGCTTCCATTACAGATGATGGCCAGTACGCATTTACCATGACGGGAACAGACAGCACGGAATACGCAGGAGAAATTACCTGCATCACAAACAAAGAAGAGGAAGTCGTAGGCTATGAAATGACGATTTCTTCTTCATATGAAACTATTATCTCTGCGAAATATGACGGCTATATTGTTGTCCGTCAACCCGCATAGCGAAGACGGAAAGGAGCCCGTATCATGGCTTACGAAGAAGAAGCAAAACAAGAAGTATATTATATTCCAGATAACTACGATGATGCCGGCGGCGTCCTTGGCGGTAGATTCTCAACGAGAAATGCCATCGAAATGGCTGTCATCTGCGGCCCCGTTGCTTTCCTTGAATTGAAGTTCCTGCGTTTTCCATCATGGCAGGTCAATGTCTGCATCGGTCTCATCACAATCCTCCCACTTTTGATTTTGTGCGCATTCGGAATTGGTGGCGAGAGTTTAAGCCAGATTTTCGCCGCCTATTACCGTTATAGAAAGGGAAGAAGAACCCTTTCCTACCTCTGTTTCACCGACGCAGAAAGTGACGAAGAAATCGTTCTCGAAGCCGAGACCCCGCGCACGGATAAAAAGAAGACGAAGGCTGAAAAGAAAGAAAAAACGCATGAGAAAAAGATGCGCAAAAAACATGAGTATGCGCCAAAGAAAGCAGAGAAGCCCCAGGCACATAAAGCGCCCAAGGAACCTCCTCGCCAGCAGAGAGCTCCGCAGGAGCCTCCACGCTATGGTTACGGCACTGGTGGCCAGCAGGCTGTGGCTGCAGCAAATTCGGCAAATATCAAAAAGGAATTTGCAAGCGATTATGCGGCATGGGAGGCTGCTACAAGAGCCGCTCAAGCAAACCGCGCGGCAGAGCCGAAGCGCACCGAGCGCAAGCGTCCCACGACTTCAAACAACAAATTCTTAAACTCCGCGATGAAAGAAATGCTTTTAAGAAAACTCGAACTTGGGGAAGACGAGAGTGCCTGATGGCACCTCGTCTTCCCATATTTAGGAGATTGTCATGGCGAAAAAGAAGAAAAAGACGCTGCTGAATTCTATTGATGAAGCAGCTAAGAAATATGAAAAGAAATCAGAACCGACAGATGGCGCTGGAGTAACTCGTGCGGAAGAAATCAAGAGATTTCCAAAAGGTGAGGTCCAGTCCATCATCCCCATTAAGCAAATCTACAAGGGAATGATTGTTACAGAAGATGACCGGTACATCAAAATCCTCGAAGTTCTTCCCATCAACTTTGCCCTTCGTTCCAATGAAGAACAGGATAACATCATTCATCTTTTTGCTGGCTGGCTTCGAGTTGCGCCCATCAAAATGCAGTTCAAGATTGTCACGAGAAAAGCTGACAGCTTTGAAATCGTGAACAATGTCAAGGCCGCGACCGCGAAAGAAACACATCCGAAGTGCAGAGAATTGGCGGACAACTACATTGATTTTATTGAACGTCTGAGCGAACAGGAAGCGCTTACCAGACGCTTTTTTATCATCTATGAGTACGAGACCATCAGCTCGCGAGAGAAGACGATTGATGATATCGCTATCGAAATGGAAGAGATGGCGCGCAAGATTCGAGGTAACCTTGCAGCCTGCGGCAACGAAGTTGTGACTCCGCAGAACGAAGAATACTTCCAGGCTGAGATTCTGTATCAGTTTTACAATCGTCAATCCTGCGTCACGGAGCAGCTTGCTGACCGTGTTCTTCGAGTTACAGACGACGTGATGAAAGGAAAAGGGCTTGTCGAGGGAGTCGACGAATATCCAGATATCCCAATCCCAGATTACATCGCTCCGCGTGGTGTCGACTTTACAAATCCCGATTATTTCATCTGCGATGGACTGTACCAGACTATCCTTTATGTTCAGCGAAATGGGTATCCGACCGCTGTAAATGGCGGCTGGCTTTCATCCATCATTGAGTCCAGCGACGGCGTCGATATTGACATTATCCTGCGCCGCCAGAGCAAGGCAAACATCAGAGATAAGGTCGCTTTGAAGCTGAAATTGAACCGAATCAAGGTCAACAGCAGAGAGGATACGGACACGGACTTTGAAACCATCGAGGGCGCTGTACAGAGTGCAAAGTTTATCAAAGACTGTCTTGCCAACGGTGAAGATTTCTATTACATGTACACGTTCATCACGGTCACGGCAGCGACAAAGGAAGGCCTTGACCGGAAAATGGAAGTGCTTTACGACCTGCTTTACTCAAGAGGTCTTTCTATTAAGCAGGTTAAATTCCGCCTGGAAAGTGCCTTCCGAATTGTCACGCCAGCCCTTTGTTATGAAAAGGAACTGCAGGAATTTGCAGCACAGAATGTAATGACATTCGGCGTGGCAAGCACATATCCGTTCGCAAGCTGTGAGATTTGTGATGAGAACGGAATCGTCATGGGAATCAATAGACGCTACCGTTCCCTGGTCAACCTCGACATTTTTAACCCCAAGCTGTATCGAAACAGTAATATCTCTATCCTTGGTTCGTCCGGCTCAGGCAAGACGTTTACAGAGCTTACAATGGCGCTCAGAATGCGCATCATGGGTATCCAGACATTCATTATTGCGCCAGATAAAGCGCACGAATTCCAGCGCGCCTGCTACCACATTGATGGTAGCTATATCCGCATTTCCCCGGGCTCTAAGAACTGTATCAACATCATGGACATTCGCCCTACGATGAACCCTATTGCCGATTACCTTGACGAAATGGATGCCTCAGAGAACGATTCCTGGCTCAGCCAGAAGACATCGCAGCTCTTGACGTTCTTCCATATTCTAATTCCGGACATCACAAATGAAGAAGAACAGCTTGTCGATGAAGCCATCATCAAGACCTACAATCTTTACAAAATCACGCACGACAACGACAGCATTTATGTACCCGGAACGGGGAAGAAGCAGCTCAAAAAAATGCCTATCATCGGTGACCTGTACGACGTTCTCATTGAGAACAAGTACACCCGCCGCGTAGCAAATATCTTAAGCAAATTCGTCACAGGCAGTGCGTCCAGCTTCAACCAGCAGACCAATGTGAACCTCAACAACAAGTTCATTGTTTTCGATTTGCAGGACCTTACAGGAACGATGAAGGGCGTCGGAATGTTCATCGTAATGGACTTTCTGTGGTCAAAAATCAAAGAAAATCGCATTGAGAGAAAGGCTGTTTTTATCGATGAAGGTTGGCAGTTGATTGGTGCTTCCAGCGATAGCCGTGCAGCAGATTTCGTCTATCGCATTTTCAAAATCATTCGCGGCTACGGCGGCTCTGCTATTTTCGCAACGCAGGATATTTCCGACCTTTTTGCCTTTGAAAACGGCAAGTACGGCAAGGCCATCATTTCTAACTCGAAAATCAAAATCGTTCTCGGCATGGAACCGCAGGAAGCAAAATGCGTTCAAGAAGTCCTTCAACTTACTAAAAGCGAGCTGAGAAGCATCATCAATTTTGATAGAGGCGAAGGCCTTATCTGCGCCAATAACAACAAGGTCCCTGTCTTCATTCGTGCGTCTGCACTGGAGGAAGAACTGATTACCACCGACCCCGAGCAGTTGAAAAACATCGTCAACCAGCGCAAAAAAGAACAGCAGCAGAGCTCGCTTGCAGAGCGCCTGACGGGTCAGCCCTCGCGAAGCCAGCCACGAGAAAGCGGCGTCGAGTACACGGGCACGCCTCCCACGAACGTAGAAAGAAGCGAGTTCGTCGTCCAAAAATCGGCAGAAGAAAAGAAAGTCGACGAAGACGCTCGCATGGGCGTCTGGGCTATGGAACAGCTTCAAGCTGCCGAGGTAAATGAACCGGTTCCGGGAGAAGCGCGAGCCTCTTTTGATAGAAACCATCTCGTGAGAGTGGAAGAACCGGATGACGATTTTATCAGCCAAATCAACGCAGCAGAGCCAAATTTTAATGCTGTTCAAAGCAATATGTATGCTCCGTCAAACATGGGTAATCAAGACGAAGACCTTGCTAATGCAGCACCAATCGACGCCAATATGAGCGCCCAAAACACAGGAGAGAAGGGAGACATCGTCTATGGAAACCACCCCCCAGTTGAATTTTGAGTACGTTCCGCCGAAGTGGAATGTCGACAAACTCGAAGGCGCTGTGCTCCATTGTCTGCAAGTTTGCGGCCCGCTTTCAGGCGCTGCAATCAACGCTTTTTGTCAGCGATACGCTTACGAACGAAACAAAAAATTGCCCGAGGATTACGGTACAAGGTCCTTGCTTCCGCGGATGCTGCGGGCAAGAAAAGTCTTTCGGATTTCCGAAAAACTTTACGCCTTAAACCCGCTGCTCCCGTTCGATGCAAACGCTCGCTTGAGGCTCGACGCCTTCTGGACTTTCCTTGAAAATATGGAAGGTGTCGATATCGCAAGCGTTATTATCGGGCCACCGCCGGCGCAGATTTCTTACATCAAAAACAACCGAATCTATCACATTATCTGCTGCAAAGACGATGGAGTTTTCGAGATGGGCATGGCTGCAAACCTTGAGCTTTACATGGCGCACATGCTCTCGTCAAGTAAGAGCGTAGCCCAGGTCGAAGAGAGAAATTTCATTATGTTCAAGAGCAAGGAGCTCCTTGAAGGAGCTCCTTATAAGCTTCACACAAAGAGCCTTTACGGTGTCGTTGAATACGCAGAAGGCTGCGAGACCCCGTCCATTTTGTTCTCTGTGCCGCAGAACTAAAGAGGAGAGAAGAGACCATGCGTTATGTTTGGCCTCTTCTCTCATTCGTATAAGCGAGGTGATAACCGTTGAATGAGGCGCTCCAAGTTGAGCTGGATACCGCAAAAAAATCAGCAAAGCAGGCAGCCGAATCCGCACAATACGCCATAAACACCTGTGCGTCGGGAGACCGCAGTCTTGCAGAAAACGCAATCGAGCGGGGAATGGCAAAGTCTATGGAAGCAATGAATCACATGGCAAAAGCACTTACGATTATCAACGAATGCGGTCACGAATCGTCCCCTTATGAGCCATACGAAGAAGCGCAGACGACAACGCCTGCGCTTCCAATCAATATGCAAACGATGGTCGATTTTGAAGATAGCGGTGCCATTCGGTGCGTTTTTTTGACGCCGCCAATGACAAAATCAAGGGCGGCAGCAAATCGCTTTTTTGAAATTTTCTGTGTTGATTTGCAGAAGAAAATCGCGGCAAACATGCCGCAAAATTTCAGAAAAATCGAAGACGCCTACGTCTTTTTTATCCACCATTTTGACGAAACTGACCCTCACAAACAGCCGTATTTTGATAACGACAATCTCGCTATCAAGTCAATTTTAGATTCTGTTTTGCCCTTCATTTGCTTTGATGACGCTTCCTGTTACTGCAGCAATCTGTATCTTTCGCAGCCTGATTCGCGAGATTATTCGGAACTCGTCGTCATTCAAAAATCACGTGCAAAGCAGTGGATTTTGCAAAGAACAGACCTCCAATTTTCGCACGATTTTCTTTGATTTTCGAGGCAAGTTTCAGGTCCAATTTTTTGTGGAATTTCTGACCGACTCACGGCGCAATTTTTCCACATCATCCGAAATCCGTAAAACCCTTATTTTCTGGGCTTTTCAAGGCCAAAAGTGATGGTGGAAACGGACAAGGTGTAGGAGCTGTGTACCAAATGATGACCCAAAATAAGATTAAGCTAAACCAATTGTGCAGAGATATCCTCTATGTTATTGCATGCTCATCAGCAGCCGAAAGAGAAGACCTCAATGTGCTCAGTCCGTCTTACAAATACGTGAGCAACATGGTCAGCAAAATGATTGACAATGGTCTCATCGCTTATATGAGAAACGATGCCAAGATTCTAAGGCTGACAAAGAACGGACTAAACTACCTGAGAGAGAATGATACACCGCTGTACGAGTTTTACATGAAAATGACAAACGACGGCCAAGCAGGTCACTCGCAACGGCATAAGGAACTGATGATTAAAACAGCAGGAGCCCAAGCAAGCATGCTGATGGCCGGAATTGACATTGGCCCGCAGAAACCATCGCTGATAGACATTCGGCAAAACGCTGCCGCGAAAATGAACATCGAAGACCAGCCGACATTCTACATGGGAAAAGAAATCAAATACCAGACGGGGCAAAAGGTATCACGTTCGCACCTGTCTCGGGCAAGTGGTGTCCTGTTCTCACAGGGAACGACCGCACTTGTCTATAACACCGTGGATTCTTCCATTAAGATTTCCACAGCCGTTGAGAATGAAACTGCGATGCTCGCACGAGTGTGGTCCGCAGAGCTTTACAATCAATATCTCCCGCCCGGCGTTTCCATTTACGATTCCATCGTCATGTGCCGAGGGGATGATGTAATGCTCTCCGTGATGGAAAACTGCATCGGTGGCAAGTCAACGATGAAAATGATGGGCGACACCATCAAAAACATCGGACTGACGAATCGCTCAACGCGGTACATCCCCATCTCTGAAGACGGTATTCTGTCGCTGCAGCTTATCAGCACATACACAAGAAGGGAAATCAAAGACTTGCTCTTTACAAAAGCGGAGCAAGAAGCTGTCCCCGCGGGCTATACCGCAGATGCCTTTATCAACGGGCTGCTTTGCTTTGAGTTCCTGTCATGCAACGTGACAAAGCTCGCTTATGTGAAATCAAAATTCCCTGATATGAAATGGGAGCACGGAGATGTCGGCATTGTCTGCTGGGATGGACAAGCTGATTTCGTGACTCGCTACTTCAACGTAAAGCCAATTCGCATAAGACAATATTCCAAAAGCGCAATCCAAAACTTTCTGAAAGGGGAGTGAAATACATACTATGTCGCAAAAACAGAATAAGCCTCGCCAGCAGCCACCGTGGATGAAGAAATTCCTGATGAAATATCAGGGCAAAGTTTCTTTCATCATCGGCGGCTTTGTTTTTATCACGTTGTACCTTGGCGGGCTTCTCTCTCAGCTCTCTTCTCCAAAATCCATCATGGGTGAAAAGCTCGGGCTGAGCATCTTTCTCCCGCATAAATGTTTGTTCGCATTGTTCACAGTCGGATTCCATGGGCTGATATGTGTTCTCCTTATTTACGCGGCTCTTGGCTTATGGCTGTACACGAGATGGATAGACAAACACCGTTTCAACACCGAAGACGATGACCGCGGATTCAAAATCGACAACAGCGGAACTTTCGGAACGTCTTCTCTGATGAGACCGGAGAGTATCAAAGATATTTTCTGCGAAGTCGAGCCACTCGATAGGACAAATGGAATCATACTTGGCAAGTTCAGTAAAGCAGGTGCAAGAGGGGAAGACCTTATCGTGAGTATTCCTCTGGATGGGAAGCATTACAAGTACAACTCACTTGGACAGCTCGCACTGACAACAAACAGTTCGGGCCAGCGTGTTCCTATCCGAGAAAAGCTTGCAACGAACGGAAACCGCCACATGATGATTATTGGTGTTCCGGGCAGTGGTAAATCTTATTGTTTCTCACGACCGGCAATCTTCCAGGCAATCAAAAGTGGTGAGTCCGTAATTGTCACTGACCCGAAGGGGGAACTCTACAGCGATACTTCCGTCTACGCAGAAGAGCACGGCTATACCGTCAAGATTTTCAACCTTGCTTATCCACAGGGAAGTGACTCGTGGGACGCTCTTGGAGAGATTGATGGTAGCCAGCTCAACATTGAAGCGCAGAACTTCGCAAACATTATCATCAGCAACACATCGAATCCGGGAGCCAAAGGCGATGAAGTTTATTCCAACGGAGAAAAGAACCTGTTGACTGCATTGATACTTTACGTTCTTACTTCCGACAGTTTCAAAGCAACAGGCAAACCAAAAACTCTCGGCTCTGTATATGAATTGCTCACATACTCGGACGAAATGCTGGAGAGTCTGCTTGGCGGCCCGACCGACGCAGACGGTAATCCTCTTGGAGACCCAGAAGCAAACAAACCATTCAAGGGGCCGTGGAAACTCTACTCCACAGCGTCTCCCAACATGAAAGGTAACCTAAAACTCGGACTTGGTGTTCGCCTTCAGACGCTGCAGGACGAAGTCATCAAGAACATCACCGGCACAAAAGATATCGACCTTATCCAGCCCGGCAAATCGAAGTGCATCTACTACGTCATCATCTCCGATATGAATGACACGTTTAAGTTCATTTCGAGCCTTTTCTTCACGTGCCTGTTTTCAAAGCTCGTTGAGTATTCCAGACAGCAGCCTTCCGGACAGCTTCCTGTTCCCGTCAATGTCATCATGGATGAATTTATCGCCATCGGTAAGTTACCGGACTTCGATAAGAAACTGGCAACGGTCCGTTCGGCGAGAATCAACATCTATATGATTTTCCAGACGCTCGCACAGTTGCAGCAAAATTATCCGGATGGATTGTGGGAGACGCTGATTGGCTGCTGTTACACATTCATGTGCCTGTCATGCGGCAACGATATGGGAACCGCAGAATACCTGTCTAAACGAACAGGTACGATGACCACCGCACTTGAAAACTTGCGAGTCGACAAACCAATGATTGACATTGGCAACGTCCCATCCAGCGTGTCTCATTCTTACTCGGCAGGAGAGCGACAAGTTCTCCAGCCGGTAGAGGTCATCAAGCTCGCGGGCCAGCAGCAGAAGAACCTCGTAATGATTGCAGGGTCGGATGTATTTGCTGTTGAAAAATTTGGTTACCCGGAGCTGGTCAACGTAGATGAACTTAAAACGGTCAACATGTATGAGCATTGCCCAGCATGGACTATCAAAGACCAATACTCAGAGAGAAAGTCGACTGGCAGTGAAGTCGAAGGGGTCTCCGATGGCAGCCAAGGCTACAAGCCAAAGTACGCGCCGCAACAACCAGAGCCGTCAGATGAGGTCATTCAAGAAGATACCCAACCTGACGAACCGGACGTAGACGATTTGGCTGACGTGGCTGAAGTTCCAAAAGGGAAACGCAGAATAGAACAACCAAAAAGCAACGCAAGTAAATCATCTCAAAATCTTACACGTGACTTCTGAAACCTGGCTGGACGATAGGGACAGCGTTTTTCATTCGAGCTGAGCCTCCACCGCCCAGCCAGGACCTTTATCGACAGTTATTCACAACATCTTTTTATTTCTCGTCACTCAAAGTATTAACCCAAAAGCACATTTTTGATAGGAGGAACCAATCATGGCTACTACCAACAATCGTCGTGCCGTTAAGAAAGAAACGGCCCTCTCGGAAGACTCCAGTCTCGTTATTCAGGACCCCATCGCCCCCGCAAAGGAACCGGAGACCCTTGACGAGCTCAAGGCCATGGCAATGAACACCAATCTCCCCGTTGGCCCGGATGCCCGCCCCGGTCGCTTCAACAATCGCGCAGAGGGAACCATTCACGCAGCAACCAGCATGGGTATCGTCGAAGATGCTGAAACGATTGCCCGCCGTCAGGCAATGGTCGACTTTTATCAGTCGTACCTCCGCAAGCGCATCCTCACCGGAACCATCAAGGGCGTTCGCACCATCTTCGACCGCGGGGCTGAGAAGAGCAACAATCTCCACTACTTCGTGACCGTTCTTTATCACCCGTATCAGGTTTTCATCCCGATTGAAAAGTTCACCGACACCGACCTCGAAGCCATGTGGAAGAGATTCACGGACAACGGCTCGGTGAAGACTCTCGATGAGACCATCAAGACATACCTCGAAGCCCGTATCGGCGCTGAAGTCGATTTCATCATCACCAATCTGCCGGAAGACGGCGCTCTGGAAACGGCACTCTTCGTCGGCGGTGACCGCGTCGAAGCTCTTCGCCGTAAGCGCATTCGTTTCTGGTATGGCACGCAGAAAGATGGTCAGCCCCTCATTCGCGAAGGCGACAAGGCACAGGCGAGAATCGTCTCTGTCATCCGTGGCGGCATCCTCATTGAGATTTTCGGTGTCGAGACGTTCATTCCCGCGCGCGAGCTCTCGTATACCCTCATTCAGGACTGCAAGCAGCACTTCAGCCCCGGCTCTCCCATCACAGTCACCATTACCAACATCAAGCGCGACGAAGAGAATGACTACGCCGTTCACTTCAACGCTTCAGCAAAGCTCGCAATGCCCGACCCGCGTATCGCCGGTATGATTCTTTATCAGCCAAACGGCGTGTATGTTGGCGAAATCATCTATCTCTCTCTGCCTGATGAAGCTCACCCGAATCGCACCGCAACCGTCTTCGTTAAGTTCCAGGACGGCGTCCAGTGCGCATGCCCGTTCCCGAACGGCTCGATTCCTCCGCAGCAGGGGGCAAAGGTCTTCGTCCGTATCACTGTGCAGGACACCGAGCACCGCCGCCTGTACGGTCTCATCACCCACGTCGAAAGCTCCATGTGAGCATCTTTCGCAACGAACAGTATCATGGCTGGGGCGGGTAGGTCTTATCCGTCCCAGCTCCACTTTCATGGAAAGGATGAGTAACCACATATGTCATTCTTCTCACGCATTTTCAGAAATCGTTCGGCCAGAAAGAAAAGCAAGGCGCAAAATTACGATTACCTCCCTCTGTTTTTCTGGGACAAGAGCCTTTCCAATATGGCAAAAATCATCATGTGCCTTGTCTGCGGCGGCAATGCCAACAGAGAGAAGACGATGAACAAGCTGCGCAGCGTTTTCAATCCGAACACGGTTAACAGCATCGAAGAGGCCATCACGCAACTGGAGAAGTACGGCTATATGTCGAGCGAATCGTATCTTGGCCCATACGGGGAACCTCGTATCGACAAGAGGCTCTGCAACTGCCCGAACACCAGACTGCCGAAGCTCGTAGAGCCGACAGGAGCCCCTCTCTATCCGCTGACTACGGCTGTTGAGATGTACGATAAGGCGAGAGACCTCGGGTTCATTACTGAATCCGGAAAAGATACCACCTACTTTCTATACGACGCGCTTCGCATTTTCACCGCCGTAGAGAATATCCTCGAAGAAGGGGAGAAGGTCATCCTCCCACTGATTGGTCCCGAGACGCACCGCCACCGGCTGGAAAATCAGGAACTCCTTCTGGAATACCCGTGCAGTATCATCACGGTCGTCATCACAACTACGCGCCTTATTATCGTACAGGAAGACTGCTCCGCGTCAGGCCGTCAGGCCGGTATGGCTCGATTCATTATCAAATCGTTCGATGAGTTAGACACCATCTCTCTCAACGAAAAGATTGGACGGCTCACTTTCGAAGATAAGGATAAGAACAACTGGGATGGAATCCATCAAGTCGATATTCCAGATATCTTTGCTCTGGAGCGCATGAAGGACTACTTCTCTCAAGCGCATTCGTTCCTGCCTCCTGACTCAAAACTTCCACAGCTCACTTACGTTCGCGAAGACAAAATCCATAACTGAGCACAAGCAAAACGTAAAACCCAGCAAAAGCAATGACGTAAAACCAACGAAGCAGTTCTGTAAAACTGACGCCATTGCATTCCGTAATACTGACGTTCTCCGCTCTTCTAATCTGCCTCTTCCACTCTGCTCTTCTGCAATTCCACTCTCTATTACCCCGCTCTTCCACTCCGACGCTTCACTCCCGCTCTTCGCCATCCAAACCAAACTCATCCTCAGCCCAAAAGATGGGCAGTGGGCGAGCCGCTATCCCGAGCAAGAAGCAATACCCCCTATATATGCTCAACCCATCTTCTGACGGGTTCACACTTCATAGTTCTTCCCGCTCTTCCTGTGGTATCTGCATACCTGCTCTGTGCTCGTCTATACAGCTCTATGAGATAGTCGAGAGGGAAGGACTTGAGCTGTTTCTCCATCCGTACTTTACATGCTCTTCCCCCTATATAGAACCATGCCCTTTCTGTGAGACAGGAACCTATTGTCCCTGCTCTTCATCAAGCGTACCTATTTCTGAACCACCTGCCGCACTTTCCCATGTATGCTTCTTATATTGCAGAGACAGGGCGCAAAAGACGTGGGGTGGAGAGAAGCTCGTGCCTCGTGCGGTATGGGTGCTGCGCCATCTATACCGCATTTATCCCCTATTAGACATGGCTCCTATACAGGAGACAAATCTGTGCGGTACTTGAGAGATAGTATCTCCCATATAGACTGTACCGTTATGACTGATGTGACCGGACGGGCCCACAGGGGATGGTAGGCAGGGCAGGGGACTACTTCGAGAAGTGGTTTTGAGCGGAAAACGCGTGCAGGAGGCTCGCGGATTTGCGCGTAAGAGCGGGCGCTGCGCGAGTTTCCGCCCGCAGGCAGGAGCCGCTCTTTGTGTTCGCCATAACTTCTGCGCCGGAGGCGCTGCGAGCGGTATTGGTTTGTGCGCAGTGGGGCGGGATACACCGGAAAAGAGCGGATAAAGCCAAGACAAATCGTAAAACCAACGATAAGGGATTGCTTCGATTCGTCAGTTTTACGAAATGCCCGTGTGAGCTGCTCTTCATGAGCGCTCATCTCAGCCGTACCTGCTCCTCTTTGCCGCCGACGAACCACTTGCTGGGGGTGATTCCAAGTAGGATTTGGGACGGTATCCCTGCATCTCCCATCACTATCTCCTAACAAGTGCACAGGGCGGTATCAGAAGAGCGGGGTATCCGCTTCTTGCGCCTCTCCGCAGGCAGGAACGTACTATTGCCCTTACCATCTCTGCTTCGTATGGAGCTTCTCCTGGTTGCAGCAGTGGGTGTTCTCCTGAGAGAGGATGGACCTTCAGGAAGAGCGGGATGTGCTCACAAGCACTTTCTAAAACCAACGATAGAACAGCACTTCGTTCGTCAGTTTTACGGATTGCCTTGAGCCCGCTCTTCGATTCGTCTCATCTCACTTCTCGGTCATTTACCGTGCGAGTTTCCCGCTCTTTCCAATGCCTCTGCCATCCTACTCAGCCGGGGGACGTCCTTTGTCCCTTCCGCATATCTTCCGTGCTCTTCTCTGTCTTCTGCCAGGAGCATTCCTTTGAGAGTAGAAGAAGCGTATCCGGGAAGAGCGGGCTGGCAGTGGGGCGGTAGTTCTCCTATATCTGCCGGTCATAGTTTCGTGTCTCTTCTCCAGTCAGTTCTATGGTCATATCCGTGATACTTCCTGTGTCGGTTTCCGAGCAGTTTCTTGCCTCGTTTACGACCTCTTTCTGGCTGAGACCCAAATATCCAAGTTGGATATCTCTCGGGCGGGTCTCCGGTAGGTTCCCTGTCTGGTTTCTGGTATTATCCCAGTCTCCTTTCGGGGTTCCTCTCGGATAGAACGTCGCAGGGAAGAGAGGAGTCTTCTCAGATTCCATCCTGCGAAGTCTTATCCCTTCCTGCGGTGCCGCTCTTCGATGGTGCCGGATGCTCCGGTCTCTGTTCCGCGTTTCCACCTGCCAAGGCCTCTGCCATAGGCTGCATGAGTTACAGAAAGAGTAACGGGGCAGAAGAGAACGTATCGTAGAACACCTTTCCGCTTCTCTTTGCACGGGACCCAGTATACGGTCTTCCCAGGATACCGGGAAAGCTTCTGGCGGATGCAGAAGGCGTCCTCAAGAAGAGCGGGAACGCATTCCCTCACGGCATAGCGGTCAGTCCGAAATGTCGTTTTCCTCCGTGCCGGTATCTCAGTTATGATAATTAAGCACAGGTATTTGGCGTTCGAATCCGTATTTCTAATACCAACGAAAGGCAACGCGTTCTTTCGTCAGTTTTACGTTTCCGCGACCCGCTCTTCCTGGGACGAGGCGGTGTGGCGTCGCTGCTTCCCATCGGCCAGATACCCTTGCGCAGCCAGGAGCTATCCTGTGCTATCCTCATTCATTTGAGAAAGGAGCCTTTCTCCCTATGAACCCATATGGAACGTCTCTTATCGACTTATCTGACCCGGCAAAGCCCGTTATCCTGCCGGCCCGCTCTTCGCAGCCCGGTGTCAACCTCTGCTTTGCTGTGACTCGCTTTGACGGCCAGTACCAGCTCACTGCCTCTATCATGCACCCGCATATCTCCCGCATCGGAGCAAAGAGCATCCTGGCCGGTAATAGCATCAGCGTCTATACCGGCGTGCACCTTCCGCTGCCGGATACCGTGCAGTCGGAGGAGGACAAAAATCTCTTTCTTGCATCAGAGGAGGCGGAAACGCTCGTCGAAGCTGCGGTACAGGAGGCCAATACCCATCGCTACCCGCAAAAGAGCGGTTTCCTCGCCGTCCCGGCGCAGGCGGAGTATCTGACACTGAACCCGTACCTTGCGCAAGGTGAGGTCGTCGACCTTAAGCGCTATGCCCTCGCTATGATGGAACGCCCTATCCTCTCTGCCCGCTCGTGGCAGGGGAAACTCATTCCGCTCTGGCCAGGTATCTACCGTGTCATTGCGCCTCATCTTCCGGAGGGGGAGGGGTTCTACGTGCTCTACACGCCGGCGCATCGGGCGAAAATCGCCAACGTCCTTAATGACATCTACACCAGTGGCGGCAGCTCACCCTACGTCGCCTATCCGGATGTCAGAGATGACTCGCTCGATAAAACTGACGTGGAAGCCATGGCGACCTACGCCATCAAGTATACGGATGTCTTTACTTTTACGAGCAAACTCGACATTTTCCGCGACCCTATCTTCACCGATGAAAGGTTTTTGCGATAATTTCGTCGAAACCAATCGAAAAATTTGCATGCTCCGGTTGCAGTATCGTACCGATAATGGTATAATGACGACAAAATAAGAATGAAGAGCGGATTTTTGGCGCACTGCATTCTGTTTTCGCACATTTGCTGCATTTATTGCATTTGCTGCAATAACGGTCGTAGTGCTGACGACGGTATCCCTTTCGTCAGTATTGCAGCTTCGATTGCTCGGAAATATCCAACTTGGATAATTCTTCATTAGTCGTATGCGCGTCATCATCGGAAAGGAGCAGCTTTTATGTTCGCAAACCCCTATTATATCGACCATGACCTCACCTTCAGACCCTTTCGCTCCAGCCGGAACGGACTGAACCTCATTCTCTCACTCGGATACGTCTCGGACATTCCCGGAGTGGAACTCCTGAACGCAGAAGAGTGCCCTCTCTTTTATCTGACAGCCGCCTATGTGCTGCCGCGCATCCAGCCGCTGTACATGCTCAGCAAGATTCCTGCCCCGAAGCGGGACAGCATGCTTATCCCAAGGGAAATCGAGACGAAGGAGAGCGGCGTCCATGTCGCACTTCCGGACTGTGTCCGCAATGAGGGCGAGGCCAAGAAGTTTCTCTTCTCCGAAGCGTTCCACGCCTTGATGACGACACTCATCATGCAAATCAACAAAGCCGATTTGTTCGGCGCGACGTTCACGACAAGGCTCGCAGCGGTGGAGGATTGCTCTCTTAACCCGAGCTTCCTTGCCAACCGCTCCTGGTTCGACCCTGCACGCTATGCCTATGAGAGCTACGCGCTCGACTTTGCGGCAAATCCCTGCTGGCCGGGCATCTATCTTATCGGCAATGCCGGTCGCACCAATGCCATCCCCATGCCCTATACCTACGCGGTCAGCACGACGCTGTACCGGGATGCACTCCTCAAGGCATTTGATGCCGTTGAGCTGCGCGGCAATACGGCAGTGGGCGTCTCGTTCGCCGAAGGGCAGAAGCGTGATGACCTTCTCACACGCGAGTCTGACTTCAAGGTCATCAAGACAGCCAAGAGAATCCAGTATCAGGGTATGTTCTAAAGGGGAGGGAACACAAATGCAGGTCTATCAAATCGTACTTCTCTTATTGCTCGCCGTCCTTGTTATCACCGCGTCCGTCTTCTACGCCTCCTACCGGGCAATGCTGAAAAACGGCACGCAGTACATCACAGTCGGCACCGTACAGTATTTCCAGAAGGGCAAAATCCCGTTCCTCGGCACCGCGGTCATCCGCTATACCAAGAAGGGAAAGCCCTATCAGGCGCAGACGAACATCATCCCCGTCTGGAAGCAGCCGAAGACCGGCGCGATGGGTATGTACACCATCATCTCCTGCGCCACACAGAAGGGGAGATTCGTTCAGGCGCGTCTCCATCGTTCTAAGCATCATAAGCAGTGAAACAACAAAGAGCGGAGATATCCAACTTGGGTATTTTCCGCTCTCTTCGTACCATCATCTTCAAAACTAAATAGAAGGGGGTCTGTATCATGCAATCCACCGGCTTCCTCCTGTGCTTCAGGAGCTGTGACCGCCTTGGAAACGACGAGGACAGGCCTTGTTGCGTAACGGCAGGACGGTATTACGCCTGCAGCGTCACGACCGACGATATTACACACGAGGCTATCCAATACACCATTACTGACGACAACGGACTGCCAATCAACACCACTTGGGATAACATCAAGGACAATCTCTCCCTGGTGCTGTATCCCATCACGGACAAGAAAGCCATCCGCGCTCTTGCCACACAGCGGGAGGGGCTGAAAGCATTCTCCCGAGACAGAGATGGCAACCCGACCTTTTACGATATCCGGCCGCTTGAGCTCAACAAACTCGTGGGGGATTGCAGCTTTGCGACCATCAGCCGCAGGAAGGAGCGCACGACCGGCTTTGGGCTCATGCTTTGCTACACGGACGTCAAGTCCAACACGGTAAGCAGGACCTCGGAGCTCTACATCAACGCCTATGTCCCGACTGTGCTCCGCTATGCCGAGCGCCATTCCTGGACAATCTACGATGAAGAACAGGAACCGGCCTGTCCAGAGGCTCTCTTCACCTGCACGAAGACCATCTTCGAAGGAGGGGACGTCCTCTTTGAGGAAGGACGCCTGTATCCCGTCGAGAGGAGCGGGCCTGTCGGCGATGGGGCGACTTACCGCCTGCGCATGTCTGCCTCCGGAGAGATGTTCCGCATCACGAAAGAAGGCCTGGAGACCTACTTCCGCAGAGTCGGGCAAATCCTGCCGAACAGGGGAGTCGTCATGTCCATCCTTCACAAGAGCAGCATTACCGTCCAATCCTTTACGAGTGGGCGCATCGTTCACTCCGAGCTCTCCTCCGACCTTGTGCGGGATATAGTCTCCTGCGCGGATAAGGCATATCTTATCAGCGATACGTCCTACACCAACGGCGCGTTTCTCGTCTGCTGCGAAAACTCCGCCCACTCCATGTTTGATTTCACGCTCATTGGAGGGGCTGAAGACAGGGAGACGGCGGAAAGAGCGGCAGCCTGCAACGCCTTCCTGCCGGCGCGTTCCCGCCTCTTTGAGTTCGACGATGTTCCGGTCCACACGGTAAGGTCGGAGCCGCGCAACGCCATGAAGCGCTACCTCACCGGCCAGAACCGGCGCGCCAAAGAAGCGTATTTATAATACCCAACCTGTCTTTCGAAGCCGCATCCGTAAAACTGATGGAACAAAGAACGCACTTGATTCGTCAGTATAAGAAATCAGGCTTCGAATCAAAAATCCAATCCCGGGCTCACCTGCCTGCCATGGGTAGATAAACCATAGCCCCGCTTTTCCACCAGGGCCTAAGATGACACACATTTACCGCATGGAGCAGCCTTGGTGGAAGAGCGGGGAGCATCCCTACTCACCAACGACCAATTTTTTATTTTAGAAAGGACTAAGAACCATGAAGCATCTTATCACCGCCGCCGTCGCATTTGCCGCCGCAGCCGCTTACGTTGCGTACAAGAACCGCAAGACCATCGAAATCGAAATCAAGGCCGAGCAGCCGGCGAAGCCCGAAGAGGCTCCCGTAGCTGAAGAGCCCACCAAGTCGGAAGAGGATGAGAAGGCCGAAGAGCCCGCGAAGGAGGAAGCTCTCAAGGAAGAAAAGCCTGCCAAGGAGGAGAAGAGGGCGGAAGCTCCGAAGAAGGAGCCTTCCAAGAACTCTTGGAACGAGAGCGACTATAAGGCCGCTGAGCAAAAGAACGGCTGAGCCAATTACAAAAAACGACAAGAATCTTATAATTACACAAACAGGTTGATAAGATTCTTGCCGAATTAAGCGCTTTTTTAGAAAGGAGAAAGGCACTCAGCAAGGAGCGCCCTAAAATCATAGCATGAAAAAGTTTATCGCACTGATGCTTGCCCTTGTGATGGTCATGTCCTTGACCGGCTGTCTCTCGGGCAATGTGGGCATCGTCTTCAATGAAAATGGAAGCGGCAAGGTGGCGACCTCCATGTACATCGCGGATTCGTTCCTCAAAGAGATGGGCAAGACGCCGGAAGAAGCGTTTGCCGACCAGGATGGTACCATCAAGAAAAAGGACATTAACGGTGAGCCGTACACCGGCATTGAAGAGACGCAGTCCTTCGCCAATGTGCAGGAGCTCAAAGAGCTTCTGAGCAAAACGAACGAAGAGACCGGCGATACGACCTCTGTGAAGGTAGAGACCGGCGTCTCCAACGGAAAGAACACGGTCTCCCTGACTTTCGCCTACGCAAACCCCGAGACCTCCGCGGACAGCACAGACGCGACCGTGACGGTCGATGATGCGGAGCTTGAAGAGATGCTCAAGGCCATGCAGGTCACCATTGAAGTCACCTTCCCCGGCGGCGTCAAGCGCATCGACGGCGACCGCAGCCTGTACACCTCGGACGGCAAGACGGTCAAAATCAACGCCGTCGCCTCTTCTGACGAAGAGTTCCTTACCGTTGTCGGTTACCTCGGTGCTGCTGGGGAGAATGGACACGTCGTCGACGGTGTTTTCGCGGAAGTCAACAAGTACGACGGTCGCTTCAAGGACGTCCCTGCTTCCGCTTGGTACGCCACGGAGCTTGAACGTGCCTTCAACATCGGTATTGTCGATGGTACGGCTAAGAACAAGTACAGCCCCAACGGCAACCTCACCAAGGGTCAGGTCATCGCTATGGCGGCCCGCCTGCACAGCCTATACCTGAAGGACGGCAAGGACTTCTCCGTCGTGAGCGGCCAGAAGTGGTATCAGCCGTATGTGGACTACGCCGAGAAGAACGGCATCATCGTAAAGGGACACTTCACGAACTTTGATGCCTATACCACTCGTGCAGAGATGGCGTATGTCTTTGCCAATGCTCTGCCTAAGGAAATGTACGCCGTCAGCACCAGCAAGCCTGACTTCAAGGACGTCTCCAAGAACAATCAGTATTACGCGTCCATTATGACGCTTGCCAACGCTGGTATCGTCGATGGCGTCAGCGCAGGCAAGTATGCGCCAGATGAGACGCTGACCCGCGCACAGGCTGCTGTCTTTGTTGCAAGACTTTCCTCTTCCGATTTCCGCAAAGCATGATACAATACTGCTGAGAGAGATATAGAGAAGGGAGGAGGGCGCTTCCACTTCCCTTGTTGGCGCGCCCATTCAACAATGAACGACATTCAAAAGAGATTCTTGCTACCGATGGGAATAGGATTCACCGTATTTGGCCTCATTTTCTTTATCGTCGGCATCGTGACTGGAGTCATGTTCCGGAAGATGCAGGCCGTTATAAGCGGTGAACCACGAGCACTGTTCCTCAGCTTTACAGTCATCGGCATTGCTTTTAGTGCCGTCGGAATCGGTATGCTCCTTTCGGTCAAAAAGGCCGTCAAAAAGCGGAAGGCGCTGCTGGAAGGCGGGAAGTACCTCACCGCAAAGGTGATAGACGTCATACGGGACAACTCGATTGAAGTTAATGGCCGCCCTGCGATGGCGTTCCTTTGCGAGTATTACGACCCGCTCACAAAGGAGACCACCGTTTTCCGCAGCGACGCCGTCATCAAATCACCAGACCGTCCGTTCGTCGGCGAAATCGTCCGCGTCTATGTTAATAGAGACGAACGCCCGCACTACAAGACCTACTACGTCGACCTCGATACGCTCTTTACCAAAGGAGACGTTTGAGGAACAAAACTATGAGCCGCTCTTCCCGAGAGATTTCTCTCAGGAAGAGCGGCTTTTTTCGTTGCGTTTCTTGCCCTGCAGCGTCTATGTAGATATAATACCGAACAAAGACATCATAGGCAGCCTACATCGCCCCAAAACTGAACAAGGAGCGTACAGAGTATGAGCGAGGAAATCAGAGCAGGCCTGAACGGCGTTATCGAGAGCGTCATCCGATGCTACCGAGATGGGCGCATAGAACTGAGTACAGCGCAATACATGATTGTCTCATCCCTGCGTGCCATGCGCCAATGCAAGGGTGAACCGGATAAGGATATTGAAAGCCTGCATGATATATGCGGCTGCTGTTTGAAGAAGGCCCAGCCGGGTAAGAGCATGTACAATGTCTTTGGCACATGCCCAGAAGTGCCGTATGAGACTGTCCTCTCTTTGAAAGAAGGCAACGGAGACAGCGAATACATGACCAGCCAGGACTTTGTCTGTTCCGAATGCTTTGACCGCATTTTCAACCATATCATCGGCAAGTCCGGTGCCGGAGCTGAGTTGAGGAACCGGTTAAAGCCGGAGCAAACACGTCAGTTTTGACGTGCGTCCATCATGGACAAATAGAGCCGCTCTTCACGGGAGAGTCCTTCTCTCTGGAAGAGCGGCTCTATTTCTGTTTCTACACTTTCCATATAGCTTTTGTGATGGTATAATAGCGTTGAGTTAGAAATAAAGGGAGGCATGCAACCGTGTTTTTCGAAGAAACGGCAGGACAAAGCCTGTATAGCGTCCCGGAAATATACAGACGGCTCGGGACCTTTGGGTTCCTTCTCGGCATTATTGGTTCTATTATGTGCTTTGGTTTCCTTGTCCTTGGAAAGGAAGCCCTTGCGCCCACCTTTTTGAAGGCGTGTTCCGCGGCGGTCGGCGTCGGCTGTCTGTGGGTCTGCTTCTATCTCCTGCCGTATCCGACCAACGCCTGGTTCGACAGGAAACGAGCGGAACACCTCAAGAAAACAGGGAAGTGCATCACGGCGACTGTCACCGATGTGGATGTCGACGAAGTCTGTGCTGTGGCCAAATGCGTCATTACCGACGAAAAGACGGGGAAAAGCCATACCGTCTCCAGCCTGACCGTTTCCCGCGCGCTTTGGTGTCTTAACAACACAGTTCGACAAAGCATCATCGGAAAGCCGGTGAAAGTGTATGTCCGCAAGCACTGTCTTTTCCCGTACCTGTCGCGTAACTACTTTGTTGACCTGATGACGGCATTCCAGGCAGCCTTCGGTACCTGATAGAGAGGAGGACAAAACATGTTGAAATACGAAAGGGGATGTCGACACGCAGCCTATCTCTTCCCCCGACCGATTGTAAATCCGAACTTTCAATATCCTTAAAATCAAGCCTTGTTTCGCCATCTTTGTAGTTGAAAGTAATCAAAAGGTAATCGTCAAAGATGGTAACGGAGTTTACAAAACTGTCAATCAGCCGCCGCCGTTCTTCCAGTCTGCTCACATCGAGTTTTCGGAAACGGCAAATCCAGAATGTCACATCCTCACGGGAGAGCATGGGCTTTTTAATTTCCTCCTGGATGATACGCAACTCGATTTCCTTTTTCCGTTCCTCCAACTCGTCAAGGCGCTGTTTCGTGGATTGGTTGATAATCCCCATCTGGATGGCGTTCAGCATATTTTCTATGCCTCGCTCTGTTTCCGCCAACTGCTGGCGGAGGGCGGGAAGCTCACTGCTTTCCATGCCCTGTATCTCCAACACCCTATCAGCTATATACTCCACAAAATCATCATTCATCACTTTCGCCATAACAGCACTTACTACGGCATTTTCCAGGGGTATCTTGCGGACGCTCTTGTGCTTGGCGTTGCAAGTCTTGTGCTTCTTGGTATTCACACAGCGGTAATAATGGTACTTCCGGCCCTTGCTGGCGCTGGTGCCGCTCTCGCCTACCATCATAGCCCCGCAGGTGCCGCAAAAGAGTTTCGTAGTCAAAAGATAATCGTCCTCGGCCTTGTGACGGGCCGGGGCTTTCCTGTTCGCCTCAAGCCTCTGCTGTACCCTGTCGAAAAGGTCTTGCGGGACGATAGCGGGAATACCGCCGGGGGTGACGATATGGCGGTAGCTGTATTCCCCGATATACTTCCGGTTTTTTAGCAGACGGGCAATAAAATTCAAGTCGATTTTCCGGCCCCGTACTGTGGTAAAGCCGCTTTCCACAAGATACTGCATGACCTCTTTCATGGTGGCTCCATCGGCATACCGGGTGAAGCTCTCCAGCACTACAGGGGCGGTGTGCGGGTCGATCTGATAGCATTTCTCCTTGTCGATGATAAAGCCAAAAGTGGGCGTGCCGCCGTTATACTTGCATTTCAAGGCATTTTCCGTATGGCCCCGGATGACTTTCTCGGACAGCTCGGCGGAGTAGTATTCGGCCATACCCTCCAGCATACTTTCCAGGATAATGCCCTCCGGCCCCTCGGAAATGTTCTCCGTGGCGGATAACACCTTAACGCCATACTTCCGAAGCAGGGCTTTATAGTGGGCGCTGTCGTAGCGGTTGCGGGCGAAACGGTCAAGTTTCCAAACAATGATAACATCAAAGAGGCCCTTTGCGCTGTCTTTAATCATCCGCTGGAAGTCCGGGCGGTGGTCGGTCTTGGCGGACATGGCCCGGTCAATGTATGTCCGTAAGATGGTAATGTCGTTCTTCTAACAGTAGGCCGTACACTCCCGAAGCTGGCCTTCTATGCTTTCCTCCCGCTGGTTGTCGCTGGAATACCGGGCATAAATCACGGCTTTCATTTCTGCTCCCCCTCCTCCATGATACGGAACAGCGCCTCTTTCAGACGCTTGTTGACGGGGGCTTTTGGGTCAAAGCACATTTCAATAAACGCCCTCATTTCCCGGTTTTGCTCCGTCTTGTCCTTTAGGGCCTGGGGCTGGTAGTCGTACAGCTTGCCCCGTGGCTCGTCTGTGCGGCAATAGAGATAATCCATCGACACATTGAAGTAATCAGCATACTTGATAAAGACCTCCGGGGGCGGCGTGGAGCGGCCTGTTTCAAAGCGGTTTATCCTGGATTGCTGTACGCCTAAAATCTTCGCCATGTTTACCTGTGTCAGCCGGACACCCTCACGCAAGGCCCGGAGACGCTTTCCAATCTGCTCCATAAAAATCCCTCCTATTAAATCTAAAATATCACAAACAGAGATAATTGTAAATAACGATTTCAAAATATTTGCGCGGGTGTCAGCCAGCCTGCGGCTGACACCCCCTGACTACCGACAAGCCCCGGCTGCGCCCCCTGTCAATGGCGGCACATGGGCCGTTTATCTTGACCATTGACAGGGGGTGCAGCCGGGGCTATTTCCTAGAGTAGGGACGATATATATACAGGTGTTAGGTTTTGATGTAAAATAGAGTTGCTATATTCGGATTACACAAAATATAGACAAGATAGGATTTTCTTATTAGACTAAATATCCAACAAAAAACGATTTATGCTTGACTATCCGAAAGGGAATTGGTATAATGTTCCTGTAAGTGAGGTTTTGTTTATGGATTGTTGGAGAAAGGTAAGGTGATGGTGTAGAAGTTAATTGTAAGTATTAACCTTTGTGTTATGCACCGAAAGGAGTAATCAAAAATGAAGATGATAAAAAAGGTTTTGTCCCTTGCTTTGGCGCTCGTCATGGCAATGTCGCTTTCTGTTTCTGCTTTTGCAACTGGTCCGGTAGACCCTACCGAACCAGAGGGGGGAATTATGCCCCTTGCTTCCTTGTTTGAAGATGAGGCCTATTCTACTAAGGGCACTTGGACTTCTGTTGAGTTTGCCGCCGCTTCCTCCAACGGCAACTACATTCGCTATTGGCACCAGAATAATACAAACGAGGAAGTTAAAGTTTATCTCTATCGGACTGACAAGAGCACCACTACCTTTGTTTCGTCGATGACTGTGGAGGCCAACGGCCAGAATAGTAAGGTGTATTACAATTCCACGGCTGGTTCTGGCACTTACAAGATTGTTGTTGAAGCTTATGTTTCTGGCGGTACGGTTGACGGTGACGTAGCCGCGGCGCAATACAAAACCCGTCCTTCTACCTGATTGCACTATACTTATGGCGGCCCCTATAATATAGGGGCCGCCATTGCCGCTCTTCCTGCAGTTTCACGGGAAGAGCGGCTCAACTTCGTTAAAAGAACACCTCCTAAGGGAAAACCTTTGGAGGTGTTCTTTCCATGTTAATCTACGCGTAGCTTTGCGTCTACCAGAAGCATCGCAACAGGGAGCAGGAGCTTCGCTTCATCGTTTCGCAGGTATTTGACATCCACAAAGTCATCGCTCATGGAACCAAAGCGGCAGCGGTCGAGGGCGTCCGCATCTTTGAGAATGGTATAGGCCTTCCAGATAAGGTCGCTGCCCTTGCGGGAGGAGAGCTTCTTCCGGAAATAGGCCTGCGCCTCTTCATCTGAGCGGCAGTGGTAGGTCATCAGAAACTCCATGACCTTGTCGTCCTTACCGCTGTCTTTGCGCCACAGCTCATAGGAGGCGGCTCCATGTTCGCCGTCACGAGATAGGTCATCATCACGGCCCATATCATGCCAGGCAGCGGCGCGGAGAAGCTGCTTGTACACCTTGCAGGCTTCTTTCTTCTTGTCGGCATCTTTGCCGTCGATACGAGTGATGACTCCGACACGGAACAGGAAGCAGGACAGAAGCGCGACGCGTACAGAATGCGCTTCGTCATGGTCGCCTTCCTTATCGAGCCGTCCCATGTATGTCTCTTGGACATAACTCAAAATATCGGAAGCACAGACCTCATTGACGGCTGTGCCGTCATAGCCGGGAACAGAGTGAATGACAGCAGAAGTGAAATCATCCATGGTGTAGCAGCCAACGGAGGTCATGTCCAGAATGCACTCGGGGAAGGTGATGATTTCACTCTCTCCTCTGTCAGTGATGTATTCGATGACATCTTCCTTCTTGACCTTGGCAGTATAGATACGAGCTTCCTTGCCATCATATCGCCAGGAAGCAAAGAAGTATGCCTTCCCAATGTCTGTCGTCCAGGAAATTGCCTTGTTGACCGGCGTGCTGTTGGTACCAGCGCCGCGGTAGATGGTGATGATACCGGGCAAGTCTGCCATGGCGTCCTGAGAGGCTTTCTCCTGCCGTGCGGAACGACCGGAGACGATTTCGCGCAGCGCGTTCGGGTTGCGCTCCATCAATGTCGCAGCGCCGTTGTCGCTGAAAGAATAATAGGAGATAAATGTGTCGTAGAGGGCGGGACTCGGGCCGTCTGCTTTCAGGATATCGCAAATGAGCCACATCGACATGTTGCCGGAGCCTTCCGAAGAGGTGGGAGCCAGAAGCGTCGGATAGTTCTTTTTGCGGTGTGCTTCTTCCATCTCGGCAATTTTCTTGACGATTTGGTTCTGGAGCTTCTCCGTTTCAGACGCCTCGTCCCGCTTTTCATCCGAAGCGAAGGGGCCGGTCAAGATTTGCCGGTCGTAGATAAACAGCCTGAATGCAAAACCATGAGAGGCGTCATAGTACATCAGCTCAGAAGGGTAGAGAATGCTCTTCGTACAGATGACATGTTCGGGACTGATTTTGGGGTATGTCTCGCACCATTCGTCCACCGTATAACCGACCATATAGCCGAGACTGCGAAGCTCTTCTTTCTTCTCTTCCGTCGTGACATCCTTGAGCCACACGACATCTTTGAGAGAGTTCTGCTCAGCCATGATGCGGTACAATTCGTTTTTGTTCATACTAAGCCCATCCTCTTTGCAAATTTATTGTTCGCGCGGCGCGCGATTTCAAACGTGACGGAGTCTTCGACCATCGGGTTGGTGGACGCAATATCTGAAGCAAGCTGCTCGGCAATCTCATCGAAGAGCTCGTAGAGCTCCATTTCTGTGAGCCCATCCAGCATGGACCCGAGCCAGCCGGCGGTCGACTCAATGATTCGCATAGAATTCCTTTCCCGCTGCCGCTCTTCGTTTCAAGCGACAGCCATCTCTTTTCTACGCCCCTATTATACCAGATTAGGAACACTATCTCAACCGGAGAGCGCGGGAAATCGGACGTTGCAGCCCAACCAAATTCCTGAGCTCTTTGGTTGACCACCAACGCAATCGTTGGTATAATCCATGATACGAGAACAGAAAGAGGTAATGCACATGCAGGATTTTTCGAGGGAATCGTATCGTCTCATACCGCAATATCTCCCTCATTACGCCAAGATGATGGAAGACAAAGACATTGATACGAGGGCGCTGATGGCAGAAGCGTTTTCTGTCGCAGTGCAGGTCCTTGCCCGTTTCGACGGCATCGAACCGCACGAAGTCGTGGCATCCGTCTATGTCTTCTGCAAAGACGAAAAGTATAAGTTCATTTCGCGCTACTTTGAAAGCTGCGTCGAGTCTGCCGCTCTGACACCAGATGCCTTTGCCAAGGGCCTCCACAAGTGGTGTAATGCCCTTGCGGCAAAAATTAAAAATACGGAGGGCGGACTGAAAGCATTCGCTGAATTTGCGAGCCTTTATCGCCGCCTGCAGACACAGAAAGCGGAAGCAATGAATATCGACGAGCGCGTGGTCAATGCCTATATTGACCTGATTTGCCTGCTGCTTTCCTATGTCAGACCGCAGAAGCTCGATTCTACCAAGGCCCTTTGCGGTGTCACAACAGACGGCAAAGGCATGACGATACATGACCCATACGCACTCAGCCTGCTGCCGACATGGGAAATCACGTGCATTGCAAACGGCATCCGCGGATACAAGAACCTTTATCCGAACGGCGTCGACTTTGGCACGGTCCACCGGAAATACGGGTTCTACAATGTCGAGACACCGGAAGATGTGCAGACATTGAACCAGCAGTTGCGCTATTTCCAGAATATGCGCCTATCCATGCTGCCGTATATCAACGAGTACACCTATGACATCATGCCTCAGCATCAGTTCACTTGTAATGTGAAGTCCCTGATGCTTTGTGACACGAAACTGGATGTAGCTAAGCTGCGAGAGAAGCTGCACACATCGCGCCGGCGGACGCTCGCGAGCAACGGCATCACCGTAGTGTTCAACGACCCTTCGACGTTCCTGAGGTCGCTCCTGCTCAAAGAGATGGTCGTTGACGATGAGGTCATCCTTCTGTACCGCCTGTCGATAAACGAAATCGGCGATATTGTCGGATATTATAATACCAATCTGGATTATCTGTGCTCGCCGACCGAGGTGAACGCGAACCATCCTGTCTCAAAATACATTGACGCGCTCGTCCTATATTTCTACGCGGTCGCAGTCCTTGATGACGACGAGTACACAGACGAAAAGACTCCCTCGTATTTCACAAATTTCATTTATCCCCTCGAAGCTATAAGCTACGGACGCTCCGGTCACATCGCCATCACATATCCGCCGCTCATGAGCACGGAGGAAAAGACTGGCCCGCGCCATGACCCTACCAAGTACGAGGAAAAAGAGCGCTCCATCAACGGTTATATCCGCAAGCTCCCTGCCGGTCAGGTCGCATCGGACGAAGCACGGGCCAAGGCGAAAAAGATGGGCTACGACTTGAAGACAGATGAAACCTACGTCTCTCCGTTCATGCGCCGCACGTTCTACCTCAAGGACAAAGAGAACGACGGACCTAAGGACGAAGAGAAGAACGATAATAGCAAGAAGTGAGAGAATAGCATGATTAAGCTGATGCAAGACGGCAAAGAGCACTACTTCGACAAAAACGGCATCGAAATCGTCAAAGGCAGCATCATCCGCTACCCGGATGGCAGGGAACGGGAAGTCTACGAGACAGAGAACGGTGACCTGGGCACCGACGCCACCAACCCTGCGTGGGTCGAGAGCGGCAAAGCGGCTTCATGCGAGTACGGCGTCTATCCGCTTGAGAACGGGGACTGCAAAGTTGTTGAGGTCATTACTCGGTAATAGAGACGTCGTGGAAAAGAGGGGAGAGTCTATGGAAATAGCGAAATGCTGTAGCTGCGGAAAAATCATCCGTGCGGAGGATACCGTCTACACGGTCTATCGCGGTGAGTTATACGGAGAGCCGGCCATTGCTCCTGCCTGCTGTGAGGCCTGCGCAAGAGAGGCGACTGAGAGAGCAGTCAAAGAGCTTGAACAGAAAATCGCCGCGTACCGCTCTTTCCCAGTAGAAAAGAAGCTCCTTCGCGATATTTGAGCCCATCCAGAAACGAATAACACAGCAAGCGCACGCCATGCAAAATTCCGTCCTGGCGTGCGCTTTTCTGCACAAAAGATGGCAAAGAGCGGGCAAAGCAACAGGGCTCTATCCTTGGAACAAATAGGAACATCTTGGAACAAATTTGGAGTTGTTTTGGAATCATAATGTGATAAAATAATAGCGTGAGTTACTGCAAGAGCGGCTTGGTTCAACCAAGCCGCTCTTTTTTCATCCGCATTTCCCGTCAATTTTCGACGCTTTTCGCTTTTATTTTGGGGCGTCCTGCGCCCCCCCTTGCGGATACCAACCTTAGACCACCACGGAGAAACCATATGAGTGATACACCGATTATGACCCTGGAAGGGTTACCCGTTGAACGTCAGACACACGCACTGTGCCTCCGCCTCGCCTCTGAGGATGGAGGGCAGCTCAAGTGGGTCGCGCATCAAACCAAAGACATCTGTCTTGCCGCCATTGCCAATGACCCGTCCGCATTGCAGTACATCGACCCGCAGGTCATCGACAGAGACCTGATGAAAGCTGCTATCCTGCTCACGAGCGAGCTTGGGACAGACACCGACTACATCATTGACGTTAAGCGGAAAAGAGGTGAAAACTGGACCTTCTACATCTGCGAGGAAGGGCAGCCGCAAATCACAGAGGCCCGCCGAAAAGCGGGGCAGACCTTCTCGGAAAAGGAGCTTGATGAGATTTATGTCCCACTTGTCATGGCAGACAGCAGCGGCAGCGTAATGGAAGACCTTCTGCGCGCTGGAATCGTCACAGAGACGCTGGCAGACGTCATGATGCAGAAATACCCGTCGCTCTTTCTGCGACTCTTGACGGGCTACGGCGTCGACGACTTATCTCCTTACGAGATGTCGTTCTCGCCAAGGTCCATCCCACAGGCAACACGGGCAAAGCTGCTGACGCAGGAGCTCTGCGACGCGGCTTTCGAAGAATCCGTCGACAAGGATATCAGTGTCATCCTGCGCGTCATGCCGGCGAGATTCAAAACAGAAAAGATGTGCCGTCAGGCGCTTAGACTCAACGCAGAGTTCTATGTATTCTTCCCGCCGTCCATGATGACAGATGAGCTCTGGAAAATCGTCCTGAAGAAGAAACCGGATGCCATCACGGAAATCCGACAGCCGTCCATTGAGCTGCGGCTCTATGCGCTGCACTATGACCCGGAGCTCATCGCGAGCATCACACAGACAGATGAGCTGTGTCTGGCTGCTGTGAAGGAGGACCCGAAGGTGTTCCAGCTCTGTCGAAAACAGTCGGATGAAGTCGTTCTGACGGCAGTGACGAGAGACAAGAGAAACATCAAGTGGCTCTCACCCGGTACCATCAACCGCATCGAGAAAATCGACATCACGTTCAGGCCGGAAGCGACGTCGTAAAACCGACGAAACGGCACCTGCATTCAAAACCAAAGGCCTAATACTGACGAAGCCGAAATCTTTCGTCAGTATTAGGGAAAATAGACGAAAGAAGGCTCACTTATGCCATTGACTGCCTCCATGCGCATGGACATCCTCCTAAACGGGGATGACCGTGTCATTAAAGTCGAAGGGAATGACGTCCCGGTCGGGACCATCTCCACCCATTTTTCGACAGAAAACGACATCACGACATATTACCACCTTGAGATGTGCGACGACATCCACTACGACATCCGGGATGCAATGCCGAGCGAAGAGAAACCGGCGACACATTTCCCCTACAAGGAAGCTGCCCCGTGCGTCTTCTGGGCAAGCATCAAGCGGACGGTCGGATGTGTCTCGTGCAAGACACCGCTCTTCACCGGCGGCAGATTCCCCACCGTCACGATGCTTCTTGACGGCACGGAGTACACCGTCGACGTCATCCGCGGCAGAGAGCGTGAGCTCTACGCGCTCGTGAGGGAAGGGAAGAAGTACATCGCCGGCATCATCGACAAGAGGGGCGCGCCGCACGCGCCGGATGCGTCGGATGACGATACAAAGCTGCTGTTCAGCATCTATCTCTCTCCAAACGCAAGGATACAGCAAATCGAGGCAGCCGTGTTCGCTCAGTGCTACGTGGAGCTGCTTGCCATCAAAAACTGCGTCCGTATCCGGGCAGGCAAGGTGGAGGATGTGGCGCACTTAGAAGAGGCCTGCAAGACCATTTTCCATTAACGAGCAGCTCTATTATCCACAGAAAGGGGGCAAGAACGCTCCGTGTATATTTCCATTGAACAAAGCGTGCGCAGCCGGTATCCGTGCTACCAGTTCGTCACCGGGCGAACGGTGCCGGTCGTTGCGAACTATATCATCCCCAGGCGGGACCGCTCTTATATGGAGCACCATATCACGACCAACGGCTTCGCGCCCATGCTGAGCGTCTATGGCGTCAGCGTCAGAGACATGCAGTTTGAACGCCTCTATTTCACAAAGCCGGATGAAGGGTACTCCAAAGATGAGGTGTGTCCTATCATCAACGAAAAGAACGAGCAGGTGGGGGAGGCGTCCATTTGGGTGCCCACCGCCATTGCCAAGGTGACGGGGAAGGCGAGCATCTGCAAATACACCGCCGACTTCGACGACTTCGATGAGACTTATCACACCTTCGTAGTCGCGATGGGAAAGCAGGGGTACCGCTTCCCAGTCTACCGGAACGGTGAGCAGGTCGCCATCGTTGAGAAGCATGAGATGATGTCCTACTCGACAAAGCTCTATGATATGTGGCTCCCGCAGTCATACCAATCCTGCCTGCAGCGCATCGCGGTCCTCCTCTCTTATATGGACAGCCTTGAATTTGGCGCGGCTGGAGAGTTCAGTTATATCAATCACTCCGCCAAATCGAGCCTGCCATCCAAGGCCTATCAGGAGGCATTCGACGTGCGAAGAAGCGAGGAGATAAAGCGGCTGCCATAACCGGCCAAACTTTTCACTCTTCGCTTGCAATCGTACCGATAATGGTATAATATCGACAATATAAGAATGCGTTGCGCTGTTTTTGCAAAAACAAGCAAAGCCCAACAAGAGAGGAGCGATTCAACATGCCTCATATTGAATCGAGCTATAACGACGTCATCTATGCTGTTCCACCGATGTCCAGGCCAAACGGCAACATCATGACGCTCAAAAATCAGAAGAAGCTGCTCAAGGCGCTCGACAAGACCTATCTCGTCAAGCGCTGGAAAGAGATGGAGGATGAGTGCCTCCCGTGCTGCCTTTGTGATAGAAAAATCTACACCGTCAGGACGAACAAGGGCCCGCTCAATTACGTCATCTTCCGCCGCGTCGGAAACGACAAGGAAGAATATCCTGTTCTTGTAGAGCATCTTTCCAAAGAGGGCTCTGAAGTCTCGGAAATCTACATTGAATGCTTGTCGCTTCTGGAGCCGGATGAGATGCTGGACTACCTTGCGGCCCCTGATGACGACGGAAACGTCCCCTGCTGCGATAAATTCGACGGCAGCATGCTCGAAGATTTATCACAGCCTCTTGACTATCATAAGGCAAAGGAATACATCGAGACCGCAGACATCCGTGCGATGGTCGCCGCGGACTACGCATTAGGCGGCTTGCAGCTCTTCATCGTTCAGATGAATGGGGAAGGGAAGTGTCCAACACTTCGTATTTTCCGGGCAGATGAGGAGAAAACGCGGGAACGCATCATCGACGCCGCCGGCAGAGTCGATGCTCCGGAGCTGTGCACGGCCATGGTATTTCCAAAACCAGAGTTTCAGGAGTTTTCCGTATACGCGAAGAGATACTCGCTGCAGGATGGCGGAAGAGCGTCCATGTATATCTGCAAGAAAACACTCTACCGCGGAAACAAAATGATTGCCGATGAAGGATATCACTATATCATCATAACGTCGTCCCCTGATGATGCAGAGAACAAGGTCTACACCATCGTAAATCCTGTCGACAATCCGAACGGGAAAAAGGTATCGACCTTCCGCTGGACGCTGTCGGAAAAAGATATCATCAACCATTTTATCAGGATTGCAGATGCTCTCGTTGACTGCAGCCCGGTGATGGATGCCTGCAAAAAAATCGGAAGAGGAGACAAAGCGACCTTCATCCCGGAAGATAGAACGGGCTTGGCTATGGAAGAACCTCCCATGAAATTTATGTTTTCAGAGGACGAGGACGATACCTACTATCTGACGGCGCATTGCCCCATTATGGCTGCGCTGACGTTTGTGACGCTGCGCTCGCCGCTGACTTCCATTATAGATGCGTTTTACGTCACGCCCACTCAGATGGAGTATGGCTGGGTCGGGGCCATCCTGAAATCAGACGATGACTTGCTGAGACCGTATAGAGACCCCAATAACCACTGGAACCGCGGCATCCACATTGAAGGCGAGGAACTCGACGAAAGGGAAAACGACTTCTTTAATCCGGACGGCAGCCGGACAAAAATTGCACTTGAATTCTGGGAGCATGCTGACATGGAGACAGACGATGAAAAGGAAGAGGTCGATGAGGTCAATGGGGGCGATGAAAACAATGGGAAGGAGCGGAAAACGGCTGCTGTAAAACCGACGACAAACGATGACGTCCCGGAAGGTATCGACGACCCGACACGCGTCAACCGCCGCAAACGCTGGGAAAGACGGCAGAGGAAAAACAGTGTCCCGGATTCTGAAAAATTCTGGCTCATCAGGAGTTAAATATCATGGAAGAGATAAAATCACCGCTGCTTGAAGTAAAACCGAAGAAAGAGCACTACGGCGGCTATGTCGCGGCGTTCTCTATCCTTTCTATCCTGCTTCTGCTTGGCCTTGCGCTGCCCGTCCGCGATGCGGCGAGCCTGCGGGCAGGGGATGAGGGAATCCTCGGAGAGTTCAGTATTATCTTCATGGCGTTTTTCGGTGGGAACGACTACGTCTACATCCTTTTCAAGTTTTTCTCCGCCATCGGGCTTGTGATGTCCATGCTTTGCCTTATCAGCGCTATTCGCTGCATGAGCGCGAAGGGCGTGCTGCTCGTAGCGGATGACGACGGAATCGTTGACAATGTCTCTGAGTATCGCCTCGGGTCAATTCCCTGGGATGATATCCATGACATCGAACTCAAATCTTCGATGCGCATGGGCGTCAAGAAAAACGTCATAGAAATCACCATCGAGCCGGGGGAGAAGTACCTATCAGCCATAAAGAAACGCATATTCCAAAAGCCGGAACTCACCGGCGCGGGCATGCTCGAAACGCACATCGTTCTGCGGGACGCTGATGCGGACAGCGTGCAAATCGCGGTCGTTCTGCGGGAACTGCTCGCAGAACACAGAAAAACCATCACTGTGCGCGAGTAACGCGCATCGCAAATTCATAGAGGAGGTCATAAAAGTGGTTTTGACTGTGTGCCATAATCGGGGTGAGACAAACCCTCTTTCCAGATTCGGAGCTTTCAATGGAAACACAGAGCTGTTGATGTCGACTGTAAAGCAGTGCGACGAGCCGCTGAAAGGTGCCCATATCCAAATCGGCACCAGAGCGAACGGCCCTGTTGTCGCGCTCTTTCCCACAGGCCATCTCAACATGATGACCTATGGCGCGTATGACAAGAAGGAGTTCAATGTCTCCAATCCACACAACCTGTACGAGTCCAAACGCAACACTGTCATCGGTACCGTCACGAAGCTACAGAAGTCCATGACGACCACGGAAGCGCCTCGCTATGCCGTGTACCTTGCCGACCACAGCTACACGCTCTATCCTATCGACATGGGCAAGGAAGGACTGAAGATGCCTGTCTACAATGACGTGGGTGAGCAGGTCGCCAGTATTACGCGCCCGTATAGCAAAGATAAGCATGAGCTCAACTACTACTTCCTCTATCTCGTGGACATGCGTTACACGCTCATTGCGATGACGTTCATCACTTACATCGACGCGATGGAATACGTCGAAAAGGCGGCGGCGCTGCCGAGCATTTCCCTCGCCAGAAACTCCAGGGAGCTCTATAACCCTGATTTTGAAAAGTATGCGTCCACAGCGCAATAATTGCTTAAAAACGTGGAAATCGAAACGCGCAATGTGCATAATGGCAATTCGAGTTTTCGACAATAAAACTCGAAAAATCGTTCAAATCAGGGTAAAATCTAAAACGTATGTTCTATTATATATGCGCCATAGATGGCAAAAATCGAACATATTATGAACGAATCTGTCGAAATCGCCAAAATCGCGTTCGCTACTTGTGCAAAGATTTTCTTGTGATATAATACCATTATCGGAACAATACAAGGGAAAAATGAAGATTTTTACGTTCTCTTGTATGTGTGTTTTTCGGGAGAGGAGAGTTGGTAATTTGAAAAGACTTTTTTCCGGCCATGCGTATGGCCACGGTGGATTTCCACTTTTATACCGCTATGATAAGGAGCTAAGTGAAGAGCAGAAGGCGCTCATGGATAAGTTCCTTATCGAAGCACCGAGCATCAAGTCGCTGCAGGGCGACGAGGGCGCGGAGCTTCCGACCGACAAGCTCGTTGAGCTTGGGTACTTACTGGTCGACGTAGAACCGACGCAGGCTGAGTTCGACAACGGTTCCGCCAAAGCTATCGTCATCGCTACTCCGAGGAGACGCGCTGTTGCCATTGCGAGTTCTTTTGACTCGCTGGTCGCCGACGATAGTCACTTCGATGGAGATATCGGCTGGTACAGCTACTTTGACTTCCTCATTGCACATAAGTCCTATGATGAGTGTATCAAGTACATCCGCTTCATCCGTGCAGTCGAGGAAGTGCTTGCCGCTGATGAAACTATCATCGCCATCTACGCAGGCCACGGCATCAATAATGATGAAGATGCCTTCATTCCGGAGTTATCTGTGCCGCAGGCTCTGGAAGCCATCGTTGTCACGAACAAGCGTGTGCTTTCGTTCTACGAACATGACCAGTTCAACATGAGAGACGCCGGCTACTGCTTCCTCGATGAGTACGACCACTCTGAGCTCAGAAAAGTCGACCTTAACATGATGACCTTGCCTGCATGTGAAAATGACGAGGAACCCGACAAGATTCTGTGCTTGGCCGAGGTCATCATCAGAGAAAAGGGCACTCAGCGTAATACCAACATTCCCATTTATTTCGACCGGTATTTCGTAGCGCGTGATTTGCCCGGAGGCGTCGACGAAGACGAGATGGTTGACATTATCGAAGGCTCGTTTACCATCCAGGAGGCGACAGATAACGTCTTCCTCTACTACTAACTTATTCTGCTTTCGGACCTGCTGGCCGGGCGGCCAGCCACACAGGTTTCCGCGTTCGGGGGAGCGCGGACTCGGCCAGCAGGTGCCTCCTTCCCAAATCCCCCGCTTCTTGCTGGTATAGCTCAGTTGGTAGAGCAGCGGCTTTGTAATCCGCAGGTCATCGGTTCGAATCCGATTCCCAGCTCCATCTGCGGCCTTGACAGGGTTCGTGGTGTTTTTTCTCCATGCGTGGGGCGGAGTTCTTGATTCTCCCTTGTCTCCGCCTCACGCCCATCTAAAAAAGAAAGCAGGTGATACTCTTGAACGGCGACATCGACGATATGATTTTCGGCTCGGCAGACCCCATCGTGAGTGAGAGATGATTCTCTCCTTACGGCGGCCCCGCCGGGGAAAACATATCGTTAGTTTTACGAAGCAAATCCAACATATATCGCGGGGTGGAGCAGTTGGTAGCTCAGTAGCCTCATGAGCTAAAGGTCGCAGGTTCGAGTCCTGCCCCCGCAACCACACGCGGACGTCGTCCAAAGGCCAGGACACCGGCCTTCCAAGCCGGTAATGCGGGTTCGAGCCCCGTCATCCGCTCCAGGCGTGAGTCTCTCCACGCCGCTTCATGAACGGTGCCGCAAGGCAGCGTAATCCTGCTCGTTTTGCCAAAGAGGCGAGCAGCTTCACCGGGTCGATGGTGAGCCCCTGGGTAAGAATCTTGCAAGCAGTTCTTGTCCGCTCCGATTGTATATCGCCATCTGGACGAATAAAGTAGGGAGCCGCCTACCTCTATTGAGGTGGTCAAAGATGGCGGTATTCTCCGGTAGGTGGGACCGGAGGGCCGAAAGGTCAAGATATGTGGATGTCTTCGCGGTGACGCGAAAAAAGCCGGTCAGACTCCGGTCATCCGCACCAACATCTCAAAAAGTCATTGAGATGTCCGTTTCGCAAAAGGATTGACCGTGAGCCACAAAAGCCGGCTATGCCAATTTCGCCGACGCCTCACTATTATCGCGGTCTGAACGAACAAGTTCTGGGGGAGCCTCTTCAAACTTCGCTTTGAAGTTTGGACGATGGAATCAAATAATTTTTAATTATTTTTGTTTGTTTATTATTCATCAACAATATACAAAAGCGGAGAAGGGGGACGAAACAGTGAATAAAAAAGAGATAGCAGAAATCAAACGCAGGACAACGGCTGCCAAGACGACGGCATCTGCGATTTTCGGATGCTTCGTATCAGCGTCCAGAGAGCAAATCTCGTCCTTCAGCGTACCGACGCTGGATATGGACGAACAGGAAGGAAACCAATACTTCGGGATTTTCAAGAAGATACTTGCGCCTCAGCTGGGGGCGAAGAGCTTCAACTTGGAGATGGACGTCAACTTCGTTGCGAACTCGGAAGAGCATAAACTGCTGATGGCGCTGCGGAAGAGCCGGATGAAAGACGGCGGGCTGCGAGCTGCGCTCTATGACAAAATCATTGAGAATGTGACGATGGAACAGAATTATCTCATTCTGGTGGACTTCGAGACGTACGATGTACCGAACAAACAGGACGCGGAACAATCCGATGAAGTATTCAGCTATTTCCTCGTCGCTATCTGCCCGGTGAAGCAGAGCAAAGACGAACTGAGTTATATCACCAGTTCAAAGGACTTCCACAATAAGAGCAACGGACAGGTATCCGGCTCTCCGCTGTATGGATTCATGTTCCCGGCATTTAACGAGCGTATGACTGACATCAACAGCGCACTGTTCTTTGCCAATAAGACAGAGAACGGTTCTGCCGACCGGCTGGCCAAGGCGCTCTTTGGCTGTGAGCTGCCGGCAGGGGAGGAGACTACCCGGGAAAAGTTCACGGGAGTCATGCGGACTGCGCTGGGTGATGAGTGCGGAATGGATGTCGTCCGTCAGCTGCAGAGCGAACTGGCATTGATGACTGAGGCGAGTGAATCCGATATAACGCAGGGTCAGGAACCGCTGAAGCTGGATAAAACAGACCTCACGAGAATCCTGGAACAGAAGTGCGGCATTGAGCAGCATCAGTCAGAACTGTTTGCAACGGCATTCGATGAGGCGTTCGGCAAGGACGCGGAGATGGAACCAAAGAACATGATGGAGCTGGTGAAGTACAAAGTGTCTACACCGAATGTGTCCATCAGCCTGAAGCGGGAAGCGGCCCATGATGTCCAGATGCGGACCATCGACGGAATCCCATATATCCTCGTTCGAGCCGATGACGGTGTAGAACTGAACGGTATCCCGCTCGACCGCGTCCCGGGAGGAACGGAACTGCAGTGAGACGACTACTCGAAATTGTGCTCGACGCGCTCATCTGTGCGTTCAGTCTTCTCGGCATTATCCTGGTCCACGATGTGGCGTCTGGCTTGGAAGAAACTATAAGCACCGTGGCATTTGTGGTCAGTGCAATACTGCTGGCGACCTTGGCTATCTACACTGCCCGGGAGGTCTGGGTGCTGCTGACCAGCTCAGAACCAAAGACAGAGCACAAAAGAACGAAACGCCGTCCTGCTGGAAGCAGGCGGCGGAAGAGGGGAGTAGTATAACGTGCTTAACGATGATATTCGAGACCTGCTCCATGCAGTGTCTATATCCGACCAGAAACGAGCAAAATCCATTGCCAAAGTCATCTGCGCAAAGGAAATGGCAAAACCAGGCAACGAAGCCAACAAGCGGCTCTGCAAAAGTGTAGTTGATAATATCAACAATCGGCCGCAGTGGATGGAATTGCCTGCGAAGGCAAAGCAGCTGCTGATAGCGGAGGACGTCGAAAATACCTTCGATGACAGACTCTATTATCTTGCCGAAGACGAGCTTGCACTGGAACAACGTATCCTGTCTATGGCCAACACCTGCCAGGAGCTCAATTCTGTCGGTATCCGATACCGGAATGCAACGCTGCTTCTTGGCCCCAGCGGATGCGGGAAATCAGGATTTGCACGGCACATGGCCAAGAAACTGGGCAGAGTCTTCTACATGGTCGACCTGTCCCAAATCCTCGATTCCTACATGGGCGGAAGTGCGAAGAACCTTCGGAGTATATTCGACGCCATTTCGGAGATTGGGCCGAATGGGTTTGTGTTCCTCGACGAACTCGACGCATTCTCCCGTTCCAGGGACATGACGGATTCATCCGCTGCCGGGCAGGAGTTAGGCCGGATGTCTGTTACACTGATGCAGCTGCTGGATTGTATGCCCTCAGAGACCGTGCTGATGGCAGCCACCAACCACCCGGAAACCATAGACCCTGCGGTGCTCCGCCGATTTTCCGTCAAACACGAGGTCAAAGTGTTTGGTACAGAGGAAAAGACGAAGATGCTCCAGAAATATCTGACAGCTATCCGTGAGAACGCCGAAGGGATATTCGAGTTCTCATGGAGCGAAGCGGAGCTGAAAGCGTTCGTCGAAGCAAACCAGACGCTCAGCAATGGCGAACTCATCACAAACATCCAGCAAGCTCTGGCGGATATGCTCCAGAGCGGGGGCACAGTCCTTCGTGTATGGTCGGCCCAAATTGAGCAACAATAAATAAACAAACGATTAAAGATAAAACAAAAGAGTTTGTTTATCGTCTTTGTGAAAGTATTATTGCTCAACACAGGCGAAGACATCCGTAACCAACAGGCATAGTTGTGATTTTCGCATGTGGCGTTGGCCGTGAGCGCCGGAAGGGCGGCCTTTGAAATGGGCCGCTGTCTTTCCATCTCCGTATGTATCGCGGCCTGGTCGAACAAAGTCAGGCGGGCCTCTCTGCATTTGCAGAGTTGGGATAGTGCGATTCTTAATCTCTCCTTCGCACGATAAAAGATAGCCCGAGCGGCAGCGGGTGGGGCTGCCGAACCTCAAAGGAAAATTCTATGGACAAAACTTGTGTAATTTCAGCATTACTTCTGTGCTCTGCGTTTATGAGCGTCGTCGCGTTCGCGGTGTTCGGGGCAGACAAGAAAATGGCCCGACAGGGCACATGGCGTATACCGGAACGGACGCTGTTCACGCTGGCGCTGCTCGGTGGTAGCCCTGGCGCGATTCTCGGGATGCTGGTATTCCATCACAAAACCAAGCATATGAAGTTCGTCATTGGACTGCCGACTATCCTCGTGCTGGAAAGCCTGCTGCTTCTGGCGATTCTCTTTGCATAATTTAATACCAACGGGACCATGTTTTTGTGGGAGAGACTCCTCACCGTTCCTTTCAAAAGACAACTCCTTCTGTTTTCCAATTAACGTGCGATTCGATTTTTGTGATACAAAACTACTGCTTTTCCATAAAGCAAGGAGTCTCTCCCTCAAAAAGATGGCCCTGTGAAAAGGAGTCAATCATGCTTCCGAACCAGACAAAGGCCTGTATCCATGCAGGCCAAACGGTCGACATCGTCCTTAAGGCCGACCAAGCGACCGGGAAACTCACACGAGGTGTTGTCAAAGACATCCTCACGAACAGCCGTGAGCACCATCGCGGCATCAAAGTCCGGCTCGCGGATGGGCGAGTAGGACGGGTGCAGCACATCATTTCAGAACCGAAAAACGACGAAAACTGACAAATTAAGGGGCAGCTCGAAACTGAGCTGCCCCTTTTTTCTTCGTTTTAGGTACAAAAAGTGTCGTCACCGCTTCACAAATTGTTCCGATAATGGTATAATGTCGACTATGGAAGAATGGAAGAAAAATCGAAGAAAAACGATATATGGAATAGCGATTCTTGCTGGAATTGTAGTAGTCATCGGTATTACGGCGATGCGCAGCGAAGATGAAAGCCGAACGGCATCGCTGTGGGCGGTTGCGTTATTTTTGGTGTTTTCTTTCCTAACAGGGCGCATCACGGTAAAAGAGCTGCGCGCCGCGCAGGCAAGAAAGCAATTCTACGCAAGAGCAGTCAAAGCCCGCGTCTGTGACTACAAACACACCAGGAGCGGCTATGACTTTCCAACGCTCAGTTTTCGCTACGAAGGAGAGACCATCGAGATAGAGAGCAACATCTCGGCAAGCCAGAGCAAATTCCCCATTGGGTCGAGCGTGACGCTGCGCTATCACCGACCGCTGCGTGACAGCAGCGATATCTTCATCCCGGCATTTGAGCCGCCTGCGGTAACGGCAGGTATTGCCGCCGTCAGTATTATCACGCTGGTCTTAGCCGTAGCTATCCTGACGGCGATTTTTTGAGGAGGATTTTCACATGGAGGATAAAAAGGAGCTTTATCCGGACAATCTGTTGGCTGACATCTTTGGAGACGACTTCAAATCCGGCAGGGTCCTTGCGGATAAGCCGGGCGACTTCGATGCAACGCTCGAATACGTGCTGCGGAGCTGCCTATCGGAGCGCGGACAGCGCGTCATCAGCATGCGCTACAAGATGAACATGGGCTATAAGGATATCGCCGCCATGCTCAATATGGAAATGAGCAACGTCCATAACGCGATTCAGCAGCCGCTTCGCCGCCTGCAGCACTATCGCATCAAGCAGATGCTCGAAAAGGGCATGGTCGCGTTTATTGAGAGCGTCCGGCATGAGGACCTGGCGTTCTATGTTGGCCTGATTAAAAAGAGTCCGGCTATGAAGGACGAAGAAAAGCAGAAGGTCATCGCCGTCGTGATGCGCACGAAGATGCCCGAGGAAGGGTTGGACACCATCAGCATCGAGATGCTCGACATTCCCGTGCGTGCCTACAATATCCTGCGCCAGAACGGTGTGGAGACCATTAAAGACCTTCTGGACATGGGCGAAGAGCGCCTCTTAACTCTCCCCAAATTGGGCGCGCACAGCGCCGAAATCGTAAAGACCGCTGTGAGGCAAAAGTTTGGCTGCGTCATTAAATAACGCTATTCGACAAGTTTCGATTGTCCACGGCAGAAAAACACAGTATAATACTGACAGATAAAAGGAGCGAGAACCATGAGCTTTGAAGATGTTGCCCACGAGGGCAAATGCGACTGCTGCGGCAAAGAGCGCCTTGTCGTATGCTGCGCGAGCAGACTTGGTCCGGTATCCCTCTGCTACTGCAAGACATGTCATGCAAACGGCATTGAGCCGTACGACATGCTCGTGACCTCTATCGCCATGGCCGACGACTACCCGGAGGGCAGCAGCGAGGCCATGAAACTGCTTGTCCACAACAACCTCATCTTCTATAAGAAAAAAGACGCAGAATTCATTGCGGACGTAAAAAAGGCCCGCGAAAATATTGAAAGGGAGGGTTAAACCCATGGCTCTTTGCAGCATTTGCGAGAGGCTTGTCGTCACCCCGTCTTTCTCCAAAGGCAAGTGCAGGGTGTGCCGCAAGCCCATTTGGAATGTCTATGCTCCAACAGACGTCCTCTGTGAGGAGTGCGCAAAAAGGCGCAACGCCTGCCCACATTGCGGACGGCCCATAACGCAGCAGGTCGCCGAGAAAACGCCTATCAGGACCATCGCCATCGACGGGCCTGTAGCGGCTGGAAAGACCACGACTGCTAAAATCCTCGCTGAAAAGCTCGGTTTTACATACCTCGATACCGGTGCGATGTATCGCGCCATTGCCGTCAAATACAGGGATGCTGGCGAACGGAACATCGAAGAAATGCTCAAGAAAACCACCATGCGCGTAGAGCGTTGCGGTATCTACGGACAAAAAATTTTCGTCAACGATTTCAACGTGACCGGAATGCTCCGTGAAAGAGAAATCTCCATGCTGGCGTCGACGCTCTCAAAAGAGCGCAGTGTCCGTCAGTTCCTGCTCAAAATCCAGCGTAGGTTTGCTGCAGAGCACTCTGTTGTTATGGAAGGCCGGGATTTCGGCACGGTGGTCCTGCCGAACGCAGACCTCAAGATTTTCCTGACGGCAGACCTGGATACCCGAGCAGAACGCCGCCTTGCCGAAATGCGCCTGCACGGCGACTACAGCGTCAGCCTCGAAGCGCTCCGCGAAGAGTTTCGCCTGCGGGACGAACAGGATACAAACCGCGAGGAAGCGCCACTGTGCGCCGCGGAGGACAGCATCATCGTCGATAACACGGAGCTCAGTGTCGCAGAAACGTTGAAAGAAATCCTCACGCGCATTAGTGCGAAGAAATGAGATACTCAGTTTTAGTGCCGGAAGAACGCGCCAGGCTTTCCGGCACATCTCTTAAAATCATCGCCTGCGTCTCTATGCTCATCTCCCATATCATCGCATCCGGCGTCTGGATTCAGACGGCAGGACTGCTTCCTGTGAAGTGGGAGACGGTCTCTGCGCTCTATACGACCGGTTCTATCCTACAACTGACCGTAGGAAGAATCGCTTTCCCTATCTTCGGGTTTCTCCTCGTGGAGGGCGCACAGAAGACACACAACAAGAAACGCTACCTCGACTGGCTCGGTATCGGCGTGCTGGTGTCGGAGATTCCATTCGATTTGGCGCTCTTCGGCACGCTCCATGATGAGCAACACCAGAGCGTCTATGCAACGCTCATGCTTGCGCTCATGGCCATTTTCAGCATTCAGGAAGCGGAGAAGATGGAACAGAAGTGGAAGCGCTGGCTTTGCACCATCCTACTGACGGCTTTCTTCTCTGCCGTCGCCTACTTCCTAAAGACAGACTACGGCGAGACGGGCGTGCTCTACATCATCCTGCTGTATCTTCTCAGAAACACCTATGTAGAGGTACGCTTCGGCGTTGCACTGACCGTTCTGGCCGCTGGCATCGGAGCGTACGAGGCGGGCGCATTTCTTGCAGCCCCGTTGCTACTCTTCTATGACGGTACCCGTGGCCGCTGTAATACCGAGTGGGGCAAGCTGCTCTTCTACGTCTTCTATCCCGCTCACCTCATCCTGCTCTACGTCATCAGCCGGGGAATGCTCCCGGCACTTACCGAGATTCTTTCCCGTTAATGGGTCCACACAAGAGAATACCGCCCACCGGCAAATGCGCTGGTGGGCGGTATTCTCTGTTTTTCAATTCTTTGCGCTCGTACACTCTTTGCTGTAAGCCTTGCGAAGCTCCGCTTCTTCCTCGGCATCGAGCTCAAGACGCTCTAAGTAGATAGGCTGCACATGGCTGTGCTCAAAGTGACCGGTCGATTTCGAGTAGAACTGAACGCAGATAGACGCATCTGCAAAGTCCAAGACAGAGGAGGGAGCCGATGCTTCGGCAACCAGGGAGGACCATTCCTTCTGCGACGTCGATACGATTCCGGGAAGAGTGCTGCCGACAAAGCTGACGATATCGCCTTCATTGAAGGGGTTCGGGAACGGGACAAAGCGACTCTCAAATCGGGAGACGCCCCAGTCGTTCACGGCATCCCATTCTTCCTGCGAGCATTCTTCCGACCAGTAGGAGATGATGCTGCCGTCTTCGTTGTAGGTGTACTCTGCAACAGATGCGCCGCAGTAGGGAATCTCCTCCGCAGGCTTGTCGCCTTTCAAGCGTGGATTCGTATGAACGACAGGCTTCTTCGCAGTGCTCAGCTCTTTGACGATTTCGTACTTGGCAATATCGAAGAGCGTATCGTGGCTCTTGGCGTAGGAAAGAGCGGTCTCCAGGGAGGCAAAGTTGCCAGACGGCTCTGTAAAGGCAGGAGCGTTTTCTCGGACCTGAAAGAAGTAGTTCCCGTCGTTCTGCTGGAACAGGAAAAAGCAGCGCTCATCGAAGGCGAGACGCTCTTTGATTTCCTGGCGCAGGGGCTCGTCTTCTGTCTCCTCTGCAAGCTCCTTCAGCATACGCGTTAGCCTCTTGTGAGAGAATCCGGCATTGAAGAGAATCGTGGCGGCGTCGCGGTCGGGGAGCTGATATCCCGTCTGTCTGATATAGTCACGAACGTCTCTCGACTTGATGATACTGGAAACATCCATGGAGATGGCTCCTTTCACTTCTTGTATTCTTCGGGTTCTGTCCCGAAGATATCTGCCAGAGCCTTTTTGAGCTCCGCGGCTTTCTCGTTCGGGCAGTATGCGGCGTAGTATTTCTCACCGTACGAGTAGACGAACTCGGTGATGTTCTTCTTGGGCTTCGTTTTATCGCGTGCGGCGGTATCCACCAGCATTTGCCATTTAAGGTAGTCGCAGCGTACCCTCTCGCCGAGTTCGTTTTCGATGAGCTGTGAGAGCTTTATCTCGCGGTCGATGAGCGCCTGAACAAGCGCAATGTCGTGCGGGACTTTCGCAACGTGAATGGTAGAGGTGCGCTCACCACCGGCGGCGATTTCCTCCACTGTCTTGGGCGCGTAGCTCGACAGCACACGAAGGACAAGCCTGTATCGACCATCTGCTTCGTTTGTGTTCAGCGTCGCAGACACGGGGCCAATATCCTCGATTTCGAGCATGAGTCCGGTGTAGGTGCCGGCAGCTTTCATGCGCTCAATTTCCACCTTTGCAACGCGGAGAACGCCAGCGTCGTTCAGTTCATAATGGAGCTCTTCTTCCGTAATCGGCAATGTTCTTCCCGTAGTGTACATAGTGTATCTCCTTAAACTTTCTACCACTATGATACATGACCGCGGCGGCAGTGTCAACTTGAGAGCGCCTGTTTTGGAGCCTGAAGTGCAGCAGTACAAAATAATAGGCCGAAACCAGAAGATGCCCAAAAGGCAAATCTAATAGTATGCCTCAGAATCTCCCCAACTATACACGAGAGGGGATACGGAAATGCAATAGCAACAGAAAAGCACAAGAAGAGCGGGCGAGGGGCTCCCGAGACAGCCTGAAGGAGTATTTTGCCTTCGACACACCATGCGTAAAACTGACGAAAGCAAAGGCTGGAAGATTCGTCAGTTATAGAAACCAGAAGACGAAAGAAAAGCCGCTCTTCGGCGGGATACCGCCTGCCACATACCACTTCTCAGTCCAAATGTCTCGCAACAGGGGATACGAGATTGCAGCAGAAATAGAAAAAGAAGGGGCTGGCATCCCAAACGGACACCAGCTCCTTTTCACTATGTGTTTTTCAGATGCAGAATGCGGCATAGAGGGGAACGATTTTCTTGTTGCCATCGCAGCCGAAGTTTTTGGCAGAGAGCTTGATAGCGTAGGCCGGCTTGTAGGTATCCATATAGACCTTTAAGCTCTTGGCCTTGGTGTTGTCGGCGGATTTGACCTCGACGGGAATGAGCTGCCCATCGCGCTGGATGACGAAGTCTATTTCAGCCCCGCGCTCCGACTCCCAGTAGTAGGTGCGGTAGCCGTTGATGGAGAGCTGCACGTTGACATAGTTCTCAGCCATGCCGCCCTTAAAGTCGTCGAGCTCGTCGACCATATAGAGAACGTCATTGGCGGCCAAATCCTTCTTTGCGCACAGAAGGCCAAGGTCAGACACATAGATTTTGAACGCGTCTATGTCGCGGTAGTTTTCAAGCGGTTTTTTGACCTGCTCGACCTTGTAGACCTGAGAGACGATGCCAGACAGGCACAGCCACTCAATCGCATTCTCGAACTCGGAAGCACGCCCGCCTTTCTTAATCAGTTTGTACTGGAAACGCGTGTTCTTCTTCGAGAGCTGAACAGTGATGTTGTCGTAGGCAAGCCTGGTTTTCTTGATTTCGTTCAGGTTGTTGTACTTGCTCATGTCGTTGAGGTAACTCGTAAGAATCGTATCCTGCGTATGACGGACAAGGATATAGTCCTTGGTCTCCACGAACTGCATCACACACTCCGGCATGCCGCCGACCACGAGATACTGGCGATAGAGCTGCATCGCTGCATCGTGCAGTGCAGACGGCAGCGGCGCATTGGTATTGAAGCTCTCTTTTATCTGCGCGACTAAGTCATCCTCTCCGAGCGCCAGCATGAACTCCTCCATGTCCATAGGGTAGAGCGTCTTCATGTCGACTTTGCCGACGGGGAAGGAGAACTTCGCCCTGTTGACCGCGACACCCAGCAGGCTGCCTGCAACGATGATGTGATACTCTGGCGCGTCCTCACAGAAGTATTTGAGAGAGGTCAGAGCTCTTTCGCAGAGCTGCACCTCATCGAAGACTATCAGGGTCTTCTCCTTGACGATGGTCTGGCCTGCGATGTGAGACAAAATCGGAATCAGATAGTCGGGGCTGATGTCCTCCTCAAAGGTTTCATTCAGCTTAGGGTTGGTCTCAAAATTAAAGTAGGCAACATTTTCATAGTGTGTGCGCCCGAACTCCAAGATGGAGTACGTCTTGCCGACCTGTCTCGCGCCCTGTAAAATAAGGGGCTTGCGGTGCTCGTCCTCTTTCCACGCTTCCAGGAAGCTAATGATTTTTCTGTACATAATGCAACCTCCTTAAAGGTCCTGAGCGTAGTTTAACAGACATTCACGTAAAAATCAATCGAATTAAATCGAAATATCACATTAAATGGCGCGAATGATTTCTGCGAATTACACAATTCGACACGAATGCCTTTGGCGGGCCGTACGGGGAAACCAAATAGTGTATCACAGGCGGATAGAAAATCGGCATCGGCGGGGATACGAAACTGCGACAGGGGAAAACCGCTCTTCTGGTGTGCGCCCGCCATCACATCTCCGTCCAAAAGTCACGGGAGAGGAGATACGAAAATGCAGCAGTGCAAAAATCAGAAGTAGAACCGTCGAAGAGAAACCCCAGAAAGTATATCACAGGGCGTCCGAAAAGGCGCTGCGCGGGGGATACCAGATTGCAGCAGGCAAAGAAAAAGAGCGGCATCCGTTTCGGGATGCCGCTCTGCCTATTACTGACGTGGCGTTGGAATCTGCCTGCAGGTCTCTGCACAGTCTCGCAAGTAGAGGCTGATGAGGGTCTGGTATGGGATGCCGGTGGAAGCCTCCATGGACTGAAAGTAGTCTACGGTACTGCCGTCCACGCTGATGGTGACCTGCTCTTCGGCCTGACTGACGTACGGATTCTTTCTCGGGTTCAGTTCGTCGATGCGATACTCTTCTCTCACAAAAATCACCTCAAATCCTTTGCTCCATCATAAGGCAGAGGATACGAAATTGCAACAGCAGCGTGCAACTACCGATGGAAAACAAACAGAATACCACAGCCGAAAGCAGAATGGTTAGCTAAGGGGATACGAAAATGCGGTAGAAGCAAAGGCGGGTAGAAAACCGGCGGTCTCATAACACACTTCGCTCTGAAAGTGTTGGCGTAGGGGATATGGAATTGCAGCAGGAAGGAAAACTACGCTTCCGCAGGCGAAAAAGCAAACAACGTACCACACCCGGGCAGAGATGGCCATACGATAGGGGATACGAGACTACAACAGAAGGGAAAAAGTCGGAAGAGGGGGAGAGAAAACTCATCCGTAGAACTGACGAAAGCAAAGAGAAAACGATTCGTCAGGTATAGAAATCAGGAGGCGAAAGAAGAAACCGCTCTTCGGGAGGAAAAGGACCTGGCCGCATAGCACATTTCAGGTCGAAAGTGGGAGACCAGAGAATACAAGATTGCAGCAGTACAGGAAAACTTCCGGAAAAGCGGACAAAAACCAAAAGCATATCACACCATGCCCGCCAAGAGGGGACACAGAGGATACGAAAGTGCAGCAGATGGAGATTTCTCTTAAACATGAGACCGACTCGAAAAGGGCCTTGTCCGATTGCGGCTATGGTCGGATTTTGATATAATGAATGCAACGAAAGAAAAGGGGGAATCCCTGTTGAACAATAAAGATTTTGCGTGCGGAGATGGCGTTCGCTTCATCCTCTCTGCCTTAAAGGAAAACGGCGAAAAAGCATATACCGTCGGCGGATGCGTGCGAGACACGCTACTCGGCAGAGAACCGAACGACTGGGATATCTGCACGAGCGCTCTTCCGGAACGGACGGCAGGTATCTTCCGCAGTCTCGGCTGCGGCGTCATTGAGACGGGTCTCAAACACGGGACGGTCACGGTGCGCTATCACGGAGAAAACTACGAGGTCACGACGTTCCGTAAGGACTGCACCTACAGTGACAACCGGCACCCGGATGCCGTCGAATTCGTGTCGGACATAAAAGAAGACATCTCCCGCCGAGACTTCACCATCAACGCTATGGCGTATGCGCCGGGCGAGGACGTCATCGACCCATTCGGCGGGCAGACAGACCTGCGTTTTGGCATCATCCGCTGTGTGGGCGACCAGAGAGAGCGCTTCTCGGAAGACGCGCTCCGTATCCTGCGCGCTATGCGCTTTGCCTCGCGATATGGGTTTGTCATCGAACCGGAGACGAAAGACGCGATGCTCGCACTTCGTGGGCTTCTCAACAACATCGCCTATGAGCGCATCCGTGAAGAGCTGCTCGGTATCCTCTCGGGACAGGACGCGGCAAGCATCCTGCGGGAGTATCAGCCTATCGTCACGTAAGTCATCCCGGAACTGTCTGCGACTGTCGGATTCGACCAGAAGTCCCTTTGGCACATCTACGACGTGTGGGAGCACAGCCTCCATGTTGTCGACAGCATCCCAGCGGACAAGCCGCTGCTCCGCTTTACGGGACTCGTCCATGACATTGCCAAGCCGAAGTGCGCACAGCTCAAAGAAGATGGACGCCATCTCCGCTTCCACGGACACGGTGAGGCAGGCGAACCCATCGTGAGAAATATCATGAACCGGCTTCGCTTCAGCAATGCGGAAATCGCCAGTGTGACGGAGCTCGTTCGCATCCACGATAACTTCATTGACCCGACGCCGCGCGCAGTGCGCCGCTTGCTCGGTAATATCGGGGAGCAGCAGTTCCTCGACCTCATGGTCCTGCGGAAAGCGGATATCTCCGCGCAGGCGGAACATGAGAACGCCGTCCGCTATGCAAAGCTCGTCACGCTGCGCTGCCTTGCGCGCGACATTACAGCCAAAAACGAGTGCTTCTCGCTCAAAGACCTCGCTGTAAACGGCAGAGACCTCATCGCCGCCGGTATTGCATCCGGCCCCGAGCTTGGAAAGCTCCTCGCGGCGCTTCTGGACGCCGTTCTGGAAGACCCGAGCAAAAACACGAAAGAAGAGCTCCTGCGCCTTGCCCAGCAGCTCAAGGAGGAAGAAAATCATGTTTGAAAATCAGCCGGCGCATTCTCGTGACTTCAGTCGTGAGTTAGCCGGCCAAATATTCCTTCAAAAATCAGCAGAAATGCTGATTTTTCTGGACTTTTTGTTGCACATATGGTATAATAAATATGGTGATAAAAGATGATTATTGCAACCAATTCGAGCCTTTCATATGGTCGCGGATACGTCTATTCCCTTCAGTACCATTTGGTATGGTGTACGAAGTACAGAAAGCAAGTTCTTGTCGGGAATATCGAAACCGAGTTCAAGCGGCAGCTTCAACTGGTCATGGACGAATTGCCAGGGACTATCATGGAAATGGAAGTCATGCCGGACCATGTACATTTACTGGTAGATTGTTCGCCGCAGTTCTTTATTCCGGATGCTATCAAACGGCTGAAGGGACAAACAGCGAAGAAGCTGTTTGAGCTGTTCCCGGATATCAAGAAGTCGCTTTGGGGTGGGCATCTATGGAATCCGTCCTACTGTGCGGTATCCGTAAGCGACCGGTCTATCGAACAGGTCAAACAATACATCAGAGAACAGAAAACCAAGGAATGAGGTGAGAGCCGTGGCAGACGATAATACCGTTTATCGAGCAATCAAATATCGTGTGTATCCTACCGATGCTCAAAGCGAGAAACTCAGTCAGACCTTTGGCTGTGCGCGGAAAGTCTATAACGATGCGCTCTCTATGCAAAGAGGACTCTATGAAGCAGGGATGCCCACCTTTGGGCAGACTGCCCTGAACGCATATTGTAATCGAGTCTGGAAGGACGAATACCCCTTCCTTACGGAAGTAGACAAGTTTGCTCTCACAAACAGCCTCTATGCGCTATGCGCCGCCTATAAGAATTTCTTCGAAGGCCGCACTGGGTATCCTCGGTACAAATCGAGACGTGGGGAAGAACAATCCTACACAACGAACTATACCAATGGGAACATCGAAGTCATCACCCGGAAAGGCAACCGAGGATTTGTTAAGATTCCGAAAGTCGGTAAGGTCCCTGCATCTATCCATCGTGTACCGAAGAAAGACTGGGTACTGAAGAGTGCTACGGTTTCCAGGCAGGTCAATGGGAAATACTATATCTCAGTGCTTTACCAGTTGCCGGATACCCTCATCAAACAAGCACCTTTGCCTACGGAAGAAACAACGCTTGGGCTTGATTACAGCAGTCCGAAATTCTATGTTGATTCGAATGGCAACGATGCCGGTGTCATGCACTGGTATCGAAAGTCGGAAGAACGGCTCGCTAAGGAGCAGCGGAAGCTATCTCATTGCAAGAAAGGGTCCAACCGGTACTTCAAGCAAAAAGCACGAGTCAGCAAGCTTTCCAGAACTGTCGCCAATCAAAGACTTGACTTTTGCCATAAGCTCAGCAGGAAGATAGCCAGTTCCTATGATGCTGTATGTGTGGAAGACATCGATTTGAGTGCTATGGCACAGACGCTCAAATTCGGGAAAGCTGTTTCTGACAACGGATTCGGTATGTTCCGTACTTTTCTCCAGTACAAGCTCGCCGAACAAGGGAAATACTACATCGTCATCGATAAGTGGTATCCTTCGACGAAAACTTGCCGGCACTGTGGAAGTAAGAACCCGGATGTCCAACTTGGACAAATGGAATGGGTGTGCCCTCACTGTGGGGCGGTTATAGACCGTGACCTCAACGCGGCTATCAATATCCGAAACGAAGGACTGAGAACCTTTTACGCAGAGAGGATTCCTGCGTAAAAGTAGACCTCTAAGACATACAATAACCGGTTGGAACGCCGGGGTTAGCTCGTTCAGTTATGTACAGCGTGGACGTTCAGAAATCGTCCTATAAGTCTGGTCAGTCGAGAATAAATGATGGCTCACGCTTCGTCTCTTGGAGTCCCTGGGTCAGATGCCTTCGACTTCAGTCGAGGGTAGTTCACGATATCCAGTTTGTCGAAATCAGCAGCGCCTATGAGCAGGTCAACAACATCCAGCGCTGCATCGTTGCCGTCAAGGGGGCGACGGATGCCCAGCTCAGCATTCTTGATGACCTTATTCAGAGCAAGCGCAAGCAGGTGGGCCAGTACCACGAACTCGCGGAAATCGCGCAGGAGGCGCTCGACATGATGCAGCTCGACTACGAGTTTGTCTATCCGAAAAAGCGCATCTACCTAAAGTGAGCCGCTCTTCCATCGCGCGTAACACCAAAGGAGGCAGCACCATGAAGACCATCACCTACAACAAGCTCGTCAGGGATAACATCCCCGACATCATCCGTGAGAACGGAGACACCTGCAAAACGAAGACCGTCACGGGAGAGGAGCTCCGTACCGCTCTTCGCGAGAAGCTCTGCGAAGAAGTCGCCGAGTTCCTCGCAGACGAAAGCCTTGAAGAGCTTGCAGACATCCTCGAAGTCATCCACGCGCTCTCTGTCGACCTTGGCGCGTCGCCCGATAGGCTCGATGAGATTTGCGCAGAAAAGTACATCGAGCGCGGCGGATTCGAAAAGGGTATCATGTTGCTCTCCACGACCGAAAAAGAGTAAAAGGAGGCTGCTATGCCGGCCAGACAAAGAAAAAAGAAGACCGCCGAGCCGAAGCCGCCGAAGGAAAAGCTCATTACGCGCAGCACCATCATGTCCGACTATGGATGGACGGCGACGCTCATCAAAAAATATCTCCCGCCGCCGCAGCTCAAAACTAACCCGAACTACCATACGGCAGCGCCGATGCAGCTCTGGCCGGAGTCTCTCGTCTTGGAGACGATGATGACGCCGGAGTTTCAGACGGACTTCCTCAAGCTGCAGGACAGCAGAAACGTGCAGAAGCAGAGAGAAGAGGAGAAGAAACAGCGCGTGCGCGACGTGCTCATGCAGTACGACCTCAACGCGCTCATCCTCAAAGCAAGGACGCTCGACCGTCACTTCGTTCTGCACTACGGTCCGACGAACAGCGGTAAGACGTATCAGAGCATCGAGGCACTCAAGAAGGCAAGAAGCGGCGTCTACCTCGGCCCGCTGCGCCTTCTTGCCTTGGAGGTCTTCGATACGCTCAACGATGCTGGGGTTGCTTGCAGTTTGCTGACGGGAGAAGAGAGCATCGAAGTGCCTTCCGCCGGTATTACGGCGTCGACCATAGAGATGCTCAACACCAACAGAAGGTACGACGTCGCTGTCATCGACGAAGCACAGCTCATTGCAGACCGCGACCGCGGCGGAGCCTGGACGAAGGCCATCCTTGCTGTCAACGCGAAGGAAGTACATCTCTGTTTCGCCCCCGAGGCGCTCGACTTCTACAAGCTTCTCCTCCATGATTGTGAGACCGACTATGAGGTCGTAGAACACAAGAGACTCACGCCGCTCGTCTACTCGGGCAGCGTCAAGGCTCTGAGCTGTGTCAGCCCCGGAGACTGCTTTGTCTGCTTCTCCCGCCGCACGGCGCTCAATATCTCGGCGACATTAGAGAAAAAGTACCATGTCAAAGCAAGCGTCATCTATGGTGCGCTGCCGCCTGCGTCCCGCCGCGAAGAGATTCGGAAATTCGCGTCTGGCCAAACGAGCGTTGTGGTGGCGACAGACGCCATCGGTATGGGCGTGAGTCTCCCCATCAAGCGCATCATCTTCTGCGAAACGACAAAATTCGACGGTATTGAGCGGAGACCGCTCACGACCGGCGAAGTGAACCAAATCGCGGGAAGAGCGGGGCGCTACGGTAAGTTCGATAAAGGCGAGGTCCTCGTTGTCGGTTCGAGTACGCTTATTCAGGAAAAGCTCAACCAGCCGACCCCGCCCATCTCTAAAATCGTCATCCCGTTCCCGAACGAGGTCATCGAATCGGGCATCAAGCTCTCCCGTCTTCTCTCCGTCTGGCAGGAGCCGCCGGAGTCTCAGGTCATTGCCTACGAGGACGTCAGCGAGCCTCTGGAGCTGCTCAAGGCGCTTGGCCCGCTCGCGAAGCAGATGACGCCCGAGCAGGTCTTCAACTGCATCCGCTGTCCGGTCGACACGCAGAATGCGGCCCTCGTGAACTACTGGTACTTCTGCTGTGCCGCCTACGCCAAAGGAACGTCGATGCCGTTCCCCGTAGCCGGCACCGATACGCTCGAAGACTGCGAGCTTCGCTACAAGCAGTTCGACGTCCTCCATCAGATGATGCGCCGCTGCGGCGTAGAACTGGACACGTCCGAGGCGCGCAAGACGCTCTGCAAGCAGATAAACAAGCTCCTCAAAGAGAAGCGCAAGAACTACGGCAACGAGTGCCGTATCTGCGGGGAAGAACTCCCGCTGGGATACCGCTACTCCATCTGCAAGGACTGCTATGAGAGCGGGCGCTTCATGCGGTACTGAGTCGCTATTTCTTCACCGTTTGCCCTATTGTTCCTCTAATGGTATAATAGAGGCACAACAAGAGAGAAGGGGAGACGGCAAATGAGGTTTCGTGAGTTTTACAATGACAGTGTTTTTACACTGCTCGCGAAGGGCAGCGCCAACTGGGACTACTACGCGATGCAGTATCAGGGCGGGAAGCCTGCGGTTGTTGCGCTGGCGAAACCGGGAAGCGGGGCAGAGGACTGCTTCTTCGGGACCATCTCGTTCTTTAAGCGGCATTTGGCGATGCACGGCGGGATGACACAGGCGGTCGAAAAGCGGCTCGCTCGGGTCGCTGCAAAGTGAGTCGCATTCTTAAAATGTCGACATCTTGCAAAAAAGTTTGCAAAATTGAAAATTTCCTATTGACAAGCGATTACAGATAGTTTATACTCAGCACCAGAAACAGGGCAGAGAGCCCATCACTCAAAGAAAGGAGAACTACGATGTTCGTCATGACCATGAAGAAACAGTACAATTCGAGTGAAAATACGTGGAGCTATACGGAACAGAGCTCTACGCGCTTCAGCACGCTGTTTCTCGGGACTACGGACGGTCGAAGTTCTCACGAGAAAACCTGAGAGAAATCAACGGTTTTCCGACAATCGAGACTGACACACCAAGCCCCCGTCACAGCGTTTGCTGCGACGGGGTCTTTCTCATTCTCCGGTGCGCTAAGACGACAGGTAGATGTCAATGACGCGTCTGACGGCCTCTAAAATATCCGTCATAAGTGTCATATGCGTCATATCTGTCACAGAGGTTAGTCTCAAAACAAGTGCAAATAGTCTTCTTTTGGTCCAAAGCCAACCGGCGGTGGGTCTGGATAAGTATACTATTTGTAATCAAAGATGGAGTGATGAGCCCAAATGGTAAGGCCCCCGAGTGCTAATCGGTCTAACCGCGAAAGCGGCCTGCAGGTTCGAATCCTGTTCACTCCGCCACATGGTGAGGATTGCGAGTGGCTGCGCTATCCTGTCCCGAAAACAGGCAGACAGTGAGAGCTGTCTTGTGGGTTCGACGCCCACTCTCACCGCACAAAAAACGTCCGCAACGCGTTTCCCGGTGCGTCCGGTTTTCTGTGCGGTCGCCGTCGATGAAAGAGTGTGAAAATGGTTATGGCGGGTCAAAAATGCAGCAATGTGATAATGGCAGTCGGCTCGCTTGGAAAGCGAGTGCTCCGCAAGGGGTTGGAGGTTCGAGTCCTCCTTGCTGCGCCAGGCCGCCTTTGGCGGCAAATATGGGTCGGTATCCCGTAGCAGGCAGCGGTCCTGACTGTAAATCAGGTGCTTGACAGCTCGGCTGGTTCGAGTCCAGCCCGACCCACCATATATGCTACCGTGGTGAAATTGGCAGACACGGCAGATTCAAAATCTGTTGCCGGAAAAGGCGTAAGGGTTCAAGTCCCTTTGGTAGCACCATTCCCGGATTCCTCGGAAAATGTGACACCGGGGGCGGACAGTAAATCCGGCATGAGCGGAATAGTTACTCGCTCGCGGGAAGCATTGTATGGTTAGGGCGCGTCAACATTTCCACCATTCTAAGGGAGTGTAGCTCAGTCTGGTTAGAGCACGCAAGGGGTATCTAGCAAGGTCAATGGTTCAAGTCCATTCACTCCCATTTACACGCTGAAATAGCTCAGCAGGTAGAGCGACGCACTCGTAATGCGTAGGTCGCCGGTTCAAATCCGGCTTTCAGCTCCATATGGTCTCTTAGCTCAGTTGGCAGAGCGTCTGACTGTTAATCAGAAAGTCGCTGGTTCGAGCCCAGCAGGGACCGCCACAAGAGATAGGCTTAACAGAATATAGTGGTGAGAACCCACCGGGGCGGTATCCATTCCGTGCCGACAGGGCAGTAAAAGCCGTTTGCCCAGCCATATCTCTTTCCTTCGGTGCCGCCGTCTAAATGGTTCTGGACGCCAGCCTCTCAAGCTGGAAACTGCGGGTTCGAATCCCGCCGGCATCACCAAAGCCCTGTATCACAATGGTCTGTGTGTCTCCGTCCTTAATAGGGGAGAGCGGCTTGCAACGCAGCAGGGCACGATATGGCTCCTTAGCTCAGTGGTAGAGCATCCGGCTGTTAACCGGAGTGGCGCAGGTTCGAACCCTGCAGGAGCCGCCATATTGGGGTATAGCCAAGAGGTAAGGCAACCGGCTCTGACCCGGTCACCGTTGGTTCAAATCCAGCTACCCCAGCCACATGCTCCCATGGACAAGCGGCCAAAGTCCCCGGCCTTTCACGTCGGTGTCGCCGGTTCGAATCCGGCTGGGAGTACCACCTGCGTCTCAAAGAGGCGCGCCATATTCCTCCTTAGCTCAGTCGGTAGAGCACGCGGCTGTTAACCGCGGTGTCGTTGGTTCGAGCCCAACAGGAGGAGCCACTGCAAGAGAGAGAAACGTGTCATTTACATACACTGCGTTGTTTGCCGCTCTTGCTCCGCCCCGCGCATCTCACAGCGGGGCTCCAATAGGGGTGTAGCTCAATTAGGCAGAGCAGCGGTCTCCAAAACCGAAGGTTGGATGTTCGATTCGTCTCACCCCTGCCAGCCCGGCGCGAGCCGGGCATATGCTCCGATAGCTCAGTTGGCAGAGCACCTGCCTTTTAAGCAGGGTGTCGGGGGTTCGAATCCCCCTCGGGGCACCAAAATCGCCGTTGCAAGTGATACAAATTTCCCGTTTCACCGGTTGCAATGAGCGAAGCGGTATGGTACAATACGACCATAGAGTAAGAGCTGACCTTTCGGTGTAGCCATCTGGTTTGGATGGAGATGCCGAAAGGTCAGTTCTTTCCATTTTCTCCATCCCGAGACATTATTATGGAGGACAATTTCAATGGAAGTAATGAAGCTGTACGTGTCATCGTACAAGAAAATGATGCTGAACGCAGAGGATACCAATGTGCGCTGCTACTGCTACACGGATATTCATGAACTCCCGCGCGAGCTGTCCCACTTTAATACCCACAGAAACGAGGCGGACGGCGGGGAAGCAGAAGAGGAGATGGCGCTCAAGGTCCTGATGACAAAGCCACAGCAGTTCCATATTCTGATGAAGCCCATCACCTTGCTCGTCACCAAGGCGTTTTTCGATAACCGCGACAATACGCTGACTATCTGCATGAGCGAAGAAGATGGCGACGGCGTCTACCGCGGCGGAGCATTGCTGGATACCATCCTCCGTCACAGAGATGAAAGCGAGTGCCAGCAGCCGATTTACGTGAGCCTTGAGCTGCTGACCGGCGTTGCTCCTGAGATGATGGAAGAGCTGGAGTATCAGCGTAGCCTGTGAGAAAAGACCAGACAGTGAACTACAGCGGCGCGACAAAATGAAAGAGAAGAGGAGAGAAACTATGCCTGCGACAAAACTGACGCTGCAAGCGACATCATTCAAAAGGATGCAGCTCAACGATAACGATGAGTACCTGCACTGCTACTTCTACGCGGAGATACACGGTGTCCCGGAAGAGCTGAAAGACTACAATACAAACGAAGAAGGGCTTTTGAGCGGCGAGGCTGAGGCGGAGGCAACGCTCGGTATTATGCTGCGAGAGCCGCGGATGCTTCACCTGGCGATAGAGCCAATCTCTTTGCTCGCAAGCGAAGTCTCCTATGACAAGAAGAAGCAGACGGTAACCATCTCTATGAATAAGAACAGCGGGGATGGCATCTACCGTGGAGGTGCGCTGCTCGACACCATCCTTCAGCATCGCAACGAAGGCGGATGCGACCAGAGGATGTATGTGGAGTTCGAGCTGTTCGTCGGCGTTGACACGAAGATTCTTGAGGAGCTGTCGGCCCAGCGGAGACTGTGAGATACGAAGAGAAGCGCAGTGATTGCGCCGCTCTTTTCCCGTTTTTCTGCTTCACAAATCCCGAGTAGAATCTACTTCTGTTACCTGCTAAAATTACGAGTAGAATCTCAGTCGACAACTGCAGAAAACGAAAGAGCCTTGCAGACTCAGGACTTTACGATGCCTGCGAGAAGCGGTATAATCGACACACGAGGAAGGGCGACGATAAAAGAAAATGAGAAGTCATAAAGCAGTGAAAATGCCGAGACGGAAATGCTGTCAGACGTCGACCGTATCCTGTCGAATTTTGCCGACGACTACGCAAAGCTGGCAGAGTGATTCGTGCTCACAGGCATACAACAGCGTATATTGGGAAAAGGGAAGAGCGGGACACACAATAGTTCAACTGCGCGGTTGAACTATTCAGTTGAGGTCAATTGATATTTCAACTGGACTCGTGAAAATATCTGTTGACGCACATTCTTATTTGGTGTACATTATTCTTGTATTAAAGTCATCATTCTGCCGTGCTATGCACGGAACGTCATCATCTCGACTCCTGCAAAGGAGCCCGTCATCACAACACTAATATGTTATCAAGACACTTATTCCTTACGGGTAGGTGTCTTTTTATATATTTATCACCAAACCGTCAGTATTAGAAATTCGAGTCCGAAATTTCAATACTGACGAATCCAAATCAAAACAAGGAGGATTTCAAAATGAAAATTATCGACAAAAAGACCATTCATTCGACAGAAAACGGTGACTTCACCATTCTTCTCGAAGACTGGAGCGAGGACTATCCGACGGTCCACAACTATGCGGACCAGTTGGCAGCGTACCCAGTGGCCAAGGAGAGCGTTTACTCCACATGGAGCGCATACCCGCGTCGCGGAGAATCGTTCCGACTGGGTATGCACTTTCCAAGCGAAGAAGAAGCAAGAGAAGCAATGTCGGCGTTGGAAAGCGGTGCGAAGTCTCTCAAGGATTTTGTGCAGTGTTTCGACACGCTGCCGAGACTTTCCAGAACACAAATCGTGAGTTGTCTTTGACGCAGGAGGCTGTTTTATGGCGAAAAGTTTTAACTTCAGAGATGAAGCCCTTGAGCTCGTCAGCAGAGGGGCGTGGCCTCAGATGCTCAAAGCAAATGTGAATCACGCGACGCTGCTAAACAATGAGTCATTCCTTATTGACGCAGTTCGGCTAAACCCACCATTCGTTCTTGGACTGGAAAATCCGTCTGAAGATGTTGTCGTTGAGGCAATCAAGGCGGATAAGACAGGGGTAGTTTTTGAGAATGAAGACATCCTCAAAAACCAGACAGAACGAATCTGCATCGCAGCCGTTCAAAAATCCTATCATAATCTTGCACGAGTGCAGGAGCAGACGCCGGCCATCTGTATGGCCGCAGTGGAAGGATATCCGGACGATGAGATGAGCGGTTATGCTATCTTAGACGTCAAGAAAGAGTTTCGTACGCCGGAGCTGATTCAGAAGGCTGTTTCTAAAACAGCAGTCGTCGTTCGCTTCGTCCCGAGAGATGAGCTGACGGATGAAATCTGCATGGCGGCAATCCACCATTCTCCGGACGATATCCTTGAACTTCAAGGCTATCCGGTCAAACCGGAGATGTATATTGCGGCTTTCGAGCGGCAGGAAGATATTTTCAAGAGAAAAGCTCAAAAGAGAGAGGCTAACGGAAACGCGCTGACTCTCGCTGAACAGGATGAGCTGACCGTTGGCGTAGAATCCTTTTGCGTCAATGTCTTCGACAGGCTGTCACAGCAGGAAATCATCAGCATCGTGAAGTGCGACCCCATGAGCCTGCGCTTTGTCCCCGCTGACAGAATAAAGGCGTCGGTCATCGACGTGGCTTTAAGCGCAGAGGGAAAGAGCGTCCAGTATGTTCCGCAGAAAAAGCTGACATCGAAGCTGTGTGAGCTCGCTGTGAAACAGGACCCGGAAGCAATTCGCTTTCTTCCGCCCGCGTACCTTTCTCTGGATATCCTGGCTCTGGTACTCGAAGACCCTGCGAGCATCAATATGCTCAAATCGTTTTCAGACCCGGAGCAGAGTGAAAATCTGCTGGATGTTTGCGAGGAACTTGGGCTTACATTAAAAACAAAAAATAAGAAGGAGGATTCCAAATGGTAGAGCCACGCAAGAGCCAGGCTGAACATGCAAGGCTTTTTATGGAAGAGACGCAGCAGCGAATCAAGAAGAGCCAAGGAGAGCGTCTTATCGCGGCAAAGGCTGTCCTTGAGAAAAAGCAGTCCCAAAAGGGCAGAGGCAAGGCCAGTGAAAAGAGCGCGTATGTTCGGGCGTATCTCGCTTGTTCTGACTGTGTCGCTTTTATCCCGAAGGAAGAACTCACAACGGAAATTTGCGTGGGAGCGGTGACAACCTCACCCACGGCAATCTCTTTTATCCCAGAGAAATTCCGGACGGAAGCCCTGAGCTATGCAGCCTTAGAGGCGTGTATGGCGGTGTACAAAACGGAAGGATATAGCGACCAGGTGGACCGCATCATTGAGGTGCTTCAGGGCTGCGTGCAAACGGAGGAACTTTGCCTAAAGGCTATTTCTCAGGCGTCGCATGCGAACAAGTTCTCGATTTGCGGACTGCTTGGCGTTATCCACGACCAGACGGAGGCAATTTGCGAAAAGGCTGTGATGGAGCTGCCGTATGAGGTCATCTTCATCCGACCGGAAAACATGAAGGAAGAGTATGCAGATATCGCCCTGGGTAATACGGCGGGGCGCGCCATCGAATATCTCGACCTTACGGAAGACAGGTGCCTCAAGGCGGTCGGGCAGGGCGGGCACAACCTTAAATTCATGCTGGATATCTTTTACGATAAGTCGCTTGAAGTTGATGCAGACACAATCTGCGTTACCGCGCTGAGAAAAACCGGACTTTCGTTGTTGGAGATTCCGAAGGAGTTTCTTACGAAGGACCTGTGTTCCATCGCTGTGCAGCAGCATATCGGTGCTCTCAGATTTGTCCCCGATGAGTTTATTACAAAAGAACTCTTCGACGAAATCGTCGCGGTCGGGGCACAGAACAAGCAGGTTTTGATTAACGGGAAATATAAATCCGCAGGCGATGTCTTTTTCCGGGACTATTGGTCCCGTATGTCAGAAAAAGCGATTTGCGCATTTCTGCAAGTGACAAAGCACGGCCTCTCGTACATTCCAAAGCAGGAAATCACAAAGCGAGAGTGCCAGAAGGCTCTTCGCTGCAGCAGCACGAGTATCACAGACATTCCGGACCAATTCCTGACGGTGGATATCTGTACAGAGTTCCTGAAAAAATACGCAAAGGAACCTCACAGGTCCATCGGTATTGCACCTACTCGTTTTAGACGAGCTGCATCCGTTGCCTTGAAGGACGACGGAACTCTCTTGGCGTTGTGCCCGGAAGCTGTCTTAACAGAGAGCCTTATCAAGACGGCGCTAAAGCAAAATGTCTATGCGTATCGCTCTGTACCAGAATCGTTCCAGACGGAGAAGATTCAGATGGAAGCTATCCCTGCCAAGGCGGAACTGCTTCGGGATACGGTGCATCCTACAGCCAACGCGATTCGATGTGCGCTTAGCTCCGAAGCGGACTACGCTGCAGTTGAGCCTTATATTCAGGGCCTATCTGGAGAAGAAGTATTTGATATCCTTGAAGAATTTGGTATCCCATTAAAAAATTGAAGGAGGCTTTTCACATCCAAGAGATGCGGCGCTGCGAGAGCAGCACCGCGTCTCTCTTTTTACAGCGACTGCGCTGGAAGAAAAGACGGCTTCAAAAATATGTGTTGACGCTCATTCCAATTTGGTGTACATTATACTTGTATTAAAGTCATCATTCTGCCGTGCTATGCACGGAACGTCATCATTTCGACTCCTGATAAGGAGCCAGTCATCACAACACCAATATGTTATCAAGACACTTATCCCTTACGGGTAGGTGTCTTTTTATATATTTACTACACAATCGTCAGTATTAGAAATTCGAGTCAGAAGTGCTAATACTGACAAATCAAAAAACAAGGAGGATTTCAAAATGTTCAACGCAAATTTACAGGATGCCATTCAGGCAGAAAAGAAAGCTGAGCAGGTCCGTACAGCTTTCGTGGATGCTCTTTGCGAAGAAATTCGCAAGGCTGCTCCGGAAGTCAAGACCACACGAATCTCAGATTCCCCGGTCATATTTTCGGTACCGTTCAGCCAGCTTGCAAGCGAAGGCCGCTTCAACCTGACGCCTGAGTATTTCTCTCAGGATGCACAGGCCGACCTCGTGAAAAGCGCACTCAAGTCTGCTTCGTCTATGGCAAGCACCGTAAAGAAAATCGAGGAAATTTCTACTGCTAAGGCCGTGAACGGCAACTCAAAAAATCGCTTTGCTCTGAACGGTGTGACCTGCAATATTTTACAGGATGCCATAAAGGGGGCGGTTTTATGATTCACGAAAGTGATAACCGTTCGGAAGTCGATACTTTTGGCGAGTCGTACCAACAGGCGCTCCAGCTTATCCAAGAAGGGAAAAGCGACCTAAAGCATACTCAGAAGAAGTATTTGACGGAGGAACTGATTTGTTCTGCGGTTGCGAGAAACTTCAAGGAGATTCACTGTGTGCCGCTTACTCAGTTTTGCACGCAGCGGGTCTGTGAGCTGGTCGTGATGTCGAAGAATTTCGACTCGCAGGGGCTGACGGAAGAAGAGAAGAAATTCATTCTCCCGAGAGCAATGAAAGAGCGTCCGACGGCCATAGACAGGATTGCCTGCCCAGACCAGACGACAGAGCTCAAAAGCATCGCTATACGAGAAAAACCAGCCTGTATCAACCGGTGCAGTTTCTCTTCGGCAGCAGAAGAAAAAGCTCTGCAGCTTCTTGCGGTAGAAACAGACCCGAGAGTTATCCTGGTCATGAAGAATCCGCGAATGGAGACGCTGAAGGCTGCGCTGAAAAGCGAAAGCAGCGTCGAGATTCTGCTCATGTCCCTCAAAAACAGCGATGGTGTTATCGAACTCACGGAGCCGCTGGCTCTGAGTGAACTCATCGAGGAACTCGGGCTTGAATTAAAAAGTAAGGAGGATTTCAAAGCATGTCAGAACGCATAAGAGCCTTGGGACTCATTTCCAAAGGTGCCACGATTGACGAGTTGAGAGCAGACAGCGCCGTTGGCGCTGTCTGCCAGAGTCTTCTTGAAGACGAATCTTTTCTCGTCGAAGCTGTCCAGCGCTATCCGTATTTTGTGACTCAGCTCGATGCACCATCTGAGAAGGTGATGCTGGAAGCGGTCAAAAAATACTCGGCACTTTTCTGCCGCAAGCCTATCATTGACCGTCAGACAGAAGACATTGCTTTTGCTGCGGTATCCCGTGATGGAAAGCTCCTTCCGGCTGTCGAAGACCAGACGGAGAAAGTTTGCCTTGCGGCAGTGAAGAACTTTCCGATGGCGCTGCGGAGTGTTGAAAAGCGGTTCCGGTCGGAATCCTTTTTCCTCTCGGCGGTAGAGATAAACCCGGAGGTCCTGAACTGGATGGAAGACGATGAGGTGACCGACAATGTTTGCGTCGCTGCGATTTTGTGGTCACAGAAAGGAGTGCTTCCGGTTATCGAAGCAAGACACAGAAAAGGGTACGGGGAGAAGAACCTCACTCCCATAATGCTGATTGCTGCACTGGAAGCATCCGACTCGGACGTGCTGGCGGAGGACGTTCCTGAGGCTGTGACCGAAGAAACGGTCCTTACTGCTCTGGAATTGCGCCCCGATTTGATGGAAAAGGTCCCGCCGGGCTGGCTTACGGGAAGTTTTCGTGGCCTATGCAAAAAAGTTGTCGAAAGGGCCCCTGAGTTGGTTGAGCAAATGAAGCCTTCGGACCTGACGGTAGATATCGTACAGCTCGCACTTGTTGCCCCGGACGATATCGTGCAGGTAACGAACCTTGTTGGCTCGGACCCGGCAGCGGACATCCTTGGTGCATGCAAAGAGCTTGGACTGAGACTTCGGTATCAACCAAGGACATGACAAAACCCGCAAGGGATATCAGTATTACTGATACCCCTTGCGCACATGAAGAAAGGAGGATTTCAAATTGGAAAGCAAAAGCTTGATGCAGCAGTACGCCGAAATGAAACTGACTGAAACCATGTCTTTTATCGCGGAAAAACGCAGGGACAGACTCTCTGCCGCGAGAGTAACGTGGAACAAGTTGGCAAAAGATAAGCCTCTGACGGCGGCTGTGGCAACACAAGTGCTCATGGCGAATCAAGACTGCGTCGCGTTCCTGCCAAAAGAAAAGCTGAGCGAAGAAATCTGCGAAGCGGTTCTGGAGATGTCGCCACTATCCATCTCTTTTATCCCAGAAGAGATGAGAACCGAGCAGATGAGCTACACAGCTCTCAACGCCTACAAAAAGTATGCGAAGACGGATAGGACAAGTGGAGTTTGGCAAATCGTCGAAATCCTGTCTGCCGGTGTGCAGACCGAGAATATCTGCTTGCTTGCGGCAAAGCAGACTAAGATTTTTGGCGTACAAATGGCACTTGCCTGTGGCCTTCTCGGTGTTTGCAAATATAGAACGGACAGCGTCATAAAAGACGTCCTTTCTTATTTGCCATTGGAAATTATCTTTTTGACGCCGGAGGAGATGAAGCCGCAATTTCTCAAAATTGCGATGCGCATTTCGTGCGGACAGGTTATCCTGTACTTGGATAAGACGGTGGACCTGTGCGTGATGGCGTTGAAGCAAAACGCATTTCAGCTCGGAAACATGAGCGATTTCCTGGAAACATGTGGACCGGAAGATAGAGAGCGCCTTATTTTTGCGGCACTCTCTATCAACGGGCTTCCTCTGCAATATGTTCCGAAGCACATGATAACAAAGGAAATGTGTTTTGCTGCGGTAGGGAAGGATGCTGGTGCCATTCATTATGTGCCGGAGGAGCTCCTTTCGTGTGAACTCGTCGATTTGGGCTTTGAGCGTGCGAAACGTGAAGACGGAACGTACGCGACAATACTGAGCAACAGCACATCCAGCCAGCCGTTTCCGAGCTATGCTATCCTGTCTTTCCCGCAGTATGTGTCAGAAAAGTATTTTCTGCCTGCTATCAGAGAAACGGATGGCGCGCTCTCATATCTGCCTGAGGAAATGATTACGGACGAAGTGTGCTATGCCGCTTTGCAGCATAGCTACAAAGAAATTGCATTCTTTCCGGAAAGGTTCCTCACAGACGATAATTGCCTGATGTGCATAAGAAGATACCAAGAGGAGAAGAAGATAAACACGAACTTGCCTCTTGAAATTTCTCAGTCGCTGTTTACGAAGGTTGCGAGAGTCGCGCTCAAGCAGGACGGCACGCTTTTATCATGTCTGCCGTTCTGGTGCATAACGAAACCCATCATTCGGGTTGCAGTTACGCAAACCTCTGGCGCGTTTCGCTTTGTGCCTGAGAAAAAGCAGACGCCGGATGTCCAAGAACTTGTTGTGAAGCTGGACCCGGAGCTGCTGAGGTACATTGCGCATCCGACAAAAGAGGCTGTTCTCCTTTGCTTGAGGCATAAAGAGGACAGCTCCATCGTTGAGCCGCTTATCTCAGATATGTCTGGGCAAGAGGTCGTTGAAACGCTTGAGGAACTTGGCATTTCGATGCTTCCAGACTATGCGTAGGAGGATATATCGCCAAGCGAGTTGTTCGGAATTTCCGAACAACTCGCTTTTCTTTTTCTCGATAAATGTAAAATGACGAAAAAATCAGAATGAAATATTGCATTAAAACGCGCAAAGGGGTACAATAAAACAGAATACTTCCGTAGATTTCACAGTGGATAAAGGGAATAAATCTACGAAATCGGAATACGGATTTATTTAATTTCGGAGCAAGGAAAAGGAGGAAATGTATTTACAATGAGAAAGCGGATTTTATCGTGGCTTCTCGTCGTAACTCTCGCGCTGACGCTTTTCCCGACGGCGGCGTTCGCACAGCAAGCTCCCATCGAAAATGGGTTGTGGCTAACACCAGAATCCCATACCCTCAATCTCTATGAGGCGTCGATGGGAACGGTCACCGGAACTTTTTATGAGGGTGCCGCTATCAAGCACGCGGAAGACGGACTTGATATGGTCACCTGGGAGGTCGGAGACAGCAGCGTCATTCACCTTGACAAAACTGGTTCTGACTCCGAAGAAGCGGTCACTGTGTGGGCCCTGAAAGAGGGACGTACGACCATCACAGCGAGAAGCGAAGGGTACACGGAGACCATCAATGTCACCGTGGCTGCACCCATTCGCCTGACGATGGAAGAGCCCAACAACATGACGACGCTGACAGCGCCGGACCTTGTAGACGGAAGCAAAGTCACACCCAACGACCCGTCCGTTGTCCTCGCTGAAGCACAGGATGGCGTCGGTGTTACGCTGACAGCCGTAGCTCCGGGCACGACGACCATCACGGTCGTAGAACCCAGTGGAACGACTTACGACATCCCCGTCTACGTCGACTATGACCAGGTCTACTGGGATATCGACGGTGTCCTGACGGCGTCCACCCATCGTGTGGGAACCGTACCGACGTATCCGGGCGCTGCGCCTACGAAAGCCGGTATCCCCAACAGAGTCTATTATGACTTTTCGGGATGGGACCCGGAACCTGCAAAGGTTACTTCCGGAGAAGGCCCGATTTACACGGCTCAGTTCAACGAGCGCATCATCTATGAACTCGAATCTGACGACTTCACCATCTATGTCGGTGGGGACAGCGCCAACGCAGAGGACCTGAGCCGTCATGTTGGGTATTACGCGACGGACGACACGAGAGTGACCGGATTCCCGGAAAACACGACGGTCGTGAGTGATGCAGAAGATATCGTTTCTGTTGAACAGCAGGGCGACACCTGGATTGCCACGCCGCACGCTGCCGGTAGGGCAGCGCTCACCGCCACCTATTCTGATGGCCAGTATTCTTCCGACGTGACATTCTATGTCACCGTGGAGAACAGCGAAGGCTACCACACGATTACGTTTAACGTGCCCGGCAAGGGCGTTGAGCGTCAGGTCGTCAAAGATGGAGATACCCCGGTTCCGACCATCAGCACGGACCGCGATACCGACTACAACGCGAGCTACACGTTCACGGGCTGGCAACCGGAAATTGAGCCCGTCACCGCAGACACCACGTTTGTTGCCCAGTATGACGTGGAGCGCATCCAGTACACTGTTCTCTTCAAAGATTGGGATGGAACAACGCTTAAGGAGCAGACTTGCTACTTCGGCGACACTCCGACAGCGCCCGCTGACCCGACTCGCCCTGTTGATGCCACCTATTGCTATACCTTCACCGGTTGGGATAACGACAACACAAGCGTGGACGGCACGCTGGGTACGACCATTACCTACACGGCAACATACTCTGCGATTCCGAGAAGTGAAGTCAGTTATACGCTCGAAATGAGCGATGATATGCTGAGACTTCCCACGGAAGAAACGCACACCCTTACGGTCGAGACGACTCCGTACGCCGGAATGCAGCAGAGCAAATTCACCTGGTCCGTGGATGACCCCGAAACCGTGACTATCCTGTCCGAGGCTGAAGATGGTTCCTCGGTCGAAATCAAGGGCGTTAAGCCCGGTTCGACGACCGTCCGTGTCACCGATGGCAACGAGAGCGCTGCATGCTCCGTTACTGTTGGCGAGCGCACCTTCACCATCACGTGGGTTACCGACGCTGAAAACAATCTCTCGTTTGAAGAGGACTGCGCAGAAGGGGAGACCCCGACCTATAAGCCCAACTCCGGTATCCCGACCAAGGCAGCGGACAACACGTATTATTACGTGTTCAGAGAGTGGAGCCCGACGCCGGTCCCCTGCACGGGAGATGCGACCTACACCGCCATCTACGACCGGCATAGACTCGTAGAACTGAGCATTGAGCCGGAGACGATGGCTCTTGTTCTGAACGAAGGCCGCAACACCAGCGCTATCAATGCAGAAGTGACGCCGGACGATGTCACAACGGAAATCACCTTCTCCTCCTCGAACGAAAATGTCGCAACGGTGGACGAAGATGGTAATGTCACCGCCGTGGGCGTTGGCGTCTGCAGCATCATCGTCAAGGCCGGCAACCAGACCAAGACCTGCCGCGTTACCGTCACTGCTCCGAAAGCCACTATCAAGTGGTACGATGACCCGGAGAACCTGCTCCACTATACGGAGAGCACCGTGTCCAAGGGCGCGACTCCAGTCTATCCTCTCAACGGTGGCACGCCCGTCAAGGAGGAGACCGACCAGTATACATGGACGTTCGACGGCTGGGAACCGACGATTACGTCGGCAAACGAAGACCAGAGCTATCGTGCAAAGTTCACCCGCACTGTCAAGCAGTATACGGTGACCTGGGATGATGCTCAGGGCCACATTACGACGGAGACCTACGATTACGGTGAGGCCTTCACTAAGCCTGCCAATCCGACCAAGCCGGACGACGCCAAGAACACGTATGAGTTCATGGGCTGGAAGGAAACAACGAACGGCAAGCTGAATGACCCGTATGAGGTCGTCAAAAACCTGTACTTCACAGCGCAGTTCAATGCAACGCAGAAGAAAACGCTCTACATCGTAGAAAAGGAAAATGGCTCCTACAGGACGTCGATGAATGTTGGCGACTATCAGCAGCTTTCCGATTTTGCGTATCCTACGTCCATAACCCGTAAGTGGAAGTCCTCCGCCCCCGCAGTGGCCAGCATCAATGATGACGGCTACATTCAGGCGAAGAGCGCCGGCAAGACGACCATCTCGATTGAATCGACTGATGGAAAGTTTATTGATTCCTTTGAGCTGACCGTCTCCGTCCTGCAGTTTACGGTCACCTGGAGCGTCAACGGCTACATCACGGAAGAAAACTATGACCGCGGTGCGACACCCGTCTTCAAGGGCTCGACCGACCGCATCCCCAGCAACACGACGGTCTACACTTTCATTGGCTGGGATAAGGAACTCGTTCCTGTTGCCGGAGATATTACTTACACCGCTGTCTATTCCGAAACGGCCCGTAAGTACACCGTCACATGGAACAACGACGGTACTATCACCCAGCAGGAATACCTCTACAATGAGACGCCTTACTATCAGGGAGAGACGACAAAGCCCTCCACTGACAGCAAGAACTATATCTTCACTGGCTGGGAACCGGCTCTTGCACCCGTAACCGAAGATGTCACCTACACGGCCCAGTACGAGGAAGAGGATAAGCTCTGCACCATCACCTGGGTCGTCGACGGCGTAGAAACTCAGTCGCTGTGTGCCTACGGGCGCGTTCCCGTCTATCCCGGCGGTACGCCGACAAAGGCTCCCACTGCGACGACCATCTACACGTTCTCCAGATGGAACACGCCTATCGTGGCGGTGACCGGTCCTGCGACCTACGTTGCGCAGTTCACAGAGGCTACCCGTAAGTACGCAGTTACCTGGGTCGTCAACGGAGCTCGTTCCACGGAAGAGTATGAGTACAACACCACGCCGAGATATCGCGGCAACACGGAGCGTGCTCAGACGCCGCAATACACATACACCTTTACCGGTTGGTCTCCTGAAATCGCTCCTGTCACCGAGGATGTCACTTATACGGCGCAGTACAACGAAGTCCTTCGTAAGTACACCATCCTCTTCAAGAACTGGGATGGCTCGACTATCAAGAGCATGCTGCTTGAGTACGGCGCAACGCCGGATGTGAGCACACTGAAGCCGACAAGAGCCGATACGACTGAGTACGGCAAGACCACGAAGTACAAGTTCAAGGGCTGGAACCCCGACATCACCATGGTCACAAAGGACGCGACCTACACGGCCACGTACAATGCAACCACAAAGGGCGACCTAAACGACCCCGAGCTCGCAAAAAAGGAGTTCAACATCTCCTTCGTCAACTGGGACGGCAAGGTCCTTGAGACCTTAAAGGTCAAGGGCGGCACGAAGCCGGCTTACAGCGGAAAGACGCCGACGCGTGAATCGACCAAGGATTATCGCTACACCTTCGCCGGATGGTATCCTGAAATCGTGGAAGCAACGGAAGATGCGACCTATACAGCACAGTTCAAGCAGTCCTCTGCACAGACCGTGGTCCTGACGGAAAACGACCTCGCTGAGGCTGCAAAGAATCCTATGACCACCATCCGTTTCCCGTACGGTATCCTGTACATCAATCAAGATGGCGTTAAGGAGCTTCAGGCTATCAAGGCTCAAATCACTATCGAAGTGGTGAAAAAGGGTTCTAACGGCGATATGCTGACTATCCGCTTCCTCAAGGGCGTGGATGAGACGCTTATCACTGCTGATATGGATGGCCTCCTATTCCTTGCAAACTACATGGATTCCGGAGATGTCGTAGCACTGGCCGATGATGATAAGACCAAGGACAGCGACTTTGCAAGCGTTATCTTCTCTGTCATCAATCAAGCGGGCGCTTACGTACCTATCCCGGGCTCCTGCAGCATCCGCACGGAATCTACCTACGTGAGATTCGATGACCTGCTTGGCAGCGGCTGGGCGAAAGGTTACATCGACTTTTGCTCCGCGCGCAGCCTTGTCGATGGTTTCGGTGATTACAAGTTCCAGCCGGAATCCACCATCACAAGAGCGCAGGCAGCGACCATTGCTCACCGACTTTTCGGCTCTCCCAAACCGTATGGCGGTAAGGCTTACGATGATGTCTCTCCGTTTGAGTGGTATGCGGCATCTATCTCCTGGGCGACAGGCAACAACCTGATTGACGGCCTCGCAGATACTCAGTTCTCCCCGAACACCGGTATCACCCGTGCAGACCAGGTGCTGCTGCTCTACAGAATGGCGCGGTTGATGAACTACGAGTGCAAGGAGCGCGGCAAGCTCGCAAAGTTCCACGATGCGGGCCTGCTTAAGACGGGCGACCAGACCACTGCTATGGAGTGGGCGGTTGCCACCGGTATTATCGAGGGAACGACCAATGTGACGCTTTCCCCGAGAAACCCGACCACCCGTGCAGAGTTCTGCGCGATGATGTACCGCTTTATCTCTTATCTCACCATTTGGGATGACAGCAAAGCAGTCGAATTCAATTAAGCGAGAATTCGAGCAGAAAGGAGCTGGGGCATTTGCCTCAGCTCCTTTTTCTTTTGCCTTGCGGGAGCATTTTCCACATCGTCCGGTTGCAGTAATGTGCCAATAATGGTATAATAACGACAATAAAAGAATGAACGCTCTGCTTTGGAGGAAATATATGAACGCAAACAACCAACTTCCCGCGGTCGGCACAACCGTCTATGCGATTGCCAAGAACAACAGCACATTCAAGCTTGAAGTTGTCGAGGGCACCATGGAGTCTATCAGCGAGAATGGCTTCAAGGTCTCTCATCGTCGTACGGGCTTCATCACGGACGTCTACCTTTATCCCATGCACGCGTGGCGTCAGGAATGCTTCCAGACCAAGAACGAGGCGGACGTGGGCCTTGCACTTCTGCTCGACCAGCAGAGTGGCGACGGCAGCCGCTACAAGCTGGCGGCTAAAGTCGGCAGAGAGATGCCGACTCCTCCGGGCAAGGTCCTTGCCGCCAAACTGAATGAGCAGCATCTCTCGTCGCTGACCATCCAGAAGGAACTGGGGCTCGATGATAATGAGTATTACAAGTTCGTCTGCGGCCTTATGCCGATGAACAAGTCGATGGCCGAGAAGCTCGGCGATATCATCAAGGGTACGGATACGAAATTTTGGGTCGCAGCAGAAGTGAAGTATCGCCTGCAGCGTGAAGCACTCATCAAGGACCTTGTGAAGGAGGCCAATCGGGATGCTTGATATCCGAGACGCAACCGTCTACTACCCGTCTGGCGTCCAGGGTGTCGACAACCTCAATCTCCATGTCGATGATGGTGAATTTTGCTTCATCACCGGAGCGTCCGGCAGCGGCAAATCGACGTTATCCAAATTGATTACAGGAGAGCTGCTGCCGGACGTCGGCACTGTCCGCGTCAACGGCTATAACATGAGTGCCCTTGACAGTAAGACCATGGCCGAAGCGCGGCGCACCATCGGGATGGTCTTTCAGGACTTCCGCCTCATTACCAGCATGACAGTAGAGGAAAACCTCGAATTCGCCATGCGCTGCATCGGCGTCTCTCGAAACATGGAGGAGCGCATCGCAAGAGTGCTGTCTATCGTCCATCTGGAGGGCAAAGAGTACCGTTATCCGTCTGAGCTCTCCGGCGGTGAGCAGCAGCGTGTTGCCATTGCGCGCGCCATCATCAATCGCCCGAGACTTGTCATCGCCGACGAGCCGACCGGCAACCTTGACCCAAAGCTCGCGGAAGAAATCATAAAAATCTTCGTCGATATCAACGGTATCGAGAACACGACCGTCATCGTTATTACCCACGCCAAAGAACTCGTGGCGAAGTTCCGCAAGCGGACCATCGTTCTTTCTGCCGGTCGCATCTATTGGGAAGGAGGCGGCGCGTCGTGAAAAGAGATATCCAACTTGGATATTACATCCACTCGGGCGTCAATGCGATGCTCAAGCACAAGGCTCTGACGCTCACATCCATCGCGACCACGACGGCCTGCCTTCTACTTATCTCCTTTATGCTGATGCTGAGCATCAATATTGGCTACAACATGCGCCAGTTTCAGGTGGAAAACGTCATGCTGGCATTTATCGACGATACGCTGACGGAAGAAGAGGCGCGGAGCCTTGAGGCAAACATCCTGCGCATAGACCACGTCAAGACGGCTACCTTCATCTCAAGGGAAGAAGCGTTTGAAGACTATGCCTCGCAGTACGAGGATGCGGCGACAGACCATCTGCAGCCGTCCGTCTTCCGAAACCGCTTCGCCGTGGAAATAGACCGCCAGGAAGACGCTGGAAAGGTCTCTGAGGAGCTTCTGTCCATCAACGGTATCGCGGATACCCGTGTGGACGAAACAGTCTCCTCGGGCTTTGCAATCGTCAAGAAAGCTGTCAATATCCTTGGCGTTTTTACAGGGACAATGCTCCTGACGCTCTCGGTCGTTATCATGACCAACATGATTAAGACCACGACATACACACGTTCGGAGGAAATTGCAGTTATGAAAATGATGGGTGCCTACGACAGCTTCATCAAGTCGCCCTTTATTGTAGAAGGCTGTATCGTCGGCCTTGCAGGCTCGCTGACAGCGTTTGCCGTGTCGCTCGCGACATACTCGCTGCTCGGCAAAGCGATGGGCAGCATCGGCATTGCATCGCTTCTGGACGTGCTTCCATTCAATGAAATGGCATACGCCATTCTGGCCGCGGATGCGTTCCTCGGCCTCGCCGTTGGCGTGACCGGCAGCCTCATCGCCCTGAGAAAGTATTTGCGCGTATGAGCCGGCAGGGGAGAAAATCATGTATTCGAAATCATATTACCGGCGATGCGCCGTACAAAAGGCTCTTGCAATGTTGTTGGTTTTACTGTTCTCAGCAAGCACTGCTATGCCGGCTTACGCCGACCCGGTGCAGGATGCGCAGCAGTGGCAGGACCTCATTGACGCAAACAACCAGCGAGTCAACGAGTTGAACAGCGAAAAGAGCGATTTACAGAAAGAGTACGACGACCTTCAAGTCCGCGTCGACGAACTGCAGGCTGCGGTCGACGAATTCGACGCACAGATAGAGGGTCTGGAGCTCCAGCTCGAAATTGCGAACCAGGAACTTGACGATAAGTACACCGTCTACTGCTCCAGAGTGCGCGAGATTGAAGAGAAAGGAAAGACCTCATACTGGTCCATTATCTTCAAAGCAAGCAGTTTGAAAGACCTTCTCGGGCGCATCGACTACATCGAAGAAATCATGAGCTACGATGAAAGCGCTCTGACGGAAATCGAAGGCGAAATATCCAAGTTGGATAAACAGGCTGAAAAGCTGAACTCCCTTCGCGCCGACCGCAACTACACCGAGCGCCAGCTTCGCATGACGCAGAACAAGCTGCTCGATAAAATCAATGCCCGCATAGCGGAAATCTCGTCGCTTGTCAGCCAGAACCTCCAGTATCAGGAGGAGCTGAATAAGCTGCGGCAGGAGAGCGTGCTCCTGCAAACGAGAGCTGAGGGAAAAGACTATTCCGGCACGCAGGATTCAGCATCCATCTACCAGAAGCACGTTGTCGAATCCGGAGAGCTCCAGAAAACGCCTCTCGGCGCGCAAATCGTCGCCTATACGCTTCAGTTCAACGGCGGCGAGTATGTGTGGGGCGGCGCGTCGCCGTCAGAGGGCTTTGACTGCTCCGGTATGATGTACTACGTCTACAAACAGTTCGGCTATAGCATCTGCCGTACAGCGCGCCCACAGTACGCCTACAACGGCAGGGATGTAAGCAAAGAGGAACTGCAAGCGGGCGACATGGTGTTCTTCCATGCGCCCGGAGAGACCTCTGTTGCCCACGTAGGCATGTACATCGGAGACGGCCTCTTCATCCATGCAGCCAGCAGGAAAAGTGGCATCAAGGTGAGCGACCTGTACAGCAACTACTACACCAAGAACTGGAAAGGCGCGAAACGCATCATCGAAGATGGTAAGTGAATTCAAAGGAGGATAAGCACTTCAGCGGCGATGCCGCCGGAGAGAGCTTGCCCTCCTTTCTCATATCTGCCAAGGAAAATGTCTTGAAGGCTATTGACGGTTCCTCACAAAATGGCATAGAATCACTACCGGAAGGGGGCGGCCAAAATGATTGTGAACGCTAATCCTAAATCGGATGCTCAGTGGTACTTCGAGGAGTTCTCGGGAGACCGCGAGCGTCTCTATGATATCTTCTTCGACATGTGCAAGAAATTCAATGTATCGTGGAGCAAGGCAACGCCGAAGCAGAAAGCGTTCGTTGAAGAGATTACCCGATTCACGTTTGAACGGGAAAAGGCTCTCGAATAAGGCGTCCCGCTGGACACGGTTAAGCCTGTCTTTGACATCCCTTAAACGTCCTTTCGAGAAAATCTCGAAAACTCTATTGACGGCTATTCTGATTTGGTGTACATTATACCTGTATTAAAGTCATCATTCTGCCGCAGTATCTGCGGAACGTCATCATACAGACTCCCGTGAGGGAGCCAGTCATCACAACAGCAATATGTTATCAAGACATTTATCTCTTACGAGGTAGGTGTCTTTTTATATATTCACCACTCAATCGTCAATATTAGAAAATCGAGTTCGAAGTCCTAATACTGACAAATCAAAAAACAGGAGGATTTCAAAATGAGCTACAAAGTAACTTTCCACACGGATGCTTATAAGCCTCACAGGGCGAGTAAGAAGAACTGGGAGCCCGGAACGCGCAATGATGAGATGAAGGCCCTTGACGGGCGTTCTTATGTTGAAAAGACCGTTCCAGAGCTTCGCTGGCGCATCCATATGGTCTGCGGCAACTGGCCTTATGACCTGACTGACGATACGCGTGAAGAGTACATCGCATGGCGGCGCGACAAGCGGAACATCATCAGCTATGTCGACCACTTCTGTGAGATTACACGAACAATGTATCCGGAAGTCCCCGGCTATGCGCAGGGCTACGTCAACATTGACGCTGTCGTTCTCAAAGTGCTGAGGGACGGCTCTGCACGCCTCGACTTCAAGTGCTTCTACGACATCCGTCAGTATGACAAAAACATGGATGGCTGCTATGTGACCATCGAAAAAATTGTCTAAAGGAGGATTTCAAATGACAAAAGAGGAACAGGGCAAGCTGCGGAGCAACATCGAGAAAATCGAAGCCTACATCAAGGCGGAAATTATCCCGCGCCTGAACGGAACGAGAGTAAGTGTTGACTTCGGTGATATGAAAACGTATGTGGGAACGCCTCATCGCGAGCGCGAGTACCATCTTTCCGTGTCGCCGAATGGTGTCAGCGGTTGGACGGGCAACCTCGGTCTAACGATGCTGCCGGAAGACGATGGCCCTATCGCATTCAGACGCTCTTTTTGCTTTCCGGATGCAGGCGTAGCGCTTCTGCGCAACTGGCCGGATATCAAGAAAGCGTTGCTCAATCACATCAAGGACGTCGAGGAGACTAAGGTTCTTCTCGACGATTTTACTGTCTGAAACAAAAATTTTTAAGGAGGATTTCAAAATGAAAATTCAGAAGCATGATTTTGCAAAGACCATCCACGTTTGCCCGAACGGCTGCCACGCAGCCCTTTCGACAACGGCACATGTCATGCAGGATTGGAAAGTGGACCTGGAAGGCAATTTTATCGAGGTTCTCGACGACGCGCTGGAAATGGTGTGCTTGCCGGACGACGATAACATCTGGACCTGCCTTAAGTGCGGCGAGGAAGCCGAGCTGTATATGGCAAGAGGGTTTCACATCATTGCCGAGGAGAATGAGCTTGGCGGCGGTGAGCTATACATGCCGGATGCTGTCCGAGTGAACGGCGTATGGTGCAATGCTGCTGAGAAGAAAGGGCACTGCCTTTTCTGGGCTCCCGCCGCTGAGAACGGCGTGACTTATACCCTTCATCCCTGTGAAGGCGATGAGGATGTTTTTGATATCCCCGGCGTAGGCAGGGTCAAGTGCACCAACATGGATGACGCGCTGAGAAGAGGCGGGGTCGAATTTTGCTGTAACATCCCGAGCCATATCGCAGTCACGTTCTGCTATGGTGGAAAGAAGTACCGGATGACGCGCGACGCGCTTCGTGCGGCGAATGAGTTCCTTCGCTATGAGAACCTTCTGGAAGACGCGCGTGTTGCGCTGTCGAGAAAGCTCTTTGATGCGGATGAGCTGCCGAACGCGGAATCTGAGGAGTACAAGGCTGCCGATGAGAAGGCGCAGAAAGAGTATCATCGCTCTATTGCGAATATCTTCTCTGAGCCTGCCATCGAAGCGCTTGCGGCTTCCTATCAGCAGTCGCGCGACTACTTCGGTGCCGACCAAGCAGAGAACGATGTCTGGGACGCTTCCGTGCACGAATTCATTGAGTTCCTGCGTAAAACAACGCCGGAAGAGAACAATTTCAGCAGCTTTGGTATCCTGCGCGACAAGCCGGCTCTCGTCAAGGAAGAGGAGGTGTGAGTTATGACTAAGTACACTCGCATCGTCGTTTTTGAGACGAAATCCGGAGACCGCTACGTGACGTCTCCACTTTATCTTCCCATCGGTCCGGGCAAAGTCGATACGGACGTCTGCGATGTTTCGTGGAGCACCCTTCGCGAAATCTACGAAGGGGCAAGAACGTACCTCGACTTCGTGAAAGCAAATGTTGAGGTGTTCTCACACATCAAGGCCGCCTATACGGACGGCGTGCTCAATCCTCCGGTCATTTACAGACTGAAGAAGAATGAGCCGCTGCCTCCGGCGCACGTGTATGTGTATCTTCGTGAGAAGAACGAGAAGGCGACTGCCAAGTCCGTTGTGGCGGATATCAAGGCAGCCATGGAAACTCGGGCAAAACTCAATGCCATCGTGTATGATATCCAGAATACGCTGAGAATGGAGGAAAAGCTCGACCTCGACTGTGCGCTCGACTTTGCAAACGCCTGCTACATGCTGGGCTGGAAGGTCGACGGGGATAAGCTGTACAACGAAAAGGGTACCCTTGTTTCCGAGAAACGATTTGATATCGAAATCCCGGGGACAAAGGAAAAGCTCCTGGCGTTCGTACAGAAGTACAATCCGAGCCAATCCGGTGGGATGTGGAGCGACCCCGGTTATATTCTCGACTTTGTGCTCGATGAGCGCGCCGGAACGGTCGTCATCGTTTTTCTGGAGGACTGAGCATATGGCTATGAAGTATTATCTGAGCTACGGCATTCCCTCGAAAGAGGGAATGCCTGCACAGCCTGTGATGCAGGTAATGGCCTATGACGACGCCAACGGGATTCGCTATCTTGGCAAGACCAGCGTCCTCATTTACCACGGCTCGCGCATTGTGAGCAAACTCTTTCAGAGCGTCCATGATGCGCTGCGCGACCTTCAGACGTACGGAAAGCCTGTGCTTCTGCCAAACGGTGAGGAAGTACGTCCCGTCGTGTACAACGGATACGAAGACGAATCGCCTTTCATCAGTTGGCTCGACGTAAAGGGAGAGCGTTGGCCGGGAGAACCGCACCAGCGCCGCTGATTTTCAAAAATATAAGGAGGATTTCAAAATGAAAAAGTTTGTTTTAATGTCTGTCGAAGAATGCGAAATCAAGGAACCTCTGTTCTTCAACACCCACGAGGCGGCTCACGCCGAGATGGTGCGCCAGTATAAGGAGTCCATCGTCAACGCGGAGGATGAAGGCGGTTACAATGACGACAGTGCCTACTGTGTCAACAGCAACCTCGACAATGTCAACTGGCGCATCTGCGAGTCCGACACCACCGAAAAGGCTGCTGAGCCGGAGCTTCCGTGCTATAAGGTGAGCGGTCCTCGTGATTCCGAAAAGGACGGCTGGTACGACCAGAACCTGAGTCACACAGCTCGTATCGAGCTGATGACAAAGAAGGGCGACATCATCGCGGAAGTTGGCGGTGACCGCGACTATCCGGAGCTTTACATTTGTTACCGTGAGCGCGGAAAGACCTTCGAGCAGTCCATTGCCTGTGTCGGTACGGACGAATACGGCGGCTTCCCCGGTAAGGCTCCTGAAAAGGGCGTGAGCGTCCTCATCTGGGCGGATTCCGCCAACCCGGATAGCGATGCTACGGATGCGTTCCGCATCCCTGCGACTAAAGATGAGGAAGAAGGTGCTGACCATGAGTGATTTTGCTCCTGTACAGGACCTCCTTGATACCATCGAAAGCGCAGTGACGCTTGCGGGACATGAGGTTTTTGAAGGCGACAGTGAAAACAGCCTGACGGTACTCGGAAACGAGGCGGATGGCGTCAACTATCGCATCGTCATCGAACCCATCGCAAAATGACAGACAAAAGGGAAGAGGGAGACGGTTAATCCGCCTCCCTCTTTTCGCTAAGCAACACGTAAAACTGACGATAGGAGGATTCAGCTTTGAGTACCAACATCCACAACGCGTGGCTAATACCAACGCAAAACACAGACAAGCTCGTAAAACTGGCGAATGAGCTCGAAGAACTCTGGTGCAAGACTTACCTGCTGGAACACGTGAAAAGCGTTGCATCATGGCCATGGAATATGCAGGGCGCGGCGCTCATCAAAAAGGAAGACCCGGATTTCTCTGCCTGCAAGGACCTTGCCCGTTACGCACTGGAGCCCATCATTGCGATTGGCGAGACCAGCGTGACGTGGCAGATGTCCTCGCGTGAAAGTGATATGCTCGAATTCCTCGTCGCAAAACGCATGAAGGAAAAAGAGATATCCCTCAGCAAAGCTGCTGTCGATGCGCTGATGCAGATTTTCTGCGACCTCTATGAGGCCTACGGCGTGAGTTCTCACGGCGCAGTCTTTATCAGGGGCGCAGGGCATACGACCTACATGGTTTGCTATGGGGCAACAGATGAGATGTGGAACTTCCTTGAAAGCCGCTATGAGCAGTTCGGTTATACGGACGCAACGGATATGGAAGCAGAAAGCTTTCCTGCGCTGCGGCGCATGTCATGGCTCCTGAAGCGCCTTCCGAAGAAGACGCAGTATGCCATTGCAAGCATTGCGCAGACCCGAAGAGGGAAAGCATGGGATGCGGTATTTGCCAAATATGGCTATAGCCGTATGAGCAAGTGCGGCCTGAAGAAAGACTTCGTAGACGACCATTTCTCATGGAATGTGAGGAAAGCCGTTGTTGAAGTTTTGAAGAAAGCGAGCGACATGAAGGAAGAGAAGAGCGATTAACCCGCTCTTCTCTTCCTACTCTTTCTGCTCTCTTTGCTTATTTTTCTCTTTCAGCCCGTTTCTCTTGCGTTCCCAACTCTCACTCTTCGCCCCTGCACACAAACCCAACTCAAAAAACAATACATAGGAGGATTTTGCAATGAACGATACCTACACGACTCAGCTCGGCCCCTGGGAAGAATACGCCGACGAACACATCCTGCTGCTCCGCAAATTCAGCGGGGAAGAGAGTATCCCTGTCGAGTTTGTCCACGTCATTAAGGACGCAGATGACCAGAGCGGAGTGCTCTTCTCCCACGGCGTGATGTTTGTGGGAACCATTGACAGAGAAGACGAGAAGACCGCTGAATGGCTCAATGAGCTGGCGCAGGCATACGGCTACCGTGACTTCGATGCAAAGGCAAAAGAGTACCCTGCGGGTGATGATACTGCAAAGGTTTTACCTGCCGGCAAGGCTGCAGCAGATATGGACCCCATGGCGCTCGCTTCCATGATTGCAGAGTCGTCTTCGGGCGACGCCCTGATTCCGATGACGGAAGAAAACGCGCTGCAGCTTGTCAAGACTATCACCGGCAAGGACTACGCTGCGGTGTGACCTGCAAGAGAGGGGTATCCATCGTTCGACAATACATAGGAGGTATCCATAGCATCTTGATTTTACCGCTTGCCGGTAATTGACGCAGATGCTATAATATAGAAAGAAGGTACATATGGGACTAACACCATTCAGAGAGCTCCCACTCTCCGACAAATGCAGGTTCTGTATATTGGTGATATTTGCCGACGCCCCCTCACGGGGGGGCGAATTGAAACATAAGATAGCCATAGACAGGATGATGGGTTTTCTCGACAACCAAATCGGCGAAGAAAGCAACGTTAAGGAGAAGTAAATTATGGAAACTATCGGCACTATCGACTCCAAGATTGGGTTCTACATCGGGGACCCGTGCTACATACTGCCGGATTCGATTTATCGTCAGTTCTGGGGGAAACAGCACAAGTTCGTTGCTGGCGTTTTCCAGAACATCCCAGGATACGCAATCGGAGGATTCGCTGTGGCGGGAACAGACTGCGGAGACGGTTGTTTCGAGGACAATCTGGGACACCATTACCCCGTCGACAGCGGAACGCTGTCGGTCGTTTCCCTTGAACTCGCAGATGAGAAAAAGCTGAAGGAGATGCTCAAGGGTGAGGACAGCCTTATCCTCCATTGCCCAGGCAGTGCAGAGTTTGACGGAACAGATGGTTATTTCTACATCAAGGTAAATGACACTGTGGTTGTCATCAGCACCTAATATCATCAGTCTGTTGGTCGCCATCAAGCGGCTGCAGGCATTCGCCAGAGTGTTTGGTGTTCCATACGAGGAGAGGAAATTCGTGAAGGCTATGGGTTTCTACTGGAACGCGAGCAGGAAATGCTGGAAAAAGGTCGTGTCGGAGGAAGGATTGCCTTTGGATACGCACGAAAAGCTCCTGCACCACTTTGGTGATAGCATCCGTATTCGGGTAGAATAATTTCAACAAACTAAAAAGAACAGGCTCTCTTCCGTGACTTGGTATACAACCAAGCCGTTTTGTAGGAGAGGCTGTTCTTTTATATGACCCGCTCATCTCTGAGTGGGTCATATAAGTGAATAGACAAGTATTCCAGAGGGAATGGGTGACCGGTCAGAACGACCATCGCCCGTTTCCTCTTATTTTTATCTGCATGGAGGAATTTCTATGGACAAGCAGCGTTTCACGCATGTCTCACTCTTCTCAGGAGCGGGCGGATTGGATATCGGTTTTGAAAATGTCGGGTTTGCATCACAAGAGGGACGCTCCCTCACGGGGGTGCGAATTGAAACAAAATCGCCCTCACTTATCGCACTGAGACGTGCAAAGACGCCCCCTCACGGGGGCGCGAATTGAAACGACTTCCATAACGAACGGGAGTATCAGGAACTCCTTGCCGCCCCCTTCGTGGGGGCGGGAATTGAAACTAAAGCTCGTCTATATCGGCCATGCACTGCATGAGGACGCTCCCTTCATGGGAACATGAAGTGAAATAAGAACAAAAAATGGGGACTTGACGCTCATTCTGAATTGGTGTACATTATACCTGTATTAAAGTCATCATTCTGCCGTGCTATGCACGGAACGTCATCATTCAGGCTCCCAAGGGAGTTAGTCATCACAACACCAATATGTTATCAAGGCACTTATCTCTTACGAGGTAGGTGCCTTTTTATATATTCATTACTCATTCGTCAGTATTAGAACTTCGAGTTCAAATTTTTAATACTGACGAAACAAATATCAAAAGGAGGATTATTTAAGATGGGTACCTTTTCATGGATGTTCGCCGACGAGGAGAACAGACACAATCTGCAAATTGGGCATCGCGGCTACATAGCGCTCCCTGACGGAAACTTTCTCTACGAAAGAGGCTATGCGGGCTACGGCATTTTCGATGGTCAGGATGTCTACGAACTCGTTGTCCAGTGGAACCGCGAGTATATCGCTGCATCGCCGAATGCAGAAGTGCCATGCGGCAGCAAACGCCACGGTGTTTTTATTGCAAAGCGGTTTCGGGACTACTGGTGGTATCCGGTCATTGCAGACCTGACTCTTTCTCGTGAGGAGATTGTTCAGGAGCTGCAGGCGTTGAATCCGGACTCCTACCATGACTTGCGCGGTGTCGGAATTAACATTGCGTGCTACGACGAGGACAATGAGGCGCTGCCGTTCCCAATCAAAATCACCAGAACTAAGAGCCTTAAATACTGGGAGCTGCCTCCCAGCAAGGCTGATATTGCACAAGGCAGCGGCAGCATTAGACCGTAGAGCCAATCACATCGCAACAAATTAAAAGGAGGATTTCATCTATGTTTTACGTGTTAAATTTCCGGTCCCATAAGTTTGCTCCTTGCGGCACCATGGCGCAGACAGCACAGAAAATTTGCGACTTCCAGAGCGCAGGTGCACATAAGGAACATCTTCTCGTCGTCAATGCGGCAGAAAAGGATATCCAGTTGAGCGTCAACGAATACTGGGCTCTTGAAAAAGCCGCGCGCAAGGTGGGGAAAGAGGACCCGGAAAAATGCCCGGTCTGCGGATTTGACCTGACACAGGTCGGCGATGAGGATGACGGTTACGGACACCTTCGTTGCTATTGGTCCTGCCAAAACTGCGGCGCGACCGGCGAAGCCACGTACGACGAGTCTGAAGGGAATGCCTTTCTTGGGCATGAAATCGACTGAACGTGCTTTGGCTTTCGAAAACAAAATCGTAATCCTGACAAAAGGAGGATTTCAATATGGAAAAGCATATCAAAAAGAGCAAACGTGGCCTAACCTTCAGCTTCCGCGAGACAGAGCATCTGCGTATCGGCAGTCGCTATGACTATCTCATCACAAAGCAGGGCATTCGAATCGTAGCGTCCGAGAAGGGGCGCTACAAGGTATCGAGAAAGAGAAATGGCTCCTCATGGAGCCCTCTCATCGACCTGCGGAACAAGGAAGTCTTAGATACAATTGCAAAGCTGGGCGATATTCGCCTTAGTATTATGGACGAGGCCATCCTCGTATCGAAAGCTGATGCGAAGAGCATCGTTCTTCAGTTTGCGATACCTTCTCTGACGCATGTCAGAAAGGTCGTCGGCCTCAGCGATGCACAGGCGCTCAGCAGCGTGCTGGAAGGCGCACAAATCTCGCTCGACGAGTATCTTGCGTCTTCCAGAAGCCCTCTGGATGTCGCACAAATCTATCAGGATTTGCCGGACGTCTATACGGTCGTGTCGCTCTTTTCGGGCGCGGGTATTTTAGATTGGCCATTCTTCAAGGATGAGCGATTCAACATCCAATATGCCATCGACTACGATGCAGGGGCTTGCGAAACGTATCGGGAGAATATCGGCGACCATATCGTCTGCGGTGATGTCCATAAGGCGTTCACGCCGGACGGGTTTCCACAGGATAAAGCGGTCGCAGGAAGTCCCGACGTTATCATCGGCGGGCCTTCCTGCAAGCCGTTCTCCAATGCGAATCGGCACACGAGACTCGAAGACCACCCGGATTCGGACCTTCTCATGCAGTACATGCGTATTGTTGAAAAGCTCAATCCAAAGGTGTTTGCCATTGAGAATGTGCCTGAGGTGCTGACGGCCTGCGACGGCAGCTACTATGCTGCTGTACAGGAGAAGGCTGAGAGCTTCGGCTACGAGCTGGTGCCCAGCATCGTACAGGACTGGAAGGTGGGCGGATACACGACCCGAAAGCGCGCTGTCATCGTTGGTAGCCGTATCGGAAAGCCGTCTCTATCCAGCATTGGCCTTGTCCATGGTATGCACAATGCTGGCGATGCGCTCGGCAAGGTCGACCCGACATGGGCGAACTACGGCGATATCTCGACGTCGAGCGAAATGACGCGCAAGCGCATGAGCTTTGTTCCGCAGGGAGGCAACTATACCTCTATCCCGGAAGAGTATCGTACGGAGAGCAAGAATCGCCATTCCTGCACCTATCGCCGCCTTGCTTGGAATGAGCCGGCTCCGACCATCACCAACTGGCGGAAGCCGCCGCTTATCCACCCGCTGGAAGACCGCACGCTTACGGTGGCCGAAGCCAAGGCGCTGCAAGGCCTGCCGAAGGACTTCCGTGTATGCGGAACGCTCGGACAGAAACAGCAGCAAATTGGCAACTGCGTACCCGTGGCCATTGGCCGCTACATCAAGTCGTGTTTGCTTCGTATGCTTGAAGGAGGATTAAAAGCACAATTTGCGTGAAAGCAGAGGAGAGCGCCCCATTACGGGTCGCTCTCCTCTGCTTTATGCGTATTGGTTGCCGTTTAGCGATGAAATGAGCCGTCTGCCACCAACAAACGACTCACGGGGTGAGACAAACGCTTTTGCCCCTGAAATTATTTGCTTGGTTTCCAGTTATTTGCAAAATTCTGCTGTTTTAAGCTCGATTTCTTGAAACGGCAGCGATGTGATGGTACAATCATAAAAAGCGGAAAGGCCGGCCTTTCCATGTTCTGTATCACAGAACATGATACCTCTCAGTCTCCACTGGTCAGTGCCATTGGCCAGGGGATGTCGACTCTTCCGCAATGCTTTCCCTAAGCGGAAAATGCTTTGAAAACGGAGGAACCGACCATGACAGAAACCGAGCGCCGTTTAGCTGCGAGACAATTTTCCGTAGATTGGCAAGGCCGTGGTGACGAAAAGCAGGAGACACAAACATTCTGGCTGGCTCTACTACAAAAGGTCTATGGCATAGCCGAGCCAGATAAGTACATCAACTTTGAAAAGACCGTCAACGTAGACAATACAAAAACCGGCAAGAGCAACACGAAATTTATCGACGGATATATTGGAGCAACCCGCGTTCTGATTGAGCAAAAGGGCACAAAGATTGACCTGAACAAAGGGGAAACACAATCGGACGGGTCGATGCTATCCCCATATCAGCAAGCGAGACGCTATGGCGGATATCTGCCGGCCAACCAGCAGCCACGCTGGATTGTTGTTTGCAATTTCAAAGAGTTCCGAATCCATGATATGAACCGCCCGAATGACGCGCCGGAAATTCTTTTGCTGTCTGACTTGGAAAAGGAATATACGCGCCTGAACTTCCTTGTCGACACTGGCGATGCAAATATTCGCAAAGAAATGGAGATTTCTTTGCAGGCTGGCGAGCTCGTGGGCGTCCTGTATGATGCTCTCCTGAAACAGTATGCAGAGCCGGAGTCGGAAGAAACTCTGAAAAGTCTAAATGCGCTTTGTGTCCGCCTGGTATTCTGCCTGTATGCAGAGGACTCGGGTATTTTCGGCAAACACAATATGTTCCATGACTATCTGCAAGCGCACCGCGCTGAGGACCGCCGCGCACTGATTAACCTGTTCAGGGTTCTCGACCAAAAGGAAGGTGAACGAGACCGTTATCTGGATGATGATTTGGCAGCATTCCCATATGTGAATGGCGGCTTGTTTGCCAATGAGAACATTGAGATACCTCGCCTGGGAGACGAAATCATTGACCTGCTGCTATCTCGGGCCAGTGAAGATTTCGACTGGTCTGCTATTAGCCCTACTATTTTTGGCGCTGTATTTGAAAGCACACTGAACCCACAGACACGCCGAACTGGAGGAATGCACTATACCAGTATTGAGAATATCCACAAGGTCATAGACCCATTGTTCCTTGATAGCTTGAAGAACGAACTGGCCGAAATTAAGACTATTCCGGTCGACAAGACGCGTAATGCAAAACTGCGCAGCTTCCAGACGCGCCTTGCGGGCCTGACATTTCTTGACCCGGCCTGCGGCAGTGGCAATTTCCTGACTGAGACCTATCTGTCCCTGCGCCGCTTGGAAAATGAAGTGCTGTCCTTGCTGTACGAAGGGCAGATTATGATTGATATGGACAATCCTATTCAGGTGTCTATCGGCCAGTTTTATGGTATCGAAATCAATGACTTTGCCGTAACTGTCGCGAAGACCGCCCTATGGATTGCTGAAAGCCAAATGATGAAGGAGACAGAAAATGTCGTTCGAATGTCTCTGAACTTCCTACCGCTAAAGACCAACGCTCATATCGTTGAGGGTAATGCGCTGCAGATGGATTGGGGGACCGTTGTCCCCAAAATGCAGCTCAACTACATCATGGGCAATCCGCCGTTCGTGGGCGCGCGATTGATGGACAAAGCGCAAAAAGATGACATGACGCTCACCTTTGGCAAGCTGAAAGGTGTAGGCAACCTTGATTATGTCTCTGCATGGTATAGGAAAGCCGCTGACCTAATCAAAGACTCTGATATCAAAGTAGCGTTTGTTTCAACTAACTCTATCACACAGGGAGAACAGGCTCCTATCCTGTGGCAACCGATTATGAGAAACGGAGCTACAATAAACTTTGCGTGGCGGACATTCAAATGGGAGAGCCAATCCAACGACCAGGCAGCCGTGCATTGTGTTATCGTGGGATTTAGCTGTTCCGAAGGAAATAACGTAAAACACCTTTATCAGAGCGAATCTACCGTGTATAAAGTAAAAAATATCAACGCTTACCTTCTTGATGCTCCGAACGTTTTTGTTCAGAGCCGGAGTAAAGCAATATGCGATGTGCCTCCCGTGAATTACGGCAGCTTTGCTCTTGACGATGGAAATTTCACTATCAGTGACAAGGAATATGATGAACTGAAGCAAGCAGACGCTGATATTGATGCCTTTATTCGCCCGTTTATTGGGGCTCAGGAGCTGTTGCACAATAAAAAGCGCTTCTGTGTTTGGCTGAAAGGGGTGTCTCCTGCACTCATCAACTCCCACCAGATTATCAAGCAAAAGGTCGAGAATGTTAGGACCTGGAGAAGCAACAGCTCAAGAAAAAATACAGCAGAGCTTGCGAACACTCCGACATTATTTGCTGAAATACGCCAACCGGAGACAAATTACTTGGCAATACCAACCGTGTGCTCTGAAAATCGGCGATACATTCCCATGTCATTCCTGACACCAGATATCATCTCATCGAATCAGCTTTATATCGTGGGCAACGCCGGATTGTACCACTTTGGGGTCCTTACATCCAATGTCCATATGGCGTGGATGAGGGCTGTATGCGGACGACTGGAAATGAGGTATCGCTACTCATCTGCTGTTGTCTATAATAACTTTCCGTGGCCTATGCCAACCGACGAACAGAAGGCTAAAATAGAGCAGACAGCACAGGCTATCTTGGACGCTCGCGCATTGTATCCAGATTGTAGCCTTGCGGACCTTTATGATGAGGTAACGATGCCGCCAGAACTGCGCAAAGCGCATCAAGCCAATGACAAGGCTGTTATGCAGGCGTACGGCTTCTGGGGTAAACTCAACACAGAGACCGCATGTGTTGCTGAACTGATGAAGATGTACCAGCAGTTGGTCGAAGAAAATAACTGACAACAATAAAGCAAGCCATCTATCTCCTGCATTTACGGGAGACAGATGGCTTGCTTGCTTATTCTGAAAAAACGGCCTACTTACCCACGCCACGACGCGGGCTACGAGCAAAATTGGCGCTCAACGCGCCAGAACGGCGCTGTACGGCAAAAGGGGAGGGGACGATGTCATCTTTATCGTCAAAGAACTGCGCACGCATAGAGACGATTACACCGGCGTCCTCTCGCTCCTCTTGGAGCGCTGCAACCTCTTTCTTTGACATCGAGCAAATAAACTTCTGACAAATCTTGGGGCGCACGGCATAGATGACGCACTTCCTCGTTTCGAGATTCAAAAACGGGCAGACCATATCAACCGTGTTTCGCGAGATATGATGGTCTTGCTCCTTGATATGGTGGCTCTTGACATACTTCTCGATGCGGGCTATTTCGACAAAATCGAGAGGGAGAACGTCCTTGCAGCATTCGCCGCACTGGGCACACTTGCCGTCTTTCGTGAGGTTATAAACCTCATTACCGCTGTTGATGTACTCGTTTTCTGAAATCTGTCTCATGGGCGCTCCTTTCGCCGACACAGCCGGTTTCGTTTGGACAACTCAATTATACCATGCGATAGTAGCGATAACAACTGACAAAGGCATCTTGCCGGAAATTCCGACCGGTTGCCTTTTCTGCGTTTTTTGATGGTTACTTGTAATGCTTATGCTGGCGAATTTCCCAGTGGATACCGTCAATCAGCATTGTGAGAAGGTCGTTGGCGGTGTCAAAGCCGTAGAGCCCACAAGAGATGAAGTTATGTACTTCAACGATGTCCGTATAGACGGTACCATTGGAGTTCTGAATGGCGGCAACATCAAGCGTGTACGAGAACGGGCTGACCACATGGTAGGCATTTACCATGCTCAGAACGGTGGTGCGGTCAGGTACGACCCATTCATCGCCGCCATAATTACGAACACCGACGACACGGCCACGTTTTACGAAGATGCGCCATTCAGAGACAATGTCGACGGGCTCTGAGACGAAATATGGCTCGTTACTCTTGAGCCCGAGAAGGTCGATATCCTCCATCTGAATGATAGAACACGTATCACCTTTGACGCGCGCTGCGCTTTTGACAAAGACCATATCAAGGCCATTCTGCCTCATAAAGGCTTGTACACCGGCGCTGCCGGTCACAATGGAGGTCTTTCGTTTGGGCTGAATCTGAGGCGGAATGAAAATGGGCGTTAGGTGGTCGATGCCGTATCTGCTGCTCAAAAATGTCTCCACAAACTCGATAGAACCAATGGGAATATCCTCAATGCCGGCTTCTGCGGGCGCAGTGCCAACTTCTGAGATGCCAGTCAGAGTAGTAGGTGAGAGAATGTACTTGTCCAATTCTTTTGCGCCAGTTTTACCGCACGGGCGGTAGAGAAACTGGGAGGCACTCTCATACCAGTTGGAGAATTTGGCGGCCTCAGCCACAACGGCCTGCTCGGGTAAAAGAAGCCCGTCAGCCTCTTGCTGCAATAAAAGTCGATATCTCATATCCATGCTATCTCATTCCTCTCGGCACATCAATAGTCAAAACTGACGTGTTGCTTTTGCTTAAAGTATAGCGAGATAGACTTCAAATGGCAAGCGATAAGTGCTAAAATGACGGTAATATAAGAATGAAGTGAGAAATATCAACGCAACTATCATAATCAGGCGAGCATGAGGTTGGACCATCGAATGCAATGGAAAATGCGGACGCAGTCAACGTAAGAAAATTGCTTAATTTTCGGCTATTCTCTCCACAAAGCATGCGTGTCAATGCTGTTTTACGGCATCTATTAGACGAATATTTGATTGACTTATTGTTCCTATATTGGTATAATTTCACATAAACACAAAAACAGATGTTCGCGTTATCCACAAGGCGGATTTTCGTCGAGAAAAAGGCCATGAAAGCACCTGTTTTGCATACAGACCCATCGACGAAAAATTCCCACTGATTCCCATTTTTAGAGACAAAATATTTTATGAGAATGGACGAAAGCTGTGATTTCGTCACGCAAAAAGTATCCCGTTTTATCGGGTACTCTTACCCGAAAACCAACGCAAAATATTTTATGAGAATCGAAAAACGTAGGAATTGCAACGGTTTCAAGGCTTAGCGTAAAATCATTTTTCCCTCGCAAGTGTCAATTTTGCTCGCAAAATATTTTATGAGAATCAGAGCCTCTTTCAAAAGCCAGTCACCACAAAGTATGAGCGTCGTTTCCAAAATGTGATTTTCCGAGACAAAATATTTTATGAGAATAGGCCTTATTTAAGGCTATATACAAAAAATCGGTGAATATCGCTGGATAATCGCGAATAAATGTCAGCAAAAACGAATATGAGCAAACTCCGAATTTTCCCTTTCAAAAGGGAATTGAGACAAAATATTTTATGAGCATCGCAAAATAAAATATGAGAATGGCAAAATATTTTATGAGCATCGCAAAATAAAATATGAGCATCGCAAAATATTTTATGAGAATGGCCCCAGATACTTTATTGGAAAGAAATAAAGAAATATAGAAATATTTAGAAAGGAAGAAAGCGCGACCGCCTTTCAGTTGGCCGCACTCGCTGTCCTTTCCAAAAAGAAAATCCGAGTATTCGTTTTTGAATATGCGAATGTTGTGTGGGTGAAAGGAGAAACATCATGTCGGAGCTGCACTTACCTGAAGTTCCTATCCCGATGTTTGAAGACGAAAATCAGCAAGTCGTTATCGACCTGTCGAACAATGCCGTTAACGAAGAGGCCCTCGTAGAAATCGCCAGGCACGCTGAAGAGGTTGTCTTGAAAGGGAGCCAGAAGAAATCAAAAAAGAGTTCACTGCTGGATGGGCGCAAACAGGTCGTTCTGTCGAACCAGTTCGTTGTCGGCACGGAGTCAGGCACGATGTTCGCGTTCCGTATCATCCGTATCGCCGCGGCGCAGATTCCAAGGGGAGCAAAAGAGTTTCCTGACGTGTACATCAGCGCGGACGATATGGAGAAGCTCGGCTACTCAAGACAGCGTCTTACAAGCCACATGCGTGACATCGTGAACGAAATCATGGACTACCGCATCAGAGTCGCAGCCTATGACAAAGACACGAACGAGTGCATGCAGTTATCAGCCGTCAATGTGTTCTCAAAATGCTCTGCGCATGCACGCCAGGGCGCTATGACAGTGAAGCTCAATCCGGATATCGCTGACTACTTTCTCAATCAGCGTCGGAATTACACGAAGTACAACCTCGCCATTGCGGCCAGTGTCAACAGCTATCCTGCAGCAAAGCTGCATGAGGTTCTCATCTGCCGTACGCGGCAATATGGTGTGAACCTTTTGCGCTTCAGCATCGACGAACTTCGCGTGCTGCTGACACCAATGAGCAAGGCAGCAGAGAAGGGAAAGAAAAAGAAGTCAGAGACCGCAGAAGAAAAGCGCCGTCGCGAGCACCGGCAGAGCAACGGTGTCTTTGCCAACAATGTCATCAAGAATGCTGTGGAGACCATCAACCAAAGCACAGAGTGCGAAGTGTATTTCCGTACCATCCGCAGTGGACGCAATGTTGTCGCCGTTCGTTTCTACGTTGATGACTATACGAGCATCGAAAATAAGAAAGAGGCCTTTCTTTTGCGAGAAAAGCTCGGCAGGACAGCAAGCGACCTTGAGCGCATCAATGAGATTCTCGATACAGGCGAGGGCGAGATTTGCCCGGAAGAAATCATTCCGAGACTCTCCGCACCAGGTGAAGATTGAAAAGAGGGAAATAGTTATTGAAAGGAAGTACGCATCTTGCCGCAGGGCTTGTAGCAGCCGTGGTACTGCAGACAGAACCAACGCTCGTTGTCACAACGGGGGTTGCCATCGGGGCGCTGCTGCCGGACATTGACAGCAGTACGAGCCTTGTTGGGCGTTACATACCGGTCATCCCATCAGTGCTGAAGCATCGAACTATCACACACACATTCTGGCTCGCCGCAGTGCTTGCTGTCATCTGTCCACCTATTGCGGTCGGCGTTATGACGCACCTGATTCTGGATGTGTTGAATCCAGAGGGCCTGCATCCGTTCTGGCCTGTGAAGTGGAAGCTGCGGATACCGGGCATCAGTTACCTGATGCCATCTGGCGGGCTCGTTGACCGTCTCATTGGTGCGGTCTGCTGGATATATGTCCTTTGGACAGGCCTCTGCATTGCCACGCAGCACCCGCTGCCGCTGTTACCGGCAAATCGCTTCACCATCTGGTGAGAGAAGAGAAATAGATGAACGAACTTGAAGCAAAGCCTTATTATCAAGGTCTCAAATGGCAATATCCGCGAGGCGCAGGAGGCGGCGAAAGCTGTCCTCGCCGCAAACACGCTCAAAAAGGACAAGTGGTTCTGTGAGAGCTATCTCAAGCGGCTGAACACGACCCTGGATTGCAGTAGCTATTACCATTGACGTGAAAATCGGACTATCGCTGGTGAAGATGCTGCTTAGCGTTGCAGCGACTCTGTTCTGCATCGTTGTGTTTGCCACATTCGTCCAGGAGTTTTGCCGCTTCGTTAGTAATACGATGATGCAGACAAGGATTGCAAAAACCGCACCCACGACTGACGAAGCGGTCAATGTCATCGGCGCGAAGACAATGTTTGAACGCGCTCTCGTGATGTCAGCCTTTATGCTCGCGCCCATGTCGCGCAGTGATACGCAGCGAGGAAAGGGCGGGGTAGGGGAGAAAGAAACAAACTATGCAGAGCTCCTCAAAGTCGACAGGCTCAGTACCGATAAGGTCATTCCTAACCTCGGTTTCGAAAAGATGCGCTACGTTGAAGTTCTGGCGGCTCTCATTTGCATCGAATGGGATGTTGCTCCCAATGAGACGGTAGGCAAAAGCATGCGGAAGAAATTCGGAGATTGGACGACGATTCCGCTTCGTACATGGAGTCCCGAGGCGTTGCGCCGAATCGCTGAGAAATCGAACGAAGAAGTCAATGAAGGCCTTCGCAGTTGGTGTATTGATGCCATGCGTGAGCACAAAGTTTTATCATTATTTCAGCGCAACGAAAGCGCTAAAATCAGCGAGCATCGGACGACAGAAGGGAGCTGCCTCTTTGCTGTTCTCTTTCCAAAAGAAACGATTCAGATTCTAACAGAATCCGAAAATTACTTGTGAATAAAGGATTTTCTTCACGGCCCGGTAGATTTGCTCTCTGCCGGGCCGCGTTTTGCCCTTCACTGGTTGCAAAGGCGTTCTTAAAAATGCTAAAATATACAATCATAGGAACTTTAAGAACGAGAAAGGAGGACTTGGGGACATGGAATTCCAGACATACCCCATGCCGAACGGAACAGAGTACCGCCAAAAGGCAAAATGGTTTTGCGAGCTAAGAGAAGACAGCAGGTATCAGCAAGCAAAAAGCTGCCGGCACTGCACAGACACAGCGGACTGCTTTGGACAATATATCTCGACCTACTGCCATCTGAGGCAGGAGAACATTGCAGGAATGGGCAAGGACTTACTCGACAGGTGCGCAGCCTGTAAGCACTATGAAAGGAGAGCGTAAAACATGTATGAACTGAAAATCTACTTCTCCGCCGAGGGCGTTGAGAATGGCGAGAAACTCAAGGAGCTTCGACTTGAATTGGCAAAACGTCAGGGGCGCAGTCTCCTGAGTATCTATAAGGACTTTGACTGCCTGACGCCAGTGGGTGCAGTATCGGATGAGGACCAGCTCGTTGAGGTCGGCGTCAATCGCGTGACAACGAGACTTCCGAAGCTACAGGACGGTACGTTCTCGTTCTTCGGCATCAAGACAAAGAGTGCCAAAGCACCGAACTTACGACTCTGGACGGACTATGTGTCGAAACACTATCCGTGTGTATCGGTCGACGTCATCGGCGACGCAGACGGTACGCCTATCTGCAAGGTCCTGTTAGAGGCCCACAGCAAGAGAAATGAGGCGATTCGTTGATGTCTCAGTATTATGACCTTATTGCTTACCTCGTCATTATGGGGTTCTATCTCGTTATGGCCGCCATCTACGACAGACACGGCACAATGGTGCCGGACTACGTGACCTTTCCATATGCCCTGCTTGGACTATTCGTAGGGGCGTTGCAGGGAAGATTCCTGACAGTCGTCGTCGGTACGGTGCTCTTTATCATGGCTTTTATCGGATACTGCCCGGACTGGGTAACGCGGCTGAACCGCTGGCTCATCAAGCGGGCATATAAGACGGAAGAGGCAGTACAAGCGGAAATGGAGAGCTATGATGCCATGGCGTTCGATTTTGAGAAGAGACACGGCAAGACGATGCGTGCGATTGCAGAAGTGCTCATCATTCTCACATTTGCTATCGTGGGTATCAAAACGATTATGTATTTTATCTTCGGCAGCTCGATGGGGGTAGAGGACAGCATTGGGAAGGGACTTCTTGGGCTTCTATTTATTGCCGTATGGACACTTTTCAGCTCGTGCGGCATGCTGCCGTGGAATGATGCGAGACAGTATGCACAGGTGCCTGAAGAAATCGAGGAACTCTCTGCATTTGGTGGAGCCGACGTGATTATCTTTATCGGCTTTTTGGGCGCATATGGCCTCGTCGGTTTTATCTACGGCATGATTCCAACTGCCATCGTATATATCATCGCTTGTGTGATTCGTCACATCAAGACGAAGAATGACCTCGGACATGGACAGCCGCTGATTCCAAGCATTCTTGTGTCAGCTCCGGCCCGAATCGCCATGTTCCTGATGCTTGCTCAGCCCATGTCGTCACTACTCGCATGGGCAAACCCTGTATGGAATCTTTTCTGAGAGGAGAAATCCATGTGAAATACGAACACGATATCCGTGCCATCCGACGGGTAGATGGCAACGTCTCATATTGGATTGCAAAAAGCCAGCAGCTCCCGGGCTGTCTTGGCCGCGGCAGCTCCGTCGAAGAGGCAATTCAAAACCTCATAGACCCGAAGGGCAACACAAACGGTGCGAAAGGCCTATCCGACGACACGCTCCGAAGCCTTCGTATCGAGGATGAGTCGGATAGTGAGAAGCATCAGGGTCTTGCAGAAAAGCTGCAAGACCCGAGCGCCTTCTGCGGCGATTGCAAAAACTATGGCGAGCCGAACGGCTGCAACAGAGACGGCGGATACTGTGTAGCGTGGGGACTCGCACAGGACGCTGCGGACATTCTCGGCGGAAGGGAGTAACGAAGGCCAAAGAGGGCCACAACAGGGAGTGCAAAAAGGCAATTCACCCTGCTGCGGCCCTCTTTTTGCATTTTCTGTCGAAAACCGTCGGAAAACGTGGCTCACTCGTTGAGAAGCTGTTTGCGAAGTGGTATAATCCAATACACAAAGCAGTAAAACAATCTTGTGGGAGGAGAATTCTCCAATAGCTCGCGACAGGGTTTTGCTCAGATTCAAAAATACGAGGGCAACGCCCCCAGAGTCGATAGATAGGCTCAAAGAAAGGAGAAGCCGGCACGCGTTGCTGCCGGCGGAAGACATCATGTATCAGAATCAGAGAAAAGTCAGCAAGAACTATCGTGGAAAGAATCCGTCGAAAAAGCAAAAGCGTGACAAGAAGCTCCCCGTCTGCCCGGTATGTGGTAAGCCCATCAAGATGCTGCCGTACGATAAGATGGACTTCCGCTTCGTCGATAAGAAGAAGCATCCGGACTTCTACTGGGCCTGCAGCGACTATCCTCAGTGTGACACCTATGTCGGGGCGGATTCAAAGGGCAGACCCGCCGGCACGCTGGCCGGACCGAGACTTCGTACGCATCGCCGCTTCATTCATGAGTGGGAGAACTTCATGGCTGAAGAGATGAGAACGGATAAGAAGGCGTTTCGCAGCATGTGCGCCTATCAGCTCGGCATCATGAACCCAGAGACGTATCATACTGCAACCCTTAACGACACGCAGTGTGAGACCATCCTGAACTATCTCAAGGGCATGTATGAGAAGGACAAGAAGGTACAGCAGCTTATCGATACGAAGTATTTCCATACTTCTGTCTGGAAGCATGTCCATGGCCTTGATAAAGAAAAAAATGCTGGTGCACACTACGACCGCGACGGCAATATCTACCGCATTGGCAGATGGCCTACGACGGAGGAAAAGATGGCCCAGGCAGCCGCCGAAAATGCAGCTAAGGTCGAAACGGCAAATGCAGAAATTTCAGGCTGAGTGTTGGAAGTAGCAATGGTTCTGTCTCTACTGCCTCAAATAAGAACAAGATTAAACGGGACTGAGTGAAGGTAACTTCTTTGCTCGGTCCCGTTTAACTTGAGTAATAAGGCAAAAAGAGGGTAAATTGAGAGAAAAGCGTCTCTCCGATTTCCTGGAACAAATAGGAACGAAATCGGAACAAAGTTGGAGTTGTTTTGGAGATTCAACATGTTATAATAATAGCATCTAAAATTTTAGATATCGGTCAAAACCGAATCCCACGCGCGGGCGGAAATCGTGCGAGTGTGGGAGAACTATAGGCATACGAGACGAGGGAGCGAAAAAAGTTCCCCCGGCTTTTTTGATGCCTCCAACTCAATATCGGTAATCAGACGAAGTGCTTACCAGACCGGAAACGAAGGAAGGAACCCCGGGCAGGTAAGAGCTTCGTCTTTTTATATTCCGCATTTGAAAACAAAAAACGATTTAGGAGTGTGACAAAAATGCGTAGATTCTTCCGCAGCAAACTTTTCATCAGCATCATTCTTCTCGTCATGGCCGCGCTGTTGACCTTCGTCTTCCTTCCGAAGTTATACGGCTCTCAGAGCGAGACCATCGACATCGTGCAGTTCATCGACGACGTGAACGTCGGCACAAAAATCTCCCCGGACATGCTGGCGACCAAGACGATTGGCCGTTACGGCGTGGATGCAAGCGTCATCAAGACGAAGGAAGAAATCGTCGGCAAGTATGCAGCCAATGATATCCGCCGTGATACGAACCTGTACAGCGACCAGTTCGTTGACCAGTTCGAGGAGGCAGATGGTGCTGTCGACACGCTGCTGCAGCCGGGCGATAAGCTCATCACCGTGTCCCTTGCAAGCGGCGCTTCCTCTGTCGGCGGCATGGTCAAGAACGGTATGTATGTCGATGTTCTGACGGAAAAGCCTTCGGAAGGCTACTCTGAGAACGTCGATATGGAACTCGTTGAGCTGCTCCGCAATGTGCGTGTATACTGCCTGCAGAACAGTGCGATGGAAGATATCGCGGCACTGCAGCGTCAGTGGAAGTCCCTGCTGGAGCTGAACAACGGTAGTGAGACCTCTTTCGATTCTTCTCTCGTTCCTGCCTTCGCGACGCTCATCGTCAATGACGAACAGGCTGTGAAGCTCGCCAACGAGGAATACTCCGGTACCATCCACCTTGTGCTGCACCCGAACATCGAGGGTGAGGCCCAGGAAGATAACACCACGCAGCAGCCGGCACAGCAGCCCGTTGATACCACGGAGCCCGAGCTCGATGCAGACGGCAACCCCATCACCCAGCCGGATGAGACCAACGAGCCCGCGGCTTAAGGCGTAACGGGATAAACTCGGAAAGGAGTTACAAACTATGGATTACGACAAGCATCTCTTTGCGATTTGGGGTCCCCCGGGCGGCGGTAAGACGACGCTCGCGGCGAACCTCGCGGTTGTTCTTGCGGATTCCGGCTATATGACCTGTCTGGTCTCCGCATCCGACCACGGTGAGCTTCAGGCATTCTACGGCACGGCCATTCCGAAGGGCAAGGGTCTCTACGCAGCCTATAGCAGCGGACGTAACGTCCGTGAGGCTCTGACGCAGGCGCGTCCGAATCTGTGCTTGCTGGAGCTCGACACGGGCGGCGATGCTTACGACATCGCCAACATCACGACCGAGCAAATCACCAACATGATGGAGGACCTGCGCGACCAGTTCACGTATGTCATCATCGACTGCACGAGCTACAAGGAATCCGCATTTACCGGCATCGGCCTCGTCGAGGCTGATAAAGTCGTTGTCTGCATCCCGCATCGCGTGTCCGCGGCTACCTGGCATATCGCGAACCATCAGATGCTCGATGCTATTCGCGCGAAGACGTTCTTCGTTGACTGCAACACGAGAGAAGGTGGCTGCGAAATGGCGCAGCTTCTCGATGTTATCGGTCTTCCCGAGTGCGACATCAAGCTCGGCCTTGTCGATGACGCGTATCGCTGGGAGAATGAAGGCAAGCCCATCGTGCTCCATACCGGCAAACGCGAGCGCCTCTATAAGAAGGCCGTTCTCAAGCTCATTCAGTCGCTCCTGAACATCGAAAGCGAGGAGCGCTCGAAGACGAAGAAGAATCGCCGCGACAGAAAGAAGAAGGAAGCTGCGGGCGAAGATTCGATGCCGCAGCAGCAGATAAACAACGAGCGCATGGTGCGCCCCGAGCAGCGCAGCGTTCATGTCAATATGTCGGAAAGCGACCGCCGCCGCATGGAAGAGGATGCCATTCGTCGTGCGCAGGATGCCGCGGTGGAGGCGAACGCTCCCTGGAACCAGCAGCCGCCTCAGCCGCAGCAGGCTCCCTATCCTCCTCAGCAGCCGGGTTATCCACCCCAGCCGAACTATCAGGGCTGGCAGGATGACCCCAACAATCCCCCCTCCGGAACGGGCGGCATGAACGACTATTAAACCGCGCATGCGCCCTTTCGCCATAGTGGGGCGGCGCGCTTCTGCGGGAAGAACGCGCCGCCCCGCGCCCCCATAACTGGGAAAGGAAGAAGAAAATCATGTTCGACAACGCAGAGAGAAAGTTCGCCCGCATCCATAGCGGGCTTGAAGATGAAATCAGCGAGTCAAAGTATAATGCTGTGCTCGGCTGCTGTATCATCTACGGCTTTCTCGTGAACGCCTTTATGGTGCTGCTGCTCGGAAATTTCGCGCAGAGCATCCCGATGCTGCCATTTATCATCGGCTATATCGCCTCCTGCGTGGCGGGAAGTATTATCAGTGTGAAGTCGCAGAATCCGGTCGTGAGTTTTATCGGCTACAACCTCATTGTGCTCCCTATCGGAATTCTGCTGGCCATCTGCCTTCCGGAATATCCACAGGTGAATATCATCGTCGCAGCAGTATGCGCGGCGGTCGTTGCCGTGGGCATGATGGTCGCTGCCACTCTTAGGCCAGAGCGCTTCGGCGTGATGGGCAACGCACTTTTTGACGCCTTATGCTTCGGCATTCTGGCAGAACTCGCAGCGATGTTCTTCGGGTATCGGGGTACGCTTTTTGATTGGGCATTTGTTATCGTGTTCTCGCTGTACACGGCGTACGACTGGGTGAAAGCGCAGTCCTACCCGAAAACGGTCGACAATGCAGTAGACTCGGCTATCGACATTTACCTCGATATCATCAACCTCTTTATTAGGATTTTGGACATCCTGAGTAAAAACAAAAGAAACTAAGCGAAAAGAGCCCGCTGGAATTTTTAACCAATTCCGGCGGGCTTTCTATATCCGCAAAATGACATGTTGTTCCTGCACACGGACGTCCCGCAATGCCCGTGTGTGGAAACGGCATTTTATTTTGTCTAAGTACAAAAGGGGGTTAGACCGTATGGCACAATTTTTCCAGGCGGTCAAAGAATCCGGCATCCTGACGGATGAGCAGTACAAGAAGGTGCAGGCCGAGCAGGCGGAAGTCCGCAACAGCACCTTCTACTCGGCGCTTAAGAGGGCAAAGGTCCTCAGTGACGAACAGCTCGTTGATTTCAGTTGCAGTTTCTTTGGCATGAAACGAATCGGCAACGCCTTCAAGGCGCAGCTCGATTACACAGCAACCGTCCAGGTGGAAGGCTCTGTCGAGCAAGCCATCGCGGACAAAATGTTCGTTCTTATGGTCGATGGGCGAAGGGCATTCGTCATCAACGACCCGGAAATGGACTCTCTCCGCAACAAAGCGACCTCGGCACTCGGTATGGAGCCGGACTTCGCACTGATTACGGGGGAGGAGTACAAAGTCATCCTTCAGTATCAGTTGACCCCTCGCGCCATCAGCGAACAGGCGGACCGAATCAAGGTCAGCGCAAGCGGCGGTGACAATATCGCAGAGTCGGAGGCAGCGAGCTACACTCAAAAGCTCCTCGACATGCTTATTGATGCAGCTCTGACGCGCCGAGCATCGGACTTGCATTTGCTGCCGCTGAGTGACACACACGCGCAGGTGATGCTCCGTATCGACGGTGAGCTTTACCACTATGCAGACATCAAGGCAGACATTCTGAGCAACCTCAGAAACCGTTTGAAGACGATGTCAAAAGTCGGAGGCGACACAGCAGACCAGCCGGTAGAAGGCCAAATCAGTACGATACACAAAGGAAACCGCATCGACATTCGTATCAACATTTTGCATAGCTCCATCGGATTCGACTTCAATATGCGCTTCATCGACGCAAATTTGAAAGGACTCGAAGAACTCGGATTATCGAAGGAAAACTACGAGAATTACATGCGCCTCCTGCACATGACGAAAGGACTCGTCATTCTCTGCGGTCCCACGGGCTCCGGTAAGACGTCACTCCTCTACGCAGGATTCAAAAAGCTCCTTTCGGAGAACAAGGCTATCTTCACCATTGAAGACCCTGTCGAAATCGTTCTCCCAGGCACGACGCAGATTCAGGTCAAGAAGGAGAAGGGCATGTCGTACGCGGACCGCTTCCCGTCGGCGTTACGACACGACCCAGACGTCATCGGTATCGGCGAAACTCGTACGCTTGAGGTTGCCGAACAGACCGTTCAAGCGGCTAATACCGGTCACTTGGTATTGTGCGACTTGTTCCTGGTTGAAAAGACCAGGCAGCTACTGCCGTCCATCCGCAGACGCTGAACTGATGATTTGATAGGTGGAATGAAAGGGGCAACGCCCTGAAACGCCTGCCCTAAGCTCCGACTGGCGGCGAAAGCGGAAACGCTGGTCGTCAGAAGCTCGGTGAAGTCGGCTGAAGGTATCCTCCTGCAGGAGAAACCGCCACAGAGGTGAGGCGCGATACCGATATGCCGGGGGTCTACAAAATGCTCATGGTCAGAATGCTCCTTGCAGAGCTGACGAACTGACGAACGAAAGGGTCTATACGTGACGCCTTAGAAATGAGGCTTGCGGTGCATGCCGCAGTCGGTGTGGCAAAGTAAAAAGGGTATCTATGAAATGCCATGGCTGTCGAAGCCCAGCAATGGGTAGCGGGGCAGTCCCAGCCGGCAGGCTCAAAGTCGGAACCTAAAAGCATATATGGACAGATAGAGTCATTGGAACAAGGAAAGGTATCGGGCCGTCGCTGGCGGGCGATGGCAAGCAGGCGAAGAACGATAAGCTGCTGAACCGGTGCTGAAAAGCAGAGGTCGCACTGTTGACGCTCCCGTAATGGGGAGCAGAGGGATGGCCTCAAGTCGTTGGTTACAACAGTAAGTCTTACGCAAACGCCTTCTCCGAGGTAAGAGCCGTTGTTCCGGCCCGTTCGTAAGCAATTGGTTCTATTCCAACGATGGAACGCGGAGTGCGGTGAAAATCGCACGCTCCGTGTGGAGCCGGGGAAAATCCGGAGGAGCGCATACTCCAAACGATTACCTATGGCTATTACAACTTTACATACGAACGACGCCGTCGGCGCTATCTCCCGTCTGACAAACCTTGGACTCAAGCCGTACGCTATTGGCGACGTCCTTGCTGCAGTCGTTGCCCAACGCCTTGTGCGCCGCGTCTGCACGAAGTGCGCAGAAGAGTACGAGCTTCCTACCGACCATCCGTGGCGCGAGCGCTACAACCTCGGCAACGGCGTCATCAAGCTCAAACGTGGCTGCGGTTGCGCCAACTGCGCAGGTACCGGCTACAAGAGCCGTATCTCTGTCAACGAATTCATGATGACAACTCCGGAGCTCCGTAACGCCATTCAGAAGAATTGCACGCGTACGGAAATCGAAGAAATCCTCCGGAAGCAGGGTTACAAGACTTACATCCAAGACGCCGTTGAAAAGGCCTTGCAGGGTATCACGACGTTCGATGAGGTTGATAAGCTGTTTACAGATATTCTTTGAGCAGAATCCAATAGTTTTACTCAAAGGCAGTTCGATAAACTGGTTTCGGCCGGTGCATCGAACTGCCTTTGTTGCGCTGAAATTTCTAAAAATTTTATTGGCGTTCACATTTTGTTCGACAAAACACATGATAACACAAATAGAAAACAAATCTCAGATATACAGCGCAACGATAGAAACGTTCGAATTTCTATCGACTTTGTGCGTAAGAGTGCGAAATGTCGACTGTATAGAGAGAATTTTGTTTGTATTGCTGCGTTGTGTTATGTCAAAATATTCTTAAAAACCTATTCACAATCCGTTCGCATGATGGTATAATGGCAACAAACTAAGAATGAAATTTTGCAAAACACGCAATAATTGCAAAAAGGCCGCAAAACGAGAATTTCTTTCTTGTGACTATGCGAACAAAAAGGAGGGGCAAAAAGTTGGGAAAGAACAACAAGATTGCCTGCATCCATATTACTCGCAATGATGTACGCATCGTTGAAGGTCGTGTCAGCAGCGGCGTTATCCTTATCAGCCATAGCGCCATCGTTCAGAAAGCAGGCAGATTCTTCAGCGGCGACCGACTCGCCAATATGAGCGACCTCGTGTCTGCCATCGTCACCTCCATGACGATGAACAGTATCACGGCAAAGGAACTGTACATCGTCTACGATAATAACTTGCAGGTCGACTTCTTCCTTGACGAAAAGCTGATTGCAAAGAAAGAAAACAAATCGTTCAGCTTCGGAAAGAAGAAAGATTCAAACGACGGTGACGCGGCATCTGCCAAAAACGTCGGTGTTATCGAGCACAAAAAAGAATGGGGCAAATTCATCACTGAGACCGAGAAAGGTCAGTTATACACGACCACGAAAATTGAGCGTGACCTGGTCGACTTCCTCATCAGTGAGTTCCAGGAACACGGCTATAAGGTCTGTTCTCTGGAAGCCCCCGAAACGGCGCTTCTTTATCTCCGAAAGATGATTCCATTCACGTATGACGCGCTCAATAAGCTCGTTCTGTACGCAAACGATGAAACGACAGGTTACTTCTACCAGTTCACAAAGGACGCGCCGTCCGGCGGGCAGAAGCAGGTGCATTTCGATGTGTCCGAATCCAACGAGTTCGTTGGCAAGGTCTGCGGCGTTATCAAGGATGAGATTCGAAAGAGCGCTCTCCATAACCCACACATCATGCTTGTCGGTGATGCTTTCGCAAATCCAGACACGTACATCGAGTGCTGCCGGGCGCTTCAGGAAGAGGGCCTTACGTGTATCGACCTCTACGCAAGATGGAAGAACATGAATCTTCCAATCAACTGCATCCGCGTTATCGTGCCGGATGAGGATATTGAAATTGAGCGTGATGGACGCTTCGGTATCTGCATGGCTCTTTTCGCTCGGGTCTTTGAAGGCAAACCCGAGAACCTAATTGAGGGCTTCCACCTGATGGGGCTCAACAAAAAAACAAAAATCGGACTTGTTGAAGTCGGCCTGACAGTTGCGAGTCTGTTCCTTGTATTCTCGGTCATTACGACCGGCATCAGCGTCTACGAAAACATCGTGGCAAAAAGCGAGTACGAGAGAGCCTCTAACGCAACAGAGTCCAGGCTTGCTCTCGCGCAGCAGCAACGCGACGCAGCTAAGGCACGTGTCGACAGCCTCAGCACCATCGACCGTCGCTACAACGAGATTTTCAAGTTTGTGTATGCGCAAGTCGATGAAGACCTGAACATTGCGTCCATCGACACGATGGACATGATTCCTTCAACGGAGACCACGGGGTCTGCCTACGGCAGTGAAACGACCGATTCTTCTCAGGCCGTCTCTGACCCAAGTCAGGTAACACAACAGACCGATGGGGAACAGGCTCCTGACGTCGTGGATGTCACAGGGGAAACATCAGCAACGTCGTACACGATGCAGACCATTGTTATCCGTGGATATTCGAGAACGACAGACGGCCCTGTCGAGCTCTACAAAGCTCTCGTCAACGCCGATATCGGCGAAGTCAAAGTGGTCGGTGTTGAACAGGTACCTCTGCCGTCCAAAGAAACGCTGTTCGCCTTTGAGCTAACAGTCGGTGTAAGTGAAGGAGGTGGCGTCTGATGGATTACGCAGATTTTAGCGCCGCCAAGTCATCTAAGAAGAAACTTACAGCTCTCTCCGTTGTGCTGGCACTGGCTATAGCTCTGGCACTACTGACAAAGGTTGTTCTTGAACCAAAGTACGAGGAACTCAAGGTTTCACTTGAATCAACATCCGCGCTCGCTCGTCAAATCACCTCCGCCGAGACAGAAAAGGATGGCTACGAGCAGACGCTGGAGGATTCCGGCAAGGTTTTTGGCAACCTCGTATCTGACAAAGAATCTTACATATCCTTCATCGGCGAAACGACGCTTGCCAACCAGTTGAAGGTCAACAAGATGACCGTGGACGATATCGTCCCTGCCGGTTCCCAGTTATACGCCATGAAGATTTCCCTTGAAGTGCAGGGGAGCCTTTACAACGTCAAGAACCTCATCCAGAACCTCTACGATTCCGAAGTGGTCAGCCGAATCAATTCGTTCTCCTATCGTCTTCAGTCCGTTGACAAGGACGGCAACCAGCTTCAGTGGATGTGGCGAAACATCGACGATGAAAACCTCGTACCCTGGTGGACGCTCACAGAAGAGGACGACAAGTCCGCAGCAAGCAACGAAGAGGAAACACCTCTTGGTGCAAACGACCTTCTTGAGCACGGAACAGCACTTTGCTATCTCGAAATTGAGTTTCTCGGAACGGGAGGCTGAGATATGGCTTTAAGCTTATTCACCTCCATCAAGAAAAAGGACCTCGCCGATTTCTTTCAGAAGATGTCCATGCTCCTTGATGCCGGTTATGATGCTTGCTCAGCAGTTACACTGTTGGCAGCAAAACCGCCTGACGGCAAGAAGCATGATAAATCGGCAGATGGTATTCGCAGCGTAGCCACACTGCTTCTCCCGAGCCTTTCCGAAGGTTTTTCTCTCCATGAGTCCATGGCGCTTTACCCTAAGTATTTTGAAACGTATGTCAATCAGGTCGAGGTTGGTGAGGCCGCCGGTAAAACCGGCGATGTTCTGAATCGAATCAGCGACCAAATTAAGAATGCGAACAAAATCATGGGTAAGCTCAAAAGCGCTCTGTCTTACCCCATAATGGTTCTGGTCTTTACCTTTGCGGCAGCAGCTTATCTATTCACAAGCGTTATCCCAGACATGTTGAATATGCTGACGGATATCGGTATCGCAGAACTTCCTGCCACAACGCAGTTGGTCATGAATATCGGCGACTGGATGAAGCAGAACGGCTTGGGTTTAGGCCTTCTGCTCGGAAGCGGAATTGGATTCCTCGTTGTTTATTCGAAAACCATCGGCAAGATGTCGATGTCGAGAATTTCAACCGGTCTGCCTTTGATTGGAAAGGTCATCCAGAATAATGCCATGGTGTTGTTCTTCCGCAACTGGCAGCAGATGGTACTTGCCGGAGCAGAAATGTCCGTCGCGCTGAAAAGCGCAGCGGACTCCGTCACAAACCTCTACATTCATCGTGTCCTGACAGACGCGCAGATAGAGTACCAGGAAAACGGTATCCCCGTATTTGAAGCTCTCCGCCCGGTGTTCTGCATGAGAGAGCTTGAGATTCAAACCATTCAAGTTGCTATGGAAGGCAACAAGCTCGGAAAAACACTCGGCATCCTTGCTGATGACCGTGAGTTTGAGGCAACGAAATCCATCAACGCCATGACTTCAGCAATCAACCCTATCATGATGGCAGTCGTCGGTCTTATCGTCGGCGTGCTCGTCCTTTCCGTTTACCAGCCTATCATCAGCGTTTCGTCTTCGCTGGGATGAAACAAAATATGAAGTGTCGAAAGGGGTGTTCCAAATGGGCAGGTCGGAAACGAAACCCGCATCCAAGGAATGCTGGCTCAACACACCAGAGGCAGAGCCTCCCTAACCCACAAATTACAGCGTCCCATTTGGAACACTGTTGTTTGACATCTCGCGTGTCCCTCGTTTTGGAAGTGTATGAAGAGGGAGAAAGCTCAGTGAAAAATCAGTTCCGGGGCTAAACAAATTTTGAATTTGAAAAGGAGTTAATGTCACATGAAAAACATGTTCAAGACGCGCAAGCAGCGCAAGGGGTTCTCCCTTGTTGAGCTTGTTGTCGTTATCCTCATCATCGCAATTTTGGCTGTGGCCGTCTTTGCCGGCGGTTCGGCAGTCATTAAGAAGTCTCAGGTCAGCCGCACTACATCCGACCTGCATAACTTCTCCGTGGCTGTTGAGGCATTCCTCAACGAAACCCCGAGCGTTGCCAATATGGGCAGCTACAAGGACATGAACGACAAGAAGGTCCTTGACGGCCTGAACGCCGGCTTAGCCGAAGACTATAAGTTGAATCTTCTGACCGGCGCAGAAACAGGCAACATCACTTCTACGAATGGTGTCCCTGCTGACGCAGACCATTACTTTATTGCAAAGTCCGACAAGACCGACGCGTGGGACAACCCGTACTACGTTGTCTTTGATACTCAGGACCGCAATGGTGTTGGTAAGTCCGATTTCTTCATCACGGTTATTTCTGCTGGTCCTGACGCCAAGACTGCCCTCGACGGAAAAATTGGCGGCACGAACGATACCAAGGCGGATGACGTGTTCCTCCTGGTTCAGTATACCGACGGCGATGTGACCGCTGTTACCTACAACACTGCATCTGATGCTATGAAGTGCAACAATATGGCAACCGATGATACCGCAAAGCTCGTTGACCTGGCAAAGGGAACCGCAACGTATACGACTCCTGCGACCGCGCCGGTCAACTTCTAAGGGAACGATTTAGTCATTCATGCCCCCGAATGATTTCTCTATCATATAGCTTCCCACCCCTGGGCGGTTCATTCCGCCCAGGGGCGTACCCCAGAAAACCAACGAAGGAGATGGATTCTGTGCGCCTTTTCAATCAAAACAAATGCAAAAGACGTAGAGGATTGTCCTTCGTTGAAATCGTGTCCTCCCTCGTAGTCATTGCCCTGATGGGTGGTGCTGTCATCGCAACCGTTGCCGTTCTCACGCAGAATTCGAGAGAAACAGCGATGTATACGAAGATGAAGGTTGAAATGGTCAACCTCATTGAGACGATTCAGTCCGACCTGGAGCGCGGATACGACGGCGGGGCAGACCCCATCGACTCCATCGACTACAACGACAACACAGGCGAGAGAACCGGATTTGTCACCAACGTGTCAGTTGTGGATATCGGCGATGTCTTTGGGAAGTCTCTCTACCGAGTCGAAATCACGATGACACCTACGGACAATTCAACGCAAATCAAAACCACGACGTTTCTGAGGGAGGGCTGTACGGCCTATGATTAAATTCCGGAAGCGACGCGGCATGTCGAGCATCATGGAGACGGTCATCAGCATGACCTTGTTCGCCATGATTCTGGTCGTCCTCATGCACATGCTGGCCTACTCCAACGAATGGAACATGAAGACACAGCAGGATATGGGACAGAAAATCGACATTGATTACCTCGTAGATGTGTTGGAAGAGGACGTCAAGTCGTCAACCAACATCGAGCTTGTCGACGATAAACTGCAAATCGTATCACCGACCAAAGTAACACTTTATTCGCGCTTTGGCGCTGCCATCTATCGCGACAGCGAAGAAGTCATCAGCAATGTTGTTGCGTGTTCGTTCTCACCGCTGGACGGAGATTCTGTCCGCGTCTATGTACAGACCGAGGACAACGACATTATTGATTTGACCATCCACCGATAGGGAAGGAGCAGTCAACCATGATGAAATACCGTCGCGGCAACCTGTTCCTCACTGTCATCGTGTTTCTGCTGCTGACGATGAGCATAGGCAGCCTGTTCACCCTCACGGTGTCCAACAAGACGGACTCCTATGAAAAGGCAAAGCTGGCAGGGAACATCAATTCCTACATTGCACTCGCAAACGTCTGTGCAGATGCTTTTCGCAACGACCTTGAAAGTCAAACAGTTCGCATCAACACGGCGGATGTCAACAATCCTGACGGCGCTGTGGGCGGTGATGGTGGCGAGGGCGTTCAAACGGAGCAAATCCCCGTCACCATTTACGAGGACGCTATCAAAATCATCCAGAAAGGCGATGCCAGCAGACAAGGTTTACAGCTTGCGGCTGTCGCCGGTGAACCAGACGCATGGTGGTACACCCTTGTCAATGCGTCAGATGCACTCGCTTATGCAGGCGTATCTGATAGCGACACATTGAGCGCAACAGAGAAGCTGCTGAAAGATTCCAAACTGACCATCAAGGTCCTCGCGCCACTCACCCTGTCCCTTTCCGGAGAGGAAGATGGTACGACGATGGAGACGGGCGATACCATGACCGTCGACAACATCTACTATCAGGTCATCCTCACAAAGGGCACCACAAAAATCACACAGGACTACTGCCTGGAAGGGGAAAAGCTGACGGGCAGATTCGAGTCTTCCCTTGTCTGGATTGCGGTGGATGGAGAATCCGCAACCAACAATTTAACCGGACAGATTGCAACACAGCGCAACGTCATCGGTTAGCCAATAGTATTTGCTTGGATGGAGGCAATTATTATATGAAAGAAAATTTCCGCTACACCCGACGAGGTTTCTCCCTTATGGAACTCGTCGTAGTCATTATCATTATCGGCATCCTCGCTGCTGCTGGTGTCAGTTTTGGCGGTAAGCAAATCGCCAATGCAAGACTTTCGACGGTCAGCAGCAACCTAAAAATCGTCGCCAACGACATTGAGACCGCCACCGTCGGCCTCGGCTACCTCTCGAAGGACGACTCGACCGACCCTGACAAAGTCAAGAACTACTTCAAGGAATGGGATGCCAAGTATCTGACTTCTCCGCTGGACCTCGACAACATCGTCTTAGTCCCGGATGCTGCGGCCACCGACCCGGTTTACGACTTTGGTGCTGACTTTACCGGCGCAGTCATTGAGACAACCAACTACGCCGACCCGTGGGATATGGAACTTCGCATCTACTACCTCATACCGACCACCGGCACAAAGTACCGAATCATCATCGCTTCGGCTGGTCCGAACGGAAAGTTCGCCGCTGATGCAGAGTTCGGCTACATCAACGCAGAATTTGACGATGACGTTGTCATGGTCATGGAACCCCGTGAGTAACGGAGGTGCCAAATGTCGAATAAGAAGAAACGTATGGCGGCGCAACGCCGCAAGGAGGCGCTCAAAAGCGCACCAGCGGCTCCAAAAGGGCAAAAAGAAGAATCTGTAAAGGTCAACCCAGAGCAACCCAAGAAGGTACCTACCAAAAACAAGGTTAAGATTGCTGCCGCTTGTCTCGTCTGTGCCGCTGTCATCTATGGCGCAGGCACTGAAGTCTATTGGGCCAAGCAGCCAAGCGAAGCTCGCATCACAAGCAGCATGCACGAGGTCAAAAATAATTGGGTAAAGTTCAACCACCTCGCCATGGATATCCTGTCAACAGCGTCTTACAACGCTACGGGTAATGTGAAAGCTAACGTCTATGTCGGTACCCGTACAGCAGCCTCAAACTTTGAAAAACCTCTCATGGTCGTTCTCGACCTTGGAGATTCCGCGCAGGATGAGCGAAGGGTCACAGTAGAAACAACCGTTCTTGATGAGCGAACAAAAGAGTTCGTTTCAAAAGAAGAAACAGTGGCCTTGACCAACCAAACGAACCTGCGCAACCTCATCAGCGAAACACTTGATGAAGATTTGAAGGGCGACGCAAATCGCACTTACCAAATCACAGAGACTTCGGACGGTCTCATTATCCTCGTGAGCAACGCGACCGACGAAATCATGTCCACATTCAGCTATATCATCTCTGAGAACGAGGGTCTAACTACAGCAGAACAGTTTGATTTGCTGCAGCATAAGCTTTTATTGGAGAAAGTCAATACGGTGGAAGGAGGAACGTAACAGAAAATGCAAAACAAAAAGGGCAAAATTACAGCAATGTTTCTTTCTTCCGTGCTCGCCTGCACTGCTATGGTGTCTGCCATCACAGGAACGCAGGTCAATGGAGCTTACACGAAGTCGACAGAATGGGAAACGCAAAGTGTTGTCACGACTGCCTCCGGAAAAGAGATTCGCACAAACACGCTGCACGCGGATACCTCGATTGAGACTTCGCAGGGAAGTTCCGCACCAACCATCGGCGATGAGCTTGTTTTGAAAGCACACATCGACACCGGCGACAGAGATGCCGGTGTCAAAACCGTCACTTGGTATGTGAATGGCGAGGAGAAACAGACATCGTCCATCAACATGAGCGAGTCAGCAGAAGCGACTTACCACATTACCTATGATAAGCCTGCGACCGTAAATTGCGTGTTTGGCGGCACCAAGGATACCGGCAGCGATGCCGACAGCAGGGAAGTGGGTTACTTCACAGCGAGCACACCGGTCCTGACCGTGGGTTCCGATGAAGAAAAACCCGTTGCTGGAAGCAAATGGAGCTTTTCAGAGTGCACCGGTCTCCCTGCAGACTTTGCTTCTAAAGTCCACGGCGACTACACGCTGACCGCTTACGCAAGCGATGGCAAATCCGCCAGCATGGTGCTGGAACTCCTGATGGATAAGACGTACACCGTCAAGTCTGATGGAAGCGGCAACATCCTCTTCGGAGACAAAGTCCTTTACACGGACTTCGAAGTCGATTCCGTAATACTGACGCTTGATAAGACTTACGTCAGTATTACAAAGGACACAGCAAACGCCTCCGTAAAAGATGGCGATACCGTCACCTTATCGGTGGAAGCCTCTGCCGGAGGCGACCGTCTCTCTTACAGTTGGTTCCAGAAAGGACCCAACGCAGAGATTTGGACTGCCGTTCCGGGCGCGAACAAGTCGTCTCTGGAGCTTACAGGAGCTATTACACTTGCCCAGATGCAGTATTACTGCCGAGCACGCAACGACAACGGTGTTGAAAAATCGACGCCCGCCACACTGAGTGTTCTCGGGTACCCCAAGGCGCAGCCAACCGTCACTGCTTACTACAAGGGCGCAGAGATTCAGAGCGACGACTGGATGCTTGGCGTTGACCGCATCCACATTGAAAGCTCCGGCGCTGTGTACGGCACCGGAAGCGAGGGGCTCAAGTACAGCCTCGACAACGGTAAGACCTGGACGAACGTCGAAGGCAACTCCGCAGACATCGTCCCGCCTCAGACCGGCAGTAAGGTCAGCATTATGGTCTGTGCCTACAACACCTACGCAAAGGACCTTCAGTACACCGTTACGGAGGACTGGAAGCTCGATAATGTTGGTCCAGAGTTCACAGTCTCTGGTAATCCGACCGCACCGACAAAGAAATTTGTCACGCTGAAAATCACCGGTCTGGATGCCGGCAGCGGTCTTACCAATTCGAAGCCCTATAGCTTTGACGGCGGAAAGACTTGGACCGACTCCGACTCGATGATGTTCGAGACAAATCAAAACGTCGTCATTGCCGTGCGTGATGCACTGGGCAACACAACGACGCAAACCGTCAGCATTACCTACATCGACCAGACGCCACCGACGGCGAAAATCACCGGCAATCCCACCGATTGGCAGGCCGAAGCTGCAACACTCACCGTTGAAGCATCCGACAATATGGGGCTCGCAAGCGAGCCGTTCAGTTGGGATAACGGTAAGACCTGGACGAAGGCCCTGAGCAAGCAGGTCACTGAAAACGGTACTTACTCCGTTCTCGTACGCGACACTGCCGGCAATGAAACAACGGTGACCGCAGAGGTCAACCGCGTCGATACCACAGCTCCTGAAATCAAGCTCGTGGGGATTCCCGAGGACTGGACGAATCAGGAGACCGTCGTGAGCATCGACGCAAAGAATACGGAATCCGGCCTTGCAAAGCTCGCGTTCAGTTGGGACGGTGGTTCTACTTGGACAGACGATTCCACCTTCGTTCTCAAGGAGAACGGTGCTCTGAATGTCGCCGTTCGTGATACGGCAGGGAACATCGCCCGTGAGACGGTCGTCGTCAGCAAGTTTGATATGACCGAGCCGACAGACTTTACCATCACCGGCGTTCCGAAAGAATGGACTTCCGAAAAGGCCACACTAAGTGTCCTCAACGTAAAGGACAGCGGCAGCGGCCTCGATGATGAAGCGTATAACTGGAACAACGAGGGCTGGACAAAGAACAGCACCTACGAAGTAAAGACAAACGGCGTCATCAACCTCAAGGTTCGTGACAAGGCCGGCAACATCCGCGAAAAGGATACCGAAATATCCAAGTTGGATAACGAGGCTCCAGTTATCACGGGCATCACCGGCATTCCGACTCAGTGGCAGAAGCAACCGGTTGATATCACCGTCACAGCGACGGACAGCGGTTCCGGCCTCGATGAAATGGCTTACAGTTTTGACGACGGTGAGACCTGGCAGGCAAGCGCGACGAAAACCTTCGATGAAGCACAGGCCGTCGGTCTCAAGGTTCGCGATAAAGCCGGCAACGAGACCTATCATCCGTTCATGGTTCAGAACGTCGACGCAAAAGCGCCTACGCTGAATGTCTCGTACCTGACCGCAACGAGCGATATGACCTCTATCATCGTTGGTCTGTACGGTGTGGATGCCGTCACCCCGAGCGATAAGCTCGAATACTGCTTCGACTACAACATGCAGTATCCCGAGTTCAGCATTTGGACGACGGCAAATCAGAGTGAAGTCAAGGTCGGCAAGACCGTTACGGTCGCATGCCGCGATGAGATGGGCAATGTCTCCACCGAGCGCATCACGCCGAATCTCTATGACCTCGCCCATAGCTCTGAGTATCCTCTGATTCAGACTTCGACCTGCCCGGTCGCGGGATACACCTTCGGCGCTATCTCCGGTGACGGGAAAGGCGTGTATCTCGATACCGCAGGCGTCAAGCATGAGTATCAGTCCTACGGCTCCGGTCGCAAGACGGTCTCCGGCCTGATGGTCGAAATCGAAGGGCAGCCGCTGAACGGCGGCTACCTCGCCGGCAAGGCAACGCTGAACGGCGCGACGTTCCCCATCTACTGGGGCGAGTACGGCAAGGATGAAAGCACGCAGACACGCGCAACAGGCCGATTCGTCATTGACCCAAGCACGTTCCGCAGCAGCTTCAAAAACGCATCGCTGAAAATCACCTTGACTGAATACGAGGACGCTGCACTGACCGTTGTCAAGAATACCGACGTGATGTCTGCCGGTGTCATCATCGACACTGCGCCGCCCGTGGTCAACATGGACTTCGACAGTGTGAACTTCACGCTGGAGCTTAACGTCCGTGATGCGATTTCCGGCATCGAAGCCATTCGCTACCAAATCACCGATAAGAACGGTACGAGCGACTGGTATGACTACACCGGCAAAATCGCACTCACCACGTCGAGCAAAGTGAAGGTCATGGCTGTTGATAAGGTAAAGAACGTCAGTGTTACGGATTCCCGTGATATGGCCGTTGCGACAAGCATCACGGAGTCAGCAAATACGCGCGACAGCTACTATTACCGGACAAACCTCTTTGACCACTACCTCTACGGCAGCGGCAAAACAAGCCTTACAAAGGCTCCCAAATAAAAGCGTAACAGTACCCTGTGCGGTGGATGGACACCGCACAGGGATACGCCATGAAATATAGAAAGGAAGAAAGAAATGACTGAAAACGAGAATGCCGTCAACTGGACTGACACTCCGGAGCACCAGCTTCTCGACGCCCTTCGGGAGGCTGCCGGCCTTGCACAGGTAGAAGACCTGAAGGTTCGTCATAAGCCAATTCCAGAAGAAGCGGTCACGCTGGCAGCGCAGAAACAGGAGTTCCCGTTGGAAACGTGGAACAAAGCCCTGCAGTACATTACGAGCGACAATACCGCCAGTGCTGAGAGCATCGAAGAAGCTCAGCAGAAGATGACGGAGGCACTCAAAACCACCACGATGCAGAAGCTGGGTCGCGGCCTTTTGAAAAAGCATCCCAGACCATCCAAGTCTGAAAACAGCAGCGAGGAAATAGCTGCTGCCGAGAACGCGGAAGGGGAGAAGCCCAAGGGGCCGAGCTTCCTGACTAAGGCAAAGGAAACCATCGTCCGTTGGTTCCACATCGCTACGAAACCCGAAAACGCCAAAGTATCCGGCGGCATCGTGGCCGGTATTGTGGTCATCGCAGTCATTATTGCCTGCGTATCCGGCGGCAAGTCGACTGCCGGCCTGACGCCGTCTCTCAAGACGGCAGCGGCAGAGCGTACGACACTCACCGTCGGCGTCAACGACGCCTATATCCCACCATTCCTCTACATCGACTATAACGGCGACTACACTGGCACCGACTACACGCTGATGAAGGATGTCTGCAAGGCGTATGGCTGGGAGCTCGTTGTAAAGCCCATCGACTGGACAAATCGTGAGAACGCACTCATCACCGGTCAGGTCGATTGCCTATGGAGTGGGTTCAATAGCTACGGCAGGGAAGACCACTACGAGTGGTCCGAGACCTATCTTGATACGAGCGATGTCATCGTCGTCAAGAAGGGAAGCTCCATCAAGAATTTGGAAGGCCTTGATGGAAAGCGTTTAGCCGCTATCAGCGGTTCTTCCGCCTACACAAATCTCGAAGGCATCGGCCTTGGCCTGACGCGCCTTGGTTGCTCGTCCGCAGCGCAGTGCCTTGAGCTTCTGAACAAGGGCGACGTGGATGCCATCGCTATTACCAAAGGCGAGGCTTCTCTGATGAGTGGCGTCAAAGTTCTTGACGATTATCTCGACTATCAGACCTACGCCGTTGCCTGCAACGAAGGAGACACTGTTCTGCCGGCACTGCTGAACGCAGTGTTTGACGCGCAGAATAAATAAGAGGGAGGAAACAGGATGAATCAGTTTAAGAGAATAGCCACGATGGCTCTGGCCGCGTCGATGTGTCTTGCGATGCTGGCCGGATGCGGCAACAAGCAGACGGATGAAGATGATTCCGGTCTGGATGAAGTCGTCGTCGAGCAGCAGAAGCAGGCCGAAAACGAGCACGCTGCGTACATGCAGGAAGTCAAGAAAGCTGACGTTTTGGCTAACATCGGCGACCTGCAGAAAATGAGTAATGTTGTCGAGGCTTTCTACGATGTCGACACTGAGTCTCTGACCGACATGCAGGCTTGGGAACACATCCCGTCTGCCGAAGAGACTATCGAGGGCTCCGAGTACGCCTACATCTTTATCGCAAAACTCAATGCAGATGCAGATGCCTCTGCGATTTGCTCTCAGCTTCTTTCCTCCGGCAGCGAGCTCGAAGGTATGGATTCTGACGACATGGAAATCAACGTGGCAGCCAGCGGCGGATATGTAATTTTCGCAGGTGCTCCGAATGGTGCGGATATCCAGGCGAAGTTCACCATCGCAACAGGCAGGGAAGAGGCTGATTCCTCGGCATCGCTCCTCAAGCTCCTTTCCGAAGACCTGAGCAAGTAACTACACAAAACTCGCACCCATAAGCGGCTTGCTTTCGTATCTACACAAAAATAGGGGCTCGGGTATCTACACAAAAGCAGGCCCCTGAATCCCAGCATGACATCTACACAAATCTTACCCCTTGCAAATAGCAAGGCCATAGAGAAATCGAAAACTTCCAGAATTTCCACATTTCAAATGCGCAAGAAAATTGCTTCTTCTCAGCAAAATAAAAGAGAAATTCGATTGCTTTGACTAAATGATTTCTATTTTAACCGAATTGCGCGTAGTCGAAAATGGCCGTTGCCATTCCATGCAATTCTCTTCATTGCTGCGCGGACAGGTCTCGATATCAAGGGTGCAATATTTGTGTAGATTAAATGGCAAACCAGCTTTACCCCCGATTTTTGTGTAGACACAAGCAGCTACCAGAAGGGTAAACAATCCCTGCTTCTCACGCAGGGTCGGAATACATTTCCCTTATCGCAAATCAAAAGTTATTTTGACAGGAGGTATCACACAAATGCGAAAGAAACTTACAAAGCTTCTTCTTGTTTTGGTACTTGCTCTGACCACCATGCTCGCCATGGCGACGACGGCAAATGCCGAAATCGTAGGAAGCAAGGCCAAAGGTACGGTGTGGGAAGTCAACACTGATACCGGCATCCTGAAAATAGACGTCGAAGGACCGATGGGTTCTTGGACGCAGGGCTCACAGCCTTGGTATAAGTACAGAAACTATATCACGGAAATTCAGTTTCCTTCTGCGACTTCCAAGATTACCAACTACGCTTTCAGCGACCTGGTTAATGTTGAGAAAATTGAAATTCCAAACTCCGTCGAGGAAATCGGCGATTACGCATTTCTGAACTGCGCGGGAGTCAAGGAAATCTACATTCCTATCTCCATCGCGAACTGGGGCGGATTCGTCTTCAAGGATTGCGTCAGCGTTGGCTATATTTTCACGGAAAACACGACCGATATCAACATGACTGCTCCTATTTGGGACGCATCCGTTGGCTCTAAGGCTGCTGACAACTATGTCGAGCTCCAAATCGAGTCCAAGTCCATTGGGCAGTATGCGTTCTATGGTCTTTCCTCCGTTACCAATGTCAAGCTGCCGACAACCCTGACAGGAATCAACGACTATGCGTTTTACGGCTTTACTTCTCCGTTCGCGCTGAACCTTAGCAGTGCAACAAACATTGGCAAGTACGCCTTCTATGGATGCACTGGCGTTACAACCATCAACCTTCCAGTTGCTACTACCATCGGCGAGTACGCCTTCTATGGATGCACTGGCGCAGACAGCATCAATATCCCTGTCGCAACATCCATTGGAGACAATGCCTTTGAAAACTGCACCGGCGCGAAGAAAATCACAGTTGGAGCAACTTCTGTTAACTACGGTAATGAAGTTTTCAAAAACTGCTCTGGCTGCCAGGAGCTTTATCTTGGGGCTATTGGGTTTAAGCAAAACAGCAACGCCATGAACGGTATGGGCTCTGCATCTGGCTTCAAAGTGACTCTTGGAAAGGCAATCACCTCCATCAACGGAACCCTTCAGACATCCTATATCGGGACAACGAAGCCCATATCGCTTGTTCTTGAAGCAGGGTCAAAGTTATCTTCTATCGGGACATCAGCTTTTGAAGGGAATGCGCTGCTAATTTCTGTGGACCTAAACAACAGGGCCGAAGAACTTGCACTCTCGGACAAAGCGTTCTACAAGTGTACATCTATTAAATCATTTTCCACTAACACCGGCTCACTATCTATAGGCAAGCTTTCGCTTGCGGACTTAAAGAAGTGTGAAAATTTTCAGCTTAACAGCAAAAGCACAGATATCGCAAGCTCTATTGAAACTTACTCACTTGTCCTCACAAATCCAACTTCCGCATGGTCAGCAACAGCTACAGAGAAAATCAGCGGGATAAAGATAAACCCGACAGTTTACTGGACGTCGTGGAGTGCTTATTATTCTGTAAACGGCTCCGGTTCTTACTACATGAGCCAAGTATATAATAATGGTGCGAACGCAGCGAATCCAGAAGGCGGTAGCTTGTCCTTCCAAAATCAGTCGGTAACATTAAATCCTAAATATGAGATTGAAAATTACAGCCATCCTTTGGAAAATCTTGGAGCAGATGGAAACGGTTGTGATATTACCATTGGCGAATCAGTAGTAGCTATCCCAGATAAAATGTTCTCATCCGGTATTCGCTACACGATATCTTCAAATTTCCCATCTGCTACGAGTTCCACTACAGCAACAGTCAACATCCCTGCAAAGTCAAAAGTGTATCAGGCATCATACAATTATAACAACGAGATTAACTCGTACACGTTCGCTATTCCTGCATCAAATCGAAATTTATCTGGGAACGTAACATACGGTGCAAAAAGCAACGTGAACATTATTTCTCTTCCTTCTGGAATCAACATAAAAAATGTAACAACAAATACAAACACTAAGCTTACCTCCATCGGCGTCGCCGCGTTCGGATTAGATGATAGAAGCGTTACAAGTACAGTCTCCCTTACAAATGTGACCACTCCAAATACTTCAGGAAACGGAACGATTGAAGACGGAACGATTGTTGCATACGGAGCAAGCTCAAACGGCTACCTATCTGGCTGGAACAAAGCTCATACAATTACATCGGGAAACAATGTTAACGCGTCAAACCAGTCAGCAAAGACAACGGCATCTGCATCCGTAAAATTTTCCGAGGACAAGAATTCTGTAAACACTGGGAGTACAGCAGCACTGCAAAACGGCAAAATCAAGCTTGTATCTTTAGGCTCAGTGTCTAACACCTGCGAAATCAAGTACGGTGCATTCTCGTTTAATCCTTCACTGGAGAAAGCATGGTTTGGCAGTGGAATCTCCTATATCTCTCCCGACTCCTTCTACTCACTCAAATCTCCCAGCACGGCATACGTTTATGGGAAGACATCAAATACTTTCACCCCAAGCAATAACGGTTTGACAAGTGCAGGACACAGTGGATTCACAGATATCGTATATGATGCAACACTTAAGGACTACGGTATCTTTATCGACAAATTCAAAGTTGGCGATAACGTAAATGCTTATCTCTACAACACCTCTGGAGATAATTACCTCATCAACCTCGCAGGAAGTGGTTCTACTTACGATACGTTCACTGCAAGCACGCTCCCTGGTTGGTCCGCAACATACGGTTCTAAAGTAACAGAGATTATTGTTGATGATACGGTCACAACCATCGGCAACTATCTCTTCTATGGGCACTCCGCTCTTCAAAAAGTCACCTTCGGCAGCGGCCTCACCCGCATCGGCGACTACGCCTTCGCGAACTGCACCGCGTTCGAAGCCCAGGACGCCGAGTGGAACTGTCCCGTGACAGAATTCGGCAGCTACGCTTTTGCTAATTGCTCCATCAAGAACGCGGGCATCCCGGCAACCATCACTAAGCTCGGCATCGGTGTGTTCTCGGGCAACCCCGTTGAGCAAATCTCCTACCGCGCAACTGCCGCGGCAGCCCATACCGCAGACGTCGTCCCGTTCAGTGGCCTTGCTGACAGCGTCGATACCACCATCACCATCGCCGATAGCGTGACCAGCGTCCCCGCCTTCATGTTCTATAAGGCGGAGGTCGAGAAAATCAACATCGGCACTGGCGTCGCCTCTATCGGCGAAGCGGCATTCTCCGGCTCCAAGACCGCGGAAGTTGCTATCCCAAACGGCAACGCTGCTTACCGCGTCAATGCGGACGGCAACCTCTATACGGCAGATAACCTCACCATCATCGCTTACCTCGGTAAGCATCAGGATGCAGCGTATACGCTTGCGACGGGCGTGAACACCATCGCAGCGGGCGCATTCTACGGGCATCCTTACCTGGAGCGCATGACCTTCGATGCGACGGTCATCAATATCGGCAAGGAAGCGTTCTTCGCTTGCGAAAAGCTCGAATCCATCGCAGTCAACGACTTCATGGATGAGGCTTCGTTCCTTGCTGAAGTCACCGTCGGTGAGAACTGGTCTGGCAATGCCGAAGTCATCTTCTCCGGTCTCGCCTGGGATATCGGTGTCACCAAGGGTGCGATGACCGCGACTCTGTACTCCGATGGACGCCTTGCCATTACCGGCTCTGGCCTTATGAAGAACTGGGCTTCGGCAAGCGCTGTTGACTGGTACTCCAAGCGCAACACCATCACCAAGGTCACCTTCGACGGCGATATCCAGTCCATTGGTGCGTATGCTTTCTCCGGATGCGAAAGTCTTTCTGACTGTGTCCTGCCCGATTCCGTTTCGAGCATTGGTCAATATGCGTTCTTCGACTGCAAGGGCATCACATTCTTCCGCGTCCCGGATAAGGTCACGACCATCAACACCTACACCTTCGCCAACTGCACGTCCCCCTACTGGGTCGACTGCGGTCTCGGCGTTCAGTCCATCGAGCCGTTTGCCTTCGCGGGCTGCCCCACCGCCCGTTACATCGCCATCAACGGCAGCGCAACGGAAGTGAAGGGCAACGCTTTCCAGGGCGATAAGAACGCTACGCTCCTTATCGTCGGCAAGCAGCAGATGACTGACTTCACGGATTACACCGGTATCAACGATGCCGCTACCGGCAGCGTCGATACTAAGGTCTTCCGTATCTGCTACCTCAAAGACATTGAGCAGGGCAGACTCCTCAAGCGTTATGCAGCGAACAACACCACCGCAGCTATCGGTTCTACCGGCAGCTATGCCAACACCTCCGACCTTTACGCCTACTCCTTCGACTCTAACAATGACGGTAAGGCAGATTACCTGCACGTCGCCGGTGCAAGCGCGATGGAGACAACATGGGCCGATAAGACGCAGGTGCCCTGGAACGAGATTCGCGAAACGCTGACTAAGGTCTGCGTCGAAGACGATGTTACCTCCGTTGGCCCCTATGCCTTCGAGGATTGCACCGCTCTTACCTTCGCCCGCATCGGCAAGGGGGCCGCGACCTTCAGCACGCACGCATTCTACAACTGCTCCTCCCTCAAGGAGTTCCTCTGCAACGTCCGCTCTTTCTCCACCGGCTCCCTGACCGCCGACTCCAATGTCTTCGTCAACGCCGGTGCCAGCGACGGCTTCTCCGTCGTGTTCGAGGACGATGCGACCCGCATCCCCGGCTACCTCTTCTATAACTGCAAGAACCTGACGAACCTTACTCTGGGCAAGGGAATCAGCTCCATCAACAGCTTCGCATTTGCTGGCTGCACGGGCATGAAGACCCTCTACATCAAGTCGACAAAAATCGACTCGACTGACCCGAAAATCTTCACCGATGCCGGTAAGGATTCCGGCGGATTCACCGTTGAGCTGGCCGCCAACGTCACGAAGCTCCCCGATAACCTGTTCTACTCCACGGATGGCAACCCGTACGTTACGAGCGTCTTCGCTGATGCAGGCTCCAAGCTCGAAAGCATTGGCTCCAGCGCATTCTTCGACTGCAACCGCTTAGAGAGTGCATACTTCGCCAACTGCACGATGCTGACCTACATCCACAACGCTGCCTTCAAGGGCTGCACGCGTCTCGTGTCTGCCGACTTCAGCAACTGCATCAAGCTCCAGAAAATCAACTCTGAGGCGTTCGCAAACTGCATGAACCTCGCAGACTTCACCATCAGCAACGATGAGGCTATTACCAATATTGGTGATAAGGCGTTCTACAACACGCTCGCTATCCGCACCATGACCATTCCTGAGTCCGTCCGTGAAATCGGCGCGGATGCGTTCGGTCTCTGGGTACCGCAGCAAATCATCTACGTCCTCGGTAAGATGTCCGTCGGTGATTTCTCCTCCGCTCCCAGCTCCTGGCCCGGCAACGCAACTGTTATCTACACGAACCTCTCCTGGGATGTCTCCAAGAAGCAGGATGGCTCCATTATCGCTTACTACACCGTGCCTGACCCCGCGAGCATCAATACCGAGTATTGCATCTTCGTCGTCGGTACCGGCGAGATGATTGACTTCCAGTCTCAGGAAGGTATCAACTGGCCGCGTTCCTCTAACAACGACGTTCGCAGCACCGTTACCCGCATCTATGTCGGCGACGGCATCACCCGTATCGGTAACTACAACTTCGCTGGCTTTGATAAGTGCGTGGAAGTCCAAATCGGACATGACGTTGAAGAAATTGGTAAGTACGCGTTCCGCGACGATGTCAAAGTCCCCGAGTTCGACCTGTCCACCGCAAAGGCAAGCCTGCAGAACATTGAGGACGGTGCTTTTGAGAACTGCTCCGGCACCTCTTCCGTCAACCTCTCCGGCTGCTCCGGCCTCGGCGCTGTCGGCAATGACGCCTTCAAGAACCTCGCTGATTCTTCTGTCGTCTATGTCAGCACCGATTACCTCTACGATATGCTCGCCAACGTGAATGGCAACATCAAGTCCACCTATGGTACTACCACCAAGACCAAGGTCGTCACCGTTCAGGTCTTCTTCACGAAGGACCTTGCCTCTCAGGGCGTTTACAATGGTAAGGATGTCACCTGGAACGTCGAAGCCTCTTCCAACGACAACCTTATCTTCCATTGGTACTACGCGACCGAGAAGGGTGGTCAGTGGACGGAAATCACCAGTGCAATGACAGGCTACACGATTGAATCCACCGTCAACTCTTCCACGCTGAAGATGGATGGTTCCATCGTGACGCTCGATAAGAACGGTTACTACTTCTACGTTGAGGCAGTTTCCCCGTACTACGAGCAGGCTTCTTCCACCGCAGCTCTCGCCGTTTACTCCTCCGCCATCACGCCTACCATCACGGTCATCGACCGCAACGGTGACGCGCTGGAGAGTAACACCTGGACGCAGGGTCCGCTGACCATCATCGTCACTGAAGGCTCGACCGACAACGGGGTCACCCCGACCTATCAGTACAAGCTCAAGGCTTCCGGTACCTGGCGCAACACCGAGCCGAAGATGACCTACAACACCGAAGGAATCGTCACCTTCTACTGCCGTGCCATCATCAACAATGACCCGAACACGGCTTCCGAACCCGTCAAGTACATCCTCAAGGTCGATAACTCCAGCCCGATCGTCAGCATCTCCGCTGACCCAGAGTTCGAGTCTACGGAATCCGTCGACCTGACCGCAACAGCCAATGACCAGGTGTCCGGTGTACAGTCCATCAACTGGTATAAGACCGCAGCAGATGCCAACGACAGCAACACGACTTCCAACGTCACAGGCTACGTGCCTCTGATGCAGGGCGTGGATATGAACACCGTTGACCTCTCCGTCCGTCACATCAAGGCTGATGGCGGCAAGTACACCGCAGACACCTACACGACCACCTACGTCGGTAAGAATGAGACTCACTCCTTCGAACTCAACACGGCCATCGACGCCGGCGACAGCGCCATCAGCAACTACGTCGCTGCGACTTCGAACTCCGCTCTTGAGAAGTTCGAGCTCTATGAAATCCACGTCATGGACGACACGAAGACCGACTACGCAATCTCCGCTTCCAACAAGGGCGTTGTCACCATCCCCGTTCCCGCGGATTACGACGCGACCCGCATCGCCATCTACGGCTTCAACCGTACTGGCAGCATGGCTCCTATCACCAACTACACGCTGAATAACGCAGGCGACAGCGTCACATTCCCCGTCGCTTACTTCGGCTACTTCGTCGTTGGCCTTGAGCCTGCAAGCTCCGCCTCCACCGGCGACTAAGTTCAATCACAAATCGCGCATCCCACTCGCAAGCCTCTAACTTTCCCGGCAAGGCCGGTCGTGACCTCTTCTAAAACCAGATACGGCAGGGAAGAGGCTCACGACCGGCTGAGCCGGAGAACTGAAAGACCATGAACGCGCGCGAATATGCAAATCTGATTTGTGTTTGAAACGTCGGAAAGGAGGGACACGGTGCTTCATGGAAATTTTGAGTAAGCTACTGAAGGTCGTACGGCACCGGCCTGACTGGTATCCCCGTGGGAGCCCGAAGCCATCGGGCCCCGGCTCCCCGAAATGCCGCAGGAAAAAGCTTCCGTCAGTATTACTGACAATGCTCTGCGTGATGCTCAGCTTCACCACGGTGGCGCAGGCTGCTACCTCAAAAACAGGCAGCGGCACTGTAACGTCAAACGGTGTCTATACCGTCATCGCGATTGATGAAGCTGGAAACCGAACTATCCGCGAAATTACCATCGACAACATCATCCCGAAAGAAATCAAGGATGATGACGGCAATGTCCTCCCAGATAAGGACGCCACTGACACCGACGAAGACTATACGGAAGATATCATCGCAACGCTGATTGATGACGCCATCATCACGTCGAACGGTAAATACACCGTTATGGTCATCGACCAGGCAGGCAACGTCACCTACCAGAATGTCGAAGTGACGAACATCTCCAAGAACACCAACTCGCCCGGTAAGGACGACCAGGGCGACCTTGTGCCGGATACCCCCGGCGATGATGAGGACTACACCGAAGATATCCGTGATAACTTGACCGGACATCAGACGGTGACAACCAACGGACAATTTACCGCTTTTGTGACGGATGAGGCAGGCAACATCACCAAGCGCACCTACACCGTCACAAATATCAAAGAAGAACAGCCGCCCATTCCGGGCGAGACCCCCGAAATCAAGCCTGACAACGTGCCTGACACGGATGAAGACTACACGGAGACCATCATTGAAAATCGCGAGGATAAGACGAACGTCACTTCGAACGGCGTCTATTCCACCATCGTGACGGACGAAGCTGGCAACGTGTCTATCGTTAAAATCACAGTCACAAACATTGCCGAGCCTGATGAACCTGAGCCTGGCCCCGAGCCTGACCCAGGCGAGACGGAAATCAAACCTGACCCCGACGCCGGTGATACTGACGATGATTACACCGAGGATATCATCACCGATAGAAGCTCCACCGTCACTGTCACAGAAAGCGGCCTCTACGCCGCCATCGTGAAGGATAAGGCGGGCAACATCGGCTCCGTGTATGAAGTTGTCACCATCACCGATAAGGACCCGGATAACCCGAAACCGCCTTCTGAAGACGTCATCAAGCCTGATACGCCCGGCGGCGAAGAACCGAGTCCCGACGGCAATGAGATTTCCGATACCATCACCGTTTATGAAAACGGTTACTACAGCGCTTCCGGTCTTGATAACGTCGGCAACGTCGGCCTCGAAACGATTCTCGTTAAGAACATCGGCGCACCTGACATCAAGATTCTGAAGAACCCCGCATCTCTCGTTCGTAAGACCGCCGAGGACGGCACGACTTACGGCGAGGCGACCTTCACCTTCACTGTCACCATTCCCGATGGCGCTCTCATCACCTCCGTTGCCGTTAAGGACGCGGATGGCAACGTGGTGCCGCTCGGACTCTCCGGTGGCATTTACACAGCGACAGTTCAGAGCAATGGCATCTACACCGTGTATGCCGAAGACGCTGCCGGTCGCGACGGCGAGTATCCCGTCACCGTCGACTACATCTATGAGTTGATGAACGATGAGACCGTCGAAGTGATGGACGGCGAGACCGTCACACTCGATGCCAAGCCAGAGGGCGGCACACCAGACAGCTACCAGTGGTACACCTGCGAGGCCGACGGCAGCAATGCCAAGCCTATCGAAGGCGCTACGGAAGCCGTCTACGAGTTCACCGCATCTTCTGACTTCGACGATACCTATTACTTCTGCATCGCTAAGAAGGATAGCTACTCCGTGACGTCGAAGCTCACGCATCTGCGTGTCTACTTCGCGCCTATCATGGAATCGAAGGGCTATTGCATCACCGCCGAGAGCTTTGACTTCACTCTCTCCATTGGTAAAGACCCGATTGACACCATTCGCATCGTTAAGGATGGCAACCCCGCGGAGTGCACCTACCAGTGGTACTATGCTGTCAACTCCCGTGCCAAGAAGATTCCTATTGCAGGCGCAACGAACAGCACGTACACCGCGACTGCTACGGCGGATATGAACGGTTACTATTTCTTCTGCGAGGTCAAGACAGAAAAGTTCACGACTATGCTGGAGAAGGGCATCTACCTGTACGTCTGCGGTAAGCCTTCGGCACCGGTCATTGAAGGCCGTCTCAACGACAACACACTCATCCCGTCGGATACGTGGTCGACACAGGCACCTCTGAATGTGACCATCGGCGGTTCCCGTGCTGCCGGCACGGTCGGCTCTATCGAGTATCGTTATTCCTACGACCTTATCCACTGGTTTGGTTACGAGGATGCGTTGGTATTCGACCAGTCGACGGAAGGAACACACCTCTATGCAAAGGCTGTCAACACAGGCATGGTCCTCGTTGAGTCCGATATCACCGAGCACATCATCAAAATCGAGCTCGAAGACCCGAGCATCCACCCGGGCGAAGACGATGTCGTTCCCGGCGTCCGCTACGCCAAGGATGTGTGGGTCAACGAACCCACGCCCGTCAGCCTCTACGTGAACACCTACTCCGGTGTTGGCGAGATTCGCGTCTACTTCAAGGGCGAGAACGACACGGATTACAGCATCATCCGCGATGCGGAAGGAAACGACCGTTACAAGCTGTCCGAAGATACCGTCGACGGTGAGAACTTCACCTGCACGCGCATCAAGGAAGGACTGTGGCGCGTGGACTTCGGCGCTGCTGAGAATGGCTGGTATCACCTCGAATTCTCCGACAATGCAGGAAGACCGCTCGATTCGCCTATCGCCGTCCAGCCGTTCGAAATCACCCACATTGATTACGGCGTCCCGACCGTTGAGGATGCTGTGCTCGATAACCCGGGCGATACTCATGCGAACGAGAAGAACATCAAGGTGACCGGCGTCATGGATGCCTACACCGACTCCAAGTACGGCTTCTCTGAAATGAAGGGATACGCTTATGCGAAGGAAGTCGACGGCAAGGCTCCCGAGATTCCCGCCAAGGGAGACGACGCATGGATTCTCTTTGAGAATGACCAGACCAGCTCGTTCACGAAGGACGATACACTCATCAATGCCGCAACAGGTGAGGGACGCAGAACTTACGAGTTCAACATTCACCTCGCTGGCCACGATGATAACGGCACTTACCACATCTGGACCATCGACGACGCCGGCAACGTCTCTGAGGAAAAAGTTGTCGTTGTGGAAGGCCTGATGGATAAGATGCAGAATGTCGCCTTCGATAAGAAGTCTCTTGACCTCACGGTCCCGACTCCGGGCATCGTGAACGCGACCTTCGACGGCGAGCCGGAAAGCATCGTCACCACGAGCAGCAACCCGAAGGTCGCCACCGTCGATTGGGCGATGGTCGACGATTCGACGTGCGCTGTCACCGTTACTCCTGTCAACTTCGGCACCACGACCGTCAGTATTACGCTGAAAGACTACGATGGTACGGAGTATAACCACACCGTCAGTGTGACCGTCAAGAACCTCAAGCCAAGAGAAAAGGTCGAGCTGAGCGATATCATCGTGAAGCCTGACTCTGAAGGCACATTCACCACGACTATCGAAGGCACGAACCTCCATTATCAGTGGTACTACGCCAACTCTGCCAACGGTTCCGGTACGGCTATCACCGAAGGCAATAAGAACTACAAGGTCGTCGTCACAGACATCAGCGCTACTGAGCACAAGGTCGACCTCGTGATTACCAAGGCAACGACGGACATGACCAACACCTATTACTGGTGCGTGGCCTACGCCGATGAGGGCACGCCGGAATTCACCATGAAGACCCGCGTTGCGAAGCTGACAGTCGTCGGCTCGCTCTCCAAGCCCACCATCAGCGCTTCCTCCGGCGGCAAGGCAGTCACCTCCGGCCAGTGGACGAACAGCGAAATCACCTTTACCGTCACCGGCAGCACCATTGCTGCAGGCTCCGGTTCTGTTGGTTACCAGTATCGTTACGATGAGACCTCCGCGTGGCTCGAAACGACAGGTTCCGTCCTCTATGTTGGAGATGTCGCAGAAAAGACGCTCTACGTCCGCGCGTACAACACGCTCGATGAAGAGGTCGTCTCGGAAGAGGAGACATTCATTATCCGTCAGGATACCGTCGCCCCGACCGTCACCTTCAGCGGTATGCCCACTTCTTGGACGAGCGTCGACCAGGATATCACCATCAAGGTCACGGATGCCCTCTCCGGCGTCACGGACGACACCGTCAATATCACTGTCACTCCCACAAGGACCGACCTCGCGACTAAGGGCTTCCTGCCCGGCGCTGCAAAGCCGGTCTCCGGACAGGATGGCACTTACACCGTCCTCTTCAAGGCAAGCGACAGCTATTCGGTCACCGTCCACGACCAGGCAGGCAACGAGACCGCTGAGCAGCTTATCATCGACAAGATTGATAAGGAAGCTCCGACAGTCGCTATCATTCAGAGTGGTTCCGACGGCACCCTCTGCAACGTCACAGCCTCCGCCAAGGACGACGCCAGCAAGCCGAGCGAACTTCTGTTCAGCTTCGACGGCGGCACGACCTGGACTATCGGAGCAAGCTCCGAGGGCAGTGATGTGGCAATGGTCCAGACCATGCTCAATGTGGGACAGACGTATGTCATCCGCGTCAAGGATGCGGCTGGCAACATCACCACAAAGAATGAGAAGATTACAGGTACAAACAGCGGAGGCAATGGCGGCGGACGCTATGAGCCTGAGCTCATCAGCTCCTCCATCCTCTCCATCGAAGGCTATAAGCTCGGTAAGGTAAGCTACATCCAGGCTGACGGTACGAAGCACGAGTACGTGACGAAGAACGTCAATGGCACGGAAATCACCTGCCTGCCGGTCGAAGTGGAAGCCTATCCCGATGGCTCCGGCTACCTGTACGGCTACGCTCAGCTCGGCACCGGCCAGCGCTTCCCGATTTATTGGGACGACGCCGCGACCAAGACTGTGTCGAACGAAGGCGGCACCGGCTACTTCTACATCGACGCTGCTCAGCTCAACACCTCTAAGTCTTCGACCAGAATCTCTGTTGTCGTCGCACAGTATTCCGATGCGGAACTCAAGCATAGGACGTACAGCGACAGCCTGACGGCACCCATCACCATTGATGTGACGCCGCCCGTCGCCGCTATCTCCTATAACCGAGTCAACGACCAAATCACCGTCGTGGTCTCCGACCCGATTGCCGGTGTGGCCAGCGTCCGCTATGCGATTGAAAAGACGGACGGCACAGTCAGTGACTTCACTGATTACACAGGTCCGTTCGCCAAGCCCGCCAACTGCCAGCGCATCATCGTCGAGGCGGCAGATAAGCTGGACAACACGTCCCGCACCACATCTGCTAACCTGATTACCGGTGAGGCCGGCAACGGCGGAATCGACATCACGCAGGAGGCGTACGCCAACTCGTACTACTACCGCACGTCGATTTTCAACTACTACCTCATTGGCGGTACCAACAAGAACAGATGACAAACGTCGTTTGACTTGGCCCACTCAAGCGGAAAAGGGTAGGGCGTGCCCTAAAAAGCACGCCCTACCCGACACCGTGGGTTTTACGAACTCAATCTCACTTCTAATACCAAGCGTTTGCGACAGCATAGGGTCAACGACCGGCAGTGCTGGCTTTTCTCCCATCGGGAGGGGAAGAATACGTCTCCATCGGCGCTCTTCCCGCCGCCGCTGCTGCCGACTCTATGCGGATAACCTCAAATCATCCGTCCCATGTTTCTCTGCTTCTCGTAGAGAGCTCTCAAACGCCTTCCTCTCAAACCGAGCTCTCGCCCCTCCATCCACGCGCCGCGCTGCTTCCTTTTTTCTTTCTTTCAGGTATTGGCAGCGGCGCAGGGAAGCATCTTTTCAGCGGATGTTCTGCAGGCCCTATGTTGTCGCAAAGGCTTGCTTTTTTGTTATTTGGGTAGTATGAACTTTTCACCTATGAAACAAAAGCGCCCCTCCGATTTTCTGGAACAAATAGGAGCAAAATAGGAACAAATTTGGAGTTGTATTGGAGATTATCCATGATATAATTGTACCATCTTATAGTGTAGATAAGCGCGCTGAACCAATTCAATATAGGAATTTTCAAAGCACAGGAGATGTGATTCTCCTGTGCTTTTACTATTTCTCAGCACGTTTTTATCCTGCTATTGAGCAACCCCCAAAGAGGGGAAGTAGGCTCTTTTTTCAGCGAGGTGGTTTTTATGAGCAACGAACCCAATGCCCCCAATAATCAGATGCCGCCGTGGTACAACCCGCCTCAGCAGACGGCTCCACAGCAGCCTCAGCAGCAATCTCCCGGCCCGCAGGGCTATATGTACCAGATGCCCTGGATGCAGCAGCCGCAACAGCAACAGCGTTCTCCGATGCCTCCGCAGCAGCCCCCACAGGGACAAGCTCCGCAGAGACCGGCTCAGCCGGGCTACCCGCCGCAGAACATGCAGCGGTCTCCCGTTCAGCCGCCGACACAGCAGCCACAAGCCCAGCCTCCTATGCAGCCGCAACAGCAGCAGGGAAGCCACCAGCCGTCTCAGCCCGCATCTCAGGCTCCTACTGCGCGCCACACGACGCATGTGCTCGGCGGCAGAGCGTATGACCCACTGGCCGCGCTGAACAGCGCGCGCCGCGAGCAGGGCATCCGCGAGGCGGTGCAGCAGGGCGCGGACGTCACAGCTCAGTCCAACAAGATTTCCTACGCCCATGTCCTTGAGTACGTGCAGACGAACGTCTCGACGTCCGAAGAGTACACGCGCGTGCTCTCCAAGGCGATGGATGAGGCCGGCGTCGTCAAGAACGGCGCACAGGACCAACTCAAGAACATCATCTACAGCCTGCTGCAGAAGTACCGTCCGCCCATCGACGCGAACGTCATCGAAGAGTATCAGCAGCTCATCTACGACGATATGACCGGCATCGGCCTTCTGACGCCGTACATCGCCGATGAAGACGTCGAAGAAATCAACGTCTTCGGCCCGGGGCCGAACCAAATCGAAATCGTCCGCACAAGCTCCGGTGACTCGATGCTCGAAGAGGGCTTCAACACCGCAGAAGACGTGCTCAACGTGGCAAAGCGTATGGTCCGCAAGGGCAACATGGTCGTCGATGCGTCGAACCCGCGCGTCGACTCCTACATGGAAAACGGCATCCGTGTCTCGGCCATGATTCCTCCTATCATCCGCGATGATAAGGGCGCGGTCATCTCCATTCGTAAGCAGACGAAGGCTCGTATCACCAAGCAGGACTTCATCAAGACGGCGACCGCCATGAAAGAGGAGTTCGACTTCATGGAACTCTGCGTCCAGAACAACGTCTCCGGCGCAATCGTCGGTGCTACGGGTTCCGGTAAGACGACCCTTTTGAACTACTTGCTCACGAACTACGTGGAGACCTCGTTCGGCAAGGCTCGTGTCTACATCATCGAAGAGTCCCGAGAGCTCCAGCTTCCGGCGGATGCCAAGGCCATCTACACGGCAGTCACCGGCGACGCCAAGTCCAACACACAAATCACAGCGCCCGACCTTTTGAAGTCGGCTCTGCGTTTCCACCCGAACTTCATCACCTGCGCAGAAATGCGCGGCGAAGAAGCTCTGAACGCCATGAACGCCGCCCAGACCGGCCACGTCGTCTGGAGCACGTTCCACGCAGATAACTGCGAAGAGGCTTACACGCGACTTCTGACGATGTGCAAGATGTCGAAGACCGACCTTTCCGAAGACCTTCTGATGCGAAACCTCGTCAGCGCGTTCCCCCTCATCGTTTCCAGCCAGCAGCTCCGCGATGGCACCCGTAAAGTCACCGGCATCTACGAAGCCGACCGCGCGGAAAACGGCGTCGTGTACGGCCACTACATCTTCAAGCTCCAAATCTCGAATTACGAGCGCGATGAAACTGGTCGTGTCATCAAAATCAGTGGTCGTCATGCCCGCGTCGGACACCTCTCAGACCGACTCGCCCAGCGCATCTTCGATAACTGCGGTCAGTTGGAGCGCGTGAAGCAGTTCGCACGTCCAGACTGGGTACCTGAGAGCATGAACAACTCCAACGAAGCCGTTGTCGGCAATACCGAGGAGTTCTGATTTCCTATGAGCGCCTCTAAATCTCACGAAAGGAAGGCATCTGAATTTGTTTTGCCCAAGATGTGGTTTACAGCAGCCTGACGGCTCAGCTTTCTGCCAGCGCTGCGGCCTATCGTTCCAGGCCTATAACCAAGCACAAACCCCCAATGGACAGCCTACGCAAAACGGGCAGTACCTTCCCGGTTTTGGCTCTGACCTCAATTACTTCCCGCCCCAGCAGGGGGGACCGCCTTACGGCTATTGGGGTCAGCCGCAGCAGCAGTGGCCCGGTGCCGTCCCGCCACGGAACGTCCCGCAGGTAGGCCCCGGCGGGCACCTCTACAAAGACGGTGTGCCGCTCGATGAAAAGCAGGTCCGCGCCATGTACGGCCAGCCGCCGGACACAGCCGCGAAAGAAGCGCCGGATGCCGACCCGAACTTCACGAAGTTCGTCGACGCACCGGATGAACCGCTTCCGTTCTACGCGCTGAAAATCATTGCAGGAATCGCGCTCATCCTCGGCGGCGGATTTCTCCTGCTCCAGAGCATTCAGCTCGGCACGTTCCGTCTGCTCGCGCTGCACGCAAAGGATAACATCCGCGGCCTTCCGGTACTTATCGCCGGCATCGTCTGGCTCATCGCCGGTATCTCCGGGTTCTTCTCCAAGTTCAAGAAGGGCGCGGCGGCGCTTTCTGGCTGCATGCTCCTGTTTGCTGCAGGACTGGGATTCTCCTTTATGAAAGACTACAGGATTCTGATGGTCACCGCCATCGTATCTGTGCTCTTGTCCATTATCTATCTGATATCCGCCGCAGGCGGGGTCAATATCAATCTCAATGAATGAGGGGTGACTTCGATTTGATTAAAAACTTCGACCAGCTTATCCTCAGCGTCATTTTCTTCCTCATCGCAGCTGCCATTTTCCTCAACACCGGTGTTGAACGGGAAATGCGGCAGAAGAAACTGCGGAAGGAACGACTGAGAGAGCAGCGAGACCAAATCCTCGGCCATAAGCCGAGCCGCGTCGAGCGCTATGTTTCCAGCGAGCATGCGCTCGTCAAGGCAACGAACACCGACATCCGCACGTACGGCGCGCTGCTCGTTGCAAGCGTTATCGGCGGCTTCCTCTTCGGTAAGCTCATCTTCACCGATACGACCGTCAGCTTCTTCGTCGCCGGCATCAGCATCGTTCTCCCGCACGCCGTTCTCCTTGTCAAGGGCAACCGTGACAAGCGTGAGCTCGCTGAGAACCTTGAAAGCGCCATGCGCATCATCACCCACGAGTATCTCTCGACGCTCGATATTGAAAAGGCCGTTGAAAACTCCATCGACGTCATTGAGCACGACAAGCCGTTCCGTGAGTTCCTTGTGGACTGCAAGCTCGTCAGCGCCAACGTCGAGCGCAACCTCCGCCGCCTTGAGACGAAGGAAAACAACATTTATTTCTCCCGCTGGATTGACCAGCTCATCCTGACGCAGTCCGACCGCGCACAAATCGTCAACCTCATGCCTATCCTCGACGATATGAATGACGCCAAGACAGCACAGCGCCAGAACGAGAGCAAAATCGCGGCGGCGTGGCGTGACTACTTCACGCTTCTCTTTATCATCCTGCTCGCGCCGCTGCTTATTCGTTTCGTCCAGCCTCAGTGGTACTACTACCTCGTCCGTACCCTGATTGGTAAGGTCCTGAGTATCGCACTTCTCGGCTCCCTTGTGTGGGCGACCGGACGCGCGCTCAAAATCAATCAGCCCATCACAGGCTGATAGGGAAGGGAGGTCAATGACACCATGCAAAGTGCTTTACTGCTCATCATTTTTATTTTCCTGTATATCGGTCTTCTCTATCCCACGCTGGCCATCGTCGGCTACGACATCTACTCAAAGCCCAATAAGACGCTGAGCACGATTATCCGCTGGCGTAAGAGAGAGCACGACATCTGGCAGACGACCACGCTCTACAACATCCTGCAAATCGTCGCCCCGCTGATTCCTCTCTCTGAATCGTCGGAAAAGAAGATGAACGAAGACCTCGCCCGCGCGGATATTCCTTTCAACGCAAAGGAGTATTACGCAAAGGCCATCCTGAGCTCCATCGGCGGCATCCTCGTTGCTCTCATCGGCTCTTCGATGAACTCGACGCTCATTGTTGTCGGCGGCATCCTGCTGTGCATCTACCTGTTCTTCAAGAACTACGACCAGCTCGGTGACACCCTCAAAAATAAGTACGCCATCATCGAAGACGAAATCCCGCAGTTCATCCGCTCCATTGAGTCCGGTCTCCATACGGACCGCGATATCATCCGCGTCCTTGAACGCTACAACCGCATCGCCTCTCCGGCCATGCGCTCGGAGCTCGAAGTTCTTCTCGCGGACATGCAGACGTCCAACGTCCAGCGCGCGCTGATGCGCTTCGATAACCGCATGAACTCTGCTGAGATTTCCCGTCTCGTCGCAGCCCTCATCGAAATTGACCGCGGCACGGACGCCACAATGACCCTGCAGTACCTCGCGCAGGATATGACCACGCTGCACCGCTCCCTCATCCAGAAGGAGCTCGACAAGCGCCCCGGCCAGATGAGACGCGCCATTCTTCCCAGCGGCGTCATCCTCGTGGTCATGATGTTCTACATCATGATTATGGCCGTTGTCACGAGCGCAAGCTCCCTTTTCTAAGGGATACCACCCCTTTGCATCTTATCTGCCCTGTGAGGCAGGGAAGAGGTATCCCGATACGGCTTCCCTGCCTCAGCATCGCAGTTTTTTGATGATGGACATGCCCCATGAGCAATGAGTATGTCCATAACACAACAAATTGCTCTGGCCAGAATCAATTTCAAAAAGGAGGAAAAGCAAATGAAGACGCTTTCCAACAACCTCACCGGCCTCTACATCAACCTCATGAACAAGTTCGTCGCCGCTAAGAACGACGTCTCCGGCTCCGAGACCACCGAGAAAATCGGCATGGTCGTCGTCGCCGTCGTTATCGTCGGCCTCCTTATCGCCGCGATGAACCAGTTCATGCCCCAGCTCTTCCAGAGCATCATCGACCTGGCTAAGACCAAGTTCGAGGAAATGGTTGGCGGCGCGAAGACGACCTAATCAGTCGCCTCAGCTTCCAACCAGGAGGCTATCGACACACCCGCTCCGGCGGGTGTGTCCCACGGCAGGACTGCTCCGTTCTCTGTCGCGGGCAGCTTACGACCCTGTTCACGCAGACTTTTGTCCCGCCGTGGGACATATCCGCCGAAATACGAAAGAAAGAAGGAGGGCTATCCGCCTATGTGGAAAAAATTGAAGACAAAAGCCGCAACATTCTGGAGCGACGAAAGCGGCAGTGAATCTATCGAGTTTTTGTTTGCCAGTGCATCTATGTTCGGCTTGATTCTCGTTGCATTCATTATTTTCTCGTACGCCGTAGAACTGAACCTCGTCAACACTGCCGTCAAGCGCGTCGCCAGGCAGGTCGAAGTAGATGGCAAATACAGTGCGACGACGATGAATTCCAATTTTAAGTCCTATGTCGGGTCCAGCGAATCGCTCACCTATGACCATGAGCCCGTCCGCATCTATGACATCAAGGGTTCGCTTCCGGGAAACAAAATCCAGCTCAAGGGCACCTTCAAAGTTGAGGGCAAGGTCACCTTCGAGATTCCGGTCATCCATCCGCTCGGATACTCCGGATTCAACATCGACCTGCCACTGCAGTCGACCGTCAGTGGTATGTCCGAAGTCTATTGGCGCTAATAAGGGGGGATACGCACAATGAAACCCATGTTCAAACGCTTCCTTGCGTGGCTTCGTAATACTGACGGCAGCGCGTCCGTTGAGATGCTCGGCTCTGTCGCCGTCGTCTGCGTCATCATCGTCAACTGCATGATGATTCTCGGCTATGCGCTTCAGCAGAATCAAGTGTCCTACGCCGCAAAGCGTGTGGCACGTTCCATCGAAATCAGCGGCTACATCTCTGAGTCCCTCGAAGAGGAAAACGATATGCTCAAGGAACTGCTGCCCAACGCAGATGAGCTTGAGGCACAGGTGATGGACGACACCATCTCGACCGTCAACGTATGGGCGCGTGACAGCTCTGCGGGACGCACAAGACTTCTTCTCCAGCTCCGCGAGATGGAACAGGACACCAGCACGTATACGAACCCATCCGACTTCACGCTTCACGTTCAGGCATTCTACACACTGCCGCTTGCTTATTTCGGAGCAGAGCCCAGTGACCAGGAATCCGCTTTAGATGAAGATGCCGCAACGCCGAGCATCCAACTCAAGCTGCCCATCAATGTCTATGTGAACGGTCAGTCTGAAATCTACTGGAAATCCAACGCGAACTGGAGCTGAGTAAGGGAGGGCAAATACAATGCGAAAACTTCTGACAAAGCGCAAGCGCCGCGGCAGTACGACCATCATCGCCGTCGCCGTGACCTTTGCCATCCTTATTTTCTTCTGGATGTTCATGGAGCTTCAGCAGTTCTTCGACGCACAGTACAACGTCGAAGTGCGCTGCCAGCGCGCGGTCAACGCATGCCTCGAATACTTCATGGACGACCGCCTCCGCGCCGACGGCTACAACTGCCTCTGTGTTGAAGATGGTACGACTCGTCATGCGGACAAAATCTACACCATTCAGTATGCGGACCAAAACGGCAAAGGCCTGTACTCTTACCTCGATAACACTCTCGGCATTACCGACTGGAGTGGCAGCAAGACAGACGGCGGAGCGCGCTATCGCAAGGACTCTACCGGCGAAACTTTATTTACAGTTACCTACAGCAACCGAGAATATAAGAAAGGCTTTGATGGCGTCAATAACCGCGGTGAAGTCGCGTCCATTTCCGTTGATGTGACGGTCCAGCTCAACACCGGACTTGCCCGCTACATGGGCATCACCGGAAGCAACGGCTTCTCCTGGACGCAGACGTTCAAATCCACCAACTTCCGCACGGACGGAAACGAGCGCGGATAATTCCGCAGAAAGGAAAAGACAAGAGCTATGGGAATCAATAAGTCTCCTATCAACACGCTTTTATCACTTCTTTTTTGCGCGTTCTTTCTGTTCCTCCTCTACGATGTAGGCTTCAATGGTGGCGTCTACACCCTTATGGTCGTCAACATCGCGAAGAGATATTTCAATCAGTTCGTCGCCCTTATCCAGCGCTTCGGCGACAACTTTTCGGAATTCCGTTTTATCCCTTAAAACAAATATAAGGAGCGATACCTGATGTTCAAATTACATGACTCTATCGTCGCAAGCCCCGAGTGCGCTGTCTCTGATACCAGCAACACTCCGAATAGGGGAGAGGTCATCTACATCCATCCGGATGGCCGCTACTACGTTCTTGAATTCAAATTCCCTATCGGCACCATCCGCGAGACCAGACGGTTCAGCGACGGCGAGCTGATTGCAGCCATGAATGCAGGCCTTCTCGGGAACCATGCACAGCACCCGACCGGCATCAGCGAGGTGCAGGGCTCCGTCTGCGAAGACGGTTCTGCCTGCGACGATGAATTCGCCGCCATGATGTCTGAGCTCGGCTGCTGAAAGGAGGCTGCCATGGGCAAGGAATCCAAGTTCATTTGCCTGTCCCCGGGGTGCCAATGCACCGCTTTCCGTATCGTCAGTTTTACGCTCGACGAAGAAAAGCACGGAACACTGACCATCGAATGTGACGAAGGACATCTCAACAAACTCATCATCTCAGTAGAGAATGCAGAAGCCGTACCCGTAAGACCAAAGGAAACGACCCTGCGCACAAAGGTGTCCGGCGTGACCTTCGATAATCCGGACGGGACGAACCGCCAGAACCTTCTCAAATACGTTGCTGCCGGAGACGAACTGAGCATCATCTACGAGAAGACCAACGACAAGACCATCTACACGGTCCGTCATCCCATCGGCGTCATCGGAACGCTGCGCAGCGAGACCGTCAAGGAGTTCGCCGACGCCACCAAGACAGAGCAAATCAAAGCGCGTGTTCTTCAACTCACCGGCGGAACAGGAGACAAGACCATCATCGGCTGCAACATTGAGCTCTATGCGGAAACGCTGCGCACGGAACCAGCGAAAGCACCGCAGCCGGTTGAGGCAAAAGGCACGCAGTTCGTCTACATGGACCCGAACCGGCGGGACATCTATCACGCAGACAAATACTGTTCCGGCATGAAGAACGCGGAGCGTGTCGCCCAAAAATACGCCGAAAAAACTCTCAAAGCACGCCCGTGCAAACGGTGTGTCGCAAAAAGCAATAAAAGCAAGTAAATGTCGGAAATAGTTGCGTTATCTCATTGAATCTTATTCTTATATTTGTTATAATATGCAATTATCAAGGCGGATTCCATGAATCGCAGCGATTCCCGTATCACAATACGGAGGATAGATATTATGCCGTCAATCAAACAGAACACAGCCCAGCAGAGAGCGCTGGTGAACATTTCCTCGCAGCTCGATGCTGTGAAATCCATGAACGATATCCTCAGCGGCGAAGCAAAGGATACCTTTATCGGTTTTCCCAGCGGCAGCGGCAGAAGCAGAGGAATCATCAAAATCCCTGTCGAAGCCGACAGCAAGGAGTATCAGAAGCTCCTGCGCGTCGTCCGCGACATCCGCAGCCGCACCGTGAAAGAAATCCAGGCACAGGCGTCCAAGTTTAACATTGAAATGGACCAGAGCGACATGGACATCCTCAACGGCATCGCATCGACTGAATCCGCTGTCGAGGCAGAAGAAGTCGAGCCGGAGGAGGCACAGCAGCCAGAGGCGGAAGCTCCCTATGAGGAAGAGGAGCACGAAGAACCGAGCTACCAGACTCCGCAGCCTGCATACGGCGGATTCCACGCATCTGAGGGCGTTCCCGAAGGGTTCATGTAAGAAAATATAGAGGAGATTCCGATAAATGTCAGAAGAAGCTGCCGTTGTGTCCGGATTCGTTGACTTCTGGACGCACCTAATCCAAAACAACTGGAGCCTTGTGTTGGGTCTCCTCGTCGCATTTATCTTGTTATATTTTCGAACGGGGATATCACCCCACAAAACACCTTCAAAACCGGTATCAACGCCCCTTGAGGGAGCGATGATAT